>Ga0160420_100002_pt1 | contig 220808 bp, 232 predicted proteins | sample CelAP2metagpilot_FD_108197 | JGI IMG/M metagenome (GOLD analysis project Ga0160420, IMG submission 108197) | Phycosphere-associated microbial communities from algal ponds in Kailua-Kona, Hawaii, USA - Cellana AP2-5-5 metagenome pilot | ecosystem: Engineered > Artificial ecosystem > Aquaculture...
AGGATCAACCACAGGCGTCACTGGAGCGACAGGATCAACCACAGGCGTCACGGGAGCGACAGGATCAACCACAGGTGTCACGGGAGCGACAGGATCAACCACAGGCGTCACCGGAGCGACAGGATCAACCACAGGTGTCACGGGAGCAACAGAGTCAACAGCAGCGGTCGGAGTCTCAACCCTGGGTGCTTTGAGCGCGGCAGGTGCAAGGACTTCGGGGGCGATGGGCTCAACTGGCGCCTTGGCCAAAGGGGCGATCGGCGCCTCCGGGAGAGCTAGGGGATCAACGACAGTAGCAGCAAATATCACGACACCTGTCGGATCCATGGGCACCGCTTCCGGCTGGGCAGGGGCATTGGCCTCGGCTGGTGAAGCAGGCTCTTGTTTGATGGGTTCTTTATTATTCCCAAAAATGGACCGAAGGAAAGGGCCTTGGGCATTGGCACTCGAAGCAGCAACCATGGCCACCGTGGCCGATAGAAGTATGCGACGACTGAAAACACGCATGGCGTTCGGTACCGGGAGGCTTGGAAGAGCGAAGAAGCTGTATCGTGTACGATGGGGAGCGGGGAGGAGGTGAGCCAAACATGGGGGCCAGAGCTTTGCGCTAAGCGGTCAGCAGCAGGCTGCACTACTCGATGCCGCATATATTATTCGTGCCATTTTGCTTGCGTGGGATGAGGAGGATATTCGTGCTGGTGTTGGGAAGAGATCAGACTGTTCTAGGTGGGTGCTGTGCTCACGGAGGAAGGGGGAGCAATAATTGATTGTTTGTACTAGAGAATTGCATAAAAACTGCGTTATAATTGCTGGATCTCCACGGGGACTTGGTACACGCTTGTCCTGTCTCCCAGGGCCGGCGGATGATGAAAAGCCCTTAAAGGAATTGGGACACTGGTCCTTCGCGGCATCCTCTCACAAGCGATAACAGAACAGCGACGCCATGGCACGTTAAACATCCCTCCAGAGGAGGAGGTTGCCATCGCCATGCGTCGACGCGTTGTTGTTGCGCACATTTGCTGTCAAGGATGTGAGGGTGGACAATTTAAGGTAGGATTTTTATTTCTATGGGGACAAGGTGGCCTGATTTATGGGCGACGGCACAATTGATGAGGAGGACCTGGACGCCACCCATACGGGAGAAGTCGACTTCGGGCCCTGAGGAGGTTCGAGTCTCAGCCTCGAGCATTCAATCCTTGTCTGCAGCTGCTTGGCTGAGCCGATAAACCTCCTATTCAATTTGTAGAGATGCGGAAGCTTGAGAAGAAATACTTCGCCTTTAGAGCTGCACGCTGATGATCACATATTTCCGGTTAACTGCGTGCAAGACGATGGGATTGACGGTCTTCAATTGCTTTCGATACATGCGATGAGCTCCGCCATGGATTTGATGGGTTCCTGCGGGTGGATCTGGCTGAGCATCTTGCTCCCTGTGACTGCAACGCGCTTTTCTGCGTAGAGGTGGGCCTCGCGTTGTTGTTATTGAGTTTCAATATGTAGCCAGGACAATGTCCAATACGCGCTCGCTCTGCCTCGAAGTTGACCTCCCCTTGATGGTCAAGCCGTCTTAGGCCCTGCCCTCAGCCACGTCCATATCTTACACGCCGACAGTCTTTCATCATGGGGAACGGCCCCAAAGTCCACGCAGCCCGATAACGGGCGTACCACGCCGGTGGATCCCACGCCCCCAGCCTCGGCCCCGTCATTGATCACTACCATGTCCCTGGCCAAGTTGCATTTCGTGACAGTCTTGCGCACCCATGTGGTAGTTTGACTGTCAAATGGTTAAGACTTGCTGAGTCAGGTGCTCTCGACCGTACCCTCGGTTGTCCTGGTCGGCTGCTCCTCTTACTCCCCTTCATCGTCGTCGTGTTATCAACCCTCTACTATTACCATTCCCCTGGTTCCCCTGCTCCAGCACTCCAGGGTCAGATGCACAACGCCTATGGACTGACGCTACCAAGTCATCCTAGCAAATTTGTAGAACCGGTCTTCTTCCACATTTTGTTCTCCAGATGAAAGAAAGAAATGCTACGTGGGCCGGGAAAACGCGAAAAAAAGGTCAAATCTTGCTGGGGTAGTCTTCTTCGTTTATGGAGACACTCTTCGTTATCGCTTTCTTTGAATCCTTCATTCTTTATTTTCTTTCAAATTTAGTCACAAATTCAAACCCGATTAATACACGTGCTTCCCCAACTACTGTAACATAACTTTACAAGATGGATCCCCAAAAGTGCCTCTTGAATATCTCTCATCCCTTTCCTTTCACCGCCCACGTCTCTGCCTCTTTCTCTCCATTCCAACAAGCCCTTTGCACTGTGTTTTGTTCGACAACGACATATGACTCCGCGATACTCATGTACACGAACTCTCATTCCTTTCACCCACGCTTTGTTTGAAGATATATAATGACCTTGCTCACGAAAGGAGGCTCTCACTTTGTATTGTTCAATGCCTACCAAACAAAAGCAGAGGCATCAGCAGCAGCCCTCTGCCCGCCACCCCTTCTCTTTCGATTCTGAAGCCCGAGGTAACGTTTACAAGTTTGACACCTCTCTTTTCCCACTGTATCCGTATTAGTGCAAAGCTCCATCAATCAACCCATCTACAACTTCTCTTTATCCGTCTTCTCCCACTTTATTTCTATGGTATCAAACTCATCATGTGAGAGGAACTACACCTACTTCTATTCACAGTCATGACCCCGAAAGTAGAGATTCGAATGAAGCAATTTCCTTCTCTTCCCTCCCAACCCTACTCGAACCGCTTCCTCAACTCGCCCAGCGTCATGACACAACCATGCTTCTGCGCCCACTTCAGGTATGCACCCCAGTGTGGGTCGTGCCTTAATGTTCTCGGGTCCCCTAGCACGATCAAACCTCTCTTGGCCCTTGTAATTGCCACATTCAACCGCCGCCAGTCCCCCAGAAACCCCACCTTGCCTTTACCATTGCTCCGCACGGCCGACATCAAAATCAATTCCTTCTCTCTCCCCTGATAGGCATCCACACTCTGAATCTCCAGCTCAGTCGGCTTAAAATTACGCAGGCGATGTTGGGCTAACTCAGTCACATGTTTCACTTGAGCAGAGTAGGGGGTGACAATGCCCACGTCCGTGCTCTGCACTTGGCCCCCGCGCAAGACGCCACCCAGAACCTCCATCAACACATCAGCCTCCTTTCGATTCAAATACGAAGTCTGATTTCCATTTGTACGCTGTTCGTAAAAAGGCGCAGAGGGAGTGTCATCTTCATCGCCACCGACTGCGACGAACGCGACGGGCAAGGAAGGATGAGGCCACGGGAAACCCTCGGGCCGTGGTCGCTTGTAAATATTCGCAGGATGGGATTGAAGGAGACCGCCGTAGAAACGCTGGGAGGGAAATTGGGCGATGAAGGGATGCATGCGATATTGAAGGGTGAGGAGGGAGGGTTGGATGCCGGCCATGGCAAGGCGGGTGAAGAGGGAGACCCCTAGGCCCTGTTGTGCGGCGCGCATGGATTTAATGGTGGGGGGGAGTTGGTAGTGGTCGCCGACAAGGACAAGTTGCTCGCAGCCTTGCGTGAGGGGAATCAGGGTGGCGGGTTCCGTAGCTTGGGACGCCTCGTCGATTATGACTGTAGGAAATTTGATGGCGCGCAATGGGCTGGAGAACGAGGAGGAGGACATTGAGAAAGGCGAGGAAAAATCATCCCAGTCTCCCTTATTGCTACCTGACCCTGCCCCTCCTCCACCAATTCTGCCGGTGACACTGGCAGCATTGATAATGACCTCGTTGGCAGCGCCCACACATGTAGAAACGACGACATCGGCATTTCCCAATATTGAAACGGCGGCCATGAGCTCCGCGTCCTCCAAATCCCTATTAGCCGCTTGGACCTCCCGGGAGGTCGATCCGCGGGAAGCTTCCAGCATTTTTTTGAAAGTGTTGACGCTCTCATGCTGCATCAGCAACGCGTCCAAAGTGTGGTTCCGCAGCTCGGGACGTACGGTTGCTGCACGACCAACGCGCACAGCTTTCAATCCCAAGCGCAAGCAGCCTTCTAGAAGATTATCGGCCGCAACGTTACTGAAAGCCACAGCCAAGACCTTGCCTGAATCCCGACGCTGACCCAGCTTGACAGCAATATTGACAAGATGGCACGCAGTCCTCGTCTTGCCCGTGCCAGGGGGGCCCTGAATAAGAGAAAGTTTTCGACTCAGGGCCATGCGTAGCGCCTTCTCCTGACTCTCGTTCAGCTTGAACCGAGTAACTTCCTGCGATACCATCTGCTCAGCGTCCTTTCGGGCAAATGAAGTTTTAGGTACCGCGCCCGCCAAGGCCTCCCAGGACGACTTGCGCAAGGGCGACGAACCATCTTTGCGCTTGCGTGGAATGGTGATAGTAGTGGTATCAGTGGCGCTGCCGCCGCCGCCGCTGCTGCTGCTGATGCCCTTTCGCTTCCCACGGCGCCCTCCGTGGCCGGTGTCCTCGTCCTCTCGCATCCGCTTCGCCAATGTCTGCTGCTGTCGAGCCGCCTTTTTGTTCGCCGCTGCTGCCGCCGCATAAGGAGACATGGCCAGGAGAGAGTGATGGCTATGACTGCCATATCCTCCTCCGACGCCACCGCCATCACCACCCCCACCTCCACTACCGGTCTGGGTGGGGGACACAACATCAAAACGCTCCGCAAAGCTTTTCACCAAAATGTCCCTTATCTCTGGCGAGACTGTATACCCAGTTTCCAAGCCCGTCACTTGATGTACTGCGGCAACCATGCGTTGAAACGAGATCCGATTCAAGTACAGATCAAGCCGAAACCTTTCCCCGCCTGTCGGGTCTCCCCGTCGCCAGACCACCCCAGGAGGGATCTCCTTCACGACGACATCGACGTAAAAGGCCCCCCGTTCCAACACCAGGCCCTCGACTACCTGCTCTGAACCCAGCGGATTTTGTTTGTCAGGCGTGATACTGATAATATCACCAGGACCCAAACGATGGTAATGCAGCGGAGGCGCGCGAGGATATACACTCGCAGGGCCTCTCCCTCCCTTCTTGGAGGAAGGAGGGGTTCGGCCACTCCCTTTGCTACCCTCCCAGGAAGGGGAAGTTGGATCTTTTTTGCGTCCTCCGTTATCCCTCTCTATAGCCGACCCGGAACCTGCACCGCTACCGGCGCTGCTGCCGCTGCTGGCGCTGCCTTTCCGCGCAGGGAGTGTGAATCGTAAGATGTACTCCTTGAAAAGTTTGCCTCGAGGCCGGGCCACGACTCCGAATACTGCAAGGCCCTCCTCCATCAACCGCCCTCGAGGCCAATACCGCAGTCGTTGCACTACCTCGGCTTCTTCGTAAACTAGCTCTTCTTCCAACAAGCGGAGGAAGTGCAAACTGTACGAGCTCAAGGCATGGAAAGTTGCTGCTTTCTTCGCCCCGCGCTGTCGCCCGCCACCTTCTTGGACAGGTCGACGCCCGCTGTACCGTTCCTTAATCATTTCAGCTTGTTCCATCATCTTGGAGTAGCCGTCCAGCAGTCCCATGCCCATGGGTCCACCACCAAATTTGCCCCGAAGACGCACCGCCTTGCCGATCGACGAAAACGAGTTGGGCGCCCGCGGCCGCAAGCTGCTCATGCGACCATCGCCACCGCCGTTGCTCATTTTTCCCGTTTGCTTCACACCAATCCCAAAGCCACGCCCATCTTTTTTGTTGTTGTTGGTGGAGGTGTGGTCGCCGGTCCGCATCACAACATCGTGACGCCGAGACGAGGAGAGAGAGACGCGCGAAGCTGGCAAGGGCAGCGTTTGGAAACCGACCACGTCAGTCACAGCAAAGAACAGGAACAGGGCGATGAGTGAGATGAGGAGGAGGGACAGCTGGTGGCGCATGATTTCGGAGGCAGGGATGTAGATGAGACTGCAGAAAATGGGGGCGGCGGTTTAGTCCCCCTGAAGGGGTGGATCAAACCGAGAGGAGCGCGCAATTATACCGCCCTTAGAACACGGCGCTCAATTTCACCTCGTCAGGGGGGAGGGAGAGTCGGAAGTGACGGGTTAAAGCCTGGGTGTGGTTGGGAGTGCGCGTAGGGTTGGACGAGGAGGAGGAGGTCAGGAATAAGGAAGGTTCATTATTTTTCTGTGTCAGTTCAGAAGGTGAAGCTGCTCGTTTATAGGAATCAGGGCGTGATGAACCAAGCCCTGCGCTGAAAAGAGCACGCATGATGCCTCTGCTCCTATGGAGGGTGGTGCAAACCATGGTGTGCGGTCTTCGTGTCATATATACCTCATGAAAATTGAGTTGCGGGTTGATGGTGAGAAAGCCCGCAAGCCCCAAACCTTTTTTGCCTGCCTCACCATCTCACCACGACCCCCACGACCACCGAACCCTCTCTAGCAATTTATCACGATGGTGATGGTGACGATGATGTACTAGTAGTTCTTTTTGCCGTTTTGCCGTTCCTATATCCCTCTAGAACTATCGCATGCAATCTGCGTCCTCGAGGACTTGCATACGAGGGGGAGCCTTCCAACAATAAAATGTTGCCTATTCATCCCTTATTTCCTGGTCCGAGTTTTTCTAGCGACTTTGACATTCTATGATGTACTAGTAGAGAACCTGTTACTGTAGTACTAGTAGTTGTACAAATATGGCATTTTTGAATGTTGGAAGGGCTTTAATAGAAGCAACATCACGCACTCCCTCATTCCTTACCCACTTCTTCATTCCTCCTCTGATCCACTCAACATGCAAAGCCGAAGAAAATCGTGCGTGTTGTGGATGCCCTCGAGCTGCAAGACATACCTTCTCCTCCTCGCCTCTCTCTCCGCCATCGTAGTCTTTGCCTCGTCGTCACCCTCCAGCGCAACACCACCTGTATCGTCGTCGTCTTTTGCAGCCACGACATGTAAGAATGTGGGATGGGTGGGCGGGTTGAGCAGGGGGCGGCGTTCTAGTTAGAACAAGATAAGCGCAAGAGGATGGGCGGAGGAACGCGTTCCTTGAGGTGTCCCGTGCACTTGATTGCATACAAAGCAGATAGACTGGGTAGCTTGTGTCAGGCTCGTCAGCCACATCCACCATCGTCCCGCGTGTGCAGGAGCGCAGATGCGTGCCCGGGGGGCCTATTCAATGCCACGTGCTTCCTCAGTCGCGTCTCATCAACTCTCGCCTCGCCCCTCACAGACAAAACTACAGACACATCAAACATCACTCCCATCGAAGATATGGCAGACAAGCACAGTAGTGATAGCGGCAAGGGTACTGGCGCTGCCTTTTCCGCGAAAGACCTAGGTTTCAAAGTGCCTGGAACTGGAAGCGGCCCGACAGACGAGCGGATTTTCAATCAACCACCAAGGAGCTGGCCTGAGCTTGTCGGTAAGGGTTCGAACAAAATATATATGACTTTGGTCTGTATATTAAAGCTGCGCGTGGGATCATTTTATCCATTCCTCAATGGTTACCGACTCGAATTTGTCGCTCAATTGTGAGCGCAGGAAGATAAAGGGAATTGAGAGGGGCGGAAAGAGATGTTGCTGTTGGTGGTGATAACAAATAAGCCTGACTTTCGAATTGTCATTGCGAAAGAGACTTCAATGACAGAAAAAAATGTCATAAAACAACAGGCCCACTAGAGTGGTATGAAAAACTGGAAGAGAGCCTGATAGATGAGGAAGACTGAGAAATGGTGGCTCCATCTCAGAGGGAGGGCAAAAAGCCTAATTGACGCATCATATATTTCCACCCCTCTACAAGAACTTGCATATAACTGTATTCTTTCTCTCTATTCTTGACAGGCGTGGACGCAGAGGAAGCCAAGGCCCGCATCAATAGCGATATGCCGGGCTTGAATGTGATAGTTCTTCCCAAGGTATGTGATGAAGTAAGAGATAAAGCGAGTCAAATTCGGATCATTAAAATCTCTCCTGTCGACTCTTGCAGAGAAATGTTGAGTCTCTTTACATGTGTGTAGGCATTGATTATGTTGGCCCGCCTTTTTTGGGGCCAGTCTTTCTCTGGTGTACAAGTTTCAGTGTGAGATTATTTTCTGCATCGCTACAATACAGGTCTGTATTGCGATTATGGCTTGACCAATTTGCAGACAGTATGTCAGAAATCGTATGACTTGCTCAATAGCTTTCAAAGCGCACTCACATTCTTCCCCTTGCTCTCTCCCTCTACACATCCATCTACCCAACCAAATACTATGAATACGTCCCTTTCTCTCCATTTCAATCTTACACCCTCAAGAATGCTCCCACCACCCGTGATTTCCGATTGGACCGAGTCCGTGTTTTCATTGAAGGAGACAATACGGTAGCCCGTGCCCCCGCACAAGGCTAAGGGTACGCACGCACCACCACAAATCAAATAATGCACCCCACATTCGTTTTAAAATAGTGGGGGGGGGAAATAAATCAAAGATATGGCATTTATAAACGTATCCCAAATTCACAGCATAGCCCAGTTACGATGGACTATCGCCTTGAACGAGTGCGGATCTTTGTGGAAGAGGACAACAAGGTTGCCATGACGCCTGCCCAAGGCTAAGTGAGAGGGAAGCGCAGATAGGCAATGTAAGACATCTGCCAACGAATGCAAGAGAGGGATAAAGGTGTGGAGAGCGAGGGATGAATGTGGAGATATCGGAATGGTAATTTGGGTCACAGAGAGGGATGTAAAACACAGAGAACACGAGCGGTGAAAAGAGAGACTTGGAGAGAAAAGTCAAGGACAAATCATTTGAAAGTATGCCTCGATAAGGCCAGGATAAAAAGCAAAGAAACAAGACAAGATAGATGTGAATGATCAACGACAACGTGAAAGAATTAAGAAAAAAAGTCGCCAATGGGAATGGCGTGTGCGAATGAGTAGTACACTCCACGCTCTCCGCATGGTCTCGCCCGATGTTTGATTCAGGATGGATCGCTAGCACGTATATTGTGCATGTGCGGCGAGAAAGACTTCAAGGCCGCCGGCCTTTTCTGGGAGACTGCTTATGTGGCTCTCTGTGCGTCCCTGGTGGAACCCGTGGTCCCGACTTGGACACGCTCGATGCCCCAATGCCCGCGCCTGTGGGTTCGACGTTTCGCAAGCTTTCCATGTCCCACCCCCCCCGTGCCGCGCCTCAGTACCGATCAGAATGTAATACTGGGAAAAACTAATGACAAAAGAAAACGTCATATCAGGGCCATCCGCCATAAATTTATTGCCGTGAACATTTGTTAACATTTGTCAAATACTCTTCCCCACCTTTCACCTTGAACCCCTGTGCTTTGAACTACTCTTCATCAGGTGCAAATGCCCAAGGCACCAACTTCAAATATGGAGCCTCATCCGCCACTTGGTTCATCTTCCAATCATTCCTAAAAAGAAGCACTGGCCTCCCCCATCGATCTTTACATTTCATCGCCCCAAAAATCAACCCCTCCTCGTCAGCCTTATCAATCTCCTCCCACGTCGCTTCCGACCACCGAGCCGCCGTGAACGTCAATGGCTCTAGTCGTGTCTCCACCCCATATTCCTCCTTCATTCGATACGACACCACCTCGAGCTGCAATGGCCCCACAGCTGCCAAGATAGGAGACGATTTTCCTTCATCATTTCGCTCATAAAGCAACTGCACGGCACCCTCTTCCAACAATTCATCAATACCCTTCTTAAAACTCTTATATTTCCCTGCAGATGGGTTGAAAATATACGCAAACACCTCGGGCGAAAAAGAGGGAATGCCCGGGAACTTTACCGTCTTCGCCCCCGTAAAAATAGAGTCACCAATAGCAAACAGTCCCGGATTGTTCAATCCCACCACATCCCCAGGATACGCCTCCTCAATCGTCTCTCGGTCTTGCCCAAACAACATCGACGCTTGTGACAAGTTCACTTGCCGCCCTTTCAGCCGCGAATGAGAGACTTTCATTCCCTTCTCGAATTTCCCAGAGCAAATCCTCACATACGCCACTCTGTCCCGATGTTTCGGATTCAAATTCGCCTGCAGCTTGAACACAAATCCAGTGAACTCTGGATGCTCCGGTCCAATCAACCCTGTGGTCGTCTCCCTCGGCGCCGGTGGCTCCGATATCGACAAAAACTTGTTTAAAAACAACGCCACCCCGAAATTCGACATGGCCGAACCAAAAAACATCGGCGTCTGCTCACCCCGCATCACCTTGGCAATGTCCAACGCAGGCATCAACGCATCCAACAGCTCAACGTCCTCCTCCAGTTGCTTAAACAAAGCAGGACCCAACAAATCAGGTAGCCTCGCATCATCCACTGGCATCTGTCCCGTCTCTACGGCCTTCTCCGTGCGTCCTTGCCGCTCAAACAGATGTACCACCCTGGTCTCTCTATCATACACGCCCTTGAAATCCTCCCCATCCCCAATCGGCCAAACCATGGGCACGACCTCCAAACCCATCTCCTTCTCAATCTCATCCACCAGGTCCACCGGGTTCTTGGCCGGCCTGTCCATCTTATTTGCAAATGTATAAATGGGCAGTCCCCGCAACCGGCAGACGGTAAAAAGTTTCCTCGTTTGTGCCTCCAGCCCTTTTCCGGCATCGACGAGCATCAGGGCGTTGTCTGCGGCAGAGAGAGTACGATACGTGTCTTCCCCAAAGTCGGCGTGGCCTGGAGTGTCGAGGAGATTGATTTGAAAGCCGGAGTACTATTTTCGAATGAGGGGAGGAAAAGAGAAGGAGAAGTTGTGTGAAGAAACGCCTTCGGTTAGGTGGGAATAGAAACTGCAACAGGAAGACTAATGATCAACTTGTCAGAGGACTGCGGCTAAGAGCGAAGAGAACGTTCAAAATCCTAATCATAAACCCAATCCAATAAACCCTCTCCCACTTCTCCGACCATCAATCACAGATGGCATACATCAAAAGTCATCACAGTAGAACTGATGGAAATCCCACGCTGCTTCTCCATCTCCATGAAGTCTGACTGGGTTTTCCTTTGTGAGGCCCGGGAACGGACGGCACCGGCTTCATTAATAGCCCCACCGTACAGTAGGAGCTTTTCGGTCAAAGCTGTTTTTGTTCGAAGCGATGGAAAAAAAAATGAGATGGTGATTTGTGGGTACAGTAAGAGTGAGATTGTCTGCCCCTAGATCCTTCAAAGGGCGAAGCTCACGCATCACATACGCTAGGACGCGAGCAGACTATCATTCATATCCTTCAGAGAAGAATCGAACACGCATAAGTGTGCTCGAAATGCTATACATATCTCCCCTGTCATGGTCAAGCTGCGTACGTACTCGTCTTGCCCGAATCGGGGTGGGAGATAATGGCAAAGGTTCGGCGCTCGAGGATTTTGCTTTGAGTCGCTTGTACTGTCCTGGTTATACCTGTGTCAGAATGGAGGGGATATTCATACTTGCTGGCAAAGGACACCAAAGTGCCAGCCGCACATGCTACACACCGTCTATTTCGAAGGCATGCGTCGGGGCCTCTTTCTCCAAGGTTTCGGAAGCATGGGAGTGCCGCGACCGGGACAGCGAGATAGGAGCAGTTCTAAATGGAATGAAGCCCTGCACACAATAGCATGACAATATCACGAGGAGCAGCAGCACGGAGATGGGGTAGTGGCCTTGTTGTGCCATGGGTTTCCTAGGGGCCTCCTGTTGCTGTTCCCCAGGGTGCGTCGGGGAGGTCGAAATATAGAGCGGAGGGTGATGTCGGGCCGTCCGCGGGCCTGGAGCACCTGGAATGGAGGAAGATTGCGAGACAAAAAGTAAGCGAGCAGCTATCTAGGGGGTGAGAATGCGATTGCGGTATTGCATGGACATGGCCAGCAAGGACGTGTTTAGGATTCTGCGAAACAAGGCCAGCTCCTGAGGCTCATTCTATATCATCCTGTGGCTGGTTCTCCTCTGCTTTCCATGTCGCGTGCATGCCTGACTCTGACTAGATCAATGGCCAGACCATACCACACAGACATGACATCTCTTAGGTCTAGGAGAAAAGCAGCGTAAGACTGAGGCCTTCACAAGCTCGTCCATCTGGACTCTTTCATCGACCGTGCGCCCACCATGGCGCAAAGGAAGAAAGCAGCGTCTCACTTTCCTTACCCGACACCACCTATGTATCATATATCTCACAGCCAAAACCATGAACGTTGTAGCTTCCTTCTTGCTTCTCAAGCTCGCGGGGAAGGATCCCAAGGCCGCAGACATCACTGCCCTTATTAGTTCTACCGGTGGGGAGGCGGATGAGGCCAAGGTGGAGCTTTTGATGAAGGAGATAGAGGGCAAGGACGTAGAGGAGCTGCTGAAGGAGGGCAAGGACAAGCTTAAAAGCGTCTCTATGGGCGGGGGTGGGGGTGGGGGTGGGGTTGCGGCCCCGGCGGCTGCGGCAGCTGGTGCACCGCCTGCTGCGGTAAAGGTGGGTGCTTGGTTGGGTCAGGGAAGAGGGAATGCAGGAGAAGCGACGAGCACGTGTCGCCCATCTTGCGTTCTTGCTACCGTGTCATCATGCTCGCTTTTTAAACCCTCTACACCATCTTACTCTATATCTATCCACAGGAGGAGAAGGAGGAGGAAGCGGACCTGGGCGGGGCCATGGACATGTTTGGGGTAAGTGAATGAGCGGGGGGAAATGGTTGACTGAGTTTCCTCTTTCTTTGCCGTCCTGTCTCTTTTTTCCTGACCGTTCGTATGTGGTGTGGCGATGTGCTTTGACACAACACTCGTTTACCTCTCCCTCTTGTTTTTCTCTTCCTTCTCAGGGCGGCGGCGATGGATACTAAATTCAGCGTGGCCGGAAGATCGGAAGGGGTTTTCCAGCAGGCTTGAGACCGGAAGAGGGGGAAAAAAGTTATGCCGTTCTAATCGTGGGAAGGAGAGTAGAGCTTAGTCCAGGCAACTTGGAAAAGTTAACTAATATTTCCTGGTCTTATCTTTTGAGCTCGCGACCGTTATATTTTTGTTTATAGCCCTCGAAATACACGGAGAGGCGACTTTGTTTCAAGCATGAGTTTCCGTTCCATGTCTGGCAGCCACCTGTGTCCCACTTCTCCCTTTCGGCAGACTGCAGCCGCCACCAGCACGCAAAAATAACGGAAAACATCATCGCCAATGCTTACCCTTTTTAAAATGTGCCCTATCGGATCGTGGGGTTCAAAATGTCACTATTTCTTGACTTCTTGCCTAAGCTTTTGTTCGTGTAGGAAGGAAGCTTGCCCGATGCATTCCTCTGTGCCCTCTGTCCTCCCCTTCCGTTCTCCCCCATTTCGTACAGATCTTTCCGTTCGCGGCGTCAGCCATTCCTGTTTCCCTTGTCACTCTGACCTTGGATGCCTTCCTTCTAGATTTTAGTTGGAGAGATGTGCGTGTGTCTGAACATAAGCAGTCTGTTACATTTCAACCGAGTGCTGGTTGTACAGGCGCCGCCGCTGCTCCTGTTGTTGCTGCTGCTGCTGCTACCCGGATCATTCGTTTAAACGAACCCATCAATCGCTAACCCTAGCAACATTGTCGAAAGAAAAGTACCAGACAAAAGCCCCATAGGCATTCCCTTTAACATAAACCTCTTCTGCTCTTTCTTTGCCTGCTTTCAAGCGAACCTAACTCCCAATATCAACCACCGAGATCAAGCACGGCAAGTCACTAACAGAGTGCTAAGACTTTCAACAGAAGGGATAAACATAAAACACAAAGTTGGGAAAGAAATGGCGAGATGGCGACCAGCACCACCCTTCATTCCCATCCTAAACACACATACACACATAAGACAAACATGCGATGAGGCAAAAGGGACGGGTACGAGCCCCATCGCCCCTGAGCCCTCATACATGCACACACATTACACGAGACCACACGAATGAGTCGATTGCACAGGGGGAACGCATGAAGAAGCATATGGACCAAGGGTCTCCAAAGCCGAAGCAGGTCCCGCTTAATCGCCGCGCTTGGCCGCAAGACTCTGATACTTCGCAGAGTCCAAGTCAAACTTAGGTAAAAGGTCGTAGAAGGTCCCTCCGAAGTAGCAGGTGTTGTTCTGGCCGAAAGGTTGCTGACCAGTCATCATACTCAAAGCTAGTGATATGTGGAGGACATAAAGTGAGAAAACGTAAAAAGAGACAAGAAAAGTGGCGACATAAAACGGAATACATTTTCACGTAAATGTAAATGATCGCGTCAGACTAACAACTACAAATGAATAAGCAGCGGATTTCCCTCTCCATGTGCTCTTACCGTCGCCATAAATATAACGGCCCGACTTGTTCATGATGCTGCCACCATAGTACCATTCCGCAACCTCATCACCGCTGTCGCTGTCAATGAAAAAGCAAATGCCATCGACATCTGTCAGATCAGGAGATTGACTGTTACCGTTGTTGCAACCTGCATGTTCATACGTGAGAGAGAAGTGGTGTGGGTATGTTAGTGTGTGTACGTGGTAGACCATGTACGGGAGAAATTTAAATACCCACCGTAGAAGCGCTATTCAACGCCTTACCTCCCCCAGCTCTTCAATTATTTCTCTTCCCTAGCTCACTTACCTCCGAACCAATTTTCGGGGTCATCGACCTCAACATAGATTTGTGCACAGGGAGAAAAGTTACAACCCACGCCGCCAACGTTTGGTGCATCCTTTCCCGTGCAACGCACATAAACACTCGCCCCCTTCTTTGAATAGACTAGCCTATTACGTGTCATTTCACTCCTTTCCTCTCACTTTCGCTTTCCACTTCTCAATGTACTTGTTTCTACCTCGCTCATGTTTTCCTTTTTTTTTTTTTTTTCTTGCTGATTATTCAGCCAAATATGTATTTACAATCAATCAGACTGTGCACTCATGACAGTGTACTAGCGCTGCGACCCGGCAAGTTATTGGTCCTATAGTCTTTGTGACGTGAGTCGAGAATTTCCATGGTACTTTCTCTCTCTCTTCTTCCCCATTAATGCTTATGCTGCTTGCGTTTTCTGTTCTGTGCACGTCTAGAATCCTCCTCCCCCTCCCCTCCCTTCCTTCCTACTGTTCCTTCAAGGTCTTAGTCCGTGTCTGCTTAAAGTCCGTCATGTTTTCACCGACGCCCATAAAGTCGTAGATGAAATCGCGAACCAAGGCCGGCACACCATTCGTCATGGTCAAGATATAGGCATATCGAGGCATCACCAGCAGATTCCGATTCTTCTCCGCCGCGTTCAAAATCGAATTGACGACATAGTCGGGTTGTAAGATAGGGAGCAAAATAGGGGCCTTGGTCTTAGCACCGGTGAACATGCCTGTGTCGATAAAGTAGGGGTTGACCAACGTCATCCTCACTCCCGGGCATTTCAACCGACGGATCTCAGTGCGGATCCCCTCATGGAAGGCAATGGCCGCCGACTTGCTCGTGCAGTAGTCCGCCAGGCCGTCCACCCCCACTAAACCCGCCGTGCTGGCAATCGTGATAATGTGTCCGTGATTCATCTGCACCATTGCGGGCAAGAAGGCCTTGACCGTCCAAAAATGCGCAATCACGTTCACCTCCATTGTCTTCAATGAGTAAGCATCGTCTCCCTCCAGGAAAGGCTTGCCGGCCACAATCCCCGCGTTGTTGACCAGCACTGTCACATCCTTCCCAATTTCAGCCCTCATCTGCTTCGCTACCTCGTAGACACGCTCGCGTTTGGTCACGTCTACCTTGTACGTCAGGGCCTGGGCCCCCTGGGCTTCGATTTCCTTGGCCACCGCTTGCATGCTCGTCTCGTTTAGATCCCAGATAATGACGGTGGTGTTCTCATAGGCGGCAAACTATATTTATTGCGTGTGAGAAGGAGGAGAGAGAAGAGAATTTTACGTCGGGGGTAATTCGTGAGCGTCATGTGAGGCAGGGAGAGAATGGGAGGGAGAGAGAACCAGAAAAGTACGCCCCGAACACCTCGTTCTACTCTGTCCGAAGGGAAAGGGGGTGGACACAGATACGCTCGAGAAGAAATGCATGATCCGAGGAACAAAGATACCCCGTGCATTGCCTAAGATAACCCACCGCAAACAAGCACGCACGTCACTTACCTTCAAGGCCATGAGGCGCCCTATCCCACTTGCACCACCTGTGTGTGAGATCAGAAAAGGTAGAGAGAGAGGAATCAGACACAATATTTAGAGACATTGCCCATAAGCTTGACACCCCTCCCCCCCAATCCAGGCAATGGCAGAGACAGCATTCGACTTCATACCTGTGATGAGGACGGTCTCGCCCCGGAAGCTCTTCCGCTTTGGAAACAAGAGATCAAAGTACTCGACATTCAGGAGAACAAATGCCCAGCATATGGCACCCAGGCACTCCACAAAACCATAAATGTGCGCCCAAACGTCTACAGCCATGTCTTTCCATGGGCTCATTTTCACGCGTGCCGGCTTGTCGATTCGAATAGAAGAGGCGCAACTTGCTCGAGGCTGACGAGGAAGCAAGAAGTACTCGGTGCGGCTCGTTGCTGTCAATAGAGGCAAAGGGGTTGGACAATGTCAGAGACATGATAAAAGACCTGGCAAAATTGGCAACGTGCCTGTCGATCAATGTCTACGGCCAAAATTTGGCAAGTAGGAACATGCCTTCACAGGTTTCAAGTCACGAAGAAGCAACGAGGGACGCGGCTGACTTGATCTGTTCGCTGCTTCACATCGCTCGTCACATCGCCAGCGCCGGGTAGCTTCATCTAGTAAATTCATAGATCATGATGATCCTCTTATTTCTCGATCCCAATCAAAATGACATCAAGGGAGCTAACAGTGGCAGCCCTTTCAGTAATTGAAAAGCAGGTGAAAGAGCCTGAAGGGTTGCATCTTTTAAACCAAGCAAATATTGAGCCTTCAAAGTGCAAAATAAAGTGCTGGAATACCGCCTTCGCCTTTCCCGTCGATGCAAGCAGCTTTGGGCCGAGATTCGGGAGAAGGTCACGGCATGCGGTGCGATAAGAGGATGGAACAACAGACAGTAGGAGGTACCAGGGGCGCCGACGACGGCGACATTGATCATCAAAATTACAAGGGAATATATAAATGACACAGAGTGTATGAATTTCAAGGCGATGGACATGAAAGATACTAACAGATATGAAAATAGACGAAGGAAAAAGACTTGAAAAGGATCGGGGCAAGAAGAATATCCTGCGCGGTAAGAAGGAGAAATCCTGGTCAGAGCCGTTCAAGAGGTCAAGTACTAACGGGGATACCGCAGACGCTTTACGTCAAATATGTATAGGAAAATTCAAGGCTCTCCTTCTTGTGTTAAAAAGGCACACGATAACTCTGGATTGAGGAGGAGGCTTGCACTTATCAACACGAAGTTATAGATGTCCTCAAACAGAAGAAGAAAAGAGGGGGAAGAAGCTAAGCTTCAAGCCACACCATTGTGATGCCAACTTCATTGTGTTGTTGTTGTTGATGTTGTTGTTGTTGTTCTTGTTCTTGTTCTTGTTCTTGTTCTTCATCTTCTTCTTTTTGTTGTTCTGCTTGTTGTTGTCGTCGTTGTCGTTGTTGCTACTGCAGCTGCCGCTGTTGTAAATGGTGTACTAGTCTGGATTTTGTCGTCTCGTATAGCCTCTAGTACCCCCAGGGCTCCAGTTGAGCACGCCAAGCCACTCTCGCATCCCATCATGTTCCCTCCGACCTTGAGAAAACGAAAAAGCCATCACTAACAACCAGCGCCTCTTCGTTCCCGATTGGCCCTCCCACCTCACTCTTCTCTTGCTGTTGATGTCCTGCAATGTTGATGCCCAGCGTCTCTTCTCTATTTCTGATCAAGTGCGTGTCCCAGTTCTATTCCCGACCAAAATCAAAACCCCGTGATCGATGACGCGTAACACCCCACCAAAAAGTCTATCCTTCTTTCTTTCAAGTCAGCACCACATCGCAAGTCAAGTCTGAGTCTTACTCGGCCTTGGCCGAGGCACGTCTAGAGGACCGACGCTTGGAAACGGCAGAACGACGAGACTCCTTACGCTCGTTGAGGCGCTGCTGGAAGATACGATGGTACTCAGCTGCCTCTGTCTTAGCCTTGGCAGTCGCTGCCTTCTTAGCTGCCAAACGCTGTCGCTTGCGCTGTCAGTGTTTGAGTGGGGCGAAGGGCGGAAAAAGGGAAAACGAGTGAGAAACAGCAGGGATCATTCATTCGATCAGAGCGCGATGCATATGTGTTGAATGCGGATGCACAGTGTTGATCAGATAGTGGTGCATGTTGTGTCACACACGTAGCGGGAAGCAGACGAAGGAGGCAAAGGAGGGTTGAAAGAAGAGAGATTTATTCAACCCCTCTTCCTTCCACGTCCCTCCTTCCTTGACTCCCCCCTCCGCCCCCCAGGTTTTCAGAACAGGTCTGTGACATGGTGTTTTATCATCTTTTCAACCCTCCTCCCTCTCTTCCTCCTCCTTGTTCTTCTCTTTCTCCATCCCAGTCGCGAACCTGCAGGGTGAGGGGCGTGACAAGTCGCTGGATGCTGGGCCGCTTAGTAACGGTCTTGCCCTTCTTGTTCTCGAATGTGCGGGAGATTGCGAACTTGGTCACATCATCCTCCTTAGACAAGTTGAAGAGCTTGCGTATCTTATTAGCGCGCTTTGGGCCCAGACGACGCGGCACCTGGCTGTCGGTCAAGCCGGCCACGTGCTCCTCCCCTCGCTTCACCACTACTAGGTTCAGGACCGAAAGGTCGGGCCCCACGATGGCACCACGCACGGACTTGCGCTTACGCTCGCCCTTTCGGCGCGCGCGATAGCAGGAGAGACCCTTACGGAGGAGGAGGCGGACACGCTGATCCGTAAGCACGCCCTGCTTCATGGGAAAACCTTGCTTGTCGTTGCCACCGGAAATTCGGAAGATGTAGCCCTTAAACTCGTCTCCGATGTGCACGCCATCCACCTCTTGGGAGATGCGTCGGTCATAGAACGCGCGCAGACGCTTCTCATCGTCAATCTCTACCACGTGTTGCTGGCCCGTCGAAGGGTTGGCAATATTGAGCTGTGGACGAGGAAAGGATAGGGAGGGAGGGCAGCAAGTGAGTGAGTGGTCATACCTCTACCCATGAGAGGGAAGAAATGGAGGAGATATTGCAGACGCACACAAGACGCATGCTTACCTTCATAACGGCGTTGTCCGAAATGAGACGGCCTCCTGTTTGATGTGTACGGGGGACAGGGCATGGCGTTAGCGTAAGGATGGTGGCTGGGTGCTGATGACGGAGTGCTCCTCCATAGTCTCTCTCCATCCAACGACGCAGAAATTAAAATGCGCCCATGGACGGCATTCGCCTAGGTCTGATGCACAGTCCTCCTGGATGTCCATGATCAAGGCCAACGCCGTTCCCTCTTTCCTCTTGGACGAAAACAAGTGAGGGCGGAAGTGGGGGGGGCGAGGCTTCTCACAGCCGTCCACAACCGACAGCCTGATCAGGTCCCTGCACCTCTGGGGCCTACATTGAAGGGGATGGGTGAGGATGGACGCACAGAATTAATTTGAGCCCTACGGGCATGAGGAAGGTGGGGACAAAGACATTGTGACAAGTTCTTCTCTGATGCTTGTGTGGAAGCGAAGGGTGGAGCACGAGAGAGAACACAGGCCTGTGCTAGCGACGTCGTGCCATCTCTCCGACCTGTTCCCGTTGCCTCAATACTTCAGGTGCGTTTAAGCAGGCAACATTTAAGTTTGTACCCACACTCACATGCACCACACCAACATATGTATATCTACAGCAGAAAATATTACACATTTAGCCACCACGACCAGGACTAGGAGAAAGGTTCTCCAGGTACGCAAAAACGCTATAGAGGCGAAGGTCGGGTCGTGGAGACAAAATGCAGCAGCACGTCTCGTTCCACGCGGCTCCACAGCCCCAGAATGCCGACCCACGGCGGTCCAAACAAGTCTTTCCCTATCTATCTCTACGGTAAATATGCAGCCGGGGCAATTCTTTTCCGCGTTCTGCTCATATTCCCCACCGCTCACAGATCGTTCCTTTTCACCTTCTTAGTGCCCGCGACGGCGTCGAAGAACCCTACGTCTACGACTACATGGGTCTCATGTCCCTCCTATTTGCAAGTGTAGCCGTTGTCACTAAACTCCGAATTTGTGTCTGGCTCTCAGTCTTCGCCCTCGCCTCCGCGTCCGTTAACGTCCGGCGTTCCTCCCTCGACAGCCGCACCCTTATGGGAGCCGGCATGGTGCTGACATTTTCCGTTTACACAGTGTACACCCAAAATTTAGTCTCATTATAATGTGCTCCACTTATACATCGGAATGAGTTGTAAGTTCCATGCAACAAGTGCCCGGAGGGAACCGAAATGAAAAGAAAGTAACATGAGCAGATATTTATCAAAACTCGGAGTGTTTGCTAGGCTGCAGGCAACAGAGGCCCATGCACGTTAAGTACACAAACATTAATTCAATTTTTCCCTCCAATCTGAAGCCTTCTTATGAGATCCATCCCCTTCTTTTCCTCCTCCTCCCCTAGAGCAGTGGCACTCCTTCCACCTTCCTTCTCCGTAAACATTTTACAAACCCTTTCACACTATACTTGTTCTCTCCCTCCTCACTTTCTTGGTCCGTTCCCTTTTACCTCTTGTTGCTACTGCTGCAGCTACTGCTGCTTCTGCTGCTGCTAGCTTTCATTTAATCGAACTTACACCGAAAGGGAAAAAATAAAAGAGCACAGTACAACACATTTTCATTTCAGTCTCGCACTCATCACGCTAGAACTCACACCCGCTCTCTTCTGCTCCTCGTCAACGAGGAGTATCTTCTACTGCTTTCGCTCACACTGCCGTCATCCCTTCGAGCATCCACCCCAATTTCAGCTGCTGACCGGTCACCCCGTTGTCTCTGCAGCATCTTCAACCGACGTCGTCGTCGTTCCTCCACCTCCTCATTCCTTCTCACCTTTCCCTCCTCCTGTGAGGTGCCTACTGCCAGTGTGACAGCTCTGGATTCTGCCTCCTCCGCGTCCATCAGCACGGCTCTCACTCCTTCCTCGTCCCCGATCTCACTGTAATGAAGGTGACTGGGAACATCGGAGGCTGAGCCCCGCACTCCTCCCCCTCCCCCTCGGACAACCTTGGAGAACGAGGACGAGGACGCCGCACCCTTTCGTCGAAAGAGTCCACCATCACCACCTCCTCCGGAGGAAGAGCGAACATGAGGTTGTGGTGCAGGATTTTGCTGCTGTTGCTGCTGTTGCTGCTGCTTCACATCCTTGTTCATGTTGGCGCCCGGGGAACCCACACGTTCCCGCCACTCGCGTGCGTGCAAGGCCACCTTCTCCTTCATGTGCTGGTCACGATCCCGCAACAGGCCCTGCACCTTCATCCTGAGCTCCTCACACTGCCTTCTGTACTCAATGTCTTGGGCATGCAGCCTCTCCGCCATCACTACATCCCGCTTGGCCACCTCTTCCTTGAGACGTCGTCGATACAGATCCACCAGGTCCGCCTCATACTTACTGCGTTCCGCCTTGCTCTGGGCCGAAATATCAGCCACTGTCTGATGACGCACCTCCTTGGCCCATGCATTTCGTTCCTGTGCGCGGCTGTGGGCATACTCTTGACGAAGTTGTGCTTCTATATCGGCACGCAAGCGTTGGGTGTCGTCCTCCGACAAGCTACCACTGCCATTTTTTTCTTGATCTTTAAGGGCCTGCAGCCTCACTTGGTACTGCCGGAGCTCCCCTTGCATGTGCTCTTTCGCTCCTCGCGCTTCCTCTACTTCTTTCCGCAGTTGATCGATGACGACGCGGGCGTTGTTGAGCTCTTCGACGCGGGAGGATTGGGCACGGGAAGCCATGTCTGTCTTACTCTCCACCTCTCCTTGCAGGGCCTGTACCTTTGCTTCTAACTCAGCAACAGTCTCTTGCAAATCATCTGCCAAACGACCTTGCCGCGCTTTTTGATTATTGTATGTCTTTTTCAAATCGGGGCGGTAGCGCTGTGACAGTTGATCTTGATGCTGCTGTTGCTGCTGCTGTTGCGCGAGCTCATCTTTCTCCGCGGTCATGGACCCAGTTACCCGCAGCCGCGTACGCCGCAACTCTTCCTCGGCCTCGAACTCTGCCTTGGCGACCGCGGTCGCTTCGCTTTCATCCCGCTCCTGCTCCTCGGTCATGCGTCGCATCTCTTGCTGGTACCGGCGTTGCTCCTCCTTGATCTCGCGCTCCAACAGCCGCTTCTCCAGGCGTAAACGCCGGGCTTCCTGGTGCTCTTGCCACATGCGGGTCATCGTCGAACCATACCGCTTCTGCAACACGCGCCCCGTGGCGCCCACGGCCACCGTGGCCGCCGTGACGAGGGAGGGAACCAAGGCTTTGTGACCCTGTGTGCGCAAGGTCTCCCACGAAGCATGGCTCGCCTGGCCGCTTCCACGGCTGCCACTGGCCCGAGCGGATAACTTGTGGCTGCGCATGGACAAGTCTGAAAAGTCGGTGGTGCTGCTCGTGGTGCTTGTGCCGTCCTCGTCAAATAATTCCTCGGGCAACTCGCTCAGGCTGAAGCCGCCAGTGCCGCCTGTGAATGCCTGGGCCGTGTAGGGCTGGTGGGCACAGATGAGGGCAAGCAGTAGAATCAATGCTACCGGGCCCGCCACCAACGCCTGGACTAAGGCCCGCATTCCTTTTGTGGCTTGACTTTGGACCTGTGGTGGAACGCCTGTCGTATTCGTTTGTGGTGTGTGAAGAATAATACGGATAGAAAGGTGATGCTGCTATGCTTCTTCGGATGTGTCATCGAGCGAGGCATACTTAATTAGAGGTAAATTGCTACACTTAAAGCATCGCGGCCGTGGCATAATCCAGACATAACTGACCCGAAATCGCACGGTCTGCTTTGATGCTTGGACAGGGATGGAGGAAAGGGCGGGAAGGCCTTTTAAGTCCGTTTCATGCTTGCCACCACAACGACCTTGTCACTGACTGTGATCCATTCCTCCTTCTCCAACCCTTCGTTTCCCGAATCCTTAAAATGCTAGCGGTAGCATACAGATTTTGTGGACTTTGAAGCTTCGTTCCTCTCTTAATACAAGCATTACACTTGACCTGTAAATGCTTCTCCTCGAAAAGCTTTTTGTAATAACTCGCCACTAAATTTTACCCCCTACTCCTCCCGAGGCACATTAGATTAGATTTCCGATCAAATTTGGCGCTGGATCTAGCTCAACAAGACATTCTTTTGCTGTCATCCATCGGCACATTTTGATTGGTCCGCCTACTGGTGCTCTCGCGTCTCAAAACCCTTCTTTCTCGCCAACCCCCCCCCCCAAAAAATGCCCCCCCCCCCCCTTTGCTCTCTTCTCCACCGCCAAGACGGAATCAATCAAATTCAAAGCGAAAGACCAGGTCATGCGATCGTATGAGGCCGTGTCACCTGCCGTCCAGTCGTATGGCTTTGGGTGCTGCCCGAGGCCATGCCTCGGTGGGGGTAATGAAGACACTCCAGGTCCGGGCACATACCGCCTCAAATCCACACTTATCGGACACGTAGCCGACTCAAGGATCCGCTCCAACACTGGCTTTTCATTACGGAGTCGCACCACCTTTGGAAGCGACAGCACTTCGTCCATGCAGTCCGCGGCCGCTACGCCCGGCCCGGGCGATTACGTTTGCATTCAACAACACGTCGGGTTCTTGATGGTTAATCCCAAGGAGAGGAATGCGCCACGATTTTCTTTCCCCAAGGGCCATTTTCCACGTGGAAATACCAAGTTGGAGCCTGGACCCGGGCAATACCAGCTCAAGGAAGCTATGGGCCCGCAAGCCTTGTCCACCAAGATCAATCCCCCCTCCACCATGTTCGCCAGGAGCCGCAGCCTTCCCAGCAGCAACAGCAGCAGCAGTATCTGTAGCACCCGCAGTGACTGCAGACGTCATCATACCGACGTTGGCCCTGGGTCTTACAATTACGATAGTACCTGTGGCAAGCAGGTTGATTCGCGGAAGCAAAACTGTAGTGGGACACGTTTTGGGACTGCCGATGGCCCCTCGCCGCCCAAATTACCCACTTTATCCAGGACGACAAAAAGAGGAAGAAGAGCACGGTCATGAAACCTTGACCGGAAATGGCGTATTATGAGGGAGTAAGAGACCAAGCAAGTGGACGTGTGCTTGGAAGGAAACAAGGAACCGGAGGAAGCCAGATGCGTGTCATTTTCACCATACAGAACCGAAAACAAGATCTCATCTGAATTGATTCCAATGTACAAGCTGACTATGTTTATTTTGACCTTAAATTTGATTAAACTCCCAATGCCGCCATTTCTTGCTCAATGGCCACCAGAAACGTGGCTACATGATTGCCAGACAAAGTAATGTCGACATGGCCACCTTGTGCCCGGCTGATGGCCGTAAACCAAGCAAGGTGGTGAGCAAGGTAGTCGCCGTAAACTTGAAGTGTTTGAGGATCTTCTTGTCCACGCCGCCGCAAAGTCTCTCCCAAAATCGCGGATTGCTTTCTTTGTCTTGAATCGTCTTCTCCAGCATTTTTATCCGCCGCTATAGTCACAAACCACCGGCCATTCACAAAGTCAATCCGTTCCTCTCGAATAAGAAAGTCTTGCATCCGGACACAGTCCCGCACTTCTTTTAAAAACTGCGGCCGTGAGTCAAAGGGCTGCAACACAAGGTACTTCAACGTCGCGTACTTGCTCAGCGAAGTCAATACACTCACAATTGTGCCGCTGCCAATACCGGCCATGCACAAGGTATCGATCTGCCCGTCGTCCTCGGCGCACAAGGCTTCAAGGCCTTCACCTAAGCGTAGGTCAAGATGGGCAGTGAGTGGGTATGTCTCGCTGCGCAAATACAAATGCTCTCGCAGATTTTGGTTGGCCACATTGAGAGGTTCTGCTGCCTTATCAACTCCAATGACGCTGCGCAAATGGGGATGTTGACGACCCGCGGCCAAGGCAATGCATAGCAACGCATGATCACAGCCTACATCGACAACTCCTCTAGCAGTATGCGGCACCAGGTCGTAGGCAGCCGACAGACGAGGACCCAGCTTCTTGTGAAAGATGGAATACGACGGATGCTGCAGATGGTGCGCGGCAAAGGCCGCGGTGGCAAGCTGGCGAGTCCATCTCATGAGGCTGCCTGTTTTTTCTTTTGATTGATTGGCGAGGAGGTACCCGATGGCGGCGTTTAATATTGTGAGGAAGGGTTATTATCCGGGGGTGTTAGTTAACCTCCTGGCGCATTGGTTTGAAGCGTCAACGCCGATCTGGACACATCTGTCGACAAACTTCTGATGATCTAGCAGCATTCCCTCTTTGCTTTAATTTCCAAGCATTCTGTCTCACAGCACACCACCACATTACCACGACTACCGCACAGCCTGCCCTTGGACGGGTGCCTCGGAATGGTGGGGCTGCTTCGACCTCGTCGATCCTGCGCAGGACTTGTCATCTTCACACCACTACTCCTCCTGCTCATCGACACTGCCCTGGCCTTCATTTTCCCCTACGCGGCACCACGACAGCGTACCCGCCCTCTACACGCTCGAGATGGTGCCGGGGATAAGGAGCGCATTGCCAAGTTTCTGAGGCTGAAAAAGATCAAGGAAGGAGGAGGAGATTACAATCGGTTGCTCGAAGAGGGAGCCGGCAGCAGCAATGCGCTTGACGAGGACTTTTACTACGATGACGATAAGAATGGCGATGCTGCCGTGGGGAATTTAGGAGACTACTCGGCTGAGGACAAGGAAATGTACGACAATTTAAAGCGGCAAGAAAAGCAGGCATTGGTAGAGAAGATCCTCAAGGCCAAAGAAGCGGGGCTAATCAAGCCGTCATCCTCGTCTTCTTCAAGCGTGCCTAACAAGGGGCAGCCGTCCCCATATCTCTCGCGCAAAATGAAGCAGGAACAGGAAGTGGAAGAGCGATTCCAGGGCGTTGAGACGTATAAGCCACAAAGCTCGTCGTGGGGGGAGTTCGCGCGCCCCAAAAATATTCCTGAGGCTTTTGGTGGTGGCGTCCATATTCCGGAAGGCGGCGTGAGCCTTAAAGGCGACAAGGAATGGCTAGCAAAGTACGACAACCTCATGGCCCAAGTCCGCGAGTACAAGAAGGAAGTGCAAGGAACGGTGTTGACCCCCTTGGAAAGGGAGGACGAGGAGAGAATCAATGTCGCAAGAGGACAAGCACGGAAATACATGCTGCGCGGGGAGTACGAGGCCGCCAAAGACGTACTCTTACCCTTTCGTACAATTTGCTCGGTGCGCAGTGCCTTAGGGGCTTCGACGCTTATGGATTTGGCAATGGCTTACGAGGCGCTGTACGAATTCAAGGAAGCCCAGGAGATTTACACGCAAGTGCGGAGTTCGCCTGTGAAAGACTTGCGGGTCAAGGCCAAGGCTCTCAACCTAGGGGCGGAGGCGATGAAAAAGCTAGGACTTGGTTCTAAGAGTAATGTCAACCCCCGCAACATGATCAACTTTGCCTACATTCCCGGACAGATAGACGGGAGCTATGGTTTGTATATGAAGGGGAGTAGCAATTCCAACTACGACGATGCGCCCACCAAGCCACGGATCGAGTCAGTGGCTCAAGCCTTGGAGCTTTTGGAAGATGCTGTCATCGCGCAAGGGGTGGGGATAAGCTTTGACACCATAAATGCGGCTTTGCGTGCTATCCATCAAGAGATTTTGCGGAGCGACGACTCGGCCGGCGGACCCAAGCGGAGATTGGCGCCATTGCCTGAAGAAGAACTCGATGGCCGATGGCGTTGTCGCGTGACATCGTATCAAGAGAACGTGCAATTTCTGACTAAATTGAATGTGTGGCAGCGAGTGGAAACGGTGGCCGGGACTATCACGGGCCAGCTGGTCGTAGCACCATTCGAGGTCATAAGGGACGTAAACCTGAAGTACACTTTTGACCCGCTTGCGCGTGTTCTCAATTATGGCGAGCAGGATAAGATGGCCAGTACGTTTGGTTTGCCTACGGGACTTCCGCATACTTTGCGTGTCCTGGCGATAAGTGACACTTTGATGGTGACTGCGCGGTCCTCTGACAAAAAGGGCTCGACGCCGCGGGCTTCCTACGACGCGCGGTTTGCCATATGGACGCGAGCAGGTTGAATCACGACACGCATAAAATTAAGAAGATGTAATCATACTCGAAAACCCAAAATTATATATGTTTAAAGGCGTTTTTGTTACAGAAAGGGTAAAGGGACAAGAGGTGATGGAAGGGACTGAGAGCGGGGCGGTGTCTAACAGAATCAGATGAGGGCTAGCGGCTTTCACGGTGCGCTATTCTTATCTTGTGCGGCTCCATAGACCGTTAATGGAAAAGGAATGACAACAATTATGATGCAATCCTTTTCTGGGGTGTGTGACAGAGATCTCATGAGGTAACCTGAGTTAACATACCGTGGGGATGAGGACGTTCCCTGGATTACTTACACAAAACATCCGTCCAAAAAGCCAAAAATAGTACAAAGCGACGGATCGTTCATTCCAATCTTCTTGCCTACAGCTGTCGCATATTCAGGCAGATACACTGCAATTCTGTCGGCATTTATGGTGAGGAGGTAGGACCACCTGGAGTAGTTCCTAGGGGAAAAAATGAATTACCTCTCTCTCGTGATTCCGACATGTGTATGCACTTACGTATCCATCAAACATTCCATACACGCATTTGTCCATTTAGTTATCTCCGTTCTGTGGTAGCCCCATTTGCGTGTCATCTGCCCTTTAACTGTCGTCGGTTGGGCTAGGCGACTGAGTGTTATGGCAAACACCAAGCGACCATCCAGCATCCGTACTTTACGAAATCTATGCGAGACGTTGTGGGTAGGGAGAGGCAGGTTGGTAATGAATATACCAACTTCGTGGTGTAATATTACTAGAGATTGAGTGCACTTACGTAGAGCTTTCTTGCCGTTGTTTTTCAGTGGGAAAGACGAGTGGTACATGCAATTCTTGGCAAAGGTACTCGAACTGTTCCTTGGAGAACCGGACTTCTTGGTACCAGTCATCATCGCTCCACTTATTCATGGCTTGATTAAGGTCCTGTGGTCTATCATGTGGTCGCGCCCAAGGTTCAGAGACCGAGGCACGCTCCCCCGGACGGGCAAGGAATTCCGCGCTGTTACGACCTATTCTGAGTCTTTCTTGATGATCCTTGATGATCCCAATGTGCAAGAAGCTCCAGAGTGTGCAGAGTTTCTAGTGTGTCTAGGAGTTCAAGTGTCTCCTGGGCCTCTTCCTCCTCGGTTGTCTGTAAAGCTTCGAGATTCAACGCAGTAACGTCCACGATGATGAGTGCTATCAAGTCCAATACGCTGGCAGGCAGGACACTGCTGGTGCAGCACGTGAAAGTTCCGCCCCCTGTAGGTGATCAGGAAGACGTATTTGATCAAGTACTATTTTGCCAGAATGCATTAGATAGAATAATGTGTATTGCAGCCATGCATTGATCAATGAAGCAACCTTCGGGGTGGCAAATCAATCTTTGGGTAGCAAACCATGTTCGCGGTTGCTCGCTCACATTCGAACCGACCTCTCGGCCAAGTGGAACCCCAAGAAATTTTCGCGGACTCAAATGTTCGTGGACCCAAATCAGCGCACACATTCCCTATTGTCGTGTGGATTGAATGATCATCACTTAGCCTGTACTGGGAGCAGAATGCTGCATGCTTAAAGGTCCACTCCTCTTACATGCACGGTTGCCGCGGCGGTATGCCAGAACAGTAGACTAAGTAAGAATCTCAAAACCTCCGCACCCTATATCCCACAGGAACAACAAGGACAGATGGATCACAGTGCTGGCGGCGGTGGCATGGCAGGCATGGACGACAGCATGCCCCTGGCGATGCCTATGGCTATGGACCTGACTCTCAAGTGCACCTGCCGCGTTGGCAAGATCTTCGTATCGGCGTGGGACATTCAGACTTGCGGGACGTACTCTGCGAGTTTGGCCGTCATCGCCTTGTTCTGCTTCCTGCGGCACCTGCTCATGATGCACAAGACCAAGCTGATTTTGCGGCTGGCAGAGCAAGATGCAGGTACACATCTTTGAATTATTTCGCGATCCTCATATTGAGTCACATCCAGTCACCCTTCCCTGTCCTCTTCTCAAATCCTCTTCTCAAATGTCTCCTCACCCTGTCCACAGACGCAGGCATGAAGCGGACATCCTCGATGGTGGGCGGCGTGTGCTGCAACGTCAAGCCCGGGTCGCTGTCATCTTCATACGGGTCCACCACTTTCGCAGAGAGCTCAAACGACGAGGAAAGCCAACAGCTCACGAGAATAAAAAGAGGGACCTCCGCCACAAACACGAACGCTAAGGGAGAGACTGAATACAGGCCCGCCCAATTGCGACACCAACTTTCCGAAGAAGCCTTCGGCAGGCTAGGGAACTCGATCAGCCTCCACGCCCGCTTAGTTTTGACGGCGTATTTTGCCTTGCTGAGTGGCTCGTCTCTCTTGGTGATGCTGCTGGCGATGAGCTTCAATGTCGGCATTATTCTGGCAATCTTGGTGGGGGAGGGAGTGGGGCATTTAGTTTTCGCCTCCGATTTCTTGCACAATCTGGTGGACATTGGGAGTTTCCACTAGATAGATGAGGAGAGAGAGGAGAGGAAGGTGGGGAAGGAGCCGGGGATGAGACGCCCGACGCAAGGGAAATACTTGAAGCATACCCCAAAAGCAGAGATTTTGAAATATTAGACATGTACAAAAGAGAAGTCAGCACAAATAATGGCGCTGAAAATATATGTTTATAGCTGTTTAGAATGTGAGGGATGCTTGAGAGTGTCATTTGAAGCTGTGTGTGGCATGAAGAGCGAGGCTGGGGGCGTGCCGAGGCAAAAGACTGTAGGTGTTGGAACCATCAGGAAATATCAGCATCTCTCACGGGTCAAGCAGCAGCATATTTCACCCGCTGAGCAGTTGCGGATTGACTCAGTCAAGTAGATAAAGCGGATGAGTGGTCAAAATCAAAGTAAAAAGCAACCAGAGTTGGAAAAAGTATTTCCCCCAGTCCCCCAGCAAAATTACACAACGGGACTTTCTTTCTAAAGACTCACCCTTCTCCTTCTCAAGATAACACACACGCTTTATGCATGCAGTCTCTCCCTTTCTTTTCCAACGCGTATCAAGATGCCGCAAGAAAACTTGATCGACGGACGGAAAAAGGATGAAATCAAATAATGGTGGCTGGACAGATGGCCAAGCTCCTCACGCTCTATCGTAATGTTTCAACCGATACAGTAACACCCGCCCCCTATCATTCCCCACTGCGAGCATCCCACTATTCGGACTGAAAGCCAGGGCAGACGGATACCTTATAGGCGTCTGCCCCGTCGGCCAGTTCGCATACACCGTGCGAGAGGGCACGTGCACCACCCGCAGGGCGTCCCGATCCCACTTCGACGCCATCGCCAACAGCTGCCCGTCATGATTGAAAGCCAGCGAGTCTACCGTGGTCGTCAAGTGGGTCAGCGCCTTGGTGGGTGGCAAGGCAGTTGAGGCATGTCGCGCTAATGCCAGCCCTCCCTCCCTCTCCACCCTTCCCAACACGTCGGAGTCCTCGTATAGATTCACCACTCCACTTTCGGCCCCCACCGCTGTCATACCCGCCAACGAAGCAGCCAAGGCTGAAGTAACCGTTCCTCCCTCGTTGTGGAACCGAGCGAGGCATCGGGTCGAACGCAAATCCCATCGGTACACAACGGCGTCGCCCCCCGAGGCGAGCAGATGCTGGCCATCCGCACTGAACGACATTGATCGCGCCGTCCCATTCATCTTGAACTCCCCAGCCCACTGCTTGCTCTTTGCGCCCACCAATATGATATACCCGTCCTTACCCGTGAATGCCAGCCACTGCCCATCCGGAGAAGCCACGAACCTCTCCAAGCTCTTTTCTTCTCGTCCTATCAATCGATGAACCCTCACAGCCGTTCCCGAAACGGTATCATACCAATAAAAAAAAGGCCTTCTCCCACTCACCACCACCTGTTCAAATTCACCAGCCCTCGACGGATCCACGAAAGAAGCCGACAGGATGGGCAGGTCAGGGAAAAACACCCCAGCCACCTTTTCGTTCCTCTTCCCATCCACCTGAAAAAATCGCAGTGTCTTGTCCAAGCCCGCCGTAAACAACAATCCGCCCGTCGAGGGATGAAATTGTACCGCTTGAACCATGGCCTTGGAGGGTTCTTGCATGTTGGCGTCCCTGCAACGTAATACCTCCAAGGTCTCCGGCTGCAGTTTTTCGTTACCGCCATTCCCACCAGCACCCAGCACCAAGGGCGCGGTGCTTCGAAACAAACCACCAAAATCATCATCATACTCCTGCTTGTCTCCTTCCTCCCCGTTATCTCTTTCTTCCTCACTTGTATCTCCTCTCCACTCTCCTTGCCGACGACGATGCCTCCCTCTATTCCCTTCTGCTGCGTCGTCCGCAGGCGTCCGAGGCAAGGTCGCCCAGTCCAGCGCCATCTTACTGCTTTCTTGGAAGCGCGCCCGCAGCCGCTCCTGATAATCTGCCCCACTGATATCCTTCTCGTCGGGCTGCCAACGCAACTTCCGCAGTCGGTCCTTGCTCGCAATGTTCACACGCACCGCCTCGTCGTCATCGTCTTGCCAGGCAGGCGCCCGTGCAAACTTCGCTACTGCACGACAACCCAGGCATCTGTCGTCTTGGAAAGCAGCTTGTTGATCGTTAAAGAGCACAGCCGTATCCCGTGCGCCAAATACCAAACGTTCCAGCATGCGTTCTTCCTCGTCCTTGTCGGCCTCAATAATCTTTCCCTGCCGCCGCCGTTGCATCTCTCCTTGCTTCTTCTGGCGCTTGAGCTGCTTGGGTACGATGTTGCCCTCCTCCTCCTGCTCGAACCCTTCCACTTCCACCGACTCTTCCCGGTCCAGATAGAACGAGGGCGATGTGTCCTCCTCATCTTGAGCAGGCTCGGCAGCATCACCTTCGTTCATCTCCTGCCGCCGACTCTCTGCCTTGGCACCTCCCTCTCCATTGCCACGCCGGCCGGACCTGTGGGCGCCTGGCATGAAAGATTGCTCCTGTACTGTCTATATAGAGGATATCGGGACTTGAATAGACCCGCCACACTGGGTGTAAAACCGTAAAATAGATGGACAGTATCTAACGGCATCCCCACAACCATCATCATCAGAGACGGCCTCATCATCGCGCTCGCCGCGAGACGGCCATGTTCTGTATTGCATTCCGGAGCGGGGTCACTGAAACAACCTGAGGGGGGCGCAAATCAACACCGGCACATTTTCATACACAGACGTCGCACCCCCCCCTAGATAGGTCGCGAAGCGATAAGGAGCCGGGGCCGGAGCTTGCGGGGCCGCTGCTCGCCAGCTGGGTGGTGAGCAAGCAACCGCCTGCAATCGGGTTTGGCAAGGCAGCCATGCACATCCTGTAGCGTCGTCGACCACCCCATCAACTTCAGTGCATACTCATTGCGCTCACGTGATGCGCCTTCATCGATAGACAGAGCTGGTGCTGACGTACAAGTTACCAGCGACTGGTAGTGCGGTATTTTTTACCCAGCAGTTGCCGCCATCTCTCCGTTCCTTGCACGTCTCGTCTCTCCAGCACCATATAAACTAGTCATGTCGAGCAGTTTAGGAGACGCGCACTTCTTTGAGGAGAGCATGAATGCCACCAAGGTAAGTCTCGCGTTACATGCCGTGAAGAAGGCCGGAAGGCTAGTACTGACCCTTCTTACATCCTTCTACAGGTGCGTGCTTACTTGGCCTCGAATAAAGAAGCAGAGAAGTCGAAAGGCATGAAATTTCTGCTGGCCAACATGAGCAAAGGTGCGTAAAAAAATAAAATAAAATAAAATAGCAAAGCCCCCTGATCCCTCTCTTCACTCCAAGCCCTCCCTCTCCCTCAATCTCACAATTCCCATTCCCAACATTCAGGCCGCGATATGTCAGAATTCTTCCCCGACGTGGTGAAGAACGTGGTAGCCCGGGCCGTTGAAGTCAAAAAGATGGTATACATGTATTTAGTCCACTACGCCGACGCCACCCCCACCTGCCGGGAACTCGCTCTGCTCTCCATCAACTCCTTCCAGAAAGACCTCGCCGCCGCCAACCAGCTCATTCGTGCCCTAGCCCTGCGCGTCATGACTTCTATCCGCGTCCCCGACATCATTCAAATCCAGCTCTTGGCCGTCTTTAAATGTGCATCTGACTCCTCACCCTACGTCCGCCGCTGCGCAGCCACCGCCGTCCCCAAGATCTACGTCGTGGACGACTCCCAACTCCCCGCCCTCATCCAAGCCTTAGATAAGCTCTTGAAAGACTCCTCAACCATGGTGCTAGGCGCAGCCGTCGCGGCCCTCAACGAAGTCTGCCCAACCAATTACGAACTCCTGCATCGATGCTACCGCAAGCTCTGCCATCTACTCGCAGATATGGACGAATGGACTCAGATCTCCGTGCTTGCCGTCTTGACGCGATACGTCCGCACACAATTCTGTGACCCTGCCCCTCATGCTCGTGCGGTCGTCCTGGCCCAGGCCCAGCAGCGGGCTTCCTCCTCAGCCTCGGGTGCAGCGGCTGTGGCGGCAGCAGTGGCAGGAGGGGCAGCAGGAGGAGCAGCAGGAGGAGCAGCAGCGACGACAGGCAAGGCACCGGCGAAAATCAGGCGAAGGGTGGTGAAGAAGGCCTTCTATTCCGACGAAGAGGACATGAGTGAGGAGGAAGACGTAGAGGTCTACGAGCCCCACCAGCAGCAGCAGCAGCAGCAGCAGCAGCAGCGGCAGCCGTTTATGATGCTGAACATGCCCACTTGCCCCGTGGGCTCCCAGCCGCCCCCACGCTACCATAGTGTTGACGCCGAGCTAGATGCCGCTGACCTCGACCCTGACCACAGGCTCCTACTGCGTTCCTCTCTTCCCCTCCTCAAAAGCCGAAATTGCGGGGTCGTCCTCGCTGTGGCCACTCTCCACTACTACTGTGGCACCCAAAGCGACTTCACCGCCGCACAACTCGGTAAATCCCTGGTGCGGATCTTGAGGAATCGGAGGGAGATAGCCTTTGTGGTATTGAAAGCGATTGCATCGATGGCGCAAGAGAGACCCGCGATGTTTCGGCCATTCCTACAAGACTTCTTTGTAAAACCTGCGACGGACCCCTCGTTTTGTCGTACATTGAAATTGGATATTTTGACAGCTTTGACGGACGCCGGCACGGTAAGTCTCGTTTTGAAGGAGTTGCAGTCGTATGTGAAGCACGCCGATAAGGATTTTGTATGTGCGACGGTGCGGGCAGTTGGGAGGGTGGCGGATGCCCAGCCTGAGGTGGCAGCCAAGTGCTTGAACGGCCTCATGTCCCTGCTTGCATGTATTCGCTCAGAGAAAGTAGCGGGGCAAGCCGTGATCGTTGTACGGCAGCTTCTGCAGCAGAATAAAAAGGGGGCTCACATCGAGGAGGAGGAGCAGGCAAGGGTGGTGCGGCAGCTGGCACATGTCCTGTTGAAGGAAAAGGGTAAGCAAGTCCCTCCCCCGGCGCGAGCGTCCCTAGTATGGATCGTGGGGGAGTTTTTGCGGTTTGTTGGCCCTGCAGCGCCTGATTTGCTGCGTCTTCTTGCTCAGTCGTTTCCGGAGGAAGAACCACAGGTGAAGATGCAGATTGTAAATCTGGCCCTGAAGCTTCAACTTTACCTTTCGCGAGAGAAGAAGAGAAAGAGAACGGAGGGAAGAGGAGGATTGCAGGAAGTGGAAGAAGAAGAGGAGGAAGAGAATGCAGTCACCAAGCTGGTCCGGTATGTGCTGGAGGTGGCTCGCTTTGACACCAACTACGACCTGAGAGACCGCACCCGACTCTTGACGGCCAGCTTGGGTTTAGCGGCAGGCGGGACAGGTGGAGCAGGAGGGGCAGATATCGCGGCGTTGGTCGCCTTGCGTGCAAAGGCCGAAGAGGTCTTCCTCCAGACGAAACTCCCGCCGTTGACCTCGGTGGGGCCGGTGGCGATGGAGGGCATGCCTCACTTGACCATCTCCTCCTTGTCCTGGATGTTGAATCACAAGGTGCAGGGTTATGAAGAACTGCCCGACTGGGTGAGCTTGGCCCCTGATCCATCCGTGAGGGATGCGCCCAACGGCCCTGCGGTTGAGGAGCAACAGTCGGTGGAGGTGTTGAGGGGGGATGGGGGAAAGAGAGGAAGGGCGATGGAGGAGGTGGGGAGCGAGGGCTCTGAGTTTTACTCGGACGGAATGGGGTTGTCAGAGGAGGAAGAATGGAGTGGATCGTCTTACTCTTCTTCAGGAGGGAGTCGTAGTGGCTCATCGTACAGCAGTTCGTCAGACGAAGATGAAGAGAAGGAAGAGGCTGAAAGGAGAAGGAGAGCAATACCATTATCATCTGCCGTGGTGCCATCTGTGACAAGAGGAGTCAGTCTTTCGTCATCAGACGAGCAGGGGGAAGAAGATCAGAGCAGTAGTCAAGGGAGCAGCGCGAATGGATATTCAAGCGGCTCGGAGATCGACGAGAGGGAGGAGGATGAGGAGGATGAGGATGAAGAGGAAGAAGAAGAGAATGCGGGGAACGATCTTGATGAAAGTCGACGAGAAGGGTACGATGAGTTGGGATTCGGGGTGCTGTCTGGTGGTGGTGGTGATGGTAGAGACGTAAGGGTAGGATCAGGAGAAGACAGCAAAGTCGCACGTCCCATGCAGCAAGGATCGGCGGAGAGCTCGTTGCTGGACTTGGAGGCTTATGCAACGGCCAAGAAAGTGTCCTCTCCAAATGCGCATGCACATAATAGTCGTAAAGGCACCAGCCAGGCACATGAACAGATTCTAAGCCTGATGCAAGGAATGGGCGCGGCGTCCATCAGTACCAGCACCAGCCGCAGCAGTACCAGGGTGCTCTCTGTTTCGCGAAAGCTCCTACGTCATGAGGTTGGGGGGGGACTGGCCGTCGACTTCTGCTTCACTAGGGAAGACGCTCCGGCGAGCAGCGCTTGCACGCTCTTACTCTCCCTAAGCAACAAGCGCGAAGGGCCCATGCGACGAATCAAGGTCTCCACGGCGGCCGCCTCTGATTTCAGTCGTCTCACTCCGTTTCCTGAGGTGCCTGTGCTGGACGTAGGAGCGACAGTGGAGGTAAGGGTGAGCGTCCAGGTAGGGGGGGAGGGAGCGGGGGAAAGCATCAAATTGCAATTTGCCACCGATCGTGGAGGGCCGTATCCAGTCACGGTCGTCTTGCCCCCGGAGGAGCTTCTAAGGCCGCATTCCGTCTCCCAAGCAGAGGCCGAAGAGATCCAACGCTCGCTCACGGGGGGGTTCCACGAGGGCAAAGCTTCTTTTCCTTTACCTCCAGCTTTGCGCGCTGATACAGGGGGGGTGCCAAACAAGGTGCTACAGGCAGCGAACTTGGCCTGGGTGTCCTCTCCTGCTGAATGGCAGGAAGAGGGACGGGCGATTTTTGCAGCATTATTGCATCGAAAGAAGAGTGGGGGTAGGGTGGGGGAGAGTGAGAGGATTGTGGTTCAAGTGTCGATTGAGGAAGGGGGAGAGATGCTGACTTTAAAGGTGAATTGTGACGATGCTATGATGAGTGCTACTTTACTAAATGTGCTTAAGCAAGGGTTGGCTAGTTTGCAGGCGCCACAGACTTTGTAAAGAGGAGCCAGAGAAGATGCTGGTTGGGCAAGGGAAGAATCGAAAGGGGATAGGCGCAATTAACACAATGCCACCACACGAGAAGTGCTTGTTGTGGAGCATTTGTCGTTTCGTGAGTATTATTCTGCCCAGTCTTTTTCTTTCGCTGCTTCCTTTCATCCTGGTTGGTAATTTACACTAGCTGCTACTGCCGCAGCGAACGAGAGAAGGTTGGGCCTTGCTCACTCCCATTCTATATGGCGTATGTACAGAGGAGGAAGCAATCAGAAAACATAACAGGTCATCTCCTTCCACTCGCCCTCCTTATACCCCTGTCTCCCTCCTTCCCTCCATTCAGCTTTCTCCCTCCCCCACTTCCTCAATCCTTCAACAATGCCTGCAGGTCCTTGATATCCTCCTTGCTACCAATGAATATCGGCACCCGCTGGTGAATCCCCGTCGGCTTCAAGTCCAAGATCCTTTGCCTACCCGTGGTGCTCAATCCACCCGCCTGCTCCACCAACATGCTCATGGGATTTGCCTCGTACAACAACCGAATTTTTCCATTCGGCGCATCCACCGTACCAGGGTAAGCGTACACCCCTCCCTCTACCAGCACCCTATGCACGTCTGCGACCATCGCTCCCACGTATGCCGTTCTGTGGGGCACATTCCCCTCCCCCTCGCCTAATTTCAGTCGACGTACGTACTCGGTCACCTTCGGTTCCCAGAGGTGGGAGGACCCCTCATTGATGGCATAAAGCTGTCCTCGGGCTGGAATGCGCATGTTGGGCTGGGTTAAAATAAAGTCCCCACCGGGCTTGTTCAACGTGAAGCCGTGCACACCCTGCCCGAGGGTGAGGACGAGAATGGTCTGTCCTCCATACAGGCAGTATCCTGAGGCTAATAATTTGCTGCCTGGTTGCATGATGGCCTCGAGAGGATCTCGTTCTCGTTCCGGAGAGAGGTTGAGTTGGGGGCGTCGGTAGATTCCAAAGATGGTACCCACGGGCAGACCTGCCTCAATGTTAGAGCTACCATCTAATGGATCAAAAACCCCGGCATACTCCCCTTGGAATGCAGCATTTTGCAGGACCGCAGAGCAGTAAGTGGGCTCTTCTTCTTCCTCTGAGGCGACGTAGTCCATTTTACCGGGGGCACACATTGAAGCGGCCAGGATATTGTTCGCGAGGACATCCATAACTTTTTGCACCTCCCCCTGTACATTCATATCTCCGTCATTACCATGTAGACCCGCAATTTCGTCACATTGCGCGCGGCGGACTAAGGTGGCGATGCCCCGACAGGCGGACTCAATGCCGCGCATGACGGGTTGCAGGTCTGTTAGCTCCCGGTGCTTCCACGTCTCGACTTCCACGTAGCGCGACAAGGTCTTTTGCTTGCTCAAAGCTTGTGACATGACCGAGGGCTCTTCACCAACTTTTGGTTCGTCCATAATCATCCGAAGCTGTCGTGGCCGGTGCTGCCGTGGTAGGGTCAAGCTTAAGACGAGCGAAGGCGAGGACGTGGGTCGAGGGATAACGAAGGCTCGGCACTCAAGCCACGCGAGACCAAGCAAGAGGAGGGCATGGAGGGATGACAAGGCTGCGAGTGGGTTCTGATGTAGTTTCCTTCGCTTTCTGGCTGGTGTAGCAGCTAGGGCTGCTGGCATGATCGTAGTAGTCGTCATGCGGAGGCGCGGGAGATGGTTGCGGTGATGAAAGAGGGGAGGGGCGGCGTATTGCATGAGCCAGAGAGACCCAGGAGGCTCGCGCACAATCTCCTGCTTCTCCAACCTGTCCTGGGTGTTGATGGCACAGACATGAGAGACGTGTGAGCGTGAGACAAGGAAAAAGACGCGGTGTGGTGGGGTTCTCGCGGCCACCGCTCGTTCCCCGGCGTGGTGCCCTACCATTCAAAGACGGTTTCGCATGCCAGCAGGCTGCCATTTGCGCAATTGCCACCAAACTCCCTTCGCACAAAGTGCATGCATGTACCACTATTTTATAAACACAAAGTCAATCCCACGCCTTTCCACAACCTTTACTGCTAGAATTGCAGACGAAGCAAGGAGCTTGCTTGCTGCAACTCGCTCAGAAACGTCGATCTTCCAAGCACTCACGATGGAGGCCATGCCGTCACCACCGCCACCGCCGCAACACCACCAAGCGTTGGCACCGTCCCACCACAATCCGGATCTCCTACCTCTACCGGAGCAGCAGTTGTACGACCGGCTATTTCAAGAGGCAGGGGCTCTAGATCTGAAGGGTTTTGTCCACGGGAGGCCTGCGGTGGAGCTGATGTCCCGATCAGGGTTGCCGAAGCATGCCCTGCGGCAAATATGGGCGCTGTGTGATCCAGAGGGGCGGGGCGTGCTCTATCGCCCACACTTCCACCTGGCAATGCGGCTCATGGCCTTAACCCAAAATGGCTACATTACACCAGGTGATGCCACATTAGTTGGACGCATCCGGGCGAAAGACCCCCTCTCTGTGACACTTCCTCAACTACCCCCTTTGCACATGGCCCCGGCCCCGAGTGCAGCAAGCCCTAGCGCTATCGCTTTGGAATCGATGGCTGTGGGAATGCAATCGCCACCACGACCCTCGATGCCGACACCGACGCTGTCTTCGACACCAGCGGCGGCGATTGCGACGCTCCCTCGTGAGGTAGTGGCTCCGATGACGCATTTGCCACAGCCATCCTTTGAGGCGGGTTTTCAGACAAAGTCAACGCTTGCGCTACCTGTGCCAGTTATGACGGTCGTTCCTTCCATGCCTACATTTACCCGCGATCCGGCGGTGATCGCATCAGGAGGCAGTGACATTGTCTCCCGGACGGCGGCATTGGACGCGGTGGTGGAGGACCATGAGTGGGACGATTTTCAAGAGGCAGATCCTGGTGGTACTCCTCCTCCTGATCTTGATCCTGCCTCCAATCCTGCTGTCACTAATTCTGTTCGAGTCGCATCCGCGTCAGGGCTGGCGCTTCAACCGTATTTTGTACCTTCAACACCATTGCCATCTTCGTCTTCCCTATCCCCTGCTTCTCCTTCGTTGCCCATCCCCTCCATGGGATTAGAAAGGGCTTGGGTGACGGCCTCCATCCCAGCACACGTGAATTTGAGCAAAACAAGCATGGTACCGTCTCTCCTGGACAGAGACGTGGACCTGTCTGTCAGAACGAGCTCTTCGCTAGTCCAGCTCTCCTCTGCTCAAGCTCCTGTCATGTCGTCGTTTACGTCCAAGCTGCCCAGTTCTCCCCACGACCCTTTCGGGGGGGCACAGCTTGTCAGTAGTATGAACAGCAATCAAGCTACACGCGTCCCCACCTCTCGCTTTATGACGGAAAGCCCACCTTTCTCCCCACCTTTGCTACCCTTCTCCGAAGCCAGTGACAACCACAACAACGGCATGCCCTCGATGGGCAACAATCATTGCGTTCCACCTTTGGGCGCTGCCCTCATCTCTTCGCGTGCTTCACAGAGGTCTTTCTATGAAATGAGTCCGTATGCCGAAAACCCGTGCACGGATCCCGACGCCAGCCCACGAGGAAGATCCTCCAGCCCTCCTGCGCCTTCAAGTTCCCATTCCCCCCCTGCATCAACTACAGCATTCAGCGGGTTTGGTTCAACTTCGTGTCCTTCACAGAGGATCGGTGTTGAAGTCCTCCAAGCATCCTTGTCATTGTCGTCTTCTGCTCGCAGCCCCTCCTCCCCTCCTCTCCCTTTTCCTACAGCCTCGGCAAGGCCCCCGCTCGACAAGGCCCTGTCCATGGCGAATCCGTTTCAAGTCCATGAGCACGTAGTGGCCGGTGCCGCGTCCTTATCCTCATTCCCTACCTCTTCCTTCAATGTTGCGCATAAGGCAACTGATGCGCCCTCCATTACCTCCTCGCTCTCGCTTCCTCTTTTTACGGGAGGGTTGACTTCAATGTTCGTGACCACGACCTCTCGCAACACCATCGCCACCACCGCCACTACCACCAGTAGTAGCAGCAGTAACAACAGAGTGATGGAAGCTCACGTCTTGCACGGGGAGGAGGAAGAATGGGATGAGTTTCAAGGAGGATGCAATGGCTGGGGCAAGATCGAAAGCAGTGCTAAGTTGGTTCGTGTCCTTCCTCAGAAACAGACGGAAGGGGATGATGGAGCGGACCCGTTTTCGGGTTTGAATGGTTACGTGAAGGAGCAGGCGGTGTCTCCTCTTTCTGTGGATGGAGACAAACGCCCTCCTCCTTCGCCAATTCAGCTGGAGGAGAGTCCTCCCGCTAGCAGCTGTAGCAAAATCATGAGGCCTTCCTCTCCGCCTTCTCCTATCTCCTTTTCTATCGCCAAAAACGAGGAGAAAAAGGACACAGAGTGTATCGTGTCTGGTCTAATGTCTCAGATTGCTGCAGTGCCGGCACCGACCGTTCCCGCTATCGCCGTGGCGTCCAACCCATCATGGGCACAGCCTAACCCCTGGCAAGACCCTAATCCTTGGGCCGGTATTCCAATTCATACACCTACGATGCGGACGGTAGGGGGTGGCAGCCCTCTCACTGATGGTCTGGAGGCAGTGACGACGGCGTTGCCCCACTTCCTGCCCTCCTCCTATCATGCATCCCCTGTTGCCTCTTCCTCGACATCTATCCTTTTGAGCCCCATGGCCAGATTTGCTGTCAAGGGTGAGCAAATCGACGAAAGAGAAGTCGACAAGTCGTCGCAGAGTCAGGTGATCGATAACTCTATCAGCAGCAGCAGTACTGCCATCACGACCACCAGGGGCACCACCAGTAGCAGCACTCAGCTCTCTTTGGAGAACTTGCTTCAAAAGTTGTGGGACATGGAGATGCTGAACGACGCGGCCGCATTGACAGGACACATGGAGGCGGTCGCGACGTTGTCTCAAGCGAGGGCGCGATACGAACGCGCCAAGGCCGATGACGAACTGGAGGAGGCGATTAGGTTGCGAGTGAAAGTTAAGGAGTTGGAGGACAATATCTGCGATGAAGCCAAGTTGCAGACATGGAGGGACGCTATCGCTATCGGTGATGATGAGAAGAGGGAGGAAGGGGAAAGGGGCGTTGTGATGCTGACGCTGGCGCAGCTGCAGGCGCGGATGGCGGCTGTGGACGTGGGGAGGGGCGACGCCTTCGAAGCTGCTTTCCGAAGGGGTTATCCCTCCTTAGCTAATCAAGCAGCCAGTGGGGCGGAGGGACGTCGAGAGGCTGTCCGACGAGCGCGACGAGCTCGGCGATGCTGTGCGTTGTTGGAAGGGATGGATGCAGGCGGGGCGTTGATTGCGTACCCCGACCATTGGCTTAGTATCCTGGCCGTCGCCAAGTCCCAAGTTATACAAGCGGTAGAGTCATGTAAGCATGTCCTGCTGGCCACGGAAACAGCAAAGGCAGGCGTAAGGAAGGAAGTGGTCACCTCAATAACGATTTTGTCCTTGGTAGAAGCGGCGTTGAACATGGTGAGAGTAGCCCGCCTAGTCCTAGCCTCGGCGGCCGACGCACTGCTGGGCTTGGTGCTGGCGGAGAAGGAGGGCCTGGAGGCCAGTGTTGAAGAGTTGCAGGTCGTTTTAGGACACATGGGCTTGAGAAAACACTTTGCATCACATTTACCTCCGACCAGCGAGGCCATGGGTTTGTTGTTGGCTGATTGTGCTGAAGCTGGCTCCATGAAGATTGACTCTCGGCAGGTGTGCGCTTTGTCCTTGGTCCCTCTCACTTGTTCCCAACACCTTGGTATGTCGGTCACGTATTTCTCGGGGCATGCTTATTTTTGTGCTTGTATCAATTTGTGGTTAAATGCTGTGTCGCGCGAGGCACCGCAGCCACAGGTGCAGGGGAAGGGAGGAGGTGGGGAGGGGGGGGATGCGTTTTTTTGATCGGTCAGCTGGGCTGAGTGGGGGTTGTGAGGCGGTGCTTTAAAGGGGGGGGAAAGTACCAGAAGAGCTACATAGCAGGCGATATCCAAATCAAGTATTATGTCATGCTTTTTGTGAAAAGAAATGAAATCATATTGGAAGCAGCGCATGCATACCGGGATTTAAAAAAAAAAGAAGTATCAGAAAGTCGTCTTACGGGGGAGAGAAAGAGAGATAATGACCCCCAAATTGTGGCCAAACACTCGTTCATTCTTTACTTGATGTATCTTTGATTTACTTTGCTTCCTTTCTATCTATTTATACGGTACTCAACAAGGGTGTCAGTGGCTTCAACACTGCCTTGACCATAGAAATCGTCGCCGCCACCCCCACTGCCCCTGGTCCCAAGCGTGGAAAGCCAAAAAAGGAAGACAAAGGCCAGGTGGCTGCCGGGGTCATGACCAAAAGTGGCGTCCGCCAGAAAATCGCCACCAGCATAGCATAAACCCCGTATCGGACTTTGGTTGCGACGGTCTCGTATGCAGTGGCCTGGGCGAGCACCCGTTCCTTCTGTGGGGCCAGGTTCTTGTCTACTTGGATGAGCTCGCGCTCCAGTTTCGATTTTTCTACGAAGTCCGGAATGCCGAGCTGTAAAGTGGGGTTTGTGATGGTTAGTTCAGAAAACATTGCGAGGACCTTTGACCCATATGCAGAATGGAGGACGTCACGTTAGAGCGCAGTCACTGCGGTTTGGCAGAGGGATGGAGTACCCAAAGGATGAGATCTTCCGGCACCTTTTCATTAGCTCCTACCGAGTGGGGCTAACGCAGCAGGGGTGTGTGGATAGGTCGCTGAGGCGTGAGACCAGGGGTAGAAGTAGGTGGCCGATGTAAACCATATGACACGCCTCGCCTCCAGAACCACACACCATCATGCCCGCCGTCCTGTCCACGCCTTCTCCGAGCACTTACCCCTTTCATGGCCACCGCCAGCTCGTACTTGCGCAAGGTCAAAGCCTTGATATTCAGGGCTACGGGTTTGCACCGTTGCTTTTTGCCCAAGATTAGAAGTGCCTCGAACAGAATTACAAAGAAAAGGAGCGGTAGCAAATACGGCGACGGAGGCTCCAGCAGCGTGATGGCCATGCCGACGATGCGTACTGAGGTTACTGGATGGTATGAAAGAGTGAATTTGTGTGAGATCCTGTTTAGTTGAGGTGTACTACAGTAGAAAAATCGAGGCGCGGCAACAATAATATAGCGATTGCTATAGCTATTCCTGTCAGATGATTCTGTTTGGTCAGGCGAGCTTTCTCGCTCTAAACGTAGCTTTATCCAAAACACACACACACACAGGTCCTGCAAGTCGGTGCACCACTGAAGACGCGGCAGCCACAGTCTCCGCGGCGCCATCTTCATCACCACATCTTACAACATGGCCCGGCGCCGCTCCTCCACCGCACTCACAAGACCATTCAGAAGACCCAATCACCATCGGTATCAAACCAATTTCCTTCTTCTCCTGGCCACGATGATCACATCCGTGGCAGCTAGACCAACGCCGTCAAAAGCCACCTTTCTTCCTGTCCTGAACCCCCCCCCGCGACCTCGGGGTGCCCGCCGCCATGCACAACACCAATCAAATCAACTAATTGACACGAGTCTGGACAACGGCACGACCACTGGAACATTCGCCGAGCTCTATGGTGAGCGGCTGCCGAATTGGTTGCTGTCACGTGCCGAAAGCTTGGGCTTTGCAAGGCCGACGATGGTCCAGCGAGAGGCGTTGGGGGCTATTTTGGATGGAGAGGACGTGGTGATCCAGGCGCAGACGGGCACGGGCAAGACACTCGCCTTTCTGTTGCCGTTGCTGGCGGGTATTGATGCAAGCAAACAGGCCGTGCAGGCCATGGTGGTGGTTCCGAGCCGAGAATTGGGGTTGCAGGTGGCAAGCGTGGCCAAGCAGCTATCTGCAGGGCGGGTCTATTACCGAGACGAGGAGGTGCAAGACGATGACGATGATGACGTTAACGCCGACGACGAAGAAGCTGATAGCAGCACCGCCACCATTTTTACTCCGACTGTCAACGGCACGAGAAACAAGATCCTAGTCATGTCCCTCCTTGAAGGCTCTAAAAACACCAGGCAAAAAGCCTGGGTGCTGGCCGAGCCGCCACACGTGGTGATTGGCAACCCTCTTGCTCTCTCCCGCCTTGTAGAACAAGGCGGTATCCGTTACCACCAGATTAAGATGGTTGTTATTGACGAAGTGGATGCCTGCCTCACCCGCCGGGAGACCCGAGCGCAGCTACAGGCGCTGCTTGGAAAATACCTGTCGCCTTCCTTCTTGACCTCCGAGCTAGAAGAAGAGGCGGCATTGGCGGCTAAGGGAGGTACAGGGGACGAGACGCTCCTGATCCCTCAGGGTGCTATGAAGGAAGGCGGGGGCGGGAGCGGCGGTGACGAGGCCCGGCAGTTGGCACCTTGGAAACTGGTGCAGCGGCAAACCGTGTTTGTCAGCGCCACCATCCCCCAACACAACCACTTTATCAAGCAATGCGTGCAGCAGCAATGGACCTTACGACAGCCTATCCACGTACAAGTCACCCCTGGAGAACTCATGCCCCCTCAGCTCCAACACTATTACCTCGTTTGCCCCACCAAAGCCGAGAAGCTCGCTGCGCTTCGAGCGTTCTTGCGAAGGGAGCAGTCGAAAGGCAGGTTGCAGGCATGTGCAATCTTCACAGCAGATGACCAGGATGCAGAAGTTATCGCCGCAGGGTTAGTGGAAAGCGATGGGTTGGATGAGGAAGAAGAGGAGGAGGGGGAAAAGAAGAGGAAGGGTGGGTTGCAGGCTTTGTTGAACAAAGACCACATCAAGCGACGGGCTAAGGTGATGGATGCCTTTCGCGCGGGCGAGTCCCGAGTGTTGGTCACAACTGACTTTGCGGCACGTGGGTTGGATATTCCACGGATAAGCCATGTGGCTATGTACGATATCCCCGCGGATGCCGAGACGTACTTGCATAGGGGCGGGAGGGCGGGGAGGATGGGGAGAGCGGGGTCGGTAACGTCGTTGGTATCGGAGACGGAGGAGTTCGCGCTATCGCGGCTGGCCAACACGTTGAAGATTAAGATGAGGCGGCTGGGGGTTATGAGAAAGGCGGGGCGAGGAGAAACGGAAAGGAAACGGGGAAAGAGGTAGAGATGGGGGTGCAAGTGTAGTGTACAGAGAGTAAATTGCAAAGTAAAGAAATGTTTTCATACCCACATCGACGACAGGGGCACATGAAGGATGCGACAAGTAACGCAGATGGAAAGACTTTTGTACATGTTTATTATCGTCTTTCGTAAAATCTGTTGGGGAGAAGATTCAAGCCTAATGCCCCTTCTTCCATGTGAGCGAGCCTGTTTGCTCCACTAGCTCCTCGGTTACTCTTTTGAACTTTTCGAACTCCTGCTCGTTCCTGTATTGTTGCGGTAGAGAAGTATGTCAGTGAAAATGAAAGAGAAGAGGTGGGTGGATGATCTGGTCCTCGTTAGGACGTGGGTGAAATGCAAGAAAGCCCGGTTGTTGGTTTGTAACGGAGACCCAACCTGCACCCTACTCCAACTCCACTGACATCACGTACTTGGGAATCCCCTCATCGCCCTTCTTGTGCATCACCGCCAAATTGAAGCATGAGGGTCCATGGCCCCGCGCACAACCCTTTTCCAATAAACCCTTCGCCCGCAAAGGGTCCCGCTTGTGCATCTTGTCCTCAGGCAGGGTGCGCAGCAAGTGGCTAGCCAACGCATAACAACTATCCGGGATGCCCTCCCCACAGGCCTTATCCAAGATGGACGTCGCTTTCTTGAGGTCCTTACCAACGTCGTAGCCCCCATCTTTCCCGTACAAAAGGAGCAGCCCCATGTGATGGCAGGCCATACCATGCCCAGCTTTGCAGGAGGTCTCGAAGCACTTCAGGGACCGGGCGTCGCTCTGCGGGACGCCTCGCCCACCCAAAAAGAGACGACCAAGGTTGAAACATGAGGGAGGATGGCTATACTTAGTGCAATTATCCGTGTATACCTTTGCAGCTTTATTGTAGTCGCCCTACGATAATTTCCGCAAGGTGGGGGTAGGGTAGGACGGGATGAGGGAGTCAGCCTCTTTCTGACCCTAACTGCCCAATTTCTGTTCGGCAGACACAAAGCAACCCCATCCTAACACGCCTGCACTGTTTCTTTGATTAGCATATTATTCCCATAGCCTCAAAACATACCTTGACGACAGCCAGAAACTCCCCAACTGAGTGGCAGGCCCAGGCATCCCCTTTGCCTTTGTCACAATCTATCTCAAAGGCAAGCATCCGCTCCTCATACTCCGGGTCGATCGCCTGGAGACCCTCAATCATGATTAGCTGCCGCTGTGGCTGCTGCTAGTCGCGGTACTACCTTAGGTGATGCTTGGGACTCGCTGTGGGGTGCAGTGCATTTCAGGTGGAATGAACAAGGGTGGGAGGTCCGCCTCCGCAAGGACTTGGTGATTTTTTGATAGCTTTCCGCACAAAAGCGCAATCACAGAGCACTGTAACAAGGCAAGAAGTAAGTCAAGATCTGCAAGGGAGGCGTGTGTGCCTGGTCTGAGTCATGAGTCATGAGTCATGGAGGGTAAGGTCTTGGTATGTCTTAAACGGGCGATAACTGCAGGACTTCATCTCACGCAACCCACACACAACACAGCCAGGCATTTCCCTGCTGCTGCATGCTTCTGTCAGTGTCCTACACATTCTTCAGCCGCGGCCTCAAATCTGCTGCCTGCTTGGGCCTCGCCGCGTCGTACTCTTTCTCTCCTGTTTGGCTCCACCTTCCTGCTACTTCCTCGTCGGCCTTGAGAATGAGCACTGGTGGCAGCTTTTGTTACAGGTACCCTCGACCATCCGTCACTGTAGACACTCTAATTTTTTGTGCGGAGAATAATGATGTCAAGCTCTTGCTTATCAAGCGTGGTAATGACCCATTCAAAGGTACATGGGCATTGCCGGGTGGTTTCGTTGACAAGGACGAGAGCTTGGACGACGCAGCGGCCCGTGAGCTCAAGGAAGAAACAGGGCTTGACAATATTTCATTCGCACAAGTCGGGAGCTTTGGTGACCCCGGCCGAGATCCGCGAGGGCACACAGTCACCGTCGCTTACGCTGCCTTTTTGCTTTCGTCGAAGGGCACAAAAGCAGGCGACGATGCGAGTGCCGCGGCCTTCTTCCCCTTCGGCCAACTTCCTCCACTTGCCTTCGACCATCGAACAATCATTCGAGAGGCGTGGCCGAGATTAATAGTATGTGAGAGCGGGGGCAAGACCGTCGTGAAGGAGCGTGGATCGGCGAAAGTGCTGTGTGTGTTGCCAGACGCCAAGTCGGTGGAACTCGTCCGCAGCGCCACACCATTCTCATAGTGAACAAGAGAAACAGGGAAAAGAAGAGTAAACAAAAGAGATTGTATCACGCTCGCCAGAGTTCGTTTCTTTACTTACATTATGTCGTCATCATACTTGCATGCCTTGTCGCACTTCTCACTTCTATTCACACTATCCGTCAACGTCACGTGCCATTCAGTGCTTTGTAAGCCACGGCAATGTCGGGCAAACGTTCAGGGGTGCTCTGGCTAGAAATGACAGGAGCGTCTCTACATTTGCTGCTGCTCCTGTTGCTGCTGCTCTTGCTGCTTCTGCTGCTGCTGCTGCTGCTACTATTACTACTACTACTACTACTACTACTACTACTACTACTACTACTACTACTACTACTACTACTACTACTACTACTACTACTACTACTACTACTACTACTACTACTACTACTATTACTATTACTACTATTACTACTACTTCTAATACTACTACTGCCACTATTCCTACTGACAACATTTCTGCTCTTTCCCTGGGGTCCTGATGACCTCTTCCTAGGCTTCACAGAACTCGAAGAGCGTGACGCCGCGGAGGACCGGGACTTGGAAGGCGACTCGCCCTGGAGGCGCGTGTACAACCTCCGAAGCGCATCCGATTCCAACGCCAAACTCCTCGCACGCTTCCTATTCTCGTCCTCTGAAGAAATCAACCACGTTTCCATCATCTCCTTCAGCATGCCCCTGTCCAGCAGGCCCCTCCGGTAAAACTCTTGGTAAATCGCCCGTCCCGCCATAGCGTCCAAGGCCGCGTACTCTACTTGCTTCGTCGACAGCTCCGGGTGCTCCCAATTCCCCAATCGAATCGCGTCCGACTTGGGTAAATCGATACCCCACAACGAGGCCGCCATGTTTTGCACGGACATGGTGCGGAATGGGTTGTCATGGAAGAAAAGCCGTCCTCCTACCCGTCCGACGTCCACGTACCCACTGGAAACCATACCCCAGTCACGCCGAAGTTTGGCCAAATCATCATCGACTGATACCCCTACTTTTAACAGCGTTGGATCCGCCAAAATCTGACGAAGCTGCCGCGGAACGTGCCTGAGCTGCTGTAGCTGGATGACCAGGCAGAGTCCAGGCCCGGACAACTGTAATACGGCGGCGCGGGAGGCAGCTTGCCGTGCACGAAAGGTAGGCTTCCATTCCAAATCGAGCCCCACAGCACCGCCCCCACCGTCTGGGCCGGATTCCTTTCGCAGTACGTGAGCGAGGCGGGAGCACCAGTAGTTGGCGCAGGTCGTGTCTTGGATGACAGCGACCTAGTGAAAGAGGCAGAGGAAGAGAAGAAGGAAGAAAGTAGGTGAGGACGTCGACATGACGCAGGTGGGAAAAATCCTAAAATATCAAACATGCCGGATCTTCAAGCTGCTCCACGGGCCTTTCAAATCTTTTGTGGTGAGGATGCTGGACAGGTTAAAATCAAGAACAGAAGATAACCGAGATCAAATGTATTGCTTGATTGTTGTGGTAAAGTATCGCGGCCGTACCACCAAATCCCTCTATGCCAAACACGAATGATTTATCTACACCTACCTTTACCGTCTCGTATTGACGTTTGCCACTGTGGGAAAAGGGACAGGGGATTTCAACCATGCGCGTGGGGATGCTGTCTGTAGACAACTGTCCACCCTCCAAGTACTCGGCAATGGGCACATCGGTGTCGGCACTTTGAAGTATGTGGACAGACGGAGTGGCTACAGCATCTAGTTCATTAGACTTGTACATGCGGACCGTGGGAATGGTGGCATCGGCGTCGTCTGCGGCTGCTGCGTCAGGAAGGATAGAGGAGGTCGACCGTCGAAGCAAGTGGAGCGGTGGATAGAGCGACTGTAATGCGGGCAGACGCACTGCAGCAGAGCCCCGTCGTAGTGCCAAGGGTAGCATGGGGAGCCTGTGAAATGTATGCATATATTGTGGTACATAGGCTGCTTGCTGGGCCCAAAATCTCTCTCCGTGTTGCGGCGTCTGCTGATGCACCGAAAACAAATTTGCTCCTTCATGTTGGCGTTCATTTATGACATAGCTTGGAGGCCTCTAACAAACCACCACACCCCATCCCGAGCCACTTCTTATGATAGAAACTGTGTAATGGCTGTGGTGATCGTCATGTCTGGTGATGGTCTGCAAAGATACAGTTTTCGGGGCAAACCCAGCAACCCTGTTGCGCTCACCTCATCACACATGACACACCCAGACCATTTGTGCAGGGTTGAATGATCACAAAAAGCATAAGTATCAAGCCGCAAGGACCGGAAGGAGACATAAATAGCCCTTGTGGATGTCACGGTGCTTGAGTATTTTCTCTTTATACGTAAACGACAAACCAGCCTTAAATCCCCACCATCACCAAGTCAAGCGGTTCTTCTACAGCGTCGGGTCTGTCCCTGCTCCAAGGTTGCTCCCGGCCACTAACCCCACGAGACGGGTATTCAAACTACCAAAAACGTTTGTTTGTCTCCCTTTGCCGCATTCGCACGGCTTTTCATGCCGCGACAACCACCGGACGCGCCCTCTATTATAAAATAGACTGGACTCCTGTCGCACATTCATGTGTTGTCGTCATATTTGCCCTGCCTCAACCCCATCCCCACAACCACAGTAGAGCCAGTGGAACGATTTGCGCAGGAAACGACCGTAGCGGCAAGCCACGCCTAGGATTAGGAGACAAGCGGAGGACCTGAGGTTCATCACCGCTCTGGCTAGTCACACCTTCACCGTTCGTGTTGACGACATAAACTTTGCGCCTTCTGGGGAAGCAGTCGCGAGAGCCCCTCAAACACGCCGCATTGCGGCGACTATCTCTATCTTTCGTCACCGCCGTCCTATCACGGCCCACCGAACTTTCCATCAGAACCATGTCCAAAACATCCTGTCCGGTCTTCCGGCCGACGATGGACGAGTTTAAGAATTTCTCTGCGTACATTGATAAGATCGACAGCAAGATCGGCGATGCTGGCCTTTGCAAAATCATTCCTCCCGAGGGGTGGTACACTCCTCCGACGGAGGCCGAGTTGGAGGAAATGTTGGAGGAGAGGCAGCTGCTGATTCCGCCCATCAAGCAGTGCGTCTCGGGCCTGCGCGGTGTTTACCAGCTCGGGCTCATGGACAGTAAGAAGCTGAGCGTCAGGGAGTTCCGAGCGCTTGCGCACAAAAATGAGCCGGATTATCAGACGTCGTACGAGGAGCGGGAACGTTTGTTCTGGAGGAGCATGGGGCCCGTGACCCCGCCCCCTCTGTACGGCGCGGACATGAGCGGGTCACTCTTCCGGGACGGGGCAAGTGGCTGGAATCTGGCAGAACTTGACAACATGATCAAACTGCTGCCGTCCAATTTGCCGGGGATTACGACTGCGATGCTTTATTTCGGAATGTGGCGGGCCATGTTTGCCTTCCACACCGAGGATATGAACCTCTATAGCATCAACTACCTCCATGCCGGCCGCCCCAAGAGTTGGTATTCCATCCCCCCTGCCTCTCAGAAGCGGTTCGAGAGCATGGCGCAGTCATTGGATCCACAGGGATTCCGTGGCTGTTCTGAATTTTTGCGACACAAGACCAGTATATTTTCGCCCAAGGTATTGCGGGAATCCGGTATCCCATTCCACACCCTCGTCCAGGAGCCCGGTGAATACGTGATTACCTTTCCTGCCTCCTATCACGCCGGATTCAACCACGGTTTCAATGTTGCAGAAGCGACGAATTTCACGACAGAACGCTGGTTGAGTAAGGGAAGGGAGGCCAAGGTTTGTCGATGCCAGCCTTATTCTGTGCACATTAATATGGACGACTTTGCCGCCAAGCTCGAAGCCAAGCGTGCCGCTGACCGGGCGAAGGTCGAGGCATTGCCTAGCAAGACAGGTAAGATTGAACGTAAGAGGATTCTGAAGCGCCTGGGGCACACCGGATGGCTGGCCTGGCACGAGCAAGAGGAGGACGCAAGGGTGCAGGAGAAGATGAGGTCGCAGAAGGAGCGACAGCGCCTGCAGCGGGAGCGGACATACTTGCGACGCAGGGCGAAATTGAGGGAGTTGCAGGAGGGGACGTATGACCCGGCTGTAGGGGCCAAGCGGCGGGCGGGCGGCCCTGACGATTATACGTTAGGAGGGTCGGAGGAGGAGACGGAGGGGAGCGTGGAGGAGGAAGGGAGCGGGCATTCTATTGAAGAGGAGGAGGAGAGAAGAGAGGGGGGGGAGGAGGTTTTGGCGGAGCAGGAGCTGTGGGACTTTCGATGTTCGTGTGGTGAGATTTGCAGTAGCGAGAGACCGGTGGCGAACTGGCCAAAGGGGGCCATGTTTCAGTGCACGGGCTGCTTAACCTGGTCGCACACCCGCTGTCTCTATAGCAAGGATGTGGCGCCTCGGAAGGCGTTTTGTGCGGGATGTCATCAGGTGCTGAAGACGTTGGAAGGTTTGGGTGCGAACTGGCATACTGGGCGTCAGATCGACGTTCGGTCGCGGGTGGTTGTGTGTCGGGGGCCGCGGGGGCTTGACGAGGGAACGGTAACCATGCTCGGGGAGGGGATGGCGCGTGTTTATTTTAAAGGTCTCAGACAGCCTAAGAAGAAGAGAAAAGGAGGACGGAGAGTGGCTGGAGAACTGGAAGGTGTGAGACCGACGAAGGAGCAGGCGGCTCCGGTAGAGGAGTGGATCAACATCACATCCAACCGCTTTTTGAGTAGAGAGAGGATCAAGACAGCCCTCGCTGCCTTCAACTTCCAGTCAGCTGAGGCGAGGGAATCTGGCGTTAGGTTGGAAATGAGGAAGAAGGCTCGTTTAGAGCAGCAACGACTGCAGTGTGAAGAGCAGGGGCATTACCGCCATCGTCAACACAGCTCTCCTTCGACGTCCTCCTCCGCTGCTGCTGCTGCTGCTGCTGCTGCTTTTGCAAGCACGCCCCACCACTCAAGCGGAATGTGCGTGACCTTCTCTGCCTCTGATCGCGGCACCATGGGCCGAGCAGCAGCAGCACCAGCACCAGCACCAGCACCGACGCTGGCGGGTGGTTTTGCTTATCCTTCCTCCCTGATGCGGGGCGTGCCTTTGCCTAACGCCGATGCAGCTGTTCGGCATGCGAAATTTCAGAAGGACCTCGCGCGGAGCAAGAAGGCCTTTCGAGGCCTCTTCTACCGGACGCAGAAGGTGGAGTCGGCGCTGGCTGGGGGTTATCAACCGTATCGTGGCTCGCAGGGGCAGGAAATCTCAGTATTTGATGGGAAGTGGTCGGATGACGAGGAAGAGGAGGATGAGGGAGGTAAAGAGGCTGGAGCTGTGAGTGAGCGCGGGGACAACTCTGTGGTGATGGCAAAGGCTGACGACACGAAAGGCTGCACTAATGAGGGCAAGGATCAACAGACGACGGACCCCTCCAAGCCGGCTGCAGCCCCTACATTGATCCGGTCAACTGCCTCCTCCTCCTACTATTACCCTCCCCCCGCTGCCTCCCATTCTTCATCCTCCGCCTACCAATATCTCCAGCAACAACACCAGCAGCGGACACAGGCAGCCAATGTCCAAGGCCAACAGTATACAACATCCACCAAGTCTTCATATTTCTCTTCCCCTTCTTCCACATTCTCGTCCATGCCCTCGGCGTCGGGGGCGGTCGCGCCTGCGGCTGAGGCGAAAGAGTTGAAGTAGAGGGTAGCTGCGGGGTCTGCTGGGAAGATATGGGGGGGAAAGCAAACGAGCCGTCAAAGCAGCAGCAGCAGACGCCGCAACGTGATTAACAGCGGGAGAAACGCTGGCGATGTCTTGAGAAAGGAGAGAGAGAGTTTCGGTAGAACGTGACTGATCGAGTTGAGGTGTGCGGGTGTGCATATCTGTGTATTTTCCAACCCAAACATACACGACACCGACGAAAAAAAACTCTTAGCATGAATATCAAGGAAATGGAAATCAATGAAAGGAAAATGGAAACGACAAAAATAGCGAAAGCGAAAGCAAGCCACCCCACATACATATGACAAGAAATGTGCGTGGACAAAAACGACCCTGGCAATACACTGAAAAGATATAGGGGGGTGAAAGAACAGCGGTACACACATGGGCCCTCAAAACAGAAAATGGAATATAAACAAATATCAACGCGATTCTGTTCTTGTTGTGAGTTGTGTGGCTTTCGTTTTCTGGCGGCTTTTGCTGTTGCCCCCGCCGCTTCTTTGGGCCTTACCATTTCTTGACTCACTCACTTGGAATTTGGTCCATTTTGATGGCTTTTTTATCAACACAGGAGGAACTCAAAGTCTCTGTTTTCTTTTATCCTCTACTCTATCTCCTTTCCTCTCTTCTCACCGCGTCCCGTTCGGCCATCCATTATTCCCATCATGCCCATTCGCTGACCCAGGTGGCCCCTGTGGTGCCTGGCCCCCTCCTCCCTGCATCACACTGTGCAAAAACATCGATAAGGCGGCATTCATGAAAGCTGGTGTCATTCTCGCGGTATTCACGGCCTGCGCCCCTTCCCTCTGCTGGTAATCCTGCGCTGCGTGTCCCGTCGGCTTGACCCTCTTCATGGCTACGTGGAAGTCCGCCATCTTGACCATTCGGAAATCTGCTGATTGTATGCTCTCCACATCAAGCGTGTTTAAACTTCCATTTGCTGGCATGGGCATCACGTCCCGGATCGGGATCATCACGGCCGCACGGCACATCTCCTTCAAGTCACTTCCGGAGTACCCATCCGTATCCGCCGCCAGCCGCTCCACCTTGACAGATTGCAGGTCGATGTGCTCCTCTTTCAATAGCAACTGCAAGATGTGAGCACGTTCCGAGGGCCCGGGCAACGGGATCTCGAACTGACGGGGCAAGCGACGGAGAATCGCAGGGTCGAGATCATAAGGTCGGTTGCTAGCCCCTAGGACCATGATAGGGACAGCGCTGTCGGTAAGAACGCCATCCCATAACGTCATGAACTCAGCCTTAAGTGAGATCCAAGGTGCTTCGTCATTCCCTCCCCGGGCTCGGAGAAAAGATTCGATTTCATCTATGAAGATGATGGACGGGGCCAGCTTGTAAGCGAGTGAGAAGACGGCAGCCACCAATTTGTTGGACTCTCCAAAGTACTTGTTCATTAGGGTGCTCATCCGTAGGTTGATAAAGGCCGCGCCCGATTCCCGGGCAATTGCCTTGGCCAGCATCGTCTTTCCCGTCCCCGGCGCCCCGTAGAACAACAGACCTTTTGGTGATGACAAGAGCCGGCCGCGCTTGTTGAAGAGGTCGGGGCGCTTCAGCGGCAAGACGGCTAATTCGAAAATTTCTCGTTTTTGCTGCTCGAGCCCACCTATGGTGTCGAAACCTCCATCCAGTTGGTCTGGGTCTAATACCTCCTCGGCAATCATGCGTTCGTAAGCCGTCAGGTCCATGCGGGCTATGTCAGGCCGGTTCAGCTTCTTGGCCAGGGCTTCTTTTGTCTGTGCGCGTGGAGTGATAAGAAGAGTGTGGCATGACGAGGGACTGGAGAAGACCAAGAGGTGGGAATACGTAAAGCTATTCATTTGTGACAACCAGATCCCTCGTGGGCGAAGGAGAGAGGCGCCTGCGTACTCTACCGTATGTGGGTAAAAGGAGTCGCTACATTCGCACTAAAAGCTGTTAAGCTGTTAGAGTTAGGGTTAGGGCAAGTTTTGAACCCCTTCGACCGAGCCCTGCGCCCTACCTGCGCCACGGAGTCCTTGTCCTTCTTAGTGGGATCAATCATACCGATAAGGCCCTTGGTCGACTGGTACAATATGTAGTAGCCCAGGGCGGTCAAGGCAAACTCCACCACGAGGGCCCCAATCGCCCGCTTGTCTATTCCCCTTCCATTGCTGTTCTCGGACACCTCCCGGGAGCTGGACACCCGTCTAAACATTGCGGGTATAATGCCGTCTTCGGCTGACTGTGCATGTGTGGGAAGGGTGTAATGCAGTATGTTAGTCGCCTCTGATGAAGGAAGCCGTTGAAACGTTGATAGGCTGGCTACCCTCGCCCACGTTGCTGCCTGGCTACCGAGAGAGGATTGCCAAGGATGTGTATGGTGATGGACTGACATGGAGTGGGGTTGACAGTAAATGGACGGGAAATGAGGGGCGTGAGCCAAGGTCAGGTCCGCCTACGAGTTCGCATCCCCCGGCTCCACCTATTGCTTGCCAGTGTGTGCGGCAACTCGATGATGACGTTACTATATAAGATTGTTCTGCAGGTTTTTCCGTTCGAGCACTTCCGAAGACCCTCCCCAGAAGAAGATGTGCATATCATCAGAAACCAGGCTCTGCAGTACCAAGGTCTTAGTTTGCTTGATGGCACTATTTTTATAAGCTCCATTTCCCCCCCAAAAAATACTCCCCACAAGCATCAAACAGCCCGTACGCATCCTCAGGATTGGAATGATGAAGGCCCATGTACTGTGTTATAATGCACAAGACCGCCTGTGCATGTCTCCCTGAAACCCTGCAACGTTTCTCTCAAGAAATTTATCGCATATGCCCACCCGAAAGTCGCAACGTGCTTCGCACATCTACCACTGCTGCCGCTTATCCTAGGCTCCGCCCATCGACCCTTTTCCTGGACAACAGCTTCAAGACTTCCCATGATATAAAAATAGTGAAGTTGCTTTGGCCACTTGTCACAATGTCGGGGTGGCATCCTTGAAAAGCTATTTTTTCAGCTTGATGGTGAAAGGCAGGGGCTCATGTTCGACCGGCCCTCAGCCAATTTGAAGGAGCTCGGCATCTTGAGCTTGCAGGCACGCGATGATATTTGTCCACGAAAGGGATCCATATGTGGGTTGTGTAGTGAGAGGATGCGTCATGGCATGGGTTCAAGTCGCCATCGCTGTCCGACAGCTCTCTTTGCACGTCTTGTTCTTTTCTTTCTGCTTCCTCTAAATTCCTATATTTGAGTCACGTTGCATGATTTCTCTGTTCACCCATATGCTGGTGGCAGCAAATTAAGACTCCGAACAAGCTTAACTTCGCCTACAAGCTGTTCTTCGATTCGATGCTTTTCACCCGATCCGATCGTCCAATACTATCACTTTGTTCATGGAGAGCATCACGTCATCACGGGTCTGTACCCCGTACCCACCCCCTGTGGCTTTGTCTTTGGCAATCCAGATCGTAGTTTGGCGAGGCTTGCAAATTTTTTCGCATCGAATTCCGGGGGAGCCGTGTCGTGGAGATTGTGTGTCATGCTATGTTCCGAATACACAAGCCCTCGACGTGGAGCCTGGCCGTGGACGCCTTGTTAACCAAGGATACAAAACGACGCAAAATAAGGGGAACAAAAATCGGCACGCATATTTAGCAGTTGTAGGGCAGTAACATGTTTATTGTCGTTCGAGAGCCCCGAACGCCACGCGCGACGGCCGCCTTGCTGGCTGTCAGGTAGGGGATATAGCTCTACTCGTTGCTACCACCTTCCATTCCCTTTCGTCCGACACCGGTCACTGGCAGCTCTCGGGATGATACTGATGCATCGCACGCCGCTGCAGACCCAGACATAGGCTACACGCTGGGATACGTGGCGTCGACCTTGTTTCAAGTGGCAGTGAAGGTGGATTTGTCACAGGGAGAGCTACGGCTGGCTTCAAGTTGTTGTCATGTATTTATTTCATGAAAGCACGCACATAGATATATCCCGTACAGGCTGTGGGGAATCAATAATACCAAACCTCCCCAACGTCCTCATGCCGTCAAGACGAACGACATGCCCGCGTTCTTCTGATGCCCCTTTGCTCTTGTCCTCACTCTTTTCGTCCGTCCTCCCTGCTTCTAATTTTATCTTTCCTGTTCTATCGAAACACCGCCATTTTCTGTCACACGCACAGGCGTTGTGCGTGCCCTAAAACTTCCCCGCCCTGACCGTTGCATGGCCACAGCAGCAGCCTCTTTTTTTGGCGAGAGAGGTTCCGTGATGGCCTCTTCCCTTTTCTTACAGCGCTTCATGGCTTTGATGTCAACAGCACCCGACGCGGCTCACCAGCGACTGAGCTTTTTGGAGGCGGCCCTTGCTCATTTGGCTCTAGCGGACGGTCCTCTCTCTGAGGAAGAGCAAGTGCAAAAGCTATCACTTCATGCCCTGGTTCAGCAAGAACGCCTAGCAACAGTCGAAGAAGAAATGCGGAAGCCGTCATTCCCTCCTGCATCGGTCGAGGCTGTAGAGTCCGAGGTGATGCTAACGCCCGAGTCCTTGGGAGGCACCACCTTCTTGGCTGAGCCTAAAGACGTGCTCGCCCTCCTTGTCCCTGAAGAAGACCCTGATATTCGTCGGTTTACGTCGCCTCCCCAGCAGCGGAAGCAGTCCCCGCAAGTCGTACGGAATCGGCCTATGCAGCTGCCACCTCAGCTACCACAACAACAGCGCCAAGTGTCAGCACTACGACTTCCACCCAAGCAAGCGCATCGACATCTGCCGCCTCAGCAGGAGCACAAGCGGCACCAAAAACTTCACCAAGCCCCTCCCGGACCCGCGCGCGCGTCTATTCTCCAATCCTCAACCAGTTTGGCCGAGGCCTTTCCACCACAATCTGCACCACCGCCACGCTATCTCCCTCCCTCCGCATCGCGCCCGCCCTCGGCCCCCATCCAACCTCCTACTCCTCTTTCTACTCGTTCTCATTCTCTGGCACATGCCACCGTGAAACTGCGTCGGGAAGAGCAGCAACAATGGCTGCCACAGCAGGAGCAGCCACCCCCAGCGTATACTAAGCACTTTAATACAGCGGGAGAATTGCGGGACAAGAATAAGAAGCGGCCCTACGGTGCAGGAGGAGGAGGTGGAGGCGGAGGAGGTGGAGGCGGAAGAGATAGACAGGGCCCCAACCGACCCCCACCCTCGCTTCCAGCGAACTACCACCAGAAGCAGCAGCAGCACCAGCATCACCAACAGCACCAGCATCAGCTGCCTTCCTTGTTTTCCGATCACATGGCTCCCGGCCGGAACAGAGGGAGCAATAGCCAGGCGGACAACCAGGGGTGGGGGGGGCACCAGCAGCCACAGCGACCGATGCACCACCAACAGCAGTACGTGCGACAAGACTCGAAAGAAGGTGAAGAGAGTGCTCATTATGACCCCTCTCCTCCTGTGGCTCCTCCAGTCACGTCTCGGGTGATGAAGAAGTTCGTTCCGCCAGTCAAGGGGGGGGGGGAGGGAGGGGGCGGAGGAGCAGAAGGAGGGAAAGGCATCCGAGGCGTGGTTGACCGGGCTTTCAAGGGTTCGGGGCAGCAACGGAATGGAGGGGGAAAAGAAGGAGGGGGAGGGCAGGATGGCGACGAGTTGCCCGAGGAGTTGAAGGGATGCGACCCTTTAATGGTTGAACGGATCGAGTTAGAGATTATCGATAGGGGGCAGCCTGTAACGTTTGATGACATAGCGGGCCTGGAGTTTGCGAAAAAGACGATCATCGAGTTGATTGTGTGGCCGATGAAGAATCCCCAGTTATTCCAAGGACTACGGGCGCTGCCACGCGGACTCTTGTTGTTTGGCCCGCCAGGCACAGGAAAGACGCTCATTGCCAAGGCGATCGCGCACCAGTCCGGTGCCACCTTCTTTAACATTTCCGCCTCCTCGCTCACCTCCAAATGGATTGGGGAAGGAGAGAAGCTGGTACGTGTCTTGTTTAAGCTGGCAGCTTATCGCAGTCCGGCCATCATCTTTATCGATGAGGTCGACTCTCTTCTCTGTCAACGAAGCGCCGATGAGAACGAGGCCAGTCGTAGGCTTAAGACGGAGTTTCTCGTGCAGCTGGACGGATGCGGGAGTGCAGCAGCAGCAGCACGTGTCTTGCTGATTGGCGCGACCAATCGCCCGCAAGAGCTGGACGAGGCTGCAAGGCGTCGTTTTGTGAAAAGATTATACATTGATCTACCTGAAGCTTTGGCCCGACGAAATTTGATAGAAATTCTTCTCCGGAAGAATAGCCACAACCTCACATCAAGCGAAATCGAGCAAGTTGTCGCTCAATCAAAAGGCTTCAGTGGCTCTGACGTGCATCAGCTGTGTACAGAAGCAGCCATGGGACCCATTCGTGACATGACGGCGCGAATCGGCGGAGACATAAGCGCCATTGACTTAAGTGACATCCCTCCCATTTCTTTCTTACATTTCCGGGAGGCCTTGTCATCGGTCCGGCCCTCGGTGAGCGAGAAAGATTTGGGTACGTTGTTGGATTGGAACGATGAGTTTGGGACGTACTCAAGGGGGGTTTGCGGGGCGGGGCAGGCGCAAGAGATGCAAGGTGTAGCGGTGAAGCAGCAGGACAGGGGAGAGTGAAAATGTGTTTTTGGGAGTGCGAGAAGGCAAATAGGCTTTGGAGGATGAGAAATGAAGGGAAGAACTGAAGCAAAGGGTTAGGGTTCAAAACCAACAAAACAAAAAAAAACAAGAAAAATGTGTAGGTTACTAACAGCGTACTTTTTGCTTTTTGGGCGTAGTGCGGGCACGCCGGCACTACGCATTCGACTTTTGATACCTCGCATCCTAACCATCAGATCGACGCAGACGTTCATGGAAAAGCTGTGCATGCGGCGCGCTGAGCATGGCTTGCCTGGTGTAGGCCGGGTGACGATCGTCATAAACCATCATCAGCACCACCACGCACGCCCCCATCATGATCGTTCTCCCACTCTACGACATCCACAGACGCGGATTTGATGCACCCCTCCCACTTTCACAATCCACAGGCCGACATTAAAAGGCTTCCGGAGGCCTTACTGGCCATGGGGATAGATGAGTTCTTCGCTCTGGTTCAAACCAATGTGGCCTCTTTGCGCAAGCGTAATCCTGCCTACGATGGCGGCATGCGAGGCCGCTTCGACATCCTCGGCCCCGTGCCACGTTCCTGGGTGCTGGACCTGCATCGCGAGGCAGCTCATGTGGCGATGGAGGTGGCCCCTGACAGCGCAGGCTCTATGCCAAAGCCCGACTTTACACTCACGTGCGAATCGGAAGCAGTGCTGCTTGAGGCGCTCAGGGGCAAGCGGGAGTTTACCGCAGCCATGACCAGGCGGCAGCTCCGGGTACACGGCAACTTTGCCAAGCTGGGCAAGCTCAAGGATGTCTTTGAGGCCGCTCCGGAGGGTAACGAGAATGGGGACGGGGAGGACAACCAGACGCCCATGCTGGTGCCGGTGCCGAAAAGCCAATGGGAGCCCGATGGGCCACAGTGCAGTCAATGCGGGGCGGGCTTTTCCCTGACCACCCGGCGACACCACTGTCGCTTTTGCGGGGCACTGTGCTGTGCCGATTGCACCCGCTTCCGTCTCAGCCACAAGCAAAAGCGGGCTTGCATGCTGTGTCACTTGGCCGTTCAGCGGGCGCGGCGGGAATACGAAGAGAACGGAAGCAGCGGTGGAGTGGGTAATGGCGTGGACAGAGTGGCACCTTTCTCACCGACTAGTAGCGCCTTCGGGCCGGACTACGGCCAGGATATGACGGAGCGCATGCTGACACTGGAGAGCCGGCTCGGGTCGTTGGAGCGGGCGAGACGAGTAAAGAAGGCAAGGACACTGCTCAAGTGTGCTGACTGGGTCATTCGCAGTGCTACGGCATCCATGCTTTTTTCGGGTATTTTTGTAGGTCACTACCTTGCTTTGATTGTGCAGATGCGCGGATGGGATGTGAGGGTTATGGAGCTTCTGCAGCCGGGGTTGGGGGTGGTCGTGGAGTGGCTAGAGCCCTCATCCTTTTCGTCGTGGACGGGTCAGTTTTTGGCAGCCCCATTGGCCTACCTCAAGCAATTGTACGAGCAGCATCCCACCAGCATCGACTCCTACTGGTTTGTTTTGCTGTTGACCGTGCTGGCCACCCTTCTGTTGGTCACGTCCACGCTGTGCCGACGAAGCACTACGGCCTTCAGCGTGGCGGCAGTGTTGGTGGTGGCGATCGAGCTGACAAAAGTACGGGTGAGAACGCGTCTGGCCGCAGAATCGGAAGCCGTGTGGGAAGAAGCGAATTATATTTATGGCGCTTACCTCCGCCTGGCCTTCTTCCGATTGAAAGGCAGCTACATCAAAATGGCGCAATATATCTCCTCCCGGGCTGACATCGTCCCAGATGCCTTCTCCGACGAGCTCTCCGCCTTGCAGGACGCTGTACCTCCCTCTCCGCTGGCAGCCGTCCGGCCCACCATCGAACGTGCTCTTGGTTCTAAATTAGATGAGGCTTTCTTCAGCTTTGAGTCCGAAGCGTTGGCTTCTGCATCTATCGCTCAAGTACATCGGGCGACTCTCAAGGACGGGACGGAGGTGGTGGTGAAGGTGCAGCATCCGGACGTGGCCCAGCTTCTGGGCATTGATCTGCGGAATATCGTCGTCATCTTGACAGTAATTGGTTGGATTGAGCCGGACTATGACTTCAGCATGGTTGCGCACGAGTGGAGCAAGGAGGTGCAGAAAGAGCTGAATTTTAAAATGGAGGGAGAAAATCTCCGGATGGCTTACGAGGGAATAGTGCAAAGGTCGGGCTTGGATGCGGTGGTACCTCGGGTTTTGCACGCCTCGTCAGATGTGTTGGTCATGACATATTGTGATGGCGTCAAGGTTACGGACCCACGCGCTTTCCCCAACCCGGAGACTGCAGCGGAGGACAAGGCATTGTTCATGAAGATACTGTGTGAGGTTTTCGCCTATGGCTGCTACATCGAAGGCTTTTTCCAGGGAGACCCTCATGCCGGGAATATTCACGTGCAGGCTTATGTAGACGCGGACGGGCATCGACACTGTCGGCCTGTTGTGCTGGATTGGGGGCTGGCGAAGAAGCTCTCAGAGCATGTGCGGGTGGGTAATGCGAAGATTGTGCTGTCAGTTTGGGAGCTAGACATGGGGGGCATGCTGGATGGTATGGAAGAGGTAGGGATGCCGATTGACTTAATTAATGTGGTGGAGGACTTAGGAAATATCCGATTTATGATGCGGAACACCTCCCCAGGGGCTGAAGCGCGGGAGCAGTCGAAGCAGTTCATGGAAGACTTCGTCGAGAAATCCAAGCGCAAGCCCAAGAGCGAGCGGAACCCTCTCAAGACCATGGTGCCCGAGCTCCTCTTCCTTGCCCGGGTCACAGAGATGCTTCAAGGGCTAGGTGCCAAGCTCGGCGTCCGCGTCGAATACATGCATATCATGGCCGCCAGCTGCAAACGCGCCCTGCTCCAGCGGCCTCGGCCCTCCCTGTCCTCCGACTCCATGTCCTCCCCACCAGCTTTATCTTTTTTGGATCGAAAGGTGCGGGTTTTGCTGCAGGACCTACTGGCGGAAGGTCACGGGATGGGCGCACAGGTGGTGCTATATAAGAATGGGCGGATGCTGGTCAATGCTGCGGAGGGGCTGCGCAGTCGCTTGGATCCGGGAAGGGTCACACCTGCGACGCTGTTTTGTGGCTTTAGTTTGACCAAAGCCGTGCTTGCCATTTTAGCTCATGCCCTGGTTGATGATAATGTGTTAAGCTATGACACATTGCTGGTGGAGGTCTGCCCGGAGCTGAAGGGGACGGGCAAAGACAATGTGACGTTGCGGCATATCCTGACTCACAGCGCCGGGTTGCAGTATGCTTTTCCTAGCAATGCTACGCCACAAGCGTTGTGGAAACCTCACACAGGCATTGAGACCATAAAGGAGGCGCGGCCTTTGGGTGTTAAAGCTGGAGAAGGGAAGCCCAGCATGCGCACGCAAGTGGCCATGCATTACTACAGCTTTGGTTGGCTGCTGGTACCGGTGCTGGAGAGGGCTTCGGGCAAGTCACTCGCACAAGTGGTGCATGAAAAGCTTCTGGTGCCCTTGGGTCTCCAGCCGGCCAATGATAAGGACCTGAGCGGCATCATTCTGGGCCCTGTGCCCGGCACGAACGAGCTGGCCTCGTCGGACGATCCACGCTTAGCGCGTGTTGAGTACGATTTGCGGCAGCTGGTGGCAGAATTGTCGGGAGATTCGGATGGGGACATAGGAGCCAATATGGGTGGGGGGCTGATGGATATGGTGGAGGGCATGATGGACTTTGAAGAGGGGGAGGAAGGGGCGGAGGAGGCTGCAGCGTTCAAGGAGCTTGCGAGGACTAAGTTGGCAGGACGTGAATTTTTGCTGGATCATCGTATTCTGAATGGCAAACGGTGTCGATCTTCCGGGGCGTTGCCGTCGTTAAGCGGCCGCTTCACTGCGCGTGCCCTTGCCGACATTCTAGAATCCTTATGCCGGTTGGAGCGAAGCTCGGGAAATTTTATCCAGCAGCAATTCTTGGCCACCACTACCACCTCATCTGTTACATCAGGTTCTGCTGCCTCTCCTTCGAAGACCACCATCACATTTTCTTTAAAACAAGGCGGGAATGGTGGTGGAGGCATGGCTTACAACAAGTCTGCGTCCTCTCTGGCTGCCACGCCTGCTGGTTTGTCCCCTGGCACCTCACCCTTCTCCATCCTCAGCTTGACCCGTCTCCAGGACATGAAGGCTAACCCCATGGACGATGCACCAGGCCTTACTCGATTGATGGGGAGGGAGAACACTATCAAATTAGGATGTGGCGTGCAGTTATTTGGATTTGAGGCCCCCATGGCAGGCACGTCACAGACGGTGGGTGAAGGCAGTGCTGCTGGAGAGGCGAGCAATGTCACAACGCGGACCGTCCGATGGGGAAGTGCGTACGGCCACGCCGGTGCATGTGGGCAGCTGGCATTGTGTGACCCGAGCACAGGGGTGGTGCTTGTGGTAACTTCCAACAAGGCGGCGACACCCGGGCAGAAAAATGTTGGGTACGAGGTGCTGAGTCTGGTGGCGGAGGAGCTGAACCTGGGGAAGCCGTTGCCAATCTGGTAGGTCATGCGGTGGGAAGGGAAGCATGGTCGAAGGGAAGCATGATCGAGCGGAAGGAGATACTCTCCAAATTAATGTATCAGCTGCCCTATGAGATTGAAAAATGCAAAGTGGAATGTAAACGTCTTTTCTGTACACAAATAAGCTTGTTTAACACATTATATTTTTCTTTCTGGTTGTTGAATTGGTAGGCTTCCATCCCATATGCACGACTGCACATACTTGTTTTCTTTCTCTTATCTGTCCCCCCAGACAGTGCTCCAAATATCATTAAGGACCTCCCGAACGCCCGAATCCGCAAACGCTTCCTGCGCTTCCTCCCCTACTTCCTCCGGCATCTCGCCCGCCTCCTCCCCCTTCTCTTCTCCCCACACTTCTTCCCCACCTTGCTCGCCTGGTGCCTCACTGCCACTACTACTCCTACTCCCCCCCGTGTTAGTCCCCCCAAATCCCTCTCCCGCTGCCGCAGAAGACGAGGACGATGTGGAGCCCATCCCACTATCATCCCCTTCCTCCCCTCCCTCACCATCCTCTCCCCCTTCGTCGCCAGCGCCTGCTCCCCCAGCCCCCATACCAATCGGAACGCCCATCCCCAGTCCTCCACCGCGCGGAACCCTGGAAGCGATGGAAGCGACCACACGGTCAAAAGGCATGCTCTGCAAGAAAACAGTACCCGGCCCCGTAAGCGAAGTCATGAACAAACCCTCACCCCCAAACATCACATTCTTCACGCCTTTCATCATTTGGACGTCGTAACTCACGCTAGGAGCGAATGCTACAAGCGCTCCGGAGGTAACCCGCAACGTCTCTCCCTCGGCCAGCTCCCGTCGAATCAGAGCGCCTCCGGCCTTGATAAACGCGTCGCCTTGCCCTGTCAGCCGCTGCAACACAAAACCTTCCCCACCGAAGAACCCAGTCTTGAAGCTTTTTGTGAACTCCATCTCCATCCCAGTCAAATGTGTCCCACACAAAAATGCACCCTTTTGACAAATGAGCGCGCCGCCGTAATCAGCCAGTGTGACTCGGATCACCTTACTAGGGAATTCCGTACCTAGCGCCACCGTACCCGCGGTGCCCTCCTCCCCATGGTATTTGAAGTCGGAGATGAACATGCTTTCACCAGTCATGTATCGTTTAAGTCCTGCCGACAGCCCCCCGCCAAGAGAAGTCTCCAACTCTACACCGTCTGTCATGTACAACAACGAGCCCGTTTCTGCTCTCAAAATCTGCCCGGGTTCGAGGTCGACCATGACTATCTGCGTCTCGGCGCCTTCGATCCGAGAGGACACGTCAAAATCGATTGGTTTGGCCAACGCTAACTCCTCATCTTGCTTCTTGGCCAGCAGAGCCTTATCCTTGTCTGCCCCGCTCAGGCCATTGAAGATGCTCCGACGTGCGATGACGACGCCCCCTAGGAAAGCCTCCGGCGCTCTGGAAGCTGGTTTTGGGGTCACCAGTTGCGTAAGAATTCGTTGAGCGGAGAGGCGACTACGTGTTAAAGAGATTATGCCGCGGCCACCACTGTGGCGCATCGCGGGGACCAGCATGTTGACGACGCACGGGTTTCCAAGTGTTCCTGCTAGTCTGTCTAGTATTGGAGTAAAGGACGGGATGAAACTTTGGTGTAATCCTCTCCACTGAGTGCTGACGCCTGGCGAGACGGGCAAGAGATTGTGATACATGTACTTGTCGTGATTGTGGAACGTCTGGCAGCATATATCAGTCAGATGAAAAGGGTTTGCGTCGCGTTGTGGCTTCGTGCCGCATTGAACGTTGTGGGGAGGTTGCACTTCTGCCCTCCTCAAGTGACCAACAATTAATCGATCAAAAAAATCATGTCCTCGTCCACAACAACACAGCATACGCTCAGACAACATTTCTGCTTGCGTCTTAGTAGCTACTGTTAGTTCCCGTCTCCGGTCGCTGTCAAGACCCCTAGCTAGCCAGAGGATGACGATACCACAGCAGCGCCAGCGGCAGTGGCGTCCAAGACCATCGAGTGCTGCACGCCGCCAGTCCTTCTCAACACACTTCATGCAGGTACTATCAGTCTTAAGTACCGTCCTCCTGCTATCATGCCTGGATATGACGGCCGGTTTCTTAGTGCCGACCCTAGATAGACCTGGACGGGCATGTTCGTCATCCTCCTGTCCTTCCGCGACCACTACCACAAAGCTGGTCATGTCTGCAGATTACGGAGAGGGTGAATTCGTGAAGCGCCGAAGTATAAGCAGGAGCGACAGTACTAGCGGTCGAGGAAATAGCACGCGGGCGAAGCTCCCGCCCATGAAGGAGACGATGCAGCTCCTCTTCTCGCCAGATAAACGCCAGGGTACGTAAGAGTGGGTAGTTAAGCTTGTGGTGAGCGCCTCGGCACATATGTGTAAAGAGCAAAAAAATCTGTTCTAATATAAAAGCTGCGCTCTTTGTCATCATGTTTTGGCCTTGAGTTCTTTCCATTGATGATTGAGAAGCGCATGATCAACATGGTGATAATTCATATGCCGTATCTGTCTTGTGTATGTGCAGGATTCCTGCATTCTTCCCAAAAGATCCCGTCGTCGGTCACTCGTATCATCCTTCTTCTCTCCTCCTCTTTCTCACAGTCGACAAGGAGCGAACCCGGTTCCGCGAGGTCATCCACACGATGCAAGCCGCACCGCTGGAAAATGTCATGGGCCTTATCTCGTCCAACGTACCTTTTTTTCTCGGCACCAACACTTCGATTTTCATGCAAGAAATGCTGGACGAATTGGATGCCATGGAGCCTAGAACGGTGGTGGCCCTTGGGAACGGATATCAGGTCACGGTGGAGCAACAGCGGGCGGCGTTGGTCAATTTGTTTACGCTGACAATGGACTTTATAGAGGGTTTTGTTTCCCACACTCAGGGCGAGCTCCGATCACACCAGAGCGTCTTGAAAGAGATTTTGGAGGCGGCACAGAATGGTACGGATATATATCTTGTAGATGCACTGATCTTCGTTTCTCTCCGTGTGACACTTTTCTCTACAAAGTCTCGCCTTCTTTTGAGCCTCTTTCATCCATATTTTTCTCCCACAACATCCAAAAAACAGAGTCTAAGGAAGCTTTAGACGCGACCTTGAAGCGATTGCGGCCTCAGTTTCGTGAGGACTTTGTCACATACCTCCGAGGCGAGTACGACCGCGTCTCTACGCCGCCGATGACTGAGGAATCGGTGGTGCTGGCCAATTTGTTGCAGGCCATCCAGGCACGCGTCCTGGCGGAAGTGGAGGATATGATGGGCGCTGATGTTAGCCAGGTTTCTCGGCTTCTGGCATTTTCTGACGAGAAGCAAGTGGCCACGGCCTTAAGGGGGTCATTTTTAGCAGGCACATTGCAGCCTGCCCAGTTTTTGGAGATGGTAGAGACGGTGCTGAGCGATTTGGACGAGCGGATGCCGGCCTTGTTGGATGCTGGCACCAAGAACGAGGAGTTGCGGGAGATGCATCGAAAGCTAAGTTCAATCCGGACATTTACGGCGGAATACATGGCGGAGATGCAGTAGTAATTCTTTCTCATGCAGTTTCCTACAATCCTAAAATTATCGCGTGCCAAGAGAAGTTTATGATGCCACTTGTGGGCCTGGAAAGTTACTGGAAATGTAGACAAGGAATTCCGAGGAGTTCCTTTATTCGACCAAGACGAGATACATAGATGATGGAGACCCCAACTCGGGCACGTAGGGTGTGAGGCAGGCTCCTCGTTGCAGGCACGCAGGAGCGCCACATCTATTGCCACCCACGACCACTGCCGCTGCTGGCCTCTACCAGGGATCTTGCTGCTGCTGCCACTGCTGCTACTGGTGCTATCGTTGCTGCTGGTTCTCCTTGTTACTTAGGTGGCTGTAAGCCGCCTGTGTGTGGAAGGCTGTAGGGGGATGTTGGAAGAAAGGACGGCGACGTGTGTTTGTGCAAAAAATGGGAAGGCGAGGAGTGACATAACGACAAATGAAAGCACAAAGAAATGTAAGGGGGAAATCTCGCATTTTGATTTACCTTAATCATTGTCGTAGGATTGGAGCACTGCTCTTCGTATTGTTGTGTATTGTTGTGTCTAATATTCAGTGGCCCATCCTCTGCGTCAAGACTTGAAGTTGACCAGCAGGATACCCAGGCGTTGCTGCGCCGTTGCCCGCTGCATCATGTACACACGATCTAGACGGCCCAACACCACTGACTCTTCTGTCCCCAAATCATACACCACAAATTTACAGCAGGCATAATGGCAGGACCCAAGTATCATTGGACGGGTGCAGGGCTTTTCATAGCTTTGCTTCTACTTCTCGCAGCGTCCTGTCCGCAAGCCTTCCTCGTCCTTGTTCCATCCCACCGGCGGCACCGACCATCACGGCGCTTTGTGCTGGATCCGTCCATAGTAAAAGATGTAGTCACGGACGTAGCGCAAAGCGGTGCCGGTGCCAATGGCCCCCAGCAAGTCGCCGAGGCGATGATTCAGCTGCTGCAAGGACCGTCTGGGGTGGGTATTTTCGGTTTGGTCGCCTTATCTGTGAGGCTCTACACGTACTTCACTGTCCAGTCTTATATTGCCAAGCTGTGCACGCTCTTTGCAAATAGTGGGACGACAGTCGAGCTACGGTACGGCAACTCCCTCCGGAACCTCTTCTATTACGAACCAGGTCCAGGGAAGATGGAGCGACTCATCGTGCCAACGGGCGACCCAAAGAATATTCAGACGATTGCCGAGGTGAGGAGCTCTGCTGTATTGATAATGATGCCAGTAAACTAAAGAACGATACCAGACGGTACTTATTATCCGCAAGTTGCCCTTTCATGCAGTCCTTCTATTTATTTTTCTCTACTCCCTTCTCCTTTTTCAACACACACAGGTATGCGCCCGGCTGAAAGTAGCGGCGAAGGCAACATATGATGTAACAGCACTTCCCGAGTCATTCGAACAACTGAAGCTGCCCGCTGATAGTGTCGACACTATCGTCTCAACGTACATGCTGAATAAGAGTAAGCAGCCCCTCGTGACCTTCACTAAGGCTATGGAGCTCCTCAGGGATGATGGTATTTTGATTTTCGTCGAACCTGTGTGTGGGGACAATGCCCTCTTGAGCTTCGTCCGGAAATACTTTGGAGCCATACATCGATCCACAGGCGCGTTTGGAGACCCGGGGCTGGACATCAAGACGATCGTGAATGTCTGGGCAAAGAATATTGGTGAGACAGAGGGTGTTGAGATCGAGCTAGATGTGGAGGAGCAGGGTTACTTCTTCGACCCACACGTGGTCGGCGTGATGCAGAAGAAGAGGATTGACCGGGGTCCGGAATACGAGCCGAGTAATTCAGAAAAACGGAAGCTGGCGCGGAGAAAAGGGATGACGGCGGGTTCGAGCAAGGGTTTTGGGGGGGGAAGTAAAGCAGAGGGACCGGGGGGCAAGTAAATATGAGCTGGTTGCTATGAATGCAAAGAGTAGAATAAAAGCACACTAGTTACTCGTGCAAAAGATTTAACTGCATTTCACTTTCTTGCTTTTCTCCGTTTGACATGGGAACGGTTTTTTCTTTGATTACATATATTTCTCTGTGAACATTTAGGGTGTGGTTACAGGGATACTCCCATTAAGGCACCGGGGACTATCCAGTCACAACCACGCCCCGCCTCTACTCTTCTTGCATAACGTCTACTGCTGGAGTCGGCAAAAAAATCTTCAGGCTCCGAAGCACGCCCTTGAAGTCGTTGGGGACCTCATAATCAGGCGACGCCGCCGTGCCCGTGTCACTCCCGACATCGAACGTTTCGTCCATAGAAATGAAGCAACACAATGTTTTATGAATGCGCCCTTCTCCGACCGACGCTCCGTCCACGTACAAGGTAGCAACGCCCCCCCCTCCGGCATGGCCGCCATCATAGACGAATCGCAGTTCAATCTGATGATTGCCCGACGGGACCTTGTCTGTCGACTTGACCTCATAGCGCTCTTTTGCCGCAAGATTATCTGTTGAAAAATGATATTAGATGTACACAGATTGGTGGAGCTAGAGTGCGTAAGATGGTGGAAAACTTAAGACGGGGAGGAGGAAGAGGGAAAGAGGGAGGTGGGAAACAAATGCACTTACAGTGGTACTTGAGGTAGCCATTCTTGAGATAGATTACCCAGCCACCATACCGCCCACCCATGGTAGCCAGCACGCCATTCTCGCTGTTGGAGGGCAGATATGTATCTGCAATGATGCTAAAGTCCTTGTTCTTGGTGTCCGGAGCAGCCACTTCTGGCGTACGAATCATGCCCTTGAAGAAGGTAACCTCGTTGCGGCCGTACATGAGGGACGGGCGATTGGAGTCGTTAAAGCGAGCAGTCCGGCGATTGTCAATGGGATAGACATTATACTTTGTGGCCTCCATTGTGAAGATGGTGCGGAGGTCCTCAAGTTTCCCAGGGTAAGAGCCAGCGAGGTTATTGCTTTGCGTCGGGTCCTCGGCCACGTTGTACAGCTCCCACTCGTAGCCGGAGATGGGATCCAATTCGGTGTTGCTCATTTGCCAAGGCACGGCAACCGGTGTTGTTTGTGCCGTCCAGCCTTTGTCGTAGATGCCTTGATTGCCCAGCATTTCGAAGTACTGGGTCTCCCGCGTGCTGGGAGCGGAGGCATTGAGGAAGGTGTATAGCATGGACACGCCCTCGTGCGGCTTCTGGACCACACCATTGACCATGGAAGGAGGAGGAATACCAATGGCCTATCAAATTGAATGGGGAATGAATGGAAGGGACAAAAGGAAAAAATATCGATTTGATTTGGTTGGTGGAAAACAAGGCATACTCGTCCTTTCTTCCTCTTTCCCTCCCTATTTCCCTACCTCCAAAATAGTCGGTGCCACGTCTATGACGTGATGCCATTGGTCACGAAGTTGGCCGTAATTCTCTTCAGTGATCTTGGCAGGCCAGGAGACAACCATGGGGTTGCGAGTGCCGCCATAGTGGGAGGCCACTTGCTTTACCCATTGGAAAGGCGTGTTCATCGCATGCGCCCAGCCGGCTGGGTAGTGATTACTGAAGCGTTCGGAGCCAAGCTCGTCCAAGTTCAATAGCAAGTCATCGAAATTATCATTCAAAGAGTTGAAGGAAGTCATTTCGTTAGCTAATCCTTCGACAGTTCCTTCGCCTGAGGCGCCATTGTCACCGATCATCAGCAGCACGAGTGTATTGTCCTCCTTGCCCAGTTCCTTGATACGCTGCACTATACGGCCAATCTCATAATCAGTGTGGGCCATAAATGCGGCATAGACCTTATAGGAGCAAAGGATATAAGTGGAGATAATCAAATGGAAAAATTAGGTTTTGTTGTGGCACCATCAGTCGCGCGTGCGAAGGCATCCCGCCCGCTCCCTTTGTTCCCCCGCACATACCTCCATCATACGTGCATACACTTTCTTCTGATCAGGCGAGGCGTCGTCATAGGCAGGAAGCGATTCCGGACGGTCTGTCATCTTGGCGTCCGGGGGGAAAATGCCCATTTCCTTTTGCTTGGCAAAGGTCCGCATCCGCTGCTCGTCCCACCCGTGGTCGAATTGTCCCTTAAACTTAGCAATCCACTCTTTCGGCACATGATGGGGCGCGTGTGTGGCACCGGGAGCATAATAAACAAAAAACGGCTTGTCAGGGACGAGGGCGTGCTGCTCTTCGATGTAAGAGATGGTGGTATTGGCCAGATCATTATTCAAGTTATAGTCGGCGTTGTCCAAGTAAGGCTCAATCGGCTTGCTTCCCTCGTACAGGACCGGGCGCCATTGCGATGTTTGACCGCCTATGAATCCTTTGAAATAGTCAAAACCTAATCCCGTCGCCCAGAGGTTGAAAGGTCCTGCCTTACTGCGTTGCCAAGCGGGCACGTGGTGGTTCTTGCCGAGCCAAGCTGTATTGTAGCCGACTTGCTTTAGGATCTCCCCTACCGAGGCCTTATCCTTGGTCATGAGTGTATCGTAGCCAGGAAATCCCGTACTTGCTTCGCTGATGACACCCGAATGTACTGAGTGGTGATTGCGCCCAGTGAGAAGAGCAGCCCGCGTGGGGCTGCAGAGTGCCGTGGTGTGAAACTTTGTGTAGCGCAGCCCGCGGTTGGCCAAAGCCTCAAAGGTGGGCGTAGGAATCGGCCCACCAAAAGGGCTTGTGGCACCAAAACCTGCGTCATCAATCAGAATCATGAAGACATTCGGGGCGTCTTTCGGCGGCGCCATGTCCTTGGGCCAAAAGGGGCGAGAGTCGGTAGCGCGCTGTTCAATCTTGCCATTCCAGGCAGGTGGCACGAGGGGTGGCACGACATCATAATTACTTACTTCATCTTGTGTTGTGGGTATGTCGAGGCAGCCATTGACACCGGTAGCCGATATGTTGATGGCCTCGTCGGGAATCTCGAGCTTGGCCGAATGTTGCCCGGGTCCAAGGCGCGCTGATACCACGGGAAAAAGCGAAAGTAGCAGACAACCCGCGGCAAAGGCATCGACATGTCTACGGTGCATGATTTTCTCTTTACAGAATCTGTGGGATAGAGTAAGGAGTGGTAGGGGGAGTGCTTAAGTCACAGAATCTGTGGGATACAGTAAGGAGTGGTAGGGGGAGTGCTTAAGTTCGTGAGATGGGCACGCAAGGGGGGTCTTACGGATATGTAGAGCAGGAGGTTGACTCGTCCTCATCGGATGGAGGAAGCGACAAAGTGTAAGAAATGGGGATGTGGTGCTCTGCACTACACTGTCGGTCTTTGGTACGTGCCACTGAACGCCCTCCATGAAATTGCACTGAAAAGAAGTAAGGGAAGGTAAAACCAGCCATTGAAAACATTCGATATTATTGCGACATTTTCCCCGGAGAGTAACGTCATTGAACTCGATTTTCCCGCTCTGTCGTCACTGTCTGACTGCACCTATCCCACCGCACTGATTCAAGCTCATACACCATCTCGCGCACGGTTTATGTTTTCATTTGACCTCGGGGTATTGGGAAACAGGAAACCACCCAGCGCCACAATTTTTATTACCTGCCAAGGCAGCCCTCACTTGTTCTGATACTTGAGAGCTATACTTCTCGCGGAAATAAGACCAACTTGAACAACACGTACAAGAAATCATGACCTTGCGTGATGACACAGATGGAGACCCGACGTTCTTACTGGTCCCGCGCAACGACAATGTGCGTGACGCGTTGGTGCATCAAGCGCTTGGCGTGGCCGCAACAAATGGGCTGCTCATGCAAACTGCGACCAGGAACGCCGACAGCAGCAGCAATGCCAACCCTTCCACACCGATGTACGGTCACGCACCCATAAGCCTCCTTCCCAATGCCTTTCCCGCCCATGAGTACGTGAAGGCGCGGCGCTTGGCTCCTATCTGGAACGAGCTTGTAGCACGGGTCGCGTATGACAGGGAGTGGCTGCTGCGGACGCTTGAGAGCGTTTTGCCCCACGATGACTTTACAAGGCGGCTGGTCGAAATCTATCAGGCAATCGATGGGGCAGGGCGGGACGTTCAAAAAATACATTTGGGCGTGAATCGCAGCGACTACATGCTCCATGTCGAGGGCGCGGCCTCGACATCGTCATCGCCGTCAATCAAACAAGTGGAGATCAATACCATTGCCTCGTCATTTGGCTGCTTGTCCACCGAGGTCACGCGCTTGCATCGGTATCTCGTCCAAAAAATACTAGGATGCACTCGCCTCTACACTCCTTCCTGGTTTTTCCCCTACAATGACACAATGCGAGGCTTGGCGCACGGGTTAGCCATGGCCCACAACGAATACATGCGGCAAGAATCTTGCCTCTCTAGGCCGTCCACATCCTCCCAACATCGGCGGCACCCTTGCGTGCTCATGATTGTGCAGCCTGGCGAACGCAATATCAATGACCAGAAATTGTTAGAAGTGGCGCTGTGGGAAGGGTTCGGCGTCCCGTTGCACCGAGCCACGCTCCTGGAAGTAGCAGGAGAGGGTCACTTGGACCTACAAGGTCGGCAAAACCTGCTGCTCAAATCGCCCTTGGTCTCCGAAGCTGAGGAGAAGGCGGGGCAGGGAGAAGAGGTAGAAGTCACGGTCGCTTACTTCAGGGCAGCTTATGACCCTAGTGACTACCCAAGCGAAGAGGAATGGAAGGGAAGGGAGCTCATTGAAATGTCGGCAGCGATTAAATGTCCATGCATCTCCTACCATTTGGCCGGCACAAAGAAGGTACAAGAGGCTCTATGCAGACCAGGTGAGCTAGAACGCTTTCTCAAGAAACCTGCGGACGTGGCAGCGATCCGGGATTGTCTTATGGGACTGCACGGATTAGAGCCAGGTCTCGCAGGTGCCGAGGAAGCAGTGAAAGCGGCCCGTGCCAGCCCGGAGGATTTTGTTCTCAAGCCACAGCGGGAGGGCGGCGGACATAATCTGTATGGAGCAGAGTTGGTCGAAGCCTTGGTAAGACTGGCGCCTGAGGAGCGCGCGGCGTACATTTTGATGGAGAAGATTCGCCCTCCTCCCTTTGATTCGCATTTTGTGCGGGACGGGCAGGTTTTGCATGGGGCTGCCGCGTCCGAACTAGGGGTGTATGGTGTATTTTTGGGGGATGGGGAGTGTCAACGGGTGCTTTTGAATGAATCTGTCGGACATTTATTGCGGACCAAGCTGGCTACAAGTCAGGAGGGCGGGGTGGCAGCAGGCTTTGCTGTTCTAAGCAGCCCTTTGCTGGTGTTGTCGGAGGAGGGTGGGAAGTGGGCAAGAAGACGACAATTCGCGGAATTGCAAAAGTATTCCATGTCAGGCCCTGCCTGGAGAAGAAAGTCGTCGATTTGGAGAAGGGCAGTAGCGCTATCAGTTTTTGGGGGCGTAGTATTGGGGTTTGCTGCCGTAGCCAAGGCAGTTGACAAGAGGAGAAGTAGGTGATAGAAAGGAAGCGCAAGAAAACGAAAAATGGCGCACAAGCAAGTCGCCGAACAACGAATAAGTACATGTGCTAATAAATTATAATTGCCATCTATCAGCCTCGAGCAAAGTGCCATGTCAGTCAGACCAGCAAACAGAAATAGAGTCTGGGAGGTGGTATGAAGTCGTTTTCCTCCTCTCGATAAAGACGGTCGTAGTCACCGAGAATGACGCAACAGTTATAGAGCGGGCCCTCCAAAGGCATTTGTGGACGATCCTGTCTCCCTATTCTGTATTTCACGGCACCCATGGACCACCAAAGTCAGGTGTCTCGATATCTCTGATTAATCCATCGATTGCGACTTGTTTTGTCGTATTTACTTCCTTTCTCGTTGTGAAACATCGTCTCTTCCACAGGAAATCCCGACCCAGTAACGGGCGTCTCGCGAGTAAGTAGGGGAAATTCCCTTGGGAGTTCTTAAGGTGGGCTCTTACACACTGACTTTGCATGTCGCACTCATGTGGCCAAAGGCTGCTGGGAAGTAGATTAGCGCGAAAATAACGCAAATACACGCTTTTTAAGGTGCTGTTCGGTATTTTAATATAGATTATCTGTTTTCCTTTTTTGCCTAAATCGCAGTCTTGAGATGACTTTTGTCCATAAATGCCTTATGACACGAGCCAGGCGCAGCGCGTGGCGGCATCGACTTGACTTGCCACAGTCCAGCCCCAATCTCTTCGGATGAAAGACGGTATGGACTAAAGCGAGGCTTGCTGCCGTTGGTCGCAGGTGCAGACCGCTGGTAGTAGCGATCGCGGCGACGCTTCGGGTCAAAGGGGGTCGTACGACTGCGGCCAATGTCGTACAAGAAGGTCTTACTAGCACCATTTGCCAAGTCCCGGGTGGTGCCCTTGTCATCGTAGCCGTGGATCTGCTGTTGCTGCCGCCAGTGGCATTTCGAATTTTTGAGGGATGCCAGCTCCTTGCGGAGCACCTCACGATACTGCTCGGTGCGAATAAAGTTTGTAAACTCGTCTCTTTTTGACGCATCTTTGCTCCCGAATCCCGCCTTCCGGGTGTCGATGGGCTCTGCCTCGATATACAATGGTACGGCCACATAGGGTTCACCCTCGGGATACTTGAGCCTGCTAAACGTTTCTTGGGGCGTCCCGCCACAGACCATACGCTTGCCCTTCCACCGTTCCGGTAGATCGCTCTTGTCCTGATACGGCTCCCCCACTGATAAGAAGGGTTGCCGTTCCCCATCTGGCATATCTACGAGTTTGGGATGGCGGCGCTTAATGGAGTACATGGACTTAAGGCGGTAAGAATGCAACGATCTGTCTAGAGAAAAAGTTGGAAATGCTTTTGTTGGATTTGCATTTTATTTAAATTCGTGTCAGCGCGTTGGAAAAATCAAAGTGTGAAAATGAGGCGGAATTAAGAGGAAGGGGGGGGGGAATACTTTTGGTGGAGAAGAGAAAGGACTGAGATAAGAGTGGTATTGAGGGTCATAATTTGCCTTCCTACACGTCAGATGGGAATGACGTTTGGGATTGCTTGCGCCATGCCACAGGGGCATGAAAAACCTCCCCTCCATCCCAACGGCTGCCGAACGAGAGCAATTTGAAATGAGGCGCTGCTGATGATCACACCACGCCACTGCGCCGCCACTCTGATCATGACTATCTCCCTGATTAACATGGCTTCCTCCCTCTTCTTATGCACAGACTAGACCTTATTCCCTGCCGTCGCACCACCTCCCCACCCCTACTGCAAGAAGATAGGAAGCACCAGCTTTCCCGCTCAAAAATCCCTGAAAGACTACTCAGAGCGGCAGCTGTGGTCAAGGGTGACCCGTTGTCAAGACATGGCGGTGCAAACGAGGCGGCAGTCCATGGGGGGAAATGCCACTGCCGCGGCCATTGCTGCCAAAAGCATAGGCACTAAAAAGACTGCCAAGGCACAACCTCATGAGAGCGGAAGCGGGGTCCGATTGTTGATTAAAGCCTTGGGCATCTATGTTTGCTTCATTTACTGGGGCCTTGTGCAAGAAAGAGTGACCACCACTGCTTACAAGCCAGCAGCCGATTTGGACGCCAAGCCCGGCAGGTTCGATGCCATGGCCGCGCTCAACGCCTTCATGGCCGCTGCCGCCGTGATTGTAGGCTTGATCCTACACCAGTTGACCAAGGGCACCACCGCCCCTTTTACCACCTTTTGGCGGCCCGCGTTGAGCAACACTATTGCATCCCCAATCGGGTACATGTCGTTGCGAGACATTTCATATCCCCTCCTCATTCTGGTGAAGAATTGCAAGCTCTTGCCAGTCATGCTTGTAGGCGCTGTCGTGAATGGCGTGCGTTACAAGACTTATGAATACGTGGCCGTGGCGTTGATTTCATGTGGCGTGATGCTATTTATGGTCAAGGGGCCTCAAGCCAGTGGTGAAGGGGGCCGTCACGGCGGGCACTACGACATAAGCGCAAGCTATGCCGTAGGCGGGCAGAGCAACAAGAAGGTTTCTCCTTTGGAGGCAGCGGTGGCAAGGGACAATCTTTGGATGATGATCCAGGCGGTTATGGGGATTGTAGCTTCAAGCTTTACCTTCCAAGAGGTACGGGGCCTTTCCATGGCAGCGACCAATTTATTGATTGATGGGTTTACCAATGCGGAGCAGGATCGGATTTACCAGAAGTCTCGCGTCTCGCCTTATTACATGATGGCCATGGTCAATATCTGGTCGCTCATTTTCGCCTCATGTTTTCTGTTGTCGGACTTGGTTTTACGGGAAGATGGATCCCAGCTGGCATATACTGTCAGGTTTCTGACAACGTATCCGGCAATCATCAGGGATTTGCTCACGTTTAGCTTTTCGAACGCGGTGGGGCAGGTGTTTATCTACAGCATGTAAGTGCAATGGTCTTTTCCTTCCGGACGTCCTCCTCTCCCTCGTTTGCCGACCATTTGACTTGTTCTTGCTGGATTACTCACACCTTCTCCCTCTTCCCCACCTCCTCCTTTCCTCACTCTCGCTCTCTTCCTCTTCTAGCATTGATGAATTTGGGAGCTTGGTGTCGGTCACAGTTACGGTGACTCGCAAAATGATCACGCTTTTTATCAGCATCATCGCGTACAAGCATGCGGTGCACTGGTGGCAGTGGATGGGCGTAGCTTCTGTCTTTATCGGTCTTGGTATCAAAGTCTTGTGGGGCGGTGGTGGTCATGGCCATGGCGCAACAGCAGCAATCGCCAAGTCCAAGACCAAGTGAGAGAGAGATCCGCGTCCGCACGTATTTCAAACCACAGCCATCGATTTGTTGCTGCAGCGGCGACAGCTGCGAGGACATTTATGGACACGCACAAAGATTTGATTGGGGGATAAAAAGACTGACGGAATACGCTTTGATGATGGCAAAACAAGAACAAAACCGCGAAATTGTGACCGCGTGTATGTGTACGGGCTGGGAGAGTATTTTTAAAACAGTAATATATACCCACAAGGCACGCACAACAGAAGGACGAAGAACAAGAAAATTAAACGCACCAAAGACACATTCACTTTCTTTTCGTTTTATTTAGCGTCTTGCTTTTGTCTTGTCTTTTTGTGAGTTATCGATATGCGTGTCTCTTTGCCCTCTTGTGCATATTCTTCTCGTTGGTTCTTTATGTTATTTATACATTCATATCTGTATTTTCCACTTTCTGTCTCCCTTCTTCCCTTCCTACTTCTCCCGTCCTTCCTCAGTCGTCCACATCCAACACAAGCCTTCGAGGTGGCTGCTGCTGCTCTTGCTGTTGCTCCTGGTGCGGTTGTTGTTGGGGCCGCCGAGGTGTCCTACGTTGCGGCGCCGCAGCCACCGCCGCATCAGCTGTGCCTGAGGAATTGTGTACGACGGAAGAGGCCGCAGAGGCCCCAGATGCTATCCCAATGGTGCTCCCCGACCCTCGAGCAACAGCAAAGGCTACCGGGAGTGGTACGAGCTGTATCCTTCTGTTGGTTAGAATTTGAAGTTTGATCTTCCCATCCACCCACCAGGGGTAGTCCTGTCGCTCCTCACTCAGCACCTGATAAATTTTTCTCTTCCTGAAGCCCTCCAGCCCTCCCTCCTCTTCCACGAACAGACTTTGGACATCTAGACGAACGGATAACGAAACCATCCCCTCAGGTGACAAGCCCTTCCTAATTGCCTTGCAAGCCGAATCCCGCAAACACTCCAAATGCACAGTCGCCGACGACGGGATCGGCTTGAATCCCTGCGCCGCTGGCAAGCTCCAAGTCGCTTCATACCCTCCCTCCTTCCCTCCCTCTACTCTCTGCCGACATACGTGACAAACCGCGCTCCTCCCCCGACCTCCGACCTCATCCCCTCCTCTTCCTCCCCCCTCTCCAACAAAGGGCTGTATCGCCCTTATCACAGCCTTGATCATAACATCCTTTTTTCTGTGGATAAATTGCTGGGGGTTGTTGCAAAGCTTCGCTTCGTAGTACCTCGCCAGGGCCAGTCCATCTCGCTTCCGTTCCTCCCACACCATCCGCTCGCATGGTGCCATCATATCCGCGTCATTACTCATGGACTCTTCGACCAACTCATCCATTTTCACATCCCGGCTCATGAAGAAAATGTCCTTGCGGCAAGTCGGACACAGGCGTTTGCGTTCCTGAAAGCCATAAGCACTCCCATCCTCGAAACTCTGATGCGCAAACCGCCGATGAATGCAGGTAAAGCACGCGATATGCCCACATGAGATATGGGCAGCCGTACAAAGCGGCTCCATACACACCGTGCATTCCAACGCCTTGAGCCATCGTCGTTTATACTCCTTCTCCTCTTTTCCCCCTCCCTCTGCGTCCTTCTCCTTGGCTGCAGCTACTGCTCCTGCACCCACCATGGCCATCACCGCGTTCTGGCGGCGTTTGCGTGGACCTTCCCCCCCTCCCCCTCCTCCTCCACCTCCACCACACCCACCCGTCAACTGGACGTGGTCGTCATCTCCACTGCTATCGTCATCCAGGAGGGAGACAATCTCTCTTTGGCTACTCTTACGCTTCCGCCTCGCCACTGCAGGCCGCACCTCCACAATCTCTACGTCACTGCTGCTATCGGTCAGGTGACTGTTCTCCTGGCCCTGCTCCTGCTCCTGCTGCTGTCCCTGCTCCAGCTCCAGCTCCTGCTCCTGCTCCTGCTCCTGCCCCTGCTCCCACTTCTTCTCCTCTTCCTTCTTCTCATCGACCTCCTTCTCCTTCTGATCCATCTCCTCGTCTTCCTCGTGGCTGTGGCTTTCGATCGCCACACCCACTGCCGCAGTCTCTTCTATTTGACTGCTCGCACTCCTGCTGCCAACACTGCCTACTGACGGTGAAGCTCCTCTTGTCCCTCTCGCTCTCACCATCGAAGAAGCATCAGCTGCGGCTGCATCGGAGGCAACTGGTACAGATGGAGAAGAAAAAGAAGGCATAGACGCCTCATCGCTGCTGGTGCTGCTGCTGCTGCTGCTACTACTACTGCTACTACTGCAGCCACTGCTACTGATAGGCGCAGGAGCAGCCTGATAAAGCTCCACGCGAAAGACAGCCCCTCCCTTGGTGCTACTCCCCGGGACAGGGTAAGAGGCGCCGACTTCCACCATGTGTGCCTGAGGCAGTCCCAACACAATTTTATCTCCTGCTGCCAAGGTCCTGGGGAGTAGAGGTCGAATTCGAATGCCATTTACTGCTACACCTTGACTGGACTCATCGACGATTTGCAGCGCGTTGCCAAACCGCAAGAAGGAGCAATGCTGTCTGCTGATGCCCATTCCCATCACGTTAACCTTCTTGGCATACGAGACGGCTCCAAACTTCCGCGCGCAGGCCCGCCCTATTGCCACGGGTAGGTTGACTAGCTCGATGCACGAAGGCAAGTTCTGGTTGCCCTCCAAGCATTCTTCGGGAATCAGATTTAGTCGGTAGGTAGGGGCGATGGAGGCACCCGGACAAGAAAGGGCAGCGGCAGGAGCAGCAGCAGCCGGAGCAGCAGCAGGAGCACGAGCAGCAGCAGGAGGAGCAGCAGCAGTGCTCACCATGTCAACACGCTCTATCTGGTGCGGGTGCTGGTGCTGGTGCAGATTGTAGTGGTAAGGCATGGGCGAGCCTGCTTCCGTGTGTGCTCTTGCTTTCCGTCGCACGCCCGATATGTAAAGCAGCACAAAAAGTTGGAATGTTAGGTGCAAAGCCTGAAGAAATATAAGGAAAAGGGAGCGTTAAGTAAAAGGTGCATTGGATGTGACTTCAGGCTATGTGGGTCCTGTCTTGTGCTGCGGCCGCTTTAGAGTCATCGGATCACATGGAGCCAGGCGGGGGCTCCTCACAGCGACCGTATATCAGCGAGCGCGCGTTGGGTCATTTGATCACATCACTCTCTTCACACACCACAAATCGTAGGCATACTAGGCAGCCGTCGTCGTCCTGTGCGCCGTCTCGATCACTAAGCAGAGGGCCAAGTGACCTGGGTGTGGCGGGGCGCGTTTACGTCCAACTAACGCTCTGCCACGGCCACGATCAACGATCATCTCTTCTTCGTCTTCAAATACCCCTATCCGCCTCACCATCGACGCCACCACGCCCGGCACACACCTCCCGCAGCTCTCCACTTCCGCCCCCCACACAGGCACTGACTCTTTCCACTTCGAGCAACTCAAGTTATCAGACTTATCCCATCTTGGCCCCCCATCCCGACATCCACAGGACGGATGGCGCTCGTTTCTGACAAGGCCAAGGGCCGCGTGCTGCTTCCCAAGAATGTGGTGCCGCTCAAGTACGACCTAACGTTCGACGTGGATCTAGAGAAGTAAGTCGAGGGGAGGAAGGAGAGGGACGAGGCTTGATGATACCAACCGCCTCAGATGGACGTGATGCTGCCTTGTCAGTGAACGTAGGCCGAGGGTTGTGCATGTCGATTAGAAAGGACTTGGGCCTAACCGGCAAGCACGATAGTCACTCTGCGCACGGAAGCGCGCTGGCTGGTCACAGGTGTGGTTAGAGCTCCTATCTTTGTATCGCCGCTCAACTCCCCACTATGTCACTATATGTACCCTCCCCAACTGTATGTAAGGTTTATCTTTGAAGGCGACGAGAAAGTGGAGCTACAAGTAGTGGAGACAACCACAACAATCGTGCTGCACTCCAAAGAGCTTCTTATCAGGAAAGTGACCTTTACGCCTGCAGGTGGGGAGGTTATCGATCTTATTGGCCTCGCCCACAACCTGAAAAATCACACTTTGGCCTTCACCTTTTCCTCGCCCTTGCCCGTGGGCGTCGGTGAGCTGCATGTGCTTTTTCAAGGCACGCACAATAATCAGATGGCAGGATTCTACCGGTCGGGGTATACGGACATAGCGGGCAAGAGTAAGATTATGGTTTCCACTCAATTTGAATCTTTGGACGCCCGTCGGGCTTTCCCCTGCTGGGACGAGCCGGGCGTCAAGGCTGTGTTTGAGGTAACACTGATGATTCCCGGGAAGCTGACTGCCTTTAGTAATATGCCCGAGGTGATTAGCTCCGAGATGTCGGGCACTGGTAAGCGTATGATCCGCTACGCTCCCACCCCAAAGATGTCCACCTACCTCCTGGCTTTCGTCGTCGGCGAGTTCGATTTTGTGCAAGACACGACCAAGCACGGGGTCACTGTACGGGTTTACACCCCTCCAGGCAAGGCGGAGGAGGGTCGATTTGGCCTAAATGTAGCTAAGGACACGTTGGATCTTTATGACGATTTCTTTGCGATCCCTTACCCTTTGCCCAAGCTGGATATGGTGGCTATTCCCGAGTTTGCAATGGGGGCGATGGAGAATTGGGGTCTGGTGACGTATCGGGAGGTGGATATATTGATCGATATCGCGAAGGCGAGCTCACAGCAGAAGCAGCGAGTGGCGACAGTCGTGGCACATGAGCTGGCCCATCAGTGGTTTGGGAATCTGGTGACGATGCAATGGTGGGATGACCTGTGGTTAAACGAGGGGTTTGCGAGCTGGACGGAGAATTATGCGACGGATTCACTTTTCCCGGAGTGGTTGATGTGGGAACAGTTTACGATTGATGCGCAAAATGCGGCATTGAACTTGGATTCGTTGCGAACGTCGCACCCGATTCAGGTGCCTATTGGGCATGCAGAGGAGGTGGAACAAGTGTTTGATGCCATTTCGTATTGTAAAGGAGCGTCCGTCGTGCGGATGCTGCACGCCGTCCTGGGCGCTGCAGATTTCAAGAGGGGCTTGCAGCTCTACATGCAGCGGCACCAGTATAGCAATACCGAGACATTCGACTTGTGGAATGCATGGGAGAAGGTGTCGGGGAAGCCCATCGGGCAGATGATGGCCTCCTGGACCGAGCAGATGGGGTATCCGATCATCCGCGTCGAGTCCGTGGAACTCACCGATATGATGGCCACCCTCACAGTCTCTCAGTCCTGGTTCCTGGTAGAGGGCGCTCTCTCGAAGGAAGAAGAAAACAAGCTCTGGACCGTCCCCCTCCTCTACGGCACTGCCGCCTCAGCCTCCGCTGCTGCGTCCAATGGCAGTCAACCCGAACTCCAGCTCTTGACTACCAAGATGGACAAGATCGAGATCCCTCTGAGCAGTCCTACCGATTGGATCAAGCTCAACTTTGGACAGCACGCCCCCTTACGTGTCCTCTACCCTCCTGAGCTACTTGCCCGCCTCGCCGCTGGTATCCGCGACAAGAGCCTCCCAGCCACTGACCGAGCGGGACTGCTGTTGGATTGTTTTAACCTGACCAAGAAGGGGATGATCCCTGCGACACAACTCCTGACCCTTATCAAGGCGTATGAGCAAGAAGATAGCAGCACTGTCTGGGAAGCACTCGCTCAGGTCCTGACCGCGCTCGATAAGCTCTTGATCCAGGCCCCCGAGATTAGGAAGCGCTTCGCGCAATTTGCCTCTTGTCTCGTCAAGCCCGCTGCACTCAAAGTGGGTTGGAATCCCCGCAGCGACGACGGGCACCTAGGGAAGCTCCTTCGAGCAACGCTTATTTCTCTCCTCTCCCTTTTTTGCTGGTCGGAACCTGAGGTATTGCTGGAGGCCAGGCGAAGATTTGAGGCTATTTTGCAGGATCCCTCGGATGTGGCTACACTACCGTCTGAGTACAAGGTGCCGGTGTTGAGTATGGTGTTGAAGGCGGGGCATCAGTCGGAGTTTGATCAGGTCATGCGGCTATATGACGAAGCACCGAGCAATGTGGAGAAGAAGCAGATTTATAATGCTATTGGTGCGACGTCTGACCCGAAGCTGAAGCGGAAGGTGCTTGACTGGGCGTTGAATGACATTAAATTGCAGGACTTCTTTTACCCCATTGGCTCGGTGTCGGGGTCATCACATGAGGGATTGGAGTTGGCTTGGAATTTTTTCAAGACGAATTTCGGGGCGCTTAAGGCGAAGCTCGCGACGGCTTCCAGCTCGTTGATGGATGCCGTGATAGTTTATTCATGTGGGAGTTTCAGTTCAGCGGAGAAGGCGAATGAAATTGAGTCGTTTTTTGAAGAGAACCCTTTGCCGTCGAGCCAGAGGAAGATTGCGCAGACCCTAGAGAGGATACGCATTAACACCAGGTTCTTAGACAGGCTGAAAAGGGAGATTGGCAATCCGATGTTTTGGAAGAAGCTGGCAGGCGAGCAGTAGGGGACGGGGAGAGGAGGGGATGAAAGGAGGGCAGGAGTTCAGGATGGTGACCAGGAATGAGGGAGGATGGAAAGAAGAAAGGGTACGGAAGACAGAGAGAACCAGCGCTTCCAAAAAAACGAGGCAAACAGGCAGGATTTTATTCGTTTTGGTGGGAGCACGCGCGTGTAGAGTAGAGTAGTAGGATGGAGCACGGTTTAAAATTAGAGAGCTCAGAGACGAAGTCGAAGCATGACAGGCAAAAGAGTTATTATCGGTGGTTTAGGCGTGATGCATGTGGGGGTTAAAAAGCAGATAGGAGAGGAAGCTGGACAATTTGGAGGGATATTGGCCTGTCAAGCAAAACAAGTAAGGGCCGCTGTTGATCGGAAGAAAAGATAGAATGCTCATTCCAAAGCAAACCATCGAAAACACCTGATAGTACAAAAACAGGGCATTTATCTGACAATTGTACTTCTCATCGATTTTCTGCAAGCCTCTTCATGTCTTCGTGACGTTAGTCGCTCGGGGGGGGGGTCTCACTATAAACATCCAATCCTATTTCGTTCGCTCTGTTCAAGCATCATGTTCCTTTCTTTGCCACTCTACAACTACGTTCTTTTATTTCTGTGTTTGTGTGTATCCCTTCATCGTCTCCTTTTCAATACTCTCCTTCAATCTCCTCCACTCCTTCCTCCGCAACTATATTCACGCGGACAAGGGGTCCAATTCCGAAGGTCGCCATCACATGATGTTGGGTCCTCGCCATTCCCCTCGTGGAAAGCGGAGAAAAGTCTCGTTATCCATTCACTCCTCTATTTCCCCCCCACACGGGCCTAAAACCCCTCCTCCTCAAATTTGACCGCCTCATCCTTTAAAGCTGGTCGCCGCATTCCCCAAAATCGCGCCAGAGGCACCCCTTCCCCTTCATTCGATTCACCACAAAATGTAAACAGCCAGCCCAAATGTAAGCTGCATCGCCAACAATAAGCAATCGTCCACGCATACCCTTTAAACCACGAATTGTCCCTCTCGGGCTCCCCTTCCAACGCTACTGCCTCTTCCCCCACATCTGCCCCTTTCAGCAGCTCTCGCAGCGTCAACGTCTGGTGCACGATTCCCGCAGGATTACTGTACGCCCCCACCGTACCCTCCGCACCAGGCACGCTAAAAACGGCATCTTTGTTCGCCATGGGATTATCGCATCCCGCGCAGCAAAGCCTGCGTTCCGCTGTGTTTTTCAGTAATTCGATCTCTTTTCGAAGCCTGTACACAGCTGATTCCATCGACAGCAACTCCTGTCGTGCTATGTCGTCAAGTGGTAAATTGGCAGCCAAGCGAAACGAAAACGCCACCGGTTCCACCGTCAAACCTGCAATATCCTTCCCCCCTCTGCCATGCCTTTCGCCTTCTCCTTCTTGGTTTTCCAGCAAGCGCGTGAATGCCAAACCGGACGCACCCATAATCCCCTCCCAAGCCGCCACCGATTGGATGATGCCCTGTGCTTTCTGCACCAAATTGGGAGCATATAAAAAGCTCGATCGAAACCAGTACATTGATTGGTGTTGCTTGATGGCTGCCGTACTCAGGGGTCTTTGCCATTGTGGCAAGCGCGGTGGTGCTATGATGCAGTCCTCGGGGAGAATGCGGACATGAGCGTGTGGGACTCCATGACGCGTCTCCATATTCCGATCTCCATCGAGGTCTAGAAATTGAAACCGTTGACGGCCCCGTGTCTGAACAACAAATGCGCTGTGGCCATCCCATTCTGATTCCATCTCGACAAGTTCGCATGTGCAACCCACTCTCGCTGTGCCTCGGCCGGACTCAAAACGCGCGTTGAGAATGCCGAGGAAGGCTGCTTGACCCCCTCGTTGTGCCGAAGCAATCGCGAGGACAAGACGGATGTGGTGAAGTTTCCAGAGTCGTAATGGCAACGTCTCACCCGGAAAAAGCACGACTTGGGGCAGAATCAGCAGGGGAAGTTCCATCACAGTGTTAGCAGGGAGTAAGTGAGCCCGCGTCAGGCTCTCCATTCTGCAGCGTCCGATGGGACTCACAGTGTATAACGTTCTTCAGGTGTGTTCAGCAGCAACGTGAATGGGCTGTCCTTGCATCCTGTGTTGAGATAGCCAGCATCTCTGGTGCATGCAGGGAGATGGATTCGATGAGAAAGTGATCCCGTTGCTTCGGGTTTTTGGGGAAGGGTTGGTTGCTGTGTCGGGGGGAGGTTGGAGAGTTATGAGTTATGCCGATGTCCTCGAGGCGACCAAACGCATGCTAGGATTTCACGTCCAGCCCTAAGGAATCCCAGTACTTTTGGAGGGGGCATTCGTTTTCTTCGCCTCAGGTAGCGCCTGCCCGCAAAGACGGCAGCCAACTGGAGCGTACCCGGCCCGTTGCGCTCGATTCTCCCACACCGCTCTCGCTCACATTCTGATAAAAATAAATATATATATATATATATATATATTTATATACCCACAATATGTACACAGGAGTGTAGGAGAGCGTCCTCTTCTAGGATTAAGTGCATGTGGAGGACAGGGCTTGGCATTTTGATGTTTTGGGCCCGCTTTTCCAATGCCTCCTTCATTGCCTCACCGTACACTGTCGACAGCATCAAAGCTATGGCCTCCCGCCGCACTCCGCTTGGCATCGCGCACACCTTCAGCGGCTTGGGGCTGGACCGCAGCCGCGTGGAGACGGAGCTGAAAGAGGTGGCGGCCTTTGAAAGTGCACTGAAAACCGATGGCGCGGGTACGTGGTTAAGGACGAGAGGTCCGCAGAGCCGGTGTGTGGGTTGTACTAGCGCACACTTTATTCTACGCATACCGCCTTTCTAGCCCGACAGCACACCGATAAACAAATCCATTTTAATCTGAAGCTGATAGGCATACAAAATCGAAAGCCCACCAATTATCCGCATCATCCACGTCTTATGCCTCCCCATCTCCGTTTCCCTTCTGCAGCCTTTGCCTTGTTCCACGGAACGTCAGCCCTAATCACGAAAGAGAAACAAACCAAGATTGTCTATCAGACTGGCGACATGCTCCAAAAGCTTTATGGAATTTCCATCGAACAACTGCAGCCAACCAACAAAAGCAGCAGACTAACCACCAGCGGTAATAGCTCTTCTGCACCATACTTTCCGTGTGTCGCGCTCGGTGCATCCGTGAGCGGATGGGCTTTCGCCGTAGATGTCTCCAAGCGATCCAAAGAGGATGTGGAGAGCAAGGCAGAGGCAGCTGGAGAAGTCGCCGTCCAGTTTGAACCCGTACGGGCGCTGTTGGCAGTCCTCACGGAAGAGGACATTGCAGTGGCAGGGCTGGGTGCGTCTATTTTGGCCTGGCACCGTCAGCACCAGCACTGTGGAGTGTGTGGCAGTCCAATGATAGCGGTGGAAGGAGGTGGGCGTCGCGCCTGTACAAGCTGCCGAAATCGCGCGTATCCGCGCGTTGATCCCGTCGTAATTGCTTTGGTGACGGACCCTGCGAGGGATATGGTGTTGTTAGGACGTCAGAGAGTGTATCGGCCCGGGATGTTCTCATGTTTAGCTGGGTACGTGAGTCAGTGCGAAAGTTTGGAGGAGGCTGTACGAAGAGAGGTAAAGGAAGAATCAGGAATCAGCGTGGGGGATGTAATGTATCACAGCTCGCAGCCCTGGCCGATTGGGCGGGGGGCGTCGTGTCAGATAATGGTGGGCTATATCGCGACTGCTACCAGTATGGATATCTCCATGGACACGGACGAACTGGAGGATTGCCGGTGGTTTTCTCGGGCCGAAGTGGCGGGCGCAAAGGAGCTGGTTGTGTCCGCAGCGTTGGACCCAACGGGGGAAAACCCGGGTGGGTTGAGTATTCCTGGGCCTTACGCGATAGCGCATCATTTGATCAAGCACTGGCTGTTGACGACGACGCCGCAAGAAGCGTCAGGAGGACGTAATAAATTATGAAAAATGTATTTGGGCCGAAGAACAATTACATATGAGGGGTTTTACTTTTTAGGGGGTTTCTTTAATGTTTTCGTTGCCTTGTTGTCTTGTATTCTTTCTTTTTTCTCTTATCAGGCCGTTGCTGTATTGTTTTGATCGCTCTCGCATCCATTTTTTCTTGGTGAAGTTATTTTTGGTGGAGAAGCAATGATGCAAAATGAAGCCTTGCTTTCTATCGTTTTTCAAAATCTTCCGGTGGGTAATTTTCGTTCCCATTCTCCTTTCCTCCGCCGCTGCGCGCTCGCTTTTGCCTCTTTATTGCGTTAAAATTTTGTCCATCAAACGATCGGGAATCAACTGCTTAGCTTGAATAGCCAGCCATGTTGGCACCATCAAGACGTTCGTCGTCGCGTAGCGTGTTTTTGGGCGGATATCTGTTAGAGCCGCTAAAACTTGGCGAGCTACCCGAGAAACGTCACCAGCGTGGTTGATCCCGAAATTGAATATGTCGAAGTACTTCTTGGTATAGTACCATGGATAGGTCTGGGCTGCCGTGGTGGAATTCGCCACTTCTTCCGAATCTAGAATCTTGCTCAAAATCGGAGTCATGACGAAACCCGGCTCCACCAAACTCACCGAGCATTCGTAAGGAAGAAGTTCCTGTCGCAGGGCATCTCCAACGGCCTCCACGCCGCTCTTGGTCGCGGAATAAATCCCTTCCTTCGGCTGCGTGATGCGCCCCGCCAAGGATGAGGTGAAAATGATACGCCCTTTGTCTCGACGGATGAGTGGAAGCAGTTTCTGCGTCAGATACAGCGGACCCAAAAGATTCGTCTCAAACATGTTCCGTACGTCGTCCATGTCGTGGTGTTCTACAGGCCGGTGGCATCCGATGCCTGCATTATTGACCAAGCCCGCAAACTTCATGTCATCGTGCTCGCCCGAGTAGCGCTTAATCTCCGTCACTACATTGTCAATGTGCTCCTTAAGCGTCACGTCTAGCAGCACGGGGTGGATTTGGTGCTGTCGCCACTTGCTGATTGTATTCCATTCAGTGGCACTCTCCTGGCGACGCACGCCTGCAAATACGTGGTACCCGCTTTTAGCCAGCATATTCACCACTTCCCGCCCGATGCCTGTGGATGTGCCTGAAAGAGAATTAAGAAAAAAAATCGGAAGATTCGGGTTGAGATCCCTCTTGACAATGCATCGTGAAAGTGACACCATGCATGCAACCCGGACAGTCTGCTTCGTATGGTTGAATCTGGATGCCAACGAGAGCCCTAGCTACGCCAAGACAAATCCATTGATTTTTTCCTAACTTCTCTGCCTAACCCTCCCAGCCCTCGCTGACCTGTGACAAGAACGATACCCTTGGGCGGGACAGGGTAGGAAGGATTCAACAAGAGCCCCATCCAGACTGCCAAGGCCCCCACCACTGTAGCTATCCCGATGAAAGTATTGCGCATCAGCGGGTTCTGCCAAGCGCGGGAAGCCACCTGCCCGGTCTGTGAGATGCCACCTGCAATGGAACCCTCGCTGGCACGGCGGGGAGGGATGCGGCGTGGCGGCATTATCTTTTACGTGCGCTGGAAAGGATTAGAATATGCCTGTATGGCGGATGCGTGCGGGGAATGCAAGAGATTGGGGGGGATGATGTGAAATAGCAGCAAGGAGGAGTGAGTGATGTGTGGTCCATCTTAGAGGAACATTGCGCGTGGCACACGCGAACAGAACGTTCCTCGGATCAGGGGAGGGGAGGTCTGTTGGCCATGGCTCGCCAACGCATTATTTCAAAATTCATGAGCGAGTCTCCTCTCCTTCAACCCGGGGCTTTCGTCTTTGTTATGGACAGCACAGCACATGTCCATCCCGCACCACGCACTTTCTCACACTACTCCAATCCATTCAGTAGACAGGAAGTGTTGCCCATTGATTCCTGCAGTACTTTTATCCCGTTTCTTTTTTCACGACTCGCCTTTTGGCGCCCAGCCAGAAGGTCATCATCGAATTGGTCTCGCCTGCCGTTCTCCTTCTGATCCCCGTGGCAACACGCGGTGACGACGCCGTCGACCATGAGCTCCGTCCTTCGGCGCAACACTTTGACTACAGGTGAGTGCTCATAGCGTTCTCTAGAAAATTTGGGGAGGAGAGGAGAGAGACCGCGCAATGTGACTCGCACGTCGCCCCGTACGTCCAACGAGAGACACAGACAGCAAAGGAGTCGCTCAAGCATGACCTGGACAACGCCCTGAAAATCATTCCAACACACAGAGAAGCAGTATTTATGGCGAGACCCCGTGTTTGTCGACATTTTTGGAGCGGAGTTCTTCCCCCCCCAGTACACGACCCAAAGTCGACTCCTTGGGCTCGAGGGCGTGGCGCGTTCCCTGGATCTCATCTTGCGGGTACGTAGGCTGGGAAGGTGATTAATTTACAGTCTCTGAGGAGCTCTAGGGTGTTATCTACCTTGGTCCTTTCAATATCTGTATCACGCCTGCTTTCCCCTATCTCGCAACCAAATTTTGCATGCGTTTTCTTCATGCCTTTCCTCTGCAGTCCCGTTTCTTATGTTCCTCTACACCCGACCGTCATTTTCCCCCATACTAGGGCTTATCGGACGCCATGCTGGCAAGTGGAGCGGCTACGAAAGAAGCATTCCAGACGGCCCACGACGCCTTGAGCGACGCAGGTGCCTGCCTCCGGAGCCTCCCTGGGGAGATGGGCCCCACCGGCAACGAGAGCGTTTTCAACCTGCTTGAGGTGTTAGTCGACAAGGTGCGATTCATGCGTCAGGGCAAGGTCCTAGCCATTCCTACGGGCTGGAGAAATGACCCGAGCGGGATAATCCATCCTGTACTGTTGACGCTCCAGCGACAGCCAGGCGTGGGGGGATTTTCTTTGTCAGTTGTGAATGCGGGCGCAGATGGGTTGGAGTACCATCCTATGAAGCCCGATTCGCTTTCAGCGCGTATGCTCTACAGTACTTCGATTCGGTGCTTTGATATCCCGGCGTCAAGGTTGGAGGATGCGGCGTTCTGGTACATAATTCTTAAGCTGCTTTTAGACAAAAACTATGGGGAGGATGGGAAGGTGGTGCTGTACGAGCGGTTGCTATCTTTCTTGAACGGCAAGGCCTTGCTGGCGAATGTCAACAAGGATGACTGTGATTGGTCGCCTTGTCACCCGGATAGTGGCCAATTTTCTCCGGGGGCACTTCTGATTGAAAGTGTCCGGCATATTGCGAGGTTGTGTGGCTTGGATCATTTACAAGCCAAGTACATCGTGCTGATGCTCAAGTACAAGATCTGCCGTCTTATTGAGCTGGACCTGGGGACGGCTGAGCGGTTAAATGATTCTGACCTGACCATTATCCGAATTGCTTGTCGACAAGTAGCAGCGCTGGCCTCGGAAGTCACGAGCGAGGGAGGGTATGTGGGAAGCCAGCAGCTGTTTGAGATCAAGCACGCCCTTGACGCGATGGAGCGAAAAATCAGAGGCATGACCCACATTACGGGCCCTACCCTCCCTCCTGAACTCGTAATGACCACCGTGCCGACCATCCCTTGGGCGGCCTGCTTCCCGCTTTGGGGTCGTCTGAGGAGGGACGCGTCGGTGGAGCACCTTATTGGTCAGGCCCGGGTGCCGCCTATCCTGTTGCCTGTCCAGCTGACGCTCGTGCCTGAGAAAGTCTCTACATTTAATGACGTAACGAATGCCCTCAGGCATTGCGTGCAATTGTGCACAGTCATGGAGAATCAGATGTACCTGATGAAGAACACATACTGCCACCGCCTCTCCCTCATTCAGCACCTCATCACCCGTGTCATCCCCCTCCCCCTCCCTCTCAACCACCCTTTCCGCGACACTAAATGCTTCTGGGCCTCTCAATCCATGCGATATGAGACCCAGGCAGACCTGCTCCGATTGCTGGACCTCCTGAACCGACACTACGCCGCTTGCTCTCTTTCCCTCCGTGTAACCCGCTCCTTCGACGCCATCCGCATGCTCACTTCCGCTTGCATCGCTGCTCTCACCGACTGCGTCCTCCGCACCAAGGCGTGCGACATTCCGTCCCTCCTTTCCCTCCATTACAGCGGGCAAGCTGAGGGTCCCGTCTCCCCCTTCGGTTTTGACGCGGGATACTTCCGTCTAGAATCAGAAAATGCCAAACTCGCTGACCCTTACCTCCAAGTCGTCCGCTCGCAATGCCTCGACTACTTCACACAGCTTCGCAACACCCTAAAGGAGCAAAATATCATCTTTCGCTTCGAGTCGTCCATGGACTTTGGCGTTGGCGAGCGCGCTTTGATGGATCAGCTCTGTTTACAGATGGGCTTCCCCCGTGATGACCTCGCCTCCTTCCTCTCAGGTGAAAACTCGCTGGTGCTTGACAATTATCCCGAGCTCGGTTTTTTCCGCGACATCGTTTATCTCTTCAAAGCCCTGCTGGCGCCTTCCTCTGAGTCTCTGCCTGACCTTCGCCCCTGGCGCGCGAGGGATGCAGCGTTAAAATGGGCTTGCAAGACCGAGGGTGGTTTTTCAGTGCGTGGGTTTGGGGGCAAGTTGAAGTGTGCTGCTTTTGTCAAGCCGGAAGACCTTGTCCAGAAAGGAGGCTTTCTGACTCGTCTGAAGGGAATCTTCGGGATAAGTAAGCCTCGCGCGCCTCTAAGTGGGGCGGATCCGAGCAATTTGGTGGGGGAGAAGGTGGAGACTGAGGACGACGTGCTTCATATCAAGAACCTTACAACCTTCGACAACCGTATCACCACGCGCAATACTGAGCTCCTTCTGCAGTACCTTACCGTACCCTATCTGCGCATTCCCCTTGTCCTCCAATTTTTTGCGACTCAAGAGCACATCACTGCCCTGGGCTGCGAGCAGCTACAAGAAGTCCTCGACGCCTGCCTCTTCGAGCCCGGTCAATGGCAATCCAACTACCACAAGGAAGTGCCCACAACCATTCCCCCCTCCAATCGTACGCACCTCGCCACCCCCTGCGGCCTTCTCTTCAACGAGTTAGTTCATTCCCCCTACAACATAATGGCATCCCTGGAAAAAATGCTTGAGCTGATGCTCGAGCACGACACGGGCCGGTACTCTTCCTCCTCCTCCCCCACCATCTTTTACGTCTTGCGCATCCTTATTCAAGTCGAATCCTTCGTCCTCTTCCTCCAAGACCAAGAGCGCGCACGAGAGGTCCGCGGCTTAGCCTGCTCTCATACCCATCTTGCCTTCCTATCGGAGAGCCAGGTGCGGCTGAGGACAAAGATGAACAGAGTGGTATTCCCGATGCTGGAGCGGTGGTACACGCGGGCAATAAAAAAGAAGGAGCTACACAAGGCTTGCATCATCTCGGCGCATCTTGCCTACCTCTTCCGAAATTTGAGCGTGAAAGACTTGAATTATACAAACGTCTCCACCCTCCTTTGTGCGCAGGTGTTTTTGACGATTAATTTCCGTTTTGACGTGGACATTTCCGTGGAGGGGGATTCGAGGGGGATGGATCGGGAAAAAGAGGATAAGGACGCAGTGCAGCGTTATCTGGGCGTGCCACAATTAGATGTTTTCCATGTCTTTACCATGCATCGGGCTAAGATGTTGGCATGGCTGCAAGCGAATCCGGCAGAATGCGATGAGGTAATGGAGGCTGTCATTCGCACGGTCACCTTGTGTGGGACGCGGGACATTCCCAAGGGCGACAATAAGATGAAATCTCGGCACTGGGAGAGCATGGCCCGCAAAGGCTGCGTTGGCCGTTTCTTGCCCGACACGGAACTGAAGGGTGTGATGGAGACAATTCAGAATCAGGCCAGCATCCACGAGAACTTCGAGGAGTGGCTTCGGGCGACCACTACCTTGTCGGCAGACACGGAGGTGAATACCCAACTGGGCGAGTTCACCCTCAAGAAGCATTCGATGGGAATGCTCGAGCAACGCTTCGCCATGCACCCCGATCTGGTTTACGTCCTAGGGCCCCTGCACAAGAAACAAGGCGCGCTGCAGTGCTGCGAAGTACAGACAGCGGCAAACCGTCTGTGGATCCGCCTGGTAGGGTTACGATACGACATTCAATGCTGGGTGCCAGATGTGCGGCCCATCCCCAATCCCTACACGCGGCCCTACAGCGCACTTGACAATTCGGAGGGGTGGATTGCCGAGGTGTTGGACCCCGTTCGCAAGCTCTACTTTCCGGAGCTGAATCTTTTTTTGCCCGCTGGGAACTACAAGGGACAGTCTTACGCGTCCCTGAGTGGGTTGTGGGAAACCAAGCCCGAGGGCGCGGATGGGGATAAAAAAGAGGGTGGTGGTGGGGAAGGGGGGAAAAGGGGAAGTAGTGGGGGAGGGAATGGAGCGAGTGGTGCGTACTCGACGCTCTATGAGGTGTCAGTCTTACGGAACCCCTCAGTCGTGCATGTTTTCAGGGTGATTGAGTACGGTCGGCACTTTTATCGGCATATGATCTTTAGCTCCGACGCGGCCTTGAGCCTGCATTCCTTTGAGCAGAAGGAGCTGGCCACGTTGCACGATCGCAGCCGATTTGTGAGTGGAACCACGAACGAGACCTCGCCGCCAGGCTTTTCCATGATCATCACCCGCAACCTCTACTCGAGTGTGGGCCTCCAAACATTTATTCCACATCGGCTCTTGACGGGCCTGCTCCCTTCAGCCATTCTGGATGCTTATGACTTCTGGCAGAACGAGGATGACAGCTTGATTGGCTACCCAAAGCGGCGGGACGAATGTTCGCCCAAGGAATTCGGACAAACGGTGGTGAAGGTGGATTTGGTCAAAGACAATAGCAAGGACACCACAGGTTTCTGCAACTCCCGGGCTTTGGGCATGATTCGCCGGGTGGCAGTTGAGAGCGAGACTGACTTTGAGGACCTTAAGTGGGAGTCCCGTACTGACTGTACCTTGACGCTATTGAACGTGCTTTACTCCCCGCAGGGGCCCCTGAAGCAATTGGTCAGCGTTGTTTCTCGGCTGGAGGACCTCTCCCATGTTTTGGTCTGGACGAAGACTCCCCTCAAGGCACCAAATGAGCCGTGTGCTATCCACGTGGTGGAGCTGCCCCGGCTTGGCCTGACTTTTCGGGCTAAGGAAGTGGTGCCTGGCGATCCGACCTCGCGGTTATACTGCGATGATTACGACGGGTATTACATCTCGAATGTGCGGAGCCCGGCGCTGGAGCGATTGGCAGAGGGCTTGCCTCAATCGATTATTCTGGAGAATGGGGACCATGACCTCTTCTTGCTTGTCTCGGCGGCCAAGCCGGAGATTGCCTCGATCTCGGCCTTGGACGTGAATGTGGTGCTAGACAAGGGCAACGCTGACTGGCAGAGGAACATGACGACGGGGATGCGGCACTATCTCTACCCTATCCATCTTTCTCAAGCCTTCGTCTTCTCCCCCTCGCTGAGCTCAGCCCTGTACATGCTCCTTTTCAAATTCATGTCCCGGCAGTACGACTTCGCTTTTCGCTTCGTCTCCTCCTGCGTAAGCGACACCGATCTCCTGCCCGAAGAAGCCCAAATCTTCAACATGCTCAGCTCCGTGAATGTTGACTTCCACCCCGATGCCCACGCCGTCCGCCTTAAGCTCTCCCTAGCGACTATGGCTTCCGCAATGGCCTGCCCCTGGGACCCCGTAACGCAGCTTGAATGCTACGTCCGCAAGTGCCGCGCGGTCTCCGCTGCCTGTCGCCTTACTCCCGAGGAAGAGCTTGGCCTGCTTGAGCAATTTGCCCACGAATCCCGCGTCCCTGTCCTTTTCAATCGCCTCAACTTCTTACGCATCTTAGTTTATGCTGGCGCAGGTGCCCAGGGTGCCAAGGTCCCTCTTGCCGCCCCTCCTCGCCCTCAGTTCAGCTGCTTCGATACGTACATAGATCAGACCTGTACGGTGGACATCAAGGCGGGAGGGAGTGCGGTGGGTGGCTTCTTTACCTCTGTGGCGTACAGCCGGCCGGAGAATATGGTGGGGCCTCTTGTGCTGGACTATCTTCACAAGTGGGTTTCATCTGTGGACGTGTCGGGAACGAGCTTCATTGTCTTTTACGAGATGATGACCGGCACACTCGACCTCAAGATCCGCACCACTGACAGCGCCTACAACTTGGCCTCCCTCCTCCTGCATTTGCTTCCGCCCACCGAGTCCCAACGGCAGCAGTATCAGCTCTCCATCCTCCGCGTGTTGATCATGAACCCCGAGATGGCTGCCCAAGCCCCCAAGTTGGAAGGCCGTTCGAAAAAGACGCTGGACATGATGAAAAACGCAAACATCATGAAGAACTTCGCCAAGCAAGTCTACGCCTTCTTCACCAGCAACAAGGCCTCTTTCCGTTGGCCCGAACTCCTCCCCGAGTACGTTTGCCCCGAGATGATCGAACCGCCCAACCTGGCAGAACTTAAACGACTGGATCGCGTTTGGACGGTGCCGCGCGTGGTGGACTTCTCCTGCGAGAAGAGGGTGCTACGGCCTGTGCCCCTCGACCCCTCCCTTCCAGGGCAAATGGGTTTGGCTCTTAGCGCGACCGATATTAGGTCGTTTGCCTCGCATCCACTGGCAGCTATCGGCCTTGGCAACTTCTGCACCACCCAAGCCCGGCACGAGCGAGGGCTGCCTCTCGTTAATGGACAGATCCCATTTACTGTCCACCATCATCCTGCATCCAAGGCGCACATCGCTCAGTCCAACCTCCGCCGTATCCAGGAGGACGTCGCCTTCTACGCCGGGCGGGAGAATCAAGCGCAGAATCCCATTCTCAAGTGCTTCTTCGACGCTGAGCTTGTCTCTTACCGTGCCAACCCACAAGGGCCCGAGCTCAAGGCGGCCGTCCGCCAGCTAGAGAGGCTACACGGGGCGCTGAAGCAGATGCAGGCCCGCGATTCCGATTACATGTTCCGCGCAATCGACTTTTTGATGAATGCGTCCAACAGCTCGGGCTACCAAAGCCCAGGATTGGACGAGGCCGAGATCTCGAAGCGCCTCGGGCATGACCTCGGGCAGCAGGGCGGACGGGAGGTGACTTTTTGGTTTGAGCTCATTATTGGATTTTTGTGCTCACCGACGGGGACGCAAGATATGTGTCTCCTCAACCCCTACATCCGCGACCCGGCCATGCTTGAGAACATGACGGCTGGCATCCTTCTTACCGTCAATCGGCTTGCTCAAGTCACGCGCTGCGTGGGCATGACCAAGGATTTGATCGCCCACCTCACCCGGCTTGCTCGTCTCTCCCCCGCAGAGGCAGCAAAAGATGAATCCCTCTTCCGTTCCATTGACTCCAAGGCAGCTACCCTGGCCACGTCCTTGACGGCACGTCGTTTTTACTTCAAGCCCGAGCCTGATTTCACGGTGGAGAATCCAGCCTTTGGATACGACCCTCGATTTTTGGTAACCGAGTTTACGTCGACGATGATTTTGCGCGAAAGTCAGATTGCATTGATCGGCAAATTTATGGATGCTGTGCGGGAAGGTCGGTCGGTCTGCCATCAGATGATCATGGGGGCGGGTAAAACTACGGTAGTGGGGCCGCTGTTGGCCTTGCTCTTGGCCGATGGCAAGTCACTGGTGGTGCAGTGCGTGCCAAATGCTTTGTTGGAGATGTCGCGAAGCGTGATGCGGGAGCGTTTCTCCACCATTTTCAACAAGGCCGTGCTGACATTCCACTTCGACAGATTCATGACCGTAACAGAGAGCTTGTACCGCAAGCTCCACCATGCCCGGGAGACGCGCTCAGTGGTGGTGACTACTCCAACGGCCATCAAGTCTTTTGCTCTCAAGTTTGTAGAGATATGTCATACCCTGGACGGCGCTAGCATCCCCGCAGAAAAGACAAAGAAGTCGGCTTTTAAGGCTCTCTTTGGCCTCTCTCGCGAGGACGTCAAGGGCCGAGAGCTGGATGCGGCTGCCATTGCGGGCTTGCGGAGGGAAGTGGGGCTATGTGTGAAGATCATTGATATCTTCCGTTCTGGTGCCCTGCTGCTGGATGAGGTGGATTTGATTTTGCACCCGCTTAAGTCGGAGCTTAACTGGCCCACTGGCGGGAAGCGGCCGCTGGACTTTACGCGGAGCCGAGACGGTCACGAGAAGAATGATGGGTTGCGGTGGAAGATTCCCTTCCATTTGCTGGACGCCTTATTCTATTTTACCGAGACCAAAATGACGGTCAACTTCCGGGATTCACGGGAGGCGGTGATGCTGTTGGAGAAAATCAAAGTGGTATTGGAGGACGGTCATGCGAAAAAGCTCATTCAGCGCACGCCCCACGTGGTGCTACTGGATCGGAATTACTACAACGTTCTACTCAAACCTTTGCTGGCCCGATGGATGCTGATCTGGATGCGGTATCAGTCCGTGCGCGTGGCCGACAAAGTCATCCTCTCCTTCTTGGAGCTGGGAGCTCGAGCGCCTGAGGAGACGCAGAAAGCCATACATGAATACCTCTCTGATGACCAGATTAAGATGTTGAACCTGACGCGGGACTGGCTGGAGTCTGTGCTACCTCACGTTCTTTCCAAGATCGATCGCGTGACATTCGGGCTGCTTAACACCCGTGATTTGGAGACGGCCCTGGAGCGGAACCCGCGCATGGCGAAGACGCGGAAGCTGCTTGCGGTGCCCTTCGTGGGGAAAGATGTACCTAGCCGGGAGTCGGAGTTCTCGCACCCCGACGTGGTGATAGGTCTGACAATAATGGCTTACCGGTATGAGGCGCTACGGATGACGGATTTCATGACTGTGATGAACATGCTCCGCGAGAGCTTGTTTGAGGAGGAGTTCGGACCCATGAACACCCGGCCCAGCTGGCACCTTTTTGTCAAGTGGGTGGAGGAGGCTGGTGCGACGGTGCGGGGCGTTAAAAAAAAGCCTGCCTTAGATGCAGTGGCCACGGCGGCTGGTGTTACGTCTCCCAGGCCCGCCAAGGTAGCAGTAGACGATCTTTTAACGTTGGGGATGGTGCCCGCTGAGCCTGTACCGGCAGGGCAAATGGACGGGACAGATGTCGAGGATGAAGTGTTGCCTCTGCATTTGTTGGACTTGCGAGATCCGGAGATGATGGAGACACTGTATAAGCTGTTGGGAAGGCAACCGCATGTAATTGAGCACTATTTGAATACATATGTCTTCCCTGAGACGATGGAGCACCAGGTGTTGAAGCTTGCAGCAAATGGGCAGGATTTGGGGGGGGCATTGTTGTTTGAGCGGAGGTTGGGCTTCTCGGGCACGCCTTCGGATTTGCTGCCGGTGGAGATGGGGAGGTGTGTATATGAGCAGGGGGATACGGCGCAGATGTTGCACTATTTGACCTCCCCCGCGATCGTGGCATTTGATGTGATGGAGCAGGGGTGGACGGTGCGGTCTTTGCTGCATTACATTGGGAAGTCAAATTTCAATGCTTTGATTGATACGGGGGCGCTGATTACGGGGTTGGACAATTTGCAGGTGGCTGAGTATTTGCTTGAGCATGGTTTGCCGAATATGGAGGGGGTAGTATTTTTGGACGATAAAGACCGGAAGATGATTTTGTGCCGCTCGTCGATGAAGGTTGTCAAGCTGCAACAGTGCCAGATTCCGTTAGAGAAGCGATTCACGTTTTACGATCAGGTGCACACGACGGGAATGGATATCCAGCAGCCGTTGAGCGCGGAAGCAGCGTTGACCTTAGGAAAGGATATGAATTTCCGAGACTACGCGCAGGGTGCCTTCCGTATGCGAGGCATAGGTCGAGGGCAGAAAGTACGGCTTATAATTATTCCGGAAGTGGCCAAGCTGATTCGCACGCAGGTCTCGCAGGCCGAGGGGGGGTTGGATCGGCGAATGGCGCCTGTGGATAGGACAACGCAAGCCCTGCGGGATGTTTGTGCTTGGTTGACAATCAATTCTTTCCGGAGTGAGAAGGTGCAGTTTGATTTGTTGTGTGAGCATAGCGTCAAGAACGTGTGGCGGAAGGTGGCATGGAGGGAGCTGGTGCAGCGGTTCCAGCAGGTAGGGACTAGAGAGTGCAGTGACTTTTTGCAGGGCTGTGTGGACGTGTTCCGTGACCGGGTGGATTACTCGGTAGAGAATTCTATTCCTGTCGGCAAGGCATTCACCAAAAAGCTAGTCGAAATGGTAGAGGAGTACAAACCTTTTCTCTCCGCGGAAGTGGACAGGGTAACGGTGCGCAGTATTTTAAGCGTGGTAGCGGGGGCGGAGAAGACAGAGACGGGTACGGCGGTGGCTGATCCAGCGAGCGTGGAGCAAGAAGAAGCGTTTGGCACTGAGCAGGTTCAAGAGCAGGAGCAGGAGCAGGAACAAGAGCAGGAGCAGGAACAAGAGCAGGAGAAGGAGCAAGAGAAAGAAGAAGAAAGGGTGGAGCTGGAAAATTTGGAGGAGTATCGGCAAGAGAAGTATTCGCGGGAGGACGAGGATCCCAAGCCGTGGCTTGTGGCGGCGCTGCAAGATCCACCCGCCCGAGGAACGCAGGGTTTCTACCCTTGCTCAGACTTTGCTGTGTATAAAAAGATCTTGTCCAGGCCTCAACCTATTCTCTTTCCAGAGTTCTGCTACTTGAGTCGGAACTACTACAACCGCGGGTGGTCGCTCAAGACTTATCGGCGGCTGAAGAACGTGATTGTGGTGCTGGATGTGACGCCAGATCTGGCCTCGCTTCTCTTTAGTGAAGGGCACAATCAGTTTGGAAAGAATTTGACGGCGGCGCAGGAAGAGCATCTCCTAAAGGCGTATCGACTTTTTGATTCGGACGGTGACGACCAGTTGACTTATGATGAGGCAGAGGCTTTCTTAGAAAGTTTGGAGCTTGACATGAATAGGGAGCAGTTTAACACTCGGAATATTCTGGAGCGGATTGACACTGAGCAACGCCGCCGCATCAATTTTGAGCAAGCAAAGGCCATAATCACCTGTCGGGCCTACAACACTATCCAAAGCGGTCGCTACTTCGTTGCGCTTTCCTTGGTGGAAGCTGAGGCCTTGCGCGGTGTCCTGCACCTGCGCCAGGACCGGATGCTACTTGAAGGGGGAAACACGGCAGTGGCTCTGCGTTTGACGAATGGGATGATGATTGACGCCTCGGGGAGCTACCAGCCTCCCAAGCCCTACCACCAGACCATGGCCGAGCAGGCTTATCGTTTCCTGGACTCCGACGTGAATTTTAGCGAGAAACAGACCATTCTCCTTTTCCGCGCGTTTCAGGTGAACGAGGCCCTTGCCCGCTTGACCTGGTTTTTAGACGTGCGGGCATGCCGCCGGCGTCGGCAAATCGATGTCGAGCAGACCAACCTCGCCCGTTTCTTCGGCACGCCGGACGAGTACCAGCTCTTGCAGCCTCGCGCAGCAATAGCACGGATTGCGGCGCTCATCAAGGCGAAGGGGATGTATCCCCGAGATGCTTTCCGCGCATTTAATTTTAGTCATTCAGGATTTTTGACCTGCTCGGAGCTGTATGGAGGATTGGATTGGCTTGGGCTGATGCTGATGCCTGATCAGATTTACAACATCGTCATGTTCATTGACGTGGACGGGGATGGACTAGTGTCGTTCGAGGAGTTCAGGCAGGCTTTTACGAGAAGCAGCGTAACGGGTGAGGAGGAAAGTAGCGTGGATCTTGCCATATTGCAGACACCCCACGTGCAGTTCGATGATCTCTTCATCCCCCCCAAGCTTATCAAGGAGCTCCGCGACCTGCAGAAGGGTCGAGGGAGGGTTCGGGACATGGCAATCGACATCTCGGCCATTCCTCTCTTCAAAGTCAAGCTGAAAGCCGTTAGCACCTTCAAACCGGTGTGGAACAGCAAAAACACAGGCACGCGGTCCAAGCTGAGTGTGTGGGATGCGTTGGACAACCGCGGTGTCTTTGCTCGCAACAAGACCCGCATCTGTGTGGGTCACTACCCCAACGACAGCTATGACCACCCCGGACGGCTCTCGGGTTCGAGCACTCGTTTCCTCATCGAGATCTCCGACACGGCATGCAACACCATTCAGAAATCCTCCATCCTCGACGCAGTCATCGCCCGCATCTGCCCCCACCCCGTCCGTTTCCGGCAAGTCTGGAACTGTCACTACGGGAAGAATCAAGCCCTCTTCATTTGGAAGCCCGTCCCCCCAAGCCAAGATTTTGTTGCGCTCGGCATGGTAGCCACGATGACGGAGGAGCCACCGAGTGTTGAGGATATTCACTGTGTTCCCAAGCGATGGACGCTGCCCGCAAGGCTGAAGCCGCGGTTAGTCTGGAGTAATAAGGGCACGGGTGGAAAGCCTGGCAGTGTGTGGTTGGTCAATTCGCTGAATTTATTGGTAACAGTGCAGGGTCACAATGCACCGGATGCTAATAGTGGGGAGAACTTTTATGACTTGGCTTACCAGCGCTTTTTCTGCTCGCCGGAAGATTACAATGCCGGCTTGAAGCTTGGATCGTCTCCTGAGGCTTCTGGTTCGAAATAGAGCAAGAGTAAAAAGAAGCGAGTGTAAAACAGAGAGGCAGTAGTGGCTCATAAGTGATTGCCCTGTGGCCTTCTGAGGGGACTGTAATGCTGGGTGTGGTTGTTTTCCTTCTATTGCCGGGTGGGTGTGGTTGTTTTCCTTCTTGGCGGCGAGGAGAAAATAAAGTAGAAGAGGAAGGGGGGAAGAGGGCTAAAAGAGTAGGATGGGAATATGTAAGAGAATGTGTCTGTCTGGTGTCTGCTGTATTTTGATACAACGGTGAGATAACGAGGAAATTCTGTCGAAAAGACAGATTATGAAAAGGAATGAGATTGTATGTGTAACTTGACGAATAGATGTTCTCGCTTTTAAGTGTTTGGCTGCTTTGTTTCTGAAAATATGAAATTGAAATGCGAGACTCGCTCTCCGGTTTGGTCTTCATTCCCCATATATCCTTCTTACTTCTGTTGCAACAGCGTCAGAATGCCTTGGTCACTGACCAAAATCTCCCGCAAAAAGTTGAGGAAGGCAAACCAGATAATGGGACTAATGTCGACTCCGAAAGCCGGGGGCACGACCACGCGTGTCACCTGCAGGAAGGGCTCAGTGGGCCAGGCGATGATGTTGGCGGGCAGCTTGTTCAGATTTACCTGGGGGTACCACGACAACACGATGCGCACCAAGAAGGCAAACCCGCCCAAGTCCAGAATGGGCTCAATTATTGTCTTGGCCGGGCCCACCCATGAACTCGCCGCTAACAGCATTGCCGGCCCGCCACTCTCCATGAGCAGCACACTTGAAGGCTCTACCACCATCCTCAGTGTCGACGCGGACTTAGTGGTGCAGGGATGTGCTGCTGCTGATCTGGCGGGGAGGGAGGAGAGGCGCTGTGTGGGGATCAGGAAGGCATTGGTGGAGGCAGCAAGGAGGGACAGGAGAAAGGCCACGAGGACGTGGGAGTAGGGTTGTGGACGCATGCTTGCTGGCTTGAGTGTGTTGTAGTGTATGATGTGGTGTGAACGCATGAGTGCCATGCATATCATATAGTCTTTTCCTGACTACCCCATCACGACCTCCCCTCCCCATTCGACATCGTCAACGCCTCGCCCTCGCCAACAACGATCCCCCGCCTTGCCACCCAGCCATACGCACACTACACCGACCACACAAATTCCCAAATTTCCTTTCCTTCTCTCTTGCAACATAGGCGCAATGCATAGTCATCCCCGGCACTTGTCATCCCCACTCCACGTTAGATCGTCTTCATCCCCTCAGCGCATAGAAGAAATGGCGGAGGAAACATCGGCAGGAGCAGGAGCGGGAGCAGAGGACTCATTGGCTGCCCGGGAGTTGGAAAGCGCCAAAAACACCCCTGCCCTTGAGGCGCAGCACCGAGAAGTGACCAAGGGCAAGGTCCGCACGCGTTTCCCTCCGGAGCCGAACGGGTACTTACACATTGGCCACGCCAAGTCTATGCATATGAATTTCCACCTTGCTTTTGAGAAGCTGGGCGTGCCCGAGGCCATGCGCGAGACGGTGTTCCGGTATGACGACACCAACCCAGAGGCGGAGAGCCAAGAATATATTGATTCCCTGCGGGAGGACGTGGAGTGGTTGGGCTGGACGCCCATGCAAACCACCTTCACCTCGGACTATTTCGACAAGCTATACGAACTAGCCGTGCAGCTCATTCGGGACGGCAAGGCCTATGTCTGCCACCAGACAGGTGAAGAGATTAGTAAGTCGCGTGCGATTGCCAAGGAGAAGGCGGCTAATGCTGAATTTGAGGGAGATCCGAACAGCCCCTGGCGGGATCGGCCTGTAGAGGAGTCTCTCAAGGTACGTCAGAGGGAAGGGAATGGTGCCTTGGGAGAGGAGGGGGCATCAATAGATCGAGGTTGCTTGCTTTGATGATGGAACCCTCTTTTCTGTTAGTGTGTGTCTTTGCCGTGAGCTTACTTCATATCGTGCGTCGTTGTTACCAATCTTTACCTCCCCCTCTTCCTTCCTCCCTCCCTTCCTCCCCCAGCTCTTCGACGACATGCGCCTGGGCAAGTTCAAAGAGAACACTGCCACCCTCCGCCTCAAGATGGACATGTCTTCCGCCAACTTCAACATGTACGATCAAGTCGCCTACCGGATTAAATTCATCCCTCACCCACATGCCGGGGAGAAATGGGTCATCTACCCCACCTACGACTACACGCACTGCATCGTCGACTCGCTGGAACACGTCGACTACAGCATCTGCACGCTCGAGTTTGAGACGAGGCGGGAGTCATACTACTGGGTCCTGGAAGCCCTTCAGCTCTACCGGCCAAAGGTCTATGAATTCTCGCGGCTGAATATCACCTACACTGTCCTCTCCAAGCGCAAACTCCTCAAGCTCGTCAAGGGTAACCAGGTCCAGGGCTGGGACGACCCCCGCATGCCTACCATCAAGGGACTCCGGCGCCGTGGCTACACCGCTGACATCCTCAACGCCTTCTGCAAAGACATCGGTGTCACCCGCAATGAGAACGTGATCCAGTACGAACGCCTCCAGCATTGGGCCCGGGCCATTTTGAACGAAACCGCTCCCCGAGCCATGGGTGTTCTCAATCCCATTCTCCTCACCATCACCAATCTCTCCTCCCCCCTTTCTCTCGAGGCTCCCGACTTTCCCTTTGCGCCCGAACGGGGCACTCACCCTGTTCTCCTCACCCCTCAGCTCTACATTGACGCCTCGGATTTTCGCCACGAAGACAGCAAAGACTACTATGGTCTCGCCCCCGGCAAGAGCGCCATTCTCAAGTACGCCTTTCCCGTGCGTGTCGATGAGGTGCTGCTCAACGAAAAAGGGAACGTAATCGAGCTCAAGGTGACTGCAGATAAGGAGGGGAAGGGTCCGAAGCCTAGGGGAGCCATCACATGGGTGTCAGCTGAAGAGGGGAAATCAGTGCCGACGGAATTCAGGCTGTACAATCACTTGTTCACCGTGGAGTGTCCCGGGGACGAGACATGGGAGTCCGAATTGAACCCGTTGTCGTTGGAGAGGAGAGAGGGAGGGAGGGTGGATGTATCGGTGTTGAAGGCGGGAGAGATACCTCCGGTTTGTTCGACATTTCAGTTGGAGAGGGTAGGCTACTTCACTGTGGACCCCGATAGTTCAAAGGAGACATTGGTGTTGAACCGCGTGGTGACCTTGAAGGAGGGGGGGGTTAAAAAGGAGGAGGGCGGGGAGGATGGAGGTAAGGGGAAGAGCCGGAAAGAGGAGCAGGCAAGGCAGTTGGCAGAGAAGGAGGCAAGGAAGAACATGGACCCAAAAGATATGTTTAGGGTTGAGGGAGAGAAGGAGAAATATGGGGCTTTTGACGACGATGGGGTGCCGACCAAGGACGCGCAAGGGGAGTTGTTATCCAAGAGTTTGGTGAAGAAATTGAAGAAAGAGTGGGAGAAGCAGAAGAGGCTCTTCGAGAGCAATCGGAAGTAGGACGGATGGAGGAGGTGAAGGAAGAAAGAGAGGAGAGATGACAGACAGATGAGGTTATGCTTGTTTTACGCATGCGTAACAGAGGAGGAGGAGGGAAAAGGAGAGGGCGTTGTAGGGGTTGAAGAGGGGAGAGGTTATTGAAAAGTAATAGGATCGGCGTGTTGATTCGAGTATAAACATCTTTGCATGCTACCGTTCACCATAAATTTTTTTTGACTTGTTGAACATAGTATGATTATTCTCGTTCGCTTCCCCCTTTCTCTCCTCCTTCTTCTCGTTTTTCTTCTCGTTCTTCTCCTTTTATGTGGTAGTATTCTATACAAGCTTCTATCAACTTTTCGACCTCTGCTGTGCAAGTTTGTTCACGCCCACTCGTCTCCTCCCTTCCCTTGCTTCCCTCTCCTCCCACCCTCCCTTCTCTCAACATACAGCCCTGACCGTCTTCAAAACAGGCAACGACCTTCGCAACTCCAGCAAGACCCCCTCGTCAGCCATCCCTCTGCACCCGTTCACTGCCAGCACTTTCAACATCCTCATTTTCAGAAGAGGGTCCAGGGCTGCTGGAGCAGACACCTGACAATGTGACACATTCAGCACCTCCAAATCACTCAATTGCGCGAGATAATACAAACCCATGTTGGTCACCCGCATATTTTGGCTCACATTTAATCTTCTCAAGGCACGCAAGCACGAAATGTACTTCAACCCTAAGTCCGTAATTTTACCACCACATATCTCGAGACTTACCAGCCCAGATAAAGAGGTCAGGAAGCATAAGCCGACGTCGGACACACGCGCGGAGAACACATCTAAATGCTCCAACTTCGTCAGAGTCGATATATGCAAGAGTGATTGATCGGTCAATTCACGACTATCAAGGTTAAGAGATGTAAGATTTTTTAAGGAGCTCAGCTGCTGGACGCCAGTGTTGGTGATGTTAGTGTAGAACAGCGAGAGGGAGGAGAGGGAGGGGAGGGCGGCGAGGACGTCCATGCCATGGTTGGAGATCCCCGTGTCAGCTAGATTGAGGCGTTGGAGCTTCTTAAGGGGCAGGAGGGCAGACAGGCCGGCGTTCCCTGTCGGAAATGATTTAGGTAGAAAGGGAGGGAGGGAGGAAAGGTGTAAGCCTAGCTAACGTGCAGAGTGGGTGAGCCCCCTTCCTTCCTTCCTTCCTCCTTCCTTTCCCCTATCTCTCCCTCCCCAATTCCGTACCAATGGCGCATGAGTCCAGATTAATCTCTTCCAGTGCCGTAAACTCACTCAACGATCCGACATCCCTCAGTCCTGAATGTGCAAGATTGATCTTCCTCAAGCTCATCAATATCTGGTTGGGCAACAGTCGAACCCCTCGACAATGGCTCACATCTAAGTCTTCCAATCCCTGTGGTAACTGACAGAGCCCTGCATCGCTTATGCTCGGACATGCTCGCAAACTCAAGACTCTCATAAAATTTAACTGTCCCAGCAAGTATAAATCGGCGTTGGTCAGCTTTCGAGAGGCATCAAGAATCAAGGTTTGCAAGGTGGCGGAGGCCCGGCCCCTGGTGAGCACCTCCAACGCCTCCCGCCCTATTCCCTCCGGACAATAACCCAGGTCCAGAAACTCAATTTCAGTCAATCCCTCCAGACATGCACAGAGAGCTGATGCTGAAAACTGCCCTCCTTGGTTCAAATCCAGGGTTTTGAGTTGGGGCGTGAGGGGGGAAAGGAAAGTCAAGGCAACGTCTGTCAGCTGCCGGCAGCCGCGCAATCGGAGATGCTGCAGGGCGGGCAAATGTGCCAGAGGCTTGAGAGCGTCATCCATCAGATGACGACACCCACTCAAATTCAGCGTTGTCATTAACCAACACTGTTTAAATGGCGTTAGGCCCCCGAAGCGTAAGCCCGTGCAGCCCGTCAGATTTGCATGCCGAAGGGCGCCTAGCTCGGTGAGGTGGAGGAGGCCAGCGTCGGTCACACCAGGGCAGTAGGCAAGGGACAAATGGGTTAAGCTTTTGGTACCGAATGGTTCGAGCCAATCGTCGGAGACGTCTTTGCATGAGGAGAGATCTAGGCGGGTAACGTCGCAGTCGCGCAGGGATTGGAGCTGCAGGTGGTTGGTGGGAAGGGAAGAGGGGGTACCACGAAAAGAACGTTTGGCATTCCATCTAAAAATTAAATAGAGATAGAAAGGGGAAAGTAACACTCTATATTCACGCCTACCGTTAGTTTTGTGAGTGCTTTGTGGTTCATCAAGGAATCCAACAGGCGGCGGACAAGCTCAGGTGGCAGGCAGTCAAAGGGCAACGGGGCCTCGTAAATCAAAATTTTCTCGCAAATAGCGTCGACGCAGATGTCGACTAGCGTCATGAGTTCTTGTTTGTGGTCCTCCACTTGCTGCTGCTTGGGTCGGCGGCATCTGCTTTGTTCGGGTGTGGGGAGAGTGGAAAGAGCAAAACGTGTATGAGACGACACGTGTGCAAGGGTAGCTAATCTGCGAGCCTGGAGTGGCACTGTTTCCGTGATCATCTACGAGTCCCTGGTTTGTGTATTATTAAATTTGTTTTTGGTACTGTCCAGAAGCAACTGAGGGTGGCTGCGAGTGATCACATCTCACGTCGGATCAGGATGACCTCCCCCCGCCCCCCATACCTCCTCCCTCTTTTCTCAACGTACCTGCGACAACGTCCTCCTTGCGAGAAGCGGTACATCTCCGTGACAAAACCATGCACGGACTTCTCGCAGGATACGTCGATGGGTACCGCCTTATCTTTTCTTAGCTCCACATCCAGCCCTTCCTGCCTCTCGCAGGAGTGATGGCCTGACATAAGGGCTGCCTCGCCTCCACCTCCTTCGGACCCACCAGTGACGGCTGTCCTGGACAAGCTACTGCCCATTAGCTAGCTGCTAATCTCAACGGCTGCTTTATTGTGTGGCGCAGTGGCGGGCAGTGGCGGGGTGTGAGAGGCATGACACATGACACACAGAGAGTTCGACGAAAGCTCCCTTGCGGCTCGCCCGAGAAATGGTTCGCGATGAATTTAAGCCCCACTCTTCAAAGTTTGCCCTCCGTTTCTATTTTCATGCTCTCTGATTACCACAAGCTATCCGCTTCTGCACAATGTACAGACGCACTCAAAATTTTGCCATCGTGATCTGGATGGCTGCGCGGTTGCTGTCGGCCGGCAGGAGATAGAGAAGGACCAAGCAGCTAGCCTCCCTCCCCCAGTCCTCATTACACGAGCACCAGTTGGCTCTCCATTTGGTCCAAGCGACGCGATAACGTATAGGATGGAGTCATCTTTGTCGTCGGGTGGAGGATTCCCCTTTGAGCGGAGTCCTCCTTACGACGGTACGAATGGTGACGGCTTTACCCAACGAGCGCCTTCCCAGGAGGAAGGGAGCATCGAGCATGAAGGCCAAGAGCAGGACCATCAGTGGACAGGCCCACCACCACCCCCGTCCCAACCTCCTCCTCCACCACGACAAGCTTCGCGACAATATCTCCAGCAGCCGATCCTGCCACCATCACCCTCGGCGTCGACTTTCATCCCAGCTTCTGGCGCTCAACAGCAGCAATGGCCCCCTTCCCACACGAGTCCAGCGGGAGCAGAGGATTCAGACGTCTTGCTGCTGCTGGAGGAAAGAGAAGTCTTGCGGGAACAACTCCGGCAACAGATTGCTGAGAAGGGGGAGCTTGAGAGGCAGCATCGGGCAGACAAGGAACGACTTGCGGTGGTAGAGGAGGCTTTGGACGAAAGCACGCGCATGTACAAGCATGCCAAAGAAGCCGCACAGCAATGCTCAAATGATGCCACGTGAGTATGAAGAAAGGGGAGATATTGGAGGACAGTATTCCACCTATATAGCATTTGAATGATGCCACTACTTTGGTCTTAAGACGTCATTGTCGCAACGCTGCAGCTATTCAAAAGGACAAAATAAGAACGTACTCACTGATAATACCCTTTCCCTTCACATCCTTACAACAAACCAATGCGACCTAGTGAGGCTATGGCAGAGCTACGGACCAGCCAAATACTTCGAGAGCAACTTCACACGTCCTTGGAGACAGCACTAGGCGAACTTGAACGTTTGTACGCGGGCATGCACTCTGTAAGTAGACGAGGAATCAACAAATACACTCTCAAGAACAACGAAAAATGTCGGTGGGAAGGGGCGGAAGTGATTAGTTGAGCGCTTCCCAAGAGTGAGAGCAACATGATTATATAGCACTCGTGGACACATTTCGATCCTCGCCGCACCTTCCCACATACACAGGATTCTGGACTCCTCCAAAGCGACGGACGAGCTATGGGCCTGGCGCAAGAACAGCAACAGCAGGCCGATACACACCTCCCTTTAGACGACAACACTGCATACGACCTCACTTATGCGCAGCGAAGGGCCTCGGTCATCATCCACATGCTAGAGCTCCTGCACGAACGCTTTGCCGTCACCGTGACATTCCGTCGTGCTTTCGCCTTACGGATTTTCTTCGCTTTTTGGCGGGAGAGATTTCCTTCCTTATTTTCGGAGATCGAGGTGGGGGAGGAGGGGGAGGAAATTGAATATGGAGCAGAAGGAGTATTAGTAGCAGCAGGAGGAGCAAGGGGGAGAGCAAGATGTATGATTAATAATTGCGTTAGCCTCGTTGAGGATATTTTGCACCATCCCGAGGAGCGTCACCAGGACCAGCAACAGCAGCAGCAACAGCAGTACCGTCCACCGCAAACACCACAGCAGCTGCGGTTTCGTTCCTCCACATTACGCCCCACCTTGTCCTTACGAGGAGGTGAAAGGGAAAGCCCTGCCCCCTCCTTCGTCTCCGCCCCCTCCTCCCTCGCAGATAGGGGTCGAGAGCGATTGCTCCGAAAGGAAGTTGCAGACCTCAAAGCCGAAGTACAATCCCGAGAAGAAGTCCAAAACGTGTTGCTTGACATTCTCGCTTCGTACGAAAGGAAGAATTTGGATTTGAATTTTGCCGATAGTGGGGAGGAAGTATGGTGGGAGGAAGGATCTGTCAGTGGTGGGAGGAAGGGGGAGGAGGGAGCTGGGGATGATTTTACCACCATTTTTAGTGGAGGTAGAAGTAGCAGCCGCGGAGCAGGAGGGAAAGGGAGAGGAGGAGAAGGAAGAGGAGTGGGAGAGGGGGCAGGGGGTGGAGCTCATTTGATATGGAGAGTTGAGAATTTTTGCCGCGTTGTGCAGCAAGCGTTAGAGGAGCGAAAAGCTTGGACAGAGCATATGGAACGGTCTTTAGTAAATTGCGTCTGTCAATCTCGTTAGGTTTATTCAGCAGAGGTGCAGAAAGAGATGGGAGAGCGAAGCAAGTTTTTTCAGTCGTAGTCATGATGTAAGGCTGGGGCCTACATAGCCTTCCAAGACAAAAGCACTCAGGTCACAATGAGAAAGAAGAAAAATGACGAGCTCGAGCACATATCAGCGAGTAGAATCCATTTGTGCTTGGTCGGACAAAACATCTTAACTCCAGTGTATCTATCCTCGTAGTGTATATTATATTAACCAAAGGGGCTCCTAATATAAGCACTATTTCATTTTCACTCACCTCTCACCCTCTCACCAAAGCTTTCGTCTATGCCTCGTAACGTCACGATACGAAATTTAACGTCACGCGCATGCGCCATCTTCAAGTGCATATGTCTCCGGTTTTGGTGGTGCCGGCTTTCCCAGCTTTCCCCGCATGCCGAGCCTTCCACACGATAAACACGGCAGCGGGATGTGCCACAACAACAAAACTAAGTTGGATACCGTGCTCGTCTTCCGTACTTTTTGTTGCGAAAAGAACCTTCATACACATTCACAAAATCTCTCGTAGACTTGCTTGCTCTCGCTTTGCTGCTTCCCTTCCGGTCCCCACCTTTTTGCGAGTCTTCCTCGCTTCTTGCGCGTATTTATCTATCACAAACACACGCATGCTTTATTTTTGTCACTACATAGCACGCGATGAAGGCCGTCTGGAGGACGAGGACTGCTTGGGGAGCCCCGAAAGCCCAGACCACTCACACTGTCGCTCTATCACACATAAAACACCCAGGGACGTCCCTTGCACGTTTTCAACCCGCCTAGCTCGCTAGGCTACTTCCCTCGTGTCTCCAGCGCGTCTGCACCAATCACTTCACTTCACAGCATTACTTCACCAAGAGGGGGAAATGGAGCGGATAGCGGCCCTGTCCCTGACGATCCCGCCCCCGGAGATCTGCACAAAAACGCCCGACGGCAGCCCTCGTGCCTTGGGTATCCCCAAAAAATTTCCGGAGCGCCGTATCGTCTCATCTTTGCCCGGCTCCTCAAGTCCTGTACCTAATAGTCCAGCGTCATGGAAAGGCTCCAGTCAAAGCAGCGTTGCCTTGGGACCCACCGCGGCCGGGACACCCACTAGTCGTACCATGCTTCACCGTTTCCACACCTCGTCCCCGCGAGCCTTGGGCCTTCGTTCACCCTTGTCGGGTATGCGTTCAGGTCTGGGTGCAGGTTGGACGCGGGCCATTGTTGATTTGTACCAGACCGAAGACCCGGACGAAATGATGCGGATCTTAATGGAAATCCAAGCGCTGCTGCGCGTGCAAAAAATGGGCAATGGACGACACGCTGGGGGAAACAAGGAGCAGCAGCATGCCAAGTTTTGCAAAAAGGACCTGGAGGCAGCATTAAATGAGAAGAAGAAGAAGATGCCCTTGCTGTTTACGCCCGGCATCCGCCGCTTTAGCCTCGAGTTGCTCGCTGAGTTTTTTGACAAGGACCACCTAAACAAGCTGCCTTCGGCCCTGCTTGTCTACACCACCTCTTTCCTCAGCACGTCTCAGCTGGGCGTCGCCGCCAGCGTCTGCCAGCAGTGGAAAGAGGTCGTAGGGAGCGATGCGGTCTGGAAGCCTCTGTATGTCAAACGTTTTAACTTTTTGAGTGCACCTGGCACCAAGGCTGCTGTTACTGCTGCTACTGCTGCTCCTGCTACTGGTGGTGGTAGCAGTCGGCTTTTGCCTTTTCAGCAGCAGTTTCGCGAGCGGCTCCTCGATCCGTCTGTAGGAGATTCGGTAGAGGTGGCTTGGAAGGGAAAGTTTCGGTTGGAGTCATTGGATATTTATCAGGGCTTGGCGTGGTGGTCGGCGGTGGTGGTGGAGAAGGGGGAAAATGGCGCACGGTACAAAATTCATTACCCCGGTTGGGACAGTCGGTGGGATGAATGGGTGCCTCGTGATAGACTGCGATGGACGATCGAGCAGGACTTGAACAAGAAGATTGGGCCCAATGACGACGTAGAGATTTGGTGCTGTGGAAGCAATGTGCCTGGTGCGTGGCTCGAGGCCAAGGTTCGGAGGGTCAAGGGCCAGAAATACTGTGTAGGGCGCGTCTTATCCTCTGGCGCCTTGTGGGTAGAACGAGAGCGTGTGCGGATGTCGCCTAAGGGTGCTGCTCGTTCTCTGGGAAAACAAGGCGCGGCAAGTTTTTTTTCGAGGGATGCGGCGGCGGCTGCGGCGGCGGTGGGTGCGAGCTGCTCTATCATGTAAGGGAGGAAACGGAGGAAGAAAGGAAGGGAGGGCTTGCTTATATTTTGGATAATAACGACAGATAAGACGGCAATGAGAAAGAGGGTGGCAGTCCTTCTCAGTGGATGAGAAATTTGTGTCTTCTCCTCTCTTCATTTTTCCAGAAAGCTTCAAAAGGGAAAATCAAAGGGTCTAGACGGCCTCAGGTAGCTCTGGCAGCGGTGATGACGACTGAAGTCTTGTGATGAAGCGGCCAACGCCGTCGAGTTAAATGACAAAGAAAGTAAGTAGAAGAAAAAGAGTTCAAAGAAAGTGAGTGAGCGAGTGAGTGCGTGAGTGACTGAACAAAGGAAATGAGAAAAATGAAGAGAGGTGCATATATCTGTGTATGTGTAAATTGACCAACAGAAAATGTTGTAAGAAACAATTTTTTGCCTTGTGGACGGCCGTTTGAAAGGAAAAAGGAAGGAGGAGAGAACAAATAAGAAATAGTGGGCGATGGGGCGAAAATTGAGGTGGGAATAAGTCGGTCGCTGCTCATTCGATAAGTGTTTTCATTTTCACCTTCGATGATTTCTGTGATTGCTCTCTGCTTTACCATCGCTTTGTTTCAATCTTACCGATGCTGACTGCTGGGCATAGTTCTAATCAGGATATTCTCCTCCTTCTGATTGCCTTTCTTCCTATCCTTTCTCTCCCTTGTTCCTTCCAATCGATTATTTGTCTGGTGGTTGTCGTTTTGGCAGGGGTAAAAAAGGATCCAACTTAATGATGTCCTTTCTGTGACTGCCTCTTGCACACATTTCTTCTACATATATGTCGTATCCTTTAATCCCACCTCCAAAAGAAATGTCTAGATCGCTGGCCCCTAATCTTACTATCAGCTTGTTCTTCAGGCAAGGTATTGTTCTACTGTCACATATTGATTTTTATACTGGTTTTGCTGCTAATACAAAAGGCGACATCGACGTCGTTCCGGGAGGGTAGGCGGCTGGTCTCGACGCGGCTATACACATGTGATACTCCTGTTGAGGGTGAAGATGGAGGGAGGAGTGAGGAAAATGAGTCGAAATGAGAAACTGGATTTGGATAAAAAATTACTTGACCTAGGGGATAAAAACGAGACCGAAATGGTGAGGTCAAACAACAATCATACCACACACACACTCATTCCCATTATCTCTATGCACTTACTGGAACGAATGCCGATCTCCAGCCTCATTTAGGGTATGATCGCCAATAAACCAAGTCGCATTCCGGGGGGGCGCGGGATCCTCTACGAACCGCGTGGAGCCACTGTTGCCGAAAGACTCACAAAAGGCATCAGCGGTTGGCTTCCCACAATTAAGTCTTTCCTTCGTTAAACAAAAATCCAGGCGATGGCCAAGGATTTCTGGGTTGTTGTAATCAATTTGGTTCGCGTCGGACGCGCCCGGTGTAGATGACTCAGGAACGGAGCACTGACAAGTTATCTTGTCAAAAGAACCCCCTCCAGTTTCCCGGACTGCACCATCACCCGCAACCCAGGTGGGTCCCCGATTGCCCTGACTCTCTACAAATGACACGGCCTGTTCACATTTTTGAAAGTGGCAAAAGGAGTCTGCGGCGGCCTTGCCGCAGCTGTCGGTGCCCATCATGGTCAAGCAGTTATCCACCGGATGGCCTTTCATGTAAGGAAAGGGGTAGTCCACATTGACAGTGTCTGGGAGTTCATGGTCGGGAGGCATACCATCCTCAGGTGACTCATTGAGGGGAGCAGAACCCCGCACACCTTGATGCCGCCGCCCCTCTACAACTCCTGCCAATAGCAAGCAAAGCAATAAAAATGTAGGTGCCATTACTTAAAATTCGGTACAGGAGTTGCTTAAGTAAACTTGTAATTCTAGACCTGTGGTTGCCCTTAGCTGGCTGAATTTGTCTTGGTCCTGCGTGCCACCCTGCAACTCTTCTGGTTGCTGCTGACGAGATGTGATCCCGCCTCGAGGCCGGAACCGAGACTATTGGGAGCAGTCAAGCAAGGGGAATACTTGCCTGACGAGCAAGGCAGAGGCGCTGTCTTATGTTATGTGATCGTCGGGGAAGACTTAGAGATTGGGAGTAAGTGCCAAAACTAAAAATGTCGTTGCATAATGCTAAATTATTAGCATTACGCTTGTGCGGGATGAGCGACCTTCCACGACATTTTTCACTGAAAGTGTGTTTGTCGTGCGTGACGTCGGGTCATGTACAGCCACACTTCTGGCACTGGAAGCGAGAAAGCGGAGGCAGAAACAAGGCACCTAATCAGCGTAATGTGTTGATTGTGTTCAAATTCTTTTGTGTTGCGTGTGCGCATAGACATAACGCGTTGTTACAGTCAGTTGTGCATCAGATTTGTTGTAGTTTTGGCATCTGGCTTCTCGCCACGCCTCACGTCTTCCTCCCTTGACCTCCCCCCGCCCACACTCTCCTATCCCTTCAACTTAGCAAGTGAACTTTAGAAAATGCCCAAAGCGGTGGTCACGGCAAAAATGACAAAAAGTGAGCCACCGACAAAGCCAATAACCTTTTCAGAAAAGTACTTTGATAGGAACGCCCCGCTGACTACTGCAATCCCCGTAGCTGTCGCATGCGCTCCAATCGCCCCTGTGGCCACAGAAAAAGGGTTCTGGGCAGCACCCAAGGCAATCGTTGACAAAAAAGAACGGTCACCAAATTCAGCAGCGAAAACAAGGGAGAAAATTTGGAGGATAGTTCCCCAGGGGGTCCTCTGCTCCGGGGCGCTGGACTCCTCGACGGCCTTCTCGGCCTCGGACCGCTCTTCGTCCATGCCAGAAGAGTCACCGTCCGCCATTTCGTACGAATCCTGACGTGGCAGTTAGAGGGAAGATGAAAGAGAAATTGGGAAACAAGAAGAGTGGTATAAAGCTTTTTTCGGGGGGGGAAGCGGCCACAAAGAGCAAGAAATTATGGTGGAATGACCAAGAGAAGACTCGCATGCATCCTATCCTGCCTACCTTGAGCGTCTTTAATCCAAAGTACGAAAAAGCTAGGACAGCAACCCACTGGTCAAATTTGAAACCGCCCGCCAGGCCCGACGGGATAGCGTGGAACACCTGGCCGATCAAAACTGAGATAATGGTCATCACAGACAACGCAGCCATCGAGCCGGTGAAAGAAATGAGCCTCGACGTCTTCATGGCCAACAAACCAGCGATGAAAAAGGTCTTGTCCCCAATCTCGGAGACGAACACCAGGGAGAAGGCCTGGGGGGGGAGGGGAGGGGAGGGAATGAAAGAGGGTTATTTTTGCCCTAAATTTCCTCACAGTCCACGTTTCTACAGCCTCTTGAGTACTACTAATTACCTGCAAGAACCCCGAGGCAGCCAGCTTGGCTACCACGCTGTTATAGGAGGAGGAAGCGCCGGCCGTTAACTCGGCTAGTGAGGCGGAGGCAGCATGGGAGACCACCGGCATGCTCCCCACTAAGATGATGCCGCTTAGCACCACAGCCAGGCCCACGGCGCTAGCCTTCTTGAACTATAATTCGAAAGCAGAGGGGAGAAAGAGGTAGAAGGGGCCATGTTAGGGTGCATGTGGCTCATTGGTCTCATCTCGGTTGCACACCCCCAACCCGTTCGTCTTCTACTTATGTTTATGTTTTGATATATTTCTCCCAGCAGACATAAACTTACTCCCTTAACAAGTGAGTCCCCCAATTTTTTCTCCATGCCTCCACTTTGGGGGCCGAGATTTTGAGTTGGGACGGGGATCAAATTGCTGCTGCGTCTGCTGCTCTTGGTATTCCTTGGGTAGAGTGGTTGCTGCTTCTCTTGTTCCTGCGTCTGTTCATAGAAGGGGAAAACGACAAAGTGAGTGGCGCGGCAAGTAGAAAATTCTCTAACCTATATGTGATATGTGACATGGAGCGGGAGCGGCTTGCTTGTTTTGTGCTTGCCCCAAGAATATTCCCTTCTCGCTAGCATTGGTCGCAGATCTCCTCCCACCATCCGATCGCAGGGAATACACAAGAACTCACCTCGGCTACCCGCAAGTAGGATGCAGAAGGACGCATGGCAGATTTAGTCCCTGTTAGGATCACGTGAGGTTGAATGTGGCAATGGGGGTAAATGTAGGGGAGGAGAAAGGAAGTTATAAATCGTCCTCGATCCCCCAGGATCGTTTTAGCTGGGGAAAAGCACACAGAGAAACTTACATAGAGAGGCGTGGCTGGCGGTAGGAAGGACAAAACCCGTTGGAGCGCTTGGTCTTCGCGCACTGAAGGAAAAGGAGGTGTGTAATTGCAGTAAGTAAGCGCTCAATGAAGTAAAGAGAATCGTGCTTAGTCACAAGGAGGAGGGCATGGCCCGAGTGACCCCATTCGCATCCACTTACCTGGCACAAATAGCAAGCGTGGCAAGGAGGCCGAGGCAACAGACATTCTTACGAAATGCCATGGTAACGTCCAAATGCCTGTATTGGGTTAGCGTGTTAAGGATTGTAAGTGTAAGGGTTTGCGACAAAGTGGACTCGTGGAGGCATGATGGTGTGCCAAATTGCGCCAGCCAACGTCGGGAGGGTAGCGGCGATCGTTGCGGCTACGGTACGCTACGGTACATATTAGTACACTAAGCCAGTCTTACTGCGTCGGAGAGCATTGCCTTGTAGGCCCCATAAGTGCTGGCTTCGACTCATTTCGCTGACATTGCCTTGTCTTGCATTTCTTTTGAGTAAACCCTATGGTAGGGCTTTTTATGGCTCATGTCGAAGCAGGCCAACTGTACCGTGCAGAGCATCACACCGTCGGGCAGAATGCTCAGAACTCATACACTAAAATCATCTCATGGCTTGTGCGGCTTTGATATCTATTCGCGTCCTTGACCATTCCCGCCTCTGACGCACCCTGACCTCCTTCCCCCCACAATTTAGCAGCACCAATGGACCCGGAGGACACCGCCATTATTGTCGACATATGCGACCAGCAGCTCGTGCTTCACCAGAGCCGCAAGTCTTTCAATTGCGGTTCTACGCTATGGAGTGCAGGGTTGGTCCTAGCACGGTAAGTCCAAAGCAAGGAGGGACCTACTTGGAAACTATTTAAAAACCCATTTTCGGTCGTATAGATTCCCCCGCAATAAAAAACTCACTAGCCTCTTCACACCATCAGATACCTAGAGCAAGAACGGAGTATGTTTGACAAGGGCAAACTCACGCTGCGTGTCCTTGAGCTCGGAGGTAAGTGGAAATGCCACGCGTGTGTGCCGCTTCGGTCATGCCGATCTCAGGCCACACACACCCCTCTCCCCCCCCTTTTCCCCGCAGCCGGCTTGGGCCTCGCGGGCATCGTCTGTGCCTTGCACGGAGGCTGCCAAGAAGTCGTCTTGACAGACTTGGCATCTGTCCTGCCCTACTTGCAAAAAAACGCTCGCTTCATCCCAGGAGTGCGTGTGCAGGAATTTCCTTGGGGAGAGCCTCCAGAGGAGTATGACTTAAGCGCCCCATATGATTTGGTTTTAGCGGCGGATTGCATTTATGACGTGGCGCAGGTGGCACCCTTCCTTCATGCACTCAGGTGAGTGAGTGAGCACTAGGTTATTGAGTTGAATCGTGGATACTTGGCCTTGGTTTGACTTGTCGTTCAACTGACCGCGATGGACTATCAAGGGGCTCCCTACCTTCAATTTTCAGCTCCTCTGGATCCTCTTCTTATTTTGGTGTTTCCCTCCCCACCTGAACGAACAGTGCCGTTGCGGGGCCTAAAACCACCATACTGATTGGTAATGAGGAAAGAGATAAGGTCCTACAGGCTCATTTTGTGGCAACGCTGGGAGAACATTTTACGGTCAAATCGATCAAACGGAAGAAACTCTGTGGGTTGGAAGGATACCATGAGCTGGTGCAGGTGTGGGCGTGCAAAAAGAAGCGATGCAAGGGCGAATTGAGTGGGTCACAGCCGCAGTCACTGCCGGATGGAAGTGCAAATGAAGAAAATAGTGATGAGGAGAAAAGGAGTAAAATGGTGGCAGAGGGGGAGGCTGCAGCAGATGAAGGCGGGAAATGAATTTTCTAATGAAGAACGTTCTGTCGATGAAACGTCCGACATTCTGCTTGCATGTGTCCAGTCACGATGTAGATATAACATTTCAATATGTATGAGGGTGATGCGGTTTTGGCAGTGGTGTGGGGCCCTATAAAGAATTATTTAGATCTCTTTTGTAGAAGGAGACAAAGAAAAACGCGCGAACTGAATGGAACGTGACGAGGTCGAGACGACGATTTCGCGCAGTACGTATTCGCGGTTTGAGCTTTCACAAACACTTTTTGCTTCGTTTCTTTTACCGATGGACGAGAATGTCACATAAACTGGTGGGGGGAGGGGGGGGAAAGACAGCGAATGAATAGTGTATATTAACGTGTCGGTCTTTTTGTGGCTCTCATCTCTTTCCTCTCCCCCTTTCACATGCTGTTATATATGCAAGGCGTCTATTTTCTATGTACAATATTTTTCTCCCTTCTTCTAATCATCATCATCATCATCATCCTTCTCCTCATCTTCATCCTCCTCCTCATCTCTCCCTCCTCTTCCTCTTCCTCATATGAAGGCAACCAACTTCCTCCTACCCTGCCTAGAAGGCAATCTTACACACCGGACAAAGCATCTTTCGTCTCAACCACGGGTCCACACACTCTGCCTGGTGGAACTGATGCAAACAAGGCAAAATCCGCACCACATCCCCCTTAGCGAAATCGCTCAAACATATCAGACACTTGGAATTGTCACTATGACCATTCCATTCACTCTCCACCGTATACACAGGCAAGCGGTCCAACTCCTCTTGCGAACCACCCATATGTTGCTGCTGTAGCTGCTGCTGCTGCTCGTCCTCCTCGTCTAACCGTGAGAGCATCTCGTAGTCGTCTCCGGTGAAATCACGAGTAGTCAACATAAGCTGTAAGCGAGCCAGGTTCATCATCCCTCCCGACAGTGCCGCTGCTTCCTGTACTGCCAAATGATGTCCAAATAAATGTCGCATATTTCCATCGCTTCTCCGTAAGCGATAAGAGGGAGATGACGAAGATGAAGTGTGAGATTGTCGGTACCAAGTGAAGCAGTCACTGACCAGAGCGGGAGAGCATGTGGAAGTGCTGCGATTTTGGGTGGAGCTGTTTCGATGGAGGCGGAGGCGTAACCACAGAAAGGTCAATCCAGCGAGCAATATACCCGTGGTCACCACGCAAGCCCATGCCCAGTTGGAGTTGGAAGGCTGTGAATGTGTTGTGTTGCGCAGGGTTCAAGAATGAGTGTACGAGCTTGAGGAGGACGCGGGATGATAGCCAGGAAAAGATGAAAATGTAGGGCGTTGGAGAGCCACTGATATTATCTCTAGAGGCTACGTCAGGCTTCCCCCGTCTTGGCATGTACAACCACACATACACAAGACAGAATGTCCACTCCTGCACTTCATTCATCGCTTACCGAACACAGGAACAGGACCGAGGAGAGGACGAGGACGAGGATGACGGCGGGCAGCTGTGGGGTTTCAACCACAACAACCGTGTGATCGACGTCGTTGCTCATCGCTCCTTGCACCCTGCAGGTATCCGTGGATTGAGTGGTGGGTGGGGATGTGTTAGAAAATAAAGGGCTCGAGAAAAAAATGACACGTATCCAACCTTCGCGGACTATTACCTCCAGCATACATTTTCGTCGACACCTTGCCAACAATCCCATTTACAAGTCCAAGCACACCACAGTTTTCATCCTATTTCTTTTTGAATTAAGGTAATGCTCTAAGAAAGCGCCCCTGGAAAATTTGGATTGGATACGTGCTTGCTAAAGCATGGCCCTGCGTCTACCCCTGAGCCCGAAACCACCAACGATTTACACCCAGACTCATGACACGAGTAACAATCTTACTAAATGTATTTCAATTCTTTTCTTTCTTTCAAGCCCCAGGTAATTGGTTTCCATTGCCTTTTTTCCCTCCATCTTTCCCATTCTCTCCCCTCCCCCAAAACCAAAATTTAACTACGATACAGTACAGCAGGGTGTGGCGGCAGGTTTGAGCCACGGGTTGTTGGGGGGGGCGTTGCCATAGAATGGCTCAGGTGTTTGAACAATGTAGTTGATCAAATCTACTAAGGCCTCGGACTTGGGGGCTGCTTCCTTCATTTTGACGAGCTCGGCCTGCAATCTGGGCAATTCCTTTTCAATGTTTTTCAGAACCGCTTCCGACATTTTGGCTGATGGCAATGTAGATTGGTGATTCGATGCCGCGTTTTTCCAGCTGGATCTTAATGGCCTGTGTGAATCGGGGGCACGATGGGTCTTGTCCTTCAAAGTGGCCTTTGGTTTTTTGGGTGCTCGTGTATTAATTAATTTTAAGAGGGGGCGAAGGAGAGGGGAAAGGAGACCGTGAGAATTAGACAGGAAAACCGGGGATTGGTGGTGAGAGCAAAGAGGTAGTACTTTAATTTTTGTTAGAAAGAAAAGGCAGCATGCGCAGTAGCAGAATCGACCTTGTCAAGGAAGAATTAAAGGCCAAACTGAAAAAATGGAGAATCGTTCCGAGCCTGATGTCTTCTTCCCGCGCCTTCGCCAAATTTCGCTACTGCGCACGGCAACGCACATGGCATGTACTTGGTAAACACGTGCGGATGCTACCAGTGACCGCCACGTGACGACAAGATGACGGCGGCAACCACGTGCTGAGCACTGCGTGGACTGTTTCCTGTGTGTCTGGCATCTTCGTTGCCTTCCGCAGTCCGCATTTCGACGCCTAACCCCCCTGAACACACACATCAACACACACCTACAGGAGGCATGCTTCTGCATAAGTTCGAGGAGCTCTATCAGCAGATCCGGGAGAATGCACTCAATGGGTACGTAATCCTTTGCTTGTTTCGTATTGTGTCGTGCCAGTGTGCGTGTGCGTCTGCCCCTATTCCCCCTTTCCGTTCCTTTTCTCAAGCAATGCTCCTCTGCTCGAGCGCTCGACGAAGACGCTGACGAGGCATCGCGTGGCCATCGCACTTTGGAATAGATGACCGTAATTTTGCTCTGACGGTCTAAGTCTGTTTAGATTCTGTGAGCCTTTGGAAAGAAAGGAGAGGGACTTGCAGCCTTCCCTGCACCTCACTAGGCCTTCCAAACCTCTCCAAGCCTCCAAGTCATCAAGTTCTCTGTTCTCAAAAGTGTAGACAAGTGGGCGAGGTGAAAGCAGCCATATACTCTTCTTTTCAATTGTCCAAGAATCCACCCACCCTCCTCGGGAAATTAATCCTCTTCTCCTTCTACCCCATCACCCACCAACTCCTTCACAGTGCCTGCACGGTCCTTATCTTGGTCGCCGCGGACGTGGACGGGCTCTGCGCCTGCCGTATCCTCACACACATGCTCCGAGCAGACCATGTAGCCTACTCTCTGGTGCCTGTCTCGGGGTATTCACACGCGTCCGCCTTGCTGCGGGCGTTGGGGGAGAGCAACAATGACATTCGCAGCGTGGTGCTGATTAATTGCGGAGCGATTGTGAATTTGACCAATTTGTTGCCCTGGGATAGGCCGGAGCTGACTTGCTACGTCATAGATTCGCATCGGCCGGTTCATTTGGCAAATGTATACGAAAGGGAGAGGGTGTTTGTGCTGCACGATGAGGAGGAGGACATGGATGAGGGGCACATGCCCAGTGATGGGGAGGGGTTGAGTGGGGGGGAGGAGAGCGATGATGACGACGGTGTCAGTGCAGATGACAATGATGATGATAGTAGATTTGGGGCAAGGGAGGACGATGAGGACGAGGAGGGGCGGCGGAGGCGGAGAGAGGACGAGGGGGAGTATTCGGAGCTGGAGAGCGAGGATGAATTAGATTTGGGGAATGATCGACCCAAGGATAAGAAAACGAAGAAGGTCAAGAAACAAAAGAGAAGTAAGAAGGAAATGGGGAAGGAGAAGAAGAAACGGAGAGAATCGAGTGGGGAGAGTGGGATGGAAGAGGAGGAGGATGATGAAGTGGAGGAGGAGGAAAGGGAGGGGGGAAACGATGAGGAGGACGGGAGCGACGAGGACGATGAGGATACCAGCTCAGATGAGGACGAGGAAGAGGACGACGAGGACGACGAGGAGGGCTCAAGGCGGAGTAGTCTGCAGGAGAGCCTAGGGGGTGGCAGCCCTACTAAAAAGGAAACGGGGCGACAGCGCCAAAGAAGGGAGCGAAAAGCCAGTCTTGCCCGGAGGGAGCGAATCGAGCAGTATTACCTGGGTGCCTTCCATGGGGCACCCTCAGCGTTGGTTTTGCACCGAATATGTCAAGAGGTGAATCGCGACAATCGGGATACGCTGTGGCTGGCTATCGTGGGGTTGACGGACCTGCTGGTGCACCAGAGGGTGGAGCATGCCCAGTACCGGCAGATGGTGGAGGGTTTGGAGGTGGAGGTGCAGGCCAGTCAGGCACAAGAGCAGACAGGATTCGAGGCGGCGGACGGGACGATGGTCCCTGCGTGTGAAGCGGGAAGAATCATCGCGGACTTCGAGTACCAATTCATGCTTTACAGGCACTGGAGCCTCTATGAGAGCATGTATCATTCCCCCTATGTAGCGAGCAAGTTGTTGGTGTGGTGGAGTCATGGGAAACAGCGGTTGGAGGAGTTGCTGGCTAAGATGGGCTTCAGTCTGGCGCAATGCCGGGAGAACTTCAAGTACATGGATTCCGATCTCAAGGTCCGGTTGAGGGAGGAGCTTGATAATCACCACGACGAGTTTGGGCTCGACGAGGTGTTTTATCTGTCCTTCCATCGAAGAATGCACTACGGCGCAGCGGTGAGTGCGTCAGATGTTGTTTATAGTGTAGCGGCGCTGCTGGAGGCGTGGCAAGGGCCAGCGGGGAGTGACACGGATTCAGCAGCCATTGGAGCCGGGGGAGGGGCGACGGGAGGGAATGCGGAGGAGGAAGCAGCGTTGGCGGACAGGCTCTTCACCGCTAGGTTTCATGAGGCGTACGATGCGTTGTCGGGCCGAGATGAGGGGAAGTTGAAGGAGGGGATTCAGCTGGCCATGGCACTGCAGAAAACCTTGTTCCGGGTGGCGGTCTCCCTACATGACAAGAAGGCCGTGCGGAACCTGGACCATTTCCGGTGGACAATCGTGCACAACAACCTTTTATCGGCGGAGGATTACTTGCTCACGCAGCCTATGGCTATTTCTCGGCTGGCCCAGTTGATGATTGATGTGAGCCGGGAGGAGAGGCTCCGACAGCAGGCGGTAAGTCAGACGGGCCGCGTGCTCTGGAAGCCAAAGCCGTTTTTGATTTTTGCGGAGCGGCGGAACACGTATCTGGTGGTGGGGGTGTCGTGTCCGGATCAGCGCGGGGAGGTGGTGAAGCACCGCTTTGCCTCCTTGTTTCGCTTGGCGGCGGATGGTTGTAAGGCGCGCTATCGCCATGACGGCTTTGACTCGGCCGTGTTGGAGTTGGACAAGGACAGTGCCACTCGCTTTACCGAGAGCTTATTTTTGGCATGTGACGCGGGCCGTGCGCCTAGGAAGAGCAGGCGGGGACGGCGATCCAATTAAGTCTGTAGCTTTCGGTCTTAGTCGTGCAAGGTCGGGAACGTATAGAAGGTGAGGTGAGAAAGAGGCGCGGAAGAAAGTGGAATTGGGACGTGCAGTTCCAAGGGGGAAAGACCCCCGGTGGGGGGGGGGCAATTGAAGGAAACTGCCGGTAGTGTGAAGGGAGTACGACCGAAAGAGGAGACGCATGCGATGCGCACAAGGAAGAAATAAGGCAATAATTACATTCACAACAAGCAACGGAGACCCGCGCGGGGTTTTGACTCGCGGGGAGAGAATGGGTCACCTCGATCCTGCTGCCTTCCATGAACTTTGATGCACTTGCTTGCCCCTCGCATAACTGTCCCCGAGCGCACACCATACCGCCACAGACAAGACAAAGAGCAGTATCGTTTCTGTACCTTGTCGCCAGCAGGGGGAGTTTTGGTTCAATGCAGGCACTCTTTTACACACGTGGTGAAGCGAAGCAAAATGATCGAAAGCTTCGAATCATCATGTGTGGCTGGGTGCGTCGCCTGTGCGGCCTGCCTCCACGGCCAATAGTTCGTTGGGCGCCCGCCCACACTCACGCTACCGCCATGGTATTAGCACATACTCATCCGTGTGTGGTTCCTTTGAATGCGGATTGTTGCCAGGGTCTAGGATCATGCAAGTTTACTAGTACTTTTGATCTTGCCCCCCACCCAGGCCACCCCTCTTTCCCTCCATGCCCGCGTAGAGCAGGCATTAATTCTTTTATGGCGCTTCTCTGCTATCAGAGGGATAGTTCTAGATGCCTGTACTCCGTATTATGCATGCGCTCCTGGGCGGTAGAACTCTTTTGACAATGTTGTCATATACCCTCTCCTTACCCTGCCCTCACTTACCGCGAAGGTACCTTATCATTCACCCTTACCTCTCTTTATTTCCTTCATTCCCGCTTCTCTTAAGGAATCATGAAGATGAAAATTGAGGAGGCGTACGCAGCGCTGGAGATTCGCATGGGGGCAAGCGAGGAAGAGGTCAAGAAGGCCTTCCGCGCGCGCGCACTGAAGACTCATCCTGATCGGAACCCTAACAACCCAAATGCCAAGGAAGAATTCCAGAAGATCAATAATGCATATAAAAGAATAATTGCGGCTCAGGACGAGAGCAGCAGTGATGAAGAAGGAGGAGACGGGAGCAGCTACATGCCGGAAGAGGAACTCTTTGACTTGTTTGCCACGATGTTTGGAGGGCAAGGAGGGCCCTTTGGGGGTATGGGTGGTCATTTTGACATGCCCTTCGGCGTAAATTTTAGTTATAGTGGAGGAGGGGGTGCAGAGTATTCTTTTTCGGGGTCGAGCCGAGGAGGGAGGTATGTGGTGGAGTCGGACTCAGAGGAGGGGGACAGCGACGAGTATTATAGCGAGGACGACGAGAGTGAGGATGATGACGACGACGATTTGTTTCAGCAGTTGCTCTTTGAGCATATGATGATGGGGAGGGGCATGGGGGGAATAGGGGCCATGGGGGGACGGAGGGGCGGGGGGAGGGGAAGTGGTGGGGGAAGGAGTGGAGGCCCGAGTCAACGGGGAGCCGGTGGAAGAGGAGGAAAGGGAGGAGGGGGCTCTCGGTATGTGACGGTGGAGGGTGTGATGGAAGAGTTGATGGGTGGTGCAATTCCGGGAATGGGGATTAGGGATATGGGAGGAAGGAGTGGTAGTGGGGCCGGTCGTCGTGGACGCCATGGCGCGGTTCATGCGCAGCAGCACTGGGGGAGGCAGAGGCAGGAGGAAGAGGAGGTGGAGCATCAAGGTGGAGTGAAGCCGGGGTCGGCAGCAAAGCGACGAGAGAGGCGAAAGAGAGCACAGGGAAAGTCTGCCGGTGTAGGTGGAGGAGGAGGGAAAGGAGGGGAGGCGGTAGCAGCACCGACCCCGAAGCCGGCAACGGTCTCTTCGTCTGGTGGTAGGGATCGCAAGAAGAAGAACAAGAAGAATAGAGGATAAAGTTGTGGTGTTGATAAAGACGAGGGGACGGAAATGAGGGGATGTGTGTCTAGATAGAGGAGGAGAGGAATCTTGCCCTCTTTACGTCAGCCGCGCACGTGTCTGTCCCCATCTTCATTGGAGAGAGGGAAAAGAAAACGGCGAGGGCGTAAAGGATGCCCAAGTACATACTGAGAGGGGTGAATGTGAGGACAAAAGAAATAGGGGGTAAACTATATCAGAGAATAGTTGGGAAAATGAGGATGCGCATACCGGAGAAAGAGAGAAGGAGTTGAGATAGCAGGTTACATGTCTGTGCCGTGGGAGAGTTGATAGGGTGCATGTTGGTGCTGCTGACACATAACCCAGCCCGCGAGCAACCGATGAAATAATAGATAAATAGACAACTTGGATGTAGTCGAAAGCACCGATGCCTTTGTGCGTGCGTGGTGAGTCTTTCTTCTTGTGTTCTGTTTGTATTTCTCCCTCCGGTTGTGTCACAACTGCAGCAGTACGCGAGGGAGTGTTGATGGTGTAGTCGCACGCGCCTTCCCGTCCCTGGGCCATTTGTTCTGAAATATCAAGGTTTTCATACTGTGTTTCCTTTCTTTTCCTCTTGCCGATTGTATCCAGCGCACATCAGTCTGCCTGGCTCTGCTCCGCCGCGTCCCGTGACGGTAATTCACTCAAAGCTCCTCTTGAACAAACTTATATGTGTAGCTATCCATTTATACAGTCGCTTTGCCCTCCTTCTCGCCTCTCTCCCCTCCTTCCTCCTCGCATTCAAAGCCGAGTATCTATTTTTCCCCCTCCTCGCTGCCCGTCTCACTTCCTTGTACCCTCCTCCCTCTATTCAAATGTCAAACCCGCCGGCACTCAGATTCCTCCCTTCCTCCCTCTTCCTCTAACAACCATTCTTCTCACCCGCCTTCCTCTTCTTGGCCGAGGCCACCGTGTGCACTGAGGTCTCGTCGTCATGCTCCCCCACTCCATAGGCAGTGAACAACCTTTCACTCGCATCGCCAATCCCGGGCAGGATATGCCCGTCCTCTGAAATCGCCTCGTCGATCGACGCCACATGCACTCGAATATCAGGGTGTGCCTGGGTCAGCTTATGCAGCCCTTGCAGCGAACCAACCACACCAATCACCACGATCTTCTTAGCGCCCCATTTTTTCAAGGTCGAGACCGTGGCACTACAGGTCCCGGCAGTGGCAATGAGAGGGTCAAGGACGAAGGTGAGGTCGGCGACTTTATCCTTCTCCTTGGGCAGGCGATTGTAGTATTGAATAGGCAAGCTGGAGGACTTATGGTTACTAAACATACCAATGTGATACACAGCGGCATTCGGCAAGATCTCCGTCATGGCATCGACCATTCCCAAACCCCCTCGAAGGATTGGAACGATGGCGATTTTGTCCGAGAGCTTCTGCCCGGCCACGGGCCCCAGAGTACCCTCCACTACGCGTGGCTTCAGCGTGATTTCAGTGGTGGCTTCATAGCCTAGGTACAGAGTGAGCTCCCGCATTAGGTGCCGGAAGTCCCGCGTGGTGGTCTTGCGGTCCCGGAGGAGCGTCATTTTGTGTTGCAGCAGCTGAAGGGAAGGAGAGGTCGTTGAGGGTGTTTGTTTTGAATGGTGGGAGTTAAACTGATGAAGAATTGTTGTGTCTCTGTTGATTGATGTAATGGCTGGCGGAATGACGGTAGACAGGGTCCGAAGTTGTAACATTTCTATCAGGAGGGAAGCCATCACCAATACATATGGCACTGTGTGCCAGGCACGGACATACGCACCAACGAAAAGGAGACTTACCGGGTGGCCGCTGCAATATACACTGGAGGGTAGGTCACTGGCTTCAACGCACGAGGATACGGAGATGGCAGGCGACGCCGGCCGCTTGTAGATGACCGTAGCGGCGATGGAGGAGGGCATGATGGTGGTGGGGATGACCGAGATGACGCCTTGGGCTTGATCGACTAAGTACGAGTGAGTGGATCGGTTCAGGTGGAGCGCTTCCTAAAAATTGATTGCCTATTGTCTGAGCTGTATAGGGCGTGGTATCGATAACATTAGGGCTGCAATTGGCGTGGTAGGAGGGTAAGCATGGAGGCTTCAGAGTCGACGCCGGGTTGAATTTGGGCGACGAGCCAGCGAGGCTTGAGCGAGAGCGCGAACGGGAAAAACTCCATAGAACCCTAAATGAGGCTACAAACAAAACCCACAAGATCAGGACAACAAGCCCTTCATTGTCGACGCATTGCGCAGGTTGCACAATCATAAACTACTCTCGTTGTGTATCCCTTTCTCTCCAATCATAAACACGACACAGGCGACCTCCCCCCCTCCCCTTCCTGGCATCATCATCACACGCAATAACATGTATTGTGGGGACGAGGTCTTCTCCGTGGTGGGCGATTTAGGCACGGCCACCAGCCGCTTTGGATATGCCGGGGAGGACTTGCCCAAAGCTGTCTTTCCCTCGGCCGTAGGACATGTGGTGGATGCGGTGGAGGGTGGCAGGAAGAAGGAAAAGGCAGGCGACGCAGGGGCATCGAACAGTATGGACGTAGATGAGGCCGCCGCTGCCGGAAGGATCGGTAGCAATGCTGCAGCTGTACTTGGAGACGCGAAAATTGGACTTCGACGAACGGATTTAGAACTATCTTTTCCCATGGAGAACGGGCACGTGCGGAATTGGGATGCAGTGGAGAGGATTTGGGCCCACGCGTTTGGACAAATAGCCGTACGGGACGAAGCCAAGGGTGTTCCTTTCATGTACGCCTTGCCCACGTGGGCCACGCGCGCCGAGAGTCAAACAGTGATGGAGCTGGCTTTTGAAAGGTTTGAAGTGGGTGCTTTGTATTTGGCGCGGTCGGCCATGTTGAGTGCGTTCTCCACCGGTCGGGCGAGTGGGATTGTGTGTGATTGCGGCGCTGGCTCGACGAGTGCTGTGCCGTTATTGGATGGATATGTGCTACAGCAGCTGGTGGGGAGAAGTGAGAGGGGCGGGGACTGGTTGGATGGAAAGGTTGGGGAGTGGTTGGCCTCGAAAAAAGTAACGGTGAGACCGTTTGGGCAGCATCAGGGGGTGGTGGCAGAAAAGATGCCTCCGCATTACCGGCAGTTCCAGGAACAACGCGTGCTGCGCGATGTGAAGGAGAGTTGTTGTTTGGTCCCGCAGGCAGATAGTGACGATGGGGCTATGTTTGATGTGGAGGATAACGACCCGGAGGACGGAGTATACGAGCTCCCCGACGGCACCAAGGTCAAAATTGACAAGGCCCTCCGGCGGGTGCCGGAATCTGTCATGCTCCCAGGGAATGACAGTGCTTTTTCCTCCTCTTCCACGTCGTCATCAATACCAGGACCGCAGGATCTACCGGGGTTGGTGTACGCAGCGGTGGAGAAGGCGGATGTGGACGTGCGGAAAGAGTTGTTGGGAAACGTGATTTTGACGGGAGCGGGTAGCTGTTTCCGTGGAGCAGCAGAACGATTGCAATTTGAACTGACAGAGAAAGTGCCAGTGGCGTACAAGGTGAAGGTCGTGACGGCCACGCCGTTGGAGAGGCGGTTTAGTGCGTGGATTGGAGGGTCCATTTTAGCGTCCTTAGGCTCGTTTCAGCAGCTGTGGCTATCCAAGCTGGAGTATGAGGAAATGGGAGCCGAAAGGGCTCTCAAGGAGAGGTTTCACTGAATGGGGGGGGATCAGAAATGATGACGACAAAGTAAAAAGTAATGAAAAGAGCGTACGTATGGTGCTGATGCTGGCCCTCTTTCTAACTTTTACTTTTTATGTGCTTGGCGTTGCTGGGTATGTCCAGCAAATGTGTTGCCGTTTGAGTTGCAGTTTGAGGTGGGGCCGGAAAGGGCTTGTCGATTGTGAAAGCATGAAGACCGTGATAAGCCTTAGGTGTGAATAGTGCTTGAAATAACGAGCCAATGCAATAAAGCGAGGTGGACACCCGGTGCAGTCACGTAGGAATGAAGGGACAAGAAACGTCTCTGACGCATTTTTAAGTGGCAAGTTGGCTGTGCTTCTCATGCATATATTCACATTTCGCATGTCTTCAGCAAGTTATTGAATTTTACCCTTGCCTAGCCATCCTCACGACTGTTTCTAATTCATTTTTTCCATGATTCCTGTTGCTGCTGCTGGTCTCAGAAGATGCCAATTTACCTTCTTCTCTTTTTCTCCTCGTGTCCTCCTCGAGCTGCTTCCTCCAGGGAGCGCTTCCGCGTGGAGAAAGAAGAAGGAGAGAGATTATTTCCATTGGATGATTGAAAGAAGAGAGGATGGGAAGTGAACGCTCCCCTGCCTATGCTTCCTAAGGCGTTCCTGTAAGTTGCTATTAAGTTGTTATTATAATAATAAGTGGAGGGAGGAAGAAGGGGTGAGGGGAGGAAAATAAGGATTCGGAGGCAGAGAAATTGTCTCTGCAGTATATGACATTTGACGAACATACCCCGCCAACATATTTACCCATCATCTCAAGGATCTCTCTGTCCACTTGGACGTCGTCGTCACATATGTCCTTGCTTGTTGCTGAAGCTGCTGTTGCTGCTGCCCTTGTCTCCTTCTCCTCTGCAGGCAGCATTTTTGTGTCAGCATTGAGCAAATTTCCAGTTGTTAATGGAAGCGCAGGCGCAACAGGGAGAGCCATGGCAGGGGCAGGATAAGTGATAATCAAGGACTTATTTCGGTGTGGACGGGCCATGGGAGATGGTGAAGGAGGGTAGTATAATTGGTTGTTTTGGTGGTACGTAGAAAGCTGTCGTCCTCCCCCACGAGGTGTCCAGGGACCACGGCCTCCATCACCGCCTCGGTAGGAATGATAATGGGGGTTAGGGACCGCGTATGCATGCAAAGGGTTGGTTGATGGTGGAAGAGATGAGGGTGTTGTCGTCCATGACCTTCCTGCACTGTACACCCTCCCTCCACGTGCACCAACGCCACCTCCGTATCTCAGGAGTGCTCCGCCACTTCCTCCTCCGCGTGCTCCCGCTGCTGCTCCTACTCCTGCTACGGGCGGCTTTTGGGAGGGGTCGGACATGGCGCGGGCGATAAGGCGAGGGGTGGGGCGTAATGCTTGGAGTTGGCTCTAGGAGACTTTCATGAATCGTCCATCTGCGCAGAGGTCACCACCACCACACTATTATCCCGCGGTCACTGCATGTCTTTGTGTGGGGTAAATGTGCAGGGGCCCGTGAGTGACTGAAGTATTGTTTAGGCGGGCGTTCCCCATCTTGCCCCCCTCGCCTTTTTTGACCTCCTCGAATTTGGGCGATGCATTTACTGTGAGAGTAAGTTGTCCTACCAGATACACAACGCGAACATCCACCCACCGAGCCAAACAGCTACTGCAGGCACGAGCGCGGCTATCATGGATCGCGCGAGCTAGGCTTCAAGCTTCTTTAACTCCACCCCGACCCATCATGCCTGCCCTCCTAAGCCGCCTTGCCCTCCTTCCCCTTCTCCTGCTCCTGTTCCTGCATTCCGCCTCCGCCCAGCCCACCTCCCTGTGGGCGACCATCAGCCAAAATACCTCCTTCTCCGTCCTGAGCAATTGTATTCGTCAGGCAGACCCCGCCGTTTTGGCCATTCTAAACGACACGGGAGGCTCCCAGCTTTACACACTCTTTGCCCCTGTTGACAGCGCCTTCGCTGCTGCTGGCACCGACGCCACCGTTTGCCCCGACGGAGACCGGCATGCAGCCACGGCGGTCCTTAGCTATTTGATATCTAGCCAGACGACGCCCTTGCCATACCTGAACCAGCCCTTCGCCTTGCCGCTCGAGCGAAATGTGCCGGACGCTGTTGCCGCGTTGTACGTCTACAGCGTCAGCAAAGACGCTGCCACCTCCCCCGCCTTGCCCTCGATCCTCTACGTCAATAACGCCCAAGCCCTGAGCTGGGAAGCAGTACCCACGTCACAGGGTGGAAACCATTACTTAGTGCCCTTGGCTAGCCCTCTGATCCCTCCCCCGGGGAACGGCAGCCTGTGGGATGTGTTACAAGCTCAGCCAGACTTTAGCACCACCGTCGCGCTTATCGCCGCACAGCTCCCCGACTTCCAAGCCCTGCTTCAAGCGAGTCCTGACGTGGCTTCCCATAAGGGGTATCACACTTTCTTCGTGCCCAACAACGAGGCATGGGCCGCGCTTCCTCCCGACCGCCTGACACGGCTGCAGTCCGACGACCAAGCCCTCGAAACCCTCCTCCTCTTCCACACCCTCTCCAATAACAACCCCAGCAGTGATTACCCTCGTTCCACCACCGGCATGTACTACTCTCAGCAATTTTACCCTACCTCTAGCCTACGTGCGCGTGACATCTATCAAGCCTTTTACAGCGCCCTCTCCTCCTTCACGGGTCTCCGCCTCCCCAACGACCTCGGTATCCTCCTAGATATCTCTCGGCTTAGTGGGACCCTCCACCTGCAAAGCAACAGCACTGCCGTCCTTCTCCCCGATCTTTCCGCCTACAACGGTGTCGTGCACGGCCTCTCTGGAGTCCTCCCCCTCCCCGAAGACATTCCCGCCGTCCTCGCCTCCCCCCCTCCCTCCCTCGCCGCTGCCGGGAACTTCTCCATCCTCTCTCAATTGATGCAAGCAGCGGTCTCATCAGGCACTGCTCCAGAACTTGCGAGTGGCGGTCCCTTCACTTATCTGGCACCAACAGATGCTGCTTTTGCTGCTGCCTTTGAGGAAGGACGATTACCCAGGTTGCCTGTGTTGCTGCAGGATCTGGAAAGAGTGGTCTCGCTGTGTAGGTACTGGGCGATGAATTCGACGGAGGGGCTATTGTTATTTTCTCCTGACCCGTACATGGATCCGTTTAGGGATGATTTTGTGGACGGTGCGAAGTTGGAGGATGGGGAGGGGAGGGGTGTGTGGGTGAAGAGGCTGGTGGTGGAGGGGAGTACGAGCCTGGAAGGGAAGGTTGATGACGTAGTGGTGTTTTTGAACAATGCGCGGCTGTACCAGTGTCTAGAGGGAAAGGGGATGGGGCATGCGTGTGGGACGCGGCCGACGCCTAGTAATACCTACAGCATTAATGATGACCGAGTGGTCAACATGGTGCACGCTCTCGACGCTGTCCCCCTCCCTCCCTCCGCCGGCACCTTATTCCAAGCTCTGCAGCAAGACCCGGACCTGAGCTCTTTCTTTGCTCTTCTGCTGAATAGCCCCACAAATGCTGAACTGGTTGTGCGGTTGAATACCACCAGCACCAACAGTGAGGAGGAGCTATTCACGCTTTGGGCGCCAACCAACGATGCTCTCACAGCCTTACAAGCAGCTCGACCTTGGCTCCTGACGGCCTCTGAAGTTGTAGATGAAGTTCTCCGCTATCACTTCACGCCCCACCTGTGGTATTCACGCTGGATAGGCCCTTCCAAGTCACTACCCACTCTTGCCTTCGATGGAGAAGCGCTCGTCCTCGTCAATGCTTCAACGGCACCAGCACCAGCTGTACCAGCAGTAGCTCTGCAAATAAACCGAATAGCGGTATTGGAAAGTGATTTAACGGCTAGTAATGGCGTGCTGCACAAGCTGAGTGGTGTCCTCGTTCCTGACCTTCTCCAAATTGCCTATTCCTCTGGAGGGTTGCAACGCACTGTTGCAGCTCTGGAAGGAGGGGGAGAAGGGGAAGACAGTTTGGCGCAGGTTTTGGGAGGACCAGGTCCTTTTACTCTTTTTGGGCCATTGGACAGTGTCTTTGAGGCAGCGGATGCTGTTGTTACAGCGGATGTTGCTGCTCGTGCTGCTGCTGCTGCTGCTGAGGGCAGGGGAGTTTCCTTGACGCCGACGGAATTGCAGTATCACATAGGGGCGAGTCTAGTGCAGCCTGAAGATATCGTGACCCGCGAGGAAACGGCGGCAACATTCGTCTGTGACTCTCTCCTGGGTCTTCCCCTCTACCTATCCTTCGTCAACGCCACTACCTCCCACGCCTACGCCCCGTCCCAGAGCGGCCTCTTTGTCAATCAAGCCGAATTGCGTGTCCCCGTTCATCGAGCTTTGAATGGATTGGTTTATGCGGTGGATGCTTTTCTACAGCCACCAACTCAGAGCATCATGGCCCTCCTCCGCGGGCAAGAGGATGGGCGGGCATTCGCCTCCCTCCTAACCCAAACCGGGCTCCACACTCAGCTCGAGGGCGAAGGGGAGGGTAGTCCTTGGACGGTGTTTGCGCCCAGGACAGCAGTGCTGGAAGGGCTATACCTGAAAGAAGACATCTGGTCAGATGTAAAGCAAGCGCCTCAGCTCCTGGCTTTTCATCTTGTCAGTGGCCGGCGTCTCTTCACCCCGGCCTTTTCCAACGTTACCTCGTGTACAAGCAACTGTGAGGACTTTTGCCTGGGCCCAATTGACGTTTTCTCTTTGCAAGGCCAACCTTTGTACACCCAAGTGGTCTCCAAGTCTCGTACCTTCCTCAGCACGGTCCACGGTGCCTTTTCGGCTTCGCTTGTCCACCCAGACTTACATGCGAGCAATGGCGTCGTCCATTTTCTCGACGGAATATTGACTTACGATGGCTATCGGCGGCCCACCGCTGGCACCGCGTTAGCAGATAGTAGGCAATAAGCATTTGATCTCGATGGTTTCAGATAATAACAAAATGAACCGAAATGGGCGCGTTTGAAACAGGAAAACGCGTCTTCCACCCTTCCAGCCCTACCCTCCCTGCCCTACCAAGGTGCCCCAGCCAAAAGAAAAAACTGTGGAAAATCGCGTCTTGTCCGTGGTGTCAGGCCGCACATTCGCTTGAAGCACAAGCCAGTAGCGTCATACAGTGTACTTTAACCGCGACCACTAACTTGCTGACTTAGTAATTGACCCTTAGCTTCCCAACCACAATTACTTCACTTTCGGGGACGTATTGTATTGTAATACACACTCACATTCTATGTATTCACTTTTTGCATCGTCTTCCCCGCAAACAGGCCTGTGTATCTGCCAGACATTGAACGTTTGACAGCTTGACAAGGGGATGGTCCATCCTTCCATGCGGCCAGACTCTGCTCGTCGTTCCACAGGCCAGCGTTCTCGGCCGCCAGCACCACCATCAAGTCCACCCCCAGACTACATGGTGACGTCGATCCCGATTCCATTCTATCCGTCATCGCTCCGTCCTCCCGCCAATCAGCTACGACAAAGCCCTGATCCAGCTCCTATTCCTCCTGCTCCTACCCCGGCTCTTTTGTCACCCGTCCCTCCGGTGCGCCCTCGACAAGCGACCCGCGCCCATGTTAAGATCCGGCAGCGATTCGCGCTGCCTGCAGAACTCAAAGCAGTACTACAGGGCATGACTCCTCCCGAAAGACCTCGATTTATTGTCCCTACCCGTCGAAGCTTCAGTGAAAAAGAGGACAAATGTGGAGATCGGAAGCGTCGCCGACCTGCTTCCCTGCCAGTTCTCCACCCACCGGTGTCCGTGTCACAATGCTCAGCAGTACCTCCAGAGATGGGCTACTTGGAAAACGCCATGGCCCGCCTTTCCTTAGATCTACATGATTTCCAGCAGGAGCTTCGCACTCAACATCACTACGCCCCAGCGACGGCACCCTTGAGCTGCTGTATGGCCACAGCGCCCTCTTACAGAGTCCTTTCCACAGCTGCGGCCTCCTTGCCCATACCCGAAAGGAAAGGGGTCATGAAGCGCTGTGTCAACGACAACAGTGGTAACAATGGCAGCTGCAGCAACAATAGCAACAACAATAGCGATAGCACCCAAAGGAGCAGAAGAAATGGCGGCCCCAGGTTCACTGTGCGAACTGCAGACGGCACAGAGGTGGTGCTTGACAATAGGGGCGTGGACAGCCGAATGGTGGAGATTCTAGTGGGGGATTTAACTGGTGTTTATTGCACAGGTTCGCAAACGTACAATGTGCCACGATTAAGTACTCCTTCGCCATTGGGGAAGGCAGCGGCTTGCACCGCTACCACGCAGGATGTTTGTACCTCGCAATCCATGTCTTTATTGCCAACTCAAGCCAGCGATGCAACGTCCGAGACTGAGGATGGTAGTGTGGCGTCGGCTGCGAGCTCTGGTTGGTTCCAGAAGCAAGGGGTTCTACAGCAGCATGCTCCTCCAATGTTCTCCTCTTCTCCGTCTTTGAAGGTGGAAACGCGCTTTGGAACAGATGAGGTCGACGATGAGAATCACGACGACAACCACGGAGATGCTTTTTCCTCCCCAGTAGCAGAGTCAACGAGTCTGTCGCTGGCGTCCTTGCCTATTGAATGGCCCGTGCCAGCGCCTTCCCCGCTACCCTCGCAGTCGCCTCACTCGCAGTCGCCTCACGGCTTTTCGTCCCCAGAATCGTGCTTCTCCCCTTTTGTCCCCGAGGGCCGAAGTGTGGAGAATGAGAGGGAGAAAGTGACTGTTGAGGAGGAAGAGCAGAATCAGGACCAAGGGCAGGAAACAAGCATTTCCAAAAGCAGCCGAAGCACCAGCCGGTGTAGCAGCTATTATTATGATTGCTCCTTTCCCTCTATGTTAGTGGCGGGTGATGGTGATGAAGATGGGTACAGCACAGACTCCTCCAGATCTTCCTCTTTCTCCTCTTGCTCGATGTCGTCCTCTTTTGCCTCCTCCTCCTCTTCCTCTTCTCATTGCTCATCTTCCTCCTCCACCATTTCCGCTTGCTGTCGCACAGTACTGGGAAGAGATCCTGCTTTTGGCGCCACTTCAACGTGCCCGATCCGTCTTTTACGTTGGTAATTCGCCATGAGGAAGAGAAATCTCGGGAAGACAGGCAAAGAAAATATCGTTGGTGATACATCACGAGGGGGAAATGTCACCGAATTATTAAAAGATTAAAAGTAATAAGTAATAGTTTTCATCTTTTTTCGATTCCTTCTTTTTTCTTCACCGACCGTTTCTTAATTGATATATGTGTGTTTCTTTTTTGTACGTGTGAGAGCTTAAAGCACTCTCACAACGCTATCGCTGCTGCTATTCTGCAGAAGAGTCGCCGTCGACAGCAGTTCCACTCCTCCTCCATTCCCACAGAAAGATCCTCTCTTCCACGTCCTTCCTCCCTTTCTTATAGTTAAGTCGCTCACGCTTTCATCGACGCCTTGGCCTCCGCTTCGGCTTCGGCAGCCCTGGCATCAGCCACGGCCTGCATATTCTTCGCTTTCTTGCTCTTGGTGTTAGTATAGAATCGATACTTCTCGAACTTAGACCGCGCGGCCTCCGGTGCACGGAAACGAATGCCAAGCTCTGAAGCCAGCTTGATAGCGCCGGGCTTGTTCTTCTTAGACACGTAGTTGAGAAGCTTGCGACGAAGGTTCACCGCTTGCAGGAGGCCACGGCGGGCGGAGTAGTCGCGGGGGTTGGTCTGTACGTGCTTTGTCAAGTAGTTCACCGTATTGGTAAGCTGCGCAATTTGGACGGCCGAAGACCCCACATCCTTGTCGTGCATCTGGTACTTGCGTTGCATTTCCAACTGAGCCTGCTCGAGGAGAAAGCCTCCGGGTAGGGTGAAGTCTTCGGGGTTGACACGCGCCTTCTTCTCGTCCAAGGCGTCCAATCCCAGCAGGCGGTACATCTTCTCATCATTCGGATCGAACTCCCCCCCCTCCGAAAACTCATTCATCATATCCCTCTTGCTTTCCAACCCGGACCCCAACGCCGCCAAGTCCGGTAACTCCGAAGGCACATAATCCGGGATCGAAAAAAAGCTATCATCAGAGTCAAGCTTAAACCCGTCACCTCCATCGTCACCAACGTCCTCCAACAACGAGGTCAGTGACGGCTTCACCGAGTCATCCTCAAAGTCGCCCTCGAACACAACCCCATCAATCTCCGTAAACGTCTCAGTGATCTCCTCGTCGTCCTCGGGCACCAAACCTCCCGGCACATCCGGCCCTGCGGCGTACACGCGCGCGCTGACTGCCCTTTGTTGTGCTGCTGTCGCCTGTTATCGCGGGAAAATGTGGGGAAGGTTGGGAAAGAGAAGGAGTGAAAGGTGATGGATAGAAGCTTATCATCTTTGTGTTGCACGCATATGAAAGAGAGGAAAGCGTGCGTGGGTTGGAAACCTAGTTCCTGCCTACATGAGACCGCTCTTCTGTACATTCTCTCGTTCCTCCTTTCCTCTTTCATTCCCTTGTTGAATCCAGCAGCCAATGTGTGTGAGTAGGCATCGGCGGCACGCGCATCAATCGCGGGGAACGAGGAGCGACCCACTTACTTATGCGCGGCAGCGTCAGCCTGAGCTTATCCACCGCATCGCGCCTCAATGCTTTGACTTGTTAACATTTCCTGCACACAGGACGCAGGCAATGCCACACAAGGCCGTGGCATCTTCATCAACAGCAGCAGCTGCTGCTGCAATCAGCCGCCAACCCATCCTGTAACACTCTCTCCCTCCCTCCTCCCTCGCCTCCAGGCGTGCCCAACTTACCGCACGAGCTCGCATGGACGGCGCAAAAGCCACCGCTGAGGCGAGCAGGCAACTCAGGAAAACTCCTCTTTGCAACAGCATGGTTGAAAACCTGTGTAGGGGTATTGTAGGGGTGGGTTTCAGAGGGTGAGTCGGCGCAGGGCAAGATACACACACGTAGCAACGAGCAAGGTCTGAAGGCAGGAATTTAGGCGGATTGGTAAGACAGCAGCCAGGACAATGTTGACTCATAGCCCTCCTCATCTTAGCGCAGAGCCTGTCTGTATATTTTGGTGCTGGGATGGTTGACACTTCATTTGAGTCTTGCCCTCTGCTGCAGCAGCAGCAGCATGGCGAGGAGGAGACATCGCCTCTCCTCCCAGACCCAGCCAAGCATTGGGGAAGAGCGCAGGCTGCAGTCGGCCCGCCACTATCTAAAAGGCCATCTAGTGATATGGATAACCAACAAGAATGATCCTGTAGGTCATGGACATCGTGCCGGGGCCAAGGACAACTCGAAACGCAGCAGCAACAACACCCACTCACGCCGCTCTCTCAACCACACATACTCCCTCATCGTTCAAGATGGGCAGAGCAGCGTCGCTCTCAGGTGGCGTCGCCAGCAATCGAACATGCGGGCTCAATAAGCCTTTGACTGATTTCCTTTTTGGCTTGTCCATTTGTGTCATGAGTATGTTGGGGCATGTGCACGCAAGACACACACAGGCATCTTGTTTAGCCCTTCGATGATTTCTTGGAGGGATCGTCGGGCGCATGATATGGCAGAAGGTGCTTTTTTTTTACGGGGATTGAGGATGGCGTTTTGGGAAAAGGACTCGCCCTTCATGGGTCAGTCGTCCTTTTCCCCCTAATGTCCCCTTCACGCCACGCCTCTGGGGCTCCCCTTCACAGGCTTTTTTAGTCACAGCCTTGTCGGCTTTGTCCCGCAGGCGGTGGACCACCGATGGCAAAATGAAGTCCCTTATTGCGTGGGCCTGCTTCTGCTCTCAGGAAGTCGTGTCTGGCGAGGGACCTGGCGCTTTGCATTGGCACATGCCCATTCCAATCCCTGTCCAGGCCGCTAAATGCGCCACAATCTTATGCATTATTTGCACGGCCATGAGCGGTGTGATCCCTCATGGCTTTGACTGACTTAACTCTGATGCCTTGTTATTCTCCCCATCCTCATACCACCCACCTACAGGGAAGCCTAGAAAGCACTTAGCGAGGGCGGGTACGAGGGTGCTTGCGCGGAGGAGGAGGAGGAGACGAGCATCGAGAATCGTATCACTATTACCACGAGTAGCCACGCCTCGACTAGGAGCAGCAGTAGCAGTAGCAGGTAGGCGCCGCCATCCCGCCGGAGCAGAAAGGTGGAGAGCATGAAGACCTTCATCCGCCGCCTCTCTTCCCGCGGAGAGGACTCCTCGTCCTCTTCCACCGCAGCCTCGGTAACCAGCGCTGCCAGCGCTACAGATGCTTTGCGGCAACCGCCCCACGGCGGCGGGGCGAGTGGGAGTCGTGCAAGTCTTGGCATGGCGCCCAAGGCGGTAGATTTTCTGGCAGCCTGGGGCCGGATACAAGAGATATTGGAACAATTGACGACCGGGGATGGCCAGCCGGATGCGGAAGCGAGTTGGGTGGCGTTATACACTGACGTGTACCGCATTTGTAGTAGTCCACCTGTGGGTGGCTTGGGCGGGCCACCAGCGGCAGCAGGGGCGGGGATAGCGGGAAGTGGGGGAGGGGTACATAGGCGGCTGTATGATCACTTGCATGATTTTTTGGGGAGACATTGCGAGGTGGTGGTGGGGCGGTTGCAGGTGGCGGCGGAGAGTCACACGGCCTTTCAATTTTTGGGGTTGTATGCGGACTTGTACCGGCTGTATACGGAGGGGATGGCGACGGGTGGGAAGCTTCTTGCCTACCTTGATCGGTTTTGGATCACCAAGCACCATCATAAGAAAGGGGTTGATCCCTGCCAGGGCGTTATGTTTATCTCGGAGCTTGTCCCACTAATTTGGCGGCAACGTGTGTTGAGGCGAAATATTTCTGTCTTGCTTCAACGTGCGTTCAATGCTGTAGTTGCTGACTTGCGCGAAGACCCTGCCGGACCTTCCCCTGAATACCTCGAAGTTCTTCGGCGTGTGGTGGCTTCCTTCGTAGACCTGGGCACAACGCTCGAGCCTCTTCATCCTGTAGGTTTCTACAAGCAGCAGCTGGAGGACCATTTGCTGAAGGAAGTGTATTTGCACTACGTTGAGAGGGCGGGGGCGTTTGCGGCCCATGTCTCGGCGGGAAAGGTGGATGAGACAGCTGTTGCGGAGTACATTCGTGGTGTCCAACGGTGTGTGCAAGTGGAGGAGGCGATTTGGGAGCCTGTGAACCCATCGACGTCGCGAGGGGCGGTGAGGGTGGTGAGGAAAAGTATGTTAGAGAGTGAGCCGCATCATCAGATTCTGATGGCTTTCGCGCAGGCGGCGCTGGCTTTTCGGGCGGAGCGATTGGCGGATTTGGAGTTGCTGTATCGCCTGTTGGACAATGACGATGTGGACCCGAGTAAGGGGATCGAGGCTTTAAGGGAGATCTTTTTTGGGTTTGTCAAGGAGGTGGGGGCGAGGGAGGTGAAGAGGGCGAATGAGGAGGGGCGGCATCGACAGGCGTCACCCATACGTCCCGATATGAGCCATATGCTGGCTCGGTCGAGCTTACCGGCCGACTACGTGTGTTCGGATGCGATTCAGATGATGCTTGATCTCTATTCCCATTATCTCACCCTGGTTCGTGTCACCTTTCAGGATGACGCTCGTTTCTCCAAGGCCTTCAAGAAGGCGTGTGAGCATTTCATTAATGCTCTGCCTAACATGTCGGAGTCTTTGGCGATTCACGCCCACTATTTTCTGGACAAGAATTGTCCGGAGTCACGAGGAACGGAGAGCATTGATATTGCCCTCGATAGCATTATCTTGCTCTTTAACTTCATTCAGGACAAGGATTTGTTTCACCGGTCCTACGCCCGATTGCTCGCCGCGAGAATCATCAGTTTCTCGTCCGTGAGCGATGAGGCGGAGAAGAGGATGATGAAGCATTTGATGCAAGTGTGTGGGTTTCAGTATGCGATGACTTTTCAACGCATGTTCATGGACAAAGCCCTCTCCATTGAGCTCTCCCGGGAATTCGGCAAATGGGAGAGACACCAACGGGCGATGCTTTTGCGGCAACAGCAGCAGCAGCAACAGTCGTTGCTCGAGGGGGGAGCGAAGGGAGAAGGGGTGGCTGGAGGGGCCGGAGGGTTGATGGTGATGGAGATAGGAGAGGGGGCAGGGGCGGGGGCGGGAAGGGGGGGGAGGGGAAGGGGGGGGCATGAACGGCGAAAGTCGGATTCGGCCATTGACTTTGTGGAGACGGAGGGGGGGCATGTGACTCCAAAAAGTGTGAGTCCGAAACTAAGTCACGGGATGCGTTTCATCGGCTTGCATGACGCGAGTCCTTTGCAGATGTTGTTGTCCAAGCGGGTGTTTGCGGATAAGGTGAAGAGATATAGGGGGCAGCAGGAATCCGCCTCGACACCTAGCACCTGTGGGTCTGCTTTGGCCTCGGGCTCCTCCTTTCCTACCTCGTCCTCATCCTCATCCACCTCTTTGGCTGTTGCCGGTGGTGGTGGAGGAGGCGGAGAGGGTGGGGGGGGTATAGCCTCTGTTCGTAACCCTTCTTTGCATCGGGGCAATACCTTCTTCTTCGGGGACCACGACATGTACTCGCCGGGAGCAGCAGCAGCGGGAGGGGGGGGGGGAGGGGGAGGACGGGGTGGAGCGGGCTTCTCGTGGTCGCATTCCGTGTTGGACGCTCCGCACATGAAGCAACAGCGGCAGGGAGGAGCCGAGCCAGAGGTGGAATTTTTCGCGTTCATTTTGACGGGTGGCTCGTGGCCGTACCCTTCCACAGGACCCTTGATGGAGCTCCCTGCCCCCTTGGCCCGGTGCGTTGAATCTTTTTCCAACTTCTACGACGCTAAATACAAGCGACGGCGCTTGACCTGGCTGCATGACCTGGGCCACGGGGAGGTGCTTTTCCACTGCCCAGCCACTGCTCGGGACTACACGCTCCTCGTTTCTACCTCCCAAATCTGTATCTTACTCCTTTTCAACGCCCGCCCCGCCTGGAGTGTCAAGGAGCTCCTCCAAGCCCTCGACTTGGATTTCGCCGAGCTCGTCCTCTGCCTCTACCCTCTCCTGCGATCCCAAGTCCTGGTCAGTGCGCCTCAAGTAGCTCTTGCTTCGCAGCTGACCCCGCAGCACACGGTGGAGGTCAACCTGGTCTTCGCCCGACGCGGCTCCCGCTTGGCTGTCCCGAGGAAGTGCGACGAAGCGGAGTTGCCTTCTGCTCTCGATTCTCCCCGCTCCATGGATCCGGGGCGGATTTCTCCCACTTTGTTGAACGAACGGAAGAGCGCCGTTGAAGCCAAGGTCGTGCATTTGATGAAGAAGGCAGGGAGCATGCGCCATGATAAATTGATAGAGGCGGTGCTGCAGCACACGAGGCGGATGAACTTTCTGCCGCCCGTCGATTTTATTTGTGAGGTGATTCGCTCCGACATTGACAAAGACTTTTTAGAGCTGGCAGAGGATGGACCCAACCCTCTCTATCGGTATCAGGCGTAAGCAGGGAAAAGGTTGAAGGGAGAAAGGAGGGAAAAAGGGGGGGAGGGAAGGAGGGAAGGAGGGATAGAGAGAAAGTAGCCGTAACGTGGAGGAGATGGAGAGAGAGGTATGTCGATAAGTATTAGTAGTGAATGGCGGGACGCATAGACACACAAAACACGTGTCTGAGAATGTGTCTTCTCTCTGTCTCCCATCTCGAAAGACCCTCGAGTGAGTTCACGTGTGGACTGGATGATGTGTGTAGGTATGTGCTCGTGTGTCGGATTGAGAAAGAAAGAGTGCAAATTAAATAATGTGTTTCTCATCCGTCATCCAGCATTTCAGATTTGCGTCTTGACGAAGGCAATTCGACATCAAATGTATATCAATGATGAGAGAATGATCAAAGGCTTTCGAAAGAAAAACTCAAAGAATCAAAGGGATAAAATGCAAAAACGTTCGAAAGCAATGATGCGGAAGTGGTAAGTTGCGTTGATGATTTTCAGAAAACAATTAAGAGCACTGCCGTTGACCGCTGCACACATGAAATACAAAAATTTCGTTTTTAAATCCCAAAGTCGAGAGTACAAATAGTGCCAAATAACTTCTATTCTAATCCCACAAGCCCAAGTTTCCGCTCATGCTAGTGGGAAGGAAGTAGGAGGAAGGGAGGGAGTGATGATGAATCGTTTGAAAGGGACGAAATTGACATCTTCGACTTCCAGAGCTCGGTGTTCTGTGCTCTATTACATGGGAAGAAAGACTCACATATAATAAGACAAAAGGAAAAGAGAGAAGAAGAAGGAGAAGGAGAAGGAGGAGGAGGAGAAGGAGGAGGAGGAGGAGGAGGAGGAGGAGGGAGACGCTTACCTGGATAGGGAGAGAAAGGGGTAGGAGGTTGGCTCACAATTTTACTGTTGCCTTTCGTGCGTGACCTCCCGCGCAGACAAGGTTACTAGAATTTTGAAAAGGTTATGGCATAAAATGGTCTTCGCTCGATTAAGAAGTGGGACAATCGTCACAGCTCAACTTGATGCTCCACCGTTACTCTCGGTGTTCGTCATGAGGGGCCGTATTTGGAGTGTGGTACACTTTCGAGCCTCTCATATCCAGACAGACCCTTTGTGTCTGTGAGCTCGCTGCCGGTGTAGAGAATCGATAGGGTCCCTATGGCCACAATGGTTGTAGGGGGCAGCAAATTTCTTTCGAAAAATCATCTTGTGGAGGATCCAGCTACGGACTGCCTGCTAGGCAGGTGGGTCTTTCCCGCCCCGAACATTCGACTTCTAGGATAAGATGATGGAAAATTGGTTGGATGTTCTTCTGTCAGTATTGTTCACTATTTATCTTCGACGCATAAACATGTCACAGGGTCCCTCCAGGTTCAGTCTACTGCCCGATCCACTGTCTCTCCCGTTTCCAAGCTCGACCCGGATGGTCTTGCAGAGACGAGGGGAGCGCCCTCTCAGTGCATGATTGACGCGTGCGGTTGCCGAAACATTACATCCTGTACTCTTTTTGTTTTTGGGTGTGTGCTGTTTTGGATCTTGCGTATCGGCGTGGCAGCTGATTCGAATTCGACGTCGTCATCCAGGAGGAGGCTGCAGGAGGGCATGGGAGACGGGCATGTGGAGGGCTGCTTTGACCGTTTCGATGCCCTTACCGAGATCCCACTGACAACTTCTTTGATTGGATTGCACAATAATCGCCGCTGTCAAGCTGCCTGTGGTGTGCAAGGGTACGCGCTTGCAGCCACCTGCTCAAAACCCCTCAGATGCTTTTGTGGGAATGACTACCCCAGTGCCTTCCACCAGGTAATAATGCGGCCTGCGTGTTTGCCTTTCTATAGCTTTTACGCTACTTTTATATTCAAACACTAAATACATCCCTTACATCCTATTAGGTGGACGTGGGCAAGTGTAACGCTCCCTGCAACCCAGACCATGTTTCTTGTTTGCTTATGACCTGCTGTGGTAGCCGTGACGGCCAACTTTTCACCGTGAGCTTTACTGGCAGGCAGAATATCCTTCTTCAGGTGCTGCGACAACTATCTTTCGACTACCGCACCAGCGCGCCGACCTTCCGCCGGAAAATAGAGCGCTCTTTTGTTGATAGCTCGGCCCTTGAAGTCGTCAACAGCAACACACAACATTCGTTGCTGGTCACCGGAAGGCCTTGTTCATTGAACTCAACCAATGCCTCCAACGCATGGTTTCAAGATGCATGTTACTCGCTGTATTGGGCTTCAAGATTGAACTACGCCGATGCCGAGCGCAAATGCCAACAGGAGAATCACGATTCGCGAGTCGTAGTGCCTGTGTCTGCGGAAGAAAATCAGTTTGTGGCTCGGCTTCAGTGTGGATGCCAAGGATGGCTGGGTATCGACACGATGTTAATCGACAATTCCAATGTAGGGCCACAGCTTCTGCATTATCAGAACTGGACAGCATCTGCTTCAGTGTCGGAAGTAGGTCCATGCGGGCAACTACGAGCCGACGGAGCGTGGGTGAAGCGTCCTTGTATCCAAAATGACGGTCTCCTAGCCGACAATGCTGACGACAACAAGGACGATGACTACGTGGAAGGCAGTGTCAAGACTCCGCACAGCAGCAATTGTTTTGTGTGCAAACGGATCCGACGACAAGGCGAAGACAGGGCCGTGACTCTAGCAGCCGCTTCCACAGAACTTTCCGATGCGTGGCGATTGGAGCGTGTGATGGAAGGTACCCGACCGAATGTAATCTTTATGCATGTGCGTCATGATTCTACAGGCAACTACCTGGCCTGTAATCCTGACGACGGCGGTTTACACATTGTGAGGGCTGATGAGGGTGAAGCGGCTACATTTGTCGCGGTTATAAACGAAAGGGACGGGTCCTTTACGTTGGAGGAGCACTCTCTTTATGTTGCCTTACTCGATGACAATAGTTTAGCTTGCCTAGACGCGAAAAAGGAGGGGAAGAGAGGGTACTCCAGTGCTTCCGAGACCCCAAATGCGGCAGTATTCAAGCCCACATGCATGCTGCGCGTTTTGGCCGCTCACTTTCTTCGGTTATCCATCGTGACATTAAGTAACGACCTGCACTATCGGGGCCGGCGTGAATGCTCCGTGGCTGTCTTTGATACGACACCCTCTACTCCTTCATTACGTTGCCAGTCGGCCCCGCAATTTGCTGGGGGTGAGTCTACCGCGGACGATGAGCTGTGGCTGGAGCAGCAAGCTTTACTAGTCTATGACGAGAGCCGTTGGCTACAGCCTCGAACCCCATTGCCCTTTGGCCGCCTCAAATGCATAAACGAACATCCCCGACAGAGCACCATTTGTACCCTCGCCTACGGCCAAGGCTTTACGGTGGCCCGCGCATTGACTATAGATTGGAACAACATCATCTTTGACTCCATCACCGTCCGGGCAAATAGTCAAGCGGCCTTGCAAACTAAGTTTCGGTACCGGGGCTTTACTGGGGCCAGCGACGAGGATAATAATGAGTCGGAGGACCTTTCGGCTGCCTCGAAGGAGTGGGCAAATGACTTTACCACGGTTTTCAACAACTTCTATGAATTAGCTATGGTGTATGCCTACGTCGGAACGCGCAATTGGCAAATGACCTTGCTGGCCTTGCCGCTGACAACGCACATAGTCCAGTTCTGGTTGGAGGTGGTCATGCTAAGATATCGGTGGAGGGCCTTGTTCCAGGCCCGGGGCAGCTTCCGAGTCATGTATTTCGACCAGCCCATTGGTACACAGCACGACATCGGAGACGTGTCAAATTACGACGACATATTTTTCTACATTTTTGGACGTTATGAATTTCCTGTGGAAGCTTCACTTATTACCACGCTCGACAATCAGGAGGAACGAAACTGGCCGGTGCCGCTGCCAACATCCAGTGTAGTCGAAGAAGGATCGGGGGGGTGACAGCAGGGGCGGCTCACTGGGTTTCCACGTTAGAGTAGAGATGGAGGACTTAACATCATGCTTCCTATTTATTTTTTGAAGGGTATAAAGAGAAGCAAAGCAAATATACCTTATGTTAGGGATGCAACAAATGCTTAAATCCTTCCGCTATTCCTTCCATTTTACAAATCACATAAAGCGCCAAATCGACGCCCGATGGATATGGTCTGGCGCCGAGTGAATGTGCCAACTGTCATCATAAACCATAATTTCGCGACCTTTCGCGTACCAGGGTCGCAGAATAACGGATTCTGGCAAAGGGTTCGGCAGGTCGTCGCTCTGTCCAACTCCTTCGAACTCATCGTATTGGACAACCGCCCCGCCCCCTGGTACCTGATCCCTTATTTGGTGAGATATCTTGATGGCGTGGGAAAAGACGCCCGCGCCCTTGTACTCATTACTCTTGGGAAAACCCAACATAACCGTTGTCTGAGGCAGGTTGCAGTCCTGGTGCCACGAATGAGCGGGCTTGAGGCGGTTCCCAGCAATCACAATATCAATCAAACTTCCAAAGCGTTGCTCACGGAGTAGAAATCCGTCTGCGTCTTCGCATTGCTGGCCACCACCCGCCAAGGCACCAAGAGACTTGATAAAGGTTACTCCGTCCAACCCCTGAATGCCATATTCTTTGAAGACCCTTGTATTTTTTGGTAGGTTTTCATGCATATCTTTCATAAGTATAACATCGATTGTATCCATTGCGAAAGAAGGGGGAGAGGGAGGGAGGGAGGGTGGGTGGAAAGGAGAAGGATGGCGCAAGAAAGATAGCGTGGATACGTGTATATCTGCGCCGGACGGGGGCTCCCATTCGAGTCGACCTGAAAAAAGAGAAGTTAGAAAAGGGACTAACCAACGCTGAATACGTCGGCACACTGTACGAATTCACTTAAATTTCGCTCATCTGGAACTTACCGGGACAGATTGGCGTATTGGGTGGGCGATTTTTCCCAGCTGACGTGCAAGGAGGAGCCAAGGTCTTTCAGGAAATGATTTACCTTCTCTGAACGAGTGGGGTCTGGAACAAATAAGTCATCGCGCATTGCTACTCGGATGGCATGCCTGAGGAAAAAAATATAAATGGTTAGGGGGGACATAGGAGGAAGGAAGGGATGGGAAGGGAAGCAAAGAATGCCACGCACCTAAACAAACTGTCAGTATCAAACAGCTCAGCTAACTTGGCCCCATCCCGCGCTTCAAAGACTTTCGCCAAGCCCAAGAACCTAATATAGCTGGGTTCGCCCCCCCCTAAGGATTCCGCACGTCGAAGCGAGGCTGGCACAGGCCAGATGGGCGGGTCCTCAACATACAGAGTCGCGGGCACATCGATGGCAGCATCCTCGCCAGCTCTGGGAACTGCACGACTAGAAGGAATTATAATCCTATTGAAAGCCTTACCAATGCGGACAGAAGACTCAGGGATAAATGCGCTATAGGAGGCCAAGGAGTGCAGGAGCAGGAGTAGGAGGAAGAGGACAAGGGTGGCTGCATTATGTCTGGACGCCCCGCGATAAAACTCAGAGGGCATGGCAGCGCCGTGGGTGGCTATGATGATACCAAGACACGGAAGAGGAAGTATGTGTCTGTGTTTACGTTTTCGAGAGTGTGTGGTGTGATTGAGCCTTTCGTGGACAGCTCTCGCTCACAAGGCCAACAAATGAACGTTACCTTAGGCCCATGCTTGACCAAAAGCTCAACCAAAAAGCAACAAAAAGAGTTACTGCGACCTCTACTATGCTATTTTCTTTCCGTTGAACGAATCCACATGGTGGTTTCTACGGGTTTCTGCCAATGTTGTGGCTAATGGGGTGACTAAAGGAGCAAAGGGAGGCTAATGGGGAGGTTGGGGACTAGCAATCACGGCGCCATCAAGTCCTCGTCCTCGCCCCAATCCGGGTCAGGGTACAGCTTGTCCACGACTACTTCGTGTATGTCGTCATACTCGTACTCCCGTACGTAGCCCGTTTCTTGCAGTCCCGCATTGATGTCAGAGGCAATGGCGAGCGTGCTGATGGCTAGGTCCGCTGCGTTGATCTTGCGCCGCTTCTTGCCCTGCGGCAGGACAGAATCAAATCCCTCGACAGCATCATCTACAGTAATTACCGATGTCGTGGCCAATGTAATCTCGCCCTTCTTCAAGGTATAGCTACTGCGCTGAACCGCCAGATCTTCCACCTCGCCCTCTACAGAGGCTTCGGTCTCAGGCGCGCTGGCGCTGGATGACAAGGACACTAATTGCTGCTGCGGGTCCTCCAATCCCTCCACTGCGCCCCCTTGTAATGTAGGTGGGATGTCCACGCTTTGATTAGCGTCCGACATGGCCCCTTCCTGTTGCACCACATCCTCCTCGTTTGTATCTTCCTCCACAATGATATCAGAGCTCTCTCTGGGGCGCTGGCTTTTGCAACCCGTCTTGAGGTGGGAAGTGGGAGAGGATGCTACGCAGGACGAAGAGGACATGGGAATCGACGCACTTTTTTTGAATAACGCGAGGCAATCGATGGCAGCTGTTCGGAGAGGAAGAAGAGGGGACGATGAAATAAGTCTTTTCATTTCATAAAATCTGCTACTTGTGCCTTGTGGTGACTAGACCTCCCTTAATTGCTTACCTCCTTCCTCCAGATCCTCTAGTGTGTCGTCGATGCGGCCTATCATGCGATATCGCAGCTCTTCCTTGCGAAACTGTGTAATGCGAATAGGAGCAGGTAAGTTTGCGTTTGCCCAGGTACCCAAAGCAAACATGCCAAGTTTATGAGGAAGAGGCCTGCATACCTCCAATGTGTTATTGGCCGCCCTCTGTTCAACGTCAAAGGTGGCTTCCTCGTTCAAAAATCCTAGTTCTAACATGTGCTTGGCTTGGGCCAGCTTCTTCGCCCGGTCCTCCTCGATGCGCGCCAACTCCTCCTTGAAAACTGGATGATCCTCTGTGTTTGAGTTTGTAAGTGCGCGTTAGTACGTAGATTTGTGCAAGAGTATGACGCAGGTGACAATATTTTGTACTGTCTATCTCTCGATCCGTTTCTCTACATCTATACATACCCGAAATCATGGGAAGCTCCGAGTCGGGGACAAAAAACTTGGACACGCCACCCCCCCTTATAGTCTCAAAGTACACACGGCCTTGTCGCTTGAAAAGGCCTGTATTTATGTGGCGAGAAAGAGCATGTGCGCGCGTTTGTGAGTTCAAGAGATCGTCGCTAGCCCCCAAAAAAACGGACGCCGGAAAAACACATATCTTCTCTATACTCACGTCCGGTCTCAACGCTAACATAGACGATCCCATCGAGTGTCTCCAAGGTTCCCGTTGACACCCGAACAGTTGCTTCTACAGGAATCTTTAGCCAATCATCGTGTCCTTTTCTCGTAGAGCGCGTAGGCCGCCGCGAGTCCTCCCGTTCCGAGGATGAACTTTGATTCTGCGGGGGCTCTTGCTGATCCGAGTGCTCCTCCGCGGGGTGCGACTGGCTCTGCGCTCCCGGAGGCAAGCCTTGCTGCTGATGCTCTTCTTCTTCTTTTTCTCGTTGTTTATGTTGTTTATGTTGTTGTTGTTGTTGTTGTTGTTGTTGTTGTTGTTGTTGTTGAAATAATCCCTTGTCTCCATTCTCAGTAGTGGCTTGTTCCTCCTGTTCCAAAGCAGCAGGACGCCGCACAGGCCGCTTCGGTTTCGGAAGTTCCTCTGCTTTCTCTGCTTGCTGCACATTGTCCAAAATATCCTGCCGGTGTCGCAAGAAAATCGACTCGACTCGCTGCGCATTGGCTACCAAGCTGCTTGGTAAGAGTCTCGGTTTGCGTCGATACACCCCGTGCTGTGTGCGTTGGGGTAAAAGTGTGTGAGCCCTTTGTTGTGTTTACGAATATTTGGCTTTCATGGATCGTGCGACGATGTGTTCATGTATGCGGAGAAACCTTGTCAACAAGACAGATAGTGGGAATGCATTAGCGATGCATGTGGTGCAAATGAGTATATAAGTGCAAGTATGCGTGTTACAAAATTAGGACAATTTGAGCAGAAAGAGAATCCTACGACTCCTCCAGTCCAATGAATCGATCACATGCCTAATGGGTTGCATGCAGTCGACTTACCCGATGAAAACCAAATCGAGAAATTGGGCGGCCCCAGGCGCCCACTACCTCCTCCTCTTCGACGTCGGCTACTTCGGCAGGAGGGGAAAAGGTCACATCGGGATCAGGCGGTGCCGGAGGATGCTGCTCGCTCGAGGTCGTGACGGAAGATGAGGATGACAGAGGTGTCAAGTCCTCAGCGTCTGTTGACATGGCAAACAAAAATGCAAGGCTAACAGTAAAGGCAGTGGGGTTATGTTCTCAGCACGGCGTTTGGAAGATGACGACTTCGGGATTTGCTCCAACACCTGCGCCCGGGCCTGCGAACAGGTGACACACGTCGGATGCCCTCCGATGCCCACCTGTGATTTGTTGCATTAAAAAAAAAAATGAGTGCTGGCGTCGGCGTGCCGGTGTGGTTTAGGGCATGTCCAATGAAAAGGGCACAGAAAAGGTGAAGTGTGGCGCCCGCTTTCGAGTTCATTTCCATCTCTTTCCCAGTCGCGTTTTAAGCGGCGACTCCTGTAATTCATCCATCAACCTCAAAGCAATGTTAGATTAAGAGCCTGTGAGAGTATGCTAGAACCACAGCGCAAACTGATAAGGTCGCAAGAAGACTCGAAGAAGCATCCCCTCCCCTTCCCCCCCCCTTCAAAAATAATTTGACGCCCCCCCCCCCCGCAAACCTTTTCACAAAACTACGCCATCGTAACACCGCCACTATGACAGCAATATGTCACATTTATGCATTACATCAGGTATTGTGAGAATGGTGTGGTAGCATCGCGGGCATGCGCTTGAAAAAGCAAGGCATCATCGGGCATCCAATCACCACGCTGGAGGAAATTTGCTTCTTCTCGCCAACGAATGGAACGGTCGCGGCGTCATGAGCCTGAAAGGTGGAATGCAATGCAGTCTTTGTCGACATAACAAAACACACTCACGGCACCAGTCGCGTACATGATTAAGACAGGAGTGCCACCTTGGTCTCTTCTATTTCTTTTACTCGGAGCAACACCATGACTTCCCGCCTCCTTTTCCTTGGCGCGGCGGCTATGACGCTGCTTCTGTCTAGCGAGGCCTTCTTTTTTAGCCGCATGCCCGCCCGTCTCCAGCAGGCTAGCAAATCACCGCAGCTGGCTCTCATCGGGTAAGTCGTGGTGGTGGTTTAGATGTTGTCAGGAAAATTGATTGCTTCCCTTTCTGACACACCTCTTTGCACCTCATCACATCGTATCGACTTCTTCTATCGAAAGGCACCAATTGAGCCTGATACCTTCCTCCATTTCCACGAGCAAGAAACGCTTTGCCCTAAGCAGCCCACTCAAGGCAGCGACACTCAATGTTGACAGTGATCCGACTACCTCCTTGAAAAATGACGGTAAGTTTCTTCCTCCTTTGTCTCACCTGCCTTTCCCCTTGTCCTTCTGTACGCTAACTCCACCGATCTTACGCTCAACGGCACAGGCCTTAAGATCGAACTGCGTCAATTCTCCAAGTTCCTGCATTCCACTGCCTGGTTTTCATGGTGGGCCCAGGTTATCTGCAATACCGTCGCAGGCGTCATCCTCTTCTTCACCAACTCCTTCGTCTCCCCGTCAGCCGGCAGTGGTTCCCCGCTCGCTGCCCGCAATATCTTCAGCAACGGCTATATCTTCGCAGCTGGCGGCTTATGCCTGGGTGCTATTTCAATATTTTGGACCTGGGGCTTCACGGGCGTCGCGAAACGCATCCGTCGTGCAGTTCTTGAGCCCCCGACCTCTCTCGCGATGATTCGCCGCGTCGTCCGCACCGCCATTTTTATCAATCTTCTCGGCTTGCTCACCGCCTTGATTGGAGCAGAGCAGTTTGTGGGTAATCTCATGGCACGTGTTTTGTCCCAGCAGGGTTTCTCGCCATTGGTCATCAATCCTGGAGCGGGTGGCGGTGCGATTGCATCACCGACCGTGCAGCCGGTGGACATATTCGTGATTCAAGCGAATACTAATATCTTGTTGTCGCATTTCATTTCTTTGGTGAGTTCATTGTTGTTATTGTTGAGGTATTCTAAGATAAGTCGGGCAGCGGGGGAGTCGAACTAGGACGGAGGAGGGAAAACAAAGGACGGAGATTGTGGTAGGTTTGGAGGGAAAGGGAGCGGAGCGGAAGGATGGAGGGTTGTAGATAAATATATAGGGCAGGGAAGAGTCCTGAAAGAAATACGAGGATGGTATCGAAGAGGGGAAGAGAGAAGGAGGGAAGAAATATGAGCGTTGTCTCGTTCTTTTACGTGATAAAGTTGTGTGAGTAGGGAAAAAGACGGGGTGGGTAAGCCAGACAAGTCAAGGGAAGGGGGTGGGGGGATACAATCGATAAGAAAATGCACGAAGAAAAGATGAAAGAATGGAAAACACCACCTGGGCAGAATATGCGACGATATTTATATAAATGAAAGTTGCTTAGGTAGGGAGAGAATACATTACATGGGAACGAGCGTAAACAACAGGTTGCTGGCGGCCGCTCGTGTCCCACCTCTTGTGTTGAGGTTCATCATCGACTGTGCAGGCACGTCTTTCAAACTTAAATTGTCGAGGTTGGTCGTGCAGCCCCATTTACAGTATGCAACACAGAACACCAACAGGACAGTGGGGGACACAAGGATTGTTCCAAAAGTGGGGGTATGGCTGTGAAACACTCTTCTTTTTCTTCCTTTCATAGCATCCCCTCAGCAACCTCACCGTCTTTTGCGCTTTGTATTTGCTCATATTTGATACCCTGATCTCTAATCCTCATACTCTCGTCAGGCGGCTCTCCCTTTCATTCCCTCCCGGCCGCAACCACCCCCCCCCAGCAGAAAAGCGATCTAATGCCCTTTCTGTCATTAACTCCATTTACTCCACCACCAGCACCCCTCTTCCCCCCACCAAACAAATGACACCTCATGCCGTCCTTCTCCCGCCATTTCGATCCTAATATATTCGATCCTTCCCAGATTTCACCCTTCCTCCCCCCCTCCTCTCCAGCGCCTGATTCTTCCCCCCCTCCCTCCTCCTCCTCCTCCTCCTCCTCCCCAGCCCTCCCCAAAGGCCACCGCACATTTCTCACTCGCCTCACCAGTCAGACACGACAATTTACTCACACTCGCCAGGTACGTCACAACCAGACTATCACTATATTCCCTCAAGAACGACTCCTCCCATTCCCTCACTCCCCTTTCCCCCTCGCGCCCCGCAGCAGGCAACGAATCACACAACGATCCAACCATCCTCAACAACTTCCAATCTTCTGTCTTCAATCCTCCCTCCTTCCCTCCCTCCTTCAACCTCTCCAATACCTTCAAAATCGTCTTCACTCTCAAAACTAACGCCTTCAGACTGGTCCTTACCCCATCGACGTGCAAGTCCACGCTACTCGCCCCCTCCATCGGCGCCGCTTTCACGACATGCTCCACACTAATTCGCTCTGCCTCCGCTGCCGATAAGCGAAAGGGCACCCTGACAAACATCATGGTCGGCACCCCGCGAGACACATGCAATTCCGACTCAAACAATCGTACAGGTAACTCCCCCTCCTTCACACTCCCAGCCGCCACTCCTGCCCCCGCTCCACCCGACGATGCCGCGGGCGATAATAACAAGAAAAAAGGCGACTCATTCCATTCGCACATGGCCCGATGGATCTCGAGGTCTCCGGGTAAGATGCTTTCGCCCACACTATACCACCCCATGACCTCCGCCCCGGGGTGAACCGCCCCAAAGAGCTCCCTTTTTTCATTGACGTATCCAGGAGGGATTCGAACGGAGCCATCACCAGCGGGGGAGAGCTCATATTGGAGTTCAAAGGCGTCTGTGATGGAGACTTGGAGTCCGTCTTGGACACCGAAGAGGATGCCAAGAATGCGCGAGGTAGGGTGTAGGAGGGAGCCACCGACTTTGACCCGAGTACAGTGGTCGCAGATGGTGACGATGGCGAGAGGATGCAGAGCTATATGGCGCCCGGATCTGTTGCCCTCTCCTTCTTGGCCTTCCAGGAGGAGATTGTTATTGATGGCGTTGCTTGTGCTGGTCGAGCTGCTACCTCCTCCACCTCCGCCTTCGAGGTCCATGGCTGTCGCTTCAGAGAACCGGAGCTCGAAGAATTGCTGCAAATTTGTGATGTGTGTCGTGTAAGATAAGGAGGATGAGATATTCCTGTCGCTCGCACAACGTAGTGAAGGGTTTTGGCTGGGCCTCGTCGTGAACTACTGTAGTGAAGACGGGGACATGAAAGGAGTAAGATTGCAGCTATGGCAATCCCAATGGGCGCACCACGCCTGGTCAAGGCTGGTCCATATTTGTTTTGTTGTTCCTCCTGTTCGTAACTGGTATTTGTGTTGCGTCAGACAGGGTGGCATAGTGGCATGAAGGTTGTGTGGGATGAGGCCTCGCCGAAGCGACAACACAAGTAGTGTAAAGAGCGAAAGCACAAGACTCACGACTCGTCCTCTACCGCTACCCCCCCACAATCTACACAGCACAATCCAAGGGTTATATCTGAACCACGAGCGAGACGCTCTGCTCCGTTTGTTTGCTTAGCCTCGTTGGCCCCATTAATAAGAAATTAACCTCCTCACCCGTCCCTCTACCCTCAAGCCGATGTCCCTGCACCGTGTGCACCTCACCCATGAGGCCTTGTTTTGCTGCGTCACTCAAGCCCTGTCGACAGAGCAACAAGAAGTCATGTCCGTGCTTCTGGGCACCTGGACCACGCACCCCACCACGGGCGAAAACATCGAAGCGGAGGTCCAGCACGTCGTCGTAATGAGCCGCACGGACCGGCGGAAAGACAGGTAAAATCTGCCTGTGCTTCATTCCTCCCTCCCCCCCCTTCCATTCTTTTCTTCTTCATCTCTCTGAAGCGCTGAGCCATCGAAGCACAAGTACATAACATAATCGTTCGCGCCATCTGCTGCCCTTCATTTCCTCCCTTCCTCCTTCCCTCCCTCCAAGACTCTCTCTCATCCTCCATATCACCACCACCACTGTACAATGCTCAGGGTGGAAGTTGGTTACGAGCAACTCGCGGAAGCTGAACAGGTTGCCTCCGCCCTCAGCAAAGCCACGGGCCGAGAGACCCGTATCCTGGGTTGGTTTCACTCTCACCCACATATCACCGTGTTGCCTAGCCATGTTGACTTACAAACACAAGCGCAATACCAGGCAATGGATGCTGGGTTTTTGGGATTGATTTGTGCGGTGTTTCAAGATGATCTCAAGCAGCAGAGAGGACGGGTAGAGATTACGGCGTTTCAGTCCGTGCCTGGTGGTCGAGGGAGGGAGGGAGGGAGGGCCCTAATGATGGATTTGGATGATGGTTTTATTCGTATCGATGACGAAGATTCGACGTCGTATGTGCATCACAGTATAGGGCTGGAATCGACAGGGGTGGAGACCGGGACTGTGAGGAAAGGCATTCCGATAGCTTTAGTGCCTTCAGCAGGAGGAGATGGTGGAAGGGAGGGAGGGAAGGGAGCAGGGGGCAATGATGGGCCGACCACGGACGCGATGCGTTGCGTGGTGTCTTTGCAGGAGGTTCTGATGCAAGAGGAACGTTACTTTTACGAAGCTGCTGCTCAAGCCAACCTACGGAACAATGCCATAAGCACCAGCACCAGCACCAGCACCAGCACCAGCATCAGCACCAGCACCAGCAGCTGTAGTAGGGCGGGGGACGTCCATGCCTTGTACAATGCCGCTGTCTATGGCAAAGCTCTTTCTTCTCTCTTGGAAGAGTCGGCGATACCCCTGATTCATACCTTGGAAAGCGTCCTCCTTAACGTGCGGCGGGAGAAAGAGCGAGTGAAGCGAGCCGTGGAGAAAATGGAGGAGCATTCAAGGAGCAGCGTCAGCGTCGCCGCTGGTAGCATGGAAGGAGTGATGAGCGTGAAGGAGGGGGGAAGGAAAGGAAGAAGAGGGAATGGGATGATGGACGTGGATGAGTATCAACCTTCTGCTTCTCCCTACAGTTCTAGTGTACTTGCAGTCAGTCGACCCGAGATCCTAAAAAAGGCAGCGGAGGGTTGGCAAATGCGAAGAATGGATGGTAATGAGGACTATGATGTGATAGTAAGATTGACACGAGAATATGCTCTCCTACCTTTCGGAGGCGAGGGGTTTGGTCAGTGGTGGCTGTCTGTAGGGGAGGAAAAGGGAAGGCTGACGCGCATTGAGGGGAATAGGAATGGCAACCACACGGTGACCTTTGGTTTTGTCGTGGCCAGGCCAGGAGAGCGTGACAGTAGAGGGGAAAAGGAGAAAGAGACAATTGTCCAAGTCTTGGGATCACAGGACTCGGTGACCTTCTGGTGCCGGCGGGTGCGACCCATTGTGAGCTCCGATGCCAACCTCCTGCCTCCATCATGAGGGTTGATTATCTTGGTTAAGGTGCAAGCGAGACATGAGACAATGTGTATAAAAGAATAATGTAAAGAATGGCACCGTCAACATTCATGCAGCTTTCACTTGTGTTTGCTTTGAAATAGATAAGCTAAATCGGGAACGTTCCGAGCCCCTGGAACTGTCGGTCATGCCTCGAACGCCGCCGCTCGTCTTGAGCGATGTCTGCGTGCAAGCACAAACCTAAGATACAGAGAGCTGAAAAGTGCCGGTCGCAAGTAACAGGTAGACCACAGAGCATCACATACACACAAATCACAACTTGTCGGCGGTTGCGGATTGTGGTCGCTGGTTTGGCTTGTCTTGTGGCTTCCCCCGGTACCGGTCCGTGCACCCCTAGGCAAGGAAGCACCGCAACAGTGCACAATTGATTAAAGGCACAATTGATTTAAAAAGCCCGTCTTAGCCACTTCCTTACAGAAAACCCCAACCCCACGCTTTCAACTCGTAGGTGCACACATAGCCACCATCGCCACCAGCAGAATGGCGCGGGATCTTTCCTGCGGTGCAGCATCGACGTTCGTACTAGTATGCCTTGTCCTCGTCCTTTCCCTCGCCGAGGCCTTTCTCCCGGCTATACCCAAGACCCCTGCGACAACACGCCGATTCTCCTCACCCGAAACAATTACATCACCGTTTGAGTCTGGCGTCTCGGTAAGTGTGCTTCTATGGTGCCCGTGAAAGTGTAGGGAGTGATGACATTGCTTTTTCCATGGGCTATGTCAAGGCCTCAGATCCTACCCGCTTCACACTTTCCATATTTTTTGATAGTCCGGCCCGAACGATGACTTTTTGCCTCTGACATTCGAGAATGTTGAGTTGGTGCTGGACGAGATGCGGCCTTACCTCATGTCGGATGGGTAAGAGAGAAGGGATATGATGGATCTTTGAGGGGGTGTCGGACAGCAGTGGAGTCGATAGATTGCTGATGCTCATACTGTCCTCCTTATCTATTTTCGACAGTGGCAACGTGGTAATTTCGGAGATTGACGGTCCGGTTGTGAAGCTTGAGCTGCAAGGGGCATGCGGAAGCTGTCCTTCTTCCACCATGACCATGAAAATGGGCCTGGAACGCCGCCTTCGCGAGAAGATCCCCGAAATTAGCGAGGTGGGTAATTTTGCGGGTTGGGATAAAGGCATGGAATGAAGACTTGGAAGATGGAAGAATCCAGGAATATTTACCTTGCAACCGCGCTCACTACTCGATCGTCCTCTACTTTTTTTCGATGTACACACGAACAGGTCATCCAAGCCATGCCCGAAGGACCTGCACTCACCACAGAAAACATAGATGGTGTCCTAGAGGGCGTTCGCCCCTTCTTGATGGTCGCAGGGGGCTCAATCTCAGTGAAGGAGATCTCGGGTCTGGGCGGGCTACAACCTCGGGTCCTCTTGCACATGGAGGGAAACAATCAAAGCCTCTTCTCGGTGCGGATGGAGATCACGCAAAGAATACTGCGGAATTTCATGGTGGCTGGTTTGCGTGTGGATTGGACGGACCAAGAGGGTGCGCTCTAGGGATACGCTGGGTGATTTTTAAAGGATGGATGGCGCTGTGAGGGCGCGCCTCCGTTTTCGGTGGGAAGAGAACAATCTCTCCTAGAAATATGGCAATGGCGTGGCGTGGGTAAGGTCGTGCCGGAAAGTACGCGCAAATGGCCACTTTGATTGCCATGGGGGTTCGATGATTGAGGGAGCAGAGAGACATTTGATAGGTGATGACGGAGAAAGGGAAGGAACGGCACATGCCGCGGACATTGAGGTATCTCTCACGTCATGTCGTCCTCCTCCCTCTCCGTTAAGCCAAACAGCTGTAAAGAAACAGAAATACTAAGAGGAACCATGTCCTCTTGCACAATCCACAGCTACTTATTCTTTGCGAAAGACATTTCCATTGCGAATATCGGTGAGACATGACTCTACCTCCTACCTGATCCCTCGCGCCAAATCAAAGGACGACAATGCTTCTGCTTTTTTACATACTCCTTTTCGGTACAACAAACGTTTCAGGAGTTTAATTGAAGGTCGCGCAAACAACAAGTATCCCTTACCTTCCTGGATTTGTAGCGTGGTTGGAAGGTCACACAGACAGCACACAGAGCGTTGCCCTCTTGCCTGGTGCGGTGCCATCCAGTCCAGCTCGTCCCAGCGAAGGAACTGCTGGCTTTATATGTCTTTTTAAAGAACACAAATCTTTCATAATTGCTTGCTTGGGATTGCCTTTTCATTTGCTGCCCTACATACAGACCAGAAGGCCCCTTACGTCTACTTCGCTGACAGACGCCCATCAGTCCTCCCCATCCAAACCCACCCCAAACATAATCTAGTGTCCCCGTGACGACATACATCACATCAAATAATTACCTGGACACGAAGGCTTCGCGGCTGTTCCCTTAAATAATAAAGAAACAACACACTTGACTCCCTTCCAAAAACATTTCCGATATCCGCGAATAACCGAGCAGGCCCATCAAGTCTCAGAATGACCCGTTATAGGTAAGGGACGACCCTGGTTCTCAATTGTGCGGGCCTTTTTTCCACCTATCCACGGGGCAAGAATGTTCCTGACGACGCGAATAATGAAGAGTCATGTCTCATTTATAGCGCAAGATTGGCGCGTTAGGTCGCACTTAGCGCATAATCAATACGGTGGACAGCTTCAAGAACCTTTATGGCGCAGTGCACAAACCGGATTTGGCCCTGCACGGTGCTATTGGCAGCACTGGATGCATGATGCTCTTTGGTTGAATAGGGCTTGTAGCTCGAGTATGTCTCCATGCGGCGGGTATCGTTACAGATCGGGCGATGACCGTCTCGCGTCAATCCACTCTGCGTACCCGTGGAAGCCGAAATGCTCGGCAGTGTAACGTCTCACAAACGGCTTCGTGCCTTGTAATGGCATCGATGCAGCCACTCTAATTGTGCACAGCGAGACTTTTCCTTCATATTTCTCACTCATCACTTTCCTTTATAGTAACCATTGGATACAAAACATTATAGACGCTGTCTGTGACTGGCGGGTTGTGTGCACTGGTCCCGACGGCAACTCGTCAGACAACGGCAAAGGCCCATTGACGTCTCATGGTGTCTGAGAAGGATCTACGGGCACCATCGTCTCGAGCGGCCGCGATAGCCTCAATGTTAATACGAGAACGAGAACGCGAGGTAGCGGCAGCAGCAGCTGCTGCTGCGGCAGTGAAGCGGGTCAGTACAACGTAGTAGTATAAATCTGCTATACATATTATGTTAATATGACATCGTATGGTGTGCTTAATGAGTTGAAGGAGAATTATACACCTCAAAACTGTGCTACTTTCCCTATCATTAGGCTCGTAAGCCACCGGTGCAACATGTGACACCGCTCCCAAAAAGTCTGAAGACAAACTCGCTAAGAGCGGAGGCCTTGTTTAGACATTTGCCACAATCCTCTCTTTTAAGCTACCCCGCTTCTAGTCCTCATATTGATAAGAAATCCTTTGCTTTACATCAACTTGAGCAAGTCGGCGATGGTGTGCACTCGTCCATGGTATGTGCAACATACAATACGTCTCTCGGTGTCAGCATTTACTTTTTTAATAATCGTCAAGTGGTTTCCACAGTATGGCATCCGCACCACACAGCAGCGTGAGCAAGGTCTGCGTCGCTCAAATCGCACCACCGGAGACAAGAAGGAGGAATGGATCAAAATCCCAGTCGAAGCAAGCGTTTGTGTCGAAGGCTCTGATCCGCAAACTTTGGACGGCTTTGTCTATTTGTCGTCGGAGAATCTTCGTAAGTCTTAGATGTGTTTCCATGCACGGAGCGGAAATTTCTTCACTCTCTAACCTGACTACTTGTTATCCATTCATACAAACAGAATTGTACAAGAGAGGTGGGCTGGTATTCTTTGAAACATTCTGGAAAGGGGGCTGTTATAATTTTCAAGTACTCGAGGAGCAGTTACCCATGCTGACAAGTAAGTGTTCTCTGATTTCCCCAATCGCTCACTTTCCAAGCGTCACTTTGAGACGCTATCACGCATTTATGTGTTAAATGATACACACAGCGCCCGTAACTTTAAAAGGAACAAAAAAATAAACTATAGTCCATACCGCTCGCACGCGCTTTATTCCACATTCTTACACGAACAGCCGAGCACCCTCTCTATGTCGCTGAGCTTGCCAAGATCGAGGAAATGAAGAACCGTAAGCTTCACGTGATCTCAGAGCTAGTAAAGCTTAGCTGCTCCAATGTGGACCTCGAATATGACATGGAAGTTTTGGCCATCGAGCACAGCCACAGCAAGGACCTTTTGGCCCTCAAGTTTCAGCTGTTAGAAACTATGACGGCAACGGGAGAGCAGAGTCCGGACTGCAATCCTCCAGCCCATCTCTCAACTACTGACAATAGGCTCTTTGCAATCCAGCAACCACGATTGATTGATGATCAAAAAGCTCAAGATCAACCTATCCTCTCTAAGCCAGTGGCGGGAGACGTTTGCGTAACCCACGTATTTCCGGTTCTGGGGCGTACATACCAAAGTCAAAGCCACTCTGATTCGTGTGACTTTGACGAGGTCCTTCTTCCCACCCCTCTTCCAGCCGTCACTACCAATACCTCCAGTGCCAAATCTGTTAGCCGCAAGCGTATTGTTCGTAATCAGAATGATAAATGCGTCACCGGGGCAGGCGATAGTATCGAGGAAATGAGTCGGAAGCAAAAAAGGCCAAAAAATAATGCGGACGAGGACAAAGACGGAGAATATATACATATCGTGGACTTTTTCCAGGCACGGTTGTTGCAAAATAGGCCTGTCGCCCAAAATAGGTCACGACGGAATCGAGAGAAAATGAGCAGCTGAATATCCATCGTTGATTTATACGTACACAAAAAGACAGTTGTCTTTTTGAAAACATATGCAGTATCATGGAGATATGAATACGGTTTTAGTTATGTATCAATGAACACAAAAAATGTAAAAATGACATGTGGAAGCTTTTTAAAATAAATCGTTCAATGTTCGGAAAACTTGGTTTGTGCGAATAGTACATTCTCTGAGAGATATACTACCAAGATATTTTCATTCCGGTATGGATACCGAGCCCACTTTTGCGTTCCACATGAAGATCCACAAGCCATATGTTTTGTAACTTTAGTATAATTTACGAACTTTTAATGATTTACAGGGACGGTCTTGTAGCGCTATACACAGATTACGGAGGATACGATGAGAGGAGAAGAGGGAACCCAGGGCTGCATCTGCCGTGGGACATGACTACATGACTCGACTCTTCTTTTTGGAAGAGAGAGTCGTTGACAGTCAGTTTTGGATTTGCAAACGACCTCTCTATCACTACATCGCGATTTGTATGAGATATAATTTTTAGAAATATGCGTGAAGGCTATTTTTTTGGAAAAAAAATATAATATTAGAGTTAATACGTCTTTGTTTTATCTCTTCATAGAAAAAATGGCGAATGAATGGATGACACATCACATCTTAAACAGTGGCGCAAGGATCACCCCGATGACAAAGATCCTATGGTTAATGCAAGGAGTGCCATTTCCGCGATTCCTACCATGTACTTGACCAAGTACATGCTATTGTCCTTAAGGATGGTCTCGTGGAATGAAAGTGGCAATGTAATTGTAGTCTCACAATTCGCATGATTGTTCGATAGAGACATTCAGAACAACTGTGGTATGATCCTCGAGAAGTCTGGAATCAATGTACGCCATCTATGACGTAGATTACTGCTGTGCTTCACAGCCAAATGAAAAATAGCTCGAGGGCGTACGTTCCTGGACGCCCTGCCCTCTTCATCCTCCTTCGCCAAAAACAGACAAGTGACAAAGGTCAGACTGACTGTCGTGTCCTCGTGTCTCCTTCACACGATTTTTCCCTGTTACCTACGTTATGCACCACATCAACAGTTATAGCAGATAGAGAGGCAAACTGCAATGGCAGCGGCGATGGCTGGATGGCGACGTGGCGTCGTCATGTTTTGGCAGCGCACTTATCCCCCTGCGACCCTTCGCCACTCTTCTTCTACTGCTGCCTCATCTTGCATCGCCTCGACGCTTTACGACCCCACGCGCAAGGGCCCGCCCACCAATGAGATGTTGGCATTTATGGACAGGCTTCGATCATCGGGCGGGCCTGGGGGATCGGTGAGCATAAGTGTTGGAGGAGCCCCAGCGTCTCATCGCTCACCCTTGCTTTGACCTTACTGCTTTTTTTGCTTTTTCCCTTCCTTTTCGAGCACAGATTAAAGTCGCTCGCAGTGACCATGATGACCGTGTCTTGGAATTAACCATTAACCATCCGAAAAGCAGGTGAGGTGTGGGAGGGCACATGCGGGGCAGTGAACACATCTCATCCTCATCTTTCATTTCCCTTGCATCCCCTTCTCCTCCTGTCAGAAATGCGCTTACGGGCCAAATGATGATGAACCTGCACGACATCACTTTGGAGCTGACAACCGCAAAAGCTAACAGCAAATTTAAGGATTGCTGCGCCCTCATCCTCCGTGGTGAAGGGTCATCGTTTTGTGCGGGGGCCGATTTTCACCTTGCCTCTTCCATTGCCACGCCGGAGCAAGGCGTGCTCATGGCCGAGCTTATGACGGACACCCTCACACGACTCCGGTACGTACGTACGCAACAGACTGTCAATAACAAGTCAAGAATATGGTTGTACTTACTCCTGCTGCTTCCTGTTGGTCTATAAATACAGCCGATCTCCTCTCATAACCGTTGCAGCCATAGGGGGTCCTGCCATGGGAGGGGGGGCCGAGGTGGCGACGAGCACCGACTTTCGCGTCATGTCCACCAATGGCAAGATCCAGTTTATACAGAGCCGGATGGGTGTTAGTTGTGGGTGGGGAGGAACGTCACGTTTGGTCAAGGTGAGGGAGGGAAGGTGTCCATCTTATGGGGAAAGGGTAGCGAGACGAGAGGATTAATGAGTGAGTTGTAATTTACTCACAGCCTTCTTACTCTCCACTTTATCCTATTTCTATACCATATCCATCAACTGTCTCCTCCTGTCTCCGCTACTTTGACGAAAATCGCAGCTGGTGGGCCGCCAGAAGGCCCTCCATCTCCTCGGTGCCGCCCCGTCCCTCGACGCTGCCACTGCTCTCGAGATACGATTAGTCGACAAGATCTGCGACGAGCACACGGACGTGCAACTCGCCGCTTGGGAGTTTTTGTCGCCTTTCTTGAGGCATACCACTGGTAAGGACATTTTCTCTGTGTTTGTACTACCCCCTCCTTCATTCCTGCCACGTTTTGTCGCTCTCTCCGAATTGACAGTGAAGGTGTAGACCGCGACTCCCCCTCCCCCTCCCTTTTCCCATCTCCCTTCCTTTCTTTCCTGCTTCAATCTCGATTGTTTAAGAACAAACATTTGGAGCAATGAGGAGGGGACAGATAACTAACGACGGACAAAATACACTTGGAACCCTCGAATGTTCGGCGTTCAATCATTTCATTAATACCTCACCACCAAATGGACCTTACAGAGGCTTTGCGTGCCATAAAGGTAGGCGTGGCCGCCGAAGATCTAGGCTGGGAGCAGGCCCGAGAAGTAGAAACGTTTGCTTTCCGCACCACATGGGGCAGCCCGGCCAATAAACATGCCCTCGCAACAGCAAAAAAAAAGATTCGAGGCGGCGGGGAAGAAGAAGTGAATCGATGAAAAGCATGTCTAGCAACCGTAGCCGCTAAGTATTGGCACGAAGGAGAAAATAGAGGGTCGGTGGGACAGGGGTGTTATTTTGTTGCTTGTTATTAAGGAGTAAGGAGAGGAGGGAAAGATTGTTGTATGAAGGAAATTGAGAGTCGAGGCTAAGGGATGGGGCTTGCTGCAGACGCATCAAGAAAAAATAATAGATCCGACTTTTGCGACGATGTAGATGCGCTGGAAGGCGTAAGTTGCTCATCTTCTCTAGATTTTTTTTACTTCACTCGCGTCTGGCGTCTGGCTGCAGTCCACCCGGAATATGGATCTATTCGAGGCGGGCTATCCGGACTTGCTTCAAAGTATGTGGGCTATCAGGGCAGGGCAAGCATACTTTTTGTCGATGCAATACATCTAAATCTGGTGGACTCGCAATCGGGCACATATATTATATCAAATTCGTCGTCTGAAGCAACACAGAAAATGACCCACCACCGTACCCGGCAGAAATCGCCTGGTTCTCAAAGTTCATACCTTCGCCCTACGCCCTATCCAAGACCATGCCAACCAGCGGACGTACCTATAGAGTAAAAGGAAATTGACATCTAGTTATATCACCACCCGTCACAGGCGAACCTGAAAAAGGGAAGGAGGCAGACGACCTAGCGCTCTTTCATCGCCTCTTTCCCACTGCAGCAAAAGTAGCAAGCAGCACGATCGACGGCAGCACGACCAACAGCGCCACCATTTACCGCAAGGCCTGCATAAATTATGTCGGGCCCGCATTCCTTGCGAGGCAGAGGTCGCCAACGCTCAGATGAGCTACCCGCACCCGCCACGCGTTCGTCTTCACGCTTCTCGGACAGCGGCACGGTAGACACTCAGCATCCTGCCTCCTTGCTTCCGTCTCCTCCTCCGCCTCCTCTTTCTCCCGTCAACGGCACCGTCAAAGCCGAAGTAACTACAACCACATTAACAGGACAAGAGATTGCCATAGAAGCAGTCACCGTCGGTTCTCGTACTCTCCGCGTCCGTCGTGCCAGTACTCCTCCTCCTGGCCACAACGACGACCGCCTCGACACCGCAAGCATCGGCAATAACACAGCCCCTACAGGAGGGGGGGGAAGGGGCAAGATGAAAACCAGCAGCCACTGCGGTGATGGCTCCTCCAATTCCTCCGTCAATTCCTCTTGCTCTTCTCAGCACGAGTCAAAAAAGCTGCCGCACCAGCGTTCCCGCTCAAGCAGCAACGTTGCTGCTGCTGCTGCTGCTGCTGCTGCTGCTGCCGCCGTTTCTCCTTCCTCTTCCTCTCCCCCTTCTCCTCGCGCTGATTGCACAAACAAGCGAAAAGGGGGACCAATACCAAATAGGGAAGGAGGGAGCGATGATGTATCAATAACGGACTCCGAGTCGAGTGGCCGGGACCTGACTAGAGGAGGAGGGATGCGACAGCAGCACAAGCAGCAGCAGCAGCAGCAGCAGCAGCAGCTGACTGGGTTGATGAGTCAAGACGAAGTAGAGGATTTGGTGGATCGAAAAGAGTTGCTTCTGAAAAGACTAGAGATAGTGATGGGGGGAGGAAGGAAGGGAGGGAGGGAGGGATGGGCCGAATCCACCAAGCGCAAGGGCAACACTATTACTGCTGGTGCTGCAGCTGCTGCAGCAGCGGGGAAAAGCACAGTCCCCCCAAAAGTGGGAGATGTACACTGGGACTTCCTGTTGAAAGAGATGCAGTGGATGGCGACTGACTTCGAGCAGGAGCGTGCCTCCCACCTGCGGCAGCGCAAAAAGTGCGGAAAAGCTGTCGTGAGCTATTTTGACAAACAGGGCTCGCGGGAGGAGAAGTTGGCGAGGGAGGAGCAGGAACGGAGGAGGAGGGTGGCAGGGCGGATATCGCGTGAAGTTAAGGGCTTTTGGAAGAAGGTGAACAAGGTGGTGGCTTTTAAGCAGAAGCTGGAGGTGGACGAGGGGAGGAAGAGGGCGATGGATAAACACCTGACATTTCTCGTGGGGCAGACAGAGAGATACAGCAAGATGGTGGCAAGGAATATGGTGATGGGGAGGGAGGGAGGGATGAAGGGAGGTAGGGAGCGAGGGAGGAGAAGGAGAAGGAGAAGGAGGAGGGTGGCGGCGGTGTCCAGCGGAGGGGGGGGGACGGATGGGGAGGGAGGGACGGAGGGAGGGGATGAAGAGGAGGAATGGGCCACAGAAGGTGAGGTGGAGGATGATGATGATGGGAGTTTCTCGTTAGAAGGGGAGGAGGGAGGGGAAGACAAAGGATGGGGAGAAGAGGAAGCGAGGGAGGAGGAGGAGGAGGCAGAGCGGGCTTTGGATTTGCAGGAGGAGGAGGAGGCCAGGGAGGGAGGGAGGGAGACTTACAAGGAGGAGCTTGAGACCTTGAGAGAGGAAGGAGAGATAAGTGTGGAAGAATTGAAGAGGAGGTATGCGGCCATGAAGGAAGCGGAGGAGGAGGAGGGGGAATGGAGGGATGAGGAGGGGGGGGAGGAAGAGGAGGAAATCGAGGAGGACGAGGAAGATGAGGAGGATGAAGGGGAGGAGGACGAGTATGTGCCTATGGAAGTAGATGGGGAAGAAGAGGATGCTGAGCGTGATATGGACGCACAGGAGGAAGAAGAAGGGAGGGAAGGAGGGGTTGAGGAGGAAATGGCGGCCTTAAAACGGGAGGGGGAGATGACAGTGGAAGAGCTGAGGAAGCTTTACTATGGCAATGGTGGGGATGAGGGGGAGGCAGGGAGGAAAGAAGAGGAGGAGGAGAAGGAGGAAGAAAAAGAAGAGGAGGAGGAGTTTCCGTCCTCCGATTCAGACGGGGAAGGAGAGTATCAAATGGAGGGAGAGGAGGAGGAGGACGACGAGGCGTCGTTGGAAGAGCAGGACGCGAGGGAACGGGGAGGCTACATGGAGGAATTAAAGCTCCTAAACGCAGAGGCGGCGATGTCCCCGGAAGAATTGAAGAGGTTGTATTACGGTGATGGGGAGGGAGGGTGGGAGGAAGAGGAGAGGGGAGCGTCGGCAGCAGCAGTTGCAGCAGCTGCAGCAGCAGCTGCAGCAGTGGGAGATGGGAGGAGAAGAGGAGGATCGTTCACTGCGGCGCTGCTAGAGCAGGAGGAGAAGGACGACGAAGAGGAGGAAGAGGAAGAAGAAGGAGAGGAAGAGGATGAGGAAGAGGAAGAAAATTTGGATGAGGAGTATGTCGCTGAGGAAGAGGAAGATGATGAGCGATCGCTTGACGCACAAGAGGAGGAGGAAGGGAGGGAGGGAGGAGATGAGGAGGAGGTGGCGGCCTTACAGAGAGAGAATGACATGCCGTTGGAGGAGTTGAAGAGATTGTACTATGGAGGGAGGGGAGCGACGCCTTTACCAGAGAATGAGGATGATGAGGAGGAGGATAAGGCGGAGGATGAGGGGATGGAGGACGACATTTCAGAGACATCGAACAGCAGTCTTCATGCGCCTGCCGAGAGGAAGGAAAAAGAAGGAGGCAGGGAGGGAGAGAGGGGCGCGGGGGGATCGACCTCAGGGCCGGAGGAGTCCGAGGGAGGGAAGGAGGAAGCAATGGAGAAGGAGAGCGAAGAGAAGGGTGGAGAGGGGGACGCGATGATGCATCGCTTGGAGGAGATGGATGAGAAAGCGAGGACGGTAGCGGTAGAAAGGCCCTTCCTGTTAGCGCCTGTGCTGAAGCTGAGGGAGTATCAGCACTCGGGAATGAATTGGCTTGTCTCCTTGTTTGAGCGCCGCTTGAACGGCATCCTGGCCGATGAGATGGTAAGTGCCTCCCCTCCTTCCCTGCCTTTCCCCGTTCCTCTCTTGATCTTCCTCATTTCTCGCTCCTTCCCCCACTCCTCCCTCCCTCCCTCCCTCCCTACCTCCCTCCCCTCCTCTCAGGGCCTGGGCAAGACAGTCCAGACTATTTCTCTCCTTGCTTACCTTGCCGCGCATCGTGGTATCTGGGGCCCGCACCTCATCGTCGTCCCCACCTCCTGCCTTGTGAACTGGGAAAGTGAATTTAAGCGCTTTTGCCCCGCCTTGAAGATCCTCCCTTATTATGGCTCAGGTATGCCCTCCTTCCCTCCCTCCCTCCCTCCACCCTTTATCTCTAAGTGTGGCCTTTTTTTATCCCCTTCCTCTCTCTCTCCCTCCCTCCCTTCCCACAGCTCCTGCCCGGAAGCAGCTCCGACAGGGGTGGACCAAGCCAGGTGCCTTTCACGTAGTCATCACCAGTTATCAGCTCGTGGTACAGGACGCCAATGCCTTCAAACGTAAGAAATGGTATTTTCTCATACTGGACGAAGCGCACAACATCAAGAATTTCAAATCGCAACGGTGGCAAACGCTTTTGACGTTCAATAGTCATCGGCGGTTACTGCTAACGGGCACACCGCTTCAAAACGACCTGATGGAGCTCTGGTCGCTGATGCATTTTTTGATGCCGCACGTGTTTCGATCCCGGAAAGAATTCAGCTATTGGTTTTCGAATCCCCTCAATTCAATGGTGGAAGGGTCAAGAGCCGTTAGCGACGGTTTAATTCAACGACTGCACACCATCATGCGGCCCTTCCTCCTTCGGCGCCTCAAGAAGGACGTCGAGAAACAGTTGCCGGGGAAATTCGAGCACATCGTCATGTGCCCTCTCAGTAGACGGCAAGCCCAGCTGTACGAGGAGTTTATGGCCAGGAGCAGCACGCGTGCAGCCCTGTCGGGGGGAAGCTTCATGGGTATGATGAATGTCTTGATGCAGCTGCGGAAGGTCTGCAACCACCCGGACCTCTTCGAACCGCGTCCGATCCGATCCCCTTATGCCATGTCTCCCTTATCCTTGGCGGTGCCCAAGCGTGTTGTGGATGTTCTAGAGCCCACCTCCCCCCTTGAGACTGTCTCGAGCTTTCTCGTCCATTTCCTATGGCAGAAACCCAGCCCCTCCTCCCTCCCTTCCTCCTCGTTGTTCAACCCTCCCGAGCACCAAGAGGATGCCCACCTCCTCCACCGCACTTTCTGCCTTGCCGCCTTCCCCTCCCACCTCCAATCCCTTCTTCCCTCCCTCCCTCCCTCCCTGCCCCCCTCCTCCCTCGCCGCCACCGACCCCCACATTGCGGCCCATATGACCGCTCTCTCTGCGCACCTTGCCCACGAGCGAGAAGACCAGCACCAGCTTATGGCTCGCGTGAGCCAGCAGCGTTGTGGTGCCCTCTTCTTCGACGGTCCTGAGGGAGGGAGGGTGGGAGGAGCAGGGGCCTGCAAATCTGACGGAGAGTGCATCCGATTCCGCCCATCTTGCTCCTCCTCTTCTTCCACCACCTTTGGCCTCGGCACGCTCCTCCGCCGCTCCCTCCACGTCGATCTCCCCCCCCCCGCCCTCGCCGTGGCCGCCCGCCTACAGCTACCAACCCCTCAACAGCCGCGCCACCCCTCCCTCCTTCGCTACCTCACCCCCACCTCCCTCCTTCAAGCGATCAAACTCGACGTGGACCGAGCTGCAGAGCTCTCCCCTCTCATCAACCGCTTCACCTGCGTCGTGCCCCGTGTCCTCTCCTCCTTTCCCATCCTCCTCCACTCTTCCTGTTCCTCTTCTCTCTCCTCCCCCTCCCTCCCTCCCTCCCTCCACCCTCCCCTTACCCACCTCCGGACCCGCCTCCTCCGTCCTTTCCACGCGGCCGCCCTCCGTCAGTCCCTCGTCTTCCCCGACCGCTGGCTCATCCAATACGATGCCGGCAAGCTCCAGGTGCTAGCGAGGCTGCTGCCCGCCTTGAAGAGAGGGGGTCACCGTGTCTTGATCTTCACGCAGATGACGAAGATGCTTGACGTCCTCGAGCAATTTTTAAGCTTGCACGGCCACGTGTACCTTCGGCTGGACGGTGGGACCGGAGTGGATAGGAGGCAGAAACTCATGGACAAATTCAACAACGACGAGAAGATCTTCTGTTTCATCTTGTCGACGCGCAGTGGCGGCCTGGGCATCAACCTGACGGGGGCCGACACGGTGGGCGAAGGAGGGAGGGAGGGAGGGAGGGAGGGAGGGAAGGAGGCCAGCAGGAGGGGCGTGTCTTTTACTCATGTGCTGTGAACGCTCATGCGGGTGTTCATGTGCGATTTCTCACTCTCTGGATCCCTCTGGATCCCTCCTACTTTCTTCCTTCTTCTTCCTTCTTCTTTCTCCACGTGCATGCTCCAAGCCTCTTTTCCCTCATCCTTCCTCCCTCCTTCCCTCCCTCCCTCCCTCCCTTCCTCCTTGTAGGTCATTTTCTACGACTCAGATTGGAACCCGGCCATGGACGCTCAAGCTCAAGACCGCGCCCACCGCATCGGGCAGACGCGCGAGGTGCACATCTACAGGTACCTCCCTCCCTCCCTCCCTCCCTCCCTCCCTCCCTCCCTCTTTGTGTCACACCCTTACACTGTGTCATTCCCTCCCTCCCTCGCTCTCTCTCCTTCCCTTCGCCCCACCCAAGGCTCGTGTCCGAAAAAACCATCGAAGAAAATATCCTGAGAAAAGCCCGTCAGCGGCGCCACCTGGACTTCTTGGCTATCACTGCTGGAAACTTTACCCCTGAGCAGATGTACAACCAACGGTCGTTAACGGAAATGCTTCTGGGCGATGAGAGAGAGGGGGAGGGAGGAAAGGAGGGAGCAGTTGTGACAGCCCCGGCAGCGGGGGTGAGTGCCAAGGAGGTGCAAGCGGCAATGGCGGCGATGGAGGACGAGGCCGATGTGGCTGCTATGAGGGATGCAGAGATGGAGGGTGCGGAGGAAATGAATGAATTTGACGACAGCAAGAGAGGGGGAGGAGGAGGTGGGGGTGTTGGTGGAGGTGGAGATGAGGATCCTACAGGAGGAGGGGCGGGGGAGGGGCCGGGGGAGGAAGCGGAGGAAGGAGGGGAAGGGGACGACAATAAAAGTACGGCCACGAGGGTGAGCAAAAAATCGAAAGGAGAGGAGGGAGGGCGGGAGGGAGAGGGGGAAGAAGGAGCAATGGGAGAAGAGGAGTTTGCGGCGTTCCAGAACCGGCTTGGCCCGGATGTAGGGGCGATTGAAGCGAGGCTGAGACCTGTGGAGAGGTACGCGTTTCGGTTCAGAACGGAAATCGATCCGTACTATTCCCTCTTTTATGTGTCGGAGGAGCAGCGACGGAGGGAATTGGAGGAGGACGCGGCGGCGACTGCGGTGGACGTGGAGGTGTTGGAAGCCGCAGCAGCGGCAGAGGAAGCCAAGAGCTTGGAGGAGGGAGAAGTGCTTGCCACGAGCATGGACATGGAGCCGGAGGCCATCCAGCAGCAGGAGTGGGGCTATCGGAAAGAGAGGGGGAGGAGGAGGGCGGAGGCGAGGAGGAGAGCAATGACGGGCGACGACTGGGTCCGGGAGGTGGAGGCTTTGTCAGGTACGTAGTAGGAAAGGAGGGATAGGGGAGAGGAGGGAGTGAGGGAGTAATGTGATCATCACGTTACTTATCCTTCCCTCCCTCCCTCCCTTTCTACCTCCCTCCCTTTTCCTCCCTCCCTTCCCCCCAGGCTACCCCTACTGGTTCAACAAGGACACAGGCGAGGCCGTATGGGATACACCTGCGGTGGTAATGGAGCGAGAAGCCCATGCTCGCGCCCGCGAGGAGGGTTTTGGCGGCTTGCCAGCAGGCGTGCTACAGCATCTCATGACATTCCTCCCCCCCGCCCCTGGGAGGATAAGGGCAGGTGCGGTGTGCGTCAAGTGGCGTGTGGCCTCCCTCCATCCCTCCTTCTATAAGCGGGTCTTGTCCGTGGAAGGAGCCGCTACCATGGTCAAGGCACAGCAAGCGGCGGCGGCTGCTGCTGCTGCGCTTGCTGTCAAGAAGAAGAAGACACCCCCCCTCCCCTCCCTCCCCTCCTCCTCGAAAGAGGGAGGGGAGGAGGAAGGTGGGGAGATCCAGCCTGGGGTTTTCCTCTCACTGCGCGCAGCGCTCGCAGCAGCCGTAGACGGTGAAACCTTGCTCCTTGATCCGGGTCATCACTGGCCGGATGATGACATCGCCACCCCTCCCTCACTCCCGTCCTCTTCCTCGTCCTCGTCCTCGCTGGTCATCGACAAGCACGTTCGTTTGTTGGGCGACAGTTTTGAAGCGTCTCGAGTAGTTTTGGAGTTGAGGGGCACCCTGCTGTTGCAGGCAGGGAGGGAGGGAGGCAGGGAGGGAGGGAGGGGTGGATTTTTGACCCTTCAGATGATGACCATTCGACGTCCTGGCTCTTGCTTGGAGGCAAGTTCCTGTATGAAGGTAGTGAGGGAGGGAGGGAGGGTAACCCTTGTAGGGGTGGTGGTAAACGATGAAGGGGGTGGTGGGGGAAGTGGGGGTGGGGAGGGAGGGAGGGAGGGAGGAGCTGTGGAGGTGGAGGGAGGCGGTGAGTTGGTGATGTACGGGTGCACGGTGCAGGGGGCAGAGGGAGGAAGGGCAGGTGTGAGGGTGGGAGAGAGAGCGAGAGCCATTCTTTGTGGATGCGAGATCGTGAGGAACTCGGGCCCGGGGGTGGGGGTAGGGAAGGAGGGGAGCGTGATTTTGTTAGATTGCAGGCTGGGGGAGAACGAGGGAGGGGGGTTGGAAGCGAGAGAGGAAGGGGCGTGCTTGGTGATGAAGCATAACGATTTGACGGGGAACAAGGTGGCATCCCTGAGGACGCTGGGCGGGAGGGAAGGAGGGAAAGAGAAGGGGGTGGTGAAGGTGAATGTGAGTGGGTTCAAGAATTTGGTCGAGCAGGGGGAAGAGGATTGGAAGAGAGGGATGGTGGGAAAAGAGAGTTATCGGGTGGATCCTGGCCTGTTTGACAACCTCCAAGACGAGGAGGATCAGGGGGCAATGGCAGCAGCAGCTGCAGCCGCGGCGAAGGACCGAATTGGACGGAAGGAGAAGCGGAAGCGCGATGCCCTCGAAGACGGCGCAGGCAACAGAGGAGGAAGAGGGACAGGAAAATCAGAAAAAAACAGCACTTCCAGCAGCATCAGCAACCGTCAACACAACCACCAGCACGAGCAGCAGGAGCAGCCACCAAAGCCCCGCGCGTCTCGAGTGCAATCTGCCGAAGAAACACGCGCCCTCTACGAGGTTCCGCGCTATTCTGCATTGCGTGTCGACCCGGCTTTTGAACGCGTGGCAGTCCATCTTCCCAACACCCAGAAACGCACCTCGGTCATGCGGAAAAACGTCGATAAATTCCTTTCCACCCACCCGGGATGGGAGCTACTCCCCCCCCCTCCCTCATCCTCGCCCCCGTCGTCCTCGGCCTCCTCCTTCTCCCTCCCCTCACCCACCTCTTCCTCTTCTGGTACGCTTGCCCATCGGGCAACCCGACGTTCCGCTGCTGCTTTCCATTCGTCGCCGGACGGAACAGTGGCAGCAGAGGCAGCAGCTACAACATCAGCAGCAGCTGCAGCGAGAAGTTGGGGAGGAGGAAAAGGAGGGGAAAGAGCAAAAGGGGGAGGTACCGCAGCAGTAGCAGCAAGAGCAACAACAACAGCAACGCCAGGTGTAGCAACAGCAACAGCAGGAACATTGTCACCCCCATATTACCCCTCTTATCCATATGGGGACGGAGGAGAAGAAGGAAGGCTTTATGCCCTACCTCCTCCCTCCCTTCCTCCCCCTCCCCCTTCTTCCTACTCCTACGCATCTTACTCTCAGCCTCCTCAGCTGCAACAGCAGCCCACACCTGAGCAGCAGCAGCAGCAGCAGCTGCAGCAGCAGCAACAACAGCAGCAGCTGCAACAACAACAACAGCAGCAGCAACAGTATGCGGCCTACCTCTACGCTCAACAGCAGCACCAGGCGCCGCTGCCAACGTTACCGCCGCACACCCAGCAGCAGCAGCAGCAGCAGCAGCAGCAGCAGCAGCAACAGCAGCAACAGCAGCAACAACAACAGCATGCAGCCCAAGAAATGTATTACCATTACCACCATCACCAGCAGCAGCAGCACGACCCATGCCTCTACCCCTCCTACCCTTCTTACTCCCCTCGGCCCGGAGCACCTCCCTACCCTCCATTTTCCGCCCCTCCTCCCTCCCTTTTCCCCCCTCCTCCTCTCTTTGGCGCTTATGCTCCCCCTTACCCTTCTTATCCCAACCCTCTCGCCCCCGGGGGAGGGGGAGAAGGAAGGAGGGAAGGGATGGGAGAAGGAAAAGAGGGAGGTGGTGGGGCGCAGCTTTAGGAGAGAAGGTAAGTGGAATGTTAAAGGGGACGTAATGAGGAGGGTTACGAGAAGGAGATGATGAGGAGAAGGATTACAATTACAAGGATGCGCAGAGTAGTTGCCGAAGATGAACACAAGAAGTCCACAGGATAAAGCAGCAAATAGATAATTTGAGTGTGAATATTATAATGTAAAGGCAGACAAAGTAGAGGCGATGAGAATAACAACAACAATAGCAGCAGCAGCAGCAGCAGCAGCAGCGGGAGCAGGGGCAGGGTTAGAGGCAGGAGCCGAAACAACGCAAAGTGACAAGATAATAGAAAGAACACACACCAAGGAAATAATCGACAAAAAGAAATGGGGCACTTTCACACCTTTTCACACACTCCTGAAGGCAGCCATTCTTGGAGGCTTTTGTCTCGTTGATGGCTTGAAGCAGGCGTGCATACACTGGATGAAAATCAATCGAAATTGAAGAGAACAAAATTACGTTCTTTCGTGGCTGCGACTCCTTTTCCTTCACTTTCCTTCAACCTCATTTCTTAGCGTCGAAATTTCCTTCTTGTTTTGTGTGTTGTTGCTGCTCATGTTATGGTTGTCGATCAGCCATCTTTGTCCTTTCCGTCACTCTCTTCCTGATCCTTGTCCTTTCCATCACTCTCTTCCTGAAGAGTTTTGTGGATCATCTTTCCCCCTTCTCCTTCATTCCGCGCCGTGAGACAGCTGAGTGAATCATAGAAGAATGAGGACAAGCCCATGCTAAGCCCTCATCCCTTTATTTCCTCTGATTATTTCTCCTTCCTGTTGTGGTGGTAACAAATGATGGTCTTCGTTTCTCTACCTTTCCTATCTACCCTCAAGGATCAAAAAGCCACCTCATCCTCGCATCCCCCCTCGCTTGCTCACTCCCGCCGTGACCAGGAAGTCACGATACTGATACTGCTGCCCTGGCTCCTGCTCCTGTCCCTGCTCCTACTCCTGCTTCTGCTACTACCGCTGCTCCATCCTAAGTGACGTGCTGCTGTCAGCATTAATGCTACCCCTGCTCTTCTCCCACCTTCCTTTCCTCCTCCTCCTCCTCCTCCTCCTTAACCTGCTGCTCCTGCTGCTGTCACTCCTGCTCATCCTCATCCATCTACTTTCCTTCTTCTCTTGCTACTCATTACTGAACTCTACTTATTTTTCTCCCACATGAAAATTTTCCAACCTGCTGAGGCGGCTTCAAGACCTCCTTCTTTCCCACTTTCCCTCGTCCTCCAACTATCAGGATTTTGAACAGACTGCGTACCTCTCTTTCTTTCCCTGCACTCTCTCCGCCGTTGTCATTACAATGAAATTAATAAAATAAAAATAAAATAGAAAAATAATGAATAATAATAATTAAGAATGTAATGCGGGTCGACTGTCGGCCTTTTTGATCATGGCCTACGATTGCCTGTGTATTTCACTCTCTCACTATCACACGCGCGCAATTTCTTCCTCCACCCTATCTGACGTCTCGATTTGTGCTCTACCTATAAATCCCTCCTTTCTTTCTTAATCATTTGTTACCTCAATCAAAACCTTGCTACCATCCATTCCCTGTCTCCTTTCCCGATCGATCTTACCACCTTATCGCATGCATGCGTGACAAGCCAAATAATCTTCACTCGTTCGTTCCCTCCAACTATTTTAAAATATCTCTCTCCCCTTTTTACGCCTCGGCTTTAGCCGCTGGGGCCGCCACCGTAGCGCCCAACGTGGGGAAATCGTCATCCGATCGTTTAAATTCCTTAGTCGCCGCCTTCTTCTCCCCACCTCTCCCCCCCTTTCCCTTCCCTCCCTTACTGTTTCCGGCATTTCCACCCTCCTCCCCAGCAATCGGATCCGCCTCTCCGTTTTCCCCCGTGCCCTCCTCCCCTTCTTCCTTTTCCTTGGGCTCCGCCTTCTTCTTGATCGGGCGGGGCTGGACTGAGAACCACTCTTTCTTCTCCTTCAGTGCCACCACCGCCGCCTCAACCCCGTCCTTCTTACTCGGTGCGTCAAGTTTCAGAAGCGCAAACGACGCCAGCAGCTCCGGAGAGTGTGTCAAGGAGCTGTTTTTCTTCTTCCCCCCCTCAGGCTTCTTCTCCTTCTTCTTCTTCCCGCCCCCCACCCACCGCTCCTCCTCCTCATCCTCTCTCCTGAAAGCCTGTAATGTCATCCCATCATGCTCAAAAGCCGCCGCCGGCCCCGCCGCCGCCGCCACCGCAGCTGCTGCAACCGCCGCGGTGGCTGTCTCCTTCTCGACTAAAAAGGTAGTCTTCAAGTAATTTGATAGGTAGTCGCACAGAGCCATTTCCTCCTCAAACGGAATTTTCTTGGCCTCCTCCTCCTCTCGCTTCCTCTCCCATTCCTCCTTCTGGGCTTTCCGCTCCGCTTCCCTCACCTTCCTCTCCTCATCCATGAACGCCTCCCACTCCTTCCTCGCCGCCTTGAACTCATCCCACTTTCCCTTAACCTGCTCACGAATCGCCTTGATCTGGGTGATAGCCTCCGACTTCTTTTTCCAGAATACGTTCCTTTCATCATGTAATGTGGGGATTAGACCCTTCTTTCCCCCCTCGCCGCCATTCTCCTTCGCCTGCACCGCATCACACACCTCCCTCTGCGCAGTCAGCCGCCCCAGGCACTCGGTGAAGGCGTCTCTTTTCGCCTTCAACAGCCCCTGGATCCGCGCCCTTTCGTCCTTATCGTTCTTGATCTGTCCCTCCGACGCCCCTAACGCAGACAGCTGTCGCTTCTGCCCGCGGAGGCTCTCCAGCTCCTTGACCAGCTTCTTCTCCTCGCCCAAAGTCATGGACGTGGTGCTCTGAAGCTTGTTCAGGCGGCTCATCTCCGCGTCAATCTCCTCGACAGATCGAAACTTCAAGCTTTGCTTCGCGTTCTTGCTTGCGTCGATGGCCGTGTCCACCTTCCCCTTGACTCGGTCGAACTCAGCCGAGAGGGTGTCCTGGAGAAGGAGGAAGGGAGGGCGGGGAAGGAACGAACGGGGAAAAAGGTAGGCAACACTGTACTGTGGGATGCTTTCGAGATCGACATGTTGCACCTCTCCTCTGCTAATTTCTTTCTTGCTCACTAACCTTCTCCGCCTTGATCTTGTCGAGCTCCGCCTTGATGGCGTCACGTTTCGCCCTTTCCTTGGATAACTCGTCCTGTTCTCCAGACCGTGCGGCCATGGCCACGTCAATCTTCTTCTTGATTTCCTCCATCTTTTTATCATACCCCGCAATGTTCTCGTTCAGCTTGTCGATCTCGGCTTGCAGGGCACCTACGACCTTGTCGAGATTGCGCTTGTCGGGGCGGGGGCCGGCGGGGAGGGCCTTGGGAGCCTGATGAAGAGGTGGAGGCAGGGAGGGATGGACGGGTGGAGGGAGGGTGAGATAGAGGAGGCAAGAACTTGAAGCATTGTCAGGTAGTTGATAGCAGGGAGAAATACTGTGGCATTGACGCACAAGAATAAGGAGACATTTGCTGATTGGAATGGAATCGAAGGAGCGGTGTGGAAGAAGCGGGGCTCTCAACACGCGGTCACATATACATACCTTGGGCTTGCTCTCCTCCGCAGCCTCGGCGGCCGGAGGGGAGACCTCCGTGGCTTCAGTAGAATTGGTCATGCTGCTACTGTTGCGGCTGGCGTGCAACGCTCTCTCTGTGGTGTTTTATGTTGTGGGTGGTGGATGACGAGATGACGATGGAGTTCCGAGACGAGAAGTGGTGAGGGCTTGCGAGAACCGCAAGCTCCACACTCGAGGACGTGCTTCTACGTTTCTGCCTCTACCAATTCGTGGACTCGCTGTGAATAAGTTTGGAATAAAATGCTTGGCTGAGTGTGTAAGACTGAGCAGCCTCAAGCGGATTGGCCTGGCGGATGGAGAAGGAAAGAACGATGGTGGGGAGAGAAAAGGAAGTTTTGTGGCCCTGGCGAGTCGTCTTGGGGGGTGGGGACATGCATCTGTTACCTTACGTGCAGCAACGCTCATAGAGTGCAACGCCTCCTGCGCCACCATGTTAAGGCGGAGGGGGGTGTGCACCGCAAATCGTACGTGTATGTGGTGGTTGGCTTCACAGGACAAGAAGGGAAAACGAGGTCAATAGCCCGGTTTCAAGCGAGGGGGGCACGGACAAGGCTACAAGCAGGATGAGACTTGGGACCTGCACTGCGATGGACAAAGGGCGCATGTTCTCTCACAGTAGCCATGTCATCGCCTAAAACCGAACCCCCTTCTTTTGGCATTGTGATGCCAGGTTGGATAATGTCCAAAGAGAAAACAAGGAGGGTGGACCGTGGGTTGTATGGAGATAGCCAATGTCACAATGCAGGGAAGCAATAAAATTCTTGAAACAAGTTTGCTGCGAAGGCTATGACACCTCATTTCAACTTCTTCCTGCTACCCTCCCACTTCCCCCCCACACGCACAGGACTAGATCACGCTGGAGCGATAGCTTCTCTCTACGTGTCCTGAGTACGGTCTTCTTCTTCCGCTGTGGCCTTGGGCCTAATTTTCCAGTTCTTTGTCGCTCATCTCCTCGCTCGGCACGTCGTCGTTACTTTCTTCTCCTACCTCAGCACCAACTACGACATCACCTGCTCCCTCCTTCTCCTCCTCCTACAATAGAACAATGCTGACCTCTGTTTTCGCGCGTGCGTCTGCACCTCTTCCGTCTATCCCTCCAAATTCTCCTCAGTCGACAAGCAGCAGCAGCAGTCCAAAGAAGAAAATTTGCCGCATCTGCTTGGAACCTACAAAGCCCGAGACGTTCATCTCGCCTTGCAGGTTGCAAGACCGAAAGGAGAAGAGAGAGGGATGGGAAGGCAAAGCAAAAGCATGAGCTCTGTATTATTAAGCAAGACATTCACCTAACCTATCTCCCTCTCTCTTTCTCCCTCCCTCCCTCCCTCCCTCCCCTCTTCCTCGTAGGTGCTCGGGCACCCAATCATATATCCACTTGCGTTGCTTGCGTCGATGGCAACGCAGCGCCATAAACAGTGACAACCCCTCTCGAGCTTTCTATTGCGGTGTCTGTGCGACAAGCTACGCAAATGCGTACTCCCTTGCAGCACCAACACCAGCACTAGCAGGAGCAGCATCCCAGACACAATCATATGCTACAGCTCCTACCGCATCAGGATCAGCAGCTGGCGGCAGTAGCGCTGCTGGTACTGGTGTTTCTCGCACTGGCACGCGTCTTCATTCTCGTCATATCCTTCCCCAACACCCGCAGCAGCAGCAAGAGCAGCAGCAGCAGCAGCAGCAGCAGCAGCTTGCTTACCTCGAACCACCCCTCGCTCTCAGCTCAATCGTACACAAAGCCTCGGTCGCTATGGTGAGGCCAGCCCTTCCTCCCTCCCTCCCTCCCTCCCCCTCTCTCTCCCCTCCCTCTCCCTCCCTCCTTCCTTCACCCACCCCTCATTCCTCCCCTCCCTCCTCCCCTCCCTCCCTACAGGAATCTGCCGTCTCTCCTTCATGGTTGCTCAAGGCCCTGGTTCTCCTCGCCCTCTCCTGCCTGGTCCCATGTTTCGTCCTCGTGTATTGGGCAGCGCTGGCCGTGTCCTGCCTCCCCTCCCCCTTCCCCCTCCCCACACACGACGACCTCGACCAGCACCTGCAGCAGCAGCAACAACGACGACACCACCGCCCCTATGACTCCTTTAGCAGCAGAAATACTAGCAGCAGCATCAGCAGCAGCAGCAGCAGCGTCTTAGCCGCTGGAAAGTTTCTCCTCGCTTCGCGTGAGATAGGCTCCGACTCCCTCTTTTATCGCTCCCTCGTCCTGCTTCTCGATCATGGTGAGCGCATCCCTCCCTCCCTCCCTCCCTCCCTTCCTCCCTCCCTCCCTTTTGACATCCCCTCGCCCCATTTTCGCACTCCTCTGCTCTCTCATCTTTTCTCCCTCCCTCCCACCTTGAATCAGATCACGGGCGATACACGTCTCCTCACCGCATCCCCCCTCCCTCCCTCCCTTCTTCCCTCCCTCCTCACCTCCTTCTATACAGGGCCTTGGGGAAGTAGGGGCGTCATCATCAACAAGCCTCTGAGGAGAACGAGGGAGGGAAGGTTATTGCTGCAGCGGATACAGTCAGCTGCTGCTGCTGCTGTCGGTGGTGGTGGTACCGCAGCAGGTAGTGTCAGTAGGGACGTACACCGACAGCAGCAGCAGCAGCAGCAGCAGCAGCAGCAGCAGCAGCAGCAGCAGCAGCAGCAGCAGCAGCAGCAGCAGCAGCAGCAACCAGAGAGAACGCAATTTGAGGAGGATGAGGGGAAAGAGGAGGAGGAAGGAGGGGGAGAGGAACGGCAGGAGGAAGCTGTCGCGGCGTCAGCTGGCGTCCCCTGGTCATCGATCTTGTGTGGAGGCCCCGTCGAGCCGCAATCCCTCCTCATCCTCCACAATGGTCCTCGCCCTCCTTCCCCCCCGCTCTCCTCCTCCTCCTCTTTCTCCTCCTCTCTCGCCTCCTCCGCGCTCGGTGCAGAGGAGGGGGGAAGGGAGGGAGGGAGGGAGGTAGAGGTGGGCATGGGGCTGTTTGTGTACGAGTGTTCCTCGCAAACGTTGGATTTGCTGCAGCGGTGGTGTGGCTCGTCCTCGTCCTCGTCCTCGTCCTCGCTCCCTTCCTCGTCCTCGTCCTTGTCCTCGCTCGTCCGGCCATCGTCCCCCTCCTCCTACTCCTTCCAGCCGCCCTCTGTCTATGACGACGAGGACGAGGACGAGGACGAGGACGACACTGGAGAGGAGGGAAGGGAGGGAGGGAGGGCGAGGAAGAGGAGGAAGAGGAGGGCGAAAGCTTTTTTTGGATTTTCCGGATGGGTGTCAGGGCAGCTTGCGGAGGAGGTGAAGAGAGGGGAGTGGTGTGTGTTGGAATTAGATGATGAGATTACTGCGGAGGTGGTTTTCAATGTCTCCTTGGATGAGGGGGAGGGGGAGGGGGAGGAGGGGGGAGGAGGGGAGGGGGAGGAATTGTGGGAAGTGATAATGGGAGTGGTGGTGGAGGGGAGGGAGGAGTAGGGGTAGACATGCAGGGAGGGACGAAAGAAGGGAGTGATAAGGAAACCTCGATCGATGAGGTTTGGATGCATGATAGGAAGGAGGGAGGGAGGGAGGGAGGGAAGTGAGTAGTGCTTTTTTAGAGTTGTTGTTGATAATACATATGTCATGCCTACGTTACAGAGGAATAAGAAATTGTCTTTTAGCCGTTGACGTCGTTGACCGTAAATAGAGAAATGAACATAGAAGAGGAGGAAAAAAAAAGGAAAAAAAGGAGGACGAAAAACGAGCAGAAGAAGAAAAGGAAGACGAAGGAGGAGAAGGAGACGACGAGAACGACGAGAACGAAGGGCAGGTCGTGGTCCGCCGGAAAATAAGTATAGGACATGTGGATGACAAACACGAAATCAAGGACATAGTGACTCCTCACGGAGACTCTATCCAGTCTGCTCTATCCGATGATAAGAATTTTGTTTTGCTTGATTTATTTTTCTCCTTTTGCTGCTTCTCTTGCGTCCTTGTGCTCTTCGTCTCCTCTTCCTTGTTCTTTTCCTCCTCCTCCTCCTCCTCCTCTTCCTCCACTCGCTTGCTTGATTCACGAGAGATGCAAAAAACAAATCAAAGACTGCTCACTTTGTGCCGCCACTTTCCTCCTTCCTTCATTCCTTCCCTCCCTCCCTCCCTTTTCCCTTCCCAGATGCCCTTCAAGAAGGACTCTTCCCCTTCTCTCTCGGCAAACATATAAGTTTCGCACCCTCCCTCCCTCTCTTCTTCATTCCTTCGACTCGAGCAGACCATCATTATTATTTCTCACGCTTTCGCTTTTCTCGGTAACAAGTTCTCTCTCACTCACCATTTATCTGTGTTCCTCTCTCTCCCTCCCTCTCTTCCCATCTATCCATCTTTCCCTTCTTCTCTCGTTGACGATCAAGCCGTAGCTCCCACCTGCCCACCCCTCACTCCCTCACCCGTACACTCTCACAAACACACACTCACGCCCACGCATCCACCCACTCACTCCCCCCATTGCTTCTTTTGTCCAAATACAACATCTTTATCCAACTCAATCTTTAAATTTATAGGATAACTATGAATAGATTGAATGATTAATGAACTAATCATCATTTCTTCACACTCAGAACGTTCAGGCTAGTCTAAAAAGAAGCGTTCTATTCCCCACCTTTCGGCCCCTTTCTCATCATATCCTCCCCTCTGCGCAGGCCTCCTCAAACCATCCTGACTTTCTCCCTCCCTCTCTCCCTCCCTCCCCCCAACCCTACCTCCCTCCCTCCCCCCCAACCCTACAAGCTCGCCACTCGGGTTGAGTGCCACTTCAAAGCCAAAAACGCCACCAGCCGAAACCCCAACATAAACACAAACAACATGCCCATGTTAAAGCTCAATTCGTCCGGTGCGGCCCCTACATAGGTCAAGACTGCGTTTCCATTCCGGAAGGGACAGATGACGTTAAAGCCGCAGTTGATTGGTTGGTTGGCGTACTCGTTGATGATGATGGCATGATAGGTGTACCTGAAAATTGAGGGAGGGTATGTGACAGAGGTGAGTCAAGTGAGTTAAGAGTTCAGTAGAAAGGTGTAACGGGAAGAGAAAGGAGGGAAGGAGAGGGAGAAAGGGGAAAGATGGAGGGAAAAGAAGGAGGGAGGGGAAGAGGAAGGGAAGGAGGGAAAGAGGGAAAGGAACAAAGCGCACGAAATGCCAAAGGACGAGAAGGAGGACATAAGGAAAGAGGGAAGAAGGGTAGCATATGAAGGCACGGGCCACGTGCCACATACCTGATGATCGAGAAGTATTGCAACGGTCGAAGCCACGTAGCAATATTGTCCATATCGAGGAGCAGCCCCGAGAACAACGCCATGGGCATGATTACCACTGAGCCCGCCGCAATCGCCGCCGTGGTGTTCCTCAATATCGCGCTCAAGGCATAGCCCATTGCCACTGCCGCGTTCGCGCACAAAATCAACGTCATGATAAAGGTAAAATATGCGTCCCCCGTCGGCCGTAGCCCCACCATGCCGTACACGATAGACCCAAATACAAAAGGAAAGAGCACCTGGAACGGGATCTCACTGACCGTGCGAGCCATGAAATAAGACCCCACGCGATTCGCCCCGGCCAGATATTCCCGCATAAAGACAGCAAAATCACGGGGGACCTCCTGCACGACCCCAAACGTGGCCGAGATGCATTGGTTGATCGTCACGATGAACGCCACTCCGATCTTGTTCTGCACTGCCTTGTACGTGTCGTCTTGTCCAAAGTAGACCAAACCCAGCAACGACCCCATCAGAATCGAATTCACCAGCCGGGCGCGCGTCAGGACGGGCTCGCGCTTGTATTGAAGCACGGTTCGCTGCAGAGAAGGAGGGGGGTGAAAGGAAGAGGAAGGAAGAGAGGGGGGAGAGGGTGCAAAGATCAGCTTTGGTCTCATCCGCATCGACCTACCATCCAGTCGAGCGTGGCGCCCAACCTCCAACCCCCTTCTCCTCCCTGCCTCTCGGTCTCCCTTCCTCCCTCCCTACCTTACAACTCTCCCAAAACTGCGTCTCTGCCGTCGCTGGGTATTCCGTGATGGCAATTCCTGTTTTCTTCCTCGGCTTCGCCAGCACCTCAGGACTCAACCGTCCAAACCACTTGTCGTTGGCCTTCCTCAAATCCGACTCGGCGTATGCGTCAGTCACTCCCCTCAAGCGTGCCATACTACTCTCGTATTCGCTCGGCACCACCGCCAACTCCTCAATAAAGAAGTCGGCCGGATTAAAATTAGCCGGGCATTTGGTTCCCAACGCGGCAAAGTAATCCACGGCCTTGGAGCGCTCACCTGGGGGAAATAGTAAGAAAGAGGAGAGGAAGAAGGGAGGGAGGGAGAGAGGGAGAGAGTTTATGTGTGTGTCAGGGAGGAATTCCTTTAGTCGACCTATGAATAACTCCCCTCCCTCCAATCTTCTCCCCTCCCTTCCTCTCTTTCTCTCTCCCTTCCTCCTCAAGACCCTCGCTAGTGCATTTCTGCCCCCCCCCTCCCCCCCCCTCCCTCCCTTCCTTCCGCCTGCCTTTCCTCCCTCCCTCTCTCCCTCCCTCCCTCCTTCCAAAGCACCCTACCGAGGTAGGCCACGCGGCCCTTGGCGAGAAGGCAGAGGTGGGTAAAGAGATTAAACGTGTCGGAGGAGGGCTGGTGAATGACGCAGACGACGATCTTCCCCGTGTTGGCAAGCTTCCGGAGAAGGATGCAGACCTGAAGGAGGACAGGAGGGCAGAAGAGAGTGAGGGAATCAGTTGACATGTGTGCTTTGGTCCGTAAACAAAAGAAGGAAACCAAGAAGGTGACACACTGAAACGCCTTGGCACTCAATAGCCCTGTGTCTGTTCCTCCCCTTCCTGCGCTACCTCTCCGACCTCCCTCCCCGCCCTGCTTCCAAACGTACCGCTTCAGCCATAAATGAATCGAGGCCTGGAGGGAGGGAGGGAGGGAGGGAAGAGGGGAGGAAGGCGGGGTGGAAAAAAATGTGAGATTCACCGAAATATATACGATGTTCCGCACACATTACAGCATAAATAACAAATGTACAACAAAAACGAATCCCTCCCTCCCTCCCTCCCTCCCTCCCTCCCTCCCTCCCTCCTTCCCACCTGAAGTCGGCTCGTCCAAAAACAAGATGGCGGGGTTGGACAACAACTCCGTTGCCACCGCCACCCGCTTACGCTCCCCGCCCGAGATTCCTCGAATCAAGCTATTGCTGCCCCCGATCAAGGCATCTGCACACCCCTGCAACCCGACATCGAGCAAGATGCTTTCCACCTTCTCGTCTTTGATGTGGCTCTGAATCTCCTTGGGCATCCGCACCATGGCATGGAACCGCAAATGCTCCCTTACGGACAGCGTGGGGAAGAACAAGTCGTCCTGGTACACGTAGGCCGTGAGACCGAAGAAGGTGTTGTCTGCGGGCTTGCCATCCACGAAGACGTGGCCATCAAATTTCTGGTTCCGCAGAGAAATGCAATCGAGAAGGCTCGACTTGCCGGCGCCTTGGGGAAGAAGGGAGGGAGGGAGGGAGAAGAGGTAAGACAAGCCGCAATTTGGAACATGAACTGAGAACCAAGAAGATCAAAATGACCCTTCTCACCCCTCCCTCCCTCCCTCCCTCCCGCCCTCCCTCCCTCCCTCTCTCCAGCCCTACCTGACGCTCCCATCAAGGCCATCATATTCCCAGACCGGACCGAGCCTGTAACTCCTTCCAAAATCGTCTGTTTTACCGTCACACTTTTACCACTGGCGCCCCGCCGGGTGGCGGTCGCCGACAGATTTAATGTCCATCCTAAATGTGTACCGCGTATAACAGGCTTCTTCCCATCCGGAGTAGTGACAAGGGCCATAGGCGACTGGGGGGCAAAGAGGAGGAGGAAGAGATGGAGAATCGGTGAGAATTTAGATGTTAAAACGATTCGACAAGAGAACAAAGGGGGGAAAGTGCGTTGGGTAGGGAGGGAAAAAGGGAGAAGAGGGCCATCGGGGAGGACGGCAATGCAAAGAAAAGAGGAGGCAGGCACGCACACGTATACCTCTCGCTCGTCCAATGATGGCGGCGGTCGCTTTTTGACAATCGGCTGTCATACGCCTCCCACTCACTATCTCATTCCCTTATCTGCCTCCCTCAAGCCGCTACTCGCCAACACAACACCTACCTGGACACGCGAGTCCTCTTCCCCTTCCTCCATGGCCTTGATCTCCATCGCACCCCTCTCACGCGTTGCCATTGCTGCCGCGCGGGGTAGTGGCGGTGAAGCTGCGATAGTAGTAGCCGCTTGGCTGGGTGGCGGGGGGAGCTATTTCGTCCTTGTTTTTCTCACGCGATCACAATGCCTGCAGCAAGGCAGACACGCACACCTGCCGCTGACTTTCCAAGGGAGAACGCTGTGTGTGGTACGACCATTATGGGTAGACGTGAGCTGTAAATGTATGCACATGCATATATGTCGGAGACAGAGAAGGGAGATGGGAGAGAAGGGAAAGACAAGCTGCATTATCCCATTTGCACGTTGGGCAGACCCAACGGAATGTAGGGACATAAATGTGTATTCGTCGATGTAAATAAGAAACTAAGGATGAGCTGTTTTGCCATTAGCCTGCCACCCAGAGAGAAAGAAATAAAATAAGTGCATCAGAGAGTGCCGTTGAGTTCAGAGGCTTGGAGTGCGTGTCAGAGGAAACTTAGAGCAGAGGAGGATATCTCTTACGACATCCCTACGACTCCTTCTCGGGGAAGGGGCGAAAGGGGTGTTGCTTGTCGGAGTCCCCCCGTGAATTCTCGAGAGACAGGTGCAGGGAGCGACAGGCTAGTGGGATGTATAGTTTGAACAAGGATAGAGAGCACCATGTCCTACACACGGCCTGGACTTGGGGGAGGGAGGGCGATCTGTGCAGAAAATACGTTGACGATTCAAGCAGCCGTTCAAAACCAGTGCGCGAACAAGAGTGGAGGGCCAGCAGCTCACGACCCACTGAAGTTGCCTCTTGTGTGCCACAAATGCGCGGCCTGTATCTACAGTCTGTCCTCAGAGGCCGGCAAAACAACTGAAGCAGGACTGAATCAACCTACTAGGGAATATGGAATCATTACGTCTCGCGTGCGCCTGTTTTGTCTCTTTGGTTGCCAGCAAAGAAGGATCATCATCACCATCACCACTATCATCATAATTCATTTCACACCACACCACATAATCCACAGCTCAAGCTCTTGAGACAAAGCAAGCCAACGAGCATGCCGCCTAAAGGCAAGGGCAAGAAGGGAAAGCGCCGCGGGGACAGCAGTGACGAGGACGATGACCGTTCACAAACTTCGGCATCAACGACAGGTCAGCAGCAGCAATCGCACAAAGGAGGAGGCAAAGGAGGAGATGCCGCAGCGGCATCGAAGCGTGAAGCGCTCAAGGCGAAGCGCGAGGCACGCAAGAACAAGGGTGGCAGCGGCGGTGCTGGTGGGAAGAAAGGTGTTGTAGACTCTGACGATGACGAAGACCACCTCGCCGCAATGCTGAAAGGGATGGTAAAGAACGGTGCCAGTGACGATGATTCAGAAGAGGAAGAGGTAGAGCCCAAGCCTGCCGCACCTGCTTCCAAGAAAAAAAAAGGGAGGGCGGGAAAAATTGTGGCTCCTGGTCGTGGAGGATTTGCGGCTCTGGGTGGGAGCAGCGATGAGGAGGAGAGCAACGGCGACGGTGGACACCCTGTTCCAGTGAAGAAGGCCTCGGGTTTTGGAGCGTTAGGAGACGACAATAGCAGCAGCAGCAGTGCCAGCGAATCTGAAGAACCTGCTCCTTGTGATCCTTCCGCAGGGCCGGGGCCAGTGCTTCTGGCGGACGAAGACTCGGAGGATGAAAGACGTCGGCAGAAGAAAAAGGGAGGAAACGGCGGAAGGAAGCAGCTGCAGCGGCAGCAGCAGCAGCAGCAGCTGAAAGCCAAGGAGATGAAGCCTGAAGATCCTGTGTCAACGTCGCCACCTTCGCCCTGTCCTGTTTCTGTGGGTAAAAAAGCCCCTCCCCCGCCGCCGGATGCAAAGCCGTCGTTCGCAATGGAGGACGAGGATGAGGAACGAGGAAATGGAGGGGAGGAGAAAAAGAAAGAGAGGAAAATTAAGAAGAAGGAGAAGGAATTCGATAGTGACGACGAGGAGGCGGACGACGGAAAGAAGAAGAAGAAGAAGAAGGAGAAGAAGGAGAAGAAGGAGAAGAAGAATGAGAAGAAGGAGAAGAAGGAGAAGCAGGCCGGGAGCAGCTTGGACAGGGAAGAGGAGAGAGGCGGCGATGACCTCTACTCAATTTCGACAGGCATGGATAGTCTGCGTCTTACCTCTCCCATCCCCTCTCCCTCGGCCCCTGCCCCCATCCCTGTCCTTCCCAAGGCCACTACTACCCCAGCAGCACCAGCAGTAGCACCAGCAGTAGCAGCAGAAGAACCTGTAAAGCCCAAAAAGAAGCTCGATAAATTTGCCGCAAAGCTAGCAGCGAAGGCCGAGGAGGCTAAGAAGAAGGAGGCAGAACTTGCCAAGCTGAGGGCTCAAGTCGAGAAGGAGGAAGAGGAGAGTGCGCGTGCAGCAGCGGCAGAAGCAGCAGCTAGAGCGAAGGTAGCGGCGGAGGAGGCGTCGAAGCGGAAGGAGATAGAGGGAGAGAGTGCAGATGGCGAAGAAGAAAAAGAGGAAGGGGTGGAGGGAGGGAAAGGGGGGGAGGTGGACGCACAGTTCATGCACGACGAGGGGTGGGTGGAGGACTTCGGAGGGGGCAGTATCGAAGTGGTAATTCGCGAATTAAAGGAGAAGCTGGCCGAGCCTTCGCTATCGGGGAAGATGAAAAAAAGGTTGGAAAAAGAATTGGCGTCGGCGGAACGTGAGCAGGAGTATCAGAAGGCGGCGTTGAAAAGCTCGGCTGAAGGGGCGCAGTTCGCCTGTTCCCAAATGACCGTCAATGAGAACGACCCTCAATGGATGAATGCCCTCGACATAAAGATACCCGATTTCTCCATCTCGGCGCACAACAAGGAGTTGTTTCACAATTCGTCTTTAAGCATTGCACATGGGCGACGGTACGGTTTTGTGGGGCCGAACGGGCAGGGGAAAACGACGTTGTTGAAAATGATCGCGTCCCGGGACCTGAAGATCCCTCCAAGGATTGATGTGCTGTACGTGGAGCAGGAGGTGGTGGCGGATGAGACGCCGGCGGTGGAGGCTGTGATGAGGGCAGATAAGGAACGATGGGCGCTGTTGAAGGAGGAACAGGCGTTGTTGGCGAGTCTTGACAAGGAGGCTAACGAGGAGAAGGATGCCCGGCTGGCTGAGGTTTATGAGCAGATGGCGGCGATTGGCGCCGACCGGGCCGAGGCCAAGGCCAGGCGAATCTTGTATGGGTTGGGGTTTGATGAGGCAATGCAAGTGAAGCCTACGAAAAATTTTAGTGGTGGGTGGAGAATGAGGATCAGTTTGGCCAGGGCGTTGTTTTTGGAACCAACGCTGTTGATGCTTGATGAACCCACGAATCACCTGGACCTGAATGCGGTGATTTGGTTGGATGATTATCTGCAGAAGTGGAAGAAGACACTGTTGGTGGTGAGCCATGACCAAGATTTTCTGAACTCCGTCTGCGAAGAGATCTTGCATTTGGATTCGAAGAAAATCGTGCAGTACAAAGGGAACTATGATGACTTTAAAGAGATGGAGGAGCAGAAACGCAAGGGACAGCAACGTGCATGGGAGAAGCAGGAAAAGATGCTCAAGGCGCTTAAGTCGCAGGGACAAAGCAAAAGCAAGGCAGAGCAGACGGCCAAGGCGAGGGGTGCGGGGAGGGAGACTGGGGGGGCAAAGAAGAAGAAAGGGGATGCCGTCGCGACGGGGCAGGAAACGAACGAGGTCAAGACATTGATCGAGCGGCCGAGGGAGTACACGGTGCGGCTTGAATTCCCCGATGTCCTCCCTCTCTCCCCTCCCGTCGTCGAGGTCAAAGACGTCACATTCCGCTATGCGGGCAACCCGTGGATATTTGAAAATTTGAATTTTGGGATTGATCTTGACAGTCGAGTGTGTATTGTCGGGCCAAATGGGTCAGGGAAGTCAACGTTGCTGAAGCTGGTGACGGGGGCGTTGGAGCCGACTCGGGGAGAGATAAGAAGGAACCCGAAATTGAGGATGGGGATTTACAATCAGCATTTTGTGGACCGATTGCCGATGGAGCTAAGTCCAGTGGATTACCTGAGGGGGTTGTTCCCGGAGGAGACGTACCAGAGCGTCAGGAATTTGCTAGGTCGGTATGGGTTGCAGGGACATGCGCACGAGATTCCGAATCGGGATTTGTCCGGGGGGCAAAAAGCGCGGGTGGTGTTTGTGGAGTTGAGTTTGATGGCGCCTCATATTTTGTTTCTCGACGAGCCCACAAATAATTTGGATATTGAGACCATTGATGCCTTGTGTGAGGCGATTAATGAATTCAATGGTGGGGTGGTGTTGGTGTCGCATGACGCACGGTTGATCGAGGCGAGTGGGTGTAGAGTGTGGATTGTGGGGGAAAATAGGGATGTGGTTCAATTCGCGGGTGAGTTCGAGGATTATAAGATGGAGCTATTGAGGAAGATGGAGGCACATATGCAGGAGGAGGAGGATAGGAAGGAAGCAGCAGCGGTGGCCAGGAAAGAGCGGTTGGCATCCAGGGGATTGGGAGGCGCAGGGAGGGAGAGGGGGAAGTAGGGATGAGAACAAAGCGAAATTGAGAACAGGACACTGAAAAATAGTCGGACACAATGAAGCTGAAGAAATCTATGTGAAACATGAGGTGCGATGGGTTTTGTCTGCTGTAGTACTGCTCTTGGAAGAGGGAGGAGGAAGATGCAGGGGACAGGAAAATATGTAATGTCATTTTTTGCGCATACTGAGGCTGCTAGGGTGTGCACCATATTTTGGAAATCACATCATGAAAGTGAGCAAACGATCAAGTATTTTTAGGTAATACGTGTCAGTTTCCATCTCCATTCCTACGTCTCATATTTCCTTTCCTGTGGCATCGTTGAAAGGCATGCACCGCAAAAGCCTTGCAGCAAACCACACAAACTCACTATTCATAAAAAAAGTTTTCATACCTGCTCATGGTTTGCTTCTGCGCAGATACTAGAGCGGCATGGGCCGGGTGTGTGGCTGCGAGGTTAGGTGGGGAGGCAAAAAAGAATAGAATTACGAGGTAAATAAAACGCTGCTTCACCGAGCAGTCAGCTTTCAAGTCAATTTTATATCCTCCACTTATTTGTGTTCCCTAGTACGCAAAAAGCGCGGCCCATGCAAGATCCTGTCGCTGCCCTACTTCTGCCCCAGCCCCTCGCCGCAAGCCGAGCTAAAAGAAGAGACTGGCTGACCAGACAAGAGAGCGACGACTCTATCCCACAGCGTGTTGTTTTGATGATGAGATGCGTCTTATGCTAATGGTTTTCCTCAGGCTTGCATGCCGTTTCTACTGCTTCCTGTCTCAGGGCAGGGGGCCAAGCCCGGAATTTTGATGATCTTCGCACTTGGACCCGATCGACTTTCTTGTGTGGTTGTAGCTAGCACATACAGCATCGCCACGCCGTCCCTAAAGATCTTGGAAGTTTAAAAGGTGCCACAGCTCTTACAGGAGCAAGGTACAGCTTCCTGCACTCTATAGGCTGCAGCAAGATAACTCAAACCCACCACAGCAAGCGCCACGCAGCCAAATGCACCCTGCCCGAGCCAGACGGGCCTACTTGCTCGTTGCCCTGAAAGGAGCGAGTAGGATCATCGTCGTCCAGCTGTGACTAATGCTATCATGTCCACCCACCAGATGCATAAAGAAAAACATTATCCATACGCTTCAACCCCTCTTCTTCCTTTCTTCCCATCCGCCCACCAGAACCATGGTCAAGACTGCTGCCGTCGGCCTCCTGGCCTTGGCCGGGCTCACCTCTGCCTTTGTGCCCACCAACACGAACCTCCGCATGTCTAACAAGTGGGTGACCAAGGCCAAGGACGCCTCCTTCACCCGCAACCTGATGATGAAGCTGGGCGCGGGTGAGAAGGTCATCCTCATTGGTGTGGCCGCTGACTCCGGGTGCGGCAAGTCCACCTTCATGCGACGCCTGACCAACATATTCGGCGGAAGCAACGTTGGGCCCTTGGGTGGTGGCTTCGACAACGGCGGATGGGAAACTAATACGCTTGTGTCCGACACCACCACTGTTATTTGCCTGGATGACTACCATGCCAATGACCGTGGGGGCCGCAAGATCACGGGCCGCACTGCCCTTGAGGCGGCGGAGCAGAACTTCGACCTCATGTACGAGCAGCTTAAGGCCTTGAAGGAGGGCAAGACGGTGGCCAAGCCCATCTACAATCACGTCAACGGCACCTTGGACAAGCCAGAGGATGTAGTGCCCACTCCTATTGTCATCGTCGAGGGGCTGCACCCTTGGTATGATGCCCGTGTGAAGGACCTCTTGGACTACACTATCTACCTGGACATCTCCGACGAGATTAAGCGTGCCTGGAAAATCCAGCGTGATATGGCTGAGCGTGGCTGGACTCTGGACCAGGTGGAGGCCGAGATTGAGAAGCGCAAGCCCGACTTCAACAAGTTCGTGGGCCCCCAGAAGGAGGTCGCCGATGCCGTCATCCAGGTCCTCCCCACCGAGCTGACCAACGACCCGGAAGGCAAGATCCTCCGTGTGCGTCTCATCCAGAAGGATGACGGGAAATACGAGCCCGTCTACCTGTTCGATCAGGGCTCCACAGTCTCGTGGGTGCCCTGCGGGAAGCAGCTCACCTGCTCTTACCCCGGCATCAAGTTCGGCTCCGGCCCTGACCAGTGGTTCAACAACGCCGTGAACATCGTGGAGATGGACGGCCAGTTCGACAACTTGGAAGAACTGTCTTACGTGGAGAAGCACCTCGGGAACACGGCCTCCAAGTACGCAGGAGAGATCACGGCGCAGATGTTGAAAAACAAGGGGGCTCCGGGTAGCTTGAACGGCTCGGGCTTGTTCCAGACAATCGTGAGCTTGAAGATTAGGGAGGTCTACGAGAAGCTGAGCGGAAAGAAGGTGGATGCCTCGGTGAAGGCGCCGGTGGCGGCTTAAATTGATTTTTGAGTTTATCTATGGGTTCGTATGTTTGGGGTGAATTGGAGGCGAACAAGGGTGTGTGTGAGAGTAAAAGAGTGAGAGAAAGGAACTGCTTCCTGTCCAGTTCTTCTTCCCTCGCCTCCCTCTATTCCCCTTTTCTGCTTCAGGAACAAGACGAACAAAATTATGTGGTGTTTTTGTCTGTTCTGTGTGTGTGCGCATGAATACTTATTCTCCCTTTTTGGTACTGAGGTGGTGAGATTGTGAGAGCGGAGGAACAGTCGGTGAAGTGAGAAAGAACGTGAGAGAAACACATCAAGATAAGGGAATGTCTTCTCGTTCTTGTTGGTCTTCTCTCAGTGGTCAATCACAGAGGCATGGATGTCTCATCCTTTGATGTTTTTCCTCTTTTTTCCCCAGTTCTTGTACGGTTCCAGTCTCACCAGCAACAACATAAGGAAAGAATTAAAATAAGAGTAATATTCAAAAACGAAATTGGGAAATCAATCAGGAAACGATCTTCCTACATGCGCCTCTTCAGGGAAGAGATCGTTGTAAAAGGCATTTTCCGAAGCAACCAAGACAGCACGCATATCGGCACGTACCCACAAATCCAGACTCCCTTTATTTGTTACATACTTTACATGCATCAAGTGGTGGCCAACTACATCATATTTGTGATGGTCCATTCTATCACGTTTCCCTTTGGCTAACTACACACTCTCCCCCACACCTTACAAGCCAACTCCTTTACCCTTTTCTCCCTCCCTGCCTACTCGTCCATGTACCGCGACAGCAAAAAATACGTCGCATCGTAACAAGGCAAAATTACACTGGCGACAGGCACGGCCCTTAGCAAAGTAAATCCTAGGCCTGAATAAAGGGAACGGATGCCACCCTGTCCATAGCTGACTCGGAAACAGTCGGTCATGCCGGTGTACTTGTTGTGTCCTGGGGCCAACGCGTCCGCTTGTAGCCTACTTTTTATTACATCCAAAGGGTAAATGACCAGCCAGCCACAGATCCCTGCAAGTGCACCGGCTACAATACGTTGATAAAGGGGCTGAGACTGCATTTGTGGCTGCATTTGCTGCTGCTGGTGGTGGAGGAGAAGGGGGAGGCCAGAGCCGGCGGAGGAGGCAGTTGGTGGACGCATAACGCGCTTGAGTCCTTCGTAGGTGCACATATACACGCCACGGCCGCACATTTGGTTGAGAATATCGGGAAGGAATGCACTGGATAGATTGAAAGAGAAAGAAACCGAAGGACATGAAGCTTAGACATTGGTAGTCGACAGAGCCACCCCACCCTTCCCTCCCTCCCTCTCTCCCTCCCCCCTCACCGATAATACCCCGCCACCAGCCCCTTCCGCCGCATACCCGCCAAGATGCTCCAGTATGTAACGCTACTGTTAGTTGCTGTCTGCACCTGTATCTTCACCAACGACGCCGGGCAGGTGATCACACTGATCGCCGCGCCCCCCATAGACCCAGCCAGAAAGTAATCGGAGAGTGTGTTGCCATTTACAATAGTAGCGCAAGGAACACAAGCACAAGCAGCAGCGGAAGCAGCGGCATCTTGAGCCTTCACTTCTAGATCTCGTTGGGCTCGAAGGTATCGCAAGGTGTTATCGTAAACGCCGAAGTTGAGCGTTTGAACCAGGCCTAGAAATCATAAGTAGGGAGGAAGCGATGGAGGGAAGAGATGGAATGAAGAAATGAGACACCTGCCTCCGAATTCTGGTAGTCCCATGTCCACACCTCCGTAGCCCCTTTATATGAAATAATGTCATCCCTGATAAAAGCTCAAACAAAACGCCTCCCTTTGATGTGACCCCCGTCCTCCCTTACCGGTGCTGGCCAGCGGGGGTAAGACTCCCCGAAAAAGTTGCCTCACAACTTTGAACGGGTTCCGCCCTGCGCTTCCATCCAGTAAAGAGACCTGAGCCCCCGAGCCGTATACTTGCATTTTGACCTTCAATGTGTCGAGAGGATAGCCTGTCAAGACCCCTATTACCCCGGCGACGAGCCCGGAGGCAAACCCTAGGACTCCTTCTTGGTTGCTGGCCAGGCTGGTCGACATGAGGAGTGGGTTATCGTCCTCAGTAATGCCGTGCGTGGAGGTCTTTTTTATTGAGTCGAAAGAGGAAAGGGACAGGTAGCGATGAGCATAATCTTGCATTTGCTGGAGTGCCGGCTCACATGCACTGCCCGCTTCCCCGCCCGGCGCTTCCGCTTACGGCCCGCTGTACTGGCATGTAAACGAGAGACACGCCGCCCTATGTCAGAACCTTCTATCTTATTACATTATACACACACAGAGACAGCATTACGCACTGCGATTGCTACCCCTAAACTGCGTTTCTTGTCCGTCTAATCTACTCGTCTCGAGCTCACGAACCCCCTTCCTCCGCGCACTTACCACCTTGCTGACCACATCCAGCTCGCCAGCCACAACTCTTGTCATCGTGGCTTATCCAGTCCCACGATTGGATCCTGGTACAGCTAGCGGTAGTGGTGATGGTCCGTAAGACGTGAAATTAGCGCGCCTGTGTCGGGATTGTGACCAAGAACAAAATGAATACGCGTGAAAAGCAGTGACGTGAGCGGGTTTCGCCACCGCGAAAAGCGATTGCGATTGCTGCGGGATTTCGTCCACTCTTCAGCTGAGGCATGTTGTGTCTCAAATTTCATCCCTTCTCACCTACACACATTTTACATCGATAGGATCGCAGACCGGGAGAATCATTTGCTGTGCTGGCGTGCATTCGCTGTGTGTTTGCAGCCTTTCTTCCCCCAACACTATCATCTTTTGTCATCCGCTGTAGAGATTGATAACAAGTCAGATTTCTTGTGCCAGACACACTAGACCACTGCTCAGCGGCATCTGAAGCCAAGTCGGTAGTACCAATCGCACCATGGATGCCGCATCTGCTGCTTGTGCGGCGGCTGATGTACCTGCCGCAATCCCCGCGGCGGATGGACTCCCACCGCTTATCCGGCCGCATTTAGTTAAGAAGACTAAGATGGGACGCAAGATTACAAGCCTGGCCCAGACACACAAGAGACATCCCTTGAGAAAAGCTGTGTGCAGAATCTACTCATGGATGGACGTCTTCATTGATTATCTTGAAAGTGTTGTGAACAAGAACACGGTGGTGAGTTACTTCGTTTCCTTGGCGCTTTTGCTGGGCTTCGACGATGACACGGCACAGAGGAAGAGTAAATACAAAGAAATCAGAGTTGCAGAACAGAGGATGAGCTTAAAAGATGCTGCGCCGTGCACGCTCGACATTCGCGCGGAAGTCAAGCGGTTTCATGATGCTGTGGGCGAGATGCGAGAAGAGATAGAGAAGGAGCGGCGCAACGCCATCACAAACGGGAGGACCAACTTTGTGGGCAAGAGGTTTTCGTCCCCATGTAAGCATTTGGGTGCCTTTTTGACGGCAGTAGAGGGGAGGTTGGACGAGGAGCAATATGCGAGGGGAGGGGTGGGTGGTGGTGCCGGTGAAGGAGGAGGAGGAAAAGGAGGAGGAGATGGGGGTGGTATTGGTTCTCTGATTGGGATGGGCCTTGGGCGTACACCGGGGCAGAAATGGAAGCAGGCCGGTAACAGCATCAGCAGCGACAATGGCAGTGGTGGCTCAGGTGGTTGCGGTGGAGCTGGAGGGGGAGGAGGAGAGGGTGTAGGAGGGGAAGGAGATGTGTCGTCCTTCGGGCCGAGACAAGGGAAAGAGGACAATAGCAGCAGCAACAAGAAACAGAGGACGGTTTCAACCCTAAGTAACAATAGCAACACTAGTGGCAGAAAGGATGACACCGATGACGAGGTGCAGGTAATTGAATCCGAAGTTAATCAAAAGCAGCACCAGTACCAGCATCAGCACGAGCAGTACCAGCAGTACCAGCAGTACCAGCAACAACAACATCAGTATCAGCAGCACCGACAGCAAGGGGGGAAAGTGGTAAACGACGGGGTGGAGAGACGAGGAAAAGGAGACGACGAGGAGGAGGAGGACGAGGAGGAAGAAGAGGAGGGGTTGGGGGAGAAGGAGAAAGCGAATGAGACGAAACAACAAAACAAAAAGGTCAAGAAGACCAGCGCTTTGAAGCGAGAGAACAAGGAGTTGAAAGCGCTGGTCACGAGCTTGCAAAAGAGCTTGGACAAGAAGAGGAAGAAGGTTGCCAGGCTGGAGGAGAGCATGGCAGAGGCCCTTGAGGAAGCGAAGAAGAAGGTTGCGAGGTTAGAGAAGGATGCGGCAGATGCCAAGGAGGAAGCGAAGCAAGCAATGGAGAAGCTGGAGGAGAGACTGAGAGATGAGGTGGACTATCACCGACGGCAGGGGCAGAAGAAGCAGCAGCAGCAGCAGCAGCAGCACGGACGGGGGAAGGAGCTGCGATTGTCCTTGCCCCCCTTACCGCCGCCCATCGTAGGGCCTCCACCACCACCTCCTCCTCCTCCACCTCCACCTCCTCTTTCTTCTTCTTCTTCTTCTTCTTCTTCTTCTTCTTCTCCTCCTCCTCCTCCTCCTCCTCCTCCTCCTCCTCCTTCTCTTCCTCCTCCTCCGGCTTCCTCCTCTTCTCCCCCTGCGCCGTCAACAAGTCCGCCCTCTTCTCCCTCCTCTTCATCCTCCGCCCCACATGCCCCTCGACCTTCCAAGTCGTCTCTTCGCATGCCTTCAGTCCCCGCTGCAACAACCGTTTCATGCACATCAGCATTTGCGGTTGCAGTCACAGCAGCAACAACAGCAGGGAAAATACCCGCTCCCCCGCCGCCGTCTTGCTCCTCTTCTTCGGCCTCTGCCTCGTCGTTGCCGACGGCATCCTCCTCCTTGCGGTCACTGCCGCCGTCGTCCCGTCCGTCGCTTCATTTGCAAGAACCGCAACAGCAACAGCAGCAGCAGCAGGAGTTGCCGGGCAAGAAGAAATTCCCTCCTAAGAAACCCCAGGAGATCCAAGAAAAGAAGCAGCGGAGACAGCAGCAACAGCAACAGCAACAGCAAGAACAACAACGACAGCAGCAGCGGTGGCAGCATCAGGGGGGTAGAGACGGAGGCCCGTTTTACTCCTCACGGCGGTACGAACCTTCTCGTCAGAGCAACAATCGCAACGGCAAAAGCAACGGTAACAGCAACGGTAACAGCAGCAGCAGCAGCAGCAGCAGCAGCATCATTAGCACCCGAAATTATCGCTGTCCGGACCATCACGACCAGATGCAAAGGGCACCAAGTCGAAGTCGGGAACGCAGCGAGGAGCGACTGCCTCGTCGTGAGGATTTCGATCACCATTATCATTACAACCCTCCTCAATCTCACCCTCACCAGCAGCAGCGGAATAAACTGCCGCAGGTGCAGCCCCAGTGGCGAGAGGAGGAGGAGGACCGCAAGCCATTCATTCGATCGGTTGTACCTCAGTCGAAGGCGCCGGCGGGACGAGAAGTAAGAGGAGGAGGAGGAGCAGGAGGGGAGGGAGTGGGAGGAGGGGGAGGAGGGGTGTCCGGATTTATTTAGACGAGACGGCGGAGGGAGAGAAGGAGTGAGAAAAGAATGGCGGAGAGTAGCAAAGGCAAAGAGACAGCGTGTATATGTGTTGCAGTTTGTGTTAGAGTGTATGCGTATAAATGTGTAGTTTTGTTGTGGGCGCAGGTCGTGGCTGCAAACAATGAGGCGCAGACAAAGAAATACTGATGTACAAAATTTTGACTGTGCATGGTTAAGCCTCTCCTTCAATTTCTTTTTCATTTATGAAACGAAGTTGTTGATCCGAGTGGTTGTAAGTCATAAAATACTGAATAGATCAGGCAAAGCTCCGGGGGAAAAAATGACAGTTTCTACTCGGCAAAAACAATCCACAACCCGCACACTACCACACTAACCTGAACAATTAGTGACCAGGAATCCTACATTTTTCATCCTTGGCTTCGAAGTCCTGGTGTGCAAGGCGTTCTTGGTCTTGCCCGTGGGTCTTGTGCAGAGCAAGAGCTAAAAGCACCCTGTGAAGGTCTATCGCTAACTTTTTGAAAAAGTGGGGGCAGGACCGCCCGCGGTCAAAAAAACCACCGCGCGGCAACAACTACCCAAAGACAAAGCAAAGCAAGCAAGCAAACAGTAACCCAACACTCACTCCATCTCTTTCCATCTTCCTCCGTATTGACAGAAGAAACCATACCCCAGTATCATGAGGACCATGGCACCCTGGCTCGTCCACCTGACTCTTGCCCTGGGGGCTGTGTTGATGTGCCTGCCCGGAGCTGCCGCACTCAAGGACACGATCAAGAACCGCATGAAGTTGGCGGACAAGTACATGGACGAGAACCCCGTGGATGAGGGAATGGAAGCCATGGCCCGGTACGGAAGTGGGGTGGATGTGGGTGGGTGCTACGGGGCATCACGAATCAATTGAGGGGGTGATGCGGATGGCTTGGTTCCTCGCGGACCTGGTCATCGAGGGAGAAAGCGAATTGAATGACGAGGTATAGGACCAAAACTTCGAGACACTCACGTTACTATGTGCTGACAACTAAATGCTCGCGGCGAGGCGCGCCAAGCAGCAGGTACTCACCCTCCTTCGCCCCCACTCCCTTCCTCCTCTAGACAACACATGCTGAAGATGCCTGACCCAAAGGAGCGTGAGCAGCTCATGAAGAACATGCAACAAATGGACACAGGCAAGGTCCGCACTATTACCCGTCAGGCTATGGTGAAGCACTTCACTGTCGATGAGCTCGAGTATCTCATCAATATGTATAGGTAAGCCCCCTTCCCTTCTCTTTCTCTCCCCTCCCTTCAGTACCATGTTCGTCGTCTTCAATGCCAAAGCACCAGAAGCTTCTTGAACCAAATGACCAACTGAGGGTGTCACAAGTCAAGCCATAACGCGTTCCCTTCAATTTTTTAGAGGGGGTTCTGCTCCTTCCCTTCCAAAATTGCGAGACGGCCAAGGTCTAATGCAGTGCCTCCCCCGCATAGAGGGTTCGGTGTTTTTCCCTGTCGGAGGGCGCCCGGTACAGCAACGTGGAGTCTAATAAGATGTAGGAGAATAAAGAGGAAATGATCTCATCCATTATACCCCCTCTTCCCCCGTCCCTCTCCTCCCTCCCACCCGCAGCACTCACACGGGTAAGACATTGATGAGCAAAATCGGCGCGTATTCGGCCGAGATTCAGCCTCAGATCGCCGACGTCATGAAGGATATCATGGAGAACAACGTTGTGTTTTACCAGGAGCAGGAGAAGCGGGCGCGGGCCGGTGAGTTGGACCATGTGACTACTGAATTCGACAAGGAGAAGAAGCCGGAGGCAATTCAGTTGCCGCCGATGAATCAGAAGATCAAGGATGGAGTTTACATGGGAAGCAGCATGAAGGATGCCCGGCCAGTGAAGGATGAGGTCTAAATGAATCAACAGAGAAGAGGGCAAGAGCATTTGTCTAATCATTGATGTGGGGTGAAGAGGAGTGAAGATTTTCCTCGTCCAATTTTAATGTTCAACTGCGCCCGAAGACGGGAGAAGGAAAAAATCCATTTTAAAAATCAACAAAAACAACAGAAACAAGAGGCCAATAAAGAAGAAGAAAAAGGAGGAGGAAGAGAGGAAGCGTATGGCATGGATGCACGCATAGAGAGGACAGTTGCTGTCGTTCGGTCCCTCTGCATCAGCGCCATGCGGCGCGGAGACAGTTTATGCGGGGCTGGCTGCAAGTCCCCATCGGTAGGAGGGGAAAAAAATAAAAAGGAAAACAAGCGAAGAAAAGGAAGAAAGAAGGCATCACTACCGTCATAAGTCAAAGTACAGAAGACACCTACTCAAACAGCATGATGACCCACAGGACGAGAGCAGCGATAGGGCGCATGGGAGTGGAAGCAGTAGCGGCAGCAGCAGCGGCGCCGGCCACCCGCCTCTTCTTGAAGAGAGAAAGAACCACGACTCAGACTAGCGGAGGGTATTAAAATCTGGCAACATCCTTGCCTTCTCCTCTTTACGAGGTGGAGACAGGAACATGGGAGTGGTACCCGAGCAAGTCAACTGAAAACCATAGAAATTCACCCAAAGAGTACATCAAAACAAATAAACCATAAAGCCAGTGGGATAAAAGGCAGTCCGAAGGTTTCCGTCATCCTCGTCCTCGTTCTCGTTTTCCACCTACTCATCTTCCGTTTCTTGAGTGCGTCGCCGCTGGGTTTTCCCGAAATAAACGCTCTTTCATAATATTTTTTTTCATCTTTTTTTCTTCTATTGTTTTTTTTTGACTTGTCTTTGACCTTGTCTGTAGCTCTTGAACAAGAGATCAAAGGAAAAGCGAAGGCGCCGCATGATCCTCGTCCTTCACGAAACACATACATCAGCCTCTTCACCCTTTCCCTATTTCCTGCTACGAAATCGACAACATTCAACAAGTCAGAAACGCTCCTCTTCACTGAACACACAATCGACCGCTGCTTTCCTCCTTCCCTCCGCAGTAATCAACTCGTCTAGAACGCCCCCTGTCCATCACCGAACGGGGAGAAGTGTCCGCTCACCAACTGCTCAACTGCCCCCTGCCCCGTCACGTACTCCTGCACAGCCAAGCCCGCCGTCGCCAACATTGCCAATCGGCCGTTCTTCAGCTCCTTCAGCTGAACCTCAGCGAACTCCTCCTCGTCCTCGGGCTTGAGGCCAAGGGGGTCAAATGTCAGGTCTCCGGGGGCAGTGTACTTCTGGATGGATGCACCCAGCACCTCCAAGGCCGCGATGGCAATGCCGATCTGCACGGCGGCCAGGGGACGCTCGGTCGAGACCTTAATCAGGGCATCCACAGGCTTGGACGCCTCGAACGGCCCATCGGGCAAGTGGTACAGCCCCTGGACAATGTACCCGACAGACGCAAGCATGCACACTCGGCCGTGCTTCAGCTCAGCGGCGCGGTACCACGCCAAGGTCTCGTCATCCTTACCCTTGCTCAAGCCAAGGGGATCGAACTCAGGGATCTCAACATCGGAGCCGACGAGGCCAGACAGGTCCATGGACACGCGGCCCTGGCTGCGTCGGACGGTGGAAGAGGAAGGAAAGGAGGCGCGGGGGACGAATGCGGAGACGGTGGCCAAGGTGGCCGTGAAAAAGGCAGCGACGCGCATGATTATGGAGGGGTGGGCTGTTAGGTGCGGAACGAGAAGGGAGGGAATGAGGGGGGGGGGAGGGAAGACGGATGAGATGAGGATATGGCGGTTGGCTTGAAGAGAGTCGAGCGTGTTTGCTCTGTTGTTATTCGTGTCTGGCCTGAGAGCCTCTGCCTGCCTCATGGATCTGTCTGGATGCCCAGCGGGGATGGACGAAGGAGGGGAGGCAAGACGAGACCTGTGGCGTGCAGCAGCGGGGGAGCCAGGCAAACAGATGCAACAGTTGTTGCTGACTCTCTTTATCTATTATGGAAGCGTGTGTGCATGTGCCTTTTACACATATATCATGAGAAATCTCGCTCTCAGATGGACCCTCTTGGGTCTTGCTTGATGTATATACTAGGATGGGTTGATTGGCGTGAAGCACCCCAGCGTGGAGCACATACGCAGAAGCGCAGCATTCCCACGGACAGGACGATACAAACACGGTACTCAAGGCACGGCTCCAACCATTGGATATCTCAGACATCATTAAACGACAAGAAGAATGCAAGGCAAAGGCCAACACAAGGCGGCGAGAAGAGATGAGGATTTCCTGATCAACTGCTCCCCTCCTGGTCCGACCCGGCCCGTGGACTCAAACTCAACCACGAAGGAGTAAGTGAGCTACGCAGGGCAGCAGCTCTTTTCCTTCTTTCTCTGCATACTGCGAGTGTTTTACTATCTCTGCATGTACAGACGTGGACACCGTCCACGCGCGCATCGTCTTGGGAGCCGTTGGCTTGGCTTGGATTCATCTTCAATGACCTGGTTTCCCAGGTGAGCGTCGTCGTTCCGAGCCGCCAAGTGCTAGACAATGCCATCGTATTGATAAATTTAATTATGACACATGCCTGCTGACGGCAGAGAGACAAGATGCATCAAATAGCAACAAATAAGTGCCTTGTAAGCTGCTTTCACACGCACATTTATGATTTTCTATTTTTTCTCTTCGTCACCTATTCTTCCATTCTGACTCGAATTTTATACATTTTGTTTCTCTCATTTTGGCTTTATTTATTTCCTTCCATCTTGTACTCGAAGGCACCCCACTGCCGTAACACCTCAAATACCACGACCGGCGCTGCACTCGCGACATTCAAACTATTTTTCTGTCCAAAGGTTGGGATTTCAATTATCCCGCCATCGCACTCCTCCAACACCATGGTGTCAACGCCGATCACTTCATTGCCTGAGAGGGGGGAGGGAGGAAGGGACGGAGGGAGGGAGGGAGGGAAAGAGAAAGATTCATTTCTCTCTCCTGCAATGATTCATTCAATTCCAGTGGATTCTACCACCTTCTGATCCTCCTTTTCCAAGCCCCTTTTCCGACAAACAGAAAGAAGAAAAAGAAGGTGCACAGTAATGAGCGAGTGAGATGAAGGAGAAAATAAATGTATGGATGAAGGAATAGAGTGAAAACAACCTACCCAGCACTAACGCCACTTTTTCGGGAAATTGAACATGGGCATAGCACTCGCTCCGGCTCGTCGTCTCCATGGCGTACACGAGGAAGCCCTCCTCCTTCACTTTTTTCACCGCCTCCAAAGTGGTGTCGAAATGACGACTGGGTACATTCTCAATCGATCTACACGCAGTCTTTTTCAGCTTGTCGTGAGGCGGATGCGGTGTAAAACCACACGTGATGACTTCGGAAACCAAAGCGGTCTCAGCCGTGCGGAAGAGTGAGCCTACGTTGTACGCGCTACGGATGTTGTCGAGGATGAGGAGGAGGGGGTGCATGGGAAGAGAGCGCTGCTGCAGCAGGGACATGGCTTCGTCGTGGTTGCTAGTGAGAAAGGACGGAGGGGGGAGGAGGGGGGGCGGGGCCGAGGAAGGGAATGAAGGTAAGTAAGGAGGAAGGATCGAGGGAGGGAGGGAGGGAGGGAGGACGGGTTGGCTGACTTACCGTAAATATTCAGCCTGTTCTGCCCTGTACGCTCGCACGAGAAAGGCAATCTGATTGGCGGCGCGGTTGGCGGCTAGATCAATGGCATTGTCCACAGGTCCATGTTGCTTGTTCGGACGGGGTTGGACGAAGGAGAAGTAGGAGCGGAGAGCGGATGAGCCACTGCCGGTGACCTGGTCTTCCTCGGTGAGAGCTTGCACATCGATGCCTGACAGGAGGGAGGCGACAGAGGGAGGGGGGGATGGGGGAAGCGTGGGTACAATGTAGCGAAAGTCAGCAGGTTGAGAAGTGTTGCGCCGCGATTGCTAAAGAAAGGGAAGAAGAGAGGGAAGGAGGGGGGGAAGGAAAGGTGTATCCCACCTGTGATCGTAAGAGCGGTGTCTAGGGCGTTCTATTGCTCATGAGTAACACTATGGTTCCTTGTAGCAGTACGACGACGATTACACAGGAGGCAAGGGAGGGAGGGAGGAAGGAAGGAAGGAAGGAAGGAAGGAAGGAAGGAAAGGAGAGAGGGCACCTACCAAGCGTAACAAGAGCAGCATCAAGAGCAGCTTTTCTCTCGGGGGCAACATCATCATTCCGTGTGGCAGCACATCGATGAGATGATCCTGCGCGAATCTTGTCTCCATTCCACGTCACAGTGATGGTGGAGGAAGGAAGACCGGCGAGTGGGAGGGAGGGATCCATGGTAGGAGGGAGGAGGAGATGGATGCGGGGAGTGCCAGGCCGGCTCTGTGGGTCAACGAGACAGCCGTCGCGGATGGGGATCCCAATGAGGCGCTGCTGCTGCTGCTGCTGCTGCTGCTGCTGCTGCTGCCGTTGTTGTTGTTGTTGTTGTTGTTGTTGTTGTTGTTGTTGTTGTTGTTGCAGGTGATAGTTGGGTGTGGTGGTGTCGTCCTCTGCTTGCTGGAGAAAAATTGCGAGTGATAGGGAGGGTAATACACTGCCGTCACTGCTGTTTGTTGCCCCCTGCTGCTGCTCCGACTGTCCTTCCTGCGGTTCTTGTTGCAAGTGAAAAAAAGCGATTCCTTCCTTGATGTCACCGATTTCAGGCAAGCCTCGTCGCAGCAAGGGGTCCGTCAAGTCCACCACCACAGAGGAGGAGGAAGAGGAGGAGGAAGAGGAGGAGGACGGGAGAGAGGGAGGGACAGGATGAGGGAGGTTGTCCAGCGGGACAATACGTTGGCCCCAGGCGTTCTTTTTGGGAAGTGTGCCCGCAGAGGAGGATGAAGTTGAAAAGAAGCGTCGGGGCTTTGAATGACAGTTGCTTGACTGAGGTAGAACAAAAAAGATAGAGATCAAATGAGTGTTTATGGCCGGCTAGTAGCTTGCGCCTGTCTGCACCAACGCATCGGACACCAAGGTGAAGGGATGGGATTGGCAAGCGAGGGAGTACGTACGTGCTGACGGAGCTGCTGATGCTGGTGCGGCAAGGGGCAAACGAACGTGGAGGCGCTACACGAGCGCTTGATCAAAGATGACAACGAGGGGAGGGAGAAGGAGGAGGAGACGGCTGAGAGAAAGGTAAAGCGTAACAGCGGCAGGGTAGCAATGGTCGAGGAGGCTGCGGCTGTGAAAAGCACCAGGGAGGGCAGGAGAGGCAGGAAGCGAGGCTTATGACGCATTCACGCCAGCAGCGTTTGGGAGAAAAAGTCAGGTGTAAACTTTTTGCTGTCAACGTGCCTGGTGCTCAAGCCTATGCAGTGATTGATTTAGAGGTCAGGTGAGTGCGATGGAAGCACGCAAAATCATCATGTAATCAACGGTTGCAGCTCGCGCAAAAAAATAAGGTGTACGGTCATTACCAGCCAATCACACTGTAGATATTATAAAACAGGCTGTACGCCATCTCACCTGATACTTCAGATTCATTGATTGACGATCCACGGGCACGTTGCTGTCACTATGGTGCAGTTTTCTTTTTTGCAAAAGCTACGAAGGAAAGGAGCAATTGTAAAACGCAAGCAGCAGAAGCGAGAAGTCCAACAACAAGGAGATTGAGAAAGGCGCAGTAGAAGCAGCCTTGGCTACAAAAAAGGGAATGATAAGTAGGCACTGGGTGCAGGAGGACCAAAGGGAGAACCTGGTACAGGAGCAGACGCAAGAGGAGCAGCAAGAGGAGGAGGGGAAGGTACATGCTATGAAGCACGGCTCCGGCGAATCCTTGGCAGTCCGGAACTTTGACATGTACAGATAAAACAGGCGGGAAATGAGGAAAAGGAGAAAAATATGAGAAGGAGGAAGAGGAGGAGGAGGAGAAGTGCTCGTCTTGTTTACACTTCATTGAGAGCAACAAGGCAGACAACCCTCCTGCCCGCCCTTGCCATTTGGGCAAAGTAAGCACACTTGTGGTCGGTCCTTTTGGATAGGAAAATACACGAACTATTAATTTGTGTAGGATGACTGGAGGGCATGTGAGGCGGGATCTTGAGGGATGTGTCGGCGTGTGTATGTCGGCTGAAAGACTTCTGTAAGAAGAAATGAACAGCAATCCATAGTATACAACTAGTGTTTTTCGATGATTTATGGGGAAGGGGGGAGAGAGGGTTGATGTTCACCTATGGCAGACTGTATTTTCTTTTTCTACTCTTGCTTCAGCCTTGGGGGAGTGGCAATTTTAAGGGGTTAGGAGGTTGACATGGGCTTTCTTCATCTATTCCAATTGTACAAATCTGCTCGCGGTGTTTTTCCATTTTATATCCTAACAAACCTGTTGTTAGCCAGGCGAAAAACTTACTCACGCTGGAGGCGCCCAAAGCCAAAGACGCGCGCGCGCACACACACGAAAAGAAACGGAATTCAACAGCTTAGGAAACCCAGATAACGACCACACTGTTATACGCCTCCAAAGCTTTTCCCCGCGTTGCCATGTGACCTCTACCCTCTTCTACTTTGCCAGCGTACAGACGCTTTCACTTGCAATTTTCTGAGCCGGATTGCGCGCCTTCTGTACCCAGCGCCTCTTGACATGTTTTCTCGCTTCTTGTCTTCTTGCGAACTTCTTCCCGCCAATCGCCGTTCACCAAATTTTACGCGACTGATCACACACTCCACCCATCACAGGCGGCATCACAACCCCAGCTATCCTAAACACTCAACCCTACAACCCTGCGCAGTCCGTGTGTCTCTCCTTCCCCTGCCGTCCCTTCTCCTTCCCATAGCCAGCTGCTAACTTAGTGTCATGATGGAGGGGACGGGCGCGTACTCCACCGTCCTCCCCACCGTTACCACCAGCGGCAGCAACGAAGAACATTTCAATCTTCTCCTCCAAATCCAGCAGCTCCAGGATAAATGCACGTACCTTGCGGGGGGCACCAATGGAGTGCAACTCACCGAAATCCTGATCGAAAAAGAGGAGGAATGCCGAGACAAGGATCGGGCCATGTCATCACTCGAAGAGGAAATGAATCGTTTAAAGGAGGTCCTCATGCGGATGGAGCAGGAAAAGGCGGCACTACAGGGGCTGGTGCACGAGCAAGGGGTATCTATCACGGGTCTAACGAAGCAGGTAAGGCGGCATGTTCGGGCTTAATGATGCCTCTTCCGAAGCACTCTTCCCTTCGTTTGTCCCCCTCTTTTCCCTCCTACCTCGGCCTGTGCCAAAGCTTGTCCAAATAATCTGGCTAAGTATTCCCCTTTCCTCCTTCTACCGTCCCTAGATGCAAACGCTATCGGCAGAGCGAGAGGAGCTCCAACAGCGCCTTGATGCCACGCATGCCGAGCTTACCACCACCCAAGCCTCCCTTTATGCCATTCAAATAAAGGCAGACACTTCGCATTCGGCCTGGACGAGGAGCGAGGAACAACTGGCTATGGCGCGGGAGACGGAGAAGGCACTGGAAATGGCAATGGAGAGGATGCGGGAGGAGGAGAAGGAGAGAGAGAGCCGGAGGGATGAAGAGGTTGGAGCAGAGAGGAGGGAGAAGGAGGAGATGGAGCGGCTGCTGCAGGCGAGTCGGAAAGAAATGAGAGAGTTAAAAATGAGGTTGGAAGAGAATTTAGAGAGGGAGCAGGACATTGCACAAGCGAGGCGAAAGGCGGAGGAAGCAGTGACAGGCCTCCGGATAGAAAACGAGGCATGTCGGAAGAAGGTCTTGTTGTTTCAAAAAGAACACCAAGAAATCAGCTTGAGGCTCAGCAATGCACGCCACGAAAAGGAGGCACAATGGCGTCAAACACGAGAGGAGAACGAGGGAAGCATGAGAAAAATCCGCGAGGAAAAAGAGGAATGCAGGCGGAAAGTGGATGAGTTGAAGAGGGAGCTCAAGGTGGTGGTGGGTGTGAGTGTGTGCAACGCCGACAAGGTGAAAGAGCTAGAGGGCGAGATAGAAAGGATGGGCTGGGAGAAGGAGAGGGTGGAGTTGGAGAGAAAGCGGGAGATGGAGCGGTGGGAGGAGGAGGAGAGGAGGAGGAGGGAGCAGGGGGAGGAGGAGGGGAGGGAGAGGGATAGGAGGTTGGAATGGTATCGGAAGAGGGTGATTGAGATGGAGGGGAGGGAGGAGGAGATGGAGAGGGAGAGAAAGGAATCTATGGAGGAAGTACGAGAATTGAGAAAGGGGGGCATGAGGGAGGGCGAGGATGTGAGGGCAGAGTTGGTACGAATAAAAGGAGAAAATGAGATTCTGAGGGAAAGGGTAGCAAGGCAAGATGCTTATTTAAGGAGGAGAGTACTGAAGGAGGGAGGAGGGAGGGAGAGAGTTAGAGGGGGGGGAAGGGCCACTATGGATCATATGACCAGCTTGTTGCTTAGCTCGTCGGCGGAAGTGGAGAGGGAGGGAAGGAGGGAGGGAGGGAGGGAGGGAGGGAGGGATTCGTCGTACATGCTGGACCAGCAGGACTTCAGACTGCAGCAGCGGCTCTTGCAACAGCACTGTTTTGTGGACCCGGACGGCCATAGAACTCCTGCAGTTCCTTCTGCTGTTGCTGCTACTGCGACTGCTGTTGGTGTGGGTGGGATGAGGATCAGGAAGGAGGTGGAAGATAAACAGCACCGGCATTACCAGCACGAGCAGCAGTACGAGGAGCAGGAGGAGTTGGAGAATGATTTCTCACGGCTTTTGTCGCACTATCGAGAGAGGGGAGGAAGGTTAGATAATGGTTATGATGATGAGGAGGAAGACGACAAGAAGTACGAAGGTCGGAATGAGTCTTCTTTTCCGCGGACGTTTCCCCATGGGCATAAGCCTTCGAAGGTAACACAGCAGCTGCAGCAGCAGCATGCGAGGAACGGCCGCACTAGCAGGTGGAGAGATGGCCAAGGCGATGCACACGGTGCTATAAACGGTAATATTGCTGCTGGCCTATCTTCTCTCCCGCCGCGGACCTCCGTTTCTACTGCCTCCCCTCCCTCCTTCCCTTCCTCCCGCCATACCAGCATTCCTCGCCACGGGCCCTCTCCGGCGCGGCTTAAGCTTTTAAGGAGAGAGGGAGGAGGAGACAAAGGAATTTGGGGTCCCTCCCCACGATGGTGACCCAGTGATGTGTGTGGGGCTTGTAAATTGGATGTTGTAGGTTGTGGGAAAAGAAGCTGAGGCATCGAAGGAACTGTGCGTGAACGGGTAGTACTTTTTGCAGTCCTAAACAAAGAAGCATGGAGCACAGAGCACACAGACAGACGGTCGATAGATGGAGTCGAAGGAATAAAGTACAAACCAACCGTGAAGCGAAACAGACGACCTATGCATGTAAGCACTACCGAGCGGCATAGTGCTTTTGGTTCCAGGCACATACGTCCGTTGGAGGGGCAAGGCAATTAATTAACTTACTTTCAGCCTGAATTTTGGCTTTTAAATTTTTGTTACATAAACAAGCCCGTTCAAATCACTGACACCACCAACTGCATATATATGAATAGGCACCCGCACCTGCTGCCCCAGCGAGCTGATTCAACACGCTTGGAAAGGAACAACACAATGGATGACGACGCCCCACCATCATCATCGGGACGATGCTCATCAGCAGCCCAAGGAGCCTCCTCTTCCTCCTCCACAACGACCACCATCAGCACCACGACCACTTCCTCTACCTCTAATTGGATTGGTGCTAGTGGCCGCAAATTTCCGGACCTCTCCGACCCCCCAAGTCAAGATGGAAAATCGTGCACCCCTTCAACTTCCTCCTCACCCTCCCCTCCCTTCTTCTTCGCCACCCTTGCCGATACCCAACTCGGCGCCATAAACGACAACACCAGCTGGGAGGACGAAAAACAGCTATGTCGTCTCGCCGTCCAAAAGCTGAACCAATTGAAGCCAAGGCCACGCTTTGCCATAGTATGTGGTGATTTAGTGCATCACTTTCCAGGCATGTATCCCGACACCGACCCCAGTATCCGAGAAAGGCAAATAGCTGATTTCAAGGTAAGCGTGCCCATTATATCTTTTCATTCCTCTTTGTTCTGCGGCTGTGGTCACTTCCTGTCTTTAAAGCGTGAATGACGAAATATCTTACACCCTCCCTTCCTCTCTCTCTACCTCCTTTGAGGCCATCATGGGCGAGATACACCCTGCCATCCCTCTCCTCTGCGTGTGCGGAAACCACGACGTAGGCAATCGTCCCACAGCTTCTTCTGTAGAGGCATTTAAAAAAGATTTCGGTGATGATTATTTTGTCTTCTGGATTGACAAGATGAAGGGGATCGTGCTGAATACCAATTTGTACTTTGATCCTTCCGCGGTACGTGATATTCAAACTTGTGCACGTTCCCTGCTCTACAAGCAACAGGTGCGAATGAATCACTTGTTGTCGGGGCGTGAGAAGATGAGCAGCTAATGGATGTCATACCCCCACACCCCGGGCTCCCAGGCTCCAGACGAATACAATCAGCAACACTCCTGGCTCCGCGCCGAGTTTGCCGTAGCCCGAGCGCAAGGCGCCCGTCATATCTTCCTCTTCGGCCATCATCCCCTCTTTCTCTTCCATGACGACGAGGATGAGGACGAAGAGGCACTTGGCTCATCCTCCTTCACCACCAAGGCGGGAAACAGTGTCTCGATCCCCAATACATACTTTCATCTGCCGCGGGCGAGACGGGAAGAAATTCTCGAATTGATGCGACAATACGGGAGCAGGTAGGAAGTAGAAGAAAGAATTTACGAAAAGACGAAGAGATAAACAGATCTAAATAAACAATTAAAAGGACAAAAAATATAAGCAAAGTGAGGAACGTTTGTAAATTAAAAATGAAAGCCAGGACAGCTACGAACTTATCCCTTCCCTCCTTCCCCGCAGCCACTTCTTCTGTGGTCATTGGCACCAAAACGGCATCGTTCCCAGCGAAAGATACAGGATGGAGAACGTTGTCACCAGTGCAGTGGGTCTCCAGATAGGTCGGGATAAGAGCGGGTTCCGATTGGTCAAGGTTTTTGAGGTAAGGAGGGGGGGATGGAGGGAGAAAGGCTGGACGAGGTTGCTTACTCTCGTTTTTTTTTCAACCTTTACTTTCATTATACTTAGGATGCCACTGTGCACAAGTACTTTGGCTTGGAAGAAGTACCGTCCCAGGTTCCTCTCGACCCGAAAGAGAAGGAGGCGTGGTGATGAAGACGAAGGGAGGGAGGTGGGGAGGAAAGAAGGGAAGTAGGGAGGTACAGTAAATACGAGGATTAGAGTTAGAGGAGCACTGATCTACCCCGAGCATATTCAAAAAAAAAGCAAAGCACAATTGAATGACATAAAACAAAGCTCTCACGGGATAACATTCATCTGGACATAGCTGCTTGCTTTCTGGCCTCATTCCGCCACCATTTCTGTCTTGTCGGGGGACTAGGGAAAAGGCAAGAAAGCAAGCAGTCATGACCAACTGAAGACTATCTCGTGAAGGCTTTGTTTTGTGTCATTTAATTGTGCTTTCCCGCGTATGTGCCCGGGGCAGATCAGTGCTTCTCTTACTGTTTTCCCTTCTCTTCCTGCACCTCAAGATGGCACCCGGAGGTGGCTGAAGATGAACGCAATTTCCTCTGCCGCATGCACACTAAACCCACACAACAAGCTTTTTTTCACACGCCCCCCCAACACACCTCTTCCACATTTATTGATTACGGCGGCGCAGCGCGCACTTCAACTCTCCGCCCGTAACTTTGCCGGACCGGGGTACATTGTTACTACCTCGATCTTACTAAGGTAAGCCAAAGACCTCTGCTGGCACCACAACTACGGGATCATTCCTGCTACCGCGTGCCGACAGACAGAAAGCAGGAATTTCTCAGTGTGTGGACGGGGAGATGCGTGACTGTGGCGGCACAGAGAATGCTTGCCTCCTCACCATTATCCTCATAATCATCTCTTTTCGATCAACAAACTTCCGCCCTTTCTATCCTTCCCGTCCTGTCATTTTCTTCCCAGACATGCACAGAAACGCAGTTTGGGGTCTTCTATCTGTATATCCTTGCCTCCTCTTGAGCGCATTCACTCCGCATCTCTCACCCATCCCTCCCTCCCTTCTCTCCATCCCTCAGATGTCGTACATGCTTCCTCACCTCCGTTCCGGCTGGGCCGTGGACCAAGCCATTCTTAACGAAGAAAGCAAGGTGGTGGTAATTCGATTCGGGCACGATGAGAACGAGACGTGCATGCAGATGGATGAAGTCCTATACAAGATTAGTGAGGACGTGCGGAACTTCGCGGCGATCTATCTTGTGGACACCTCAGAGGTGAGCTCCCCCTCCCTCCTTCCTGGCTCAAGAAAGAAGATCTGGGTACATTCAACACCAAACTGAGAGGATGTTCGGTTTTGGTCACGTAAAATTGTTATGTAGCCGTTGACGCATCCGCCCCTCCCACACATGTAATATATATATGTATGTATATACATACATATGCATCTATAAACACAGGTAGCGGACTTCAACGTCATGTACGAGCTGTACGACGAGTGCACTTGCATGTTTTTCTTTCGTAACAAGCATATCATGATTGACCTCGGCACAGGAAACAACAACAAGATCAACTTTCTGATCAATGACAAGCAGGAGATGATCGACATAATCGAAACGGTCTACAGAGGGGCCCGTAAAGGCAGGGGGCTGGTCGTCTCGCCCAAGGACTACTCGACGCGTTATCGATACTAAAGGAGCGGAGGGAGGAATGGAGATGGAGTGTATATATTGGAACGGGACAGTTCTGAGCGTGTGTTTCTTTTATCCCTGCACCGCGCCGCAGCGGCAGCATGAGCAGCGGTCGTACCAGCAGCAGTAGAAGGAAAGGAAGAAATATAACCGAGGTGAATGTAGATCTTGGAAAACATAATGAAGAAAAAAAGAACAGGGCGCGTCAGTTGTGGTTGTTAGTTACAAATGTACACTATCTCTGTTTCTTTCCTATTGGGTTCGCGCACCCTATCCGCTACGTCTCACATCCTCTCACGTGGTAGCATCGAACATTCACGTCCTACAGGTGATGTGTGACCGAAAATTCTCGTACTTTTGTAAAGAAATTGTCGAATCGATCTCACTCGCTTGCCCTCTCCCTCATACGCCGCGCATTTATTCTTCCACCTTTCAACCAATCCATCTTTTAAGCTCGTTCCTTTTTTTCAGCACGAATGAAGAAAAGCAGTCTGCAGTTGTTCCTATTCCCTTTCGCTCCTTCTCTTGGTGAGAGGCATCGCTTCTCCCACCATTAAAGTCTTGCGCCGCCACTGCTGCTACTGCTGCTACTGCTGCTGCTGCTTCAGTTGCTGCTGATTTAATCTGTGTAACCTTACTCATAACTCTGTTCTCACCCTAACGTATGCACTTTGGCTCTTGTCCTTGATTTTGGCGCTTTTGTATATAATGCTGGGGTGGGCTACATCGAGCACTTCCAGCAGCAGGGACAAGGAGGGGAATGGCATGTCCGGGCTGTTCACGACAGTATCTCTCTCATCTTCGAAAGTAATTTTGGCATTTCCTACGCAGAGTCAGCGGATGACATCCCGACAGAGGTGCCTGCATACTGCGAGTGTTTTGTGGGGCTGATTTTCCATTGTTTTTTTTTGTGATGGGCCATAGAAGACTCAACGTCCTCGTGATGGTGTCCAGCGTGTCAGCGAGCTTCGGCGCCCCCCCCCCCCGCCCCCCCCTTTTCACTTACCACCATCCACGACAGACACACACGCGCGCACAAACACACACAAACATACACATATATACATATATATACGTAGAGGAGCATCTGGAGCACTGCGAAACTGACAACAGCACGACTGCACTTGTCCCTGCAGCCTTGGGCCGGTCTTCTGCTCACCTTGCATAAAGCATCGCACAGCAACCCAGCCACCTCGCATCCATCCGCCGCGTGGTGTCTTAGCTATGCTTCCCCCCTCCCTCCTTCACATCGACACAGATATTAAAGGCGCTACATCCCCAAATTGCGGGTGTCCTTCCCCTTCCTATTCTCCCCCTGGTACTTACTTAGCTCCAGAGAGTGGTGCGTACGGCACCGCCGCCGCTCTCACGGGGTCGCCGCGTAGGAGGAAGAAGGCGACAGACAGAGCAAGACATACCGAAAGAGCAGCACATATACACACGGCATCATGAACTCTTCATCAGAGTCACGCAACCCACAAGGTGCAGGGGGGAGAGAAGCCGGCGGAGCAGGGGTTGGGGATGTAGGAAAAGACAAGAGGCCACTTTCGGCCCGTCTTGGCATTCGCCTCGCCTTGGACCCGGAGGAAGGGAGGGAGGAAGGGCAGGGGGGTAGTTGTCGAACGGGTAGTCCGTTGCGGGAGGAGGATGATGGAGGGGGGAAAGTGACCAGTTGCAGCAGTAGCAGGAGAACGACGACAAGTACTAGGGGACACGGAAGCAACACCAGTAGCAGCAGCACCAGCAGTGGTAGTGCTGGTAGTAGGGCGGAGAGGGAGGAGAAGGTAGAGACGCCAATGACAAGGAGAGCTTTGGAGGCGTCGAGGAAGGTGGTCTCGAAGTTGAAGGCGTCAGGGATCAACTTGCTGGCGTTGGATTTTGATATGACGGTATTAGATATCCATACCGGTAAGTGTTGTATTATTTGTATTCGTTTTCTCAGTGTTGTATTATTTGTATTCGTTTTCTCAATTAGTTGTGTATATATACATATGTATAAAGGTATATTCTTTCTTTGGCTCAGTAATGCATGGGTTCTTTTTTTGTGTTGACGCGCATTACAGCCCTCTAGTTTCATCTAAATTACCATACACGCGGACTCATCCCTTCTACCACCACCACCACTGATGATCATTACAATTAACAGGCGGACAGTGGGCAGGAAAAGCCTCGGAGCTCTGTTCGCACATCCGCCCCTTTTTTTCATCCCTCATCCTCGAAGCCGGTCGGGAGGGCATTCACATGGCTGTCGTCACGTTTTCACCCCAGACGGGCATGATCCGCGAGGTACTCAAGGAGAAGTTTGGTACGTCCCCTTCCCTCCCTCCCTCCCTCCCTCCCTCCCTCCTCCCCTGCGCTGAAGACACCCAAACGTGTGAATCAAACTGCAAATAATCGAACCCTATTTCAAACTCCCCACCCCCCACCACACACACAGGCGAGCCCCTTGCGTCGTTGATTCCCGTGCGAGGGGCGGACGGCTCCTGGGTTTACTCGGGCAAAGGATCTCAAAAAGGGAAACAAGGGCACATGGCCAGCGCCGTCGAAGAACTGTGCGCCCGTTGTCCTTCCCTAGTCATCACCAGGGGAAGCACCGTCTTGATTGATGACGATCGATCGAACATCGACGTGGCCCTCAAGGCGGGTGTGCGTGCTTTCTGGCTCGACCCCTGCCGGCCCGAGGAGGTGGTAGAGAGCCTGTTGGGAGGGATGGGAATGTCCTCCCTCCCTCCTTCCCTCCCTCCCTCATTTTCGGAGGAGGGAGAGGGTTAGGTGGGGAGTGAGGGAGAGGGGAAGGAAGGGCGAAAGGAAGAGGGAGGCGGCGTTGTGGAGAGATGTTGGGAGAGAGAAAGAGAATGACCTACGGAGGGAGAGGGTTGGCAGATAGCCGAATGGGAGGGATGAGGAGGAACTTGAACTGCTCCGGTTACCGGGGGCTGGTGAATGAATTCGTATGGGCTGCTGAAAAAGCCTGAACTTAACTGACTTTTCAAAGTTGAAGCAGCCGGATTTCAAAAAACGCCAGAGTGCCTGTCTACATAGGACAAATCAACATAAAAGTCAAAACCTCGTTGCAGGTGAGAGGTCGTTCAAATTAAAGCAGCCTGATTACAAGAAGTTGAACGACATTCACCCGTGGACAGGCCTAGACCTTTCTGTTGATTTGTCCCATGCGGGTGCCATGATTTTTCTTGAAGTCGGGCTGCTTCCAATTTATAAACATACGGCTGGAAAATTCCAAGGCTTTTCCCGCAGCCCGTATGCATTCACCAGTGCGCCGTGGCCGGGCAGTTCAGTTGCGCCGTAGCGTCACTATTGTCCCCTAAGCAACAGCGACGGGGTGGTAGGGACCCTCTTGAGATGGTGGAAGCCTCCGACCATGAGGACCGGGAGCCAAACACTTAGCAAAATACGTGAAAAATGATAGTGGGGGAGTGAGGGGAGGTTCAAATCAGCACGAGAAAGACATACGCAAAATAAGGGATAAAAGGAGGGAGGGAGGGGGGAAGGGAGGGCGGAAAGACTGGTGAAGGATTCAATTCAGCCATGTTGTCTATATGTCTATCTGTCCGTGTCTATTTGTTCAAAGCGTTTCGATTCATGGCATTGGCAAAAAAACAAGGGGAAGCTACACACGAGAAAATAATAGCATTTCAGATTTTATATACGTGATCATACCCGGAAAAAAAGAAGCACACACGAGAAAATTACAACGTTTCAGATTTTATACACTTAGAAAATTACAAATGCATAGTTAGAGAAAATTACAACGTTTCAGATATTCTATACTTGATCACACCAGGACAAAAAGAGAAAGCAAGGGCAAGCGCGCCTCTTCGCTCTAGTCGTGGTGTATTTACTCGAGGAGGATCGAATCCCCTTCACGTTTATTCTATTGATGATCGGATCTTGTCCCCGTAGTTTTTATTCTGTTGTTAATTGGATCAAATCCTCTTATTTCCAATTTTTCTTGTTTCCAAATAGAAATGGAAGCTCTCTCTTGCTTCCGCCCACCCCTGAAACTGTCGTCCCCCTCTTCCCTCCCTCCCTCCCGACCTACCTTCCGCGCATTTTTCGCCTTCCTTCCCTCCCTCCTCTCTCTCCCTCTCTCCCCACCTACCTGTGGCCGCCTCATACTCGTCGTGTATAAATATATGTATGTATACCGTTCCCGCCACTTATCTCTCGTTGCCCGAACATCTGCACACTGTTCTCTTCTCTAACCTCTTCTCCCTTGACCGATTCCGTCCCGCTTACAATGCTGCTGCTGCTATAGATCCTGCTGGTGCTGCTGCTGCAATTGATACTGATGATGCTGCTGCTGCTGCTCTGTGATTGTTGTTATTGTTGTTGGTCCCACAGCTGTTCTCGTCTTCGCTGCTGCCACCTGTCTATTGCCACATGCATTCATCCCTCGGTTGCATCTAGCATTGCTGCTACTGCTACTTTCTCTTCTCCCTCAATCCCTCCCTCCATCCCTCCTTCCCCTTCCTCTTCCTCCCCCACCCGATGCCTCTTCAGAGCCGGCTCTCTCTCCTCTTCCTCGCCCTCCTCATCCCCTTTTCCCTCCTCCTCCCTCTCTCCCTCCCCCTCCTCCCCTTCTTCCCCCCCCATCACGTGCACCTCCTCCTCCTCCTCCTCACCCCTCTTCCTTACTATCCCTCCACCTCCTCCTCCTCCCACCCTCTCTTCTCCCTCCTCCCCTCCCTCCTCCATTCCCTCCTCCTCATCCTCGATCTCAACCATCACTCACGCACCTTTGCCGTTCATGTATGCCTTCTCCCCCCGCATCATCTGCTCGGCCTCGATGCGTTGGAGGTCATTGTTCTGCTGGGCTCGGATTACGTCG
>Ga0160420_100003_pt1 | contig 185111 bp, 186 predicted proteins | sample CelAP2metagpilot_FD_108197 | JGI IMG/M metagenome (GOLD analysis project Ga0160420, IMG submission 108197) | Phycosphere-associated microbial communities from algal ponds in Kailua-Kona, Hawaii, USA - Cellana AP2-5-5 metagenome pilot | ecosystem: Engineered > Artificial ecosystem > Aquaculture...
AGGAGGAGGAGGAGGAGGAGGAGGAGGAGGAGAAGGAGGAGGAGAGGGGAATGGCGGGTACTTGTCGTCGGCGGTGAGGGAGGCTAGCAGGAGGGTTGAAGGAGATAAAACAAAAGGAGGGGAGGGCGATAAGCGATGAGGCTCATGTTTTTTTATTCAATCGTTGACACGACCATACTCCTCCTCCTTCCTCCCTTACCACGCACCCATCCAGCCGCTTGGCCCTGCCCTCCTCTTCTTTCCCCGGCAACTCCCCTCGGTTCAAAACTGTAGCCGCTGTGCTCACCGATCTGAAATCAACCAAAGTTCGAGTCGAAGACGCCCACAGCCGAAACGAGCGTTTCTGCGAACAATCCCGAAACGAGCTGCAGGGTATCAATGAGGGCCTTGGGAAGATGCAAGCAGAATTTGAGGAGACAGCCAGGAGGTTTCAATATTTCCAGGACGTACGGGAGTACTTATCAAGTTTGTGTGGGTGTCTTAGGGAGAAAAAAGGAATGATCGAGGAGCTGGAGGAGGCCATGGCGCAGGTGAGGAAGGGGGAAAGGGATCGAAGGATAGCGCGGAGGGTGGAGGATCAAGAGGATGCCCTGGAGGAAGTTTTGGAGAAGGAGAGGGAGGGAGGGAGGAAGGGGCAGATGTTGCTGTCGTTGCAGGGATATATGCCGACGGTTGTGAAAACGTTGGCGGGAGGAGAAGATGGGGGGGGGGAGAAGGGAGGACCGCTGGACGATATTGGGAGGGACGTGAGCGGGGATTTGGACAGAACGAGACGGAGGAAGCATCGGAGGAAACGACAAGAGCTGACCTTGCGGAAGCTCATCGGCAACAGCAGCAGCAGCAATACTGGTGATACAACGGAAGCAGAAGCGACTTTGAGTGGAGCTGAGGAGGATGAAAGAGAAGTCGAGCTCTCTCATTCACGGCAAGCAAAGCTTTTGGAGGCTGCTGCTATAATCTTTGAGGATACCGCGGACGAATTTCGGTCGTTGGATCCCGTGGCTACTCGATTTGAAGAATGGAAGAAGAAGTATCCGAAGGATTATGCGACCGCATACGTGCCGGTTGCCTTGTCTCAAGTATTCGAACCCTATGTAAGAATGGAGATGGTCAGGTGGAATCCCTTAGAGGGAGGAAGGGACGGAGGGGGGGAGCAAGGGGGGGAGGCTTTGGAGGGGTTTGCGTGGTTTGAACGGTTGTTTGCGTATGGGCAGGGAGAGGGCGAGGGAGGTAGCGAAGGAGAGGGCGAGAGAGAAGATGCGGATGAGCGGTTAGTGCCTGTAATGGTGGAGAAGGTGGTGGTGGGTAAGTTGCAGCAAATATTGGAAGATTGTTATGATCCTGTGTCGGGAAAGGAGACGCAGAGAGCAGTGGCTGCGGTGCAGGGGTTGTTGATATATGAGCCGGGAAAACATGCGTTGGAAATGTTGCTGCGAGCGCCGTTGACAAGGATTGAGGAAGCGATCACTCAGGTGTGTTTGCCGCTGTTGAAGATGGAGGGGGTGGTGGAGGAAAATGAGGAAAGGGGGGGAGGGATGGATTACCAGCGACGACAATTGTTTGTAGCGGTAAAGTTGTTTCGGAATGCCTGTGCGTGGCATGAGGTCTTGGCACCACGGGCGTTGGCTCCCTTAGTATTAGGCAAATTGCTGGAAGGCAAAATATCACCGGCGCTGGAGAATCGCATGGATAATACACCGGCCTCTCCTTCCTCCTTGCCCCCGTCCTCGCCCCCCCTCTCGCTCTCGCCTTTATCAACAATGGTTGAGATTCTTGGGACGCTTGAAGCGCTCCTGACGGCGATTCCGCCGGCGTTGCTGTTAGAGAAGGGGGTAAGGCCATTGGTGGGCGTCCATCGATTGCTTGACAAGCTTGAGAAGAGAGTGCAGGGGGTTTCGCTCCTTAGGACGGTGAAACGGATGCGGGTGGCTTTTTCTGGTACTGGTGGAGGTGAGGGAGGAAGGTAAAGAAGAAAAGAGGGGAAGGGAAACAAAGACAAGTTAAAAGGTACATAGTCACGAAGCCACAAAGCATGTAATGTAGCGACAAAAGGCATATAGTATATACCGAAAGCGTGCTCTCGTGTTTGCATCTGCTGTTGCTGTGATCTCACTCTCTCTGTCCCAGCCCAAGCTCCGTTGGATGCGTCTTTCTCTTCTTGTCTTAATCTTTCTCTGTATTCGCTTTTCTAACCCTGCTTGCCTTTTGCCTTTTCTTGTCGATACGGATTTGTTCTTGTTCTTCTTGTTCTTCTTGTTCTTCTTCTTATCCTCATTGTTGTTATTGCGGCTCTTCTTGCTCTTCTTCATCATTCACTTCTTTTCCTGCGTGTTCGTTTTACTCCTCTAATTGTCGTCCTTCCCTCATTTCGTTAGCGTTGGTAGTAGCAGTGGTGTCGGCAGCAGAAGCACGTTGTGCTGTAGGATCGTGCCTCGTCTTTGCCAGAGGATGACTACACACAGTCATTCATGGAATGACACGTCCTTCACATTTTGATATGTCTATTTTGGGAATAGTTTTCCGCCTTGAGGGAGTGTATCTCCCCCCCTCAATCTACTTTTGTCTCGCACATTTATTTATTTAATCTCTCTCTTTCCCTTTTATCTATTTCATGGTACGGATTTTGAGCCCTTGAATGCGCGCCCTCTGTCATTCTTTAGGACTAGGCAGCCTGAGTGCGCGATTCCTCCCGCTTTCTCTTGCCCTTTTTACCACTGGTGCTATCGGTGGTGGTGATGGTGGTGTTCCCATCGATAGACGCTTGTTTCTTCCTTCTCGCCGCCTTAATAGGCGTACCCTCCACCACCGCCGCAGTAGCAGCTGTGGTTGAAGTAACACATATAGACGCCCGAATCTGCGCTGCGGAGGCATCTGACAAAGGTGCCACCAAGCGAACCCCAGTTCCAAGCATCTGCAGCGTCGGCAATGTCGCTGGAATCTTCGCTCCCATGCTCATCCTCCCTCCCACCCCTCCCTCCGTTACGCCCATGCCCGCACTGCTTACACTACAATCCGTACTGGCACTACTCCCCGCAGGAGTAATCACAGCGGGTAACCCCCCACCCTGTCCCGTTTCTTCTCCCCCTCCTTTCCCCTTCCCCCCCCCCTGCCCTTGGTGTATCTTCTTCACCATCGGTGTATACTGCACATCCACCACATGCCTCTTCCAATTCTTGACAAAGTCAGAATAGTCTATGCACCCATCGGTGTTTACGTCCGCTTCCTTGAACATCCGATCAATTTCCTCCTGATTCTTGTCCAAGCCCACCACCTGCCGTATCGAATCGGGTGTCAAAAAACCCTGCCGATGGACATCGAGCGCCTCAAACACCATGTGCATCTTCTCTTCGTCGTACTGAATCCGTCTCCACATCACTGCCGCCACAAAATCATTGTAGTTAATCTCATGGTGTGATTTACGTGATGTTAATATTTTCTCCACTGCGTTCATCTGCGCTTCGATTCCTTGGGGAATCAGCACCTCCTCGTCTTCATTCATTAAGTAATCCTTGATATCTTCCAGAGAAATTGTTCCCTTCTGCTTCTTGTCAATGGCACGAAACACCCTCCCCAAATTCTCAATCTGAATGGGAGTAAGATTAAAAGCCATTACCTCGAGGATGAGGCGCTTGAGAGTTCCGAATGCACTGAATTCGACGAGGGAGCTAAGGACTTGGTCGTGGGGGACTCCTTCTTCCTCTTCTTCCTCAAAGCCGGCGCGGGTTAAGGTGCATGAGAGGCCTAAGTTGTGTGTGTGTGGGGATAGAGATGGGGACGATTAAAGTCAAGCATAGAAAGAAAGAGAAAGAAGAAAAATATATAAATACTCAGAAAGAAAGGAGGGTACTAATCGCAAACATCAGACTGAAGACTTAAGAGTGAAAGAAAAAGAGTGAAAAGCGAAATCACCACCCTACCCAAACACACTTGACTATCCTCCTCAAAGGAGCACGTACCTGTCGAAATGCTCGAGGACGAGGATAAAGACGAAGAAACCGTAGCACTGAGAGGCAACAACCCCTTATTCCTCGCCAGCAAGCTCTGCAACGAACCCCCTCCCCCTCCCTCACTGAGATCATCCTCGACCAAGAAAAAGTGATTCAACGCCTCATGCGCCGTCATCCGTTTCGCCGTGTCCTTCACCAACAACATCTGCACGAAATCCTTTGCACACTTCGACACTCTCATATCATGTGGAAACGAATACTGCGCATTTTTGATCCTTGCCCGCATTTGATCATTGTTATTCCCCCAAAACGGGGGCCGACCGAACAGCAGCATATAGGCAATAACCCCCACAGACCACATATCACAGGTTTCCGAATATCCGTTCTCCAAGACCTCGGGGGCAACATAATAGAGCGAACCGACACTCTGTACCATTAATTCATTCTTGTTGAAAAATTTGCTCAGGCCAAAATCAATGAGCTTCAACTGCCGACTGTGATGGGAAGACTGCAACAACCAGTTTTCCAACTTTAGGTCTCGATGGACGATTTGATGCTCGTGCAGGTACTTGATAGCATAGAGCATCTGCCGAAGAAAATCCTTGGCCATTGGCTCTGAATCAGGGTGATTTGGGTGCCGTTTCATGAAATCTAGCAGATTTCCACCAGTGCACAAATCCATAATTAAATAAATACGACGACGGGCATAAAAGACCTCACGCAAACGGACTATATGGGGGTGATCCAGCTCCCGCATGATCGACACCTCGCTGTGCAATTTCGTGATCTCTTTCGCGCTATTGGTGCTCGCGCGGTTGATAAAAAGAATTTTGCACGCAAAGTGCTGCCCGGTCTGCTTATGGGTAGCCTTAATGACGATGCCGTAGGAACCTTGCCCCAGGGCGGGTTTATCGTCTTCGAAGTCGTAGAGATCTCGCACATCCTTGTCGGCGTTGAGTGGGACGAGATTTCCGAGAAGGTGGCTGTACATGCGGGTTTTTTGGGAGGCGTAGAGGCGCACGCGTTCGAGCTCTGTTGGGCGTCAGGAAGGGGAGGGAGGGGGAGGGGAAGGGTTAGAGGGAGTGGCTGGGACAAGGGTGAGATATGAAGGGTAGAACGAACAAGGAGATTCCAACCGTCAAGATCATTCCAACTTAAAAGATTTGCATATATACACTGGATAAGACTGCTGCAAAAGCAAAAACCCCAACGCTCACGCTGCCATACATGCACGTACCGTCTGTAAACTCGAGTCGCGCCCCGGCCTTGAGCACTTCTAGAAAGACGAGCGCTGTGGTTGATCATGTGTGCATTTGCGTGTGGAAGGGAAATATGACTCCATTTCCAATTATTTACGGACAGACGCATACACGCACAAACCTACTACTACTAACCTGTATGGAACCATCGGCCTGCTTGCTCGGGGCAGGGTGGCTGGCTGGTCAGGAAGCGCTCTGCAAACGTAATGGCTCTGTAAAAGTATAAAGGCAGTCGTGAGATTGAGCAATCGTTTGCGTGGGCAAACATCTAGTGCCTTTTATGCGTGTCTATGTACCTGTAGGCGTAATGCTGGAGGACTCCATTGGTCTTCCCGTCTTCCCCGTCGTCGACTTGAGCCTCGAGCAGCTTCTTTGCCATGCCTTGCTCCATCTTCCCATCCACCGTTCCCTCTGTGTGTATATGTGTGTGTATATGTATAGGAGACAGAAGTGCAATGTGCGTGAAGACATGAGGCTGCACGCCGTCGGGAAGGTCAAATGTGTGGGATTGATTGCCTATGGCGACGAGACGATTCCTCGGACCTAACGGGCATCGACATGTACAAGCTCGAGGGGACGTGTGTGCCTCCAACCAAGGATGGAGACTGTCACTCGGTGGATCGCCTGCCCATGGTGTGTGTGGAGTATGGAAAGGCCCTCAACAAGAAGGAAAGCATGGAAAGCATAAACCGGTGGACAGTGCGCTTACTCCCTATTTGCGGTAAAATGCTATTAGTATTTCGTTTTCAAGCTTTTGACGTGCTTTGGCCGTTGCGGGGCCATTCTCAAATCACCCGACCGAGCGCCCCCCCCTCAGACTCTCCATTTTACCACACAAGAAAAGTCTGAATTCCTTCATCACCTTATCCCAGCGGTATTTACAATTGTTGTCTTCATAAATCGCCCTCTATTTATCCTCCTCTTCACTACGTCACGAACTCTCCGCCACTCATCATCACTCCTCCCAGTCCTTCCTCTTCACACACACACTCCAACATGCTACCCACCAACCGCCCCCCAAACTCCAATGCAACCTATCATCGGTGGCACAATCTGGGATCTTCTATAAATGTCTCGTCATTTACCCCTCTCGAGCATCTCAACATGTCGGGACGAAGTCTCAGGATCCACAAGAATATGCTCAGCCAAGGAAGGACCCAGGTCATTGCACAGGTATGTTTAGCCTGAGGAGGAGGAGGAGGTGGAGAAGAGAAGAACAAGAAGAAGAAGAAGGGAGAAGCCGGATGGAGAATTGAAGGTTAGATGAATGAGAAGGATTATGAGAAGAACAGCTGAAATGGTGATGGATGATGAAAGCAGGAATCCGGTGATGCAGACACACCCCTTCGATCATTACACGCCCCATAGGTCGCAGACTGCTTCATTGTCATCAGGTGTGACGACATGCTGTGTATCTGGGACCAACATGCATTGCATGAGCGCATCCGCGTTGAGTCCTTCCTTAGGAATGTGAACCTTCCCCAGCAACAAATTATCCGACAGTCCATGAAACCCTTCAAACCCCTCGTCTTCCCCAATTATCCGCCCGACGACCTGGAACTCCTTCGCAAACCTACCACGCGTGCCTTTCTCAACCGTTTTTGCCTTGATTTCCAACTTATTAAGACCTCTGTCTTAGTCCGCACGCGGCCCATCATCGTCGAAGAACCACTGCCGGACGTGACCGAACTCTTACCTGCCTTGCTCCGAGATTTGCGCGATATCCAAAGCCGACCTGGGGCAGACCCTATGCAGGTAATGATACGGTCTTATTCTATCTAAAGCCTACTTCCTGCCCGCAAGCACTAAGCCGGAGACTCGGGTTCAGGATCGCTCATATTAATGTTTCCACCAACCTATCCGTCCGTCCGTCCGTCCCTCCCCTCCCTTTTCCAGGCTCTCCCCCCCTGCATCCGGGACATCCTCAGCTCCAAAGCCTGTCGTGGCGCTATTATGTTCCACACCAAGCTCAGTCGCTTCACCTGTAAACGACTTCTAATCGAAATCTCATCCACTTCTTTTCCGTTTAACTGCGCGCATGGCCGGCCCTCCGTCGTGCCATTGTGTTTGCTCGACCACGCTGCTGGAGGCTCTCCCTTGTCCTCATCCACGTCCTGTTCCTTATCCTCATCCCTGCAGCAAACGATTGAAAAAATTGAGCGGCCCGGCAGAGGAGGTCAAGGGAGGAATGGGAGTAAGAGTAGGAGCAGCAGCTGTAGTAGCATGAATATGCCGTTGCGATTTCGTCTCGGGGGGAGCAGTGGAGGGCATTCGTTGTTAGCCCCTCACCTGGAGAGACTACGTACGAAAGAGATAAGCAACTAGGAGATAGAAGAAAGGGGAAAGAAACGAGACGAAAGGATTAAGAAAGACGCGGCACTTATCTGCATTGCATGGCAATGCGCCTTGTCGCATATCCTATCAAAACTATATTCGTACACTCATTCATCCAAATCTTCTTTTTCACCACCACTCTCTCCATCCCTTAGCTTTCTCTCCTCCCCTTCCCCAGCCCGAGACGACCACGCCAAGATGCACGAATTTTCCGGCGATACATCCGGCTCACAATATACGACACACTCTGCTTCTAACCCACTTGCTCGCAAAAACTGCAGTCGACCATAGTCGATCAACCGTTTACACGCCCAGCCAATCTCAATCTTCTCCTCCCTGCTCAGGTCATTGTGTGAGGCAAACTCTTCCTCTTCCTCCTCCCTTCCCTCCTCCTCCCTTTTCTCTTCTTCCTCCCTGCCCTCTCCCTCAGCCTCCATTCTAGTGGTAGTAGTAGTAATAGTAGTAGTTGTTGTTGTTGGTACTGTTCTTGCTGCTGCTGCTGCCGCCTTCCGTGCCCTGCTTTTATGCCGGTGACCCCTAGAGCTGGTCAAGGAGGGAACCCAACAAGCACTCTTTTGAGCCACCTCAAAATCCGCCCTTGTCAGCTTTAATTCGTTCTCCCACGTTTCCATACCGACATAATCATCATAATTGCAGACATGATAACAGCAGGTTGCTATTACTACTCCTACATTTACATCCTCTTTGATTTCTTGCTTTTCTCTCGTTCCATTTGCTTTATCTATATCGGCCAGTGCCGTCGTTGCTCCTTCTTCGGCTTTTTCTTCCACTTTATCTTCCTTCCTCGTCTTGGTCTTGTCAGCCGCCTGAAGAAAGTTAGCAATCGCACGCAATGACAAATCGGTAGCCACTCCACATACGTGCTTGCCCATGAACACTAAGGGAGGGGTCTGCGCCGCCACCGACGGGGACGAGGAGGAGGAGAAGGAGGACGGCGACGAAGAAGAAAGCGGGAGTCCCTTGATCCATAAATCACGGATATCCAATCGATATCGCTCGAAGTAGGATCCCTCCCCCGTCCTTCGAAAGGGCGCGTCCGCCTTGAACTTAACACCTGATCTCTCGACCAGCATGACGCGAGCTTGGGGGAAAGCCAAATGAACAGCTTGTCCCAAAGTCCCTCGGCCGGCACCCATTTCTACGCACGTACTCCGATTGTATAAAAGGCCGCGGCGGTTTAAATGGGAAACAAGAGACGCTTGTTGGATGACATGCCGCGCTTTTGCTTCGCTGGTCACGTTGTTGCTTTCAATGCTGGCGAGGATTTTCGTGGCTACTGGTCCCTTGATTAATTGCTCGATCACGTCGCCCCGAGGATGAGGTCGCTTTTCCGAAGCTAGGTGGCGAGCTTTGGCAAAGAGGGCGCGGGCTTCTTCTACTGTGAGGGTGGATACAGTGGCAGAAGGGGGGGATGCGTGTGTGGCTCTACCAGCAGCACCACTGTTGGCCCCCACTCGATAGAACTGTTGACGTTCCAAGCCTCGCATCTCCTTCTTAACATTGCACACCTTGAGATGTGCGTTGAGCTCGCGTTCGTACACAGTGTGTTTGGGATCCAAAGGGCAAGGCAGGCGGCGTTGTCCGCCCCGTTTCTCCTGAGTTTTGCTCCGCGTGGGCTTGGCATCGTCGTCGTCGTGCCCCGCAGCAAGGTGTTGATGGTTCCCACACCAGACTGAGTCAGGCAGTCGAGGCACGGTACAGTAGCGCATTTTCCTCTTAAGGAAGAAGGAGCAGCGGTCTGGCTTGGCGGCATAGAGAGGGATAAGCCCGGGGGTATCGGTGGTGGAAGTGGTGGACGATGATGACGCAGATGGTAGCGCTGGTGATATTGGTGTAACATTGACCTTAATGGCGTCTGATTCAGAAACAGGAGGTGAAACGCTCTCCATCGCATTCTGCGGCTTTGAGGAGGGATAGATTTATCAAAGGTTGTGGCGTGGATTTGTTTGGCTAGGTTGATCAGCCACGACACAGAGCATCGAGTCTACGTTCCCGAATAATAACTCGCGGTCACCGACCTTTACCCCCTCGATTTCTTTCCTGGCTAAAACAGACGTTCAAGAACAACTCAGACGATTTACCATCACAAGCATGAGGACAAAACTAGCCAAAGGCTCAACCTTGTCGACCTTTTCGGGATCCCTTTAGAAGAATATCAGCCCTCTGGATTAGAGCCACAGCACAGAACATGCAGAAATGAATGAGAAATGAAAAATTAAATGAGACTGTGCTGCGAGTAGCCAGACAGAGGATAGGAAGGCGCAGAATCGAAGAAAATTTAGGTAATACAACAAGCTGAGCTTTATGAAAGCCCGCCACGTTATGATGGTTCGTGAGCGCTGCATAGGAGAAAAGGAGGATAATAAAAGAACAAAAAGCAGCGAGCTTAATACCAATGTGCGGTAGAAAAATCGCCCCAAAAGGAGATAAATATTTATGACCGATCCCTTTGTTCCAAATTTCGAAACCTATTTGCGCTTTCCAAAATAGTGTGTCATATCGTTCGATTCTACTATCACATCCAATTTTTTATCTGTCTACCACAGGATCACATTTACATTACAAACAGTTTGTTTTTTACTTGCATTTCTTTGATCTCCCCTGATCCTTCTCCTCGTCCACATCCCTAATCATCTTTTTCTCCCTTCACATTCTTACACCACTCCTCCTCGTCCTCCTCCGTACACACATCTCTTTCCTACATTTTCCTCGCCGTCAATGCCAACTCCATAATCTCCTTCTCCGGCAACTGGTCCAAACGCACTGACGCCCACCTCGAGCAGCGCCCCATTGCATCCCCCACAGCCAAATCCCGCTGATCCCTCCCCACGCGAATCGCTGTGATCGACGCCGTATGAACGCCTTGCAAAATTTGCATCACCCTAAGCTGTCGTCCCTGCGTGGTGCCCGTATTACTGCCCACGTCCACCTCCTCCTCCCCACTGTTACTCTCATCCCCGGAACTTTTACATACTCTATCCCTTCTTCCTCCTTCTCCTCCTCCTCCTGGACTTCCTTCCCCCGCCATTGCCACCACCGCCGCTGTTACCTCTCCATCAATAACAGACCGACCCGGCATATCATCCGACAAATTCTGCAATCCCCACAAGCAAAGTTTCCCATTGTCATGTCCCGTCACTGCCACAACACCATTCTGCCACTCGGGACAGTCAGTAGCCACCACACATGTGGGCACCTCCTTCACTACCGCAATCGCTGATACCTGCGCTAACGGCTCGCCTGTCACGCTCCACACCCTAATATCCACCCCTCCCAACGTCACCATGTCCCCTGTTCGTTTGTTTATCGACACAGACGTAACAGGAGAGGCGTGGCCCACCAACACTCGCTGAGAAGTGAAATCACGCACGTCCCATGCAACTGCCAAACGGTCTGCTCCTCCACTGAGCAAAATACCGAGCTGCGCAGCCACATCAACACACAATATCTCATTTGAATGCCCACACAATGTCGCCTGCAACGACAAGGTCTTCCCTCCACCCCCACTCGCCGAGTGTAATTGCGGAGGCTGTGCATAAGCCTGCTGCTTCGACATACACCAAACGCGGATTGTTGAGTCCTTACTTCCCGTCACGGCTAGCTCGCCCGCCTCGTCCAACGCAAGACAATTTACCGCTCCCAAATGCAGTTGCTCATGCACACTCACCACCCGATCTATATACTGGTGCCTCGTTGTCGGCACAGCCACGCGGAATGCCAGCCCATAATCAGGTGAGCCGTACCGAGCATACTTAACTAAATTGGGGGGGACTAACGCACAATCCAACCCTACTCCAACCGCTCGATCCTTGACGGTCCACACGTCCCCCACGGGCTGCACCGCGCTCGGAATAGCCCCTCCATAGGGCGCGCCAAGTTGCGCAGTGGAGGTGGGACGCAAAGCGATCGTTTGAGGGGCACCGACGATGCAGAGGGAAGGAGTCGTGTACTGATGCCAAGCCAGGGATGAAGGATCAATATACCGCGGTACAATGGATCCACTGCTACTGCTGCTATTTGAGACGTAACCAGCAATGCTACTCCCGCCTAAGCCAGCAACCGCTGCAGTACCACCAGTCAAAGTCACGCTCCCTTCATCTTGCTGAAAGCTCTGAAGAGGCACCGGCACCCGTCTGACGGGATGTGGGCGTTTGAAAAGCCGACTAGGGGTCTGCCCAAAATTATGAATCTGAGCGATTGTCGCCTCCCGAATGACGGGGTCCTGTATCGCATCAATGTCTACCACCCCTTCATACGTCAAATGCACAAACAAGTTCTGCGCTTCCACCGCCTCCGGCCCCGTTTGTTTACACCCAAAAATCAGATCAATCCAATAGGATAAGTTCTCGCTTACGTACTTGCTCTCCAAGGCCATCCGCTGCAAGCGCACAAACTCCCTCGCGTCGCCCTTCGCCCATGGAGGGAGCATCACATGATTCACCGCCAGGCCCTTCTGCAACCACCCATAATCGAACTGGTTATGATTCGTCAAGAACTCAGGTAGGTAAAAAAATTCCGGGATCAGCTCCCGGACATCTTGCAAATTCTCCCTCGACGCGCTATCCCAACTACTTTTAATGTCGCGGAACAGCCGATCCGCCTTGTCGAACTTGCCCCCCTGCAACTGCAGATGCAACCGGGCGTACGGCTCCAGCCTCAATAAATAATACAACACATACCCTGCACAACTATAATGTGTCCCGTAGTGAAACGGGGGCGCCTCCCCTGCGGCCTCTTCCGGGCTCAGGTCCTCTACCAATGATGCAAGCTGATCAAACCTCTCCCTAAACTGTTTCGCCCTCGTTTCACCCAACGCTCCCATAGGCTTCCGCAAATCACGATACACACTCGGGTTGTTCAGGTCCAAATCTACAGACGTGTAATCCGACAAAACCCAAGGAAAAACCGGATATTGAGTCAAATCATGAACAGATCGTCCAGCTAAAGCATTTAAATGCATGAGATACTCAAAATTCGTCATCCGTCCATTTTGCCACTTGCTAGTCAACTGCTGGCGCCAATGCGCCATGAACCTCTTATAATTAATGCGTCCTCCCCCTCCCAACTTCTGCAATGCCCCATCCTGGTTGTTACTCCAAAACACGCTTTTGACTAGCGGTGCGTCCATTACCAAATCAACTACTTGGGTCTGCTCATCCGGCGTCTGTAATGCCACTAGGAAACTCTTTCCATCTACATCAAAAAACTCGATGGCGACATGCCTAAATTGATACCGACGCTTATACAAGATCTTCAACCGATCAAAACGCATCCGTTCCACATGAGGGGGGTTCTCCAAGTCAAAACCTATCCTTCCTAAGCTCGCAGTAGCCTTAGCGAAGCCTTCGTCCTCTTCTGTCCCCTGGTAATAAGGGACTTTGCGAATGGAGCTGGTGGAGGGCAAGGGGGGGTTGTTTAGCGTCTTCATGCATGTGGCTGCGGCTGAGGGTCGGCAACCATCTTCTTGTATATCAGACGCGCGGAGGTAGACGTTGAAACGATGGTCCAGGTCTTCCGTGGAGAAGGAGGAGGTGGTAGGAGTGGTGGAGGAGGTGAAGGATTGGGCTGCTGAATTGCTAACGCCTGTGTCTTTCCCCCCGATAATACCACTCACAACTTGTTGCGGTATCGAGGAACTGCTTCTATAGGTGCCACTGCTATCAGTAATGCTGGTGCTACTAGTGGCGCCGCTAAACGTGGCAGTCGAATTAGAATAGGCGGTCGAAGAAAGAGCAACGCGCTTGATGCTGATACAGCTGCCAGATGACGACCCTTCCCCCCCCGCGACTTTAGCAAAGCCATCCACGATCACCAAGCCATGCCGACAGAACAACAACAACGCCGGATTGACTTCTAAGCCCGTACACCGCTGTACGTTGTACAGTCTCAAAATTGGTCCGTCGCTCTCATCCACGAAACCAGCAATCAACTCATTCGCTACCAAATCTCCATCGTTGCTCTCCGAGCATGCGGCTGCTGCTTCCATGGCAAGCAAAGCCAAAGAACCCGACGTATTTGATTGATGAGACGAATCAATATCTGCCATAGATACCTGCGTTCGTAGAGCAGGGGGCAAGGTGGAGCTAGATGTGTCTTGAGACTCATCATGGATCAGGTCCAATGGCGCCGAGGTGCTGCTTCCTCCTCCGCTGCGACTATCGCCGACAATATTCACGCTGTCACCCAAGGCCGTGCCTATCCTCCCTCCCGCCTTCATCGCCACCACCGTGTCGTTGAAAGGACAAGCTGTCGCGCCTAAATCCAGCGAATCGGCCGTCATTTCCCTTCCCGAAAATGATGTCTTAGTCTCCGAGCTCACTTCATCCCGCTCGCCCTCGCCTCTGCTTTCATCTGGAGAGCTTCCGGCCAAGCTTAAGGACCGATCCTCTTCCCGCTTTCTTCGTTCTACTCTTTTAGCTAGTTTCTTACCCGTCTTCTCCTCTTCCTTCTTCTCCCCCACCGTCGTATCCACGTCCGAGATCAGCTGGCTATCATCCGCCGCCCGATTTAGCACCCCTGGCAGCTCGACAAGCCCCTTTTTTCCATCCTCACTCTCATACAAATCAATCAGATCCTCCTCATCATACTCCTCATCATGCCTTCTATATCCCTTTACTTTCTCTCCCCCTCGACCGACCCCCGAATGCATATGTACCAGCGCCACCTGCTTGATCAACTTCGTCGTCGCTCTCAAGTCGAAATCTACATCCTGCATCAACATCCCCTCTAGGGACGACGCTGATAGAGACCCAACTAATGACGCACTTCCCGCTTCTCCCTCCTCACCTCCTTCCCCACCACCCGTACTACTGCTCCTCCCAGGTGGCGTACACACACTTCTTTCTCCTGCGCCTTCCCCATTCCCACCCTCCAGCTTTCCTTCCTCCTCATCGTCCTCCCACTCCTCTTCCTTCACCTCCTTTCCCTCCTCCCCCCCCTTTTCCTCCTCTTCTAAAGCAGCGACCACACCAGAAGGCAACTGACCGGTTACAAATGGCTCGAGGACCGGCCGTTCCATCACGTTGTACACCTCCTCAAACTCATAATTCCTCTTCATCCTCCTCCGCATCCTTTCCGGACCCTCAGTCAAATCAAGCCTCCACATAAAATTCTGGTGTAACGATCTCGTGGCTGCTTCCTTCGCATCCGGGCTTGCAGTAGCCCATCGATTCTCCTCCTTTCCTTTGTGGACATCCACGCCTTCCCATACCGAGACCACACCTCGGAGGGAACACAAGACCTCCTTCCAATGCATGGAGCCATTAGCAATATCAGCCAGACCGGATCGAATAATATGCTGATGGAAATTAATGAAAGTCTCAAACGCCTTCCGCACATTCAATTGCTCACCCCTTGTCAGACGCGCGTGCGCCGAGGACTGCCCGAGTGAGAAAGCAGGGACCTTGGCTGCTTGTAAGCGATTGAGCACGTCTACTGTAGGAATCATGTCATCAGGCAAAAGCATATCCGCTTTATCCCGCAACATACCGAAAACCTGTGTTACCTCCTCCCCAGCCTCAGCACTCGAGAACCACTCCTCGAACCGTTCCAAGCGGGCATCAGCCTCCACTTCTCCCCTTCCCATCCCCTCTTCCCCTACACCAGAAGACAAAAGAAGAAAGCCCCGGCTGTAAATATCCAAGATTTTTTTCTCCTTTCCTCCACTCTTGCCCTGCTTCTCCCTGACCTCAAAGCTCAACAGCTCAGCCATGACATTCTGCCGTTGCTTCAGCAAAACTTCACACACCCTCGCCGCCAACCTCCGCCGGCCATACCGCCCTCCCTCACTCCCACACAGCAAGAACACCCTCAGCTCTGACAAAAGACAAGCCACAAACGGCTCGTCTTTATCCGGACCAAACTGCGCACACAAATCATGCACTCGACTCAACACAGACGACATAGAATTCACCGGCTGGGACAAATCTGACGGTGTGGAGGGTATGCTCAGCGTCACAGACGCACCACCAGCACCAGCACTGCCCACATTAATTGGCACATCAATTCCTGTCTCATCCAGAGGCAAATTTGGTGCAAAAGTCTTGCGCCACTTTCCTCCATGAGTAGAAGATAGTACGCCCCCTCCCACACCTGCGCGCGTGCTAGGCGGCAATCCCCCCGCTCCTCCCGTACTGACCCCACTCAGGCCTAGACTAGCCGTCCCTCTCACCGGCCTTTTGGTATGGGAAAGGAGGAGGTGTAGATGAGCATGTATGGCAGCAAGGATCGCCTCGGACTCCCGGGTGGCGTCTACGTAACGAGCAGCCCGACGGAGCGCCACTACGGAAAAGGCCTGTCCAATAGAAATCGCATTAGCAAGCAGCAGTTGCTGCAGATCGCTTCCCAAGCTTTTGTTAATCCGCGTTCCAGAAATCTCTCTTGCTGCCTTCAAGCAGAGCTCCAAGGCCGTGGCAAGCAGAGGGGGAGGGAGGAGGCCCTTTTGCGCGACCTCGAACAAGACACTACAGACCGCTACGGTATTTCCCACGAGAATGCCATCCCCCGACCTGAGAGCCTCCTTTATCAAATCCGTGAGAAGCACCAAAAAATTTTGGTAGAAAGCAAAAATATGGGCGTCCATCGCTGTGTGTGGAAATGCTAAAAAGGCCTCCCGGACGAGGGCGTGTGCCGAGGTGGAATCAGACGCTGCTTGGCCTGTAGGGGTCAAGAAGGAGTCGCGGAGGACCAGCTTCAGAAGCAAGAGCAGCCGCTGGGCTTCTGCTCCTTCGAAATTATGGCGAGCGTCGACACTGCTGCGGGACGTGGAGAAGGAAGAGTCCGTCGTCGTAAATCGGCGGCTGCTGCTGTTGCTGCTGTTGCTGCTGGTAGTGCCGGGCGTAGGCGGCAAGCTGCTGCCACCACCGTTGAAGCCGTCGGCTAATGGAAGCAATTCTTCCTTAAAGGTATCACCCAACACGGGCTCTGCCGCCGCTGTTGTTGCTGCTGCTTCTGCCGTTGCTGTCACTGATGCTTTTGCTGTTTTCCTCCCTCCTGCATTTTGCTGCTGCAACAGATCCACAACATCCGCACAGGCAAAGATACTCTGCACCACGGGAATGATAAACTCCTTGCTCTTACTTGCTTCCATAAACGACGTGCTCCCTTGCAAAGCCTCTTTTAAAGCCCCAAGCGTCTCCTCTACGCAATATATCGCCCGCACCCGCACCTCTCCATCTTCCTCAGTCAGCCCCAACAGCAAATTTCGGTTCAAATTCTCCATCAGAGCCGTCATAAGTGCACCAAAAAGCGGTCGGCACAGCCTATGCATACTCTCTTCACCCGAGACCAGCGATTCCAGCAGCGCGTTTAGTCGTGTCTGTTTCAAGTCAGGCAAAGGAGGGACTTGGCTCATGGGCATTCCTACCACCATCGCAAAGAGAGGAAGCAACACAATGGGCGACGAGCTGATTCGCGGCAAGGACGAGGCCAAGGTACCAAAGCCCGTATCATACTCCGCAAAATCTGTCACGAAATCTTCTCGTTCCTGAAATAAGATAAAGAGCGCTCGCAACGTCAGAGAGATAGAGAGGGCATCCCGACAGGAATCCAGCATGGAATGAAACCAATCCGGGGACAAACAGCGGGAGAAGGCCTTCAAAATCTCTTGCCGATCCTCCGGAAACACAACTCTAGCCGCTGCCGCTGCCGCTGCACCCGCACCTTCACTGCACTGACTCTTACTCCTGCTCGAGCCTGAACCACTCCCTGCCCGACCTGCACCGGCCAGACTACCACTGCTCCCACCACTACCACCAACAGGCTTACCCACCAGTCGCTCAGTCTCAAGGGAGAAGAAACCCATCACCTTTTTCACCACCCCTTGAGCACCCCCTCCGCTGGACTGGCGGATTCTATCGTGTTGGCGAGTGAGAACCTTGATGAGGATTTCGAGGAGGTATATACGGACAATGCTCTGAGCACTTAGAACACCCTTGGCTCCGTTCAGGGCGGAGACCTTCACTACCTCCACTATCGGGTGGAGCGATGATTTAAGGGTAGTGGTGGCGATGCTGTTAATGCTGACACCGTCGGTGGTGGTGGAGGTGAATTTTTCGCTGCTAGGGCGTTGCGCGACAGTGGAAAGCAGGACGGAAGCCATGTCATTCACGTCGTTCTCGGCTACTCGCGTGAGGAGAAGGCGTTGCAGCAGCTCGCCGCAGCGCGTCAAGAGCTTGTCCGGGAGGGCTGCGCTGGTCCTAGCCCAATGAGCGTCTTCGAGACTGATACGGGGGAGGACCCAACCACCCGCTTGTCCGGCACTAGAGAGTTTGGCGGCTTGCATCATCACACTTAAGGTCCACCGGACGAGGCCAAGGGAATGCAGTCGGTAGGCATTGAAGACAGCGTTCGGGTTTTGGGGTGCCACCAGCCCATTGAGCTCTTTGAGGAGGGCAATGACGATGGCACGGTCGTTGCTGCCCCCCCAGAGCTCCCAGTTTAGTACCAGGTACTTCAGGGCAGCGGCATCCACGAGGACCTTTGATGAGGAGAAAAAGGAGGAAGGGGCGGAGGAGGCCGTGGTGAAAGAAAAGGAGGCGGCGCTTTCGTCCATGATATGGCCATGGCCTGGGGAAGGAGAGGGTGGAAATACAGCAGAAGTGGCTGCTTGTTCTTGTGTTGATGCTCCTCGAGACCGCAAGTCGTGCTTTGCCTTGGTTTTGGTATCAACAGCAAGGGCAACACATGCCCGCAAGACGTCAGGAGAAAATAAGTGCTTCTTTCTGGCCAACAGGAAGACCATCACTCGATACCCACTTCCTTGCATGCACTCAAGATTCGCCGTGTGCCCCCGACAGAAAACTTTCACAAGTTCCAACACCACACACAAAGCCGTCGGGGAATCCGCCACCTCCAACAAAGGAAACAGAATCTGTGGTCCAGCAATTCCAAAGACACTATCAGAAATGCTCAGCGGGTTCATCAGAGCCCCATCTCCAAAGACCACCCCCCACTGTGCACGGCCATCCTCGCATAGATGCCCGATGGTATTTACTAACCGATAGCATGGTTCGTGGTAAATATCCAAGTTCTGGTGCGACGTCCCCGAGAGGTTACGAGGAGTTATTTCACAAGGCGAAGCATGACCAGCATGGAACGAAAATACGACCTGCTCCAACGGAATGCGCAATGAGAGAAGAGCAGCCAGTCCCTCCTCCCTCGTGCGACGATGATCCATGCGTAATACATCTTGAAGTCCCCTTGCCAGCAGCGCAGAGGTCGTCTCCCCTCCCCCTGTAGAAGCAGCAGCAGCAGCAGTCGGAGCGGCCCCGCCTCTGTGCAGCCGGGCCAGGAGTGCCGTGACGATTGCTTGGATGTTGCTATGGACGGGCCTTTCGCCCTGAAAGCTTCCTACATAGGAAGGTCCGGTCGCATAAATGGCAACAGCTGCTTGTGGGACAGGGAGGGCTTCAAGGGTAAGAATGACGGGCCCCAAATGCCATATGGGGGCAACGGCGCCACGGAGAACGCTTTCGTTGACCTTGAGAGTATCGGGAAGAGGCACACCAATAAAGCACCGGCTGGTTGGGGACTCAAGGAAGGAAACATGGTCAGTTTTGAAGGCCTCCGCGACCTCAATTCCATTTAGGTAGACAGCAAGAGTGTTCTTGGTATTCGAGAGGAGATTACGTGCCCGTCGGTGGACGAGCATAAAGTGATGCCATTGCCCGGGCTCAAGATCAATGGGGATCAGCTCCGTATCCAGCCCCTTGCCTACATAGCTCTCCACACACAACTGATGATGAGTCAAATCCAAATAAACCTGCAACGAGCTCTTGGCACTTATCGATGACACCGTAAACAGCCACAAAATCTGCTGCGTAATCCCTCCCTCCTCATCTGTAGCAGGCGCACCATCCCCCCACACCTCTTCCTCCCCCCTCTCCTCATCCAGCTTCGACACCGCGAAGTCCGTCGCCTCTACCCCAAACCGAAACCAACATGAATAAGTGAACCCCGAGGAGGAGGTAATTGGCTGCGTACCACCCACCGTAGGCACCATTACAAATCGCATCCCCTCTGAATATGCAGTGGCAGCATAAACAGAATCAAAATCCATGATCCCAATCTCCTTGGGTTCCTCACATGCCCACTTCCGAGCCAAAGCTAGCAAGTCCCTTCTCCCCCCACCTAAGCGCAGGAAAGGGACAGAATCGGAGGTTTCTGCAAGCTCGGCAAGGATGAGGAGACTTCTCCATTGCTTCTCTAGGGCGGTGCGTCGTCGTTTGGCCAAATCGGGGTGCAGGGCAACTTGGCGTCGGAAGGACGGACAGAGGACAATGGCCCCATCCTTGTTCAAAAATAAGGGTCGACCCAAGCAGCGGAGCATAGAAATGGTATCGGGGACTGTAACACGATGCCGTCCACTTAGGTAGAGGAGGCGGAGAAGATGGCTGTAGAGGGGATCTTCGGGATCGTTCAAGATGCCGTAAAATTGGTCGAGGACCTGCCGCAAGGCTCCGGCGAGACAGAGTTGCTCGGCGGCCACATACGTGCTGTTAGCGATAAGCTGGAGGAGTTTTTGGAGGATGTATGTGGCGACACTCCGGGGGAGCTCGGTGAGGAGGGAGAAAAGTAGGAGGGCGGCATCGGCATTCTTGACTGTTGCTTGTAGATACCCCTTTCCTCCGCAGGTACCAATAAAGCTCGTTTCTTCAGTGACCATCATGAAAATGCATTCGACGATTTCACGGGAAAAGCGCTCGCGGGTTAAGACCTTGGAGTTGAGCAGGCAGCACTTGAGGGTGTCGTACCCGATTTCGTTCTTGAGATATTGTCGGTTTTCAACGCGTGCGCGTAAATTCCCTAACACCTTGCCGGAAATTGCAAGGGTTATAATGCGGATGATCTGCTTGATGAGCTCAAGGCAGATTTCTTGTTCGTGGCCTGCTTCAAGGACGTTATGCAAGTGCTCGGTCTCGTCGACGACTTTCACCGGCAGCGGTAGTGGCAACATGTCCTTGGAAATGGTGTGCGGGACAACTGTGACAGCCGAGGAAGAGGATGCGGAGGAGGAATAGAAGCCTCCATCAAAACTCCCACCCCCAAGGCTACCATGATCCTCCTCCTCCTCACTCACCAGAGAGCCTTTCGAAGTATCAACTACCACATCCATCCCACTTCCCTCCTTGCCTTCTTCCACCATAAACGCCCCATCCAAACTCGACAACGCCGCCACTGTCGCCTCGAAGCCACAAAACGACCTCCACAATTCATTTGCCACCGAGTTTGACGTCAAAATGTCCTTCATCGCTTTCAATACCACCAGCTGCCGCCACCTCTCGTGCCGACTGCTTTGCAGCAGCTCAACCAAACATGTCAAATCATCGCGAAGCCCCGCATGGTCTGCCAATGCCGCCAGCTGCAAAACCTTTAACGCCGCCAAAGTGCTTCTTAACCCCAATTCTCCAATAATATCATACAAAACCTGCTGTAATCGGACCCCGCGGAAAAATCTCGAGGCTGCCCCCGGGGTCTCTTGCAGCATGATCACCAACACACGGCAGACCAAGCAAACCACCTCGTCCACGCCTGCAGGTGTTGCGATCATGCTACTACTCACATTCCCCTTTGCTGCCTGATGCTCTTCCTCAATTGCTATCGCAGCTGCTGCCGCTGCTGCTGCTGTTGCTGCTGCTGTCTTATTAGCTTCTTCCACCGCCCGGGCCAGGAGAGGGTAAAACACCTCACCAAGCACGCCGGTTGTCCCCAGGACCTCCACAAATTGGTGATCAAATTGCATGAGTTTCTCCAGCGTCTCACACACCATCTCCACATTCTCGTGCAAGGCCTCATTTACCGCCACTATCGCCGCCTTCTCCTGTTGCTGCTGCTGCTGCTGCTGCTCCCCGTGGATGGCCCCCAGGAACGCCTCACAACAAGACATAAACGTATATGCGGCCGCGTGCAACGCGTCAGTCGGTGCACAATTTGCTACGCCCGAACACACATACTCCAACGTCTTGATTACCATCAACTTCAAATCTGGGGAACGAAATGACGAAAGACAAGCCAAATACAGACTCAACGCCTGGAACCTCGGCTCAAGCAATGCATAATTCCGTGGATGGTTGCTGTAAATCTGCAGCAGCGTGCTCAATAGCTGCAGCTGCAGCTCCTCCCTTTCCTCCACCACCCCTGGATATTCTTGCTCTACTTTCGACGACTGCCGCAGGTACTCAATCGATTGACGAGTCACTGCCGCCAAGTCCATTGATGGCGACTGCGGCCCCAAGGACGGTGGGGACTTCTTCCATGCTGCAGCAGTACCAGCACTCTTGCCTGCCTTCTTCGTACTCCAGCCCCTCTCCTCAGCAGGAGCCGCCATGGCCCGCAGCACCGGCGTGGCATCCACCAGAACATCTCGCAGCACCTCAAACGCCGCAATATTTCTTGCCGGGTTGCCCAGCGCCGCCATACCCTCCCCATCATTCACTACTGCCATGCGCTCCATTTCATTTTCAACCCCCGTCCCTATCAAAAGCGTTAACCCTGCTAAAAGCTCAGGCCGGCGGTCAGAGGAAGACTGACGAATCATGAACCGAAAGACATCATACCCCCTCGCCTCGTGCAAGTCAGCCACAAGCGCAGCAGAGTGTCGGCAGGAGTTACAAACCAAGGAAACGATCGCTTTTGCAGCCACTAACCACATCCCCGCCTTTTCAGCCGCCGGGCCTAATAGCAAATAATCCGCTAGAACATCATTTTTCTCCTTTCCGTCCTCGTCGTCAATCTCGTCCTCGGCCTCCTCCTCACGGCTGCTGCCAATCAGACATAAGTCAAACATGTCTTCAACCATTTTCATGACAATTTGCCTGTCGTGGATAAACCAGATCAAGGACGACGATAACGCTTTACTAGATATTGCCTCCGCCACCTGGAAGGCCGCGGCTTGGACGTGCCCCCCAGTGGGTGGGTAGGGGGCTGTGGTGAGTTTGAACAGCCCCTCCAGATGCTGACGTAGTTGCTCAACCACAGCCCCTTCCTGGCAAAGTCTCACTAGGAGACGCGCTATTCTCGCCGTGGCATCCACAGTCAATGGAGCGGCAGCTGTAGCGGTGGTGGAGGAAGGCGACGCGTTTTCCAATTCAATCACCCGCATCAGACGTAGGCAGTGCCCGAGGTTGGGTGGTAAAGCAGCTTCGAGGCACCGCGAAACAAATTGGGGATGATCCAGTAAAGGCTCCAAGGAGCCTAAGCTTATGATAGGTCCCGCCTTTTCCACCACTTCTTCTTCAGTTCCCGTCTGGGCCCATGGCGGGCTTGGGCTGGTATCGGCAGCCCCTGCCAAGAGAGCTAGCAAGTCATCCGTGCCCGCCCACCGCGATGACTCATCCTGCTGCTGCTGCTGATGGTGGTGCTGTGCCTCCTTGGCACTCCGTAGGATGCGCTGAATCTCCCGCACGAGGTTCTCGCACACGTCGGTGATTTGGTGGCCCCTTGCCATGTCCTCGGCGCTCAGCGGGGTCCCTCCCCCCCGGTAATTGGCAACAGATCCAAAGCCCCCCACCCGGCTGCCACCAGGAGAAGAGGGGTCACCATCACTGCTCGTATTGTTACCCTCACCACCGCGGCGTTTGCCCGCGCCGGTGGCCGAAGACGCCACACGGGAAAGCCAGGCGTGCATCGCAGTTGAATGGGAGACCTCTTGGCCACTTGGTTTCGCTACCTCGTTGCCGTCGTCGTCCAGGGAGTCATACTGGTATTACTATTCCTGCTATATCCAAGACACCCGTATTGTAGGCCTGTGCGAGTGTCGTGGGTATGGGCGACGGAAACGTATGAGATAAAGCTCGTGGGTTTGGTTATATGGTGATGATGCTGATGATGGAGGTGCCTCCCATTGGCTGCAAGCTTCGCGTTGACCATGTCAGTGACCACATAAGGGCCGAGCCCTGCCAATCATAAGTGCATTACCAGACAGGGAGAGGGCATTTATGGATGCATTAGCGAAGGCATCTCGAGCGAGTCTCTGTCCTGGAGAGCGAGGAAGAAGCCCGCCCCTGCGCGCCACTGCGCCATCGGGCATCTCTTGGCTGCCCATGTCTTGGTATCGTTGCGGCCCTGAGAAATTTACTCCTCGCCACTATACATCCTGCCTCTCCAACTAATCAACAAAGTTCAGCTGATGACTCACACCACATTTTTTTACGCTTCATATCCAAATAGACAGCCAGCTAAGGGACAACAAGCCACTGCTGCCACTTCACCTAGATACTATTGCGTCCACGACACTACGACATGGCCGCGCTGGATAATGCCGCTGCTATGGACGCCCCGCCACAGCATCAAGAGGATGCCTTTGCAGCATTTCGGAATGCCAAGCACGACCCGGCCCGACGCGAGGTAAGTGTTGGTGTGTTTGTAAAACGGAGGAGGAAAGTTGGGATGGGGGGGGAGGTCTCTGCGGGGCCATTGCTTCTTCACCCTCCCGGCAGGGGATCAGGGGTCTACTTATTTTGAGAAGGAATCCAGCCAGGCATTTTTCACGAATATGCGACATCCGTTTGTTGTGTGCCATGGTCCTTGGACATGTACAGTGTCGATATCCTAATGACGCCTCCACTCACCTCTCCCTTTTCCCACCAATTCCAAAACACAGCATCTCATAATCCTCACGGCCATTGAAGAGATGATTCGCGAACGCAAGCATCTCCCCTCCCCCTCTTTCTCACACAGTCTACCAAGCGCCAACGAGTATTTTGCCGCCATCATGACAGCGCTGGAAGCAAATGACCAATCACACACTCCCGAGCTTGTCTGCCTCCTCGATGCCATCATGGGCCATGTCGACAAGTCTATCCTCCGCGGGAAATGCAAATCCATCTCCGCCGTGCTCACCCTCCTGCTCAAAATAAATCTTGAACACGAAATGACGGCCTTTGTCCGGGACCTGGTCGCGTGCTTAGGCAAGCTTTTGCTAGCACAAGAAGTATCGAGCGCCGCGTGGAGCAGCCCGGGGTTGCTGAAAACGTTCTTCGGCTTACTTTCTTGTTTCAGGGAGAAACGACCCAAGGTCCGCAAGGCCGCCATGCAAGCAACGGTGGAGCTATTAAGGCTGCACGCTGAAAAGAAGGTGTGGGTATTGGGGAAGCAGGTGACGGAATTTTCGGGGAATGTCTTAGAGGCGTGCACAGCGAGTGATTGTGTGCCGACGTTGCATTTGCTCGGTTTCTTACAAGAAGCGTTGCCGTTGATGCCTGAGGAAGGTACCAAGAAGCTGGCCGAACGATTGTTGGCGTTGCAGGGCTTGGATAATTCCCTGGTCCTCCAAGCGAGTCTGCATGCGTTACGGGCGCTGGTGAAGGCACAAGAGCCGAAGAACAACAGCAGCAGCAGCATGCAGCAACTGGAGAGGGAGAAGAGTGGATTGTCCTCTGCCTTTCTACTACAGCTTTCGATGGCTGTGTTAGGCTTGCAGCCTAAGAAGCAGGATGTTGGGGTCTGTCGGGCATTTTGTGAGCTGATTGCGACCTGCATGGAGTGCCAGGCCAAACGTGGTGCTGCCGCTGAAGCAAGGCAACAGCTCCTCCCCCGTACGATTCAAGCGTTGGTTGCGCGATGTGAGACTGAAGCAGGGGATGTCCATGAGGCGGCTTGCTTAGCCATGCGTCTTTGCTTGGCAAGTGTTGCAGATAATGCTTCTCTGTCAAACCCCCAGGATCGAAAATTCGTTGCCGAGGCCCTGGCCGCCGTGGGTAAGCTTCTAGATTACCGATACCAGCGCGCATGGAATGTCTGTTTGCCTTTTCTTGGATCGCTTTTCATCCATTACAGGCAAGAAGCTGGAGGATTACTCAGCCCGTTATTGAAAAAAATGGCGTTTTTGCGGGATGCGGTGGCGACATCCTCCCCGGAGTTGGTCAAGCCTTTTGAGTCCTGTGTTGCTTCAGCCATTGAGGGGATGGGCATTGAGAGGGTGCTAGATGTGTTGCCTCTGATGGACATAACAAGTGCTGCTAGCAAAGATACGACCCCGGCAGCGGGGACGGCAGCAAGGCGGGCGGTCTGGTTGTTACCGTTGTTGGCGTCGCATGGGAAGCGAGAGCCGGGGCGATTGACTTATTTTCACGGGACTTTATTGCAGCTTGCGAGACAAAGTCACGAGGTGGTGGTGGCCGAGACGGCTTCGGCGAAACAGCTGCAATTGCATCGGCAAAGGGTACTGCAGATTTGGGGGTTGTTGCCGGCTTTTTGCTCGTATCCGTTGGACATTCAGGAGGGGTTTGGTCCATTGGCTCCTGCCCTGGCTAATGCCTTGCAAGATGCGCGGTACCCTGAGCTATTGTTCACCGTATGTCAAGGACTGCAGGTCCTGTTGCAATCGGTGCAGGACGCTGCTGCTGGTCCCAAGCGCGAGGCGGATTTGATGGTCTTGTCGGCGACGAGCAAGAAGTTCTTGCCGACGTTGTTTAACATTCTGGATGGGTGTGACTTGGAGGATAGTGTGAGTGGTGCTAAGGTGAAGGCATTGTCAGATACAATTTCGGCTTACGCCCTTGTGGCGCCTCCGGCGTTTGTGGGCAGTTTGTTCAAGAAGCTTGTACAGAAGATGCTGGTGGCAACGCAGGACGAGGATGGCATGGAGGAGGATGGGGCAGGGAAGAAAAAGAAGCCCTCGGCCTACTCGTCGCCGAGCAACCACAAGGCTGTCATATTGTGCGAACTTGCCTTGGCCTTAGTTCCTAGTTTGGATGCAGCGGGAATCGCTCTTCTCTACCGCATAATCCGTCCCCTTATCCGCCTCGACAGAGACGTGGCCCTGCAGAAACGCGCTTATCGTGTGTTGGGTGCGTTGTGCGAACACCATGGCGACCGCTTTTTAGGACAAGCTGACACGAGGGAGGAACTCGTGCCGGTTTTAACGGATTCACTTTTGACGTGCCATGTGTCTGCGAGGCAGATGCGACTACGGGTGCTGGGTGCTGTGGTGAAAACTTTGGATGGTAATGACCCCGCACAGTGGGACATGCTCGCAGGGCTGGTAGGAGAGGTATTACTTTGCCTCAAAGACGCAAATGGCAAGGCACGAGAAGCTGCGTATCAGGTCTTGACGGCCATGGCGCAGGTGAAAGAAGAGGAGGAGAATATGGAAGAGTTTAGTCAAGTGGTGCTAGCGGCGTTGGCGGCCGAGACCCCCCATATGCGGAGCGCTGCTGTGCTGGCACTTGCGCATTTGGTTTTTGAATTTGGTCCACAACGACCCGCGTTTCGCGCAACAATTCCCGAGTTGCTAAGCACGGTGTTGATGCTTGGGGTGGACCCCGTGAAGGAGGTTGTCAAGGCGGTGGTTAGTTTTGTGCGGATTTGCGTGGCTGCATGTCCGTTGGAGGGGCTGGAACCATTGCTACCTTCTGTGTTGGAGACACTGTTTGCGAGTAATTCTAAGATGAGGTTTCGTGCCAAAATTAAAATCATTTTGAAGAAGTTGTGTCGGAAATTTGGGTATGGTAAGATTTTGGCTTTAGCGCCGGTAACGGACCGAAGGCTGATTACTCATATTCAGAAGCAAGCGTTGAGGGGGGATAGGATCTCGTCAAATGCGGCGGCGGCGGGGATGGGGGGGGGAATGTCTGGTAAACGATTGGGAAATAATTTGGTAGCGTACGAGGATGAGGAGGAGGATGATGATGATAAGCAGTTTGAGTATTTGTTGGGGGAGGGGGAGGATGAGGATGAGAAAGACGAGGAAAGTGAGGAGGAGGACGAGGAGGGGGGCCAGGGTGTGGGAAAGACGATGGCGCCGTTTAGTCGGCGAAAGTTGAGGCCGGGAGAGGCGGCGGAATTGAAAGAAAGGAGAAAGGCTGAGAGTCAGGGCTTGATGGTAAGGGATTCGGGAATCATCGATTTGTTGGATTCTAGCATGATGCAGAACTTGAAGCTTCGAGGAGGAAAGGGAGGAAGGGAAGGAGGGAGGGAGGAGGGAGGGAGGGCACGAAAGAGGTTCCGGGATGAAGAGGAGGGGAGTGCAGATAATTATGAGGGTGAAAGTGGCGAAGGTGATGATGATGATGAGGTGTTGGAGTTTAATGAGCAGGGGAGGTTGGTTGTGCATGATGCGGTGATAGAGGAAACAAATAGTGGGAAGCTACCTGCCACTCCCAAGGGAATGAATTACACAGATATGATGGCGGAGGACGCAGTTGAGAGCGACGAGCAAGAGGAGCTGAGAAAGGGCCAGAAAGGATTTGGCGGCACACACAAGCGGCAACGCGGAGCGGACGGGAAGCCAAAAAAAGAAAAGCACCGCAATGTGAGCAGGAAGGAGGCGCAACAGCAGCAGCAGCAGAGGAATCAGAGGCCTGGTACCGCTTACCAGAGCAAAAAGGCGGGAGGTGACGTAAAGCGAGAGGGGCAGTTGGAGCCCTATGCTTACATCCCTTTGAATGCCAAAACTCTGCTTAGTAAGAAGACCAAGGGGGAGGCTGCGGCGAGTTTTGGGGCCGTGGTCGGAAAGAATAAGCAGAGAAAAGAGGAACAAGAGAAGAGGGGAGGGAGGAAAAACCGCAAGAGCGGGCGGAGGTAGAAGAGATACTGTACTTAGTAGCTGCCTCCATGCGGGAATGTAGGTCAAATCGTTTGAAGAAAAGCAGCTGAAAGGCGAAAGAAAGAAAAACAGAAGGGAGTAAATGAATGATACGTTCGTCCTTTTCTGTCCGCAGCAGCTGAAGCCGGGGCCAATTAGAATGAACACACAATCTCTGACATTTTCCACTTCAGAGGTAACGCAGTCTTGGTTAGCCTGTCTTTCTTTGTGCATCATTCGTTTTCAGATTCATGTGAGAGACATTGTCCCCTCCGGAGCAGGCCGTATAAATGTATGTACTATGTTGCGCTCACTCGTCCCTCCCTCCCTCCCTCCCTCCCTCCTGACCAGATGCATAGTAGCAGAGAAGTGCAGAAAAAGGGGGGGCAGAAAACGACTGAATGTTGGAAAATTCTGCTGATGCTGCGCTCTACTACCGGTACTGCGGCCTGCTATTTATGCTACTACCGCTGCTATTGTTTCTGATGGGTCTCATGCGCTCTATTACACACTTTCTTTTCTTATTCGGGCGAGAAAAAGATTAAAAAGTAACACGAAAATGCGCGGCATTCACACGCACATGTTAGCTTTCGTTCCGTCCCTCTCACATTCAGACACAGGCACACACACACGCACACACACACGCACACACACATTAACTGATCCTCAAACTCGCATACGGTCCCCTTTCGCCCGCCCCACCTTCCTTCGCTCGCTTATGACTTCTCAAATACATTACTATTATTTTCTTTCTACTCATTGCCTCTTCTTCATCTCCACCTGCTTCTGGTTGGATTCCCCCTTCGCGTCAATACCACCCCTTCCCCTCCTCATGCTTTCAGAAGGAAAGGCAGGCGTCTTCCACGTGACTAATTTTCTTTGACTTGGACGGAGTATTGTCTCTACGCTGCCCATAGCTCTTGCACATACCTCCCCTTCACCTGCAGGGCCTTCACATACTCAGTCGCCGCCTGACTATCCATTTTCCCTTCCTTCTCGACCACTCCTGCAATTGCCTTATGCACATCGAGACCCATGCTCGTTCCACCACACACGTAAATGTGCGCCCCTTTGTCTGCCACAAGCCTCCAAAGCCTTTTCGCATTCCCAGCCTGCGCCAGCAAATGCTGTACATATACCTTCTCTTTCTTTTCCCTGCTAAACGCCAACTGCAAATCCGTCAATGTCCCATCCTTCTGAAACTCCACCAGCTCTTCCTCATACAGAAAATCTGTATCCCTTCGCCGGCACCCGAAGTACAACAAAGTCTCTCCTACTTCCTGACCCAACATTACCCGCTGATGCCGCCGCTCCTGCAGCAAAGCCCTCATAGGGGCAATCCCCGTGCCAGGCCCAATCAAAATGATGGGCGTGGAACTCTCGACAGGCAAACGGAAAGATGAAGGACGGATAAAGATCCGCACATGTTGAGTGGAGGGAGCGGCAATGTAGCTGGAGCAGACACCCCAGTGCACACGGCCTGGGCGAGATTCGTCTTTGGTGACAGCGACGGTGGCGTGAACGTGCGTGGGGTAGACGGAGGAGGAGGAGGAGATGGTGTAGTATCGCGGCTGGAGGTGCGGGGCGAGGTTGATAAAGTGTTGGAGGGGGAGGCGGACGGAGGGGTACGTCTCAGTGATCAACTCCGCCAGTGAACGACCTTCCTTGACCACAAACTGGTTGTACTCATCCCGGCCTTGTTTGGATGCTAAAAATTTGAGTTTCTCGGCCTCCTTCGCGTCCAGGGCAAACATCGCGAGCTGGCCCAAGGTTGTTCGGCGTGGGATGCCGCACAGATCGAGGTAACAGGTCAGGGCATCTCGGACCGAACAGGGAGTGGGGAACTTGGCTTTGTCACAGACCATTTCAAACAATGCGTCCAAGTCGTACATTTGCCCGGCAGCGACTGCCTCCACCACCTTCGCTGGATTCTCGGGGAGGACTGCGAGGTTGTCCGCTGTGGTGTAGCTTAAGCCTGTGCCAGCCAGACTGACTTCGACGTGACGTGTGGACCCCCCGTCTTTGGGTGTGCGGAGCTCGCGGTTCGTCACCACTGCCACTCGGTGGTTGTGGAAATAGAACTTCGTCGACGCCTGGATCTTGCTTTCGTCAACTTTGACTACCCCCGCACCATTGCTGGCCGTGATGGGTAGCTTGCTGTTCCCCCTGTTCAACAGCCCTTTCTTCGCCGGCAACAACACCAGGGTAAAGTCCAACTGCTCCTGCTGCTGCGCCAAGACCTCAGGCGGCTCCACAATCGCCACCGAATCCGAGCGTCCCATCTCTCCCGCAGCCTTCGATAGCGGCACCCATAGTCCCTCGCTCCATTTCTCGAAGTCCTCCTCCACAGTCAACTCGTCCCCTAACCCCAATTCAACCACTGGATTGGCCCCTAGCTCCTTCAAGCGTTTCTGTGCCACCTTTCCCATCTTATTATAGTGCTCATACTGCGTGCTCCCCAACCCGAAAACCGCATAATTCAACCCACCCAGTGCCTGCTCAGACAGCTCTCCGTCTTCATTTTGCAGCCACTTGGCAAATGTCATGGCGTTGTCCGTGGGATCGCCCTCCCCGTACGTGGCAAGGAGGAAGACGGCCAGGCTTGTGGCTTGTAATTTTTCCGGCTCAAACGTCTCGAGGTCTACTACACGTCCTTCGAACCCTGTATTTTAGTGATAAGTGAGAAGGTTGGGAGAAAGGGAGGATAATTAAGTTACAATTTGCGATCCGGTAGTTTGGGACGTAAGAGGTAGATGGGGAGAGGCGAGCTGGGGTGTGAGCGGCACCCAAGGAGGGTCTGCATGGCGAAGACGGTGCCGAGATCATCTTCAATCACCTACTCTCTAATAGTATGCCTGCCTAGGATAAGAAGCAGGCATTTTGTCAAACGCGCGAAGGCAACCCGACCCCGCCGGCGACACGAGCCAGCAATCAGCACAAGGGGACGGGAAGAAGCGCTGAAAACCACACAAAAATAACGATACGTCGTGGCCAGCAGCGTATGCATCACCACCTGTACTTTTACAACTGCCTGCACCTCCGTGGACGCCTCGCTGCCAGTGTGTCATAAGTCTACACGACACTTAGGAGGTAACACGTACCCGTACCCGTACCATGTGGCCTTTCTAAATTCAAAACTTGACACCCCCCAGCCCCATCCAACAACGCGTTCCACGTACCGTAGCGTGCCGCCTCCCTCGCCAAACCTTTCGCAAAACCCTCTGCTGTACCCGTTTGGCTGCCGAAGTAAATATCCACAGTGCCATTGGGGAAGGAAGCCGCACCAACCGAAGAATCGCGGGTCACCCGTCCCGCATTTGGACCCTCCTTTGCATCCAATGGCAAAGGCGGGGCTTTGCGGACAAACTGCGTCACCAGCAGTGCCACGGCCGTCGACGCTGCCAACAAGGCTGCCAAGACTGTCCACGGGGTAATTAAACCTTCCTCCATGAGGCGGAAGGCCGGCGCGGGCTAAAGGACGTCGAGCTTTGTGCCTTGGCTTGGGGAAGTCGCGGCGGGGTCGGTTGTCAGAGCGACCGCTGCGCCGATAGTGGCACAAAACGCTTGGAAACAAGCCTGCCCTATCAAGAGTGAGCGTAAATGTGTGTGGTACGCCATTGAAAGTGTGGGAATGTTGAGACTCGTGGGGGAATGTGACCGCTAAATCACGCGCGCAAAGGAATGAGAGAAAATAGACCACCTCAGCCCATCATCGATTTAAACCGCGAGCATCGACGCGGGTTGGTGATGCTCCAGATGGATGACCGCTTGGACACACCCCACAGGTTCCAAGCAAAGGCAACTTGCTTTCTTGCTGTTGTGTGTGCCCCTTTACAGGCCTGATTTCTTACCCACCACTGTTCATATAGTACTGCGAAGCACAGGTGACGGCAAGCTTCACGCACCTGCTAGCACCCGCGTCATGGACACGAGCTGCCCCCCTCAAAGAAAAAGGCCTCGGCCGGCGCAGCCTCTCCTCTGCACTTCACTCCGGCGCCTCGTGTTTGTTGCTGCCGCGGCTGCGGCCGCCACTGCGGCCACGACAGCACACGCTTTCGTCGTGCCAAGCAGCAGAGGCATCAATGGTGCCGCCATTTGGCGTGGGCGCACGGTGTACATGGGCAAGGGCAGTGGTGGGGGCGGAGGAAGCAAGAAAAAGGGGTCCGCGCTGCTGCAAGAGGTGCGTAGCACGCGCGTGCGTGTGTGAGAATGTGTTTGAGGGCACCTAGCATGTGCTCCTTCTCCCCCTCTCTATTTCTTTCCTCGAAAACAACGTTGATAGTGCAGCACTGTCTGCCTCCGCGTTCGTGTGAGTGAGTGACCAACCCCTTACTGGAACTCACAACCTCCTCCCCCTCCCTCCATCCCTCTTCCCGCCATACCCTCTCACCAGGTCCTCGAACGCTACGAAGCTGTCGTCGGCATCGAAGTTCATGCGCAGCTCCTCTCGGACACCAAAGCCTACTGCAGTTGCTCCACTCATTACAATCCCAACGTGCCCAACGCCAACATCTGCCCAGTCTGCACGGGCGAGCCCGGCACGTTGCCGGTGCCCAACGCCCGTGTAGTCGAATTAGCCAGCAAGGCCGCTCTGGCCCTTCAATGCGAAATAGCTGCAGAAGTCCGTTATGACCGCAAAAATTATTTCTACCCCGATACGCCCAAAAACTACCAAATCACACAATACACTCACCCACTGGGTGGGAAAGGTTTGCTGGAGCTCCCAAGTGGGAAAATGGTGGCCATCACCCGTTTACACATTGAAGAAGACTCGGCAAAGATGGTTCATCAAGGGTCGGACTCCTTGGCGGGCTCGACACATTCCCTTGTCGATTTTAATAGGGCCGGGATTCCTCTAGCGGAGATCGTGTCTGAGCCAGACATGCGTTCAGGGGCGGAAGCAGCCGAGTATGGGAGGGAGTTGCAGAAGGTCCTGCGATACGTAGGAGTAAGTGATGGGAACATGGCTGAGGGCTCGATGCGCCTTGACGTGAATGTGTCGATTCGACCCAAGGGGGAAAAGGCCCTGAGGGCTAAGGTGGAGGTGAAGAATGTGAACTCGTTCAAGTCCGTGCAGCAAGCGGTGGACTTCGAAGTGTTGCGGCAGGCCAAAGCCTACGATGCTGCAGAGCCCGTGAGGCAGGAAACGCGCATGTGGGACGAGAAAGAGCTATCGACCAAGCTCATGCGAGTTAAAGAAGGCGAATCCGACTATCGCTACTTTCCCGAACCGGACGTCCCCCCTCTCACCCTCCCCCCCGCCCTCGTCGCGGCCTGGAAGAGCGAATTGCAGGAGCTGCCGGCGAAGAAGCGTGCGCGGTACCAGGATTCAGCGGGTTTTGGGTTGGATGCAGGTGCGAAGGGGAAGAAGGGAGAAAGGGAGGGAGGGAGGGACGGAGAAAGGAAGGGAAGATGGATGGGTGGAAAGGCCGTCGAAAGGAAATTTCATCATCGTTTTATTTTTTTGTCGTAGTCACTCAGTTACTCCCTCCTTCCCTCCCTCTCGCCCACTATTCCGGTTCTCACAGAAACGACCAAGGCGTTAACGGAAGATTTGAACGTGGCGCAATTTTACGAAAAAGCCGTTGAGGTCCACAAGGCAGACGCCAAGGAAGCAGCCAAATGGTTGATAGGTGATATTTTCGGGCACTTGAATGGAAATAAAGGGAAGGTTAAGGACTTTGGCAAGATTAAGTTGACCCCTGCGGGCCTGGCAGAGCTGGTCGGGCTGATCGCTGAAGGGAAGATTACCGGGAAGATAGCTAAGGAGCTCCTGCCGGAGTTGTTGGATGAGTGGGTTGGGGAGGAAGGAAAAGAGGGGGAGGGGGAGGCAGGGGCGGTGTTGGCCTTGGTGAAGGAGAGGGGGATGGAGGCCATTACGGACCCAGCGGCGATTGCGCTGTTGGTTGAAAAGGTGATGCAGGCGAATCCAGGGAAGGTCGCTGATTATAGGGCCGGGAAGACCAAGATGCTAGGTTTTTTTGTGGGGATGGTGTTGAAGGAGAGTGGGAGTAGAGCTGATCCGGAGGTGGCACAGAGGTTGACGGAAGCAGCGTTGAAGGACGGGATATAGGGGGGTTGGGGAGGGAGGGAGGGAGGGATAGGTATGTACACATGGGATGTGTGTGAACGGTGGCGGGTAGGATAGATAGGTTTGAAAAGACCAATGAATGATGCTCGACTTGACTCAAATGTGCATGTGCGCTTCAATTTCCTTTCGTCCTTTATATCCTCCACTCTCCCCCCCTCCACCATCCGTGTTGTTGGAAGTTGTCTCGGCAGCCTGTCAACTTCCTCTTCCCCGCTACGTCTCACTATTCATGGGAAAGTCGTCTCCTCTCATTTCTTCTTTCACTCCGTATTATCACAGGATTACAGCACGATACCCTCCCTTCACCTTCCTATACATAAAACCCAGGGTTAGGGTTAGGGCTCCGGGCCGGCAACCCCATCCCCCTTTGCCTACCACTGTTCCCCCCAAAAAACGTTCCTCTTCCACCTGCCTGTCTCTCTCGTAAAATGCCATAAATTTGTCATCATTTGATGGTTGCTTGTAACACCCCTTTCTCCTTCAATCTCTCTCTTCCTCCTCATGAGATGGTGCAGCATGAATTGGTCTTGCGTGCCTGCTTGTAGAAAAGCTTGCTTTGACTACTCAGATCGTTGGACCTGTCTACTAGCTCGTCCAGCTTGACCCCCCGCTCAAGTACTGCGTCGATTGTCTTGTGCTGTGTGTAGCCCGAAGAAAGAAAGCAAAGGGAAAGAGGCGTGAAATGAGTTGTTGCTCGACCTTCTCGATTTCTCGTTTAAGAACACTCCGTCATACCCCCCCCCCAACTCCTCACCAAAATCTCCGTCGTCTCGTCCAGGTCGCGGCGGATTTTCGTAATCTTATCGGCCTTGGCCGGGTCTTGATATTCTCGAATGGCTTCTTGAATGGGCGGGTAAGTAATAGATTCTTGCTGTGTGACGGAAGACCAGTTGCTGTCGGCAGTTGGTGGAAAGCGAGAATGAAGGAATAAGCGCGTGTGGCGTGCTAGTCGTTATGAAGGTGGCGAGCTTTCCCTCATTCCCCCTCACCACTTTCTAGACGTACGTGATATCGACGGCGAAGCGCTCGAGGAGGGTGGAGAGGAGGACGAAGGCGACGCGTGGGGGATACTCCAAGTCGGCAATGACGGTGCCGCCAAGACCGTCTGTCCTCAAGTGACAATGCACGTTGTATTCTGTTTATTTGAGTTAACATATAATTTGAAATACTGACGATAAAGGAAAAACAAACAAATATCACAAAAGCTATGGCAGCAGCATCAATGGTCACGGAGATGTGCATATGATGTACCTTCATGCTGAATGGTTTGCCGTTGACCCGGCTGGCAGCGTTTGATAAGAGTCTTGCTCATAAAGCGGCACATCTCACGGATACTGTAATATAGATGGATGGTGTGAAAAATGGTGTGGAAAAGAGCGCATTGAGTGAGTTTCGGACAGGGCATAGACGAAGCAGCATGAGTGGGGTGTGTTGTTGCTTCTCGCTTTATGCGCCGGAATAATTCCCCCCCTCCTTTCCCCCCCTTCGCTTCCTTACCCATTACGCTGGAAGTAGCCAAAGCTCTCGAGCTCCGTGGCCGACGTTAAGATGATAGGCTCAGGCGTGTCTTTCTGGTAGCGATGCAAGGAAATGGCCACAATCTTCATTGTGGCCTGGGTAACTTAAGTTATTGAGACGCTAGCGTTCGAAGGAGGAGTGCGATGATGACGCCGGCGATGCTCTAGGCAAAGAAATCACTGAGCGGAAACGCAAGCAGGCAAAGCGCAAGCAAATGGACCTATGATAGGATTACAGAGAGGCATAGAAAGAGGTTTTGTAAGTTCTTTTGTAAGGGAAAGCGTGGCTGATCGAGGGAAGTAGGGGAGTTACATTCTCCTCCGGGTCGGTGATGGGTCTTGCTCTCCACCCTCGCTGACACGCCACTTAGAGAAACATCATCCTTCGTAAATTAACATTTGATGGTCTTCAATGTGTTTCCTTGCTTCTTGTTAACCACTCTTCCTTCTTTCCATTCAATCCTCTTTATGTTCCTCGTGCCACTTGCCTTTCCCTCTCCACGCCTGGCGGTCCGCGCCCTCCCCCCTCTCATTCAAGAAGAGGTGGGGCGGGAAATGGCGGTCCTCTTTACCGAAAACGGATTGTTTTCCTTGCAGGTCGCCCCTTAGTTTCGATCTCCCCTTATTATGAAGGCCCCCTCTTCTCTCTTTACCCTCCTTCAAGACTACAGACTTTGGTGGTGACGGTCGCCCGTTCAAGTACCCCCCCTACCCCCTAATTTCCTCTCTCCATTGGTCCTCACCCGCTCTCTATCCTTATCTCTTCCTGGAAACCCGCAAAAAAGACGTATGTTATATGCTGGTGGTAGTTAAAACATCCCATCTCCTAATCTTCCTTCCGCCCCGTCTTTCTCTTATCTTCATGCTATCGTCGAACAATCACACCAAGTCGACGGGGATGACGTGTATGGCGCGCGAGGGAAAGACCTCTTGAAGAAGGAAGCATCACCCTACGAAACATACAATCGATCAGAAAATCAATTATCATTATGACAATCTTTATGAAAGATAAGGACAGAACATCATAACAATATCGCTACATATCACACAAGGCAAGAGCGAGCCACTCTCTAGAGAAGAGGCTCGAGAAAGAGACAATAAATATGTCAAAACTCTCTTCCCCTTTTTCCTTCCCTTCCTTTGTCTCTTCCCACCGCCGAATAATTCACCATGATAATGCAGTGCAGTCCTACCAATACTAAGCCTTTCTTCCCCTCCTCCTCTCCCCTCCAAAAAGCCCCCTTCCCCTATCCAGCTCCATGAGAACCAGAACCACGATCAAAGCTTAATGCTCCGCATTCGGATTGGCCTCCATCTTCTCCTTAAATTGCTTCGACAGCGAATTGGCCGCATTGATCCACGCCCCCACAATCAAGAAGATAATGCCGGCCAGGTAGGGCGTCGACGCCGACAAGCTCCCCAACCCCAAGATCAAAATCTGCTGGATGAACGACCCTCCTGACTTGCCCAGGGGGTTCCCGATGACGTCCACGGCGGCCTTGCCCTTAGTCTTCTGCTCGGCATCCAAGGGAATGTACGCCATCTCTTTGCACGGGTCAAACAGAGAGTACTTGCTCGACTTGGACAAAACATTCTGCGCGGCCCCAATAATGACCGCCAGCATCAACGGCGTCATTCCCAACGCTGCCGTTACCGGGGAAAAAAATCCGTTGAAAATAATCAAGGAGAAAAAGGCCACCCCCGTCGCCAGGAGCATGACAGGGGTGATTAACGCCGCGACACCCCACCCGTACTTCTGGAAGATGGTTCGGCCTAAGAGCATCATGATCAGCGTAACGCACCCCGTGGCTGTTGAGAAGTTGCCCATGAAAGCAGAGTAAGCGTTGGGGTCAGGGAAGGCTTCCTTGAGTTTGCCCTTCCACGTGACCTCCACAATGTTGATGGACATCCCGTAGGCAATGACCAAGGTAGCCAAGTCCCGGATGTACTTGCTCTTGAACAGATACTGCGCCGACTCCTTCAACGTCATGTTCGTCGCACTCTTCTTGCTGCTCTTCTTCTGCTTTTCCGCGCTGTAGCACTCGGGGTCCGTCAGGACATTGCGTTGCATGTGCGTGTACGCCCCGACCATGACCGTTCCAAGAGCCACCACCGCGCCCATGAGCAGCTTCAGAGACACACCCCATTTATCCACGCCATCCGGCAGCCCCTTCCTAATGCTAGACACGAAACGCACGTACTGCCCCGAGAAAATCAGCGCCACGTTCGCCCCCAACCCAAACAAAGGATAGTACTTCTTCGCCTCCGGCACGGTGGTCACCTCATTCGCGAACCCCCAAAACAACAGAGACACCACCACAGACCCCCACAGCTCAGCCATCGTGTAGAACAAGGCGTATGTCCAATTACGGAAGATCGAGATCAAGGCACCGAATGATGCAGGCAGGATCTTCTGCAAGTGATCCGCGGCGGCGTTAGGGTGGAGGATATTCCGGTTGGGGTAGATGAGGAAGGCGAAGGAGGCAAAAAACGCCAGGAATGGGGTGATGAGCGTGTAAAAGACCTTGGCCATGGGCATGGCATTGCAAAGCTTGGAATACACGATGGTGATCAAGAGCGCGGCCGGGAGATTGACGTACGTCTTGAGGAAGGGAATAACCTCCGCGCCGGACTGAGGGGCAGTCACCACGAGCACGTCCTTAGTGTCACGCAGGATGGTGTAGTTAAACAACATGCAGAAGAACATGAGCGTCAAGGGTAAAATCTTCTTGCGTTCCACCTTGGTGGGGAGCTGGGCCTTGAAGCGTTGCCACCACGTGGTCTTCTCGGGGACCGCGCCGGAGTTCTCGACGATGGAGGCGGCGGTGGAGGAAACGCGGGGCAAGGAGCGCGGAAGGCCGGTCGCACTGGCACCACCATGACGTTGACGAAGACTGTCGGGCAAGGCCTTAGAAGGTGCAATGAGTGCATAGCTTTTCCTGTCGTTGTCGTTTTTTGGGGGGGGGGAGTTACATGAGGGGAGGAGCGAGGTTGGGGTTAGTGAGATGGGAGGACATGCAGAGGGGTCACGAGGGGGAGGTGATGTAGTCTGATACTGTAGGACTGGAATGATGATAAAGTGTTATGCCGTTCTTATTCATATCCTTATCTAGTCGAAAAAGGTTGTGCAGTGAAAGGTCTGGTTTGAGACGGTATATGTGGGTTACTCCAAGTAGACAGAGACGTTATGCGCGGAGGGCCCAGCGCTGCTCTGAATGCACGATGCTGTTTTGAGCACTCGGTCTACGCCCACATATCCGCATGCCACTCGATACATATTAAGTTCTTTGCATTCCCCTGGTGCACATCTTAGAGTGACTACGCGCAGTGTGCCCTGGTCTTTATGCTATCGAAAGCTCACTCTCCTCCGCCGCCCGCAAGCACTTCAACATGACGAAGGCCGAGGGGCAAGTTTGTTCTAGCTCTTGCGTGGTCCTGCGCCCACCTATCCTTTCCTAACATCACAGTCTTCCAGGATGCCCTTACCTGGAAAGAGCGAAGCTGGGTCGGAAGCCCGAGGACTGGAAGCCCTGGACGCACCCCGCCAAAAGGCAGGCAGTGAGAATGATTCTCGACATGGTTGCTGCTGAGGCAAAAGGCTGACCGCGCTTGCTGCTGGCGACGCGACTACCTGTGGACAGGGAAAGGTGGAGGAGCGATGTGAGAAAGGATAGGTGCTTGTGTCAGGGAGTGCGGGACATGTATGCGTATCGAATCGCGGTCATCGAAACGAGACATAAGCACGTCTGGTTCGAGACGACTCGGAAGCCGACGAGACAAAATCTGAGGAATGTTCAAAATTGCTTGCCATGGCCGCCACAGAAGTTCCAGCCGTCGCTGTCTCGAAGTACAAGAGCAGGACGGCTGCGATGAGGCTTTCCACTAGGAAAAGAAGTAGACATGTGAGGCTGGACAAGACACCACACCCAAATGTTTGACAGGCATAGCCATATGATGATGATGCTAACATGACCCCTGGGTATATATGTGTTTCGGACGCCTTCGAGAGCTCTAGGAATGAGGCCTTGGGCCAACAGCCCCGCAAGGAGATTTCTAGTCTACCTGGGTGATGTTTGATCTTTCGACTGACAACCAAGACAAAGGCCCTAACTGTGAAGCAAGGGTACACTTGGGGAGACCATGACTGCGGGCCGTCGTCTTGCGTTGTGATGACGCAGGCAGGCCCGGGGCGAGGTTGGACACACCTGGCCCATTCGCCTCAAGTGCACCTCGAGGTAGGGCTTCATGTAAGCCTCGAGTGAATGGTCTTTTGGATTTTAAATGAATATGCACATGAAACGCTATCATCAAAAGTTAACTTACGGATTTCTGCTTCGACATTTCTCGTCTTATTGCTTCTTGTGCTTGCGCCCTGGCGTAGCGGGTTCCAAAGCAGGCTGACACAGTACCTTGCAGAGCATCACACACCCAAGGACAGGGCGCAGACGTCTAATGACGTCAAATCAGCAGTGGGGCTTGTGCGATTCTTATACATGTATGCGTGTCCTCGACCGTAAGATGCGTCTCATCAGCCTCTTTAAATATCCCCTAAATCCCAAGTATTTATGCTTCTATAATCTGTCTACTTTCTCGATACACACATTGTCATTTATGAAACAAAAGAATACGCCTTTTTCAATTTCCATACCTCTCTCATTGCGTATTGATGGTGGCCTTTGGTGGCGTCGCTTTTCGTGTGCTTTCAGGTCTTTGTTGTCCAGCTTGTGGAGGCCCACGTATGGCCCTGTAGTTCGACCCCCCCCCCTCTTTATCACCCACGATGGAAAAGAGGCGTAAGTCGCGTACTTTATTTCTTTCATTTTATTTTGTACGATTTACAATACCCGTCTGACTTCCATGCTCCTACTACTGAACACCGTCAGAGTAAAACCCGACTCCACCCCCGCATTGTAGCATGCAAGCACAACCGCGTACGTCCCCGTCGTCAAGTCCGCAATTGGTGTCGTCACCCCGCATCTACTCGCCGTAAAAATAGCATTATGCGAAGTGGCAATCGTGGTTGGACAACCCGGGAAGGTCGAAAGCACCGGCAGCTCGCTCGCTCCCGCCGTCCCCCCCGACGACGCTGGCGGTAGCTGAAATAGCGACACATTCACAGGCTCTTTCTCGTGAGCCATCAGACGCATGAATACCCTTGTGCGCTCCGTACATGAAATTAAAAACGTCGGATTCTGTGCCGCATACCCGGGGGGGCTGCATCCACCCGCAACTTTTCCTTCCCACGCTCCCGTCAGCACTTGACAGATAAATCCGTCCCCCTCCGGCAACAGCACCGAGGCCTGTATACTTCCTTCCCCTGCAACACTATGAACATTTATCACAAAATTTCCTCGCAGCCCGGCTTCGTAAGTGGAGGCGACCAGGGTGTACGTGCCACGAGCGAGGACATTGTTACTGCTGCTGCTGCTGCTGCTTTCGTCGGTGCTGTTGCTGCTGTCAGCATCGTTATCCACGGTTGCGGCAGCACAGAAGCCTTGCCGATAGGCCCCACTGGTCAATACTTCTTCACCCTACGATTTAACGGGAGAGGAGGAAGGGTGGTTAATGACGTTAGATTGAGAAGCTTACAACCACAACACAACACGTGAAATACGCCCTTTGACTCTCTCTCTCTCTCTCTCTCTCTCTCTCTCTCTCTCTCTCTCTCTCTCTCTCTCTCTCTCCCCTTCAGGATAATCACCCCTTTTCCCTTCCCTCCCCTCTCCTTTCCCTCCCCCCCCCTCTCCTTCCGTTACTCACCTGCAAGATTGAATCCACCCGTTTCCCCCCTCTTGAGCCCCCCAACAACGAAAAGCCCACGAAGTACTCTTTCGGAGCCATCATCTCAATGTACACCGCACATGCCTTCTTGACCACCACGGTAAATTGCGGATTCTGTAGAAATGTTGATAGCCCCAGGCGTCCTCCTGCCGTTTCTCCTCCCCACGTCCCCTCCATCCGCGTCACCGTCGGTGGTAAAACTGGCGTCGGTTGCAGCGAGAAAGGGGCTGTGGACAAGACAGTGAGCGAATAACGGACGTCACGTTTCTTTTCGTATTGAGAGAGGACCACAGCATAAGTGCCTGGATCTAAAGTTTCTACATCGAAACGAACGAGATTGTGCGGATTGTTGGAGTAAAGGCCGCGGACAAAGCAGTCTTCGTTGACAGGATAGATGATACGACAACGCGCAGGGTTTCTATGAAACTTCCCAACGTCCGATTTGTAGACATGCAATGTGAGATAATCACCCCCGCTGTTACTGCCGTTGCTGCTGATGGTGCTGTTGCTTTCACTCAGCTCGTCCCGGCTTTGAGTGACGTGGCGGGAGAGAAGGAGCCAGACTGAGGAGGAGGATGAGGAGGATGATGAAGCCTTGCTTTTGTCGACCTTCAGCAAGTACTGCGGATTCTGTGGTGATGGGGAGGAGCAAAGAAGAGAAGGGAGCAGGGCTCATGTCAGTGAATAAACGGAGAAAGGGAAAGAGAATCAAATAGGGAAGAAATGACATGTTACATGCTTCTAAGGTGAAGCACGTCTCTTCTCCCAAGCCCCCCGCCTCCCTCCCCCCTCTCTGTCCTCCTCTCCCTCTCCCACTTTCTCTCTTTCTGTCCCCCACGCACCTGACTATAACTAAACATGTCATTCGGCGGTCCCTGCTCCTTGGGCCACAGAGCATGATGGGTTGTCTTGTGGGAAAACAACCCCGGGCGCCAATTTAAAAATATGGAGGAAAAATACTTGCGGACATCCGCCCAGGCGATCCAACCTACACCATCATCTTTCTTTTGTGCCGCACGGGGATCATAGCCCAGAGCTTGGCAAAGGGCAGGCGTCCAACGAGCAGTGTCAGCAGCACAGTAGGGCCCGCGCCAACTCTTGCGACGCCAGGGGTTTTTGACGAGGAGGAAACGTTGTCCACCCAAGACTTCCCTCACGCTCAGCACAGCGTAGGCGTGGGAAGGGACTAGACCGAGGCGATCGGCCTCCGTTTCGTTCATTGGGCTGGTAGCGATGGTCGTCAGACAGTCGCCCAGCTCGGACGCGGATCGGAGGCGGGCCCACGCTCGCTCGGCCGGTTGGCGATGATCTAGTACAGGGGGACCCCTCCCATTACCACTACTGCTGCTGGTGTTACTACTGCTGCTGTTGCTGCTCCTCCTTCGACTCCTACTTCCCCCTACACCCCGACCTCCTGTGCGCGACGTGCTGCTGCTCCCTCCCTCGTCCTCGAGCCAGAATATTTGCTCCGGCACCCAGCCCGTGAGCATCTGCATGTCCACACCACTATTGCTACCTGGGAAATCGTAAGAGCCCCCCGAGAGCTTCATCGCTGCCTTCTCCACAATACTCACCCACAGCTCCGTCCTGTCGGATGACGAGGAACACAGAAGTTCTCCCTGCTTATCGACAGGCAAGAGATCGTCCACCACCACCTTGCGCAAGCAGCCATTGGCCCATAGCTTGACGATGTATTTCCCACTGGGGTTGTAGATCGGTACGCCCTGTCCGTCTTGAGGGTATATAATCTTGGTGATCAACCGGGTGTGGAACCGTTGTTCAAACGCCGCGCAAATACAAAGCGAGGCGACAAAGGAGCAATCAGGGACCATGTCCTGCTCGATAGAATGAGGAGTAATCGATCGAATCATCCGTGGGCCCTGCGCTGTCCCTGGCGCTCCCTTGATGAATTCATGCGGTCTCCTCCACCCGCCAAGTCTTGCCGCTTGCTTAGGCGACAAAGGGAGCAAACCTTCGGGGTCCGTGAAAGGACGAGGGTAATGAAATTGTTCTCTTAGCTCCTCTCCCTCCATCCAAGGCAGAAATGTTCGTCCGTTGATGATAGAACTTTTTCGAAGCACCTCGATCTCGGCGGGAGTCAGGTCAGTCGCAGAACGGGCTCGGGAGGAAGGGAGAGAGGAAGGGGTGGAGAGGGAGGGGTTGCTGTAGGGCAAGGTGGAGGTGGGCGGGAGGGGGAGGTCTAAGAAATCAGTGGAGAATGCTGGGGCGGGAACAGTGGCGTGAGTGGTGGTTGTTGAGGGTGAAGATCGTGGCCGCTGTTGCTGTTGCTGCTGCTGAGAGGGTGATAGGGGTGGTCGCTGCTTTTTCTTGAGGATTTCAACGCGATCCAGGATAGAATTGACACGGCCCTTGATAAAATGGGGGAGAATATAGAAGATAATAGTCAGTCAACGCAAGGTTATCAACGATGATGTCCAAGAGGGTCACTTCGCGCATCAATGCAATCTCAATCAATACCTCTTCTAAACGAGCACAAAGGTTAAAGTCTCCTTCCCCTTCAAAGAGCCAAGACGCATGCACACATACCCTTAGCGCCACATCTTGCACCTCGTCGTTGCATTGAAGCTTCATGGAGCCCAAATACAATTCCACAGCTTCGAGGTATGCGCCTGCAACTGCTTCGTCTTGGTCGTCGGTCGGTGCCTTGCTCCTGCCGGCATCCAGGGCCTTGGCCTCGGTCCATCGCCTGTCCGCCACTGTCGCTTTCAATGTTGCCAGTCGCTTGCCATACTCGCGCATCTTGCTTTCCACGAGAATTTTCCTCGAAACATCTGATTCGCGGTCGTAGCATTGCTGGAAGAGGTCTATGGCCGCCTCATATTGGAGCACGGTTCGGTCCTCCGCCCTTGTCTGTCCCTTTTCCTCCTTTTCAAGCCTGTCCAAGGCAATGGCTCGTTCCAACGCCGCAAAGGCATCGTCGTAAAGCGCCGACAATGACGCCGCCATATTCCCCGTGCAGAGGCCACGGCTTGTTTGTGTGACCCTTGTGGCGTGAGAGTGGAGGGGATTGCGTCATACAAGGTGTGCCGCACGATAAGAAACGTCTAATGTAGGGCAAGGCAATGACAACGTAGAATATATTTCTGCGTTTGTATTCGTTGTATTTACGGGCTTATTGGGCAGTCGTGGGTTGTATAAAGGTGGCATTTGCATGCCTGAAGGTATGCGCCACCATGGAGACGCGGCGAACATCATGACGAGATCAGGCGAGAAGATCGGGAGCCTTCAAGTAAGAAGGAACAGACCTGAAAGCCACGAAAAGATGCGACGACAAAATAGTTCCCCCTCCCCATTCAACGCCTTCTTCTTATTCTTTTCCTGCTTCTCCCTCTGCTCTCGCTTGTCTGCACTGACTATTTTTTTCCTCTGCTTCTCAGTCATTCTCCAACCACACTGCCGGCGCTCACCAGCCGACAAAGACCCACCCCTTTTCTTCAACATAACACATTTTTCATCGATCCACTTGCTCCTGATCTTTCTCAATTTAATCCTCCTCCTCCCCTTCCAACTCTTCGGGTGGGTTATCAGCATTTAGGGCCGTGTGTTCGACAAAGCCGCCCGTGAGTAGTTGTTTGTGGTAAATCTTTCCATACTCCACGTCCTTCCCTTCCTCTATCCTTGCCAACCGTGTCTCCGCCTCCTCCGCTGCCCATTCCTGTAATTCGAAAAGTGCGTTTGTTTGTCGAAGTGAGAACAAGAACGGTGTGTCACCGTATTTTCTTTGGTAAAGTGAGAACAAGTACGGTCTACTAACGTACTTTCACGCTCATGCACGAAGAGAGAGGGCCAAAGAGGTTGGAGAAAGGTCGCATCATAGTCGCCAATTTCGCACGCAACTACTATCAAAGTAAAAGAGTCAGCCAAACATGATTTTCTACCGGCCGAAGCACTGCACTATCCGTCCAATCCCAGCCGGGTGCTTTATCCCACCCAACGCACAACCCCACCGGCACCCAACACATACCTTGATACGGGTCTCCGGCGCGCTGGAAAGCCCGATGACAAGAATAAAGAGCGTGGACCAGTATACTATGCTTGTAATTGGCTCCCAGATCTCCACCTTTCGCGGGCCGGGGCCCTCGTTGAACAGGAACGCTTGCTTGGGTTGGGAAGGGTGAGGAGCAGGAGAGTGTCCGCCGCCTCCCATCATACGTCGGGCGGGCTGGCGCAAGGTAGCAGGTGGTTGCCTGCTCAGGCCCCGCAGAGCCACGGTGCCTGCGGAGCGCGCTGCAAACAACATGGTGTTTCTGTGCAATGTGTTGACGGTGTGCGGGAGGGGTGGGCGTGAGGACGACCGATGTGAGTGAGACGGTAGGTCATGATGCTCCCGGCTGTTTGTTGTCTTAGAGTTTTGCGTGGCTCCCCTGTCCATGCCATCCATCTCCTGCAAGCAGCACCTCAACCAGCATGTAAATTATGAGCAGGAAGATGGGAAGACAGAATAGAAGTAGACGCGGACAAGCAGACAAGCAAGACGACGACAACTGCGACTATGAGTTTCGGTGCTTTTCTCCGGGTATGATAATGTGCAACGCGCATCCACGCACATCTTTCGTGTTTCTTTCGAAAGCAAATCCTAGAGAAAGGAAAGATGCAACGATAAAGCCCCTTTCTAAGAAAATCTTTTACATTGATTTTTTCGTTCATTTCTTTCCCTGTCAACACATAAACAGAAATTTGTACACCTTATCTCTTTCATGACGTATCGAACTACACTGATTTAGATCGCACCTTGGTATGCTGAGGCCGTGCTCTCACTGCTCGTCGATGGCGTGGTCGCCGCTTCGATTGGCGTATAAATCCCCATCAATCCCAATACCCCCTTTCCTCCCTGTGCATCCCTCCCCTCCTTCACCACCACATTCATCCACGGATGCTGCTGTTGCTGCTGCCTTCCTCCCTTTCTTCCCGCCCCAAATCCCCTCCCTCCTCCTCCTCTTCCATCACTGCTCCCATTCAACTTATAAAATGCACTGGCCAGGGCAGCAGAGTGGCTGGCCCTGTCATACACATTACCAGCACCACCTCCTGTGCCTCCTTGGCCGTTTCCCGGCTGCCCGCTCCCAATTTTAGTGTAGGGTACACTGTCTAAATAAGGGTAGGCAGAGGAGAGATGATGTGACGCCATGCCACTGCCGGACTTACGCTTGTGCAGCACCGCTAAAATGACGATGGAGGGTAGAAGCTCCCAGAGAGGGTAGAGAAGGGCATCGAAGACATCCGCGTTTATTTGAGGTGGGTAACCAGCGGCAGCTACCCAGGTGGACAACAACCCCGACGCCACTCCCAGATAATATGCCACGTGCACGAAAAACGCCAGCCCACACAAGACGCACAATGCAATCAACCGTCGTCGCACCACATAAGGCAGGGCCATCTTGGAAAATCTAAAGGCGTACTTGAACCAAATCAAGGTCCACAGTATATACGACACTCCCAACAGAACAAACAGTGCCTGCAGCACTTGCCCACCGCTCAACACTCGACTCCCCCCCATGATCACAATCAGCAGAAAACCTACATACAACAGTCCATTACTAATCAGAAAGGCAGGTCTTAGCCGAGGGAAAGGGGCTCCTGTGGCGGTGTGACTGAGCTGGGCCCAAAAAAGGATGAGCAAGCCGTAGGTGGTAAGGAAGAAGAGATCAGGAACTGTGCGGACCAGAGCACAGGTCCACGAGCTAGGGCAGCTGTATTCCGCGAACAGCAGTGTTTCCGCCAGGAGGCAGATGCATCTGGTTGGGGGTGAGGGGAGTGGGTGGTCGCGGGGGGGAAGGGAGGGGGAGGTAGGTGAGCATGTTCAAAAGCCACGAAAGAAGCAGGGCAAATTGCGCGACATTCCAGATCAGCCATGATGATTTCAACGTGACGGAATTACAATAAGAACGAGGGCATTATAGAGCACACACAAACACAAGCAAGCCAAAGCCCCAAACACCACTCAGGAGGCATCACTCTGTTTTACAAGGACATATACAACGCTGCTCCCACCGCTCTCCAGCAGCTTCGACGACACGTCTGCACTTTCCACAATCCCTTCAACCCTGCGCATCCTCGCCTTTTTTCCGCCTTACCTTGCCACATTAGCCACGAGGAGCAAGAGGTGGATCCGTCGTCTCATCTCAGTCCCCGCACTCGAAGTGGCCGCATCGACATCCTCCTTTGACCGCACGATCTCTAAAAGACACAGACCAGCAGCACCGAGAAAAAGGCCTGCGTCTGGTAGGAGTAGCCTTTCTCTCATTATTTATGTGTTGGTGCGCCCTGTGTGGTTATAGGGCGGGAGTAGGTTTTGTTGATAAGTTTATCGATGATGCCTGGTCTGATGGTGCCGCCGAGGCGGTGAGCTTTCCCACCCTCTATATGCAGAGACGACCCTGGCCGTGTTATAGTCCTAACTCGCGATTCCTCGTTTTCGCTCCCTCTCCCTTCCCTGCTTCAGACGACCCGCATCCTTACGGCCCTCCAACTCTCCAGCAGCCCAACCTGTCTTTTCCTCCCTCCTCCCAGCCAGCACCTCACCTACCTACCCTTCAGCTTAGCACAGCACTTAGGTTATTTCTCTTATGGTCGACGCGTGCGCTTGTCTGGATGGCTTGGTATTGGAGTTCTTCGTCGATGGGTGGGACGTGGACGCGTTCAAGGACCGCAGCAGAATTTGGAACGATGACGGGCGGGCCTTGGCTCTGCTAGTTTGCTTGGGAGCTGAGCTGAATGGAATGGAGATAGAAGTGAGCGAAAGCTTGTCAATGCAAGCATATTGAGGATGTTCGGTGTCAACACATATGTGTAATTGTGGTTTATACCAATGCACAGACACGAGGCGGCGAGAGCCGTTGCCTCCTGACAATTCCTTCCTCAGCCTCCCCACCCCATCCCCACCCCCCCATACCTCCAGTGGATATCTGTGTGAAATTTATCCACACAAGCGCAAAATGGACGACGGGAGGGATTGGAAGAATGACGGCAGAAGCCAGGAGCCGGCCTTCATGTCACCTCCTGCAGGACGATGCGACACTCAACCCCCCCTCCAAAAATACTCCGCTAAACGCTTCACTGGCTGTCAAGATAGATGGCTATCGCAGGACAAGGACGAGGACAAGGAAGACAAGGAAGAGGAGGAGGAAAATGCCTGGGATGCTATGGACCGAGAAACCGAGGCCTTGATAATGAGAGAGCTGCGCAAGGACGAGGAGTCTCTTTATGACGATGCCGCTGCCTCCGCACCCATTCCAAGACCGACTACACCTTCGGAAGCTGAGATCTTACTACCGACTTACAATAACAACGATAGCAATGATGACCCTGAGGCTCAGTTCTGGGCCATGCATCGCGCGCAGCAGGCGGAGACGGAGCGCAAAGCCTTGGAGAAGGAGGCTAATTTCATCAGGGAGTGGTGTTCTGCATTTGTCCATCTACGAGTGGTTGGCCAAACAATCCCTCCTCCTCCTTTTTACCCTCCGCCTCCTCCATCTAAATTTGAAGATAAAGTGGAGATACTTGCGAGGTAAAAATTAGTGATAGTGTTGTGTAAGCGATTTGGCACTCATGTAGTGCCACGATTCTCACGTACATACATACATACATACACACAGTCACGGCAATGGCGGCCAGGCGGATAATTTGGGCCATGGGGGTCATCCAAATCGTCAGGCACGCAAGCCACTCGGGGGGAACAACAGCTGCAGCACATCAACTGAAACAAAAGTGGATGAAGAGACGATCTCAGTCCAGCGCGAGGAGCTTCTAGCGAGGCTGCTGGAGGGCGTGTGGCAAGACTGGCTTACTCTGCTCGAGAAACCCCTGGCACAGATGATGACACAAAAGAATTTCAACGAGCATATAAGATGTGACCAAGAAAGACAAATTAGTCGAGGAGAGGGAAAAATGTGTGTAGAAGGCCATTGCAGTAGTGGGGCAGCCACGACATCGCCCAAACGGAAGTTGAACACGTAAGAAGAGAACAGAGGAGGCACAACCACATAAAAATGCATATGATTGGTTCTCCAAATTTTCGTTCCCCCCACAACCTTGCAACCGGCGCATCGGTCGTAGCCTTGGCAACAAGGTTATGAGGCACAGGAGGGTGAAATTATTTCCGTCAAACCTTTGTTGGTTTCATAGATTGCTTTACAATTCGTTGTTGTGACAAATGGGAAGAGGTAGGACTCCATTTCCACAGTCCATAAGACCTCAGCGCCCTGGTCATTGGGTTCGATGTTTTGAACGGTACAGTGTCGGACTGCTTCGGCACGCGCCACAAAAAGCCTTCCTCTCAAACAAAAAAAGTCAAGTTGACCTCTTGCCTCAAAGTGTCCCCCTCCCCCCTCCAACAATGATAATAGAAGGGCACGCATCCTTGAATCATTTTTTTAAATTGAATTTTCAGGCATTAACATGCGGGGTCGGCGTCGGCCGACGGGGAAAAAAACAACGTTGAAGATGTGATGTACACCATACCCAGTGTTCCACTGGTGGTGCTCAACCCAGCAGGCCTAGCCTACGTACCACAAAAACAACTCATAATCAACGCTTACAGACGCCACGGAACATTTTCAACACAAGGGGGATGATGGACATCCAAATCGAGCGGTGCGAGCGCTTTTAGCATCATCCGTCGCCCTCGCGGCACACCATCTTCCACACGAAATGCGCCCAGTGGCCAAGGGCTGCATGGCCTATTAGGAGAAGACCACGATAATGGCATCGCAGCATTTGTCCTGACTGCTCTTTTTGGCTGACGGCACCATCTATTGAGGATGGCCAATACTGCCTGCTGCGCGCCGCTGCAATCCCCACAGGCGGTGATAACCCTCCGATAGATGGCCCCCCACAGGAGACCAGCCCCGCGGAATGAGAAGCAAGAGTTCCACAGGCCTTTTAGACCACGGTGGACTATTTATGCCTGGTACTGGGCGCAAGAAATGGGCATGGCAGACCCCACCGTATTTAATTATAAATCTTCTCTCTCTCATCTATGCGTTGAAAGCAGCCCTTGTGTCTTTTGCTTCGTGTAGAGCAAGATTTGAGTACAGTCGATATAGGTGGCAATAATTATGAACAAAACGCTTGCTTTCCTGTTGATCTCGAAAATGTGCCCACGCTCCAATCCCAACATGCTCCACACACTCACTCAGTTGTTGGTAACTGTATTCCTGTCCACCATCCCACACCCCTTCCGTCATATATCCCCTTTATATCCCCTTTACGTCCAACACACAGTACCGCAGCGGAAAATAGGACTATACTCGTTTTGTGTCGTACACCCAGCACGTCATGGTGGATGAAGGAACGCCTCTGCGGCTTTCGGTCTCGACGTCAACAACAACCGCCTCTAGCAGTAATACACCCGGTGGTGGTGGAACGACCCCAACCCGTCGGCCCTCCTTTCTGACCAGTAAGCCTCCACCCTCCCGCCCCGAGGAACCCGAGACGGCGGTCAAGAAAACGAGCAAGGCGGTCAAGTTGGCTATATATGTCTTTGGTAGGTTTTCAATTTTCTTCAATTCGTCTCTCGTTCCTGCCGCTTGCTTCTAGCAACCTCAACTTTTAGCACCACGACCCGACATATATCACGAGCTCGGCCGTTTCGGCATAATTAGATCTCTTGTTCATGAACCTCTCATCTTGTTTTCGGTCTCATTCATTTTCATCTCACTCTTCTTTTCTCCTCCACGCTAAACACAGCCTCGACATTCACCGCGGCCGCTAACGCCGTCTGGTTCAAAAAAATGCTCAACGCCTATCGACCCAATTTCGAGTTTTTCGGGAACCAATTTAATGTCTTCCTCTACGTCCTCATGGCCGCTGCCGTCGTTGTGCACAAGCGCCTCCGACACGGCGCACACTGGTGGCACAAGCAAGACCTTCCCCTGAACGTGCTGTGTTTTATGGGTTTTCTAGACGCGACTGGTTCCATTCTGTCGACGATGGGCGGCGCCTACACAGCTGGGGCGGTACAGATACTACTGAATCAAGTAATCATCCCCATGACGCTTGCCCTATCGTTCATTTTCCTTGGGCAACGCTTCACGGGCGCACAAACCCTTGGAGCGCTCACCATTTTCATCGGCGCCGGCATCGCGGTTGTCCCTTCGTTTATGCCCAGAAAGGCCAGGACTGCGGACAGCACTAGCAGCAGTGTTGTTGATGGCCCTCCGACAAGCACGGTTACGGGAGTCTTGTTGTTTTTTTCTAGTATCTTGCCCGGGGCCTTTTCCAACGTGTACAAAGAGTGGGGCTTCGCTCAATACCACGTTGACCTCTACTATCTCACCACCAGCGTCTCGGCTATCCAGGTGCTTCTGGGTTTTGTGTTCTTGCCCGCTTTGCAGCTGCCGGCGTTTGGAGGAGTGCCGTTGAAAAGCATACCACAGCAATTCACATTGGGGTTTCAATGTTTCCGGGGGATAAACACCCTCCCCGGTGATGACTGCAAAGACGCCTGGAGCACCATGTGGATTTACGTCTTGGTCAATTTCCTGTTTAATGTGCTGCAGCTTTTGATTACCAAGCATGGTGGGGCCACCTTGTTGGTGATCTCGGCGGCCTTGGCGTTACCAGTGACTAACTTTGCGTTTTGCATGCCTTGGATTATGGGAGAGGATACAGAACCTTTCAACCCTTATGATGCTGTCGCTCTTGTTGTGGTCCTCCTCGGCTTCCTCTTATACAGCGCCTGGGATGATTTCGTGGACCGTCACAAACAGCGCAAGAGGCTGCCCATGCAATTTTCTGCTGGCTCGGTCATGTACATGCGGGAAAGGGCTGACTCGGATCCTTCTACACCTGGCTATACGCCTCTTCGCGTTGAGCCACCCAAGCGTCGAGGTAGCATTGATTTACAAGTCAATCGATCGGCGACCAATGAGGGTGGGAGCAACGGGAATGGATTTGGGTCTCGCTTATTGACGCCATCTAAAGCGATCCCGATTCTCTTGCAGCAGCAGCAGCAGCGACGGCGGGGGGAGGCGCAGGGAGGGGTGGGAGTTGGGGGAGGCTACTCGTATCAAATAAATGTGGTGGGAGAGGTGGTTGGGACTGTAAGTATATAGAAGACGAGAGACGAGGTAGAGCATGAGAAACGATGAGCGGTGGGAGGGAGAGTAAAGTAGTTGATGGAAGAGAAAGAAACGTTGAATCCAAATTTTTGTGAAATAAGAGATGACAGAGTGTGAGGATTTGTGTTTTCGTCCTCTTTAAATAAAGGCCGGGGATATTGTAGCGGCCCTCATCGCTCCCACAAAACAGATGGCTTTTCATGTAAATAATGAAACTGAGTGAATGTAGTGAGAGTATGAGTGAAAAAAGAGAAGGTAGGATGAGGAGAAGAAGGATCCAATACGGGTCTAACAGAGCCAAAGCAGCCTCGAGAATGAAATTTATAGTAAGAAGAGACCAATTAAGAAAGAATGGATAACGAATTTAAAGCATGTTAAGATCGTCTTCCTCCTCTTCCCGCTGCTGCTGTGGCTGTTGATAATGCTTGAATTATTGCACCTTTTTGTTCTCTTCTTTCCTGATCGTCAGGATCGCTTGTGTGTAGTTTTTGCCTCTATTATTATAATAGAGATGTCCATAGGATACACACATACACACACACACACACACACATCCTCTCTTTCGCACACTTACGCCCAAATTGATGTAACTGGTGTCGATACTGGTGTTGTTCTGCTTGTCCTGCTAGGATGTGAAGCCGAGCATAAGAAATAGGCGCGGAAAAGCCGACCCGAGGAGGCACATACACACACGCACACTTGGGGTCATACGATCACAAATTTTGGCTATTCAGACACAAGACACACGATGCCAGTGGAAGACAGAGTTCTGAAAGGAGCAGATGGAGTAAAAAAGAGGTGGGAAAGGGTTCACATAACGGAAATTATCGCTCTTCCCTCAAGTTGTCCGCCTATGCAGACGCAGGCGTAGAAGCCGCCTCCGTCTCAGCCTCCTCTTGCTTGGGCTCCGCTGCTGACTCTGGTCTCTCGCCTGTAATGAGTTTGATAGCCACGAGACGCCTTTCCGCATCAACTTTTTCCACAGTCGACCACACGCCAGGGCCAAAAAATTTGTCGTACCGAGCAATCCGTTCAGGCTCCACCCACAACCGGTAGGGAGTATCATCACTCTTAAACACCATCGAGAAAGTCAGCTCGCCATTCTCCACTCCCTGCTTCAAGTATTGCAATTGGGGAAATTCCTTGTTAGGCATCACCAGCCCGAGGGCTTGAACAGTCGTGTCAAGGTGGGCGTCGTCTCCGTACCGGTGACGGGTTACGTCCTTCTTGACTTTTTGGATGATGGGGGTGGCCTTGGCTTCGTATACACGGTCGGCTTCGGGAGTGCTCTGATGAAGAGAGAGAAGTAGAAACAGAGAGAGTGTGAGGGCATGACAGTGTAAAAAGAATGTGAAATTTCGTTTGATCATAATTTCGACTGCATCTTCTTGTTTTGTTTCGCTTTCTTTTTTTAACATACCTCGACGGGAACGGGGTTCAACTGTGCGTACTGTAAGGAAAGACCAATTAGGAGAATGGGGATGCCGTACACAAAGCCGACGCCTGACAGACCCTCCGAGCCAGAACTGATCAGGTACTGAGGGGAGTGAGGAGGGGGAGGGAGAAGGGTGAAGCCAAAAGTCGTTGCGTAGCCACATTGCAAGGAACAAGAAGAAAAAATTGAAGGATCATTTGCTGAAGGTAATAGTTCTTCTTGAAACACATTGTCCATGTCTCATCGGCTTTGGACGTACCTCAGCGAGACTGCCAATTGTGATGAGGCCACCCAGGGCCAGGCCCACGGTGGCGAGGGAGAACCCGCGAAGCTCAAAGGGCACGTCGGTGCCCACCGCCTTCTCGCCGCTTTGCTCCGCATCCCGCAGCACTGTCAAGGCCCTTTCAAAGTTGTGTGTACGCGTAGTGGTGTGAGGTGAGACACATTCTGTGGTAATGTCTGAACCCGTCAACGTCACACCCCGATCGCAACTTTCAAGCCTGCCTCACCTTGCCAAGCCCATCCCCTGCACGCTGGCAGTCTTGCATCCTTGCTGTAATTGAGCTTGTTGTCGGGTAGCGGTGGTGGCAAGGCTGAGGGGTTTGGGGAGGACAAAGGCAGTGGTGGTCGAACTGATGCAGCAAAGAAGAAGCCCGCCGAGTGTTGTTGACCTCATGATTGGCTGACGACAAATCTTGTTATGAACTAAGGGAAAGACGGCGGGTAATGAAGAAGTGTCGATATAGTTGTCATCGCGCGTTGCTGGCTTGAATCGTAGTGACCTTCGTGTACAGAGAACAGAAAAAGAGGCAGACACGGCTCGGTCACGACCCAAAATATAATACAACATCGTCATCGCCTTACTTCTCGAAAAACAGGGGGCCCAAAGCATCAGCGTTGGCCCTTGCCCTTGCATGCAGTGCTCTTAAGTAAGCCCTTATTTTTTGTCGTCAGGGTGAGTACTTTCAATTATCTGACGCAACAAATGCTCTCCCACCATTCACAGTCGCTCCTGTGCCGTCTACCTCCTCACCCCCACCTTCATCCAAGAACAAGAGAATGCGACCGCCCTCACCCGTCCCACTGCAACTAGGCCTCGTCCTCCTCCTCATCGTGGCGCTGGCAAGAGTCACGCAGGGCTTTGTCGTGGTGGTGCCGAGGCAGCAGGTGGGAAGGCCGTCATGTAGGCAGACTGTTGTGTCCATGTCCTCCACCGAGATTGACGAAAGCAGTTTGGGTCTCACTCCCCGTTTGCTTGAGGTCTCCCGTGCCTTTCAGCTGATGGACGAACGCACGCGCGTGCAGCACTTGTTGGCCATGGCGGGTGCACTCAAGCCTTTTAAGGACTTCCGGAAGCTGCCTGAGAATAAGGTGCCCGGGTGCTTGTCCACAGTGTATGTGCATGCGTACTTGAAGGAGGGCAAGGTCTATTTCGAGGGGGATTCAGACGCGCAATTGACCAAGGGATTGGTGGCGTTGTTGATTGAGGGGATGTCGGGATGTGAGTCGCATGAAATTCAGGCGGTGAAGCCGGAATTTATTAAGTTCGCGGGGATCGCGGCGAGTTTGACGCCTGGGTGAGTCATTTGTGAGAGGGGAGGGAAAGGGGGGTAGGGGTAGTAATGCAGGAATACTGATGATAAAAAAGAGATTCATGGAAGAGAAGAGACAGAAGGTCTTGACACTCTTCGTCACTGAATGTACTGATTAATCTAGGTCTTGAGGCCAAAGGAAAAGAACATGTTGCTCACTTTTCCTTCGCGCCCCTCCCTCACTCTTTTCCCCTCCGCCACAGCCGCAACAACGGCTTCCTCAACATGCTTGCCATGCTCAAACGCAAGGCCGTTGAAGCCGAGGCAAAGGGGGAGGGCACAGGCCAGGAAGAGCCCGAAATCGAATTCGAAGAAATCATCACCAGGCCTGTCTACAGCAGCACCATGAAAAAACTTATCAATTTCTTAAAGCCGAAACAACTAAGCCTCACCGACGATTCGGCGCAGCACGCCGGGCATGCAGGTGCAAAGGGCTTGGACGGTGAGAGTCATTTTAGCCTTAAAATTGTGGCGGACTGCTTCGAGGGCCTTTCGTTGGTGCAACGGCACAAGTTGATTTACACGGTTTTAACGGCCGAGATGCAGCAGATCCATGCCTTGTCGATTGATGCTAAGACCCCTGCCGAGGCAGGATTGTAGTGGAGGGGAAGGAGAGGGAGGGAGGGAGGAAGTGAGGAAAAGGAGAGTGAGAGGGAGAAAAGGGGACGGGGGGAGGAGAATAGGAGGATGTCTTGAAAGTATATCTTTATAAAACTCATGCACGGTTTCTGTGCGTTTCGTAAGAACGGCATCCAATGGTCTAATTTTGAACAGATAGAAGAGAAAGGCACAGGCTGGAATGGAGGTACTGAAAGAAGGGAAGAAGAGAGACGCCAAAACTTGACATGGTAGGCATGGCGCGTAGGCCTGGGGGAGATGACGCAGCTCGCGTTGAATGGCAAGATGGTGTGGTTGTTATTGCTGTTGTCTGCGTTTTTTCCACTTTACTTTTGCACATGGTTGATTTGGCAATAACGCCAATCCTGCGCGACTCCCATCCACGTCTTCTTCTACTCCTGCAACCAAGCCTCCTCCATCCCCTTCCTCTCTACCCTGCCAACACCAGCGAGGCTTATGCCCGTCCTTGTCACATCATCGTTCGTCTCCACCCTCCCCCCTGTCTGCCTGTAAAGGTCATCCAAGAACTCCACCGATTCAGTATCGCTCCCAAACCACCTCCCAGCCTTCCTCCACAGCCTCCCCCACATTGACGCATACTCCACCAAACTCTCCCTACTCTTCTCCTTCTTGACCCTCTCCAACGCCGGTAAAACCACCGATGAAAACAACAACAGGGCACCCACCTGTTCCTCTACTCCTCCCCCCAATTCATCACGCGTCCATTCCAACAGAGAAGGCATCGGCAACAGCACTAATCCACTCTCCCCCTGCCCGTACGGAGCAGGCAATGGGGAGACCTGATCCAACTTTGCCACTTCCCCAACGGGAATATCCTCTTGCGAGCGCAAGACTGCGGCGAGGTCCGCCCAAAAGGCAACGTGCGTGGCAAGGTACTGCTCTTGCTTGCTTCGGATCGCAGTCTGTGCGGCCTCGAATGCCTCCATTCGTACCCGCTCCATGAACATGCCGTCGCACCCGTTGGCCGTCGGCATAAGTACTTCGGTAAAAAGCGTGTGCACATGCATATACTCTTGCAATGCATCTAGGTACGCTTCAAGCTTAAAGATGAGGCGGCCTCTGTCTCCGTCACTTTCAACCCGGGCGGTCACCCATGCGTTCTCGACCTGGGTCCGGAATTGCTTCCACGACGAGACGCTCGACAAGATCCTCAGCAGAGGGTCATACGGTTTGGCGTCGCCCCCATATGCCTGCAGTGCCTCGAACCATGCGATCTCGATATCTCCCTCCTCCTCGTTACCGTACGCCCGGACGTCCGGCATGGTGCTGGCGGAGGCGATTGTGCTGCTGGGCCGCGTGCGGATAGGAACGGCTGATAGAATGCCTGGGTGAACGAGGGGATAAGAGACAAGGGCGAAAGAAGGCGGGTGCTTGCCCCCCGTTGCTAGGGGTGGGAGGGAGGCAGGAGGACAAACGGTGCTTGGCTTACCTCTTGTCGGTGGCCTGAAGGAGGAAAGGAGGAAAGCTTGAACGTCAACGAGGAGGAGGCTCACAGCGAGGCCCGCCGCTCCTACACGCCGCAGGGTCGACATGCTTCTGACCCAGCCATGGGAATAAGTTGGGGGATGGAAAAAAGGATATAAATTGGTGACAGACATTCACGAAGCAGCTGCGTGTGTTGTTGGAGAGAGTCGGAGGAAAAGGACATGCGGCCCGGGCAAGACGCAGCTCGATGGCTCTCCAAGAAGCCTCAGGAGGCTCGCCATTTCTGTCCCCTTCCTCCTCCAAAACCTGCCCACCCACTCCCTTTACACGACGCACAGCGCACAACCAAGGCGTTCGCAGCATCCCAGACGTCCGTTGCCTTTGCCTGTCTGTCTCGCCTGTTTGCCCAGGCAGCTTTCGCTCCAAGACGATGATGAAGCTGCTCAGGTTGCCCCTCGCCGTCGCCGTCCTGGCCTTGGCCTCATGCTGGTTGGGCGAAGGCGTGCATGCCCTTAAGCCCGTCCCTTCCAAGACTGCCGTCAAGACCATACCCCCTCCTCCTGCGCGCAAGGCAGACGTCAGCCATAAGCTCAATACCTTCGACATGATGATTGCGGTATGTGCCTCTTGAAGGGGAGGGCAGGGAGGAGCACTAGGACTCACGCACGGCCCCCGTCTCACACACACAGGGTGGCTTTGCAACGGCCATGGGCGACCTGGCCATGCACCCCATCGATACCATCAAGACGGTCCAACAAGCGGCGCCTGCGGTAAGCGCTCAGTGGGAGGGTGGGGAGCACAGAGGCGATGGCAATTGACCTCCCCATCCTTCTCCTTCCATCTTCATCATTTGCCACCACAAATACAGGGCCTGAGCATCGTCAAGGCCTGTGGCAAGATTCTAAAGGACATGGGGCCAATAGGCTTTTATGCAGGTAAGTTTAAATTACCCCTATTTGCACACTCCCTTTTCCTCCTCGTCACCTCCCCCCCCGCGGACCTTCCCTCCCTCCTTTTCATATCAGGTGTGGTGCCTTACGTGACGATGGATGGGTTGTCCGGTGCCATTAAGTTCGCAACATACGAGTGGGGAAAGAAGCTAGTAGCGCCTATTCTACCACCTGCATTGCATGCTTACTCGCACTTCGTGTGTGCAGCGGGTGCTTTCATTTCGTGCTCCGTGGTGATGGTACCCGGCGAGTTGCTCAAGCAACGGTTGCAGGTAGGTAGGGTTGGAGGGGTAATGTAAAGATAGAAGGAGCGGGTGTAAGCGTGGGCCATTCATATGATAACGGTGTACGGAGAGACTATGTAAAAAGTATTGCCCCCTCGCCCTGCTCGCGCTTCTCCTGATGTAGACGTCCTTTCATCTCATCCTCCTCCTATTCACCTTCCTCCTTCTTTTTCTTTTCTCTGCTCCAGGCGGGCGTGGTCCCCAGTATGGTGGGCGGCATCAAGCAGATCTGGAAGACGGAGGGTTTGCCTGGCTTCTTCACAGGTTACAAGTACGTGAGCTATTTCCCCACACATTACGACACGACAAACACAATTACCAAAATCACAATAATCACCACCATTACAGTTATGTGGATAAGAAGAAAAGATCTTCCCCCCGCGTATACTTACGTGCCATCGCTTCTCTCACTCCTATCCTCCCTCCTCCCCCCCTCCTATATGCATTTAGGGCCACCCTTATCCGCGACGTGCCCTACACCATGCTCGAGCTTGGCCTCTACGAGAACTTCAAAACACTCCTCAAGAAGTACCGGAAGCGCGAGGTAAGTTTCCTCTTCGCCCCCTCCCTCATTCCCTCCCTCCTTCCTCCCTCAAAGAGATGTTATTCATTCCACCCTGCCTGCCCTTCCCTCCCTCCTTCCCTTCCTAGGAACTCACCACTCTTGAGGAGCTTAGCGCCGCTGCGGTCACCGGGGGCTTGGTCGGTCTCTTAACCAATCCCTTGGACTTAGTCAAGACACGCTTGATGACGGGGGTGAGAAAGGGAGGAAGGAAGGGAGGGAGGGAAGGAGGGAAGGAGGGCAGGGAGGATGAAGGACAGGAATCAGGCAGAGCAATCACTGCTTCTATTCCAGTCCTTTCGTGTTCTATAATATCAATGTGTCTTTCTTCGTTGATAATTGTCCCTCTCTCGTTCCATCTTCGGTGTTGGATCACGTGCATACGGCATTTGGTCACCTTTATTCCTCTCTCCCTCTCTTCTTCCCTCTTTGAAGACGCAATACACGGGCTTCTTCGACGTGGTCCAGAAAATGTACAAGATGGAAGGCGGCGTCAATGCCTTCATGTCTGGCTCTAGCGCACGCGTGTTGTGGCTGTTGCCATTCACGGTAATTCATTTGGGTGTTTATGAGAGTACGTATGGAGGGAGAGAGGGAGGGAGGGAGGGATCGATTATTTGTCACACGGAATGTGTGCGGGGTTTAAGTGGAAGATACAAACTTGGTCTGATTTTTCTTTGCTTCTTTTCTCGTTCTCTCTACTTGCGATGTCGTATCGCAACACAGTGTCTAAGCGCATTCTGGCGGATCTCAAACCGACCGTTGCCTTCAAGTGAGCCGTTGGAAATTGGGAGAAATAGGACCGAGACCTTCGATGGGAGGGGGAAGGGGTCGATCGAGGGGCAAGTAGAGGAAGTGGAGGAGGAAGAGGAAGAGGAAGAGAGGACAGGACGACCACGACAAAGACGACTGTAATGAAAGCCTCGGGTGAGTGATGTTGGTATTACGGTATACATAAAGGAAAATCGGATTCATCGTTGCTTCCCTCCTTGATTTTGTGTTGGATAATTTCTGGAACTCAGTCAAGTAGGCTAATATTTGCTGTGGGAGGAGACGTGCTCCCAATTTTGCTGCTTGTGTGCGTGTTTTGTACACACGAAAAGGCGCGGGAGTGAGGGGCGTGAGAGAAAGGAGAGAAGAAGACGTAGAAGAAGACGTAGAAGAAGCAGAAGAAGAAAAAAGTAGGATAGAAGGGGGGCAGTAGTTTTTGCATTCGAATGTTTTAAGTCGCATGCTAGGCAGCCAGCGATACCACCACCGCCACCTGACCTGCTCCCCAATATTTGTCGAGGAAGGGATCGGTAGGACACGGGCGGCCCAAGAAAGGAAAGGGAAGACACGAAAGAGCGAAAATAAATCAATGAAAGTGAAAGGAGAACAAGAAGCTAGCCACACACATTTTAGAGAGTTACAACCCCTTTTTTCAAATCACTTTCTTTATACACGACTCAATCATTCATCTCAACCATCTTCTACCATTGACGCCTTGCCCATCTCAAGCGCCGACACATCCAACAATATAACATCTCCAAACCTCCATCCTGCCCTCACTGCCTCATCCACCTCCCCTCCCGCCGTGAATGCCCCGGGCAAGAAATAATTTATGTTTCTCTCGGCCTTTAGCACGCCCATCTCACGCAGGGCCGCAGCGACTAGATTACTGCAGAAAAAGCTTCCTGGAGCTTCCTCTTCAGCGGCGTTCTTTACTTGTCGGGGGGGGCTAGCTGCTGGTGCTGCTTCTGTTACTGCTGGTGCTGCTTTTGTTACTGCTGGTGCTACTTCCTGTTTATCCCTTTCTCCTTTACTTCTCAGGCCCAATTTAAAAAGTTCATTAACGGCAGCAGTCCCTAGTTCCCGCCAGCGTCCGCGAAAATCGTTGAGAGATAAAAAAGACGAGAAGGAACAAGGGAAGGAGGAGGAGGAGATCGAAGAAGAAGAATCTCCTTCCGATATTGGCCCAGCACCCACAGGTGAAGCAATCGCCTGGGTGGGCGCCACATATTTACTCGCGAACAATGCGCCGAGCGGAAACCCGTATGGCTTACCCTTTACTTGCTCGACGAATGCATGCAATCGTTTTTGCATTGCGGGTGTTCGTTTTCCCTCCAGCTTGCGGATGCCCATGTAGGAGGTGAACTCGGTGGCATAAGCGCTTATACGAGAAGAAAGAGGCCAACACGTGACACCGTCAGCGGTGCTTTCCAGCAAGTCGAACTCACGGCCGTCTTGTCTCTTGACAACGAGGGCTACTGTTGAAGGGGGAAGAAGGGGAAATGGATGGAAGAAGATGAGATGTAGGAACGAAAAGGAAGGTTGATTGGAAAATTAGCTTGGGAATTCGACACCTACGAGCCGAAGGAACAGTATGGACAGTCAAGACAATATCCGCTTCGATAAGATTGGGATAAGCGTGTCATCAGGGGAGAAGTTTAGACCCAGCCATACGTACTTGCCCCAAACCTACCATGGTCCCACTCGGACCGCGTCACATTCCGCTGCAACCCGGCCATGTTATGCGCACATTGAAACAAGACAATATCCCCCATTTGCAGCGTTTTCCCTAACGCTGAAATGTGCAAAATCTGCCGTTTTTTCCTTGACGTGTTGTTGGTAGTGTTACTTATGTCGGTGTGGATGGAATAAAGCTTGGCACTCATAGATGATAGGATGCCTAGGAAGGCTAGCACATGAGGATTTTCCCTTGAGAACGGTCGATCCACCACTTGCTGAAGGTAGACTTCGAGGCGTTCTTTCCTGCCTTGGACGGCCTGAAAGAGCTTCGATGGAAGATGAGGAAGGGGTAAAAGAATTGTTTCTTCTCCTTGCTGCTGGAGCTGCTGCCGTTGCTGCTGCTCGTGTTTATTGAGCATTTCATGCATGACGGCAAAGTCAGAATAGCGCTTGCAGAGTTGCCAGGCCAAGAGACCGTTTTTGACAGTGATGTCATAGGCGACATACTCCTTACCAAATGCATCCATTTTCCTCCTTGTACTTGTGATCCGGACTAGGAAACGTGCGGGTGATAATTCATTGGCAGGCATTAAACACCATTCTCGTGGTGCAACAGACACCAGGTCGTTGTCATCCAGGAAGGTGATGGATCCCTGTCCTTGAAGCTCGGCCGGTAGCAGAACGTAACAATTGGGCCCGCGTGTCAGCAAGGTTTGAACGTCACTTTGTTTGGCGGCCGGATGGAATGTGGGGGCCTTGCCTAGAGTCAGGTTGCACCATGATTCGTTGCTCTGGGACTCCGGGACGCTGGTAGTCGTGGTGGTGACAGCCGGTGCTAAAGCTAGGGCTTGAAACAAGGCGCCCTTGACCTCGCCCACCCGCGTTTTTGATGTGCTCTCCGGTAAATATATACATATGACTATCGGCGAGGAGAGGGATGATCCGGTTGACGGTGGGAGCTGGATAAGGACTCGCTGCTGGTGGAATGGGGTCCGGGGAAACGGGGGAAACGGCACGAGAAGAGGTAGGTCCGTAAAGTGGGCCATTGCGTGCTGTTGCCGCTGCAGCTGTGTTGTGAGATGGGTTACAGTGTGTGTGAGTATGGTATGACAAAGCATTTTAAGACTCGAATGCACCAGGAGCCTCCACATCAGCCCCGCCTCGACGATTAACCGCCTTGCAATAGAAGCAATCGGTAACGGCAGCCCAAAGAAAGCGGCATTTCTCATGTCCTGAAACTTGACTAATCGCGGTCAGCTCACTCTCCATTGCCGGTACAATTGCATATGCTCAGATTCGCACGCGAGATGGCAGATGTCAACGACATCACCGATACCCTCTGGTCCTTCAATCCACCACAACCCGCTGAGGCGCCCACTTCGCCACGGCCCATCCGCCTGCAGGACATTCCTATGCGCATCGTCAACCGTCGTCGACGCTCCACTGAAAACTTCGTGTCGCTCTCGAGGGCCATACTACTCCCACGTCCAGCTTGTAAGCCTTCCCTGTCCGCTGCAGCGGCCCGCTACGAAACATTTCAGCCTGTTGCTTCTCTCTTACCAGCTGTGAACGTGGAAGTCCTTCGACAAAAGGCAGACCTTGCCGAGCTGGAGGCAAAGAGTCAAAGGAGTACGACCCTCAAAGCTTTAGAGTACGTGCTATGTTATGAAGAGGCCAAATAGGGAAAGCCTTGTCTCTCGGGAAATTATATTTCAATCTTCCCCCTATATCACCTTCATTCCTCCTGTGCCTTCTGTCTTACAAAGAGATTCTCTTTCTATGATCGTGAATGAGCACAAAATACGCGTCTCATATTGTCCTTCCCTTTGATCACTGAATAAACATAGAGCTAAGCGACGTGCGGAGCGACAGACAGCCGAGCTAGTCGTGGCAAAGGAACGGCTGGAGCAAGACTTGCGACAAGCCACAATCGCCCATCAGAGGCTGACGCATGTCTTTCAGCGGGTGGTAGAGACCAAACGTAAGGTGGAGGCAAAGCTCAAAAATGAGCAGCGACAGCAACAACAAAAGCAGGAGGTGGAGGAGGACGAAAAGAAACAGGAGCAAGCACTGAGGAAAAGAACGACATCTGCCAATCCGACCGCTTCTGCACCGCCTTCCCGTGCGACCACCAACGACAACGACGGTGACGACCGAGATGCAGCACGGGCACAAGATCTACCTCAGGGATTGCATGAGATTCTGGCGCAACGGGAAGCTGATCTGATGAACCTACAGGTGAAGCTAAAGCGGCAAGGGCAAGCACGACACACACAGCTCAAGGAATGGGAGGCCGAGTTGCAGGATAAGGAGGAAAGGGTCCAGCGCGTAGCTGAAAAGCTGCGCAAGCAACGGAGGCACTTGCAAGTTTGTCATGAGCGATCACAACGGCAGTCGTGGGAGGATAAGGGGCGCAGATGCCGTGCAGCAAGCAAGTCACCGCGGCGGTCCCTCCCCTCTTCGCCGCTTAGGGCAAGGCGAGTCCGAGTGGCAGCAGGCATACAGAACCAAGATAATCGCAACTCCGCGATAGAGACTGAAGAGGAAAAAGGCGAGGAGAAAACAAAACAGCGAGAGCCAGAAGCAGCGGCAGCGGTTGTATCTGTGCAATGGGAAGGAGCGCCACGTTGTCGGCATTTACCGCAGTACAGCACCTCCTCAAGCGCTGTGGATGGCAAGGAAGAAATTGATGTCGCCCTGGACAGCACCATCCTGCCCCTGTCTGTAACGCAAACCGTCCAAGGCAATAGATTGGTTACGCAATATGAGAGGAGTCGTGGCGGTGTAGGAGCGACGACTGATGAGGAAATGAAAGAACAAAAAGAAACCCGCCTGTTTCGGAATTCAGAAATTATGGCAGCAGGACCTGCTATTGAAAATTGGGGCCACGAAGAAGGGAGCAAAGGTGACCATGACTGTTTGGAAGCAGCAGTCTTTCCAAGTACCGTGGGCTCTAATACCCATATTCCTGTTGTACAGCTTGCTCCGCCAGCCATCCCTCAGATTCCGCCATCCATGTAAGTTATCGTAGTCATGTATCTGTCCACTCTCTCTTACCATCTGCATTTTCTTATACTTCACACGAACATGCAGATGTGGTAGGATTTTCCGAAAAGAAATGGCCACGACCCTCGATAAGATTCAGAGAGCTAAGCTCCGCGTCACCGAGACTTGTGCTGTCGTGAAAACGGATGGCCGCACCCGCACTTGCAGCCTACCTCTGCCGCCCCCAAGAGTCCCACTACAAGTCGCAGTTACTACTGAGTGCAAAAAGATGAAGGACGAAAATAAATTGGAACCAGCAGGCTCGAAACGGATACCTCGCATCGGTCAAGGCGAGCGGTTGCAGTGGTTAAGCGCATTTGACGGACGGCTGGCCAAGAGTATGCGAGAGTTTGAAAAATTGAAAAAATGACGGAAAGAAAAACAAAATAAAAAGCGTCGAATTTCATTTTAATGTCTACTAGGACAATACATGCATTGTACTTTGATGATTTCAATTAGTTCTAATCTATCATTGTTGGTCCTTACCGCAGCTCTTGCGATGTTGCTTAAAATACTCCCATACAATGAGAGACGCGCTCACGTGCACATTTAAACTCCTCACTAGACCCAGCTGAGGAATCTGCACAACCAAATCCAACTCTTGAAGCAGTGGAACGGGAATGCCCTCCTTCTCGCGGCCCAAAAGCAAGAGCATCTTGCGAGGCAAAGCCACCCTAGAGAGGCACGAGCTGTCGTCCGTTTGCTCGAGCCCCACTACCGTGTAACCCTCCTGTTTGTAGCGCCGAAGAAAGGCGCGAGTGTGCCCTTCATGGATCTCCTCCATCTGAATCCATTTCCACGCACTGCTGCTAATTTGGTCAAATAGCGGGTCTTTGAGCATGCGCAAGTCGGGAATAATAAGTTTGGATGCGGCGAAGATCTCGCATGTTCGGGCGAGGCCGGCTACATTAGGTACCCGCTCCAGCAATGACGCGCACACCACGAGCTCTTGCAGCAGAACCCCTCGCGTATTTTGGGATTTGTCGGTGGGTGGAGCCGGGAGAAGTGAAGTCAGCACGTCAGAGACCACAATCTTTTTTTGTAGCGAATAACAGTCGGCCGCCTCTGCCTCTGCATTCCCCTCTAGCAACAAGGCACGGGCACTACTTGCGTCTTGCTTAAGCTCAAAAAGATTTTCTCCTCGGACCACGGGCGCTATGGATGTGTAAGTCATGTGGTGTTCTGCCTCCAGGTCTCGATACAGAGACGTCATCGCTTCCCGCAGCACCTCTTCTACATGCTCCGGCACCAGGTCACGCACACCGCCTTGCTCATTCGAGTGCTGGGCAAGAAGGTGTGATACAGTACAGCAGGCGGGTACTGAAGTTTCCTGGAAGCGCAGCATAGCTTTGCGGCGCAAGCTCGCTATCTCGCGGTGGTTTTTCAAGAAATTCAAAGTTTGACTCAGGAAAGTCGCGTCAATACTGCCAGCAGAGATTCTACTGTTGCTGACTCCGCCTTTCCCGCTCTGACCCGATTCCACAGCTTTGACCGCATCCAGATCTCCTGTGGGTAGCCGAGACAAGAGATAAAAGGATAGGAGCTGTGCGACGATACGCGTAATTGCGTGTTGCCCTGAAATCCACGGCAAGATGGCTTGGAGCAGGGGGGCAACGTAGTCTTGTGGAAGCTCTCCACCTGGGAAAGCAGTATTTTTGGTCAAGCAAGCCAAACCCGCCGCAGAAATGAACGAGCCGCTGGTTAATGGCGGGACTTGGAGGTCGGTCAAAGCCGTCACAAGGAAAGGAATCGCCACGTCGGGAAACTTTTGGCAGACAAGCGCCAAAACGGTATCTTGGTAAAAACGGATGGAGGGTACCGCCACCACACGCATGGCTGCATATACCGAGTCCTGTACCAGCGATGCATCCTCAGCCCTCACAAACGGCACAAGCACGCAAATGGCTTGCCACGCCCGAAGCTTGCACGAGTAGTCGGGGGAAGTCAGAATTTGAGCCCTTCTTAAATCTACGGCAGCTGCTATTTCAAACAAACGAGTGAGAAGGGGGGTCAAAAATTCGCCCTGTTTGGCCTTTCCCCCATCATCTGGTGGTCGGAATAGATCGCACAAACACCCAAGCACCAAGATGCGAAGCACTGCGACAGAGTGTTCTTCCTGGGGCTCTCTGATTTCCTCCCTGATGACGTCTGTCTCGGAATCTCGCTCGGAATCTCGCTCATCCTCATTCACTTGCTGGTACACATCTTCTTCCAACTCACGAAGCACCAAAAGTTGCGCTATTTCCTCTACGAATTCCCCAGCAAGTGCTGCAGCCGCCGGTTCTGTCCGCCAAATAGATGTTAACCTGGCCGTGGCATTCAGAAGAATATAGGCCCGCTTGACAGTGCCGAGGTCAACAAGCCGATGAAAGAAACGCCGCACCGGGGTATCTGTTCCTCGACAGAGGGTGGGGTCTGCGAGTATGGCCGGCGAAAGCACCATCTCGATGGCAAGTTGCATGACACTTTGTCTGTAGTTACATTCTTCAATGCAGCCTAGCACAAGCGTGACTACGTTGTCGAGACGCGTTTGTCGTTCCTGCTCCGTGCCGTTGCTGTCGGATATGCCGAGGTGAAACGGAAGTTGACAGCTAATGCAGCAGAGAATATCGGGCACCGATTTGCGGCTTGACATCTCCAATGCGGAAAAAAGAAATGCCATATCCACGGGGAGAGGGTTATCTGTAGGTTTCACCAAACCGCCCTGGCGTTGAATTTTGTAAAGAAGAACCAAGCACCGCCATACATTCTCGAGTGCCACGGACAAAAAAAAGTCCCGCTTCCCTCGTCGGAGGCCCAAGCTGGCAGCGGCTTTGACAAGGCTGCTCGTAAGCCGTGCAGCCCAGTCCAATTTAACTTCACCAAAAAGTCTCGTGCTGGATTGCAGCAGGAGGGCTTCCAGGACGCTTCGCAGCACGGCTACTGCACGCCCCAGCTGACGAATTTCCCCTGCATCACCAGCCGCTGCATCATCCAAGCCAGCATTAAGCACGCTTGAACACGTTTTCAGCACACGCTGGATAGCACCGGCAACTTGCCTGATGGAGGGTTGACAAGGTGGAGGAAAGATGGAGTGAAGACCACGAATCGTGAAGGCAAATGAACTGAGATACGAATAATTATGCCCTGTCAGAGGGCCAAAAAAAAGCATATGAAGCCTGATCACTTACCCTACATCCGCAGCCAGCCATATCACCGTCCCAAACGTCTGCACGCACAGTCCAAATACGCCTGAATTGCCACTATCGTACAGGTCGGCCCGGGTACACAAGCAGCTCTCCTGAAGCTTGGCAGCAAGAAACTCGGCCACTTCCCCTGTGTGTTGCCGCAGAATCTCGTACAAACACGGACGGTGCCTTCGTCGCAAAAGGGAACCCAGTGACCGCAGCAAACAGAGGGAAGCCAGACACGACCGCAGGGTCAAGTAGGGATGAGAGTGAATGCGGCCCAGGACCCGCAGAGCTGAAGCAAGGGCGTGTGCCAACTCAAGATCCGGCAAGTACATGCAAGCCAAAGCACAGCATGCCATGCTCGACTGATTAACATTTTCCAAGCACTGGCCCCCTTCCATAGACGACCAGACAGAGCCTCCTGAAGCTGCCATGGTCAACTCGCCACTGCCGTGACCACCACTACCGTTTATCAAAGCTTCGATGGCCGATGTAGTGCTCTCGCCCCACCATCCTGTGGCCCCGCCCGCAACTGTCGACACCCCCAACCACTCAACTAGACGGTTATAGTGGCTGTCCAATGCAACTTTCTGCGGAAGGTCTAAGAGGAAGGTACGCACGACGGCGGCGCCGTGAGGCCCAGCAGCAATGAGGGATTGACAATCGGCAAAGACCTCCAAGCAATCCACCATCCGCCCAGCTAATATTTGACTGAGCCCTTGGTTGTATTGTGAGTTCATGACACAGACGAGGAGACGAGCCAGCTCTACATCATCGATTTGCAGACAAGGGGATGTCTGCTGGAAGACGTCGCGGAACTCTATAAACCCGAGCAGTGTCTGCCGTACCACGGCGCCTCGCACAACATCCTTGCAATACTCAAACACCGCCACAAGCACCTCCCGCCTCGCTCCATTATCCTCTTCTTGCGCAACAATGGCCCGCGCCAGGAAGCGTCCAAGCTTTGGCCTGTCGTCCTTCAAGTTGCTCATTTCCTTGAAAGCCGGCAGAATTTTAGTGATAATAAAGCGGGGACCAAGCTTGCTCAAGGGGACGCAAGCGACACCCTCCTCACTCATCAGCCACAGCAAGTACGTGCGCTGGACGGAAAAATTCGTCACACTTATTGCGCGGCCAAGAAGCGCCTCTGCCCATCCAAACGAAGGTAGAGGGAGCAAAGAGGCCGCGTTGCCGTTGAGCATGCCATCCTGCCCTTCCTCTTCCTCGTTCCCGGTGAACGCAAAAGCCTCACGCAGCAATGACGTACAGACAGGTAGAGCTTGATTCAGGAGATGTGTTTCAAGAGCCGTATTGAATGTGTCCATGACTTGGACAAAGCGTCGCCACCAGGTGAGGAACTTGACCTTAAGAGGAGACGAAGCAGAAGCAGGAAAATGGGCCGTGGCACCAGCACCGGTAGAAACAGCACCGACAGTTTTGGCCATCTCTACCTGGGCGCTTAGTACGTACAAGGCACGCTTACGAACTGCGTTGCAGTCGCTGGCGAGTCCGCGTCGAAGCATAGTCCAGAAGGTAGGGTCAGACCGATTGAGGCCGAGCGCAGGGACAAGGACTTCTTGTAAGACGCAGAGCATCGCAAGGGCATCTCGCTGTGTAGAGAAGAAAAGAAAAAACAATTACTTAACATTAAACAAAAAGAGGCAATCACATAGAATTGTCGGTCATGGACGCGATGTAAAGCTAGTGATGCAAGCGTAAAGGGGAGAGTAAAGTACCGCAATGCGCATTCCCCCCTACTCTTTCTGCCTACTCACCTGCTCTTCCAAGCCCCCTTCCACATCAAGTCGTCGTACAAATCCCCAGACCTTAGAATTTATCACGTGTGCTGCCGCATTATTTTCCTTGCCTTGCAGCATACTCGCCAAGGCAGGCGACACGACCCTCACAATAATCGACCGTAGCGCAGGCGCCGGACATCTTTCCAAGTTTACAAGTGTGCGCTCGAGTACAGCAAGTGGGAATGTATCAACATCTTGTGCACCTTGATTTAAGAAAGAAGCAACCCATCCAGCTTGAGCACTAATCACCTCCAGCAGCTCCCCGCCGTCTTTGTCTGCCCGTGGACAGGACACGCGCACGCTCATATCGTCAAGCACATGCAATGTTGCTGCCTGCATGGCTTGTTGTATCGCTTCACTGCTTGTCGATGCCAATAGACGACCTATACGCATGCCTATTTCATTCTGTGCGGGACCAAGGTCCAGACGCCGAGAGGTAAGAATGGGAAGTCCCACCCTCTCGATCCACAATGACACCACGGTCCCCCACGCGTCTTCGTCATTGCTGCCGACCTCTTCTCGCCCAGCTGCCAGCAAGAGCTCCACTGCGTTGACATGAAGCAAAATAGCATCCGCGGAGCCCTCTCCCAGGTCTAGGTCCTCCGGGATGAGGCGCATGGTGCGACGGTTGGTGGTGATACTGCTGCTGAGAGCATTGAGAAGGGCGAGGCGCTCCTTGAGTCCCAAGGTAGAAGCCTCCCCAGCCTTGGCCACCCCCTCTGCCAGCGCAAGCATCTGATCACCCTTCTCCATCTGCTGCTGGCCAAGCGCCATGCCTAGCGGAAGCATAAAGAGATGCGGTTTTGGATGGTGAATGGACATGAAGTGCGAGGCAGGAGGTTGAGCAGAGGATGTACGTGGCCCCAAGACAAAAGCAAAAAAATCAAGGTTTACAAGCCACACTTACAGTTGCCCAAATACCATGCCCATACGTTTGTTGCCTACTTTGCTTATATACTATGTGTATATTTCAATTGTCTTCTATTCACAAAAAGGTCGCTAAACTGCTCGGCTTTGTCCGTTAGCCACTGTTTCCCCATTCCCCTCCGCCGACAAGCTGCACGATGACACTGACAAGGCAAGCAAAGAAAAAGCGGAAGACTCATTCCAAGAGGCGCGGCGTGGGGAGGTCCGTTCAGGCTTGTCCGGCGGCCGGAAGGGTAGGGTAGAAGCAAGAGGGTTTGGACGTGCCTCGGCGACGCGCGGAAGTGCGCTGCAAACGCTCCGGTCATCAACGCTGCTGTTGCTTTCGCTTCCCGTGCAGTCACTAGTCTTAGGATGGCTGTTGATGGTGGTGGTGGCTGCATGTGTCGTGCTATTGTTTCTGCTGCCTGTGCCCTCGTGAAGCCGCTTCAGCGGCTTGAGGGGAGGTTTAAGGAAGACAGGGACGTCCCTATCATCATCCCCACCTCCCGTCGCCGAAAGGGGGGCTGTTTTCCGTGTTACTTCATCAGTCAAAGGGAAAAAATACCGCGGTGTGCGACTTGCGGGGGCAGATTTGATGACTCGAGGCGCATGAAAAGGCTTGAGTGGAGGGTGTGTTTTGTTTTTGTTGCCGTTTTTGTTTCCACCCATCCCGTCCGAAGGGAAGAGGAGAGGGCAGAGGACAATCAAGTCCATAATGACTGCACGCTCTTTTTCCAGCTGTTGAATGCTCACGCCTGTATTGGTTGGAATGAAAGGAAAGAAAGAGGGCCGTGAGGGATTTTAAAAAATACACACAGAGCAGACCTTCATACGTACCCTTACACCTCTCCCACGTTCCTTCATTTCTCAAACTTACCTGCAACCGACTCAGACTTCCTCAACAGGTTCAAGCCGATAGTGACCGCTAGATTCTCGGCCGTCATTTTGTTCTCCTCACTTCTGGCCGCCACCATCCGCAAATGCCTTAATAGGTGTCCGAGCAACTCCCTCGACGTCGGCCTCAACTGCAGCACCAAATCACGATACCTCCCTTCCTTACTACTGCTGTTGCCACCACTTAGACGGCAACTGCTGCTTCCACTGCTACTACTGCTCGTACAGCTGTTGCTGAGTTCGCTAATTTGCGATCTTCTTGGCCCTCCCTCCTCCCCTTCTTCCTCCAACACTATCTCATCCTCGTTAAGCCTTCCTGGTGAGCCTGCTCCAACCGAGACAAAATCAGCGTATGAGTGATAGCCTAGAAGAGGTTCGTGTTCTTGCAATACCTGGAGTAGGAATGAGAGAGTGTGGGCACATAGAGCGAGGTTGAGGAGGGAAGAGCACAGAGCGTAGGGTGAGGGGGGTTGGCGAGAGAGGGGGTAGGTCAGACCCAGCCACCTTCCTCCCACCTTCTTGATAGCCCCGGCAATGACGTGCTTATCAGGATAATGGGATTGAAGAATATCGGACGAGGACAGTAGCCCGGCCGCCAGTAAGACCTTTAGCCTGTCAACGTCGAGTTTATTGCCCGACACTCGGTAGAGACCTTCCTCCCCCAACGCCGTTGATCTGTGGTGGTGAAGAGAAATGGATGGTGAGATTCAATAAAAACATACAACATAACGATCATACAAGAGATTAAGTGAGAAACGAGATACGGAAGATGAGGTTGCTAGACCATCAATCTTAACCTCTCTCTTTCCCTCCGACCTCATCCTTCCACCGATGCCCTTCAAACACACACTAACCCCAAGTAATCCAGCGCGATCTTCAAAGCAGCCACTGCTGCAGGTGTCAAAGGATTTAAGAGCCGTTGAGAATTCAGCTTTCCTTCGCCTCGACCTCTTCTTCCTCCTCCTCTGTCGAGACCACCACCCTTGTCTCCTCCCCGCCTGACGCCTTCGGCTGCCCGCACGCCTGCCCCTGCTAGATACCGCAAGCTAGGAAAGGCGGGCGCGGAAGAGCCCAAAGGAGAAATGGGGAGGTGAAAACGATTATAATGGTATGGATTCTCTTCTGACCGACGCATGGGGGCCGAGGCCCGGCCTTCCGCCGCCTCCTCCCTCTCCGCATTTCCAGCCCCGCAGCTGCCATGTCCTCCACCACTGAATTTGATGCTCCCCTGGCGAGAAAAAAACTTGTTCAGGAAGCTACCCTTCTTATGCCCGTGCTCACGCTTGTGTGGGTCGTGGCCGGGTCCTTGGTCTCCCATTACTCGCTGCCGCGGCGTGCTCCTGAGCCCGCCTTCAATAATGGGCTTTTTTGCCTTCCTCGCTTTTTCAGATCTGTAGGAATGGCGTGGTCATCCTTCCAGCAGCCAGCACCCGCGTCCAGCACCTCGCGGCCAATCTCTTGTATATCTTCTGTACGTATAGCGTAGGCATTAGGTGTGAGTGTCGCGAATGGAATATTTCGGGTGCGCTGTCAAACAGAAGCGCTCGACTCGGCTTCAAGTCTGGCGAGGGGAGTCACACACGGAGGCGTTGACGGCTGCCATTGGTTATTATGCCCTTTCATCACTACTCACAGGATTAAGTAAAGCACCTCAGCATCCGCATGACAAGCGCATGCTACCTTGCTTGCGATCTGCTCACTCGCTTTCGCTCATTTCCCGCTTGCATACAGGCAGCATGGGAGCCAAGAAGGGCGGCAGCAGTGGAGGGGGAGGTAAGGGTGGCCGGCCGCAGCCCTTTTTCACAGAGGTGGACCCTGCTATTATCTATTTCTCGCACGCGCGCATCCGCACAACATTTTCAGGCTGCGGGCGGAGGGTGGAGGACACATTGACAGAAATTGTGGAGGGAAAACTGAATCCGGAAGCGCTGCCTTATATAACTGTCATGTTGGACCGCGCCACGGGGACGTACTTCTCTCTCAACAACCGACGCTTGTGGGTGTTCAAGGAATGCAAGAAGCGAGGTCTATTGGAATACATCCGCGTGCGCGTACGGACTGAAGAATCTCGGTATACAGCCGAAACCTGTGCGCTGGAAGCCAAGATGTGTTTAAAGTAAGGCGAGCAAGGAAAAGAAAGATGAATTGATAGACTTAAGTTAAGGCAATAAATAGTGTTTAAAAGTAAGACGGTAGAAAGAGAGCCTTGTAAATTGTTATGGCTTCAAGGAAAATAAAAACAATTAAGAGGTGAAATCTCAGCAGCGATGGTTTTCGTTTTTCTTTGTTGCGGGCCTCAAAAAATGTAGAGCATAAATACACACGCGGAAATGAATAAGGGGATGCAGCCAGGTGACCCATCAATCGGCGGTAGCATTTTCCTTCTCCATCCTCCATTCTTCCTCCCTTGTCTTCCTTCTAACCCCCTTCACCGCAAGGACACCCTCCCCACCTCCCTCCCTTCCTCCCCTCCCTCCCTCGAATGTCCACGCGGACGAAGAGTTAAGATCTTGACCCATCCAAGCCGATACTCACGAAAACAACATTGATAGGATGCCCGTGGGCTTGGGGCTCAGGAAACGGAACTCCTTCTCTTCTCCCATGAAACGCTCCACGGTATCCATGTAGGCTGTGAGGGGGGGGAGGGCGGCAGGGTGTGTACATCCATGAGTAAATCATTGTATAAGACCAATTGTTGAAAGGGAGTCCACTAAATTCGCCCCCCCCCCGTTCTCTGTCCTCACCTTGTCCTGCGTCTTGGTCCGGCATGCAAATGACGGGTTGCCCGATGTTAGTGGCTGTCAAGATGCACTTGCTTTCGGGAATCACGCCCAGCAGCTCTAGCCCCAGGAGTTCCTGTAGGGATAGGAGGAGGACGAGAAGGGTAGAATGGGAGAGGGCGTGAGGGAGGGAAGGTGGGAGAGAGAGATGGTATGGGTTGGGCCGGGATAAGTGAAGACTTCCCATGTTGTCTTCATATTGAGTTAAAGCTCCCAGCAAGCACCCCTACAAGCCGAGAGACGTACCTTGATATCCTCCAACCGCAAGCATTCCTCTTTCTCCGCCCGCTCGGGGTCGTATCGCGTGACTAGCAATGATTGCCGCACGGGCTCTTGGCCCAGCTCGGCCCGTTTGGACTTGCTGGAAATGAAACCGATCATCTTGTCGCTGTCGCTGCGGGATAAGGGAGGGAGGGGAAAGAGTGGAAGGGTGGGAAGGAGGGAAGGAGAAAGGGAGGGATCATTTATCAAAAGTCCTCGATATGAGAGACGAATCGATCACATGCAACCCTCCTTCCCTCCCTCCCTCCCTCCCTCCCTCCCTCCCGCCCGCCCGCCCGCCCTGCCCTAAGAACTACCGGCACGAGCTCAACTCGGGATTTGTCACAATGATGGCATCATCCGCAAAATACATGGCGTGCTTCGCCCCACTCTCAATCCCAGCCGGGGAATCACAGATGATAAAGTCGAATTCCCGCCGCATTTCCGCGAGCATCTTGCCGACCCCTTCGACGGTCAGGGCGTTCTTATCCTTGGTTTGTGAGGCAGCCAGGAGGTACAAGTTCGGATTGCGCTTGTCCTTGATCATGGCTTGCTTGAGCGTGCAGTCTCCGTGCAGAACGTGGACAAAATCGAAGATCACTCTTCGTTCTGCGCCCTAGAGTGCGATGAAAGAGGGGGGGAGGGATGGGTTAAAAAAAGGGAGTGATAGCGATAACAAAATTGAACATAACAATAAACATAAAGAGGACAAGTAGAAGAAGGCCTCGAGCAATGTAGTCTGCTGCGATTGATCTACATCAAACTTCACCCTTGCCACCCTCGCTACACCCGTCATCACACACGTACCAAATGTATGTCCAAGTTACGCAAACCAATATCAAAATCAATCACGCAAGTCCTCTTTCCCTTCAACGCTAGCCCCATCCCAATGCTGGCTGCCGTCGTAGTCTTGCCCACGCCGCCTTTCCCAGAAGTAATGCACACTACGCGCGAGTCGCTGCCGATGCTTCGTGTACCCGTCATGACACTTGCGAGGGAGGCGCGCTGCAAGAGCGAGCCTACCCTAGCGGCACCAAGTGCTCGTCTCGAAGCGCTGGACAAAACAAATGCCATTTGCTGTGAGGGGCGGATGTTGGAAGGAAGGGAGGAAGAGTGGCGTGAGACACATAATAAGGCGGAGTGGCTTAACGTGTGATGATGATGATGATGATGGCGAAGCTTGACTGGCCGAAAGTTGGCACCAGATCCTCCCAAGCTACAGCCGCCGCATGTATTTAAACCTCTCACGAGCCCTAGATGGTGCAGAGTGTGTCCTGGCGTGTGTGGAGGTGGTGTTGAGTTGAGCAGCGAAGCGACGAAATGCCGTCTCAGCGATTTGACAGCGATGGTGACGGCGTTGACTGTTGGGTTGCGGTCGTGCTGAGGCCAGGGCGGGTGTGGTACCGTAAATGCGGCGTTGAAGGATATTTCTCACGATGCTGCGTCGCTATGTGACTTGGAGCTCTGCGTAATGTGTGACAGTGCCGAATTGAACCAGACACACACAGAAGGCGAAGAAGCACAAGGAGGACTCAGAGAGCGCGAAGACAAACCTCCCGCCAAGAGCTTGAGAGTCGTTTGCGTATCTCACCCACCCACCACCACAAACTATAGGCCTCATGGAGCCATTAGGACTTTCGGAGTCATTTGAGGAAGGGACAGGGGTTGTGACCGAATCCATGGAGGATTTGCCGGAGGGGGAAGAGCAAGAGAATCAGGCTACGACATTGCCCACTCTCTTGAAGCCGCAGGAGAACGGGGATGCTACTGATGCAGCCCAGGACCCGCATAATACCACCCTTGAGCCAGTAGTAGTGCCTGCGACGAATATAACCGAACACAATGAGCCGGCTCAAGGTGCCAGCGCTTCGCGAGCAGAGCATGACAGGAGTCCCATCCCTACAGCTGGTACCACCACCACTCCCCACACCCCTGCTACTCATACGGGCAAGCCACGCCCCACTCTCCAAGGCACATTGATTGGACTTTTCGTCGCCATAGATCCTGTCACTCAAAGGTACGTGTATGGAAGAGCAGGGGATAGGAGGGATGCATATTAGACCACAGACATACGTGTATATAGATACAATTTATCTTCAACCCCCCTCCATTTTCGTCCTTCTACGCACGTTCGACAGGGGGAAAGTGAACGTCAAGCGTGAGCTTGAGAACATGGGGATCTACCAACGCGTACGTATTGTTGTCTCATTATCGATCGTTGCTCTCAAGAATCGACCACACCAACCTGACCGGTAATCCATCCCTACCTTTCCTACTTTACTCACCGCTTCCTCCCTCATATTTATTTTCATAAGGACTTGGCCCCATGGGAAGAAGTTCAGCTTTCGCTCGAGCAGGCCTTTTACCTTGTCGCAGATTTGAAGCGTCTTGAGGTGTATTTGCCCTCACCACCACCTCCGTTTCAGCAGCAGGAGGAAGAGGAGAAGGAGGTGGAATTGGAGGAAGAAGGGCAGGAAGGGCACGTAACGGATCTGGCGGACGGAAAGGCAGATGAGCAACAGCAGCAGCAACAACAACAACAGCGGAAAATTGAGGAGATGGCGGCGGAAAGTGAGCCACTGGATGGTGCAAAACCAAGGGTCTTGAGTGTGATGGAGTGCTGGAAAGCGTACGTAATATTTTTTAATGTCCGACAAGATCCCAAGCTTCTCTCCTCAACTGCATTTCTCTCTCTCTTTTGTTTTCTTCTCCTCTTTGAAGTATCTTACTAAACACATAGCCATTCTCTAATTTCCTCCATTTTCCTCTAACCTATATCCCTCGCCCATTTTCTGATGCAGGTTCCGCACTGCCAGCCCCACCTTCGTCAAAAGCGTGGGCAGTTACCGCTACTTCCGAGAACAAGGGTAAGTCCGGCTGGCATAAGAAAAGATGACGTCCACATGAGTCAAGATGCATGCCATAATTAGCGTGCATCATTAATCGCTTTTTGAATTTCCCCCCCAATTTGAGGGGATGGTATTGAAAGCGCTCTTTACTATCCGCTCTTGCCGCCCGCTTTCAGCATTCTTATTCATTTATTCGCTCCCTGTCTCTCTTCCTCCCTGCCGCCCCGACTCTTTCTCTCTAGCTTTGTCGTGCACGGTGGTCTCAATCTTGGCTTGGATTTAATGCTATATCGTGGCACCCCTCAACGGTATCACGCCGAATTCGGAGTCCTCCTCCGATATCCTCCCTCAGCCCCTCCTCCCACGTCTTCTCTCACCGAGAGGGGAGGAGAGGGAGGAAAAGGAGAGGAGAGGGGGATGGATGAGAATGGTTTGAGCTGGCGGGATCTTCATTTGCTGTATCGATTGATTGGGGTAAGTGGTTGAAACAACGTGAAGGTGGAGTATCCTCCTTGTCGCCCTGCTGTTTTGTGCGCTCCTTTTGGCGCACACTTTTATTATTTGCTGATGTGATGTACTCATTTTCCCTCCTTCCATCTTTCCCTCCCTCTCTTTCCTACAGGAGGTGCGCAAGACGCTCATTCTCGGTCACGTCCGCCTGGGGAATCTCGAAGAGAAGCCGGAGGAAAAAGCTGCAGTCGATAGGGAGGGAGGGGAAGAAAGTGATGTAGAAATGCGACGAGAGATGCAGGAGTGGTACCGTGGGCTGAGTGTTTATGAAGTGGCCGTCACACCATGGAGGGCAGGGACGCCGTTAGCCCGTCTCAAGATGAGCAAGCAAAAGGGGAACGCTGCTCAGGTTAAGAGGGGGGGAGGAGGGCAGGCTGGGGGGAAGAAACGAGGGAGGGGAGGAGGGCGGGGAAGCGGAGCCGAGGAGGAGCACCCTAGCAAGAGACAGCATGTTTGACGCAATGAAATACTAAAACCCAAACGTGTTAAAATTATTTAAATTCTTAAAGAAATTAAGATGTTAACAAAAAGTGCAATTTGCGCATTTCTCTCTATCAGTCATTTGCGATAAATTTCTCTCGTTACATCGGTGGCCAACTACTTTTGCATCAAGCGTTTCCCTCTTCTCTCCCTCCCTCCTTCTCTCCATCTCTAATCCATCAACGCCCGCCCATAATAACCCGCCCCCACCGCCACCATCTCCTCTGGCGGTACCTCCTCAAGCACCACCACCTTCGTCCCTCCCCCCCCCCTTCCCTCCCCTCCTCCCCCTCCTCCCACCAACCTCCCTCGAACAAAGTCCCCTACAAATGGCAAGCGTGTACTCCCCCCACTCAACAGCACCCCCTCCAGGTCCCTGACCTCCACCCCTCCCTCCTTCAATACCTCCCTAAACGGCACCTCCAACTGTGCCACGATGGGCGAGGCCAATTTCTCAATCAGCGCTCTCGAGACGGTGGCATCTAAATGCTTCGGCCCCCGGTGGTCCGCCGTGATGAAGGGCAATCTGACGCTCGAACTCACCTTGCTGCTCAACTCCTGTTTCGTCGCCTCGGCCGCTTCATACAACCGTTCCAACGCCATGCGATCCATCCCGAGATCCAAGCCCTCGTTCTTCGCCTTGAAGTCCTCCACCAACCACTGCACCAGCGCCCAGTCCACCTGCTCCCCCCCCACGGCCCATGTTGTCCTGTTTCCCCTCACCCCCAATCCCTGCTCCGGGTCCAATGCCACGATAGAGACTTGTGCATTCAATCCTCCCACGTCCACCACCAACCACGGCTTCCCCAAGAAAGCCTCTTGCTGAGAAATCGCCCCTGAGTAATGCGCGCACACCAAAGCAGCCACCGCGTCCTCCACCACCTCCACCCCCCCACCATGCCCGCCCTCCTCCTCCCCTACCTCCAACCCCGTCCCATCCGCCACTGCTCTCAACGCCCAGCTTTTTGCTTGCGCGCCAAAATAAGAAGGGATGGCCAGCACAGCAAAGCCAGGAGAGTGCTGCAATTTGTGCTCGGCCGTCGCCACCAGATCTTCCAACAAACGAGCACTTGCCTCAATGGGCGTTAAGGACCGCCCACCATTCAATAAGATGGTCACGGGAGGTTCACTTTTGTCGGAAGTAAGGCTGGCTTCCACGGGAAACGGAAAGAGGGGACGGAGCTTGTCGTCGTAAGTCGTTTCGCCCAGCAACCTCTGAAGGTTGAATGCCACACTGGCCGGTGCGCGCCATCGGGCTCGACGGGCCAATTGCCCTACGACCAAATGATTGTCTTCAAATGCAATGAATGAAGGAGTAGAGCGACGGCCTTCGTGATTTTCGACCACCAAGGGCGACGTCTCCGTGGACGTTACACACGTCACGCACGCTTGCAGGGACCCCATATCCAATCCCAACACAGGAAATTTACGCTTACTTGCGCCAGTCCCTGCTTTGTTGTCAGCCGTGTCATCATCGTCCTCATCATCACCATCATCGTTGTCGTCGTGCACGGTGGCTTTGCCGCCGCTCTTCTCCTTCTTGGCATCCGCTTTGGAGATGCGTTGGGCGGCTCGGAGGAAGTAGTGGGCAAGGGTAGCGCCAACCAAGACAACTATGCCGATGAGGACTGGGCTCTCAGTACGCCGGGTGGTCCGAAAGAGCCTTCGCGCCTCTTTTCGATTTATCAGATTTTGCCTCCGACGACCGGACCCGCTTTGATAAGTGCCGTTAGAGGGTTGGAGGAGGGCAAGCGTGGAGGCTGATGATGGGGGAGGTCGGATGACGCGGCTGTAGCGGGCACTCGTGGAGAGGAACAGGGCCGCACGCATGGATCCTGCCATGGCTGTCCCGTCTGTAATTAGCGGTCGAGGGACTGCCTCTGTGTAGAGGGAGAGGGCAGGCTATTTGCGTGAGATGGCTTGAGAGATGTGGTGGAGCAGGGGAGCTCAGCCAGTTCTCCCGTCCGTTGGGAAAATCACAAAAATGAGAATTCGTCGCTTTCGCCGCATGCAAAACGTACCCCAAATCATTTGAAAGCAAGTTCAGAGCTCGGGGGAACAAGAATTTGGGAACTTCAGTTTCTTGGGTTTTTGGTGTATACATTGCATTATTTGTACTCCTTTTCCTGTCACCATGTCGGTCAAGCCCAGTAGGGGTGGGGAGGTTAATTTATTTTGTGAAATATTCTTGAACCGCCCGCTGCAGGTCCCATGAGTAGGAATCAAGGTAAGATATGCACGTTTTTTCGTCACCCTTGGTCATCTCTTTCATGCTGCTCAGCTTCTTCTTCTTCTCCGGGTCCAAAGTCAGACTGTCCACTCCATCCTATTTTGTGTGAATGTATTTCCAGAAGGTATTGGGACAGACAAGCATAAGTAAATGAGAAGAATACTATTGCAATGAGATGCATGCGTACCGTAATACAGGACGATACTGACTCGGCAGCCTCGACAGGCGTTGCGCTATATTTGTGTAGATGTGCGTGTTGGATTGAAGCTCAGTGAAGGGTGGGCCTTTGTGAGAAAGAACGAAGAAAATCTGTGCAGGAAAAAAACGTACGTGGCAATACGTGACGCTTCTTGGGCGGCCAGCTTCTCGGCGGCGGCTTGGGAGTCCGCGTAGTCCCTTACTACCTGTGACATAGTTTGTCAGTGAGAGTTTTACGGAGAGAAAAGACGTGCAGCCACATCTAGATCGATGCCACACCTCATATAGAAGCCCATCCGCTTAGGTAAACGCACCTTTTCCTCTAGCTCAAAGTCGTGGGCAGGCGGCAGAGCAGTCTGTACAGAATGCAGTGGGTGGGAGTGTGAATGATAAGCAGGACAAGAGGCGGCAGCCGATACTGCAGGAAAGATCGGGGCCCCAGAGTCCGCAAATAGCAGAATAGTATCGATCCCCTAAACAAATGCAACCATACACCGCCTGCTTCTGTTACCGTAAGCTTGACAAGATACAACGCTTCATCGGCTCAAGCACTCCAGAAAAAAGCGATTTGCATCCTCCCTCCCTCGTGTACTCACATCTAGCGGCGGCAACACCCGGAGCTCCGGAGGCAGACCATTTGCTTGCACTTTGAAGGTAGAGTACGTTAATGTTGGGTAGTGCGCCATATTGTTTAAGGGAGGGCTGGAGGCGGGAGGAAGCGGCTGACGGTAATGCTGCCAACAGAGCTTCTTTTTTGGAATCGACCAAACGGTGCAAGCAACACTAGCCTCTTCCACAAGCAAGCACCTAAGAAATGTTGACCTATGATAGGATGCGGTTGGATAAAGTGACATTGAGCACCTAATACATGCGTGGTGTGCACTGGATGGGGGGTGAGCGACTTCGCATATGTGAATACGTCAAATGCACAGCAATGACGATGACGACCCCCAAGTTCGTTCCCTGTGTCGTGCTCTTGGGCAACCCATCTCTCACCACACACCTTTAATTGTCCTCATCCACACCTCCGCCATCGAAATCCTGATACACAGCCTTACCTTAGGAACATTCATACCGAAGGCAGTATCATACGATTACCAAACCATCGCCCTGTGAGCGCTTGGCCCATTCTAGGCCGTTTGCCGGAGAGACACTCATCCCTCATTGCGGCCAAGCATTCCACCACAACCTCACCCATGCCTTACCCCACCCCATCATCCGACAGAACTTTAGCGTCCGTGTCACTATGGACTTGTATGAAGCTGCCGAGGCCAATACCAAGCCCGCTCGAAAGTCTTGCCCCTTGACCCTCGCCCGGCAGCAAGAGGAGCACAAGCTAGAGCAGGAGCAAATATGCGTGATCACCCCGCGCGAACCCGGCCGCATCCTGGCAGAAGTCACAGTCCCGGAGAATATGCGCTTCCGGCAGATGGAATTGCGGGACGCGGCCGCCGTATTTCATTTGGGCGAGGAAGTCTTTAATGGTACGGATGTAAGGGTGTATAGAAAAATGCGGGGTGGGAGGGTATGGATGGTAGGAGCTACAGGGCGATCGATACACGCGCATGCTTAAGCATGCTAACGGGAAAGTGGAATTTCCAGAAGGATTGAGGAGAGCGAATGAAAGGGCATGTCACGCTAACCATTATTATCACATTCAACATTCTTTTCCTGCCCTACCTCGTCCACCCCTTTGTCTCCACACAGCCGACTCTTTCCCCCAGTTGTACAGGACGTGGGATTCTTTCGAAGTGATCGAGAACCTGAGCGGCGATGGTGAGCTCTGCCTCGTGGCGGAAGAGCTCCTCGAGAGCGACAGTAATGGCACTGTTGCTGTTGCTGCCAAGGGGAGTGCTGATGGTGGTGATGATACCGCCGTTGCTTTTGCTCACCCGCAGAGCCGGATCGTCGGATTCATATTCGGCTCCATCACAGAGAAGAGGAAACGAGAGCATAGCTGCGGCTTGTTGGGGTGGGTGGGGGTTGCCCCGAGTCATCAACGGCGGAATATTGGCACTGTGCTGGCCCACAAGCTGTTTGAGCAATTTTGGGAGGATGGGATTAGTTTGATCGTGGCCGATACGCCCATGGAGAACACTCCAGCGATCAAGTTTTTGCATCGCATGGGATTTTGTACGCCTGTGTATCATGTGAGTCATCGTATTCGTATGTGTCTTCTGGGGTGTGTCGTGGATTTTAGTCTTTGTTGCTTGTGAAATGGTTGGCTCCACTGCCTCTTCTACTTGGCCTTTTAATTTTCTATCTTCCATTTATCAGTCCTATGTATTGTTCGCTGTAGCAGCAGTCCCTAATCGTATAACTTTATTATAACATGACTTACACACATTTTTACTCTCTCACATCATTCGTAGATTTACATGAGCCTTAACCTCTCTCGGCATCACCATCGGGCCCAGCACCTACCCCCCGCCCCCGAGCGCATCCTGCCTCCCGAAGCCAAGGGGGTAAAGCTCCGTCCTATGTCAATTGACGACCTTGCTGCGGTCCATGACTTGGGGGAGAAGATTTACGACCAATATTTGTACCCGAATTTGTACCGCATTTGGTAGGTGGGAGGGAGGGAGAGGAGGGATCGAGGGTAGATGTACAGGGACAAAGCAAGCCTGAGGTTGAGAAATGGACAGAAATTACAAATAGATCACATTCACACACACATGTGCACTCACAATCACGCAAACAAACGTTCGTAGGTCGGAGAGCGAGGTTGTGGAGCTGTTTGGTTCAGACTCGGAATTTTGTCAGGTGGCTGAGTATGAAGGGAGGGTCGTAGGTTTCGTCATGGGCACCACCATCTCCAAGCGTCGTAGCTCGTGGCGGTACGGCTATTTGGGTAAGAGAATGATAGGACCAAGACGTGAAGCTCTGGAAAAAATTGAACGCGTAGACTGAACATTCTGTACTCCCATCTCTTTCTTCACTTGCCCTCTACCCCTCCCTCCTTCCACCTGCCCAACAGTCTGGCTGGGCGTCGCCCCCGAGGTGCAACGTTTTGGTGTAGGCAAACGCCTGTTCCAAGCATTTCATGACCTCATGGTGGAAGATGGTTGCCGTATTATTATGATTGACACCCAGGCAGACAACGTTCCGGCCCGGAAATTCTTCGAACGCGCGGGGTTTGGCTCGTTGGAGTCGCATGTTTATTTCAGGTATGTCCTTTTTTATCCCAATTTTGCTCCCTGCTTCATCTGGTCCTGTGATAGCGGACAAGGGTGTCGTATAATGATGTATCATCTAGGTAGATGACCGCCCATCGTGCGGGATGTGGCTCGTTGGAATGCCTCCGACTCTTCGTTACAAATTGTCGCTTTCTTCTCTTGCTAAGCAGCACGATGAGGGGCAAGTGCAGGAGCAAGAATAAGAGCGAATCAGCGACAGAAAAAGCTGTACCTCGAGTCAAATCGACCACCCATCAACAAATTACACCCATCCTACCCCTGCGCCCCTCCCTCCCTCAACAGTAAGCAAGTGGGGCCAGATGACCTGATCGCCAGCGAAGAGAGGGTCCTGCGCCAAGCTTCTTTGACGGGTGGTGGCCATTCCTTCTCCTCGTCCGCTTCTTCAACAAAACCTTCCATTGTCGCCACCAAAACTGTGCTGAAGCTGGGAGAAGAGGAGGGAGCAGGCGGTGGTAGAGGAAGGGCGGCAGGGAAGGCGGGGGGGGCCGGGAAACATGGGAGATTCAAAGTTACGCGGCTTTTTCGTTTCAAGCGCGCGCGTTCAGTGTTGGAGACGGCGGTAGCTGCTGCGGGATTGACTGCTGCTGCCATTGGTGATGGTGGATGTGGAGGAGGACGGAGGGTAGGGATGAAGACTCGTCTGCCGCCCATGCTTGTAACGGCTGCTGCCGCTGCTGTTGAGAATGAGAAAGGAGGAGACAAAAATGGAACGAAGAAGAAAGTGGAAGAAAGGGAGTCGGTGGAAGCTATGCCAAGCTCCCGGCCGTCGACGCGGCGGAATTGTAAGGCGTCCGCATCTCCGGTGACAGGCGGGAAAATGCGTGCAAAGCGGATTAAGAAGTAATAGGGAGGACAAGATGAGAAGGATGATAACGACGAAATGGTAGTAAGTAACGGGGGTAATAGGTGTGAGTCACACGTGACAGGAAACAGATTAGTCAAATTCGCGTTAAGTAAAGTGTGTGCCATCACGGCAACCATCCGTTGTCTACCTCAATAAAAAAGACACGAATGGAGAAATGGGGGATACTTTTTTCGAATAGCAAATAGTGGTGCGATACAGTGCTGGACAAAAGAAACGAGCAACACAGTAGCAATGCGACGACAGAAGAACAGATAAAATGGAAACAAAATCACTAAGGGCTTCCATTAACATAGAATGCTTTTAGAATCCTTTCTGTGCCTCTGATCTCTCCTTTCCTCCGCTCAATATCCTCCCATCCCCTCAGCCCTTTTGCTGGAGCTGCTCCATCGCTACCTTCTGCAGCAGCAATTTATGCGCCGTCGTCCATGAAAGCACCACCCACACCACAAACATGGCCAACAAGATAACCACGCTATTCACAAAACATCCTCCTATGCAAAAGCGCAAGCTAATCGGGGTAATTTCGATTCCCTCTGTCTCCTTCACCAGCATATGACCCCAATCCTTCCCCACAGTCGCCGTCACCCTTCCCTCTTTCGCCCCCTCCCTTTCCTTCCCTTCCTCCTTCTTCTCCTCCTCCCTCACGGCACACCACGTCGCATACTCAGGATTCCACCACTTGCTCAACCACACCGACGCCTGCTGGGCCCATGGCAGCAAAGCCCCGTACTCATTTGACTTCAAGACCGGGTCAAAAAGCGGATCTCCGATATAAGCCGCCTTCATTGGATCACACGCCCGCTGCCCCGACAGCAGTTGCTCCCTCCCTTCCCTCGTTAGCAGCAAACCCCGTCTTTCTGCATCACGGAGCTGGGCATCCAATGCTTGTTCATCTGCCAACGGCCGCTGGCACTTGGCCTGAACGGACGGAAAGATTCCATACACCTCCTCCAGCACCGCATCAATCTGCAGCACTAACCCTGCCAGCCCTCCAACCTCCCCTCCTCCAGCACCTCCTACACTACTAAGACCCATCGTTCCAACCCCCATCCCTCCCCTTCGCTCCCCCCAGTCCAACAAATGGTAGAAATATACCATCACCATCTCCCAAATCCAGAACCACACCTTTTTCACGGACTTAGGAACCATCGCCGTCCACTTCCTCGCCTGCTCTTTCATCGTTCTAATCGTCCTCTTCCTTGAGGCCAACAACTCCGCCGCTAAGTAGTGAGCATCCAGCGCGGCGTTCCCCAGCAAACAAGGCTTACTCCTCATCAACCTTAAACGTTGCAAATGATGCAGCATATGCGTACGTCCTCGCATCTGATTCCCATTCGCCCATAACTCCCCTGCCGACTTGGACACGTCTCCCAAAGTATCCCTCAGGCCCGTACGATTGTATGCCTCGAGAACTCGGTGCAGCTGCAACAAAATCACCGGCTGCTTCGCCGCGTCTGCTCCCAATGCCTCTCTCGCCTTGCGCATAAACAGCATCAACATGGTCGTGTAAAAATGGAAATTACTCACCACATACGCTTTCAAAAACGTCTCCCGCCACCGTAATACCAACGCCGCCTCCCCCTGCCCTTTCCTGTCTGCGAAGGCCCGGGCTAATTGCGCATCGGGCGTCACCCACGCTAACCAGATCTCAACCACCATCAAAAACTTGGTCCAGCCCCCACCCTCGAGGGGCAGTCTTCTAAAAGCCATGCTAAGAAAGGTAAACATCGGCTGCTGTAATGCATCTAAAGCCGCACAAAATGCGGGGATAGTCGCTGCGCGGCTCGCCCGTGGACCGTGGGTCTGGGCGACTAGCTCCACTTCGACCTTGCGGGCGAGGAGGTGGGGGAGAAGGACGAGAAGGGCTTGGAGCACCTGAAAGGAGGGTTCTTCATAGCGGAGGCTCGGTTGGGTAGAAATATTGGGATAAAACTGATTTTCGGCATCACTGGTGTCGGGGTGGATTTTGGTGTTGGGGTTGAGACACGGGTTGCGCTCGAGCCACATTTCTATCAGGATTCGCAGGAACTTCTCCGAGTCTTCAGGGAGCGCTAGGGCCTTAATGGGGTCCAGGGTATTGTTCTTGGACTCGAATTGGGGAGTGCTCGTGCGGGGGAAGTAGGTGTAGATGTACGCTTGAAGGAGGTCGAGGTAGGCATTGTGGGCTTTGCGGGCGGTTTCCAGGAGGCCTGTGGGCGTGATGGCGCCTGAGGCCAGGTCTTGTTGGTAGGCGAGGGAGACCGGAGTGCTGTTTGAGATTGCGTGGCGGAGAAACATCAGAGATGTATTTGTAAGGCGGGGGGAAGAGGTGGACGCATTGGATATCTGAAAGTGACAGTTTATCAATGCCTGCTGCCAAGGCGGGAGGTTATTTCGAGTGGGAAACTCACGTACTGTTCTTTCGACGTCCCGGTCAAACTTACTTTATCCCTATTTTAGGGTACACGGCATGATAGGCGAAAATAAAATGGTAGTAATCGAGGTGCGGTATGATGAACGGCAATCGAGTAAAACCCGCTTTGGTCGTCCTGGGTTCCGAGGCACTATTGCTACTACCGCTGCTGCTACTGCTGCTGGTGGTGGGGGCAGTAGGCGGAGCATGCGGCCGAGTGCGGGCAAAGAAGAAAAACTCGTACAAGCGCTTGCTATTGTCAGTGGCCAATCGCTCAACATCTGCTGGCGGGTCGCCTCGCAAATATTCCTCGGTCCGGACAGGTAGCATTTCTACATCGAGAGCAAATCCCGGGTCATGCTTAGAAAAAGAAGCCAGCATACGGTACGCGTTATCCCATTTCAGCCTGTTCTCACTGGTCAGCAGAGCCACGACGCGCTCAGGCTTGGACGACTTGCTTACCCATCCCCCGTCGATCCTCATCCTTGTACTTGGCTGACCATGCATTCCGAAGCACCGGTCTAGGAAGCTGAAATACGTAGCCCCCCCCGGCTGAGCCAGCTCCCGACCGAGCACATCGCACGCCTCCTTAAGATCGGATTCTTTCGAACTACTTAGGGCAGCTTTGATTAACGGGGAGAGAGGGTCCCGGGCAGGAATAGCGGTCTTCTTGGTGGTGGTTTTGGAGCTCATGCTGTTCATTATGATGATGACGATGCAGACTAGCGATGCGAGACTTGGCGTGCGGCTTCGTTTTCCCCAGTAAAGCGCTATCCGTCTGTAAAGGAAATGGTGAGGGGAGTGGGCTTGAGTCTCGAGCGCGTAGTGCCCCATACTCCTGTGTGTTTGTAAGGCACAGATGCCAGCTTTCTGATCGCAAACTTCTGACTGACCATCGCCAACTCTGATCTTCCGGGTATGTGCTAGGAGATGGGTTGGGGACACAAGAGAGGCAAGGGGCGAAGGTGCACTTAAGGCAATTCATTTCATTTTTTAATGGTCGATTTTGCAATGGTCGAATTCAAATTCAAAGATTGACTGCGTGAGCCTATGTTTGATGACACAGCCAAACGACGCGGCAAGAGTCATCGTCTCATGGAAGATTGGCAGACAAAGCTATCCAAGCAGGCTCTCTATTTCATATTTCACGCCTTCGTCTTTATTTTCCCCAAGTCTTTCAATGCAGGACGACAACACATGGTTTAACATTACATATGACAAAGCCCCGCCCGTACGCGCCTTAGCAGGTAGACTCTTTCCCGCTATGGCATTCAACACCCTTCGTAGATTTTTAGCCACAGCCCCCGCCAGAGCACCCTCCACCCGGCACCGTGGCCTGAGAGGATTGACGTAGACCGTGAATGTTGGCGCCCCGGTGTCGCAACGTGTTGCTGCCTCCGCCGCCCCCGGTCCCAACGCTGCTGCTGCTCGCCCCTCTGCGTGCACCCCGGCGTTCTAGCGCCTGGGCACGTCGCTCCTCCCGCGTGGATGGCGAGAATGTGGAAAAGAACAAGCCAACAGCATTGCAAAAACCCCAGAACGCGTCCGTGATGGATTGCACAAAGCTCTTTTTGGCCAGCACAGTGCCTGTGGGTGGGGGGCGAGAAACGAAAGGGAATGGCGACAAGGAGGCAGTAGCTTAGCACCATCAAAAGACAGCCTTCACCGACAAAAGGAGAAAGGGACCGCGAGACATGCAAGACGTACCGTCGCTCCTCACGTACGCCATTGCCCTGCTTGCCACCCCTGCCCTGCTGCTAATGGCCCTGTGATAATATGTACGGGGATGGGGTACTCTAGGGGTGAGCCTGGCCGGCTGGCTGGCTGACCGCGGTACAACGATCTCTGAGGCATGCAACATTTCTACGGCGGTAGCTGACTAGAATGTAGAGCGGCACCTCTGAGTGCAGATTGCGCGGTTGAGGCGGGGCGTTAAATTTGAAGTGTGAAAGAGGCAAGGAACAAGGCCCATGCCCCAGCAGTCACTGTTGCTAACTGCGGATGATGCCAAGGGACTGTCAGCACACCCGATATCCTTACACCCCACTGTCCTCCCTAAGCACGCAAATTACATTATGTATTCTTAATTCACACACAGGCAGTGAGGAGGGCCACATATCGATGACCCGGTGCACCCTTTCTCTTGCCGCGCATTTCCTAACTCTTGCCTCGACCACAACTGCATTTGTCCGACCTCCCCTCTCCCCTCCTCCCCTCGCCATACTGCACGCCACTGAGCCCAAGCGGGACATCTTCACCGCCTCACTATTTGAGGATAAGGCTTCAGATCCGTTGCGACAAGACGGGTATTGGGAAGAGTTGTTCATGAAGGGCAGCAGCGGCGGGGTCCCCTCAGAGGCCTCTCGCGTCTCGCTCTTCAAGGAGAGCACGACGCCATCCCCCGAGGGGGGGGGCGTGGAGGTGGTGAGCTTTGACCTGGACGACACCTTGTGGTGTGGTAAGACGGTAATTAGCAATGCTAACAAGTACGTTTGGGGGTGGGTTGGTACGTGTGGCGAGTTTTCTCGAGATGGGAGACGCCACCTCCTCCTACTCCTATCCGCCACGAATTCATTCCATTCCATTCCACGCGCAAATTGAAGAGATGTGCGCATTTTTTTTTCCACATCCACAATCTGTCATCTAATACACACCACACTCTGCCCCCTCACATCATTTGCCAAAATAGTGCCTTGCAAGCCTTCCTCCAAACCAACTACCCAGCCATGGTGGCCGAGGGTCAACCCGCCGTTTCGGCACTTATGTGGCTCCTGGCGAAAAAGCATCCAGATGAATTTTTAGAGGACCCCGAGGATCGCAATTCCATCGTTCGTTTCACTGACTTGAGGAAGCTTGCTCTCAATGTGTTAGCGCAAAAATGTGGTTTGCCCGAGCCCCAAGCAGTGGCAGAAGCGGCTTTTCAGGCGTGGCATGACGCGAGGTAAAGAAGGAGTGATGGAGGAAAGAAAAGAGGAAGAGAGGGAGATCTGCATGAACGATTAGTTCTTTTGACAACGTTTCCCTCTCATTCCCTGCGGCTTATGCCACAGACATGACGTGGACGCGTTGTTTTTCCCGGGCGCCTTGGAGTTGCTGCATTTTCTGAAGGGACGGGGGGTGAGATTGTGTGCAGTCACGAATGGGAATTGCGACATCGACCAGATTGCTGCCTTTAAAGGTACATAATGCTACTGCTCCTACTGCTGCTGCTGCCGCTGCTCATTTTATGCAGAACCTGTAAACCTTTACTTCTCTCTTTTCTGCATCACTGGTGCTCTGTGGTCTCAGTGGCTGGAATCTCGCTCGTCGTCTGTATGAGGGCGTTCTCCACCTCCTTTCTTCTAGTCTTCTTCTACCCTTTCTTCTCCACCCACGCATACCTTTATGCCCTCACGCCCCCCATTTCCTCACCCACACAGGCATATTCGAATTCTGCATTAACGCCGAAAAAGTTGGTGCTCGGAAAAGGACCGGCCGCCCGTACGCCGCCGCCGTCAAGCGGGCAGGGGTCGGGGAAGGAGTGGAGGGACGATGGGTGCATGTCGGCGATGATTTTACGGAAGATATTGTGGTAGGGAGGGAAGGAAGGAAGGAAGGAGGGAGGGAGGGAGGGAGGATGTTTTTCTTGGGCAGCACAGTTGGTGGATCCTTCCGGCTTCATTTCAATGGTCGCTTACGCAAATCCCACCTACCCGTCCTCCTCCTCATCCTCTCTTCAGGCGGCGAAACATGACTTGAAATTGCGAACGATTTGGTATCACACGGCGGAGCGCAAGGCAAAGGTAGAGAAGGAGCAGGCGGAGGCACAGAACGAACGAGCAAAGAAGCAGGGACAGCGCGAGAAAGAGGGCCCTCTTATTTCCACACATGAAAAGGAGGGATTGGCTCCTGGATTATCTCGTTTGGCTAATATGGCCACGGCTTCGGCGGATCGATTTTTCAAGGATAAAGGTGCGGTGCATGTCAGGAGCATGGAGACAGATGATTATTTGACACATTATATTGTGAAGGAATTTGCAGATGCGGAGGTAGAGACATTAAAAGAGGTGGGGGTGGTGATTGAGGAGTGGTTGTCGCAAGGAGGTCGAAATGGAGGGGAAGAAGACCATGTAACGGAATCGGGAGAAATAGCCGAAGCGGCCGGTTCGGGTTTAGGTCTTGATGCGGAGGGGAAGGGGGAGGGAGGGGAGAACGTCGGTAGAGGAGGGGTGGAGGGCACTAAGTTTTGCATTGCGTGTCGGGCGGTGCTACCGGCGCGGGCAAAGTTCTGCTCGACGTGTGGGGAGGCTCAAGAATGAGTACATATGATGCGGTTGTGGAAGTACAATCCCTTTAGGGTAGAACAAGAAAAAGGAGGAAGGAGAAAACTGAAGTGTAAAGAAAATTCAAAAAGGTGACGCATGCATCTCTTCTTTTTGTGAAGGGTCGCAATTTGATCCAAAACCATTTGATTTTACATTCTTCGCGGTCTTTCTCTGCGTATGTACTCAAAATCATCTCTTCTTCCTTCCTCTATCTCGGTCTCTCTTTCGTTCTCTCTCGATTGCTCACTCGCTCATTCATTTTTCCCGTCTACTTAGAAGAACCACCACCACAACCCAAAATTTTCCCTCACTTTGTGTCCCAAGAATATCGCCACAAGCAACAGGACTAGCAGCATTTTTCTTGACACTTTGCCCCTTTCAGCCATACTGCTGCTGCTGCTGCTGCTGCTGCTGCTGCTGCAGTAGAGGTTGCATTTCTCATGGCGAGCATCGAGTGCAGAGGGACTCTTGTGGGCGTGGGAGGCGATTCCGGGGATGATTGAGACGGGTGAGAAGGACGAGGCCCTGGAGCTTCGTAGAAGAAGATTGGTATGTGGGGTTTAGAATTGAAATATGGCACAATAAAGTTAAGCATTAATCGTAGTTTTTCACGTCCACGAATCAACCGACGCAAGATTGGTATTTTTCTCTTACCGGCGTCGCTTGTGAAGGTTGAGAAGGTCATAGTTTACCGCATCCTCTGGTCCCAATTTTCCCACGTCGGCATGGCTTGACAACTCTCGCCGTAGCTGCAGTTTGACGGAGTCCAGGGCGTTGATGAGCAGGTCCCTTTCATTGGTAAGTGCCACCTGGAGTAGAAGTGGAGAATGGGTTGTTATTGGCGTGCAACAAAAATGACAAGCGGCAGTATAGACAGCAAAAATGAGAAAGGGGACAAAGGGAGGATTCACTGACCGTGAACGTCACCAGATCGTCGTATCGCTGCCGATATTCTGTCATCTGCAAGGAAGTAAAAAATCAATAGAGAAAGATATGAGTTAATGGATTTTCCCTTTGACTTACAAATTTAAACATAGCCTACCTGATTGGACGTTAAGGAAAAATGCATGACGGACCCAGGGCTGTGCAGCTCGCCCACCGAGGACGGAGCGGACGAGGGCTTGCCATTCTTTTCTGCCCAAGAGGTGGAGGGGGTATTCCGCAAATCTTGGGTAGAGGTTTCCTCTTGTAAGGCTATTTCCACTTCAAACGTCAGCTTACATACAGCTCGCTTGTCGGCTAGCTCCCAAAGCCGCTCTAGCTGCCCTACCTACGTTTAAAAGAAGTCGACAGAAGGGCGGTAAGGGAACATTCGTAAAAAACGGGACGGACGTTAGTGAAGGTCATCAGATGAAGCCAAATAGACCCGAAAAGTAAGTCATTTCATATACTCCGTACCTGCTCCTTGACATCTCCTGATTTTTCAAAGCTATCACAGACCGCTTTGTTCAGAGGCAAGTACACCACTTGGAACTTGTCCATTACGACTTGCCCGTGCTCCTGTCGTGCTTCCGCCTGTTTCTCGGGAGACATGAGGATGGCCACTTCTCTTCGCTCCCCTGCCATAAGGATGCTTTGATTGGGACGCACAAGGTATCGCTTTGGCTTTGTGGTCTTGATTTTGAAAGCCACACCTCCGAGTCCCGGGTCCGACGTGGGATTACTCACGGTCACGAGAGTCTTGGCCATACCTGCTTCGCCCACAACTGTCTTGCCACACGGAGAAATTGACAGCTTGTAGTTGTGTGAATATGTGCGGGTGAGGAATGGGCGATGGTGCACATCTTGCTCACGAACAGTGCTTACATGGGGGGGCGGCTGCAGGAGGGAAGGGGCGATGGCACTGCCACTTGCCATGCTTTTCTACGTTGCTCTCGGATGGGCCCCGCAGTATGGATAAATGCTCTACCCTACCAAGTCCCGTGGCGTATAGCCTGTGGCGTGTAAGTTGTGTTTTGGCGGCATATGTCATGCACGTATAAGTGGTGTGCGGCTCGCATCGACTTCTGGGCGTGCTGTTGCTCTGAGATCTTGTCTCGTGACTCACTCGGAGAGTACGTTTCTCTCTTCAACTTCTTCCCCGCCTTCCGCCCTCCCTAAATTTCACAACAAATTCTCCCTCTTTCCACAACCACAGACAAAACAATGCCTGCCACCATGAAAAAACTTGTCGTCAAGAAGAAGACGGCATTATCAAAAACAGCGCCCACTACGACACATGCTGACTCTCCTGCCGGACCTGACCCCAAAGTCCAGATAGGTACTTCTCCACACCCGTGCCGCTTTTAAAATAGTGCTCAAAGTACCTTTCAGGAGAGCTTCCGACAATCTATGTGATAAATATCCTATCTGCCCTCACAAATAATTTTCAGAATGCAAAGCCGCGGAGGTCAGGGCGCTCCAAATCGACAAGGATCGCTTGCAGGCAGAAATACTGATCCTCCAGGCGCAGCTGAAGGAGCAGCACAATTGGCACGAAGCCATGTTGCGTGACATTACTCGTCAGCATAAGATGCGCGAGAAATAGAAAACGAATTTTTTTTTCAGCAGCGTGCGTGGGAGGTGAAAATCTATTTCGTGAGACGGCTATGACTACAACACCGTCGATTCGTAGTTGTACACATTTTCAGTTTTGACACATTTTTTTAACCCTAACCCTAATATTTGCTTTTATTTTCCTTTTAATTTTTTACTTGGGCGAGTGCATCCCAAGCCGCGTCGCAAACTCCAACCTTCTGAATCGCGCATGCCTGTTCCAAACCTCGGCGTCCAGTCTCTTGGCATACTCTGCCGAAGCTAACCCTACCCATGGAGCAACCCCCACAACCATCAACCACACGTCCCAGCCGATGGCCCCAAGCCCTGCACTGCCCACGTTGTTCAGGCCGCGAATGGCAAAATGAAGAGTTTGACCTACCACTAAACACACCCCACCCACCACCCACGCGAAATTCCGCAACGGTGATTCCTCTCGAAGGGTGGCGGTCCGGTGGAGAAAACTCGAGGACTGCACGGTCCAGCACAAAGCCAGCGAGACCAGCAGCAGGTCGTGCGCAACCCAGTAGCATGCAGAAACCTCTCCATGGCCTTGCCGCAAAAGAGTAAAGTGCTCAGAGCACGCTAGGACGGCCCACCATTCTGCGGTTGCTGATGCAATCGACGGAGGTCGGCCTGCGGGTAGCCTGCAAGCAGTGACCACATCGGGAAGGCGGAGGAGCAACGAGGCCAGGCACCGCGCGTGGACATACAGGCAAAAAAGGATGGTCGACAGGCAACGCAGCACCAGTGCCCGGCCTGACCGAAAGGCATTGTGCTCATTTGGTTTGAAGACGTTTTTGCGAGGGCACCTTCCCAGGAGCCCTGCATCTGCGGGGGTGACGAGGAGAGGCAGCACAAGCAGAGGCAAAATTACCCACAGTACCCAAAGGGTGTCCGCTAAAGACCACCGTCCACGCGTAGAGGCAACAGGAAGCGGAAAGAGATGCGGCAAGACCACGCACAATGCGACGGTGATCAGAATCGTGGTGCCGAGGGACACACACTGGTAGAAACACCCAAGGAGGCGGCGGCTCTCCTTGACAATATCCGTCAAGACGGCCAACGAGGCAACTGTGCCATCGGCGGCAGCCCCTAAGCGGAATGCACAAAATAAACCTACAAGCGCTTCATTGAAAGCAATGTCCCTGGGCAACAAGCCGGCGGCAGCTCCGGTGGCAAAAGGAGCAACAGCACCAGTGAGGTGCAACCCACCAGGCACTCCTCCCATTGCAATGGCCACGTCCGCCCGTCGGAAAAGCTGCGTATTGGTGCATCGAAACCCACACCCAACACAAAGCACCGACTCATGGTACTCCTGAAAGACAACAAACATCTCATTTATAGTTGGTGGCGTTGCATCCGTGTATAGACTCACCAGCAGAGGGACATTGTCCACATTCCGCAGATGCTCGCGGATGGCCGCAGTTCCATGAGGCAGGCGGCTTTTGGTCGCCCAATCACCGTATACGTCCCCACGTCCTACGATCAAATGACTGGAAGGCACTTGTGCGACAGAGGGGCGTAGTGAAACGGCAGCATTCCAATCCATCGCTATCCCCATTTGCTCTGCCAGCTTTTTGGTCCGACGCATGTTGCGAGGGCTAAAGAAAAGGAAGCGGACGCCCGAGGCCATCATCTCCTCCACCAGGCCCGGCACCTCCTGTCGTGGCAGCATACTCGATGCCACCATCCCAAGGAACACCTGTCGGCGCAGCAAGCCCCAAAGCATATCGTCGTCCTGGCCGTGGCCTTGATTATGGCGGACCATCCCAGTCATCCCACCTCCATCGCTGTAAGTTCCACTTTTTTCCTCAATATAATTCTTACTAGGGCTTGGCGCCGGCATTGGGAAGCGCCGCACAGTAGCCTTTCCAAGAATGGGCTCCGTGCTTCTGCGAAGGAGGTCCGGCATACTCGTGCTAGCTTGTGCTGATGCTAATAAGCGGCTCTTTACCGCCCCCGACAAAAATCCAGCGTTTACTTCGCCCCTTACGCTACCAGAACTGCCTTGACTAGAAGGCGTCTCGAAACCTGACGAGGAAGGAGAGGGCTGGCCATAGCCTTGACCATGAATTAGCCTTCCCCTCCTGGTGAACGATGAAGGCGGCGGATCCTCCTTTCTCCGTTCCAAAGGGTCAACATTCACTGTAGCCGTGGCTTTTGCGGATTTTCCCGCGTCTGCCACCCCCTCTTCAGTCCCTTCCCTATTACTACCTGCCTGCTGTTCCATCCCACCATCATGTCCTTCCGCTGTTGCCGCCGTCTGTCGTGCCAGCATCCTTGCCTCACGTTCCTGCAAAGCTTGTTCACGGATGGCATCCAGGTGGGCAAGCTGCTGGGCTTCTGTGTAATTGTCCACGAGATAAAAAGGCGGGTCGCTCAGATGTCGTCGTGCGAACCGACACGCAAGTAAGGGTGGAATGGGTGTATAGGAGAAGCAGACGACATGGTAATCCTCCAAGGCCCACGCATTCCACGCGGCAACAATTAATCGTCGATCCTCCGCAGTCAAATGAGAGATAACGCTACCATCAAAATACTCCAAACACATCGGCAATGCCAACGATGGTGTTCCTGCTGACAAGAGCTGCATCTCTCCGCTGTTGCCATCACCAACTCCAGTACCCGTGGCGGCCCGCCGACGCAAGTCCTCCCACACCACAGACGTCATGTGCGGCTGTAGCGTCCCGCGGGCCCGAGTCTCTGCCAATGAAGACGCACTTACATCTTCACAAGCACGGGCATCGACCAAATGTGGAGCGACAACCAAAAGGCGACCTCGCTCGCAAAAATAAGGCCTCAGGTCATCTGCAGCCGAGAAGCCAATGCCCCTTGCCAGCTGCCCTAGGTACGCCTGGCTTTGGCTCGACGAATCGTTGCGGACAAAATCAATCAGGGCTGCTACTGGTGTCGCTGCTGTTTGTGTGGCTGCTGCTGTAGAACCTAGCATAGCCCACTGCTGCTGGGTGGTACACTGCCGACCCTCCATTTCTGCAAGGGCTAGACAGGAGAAGCCTAACGGCTTCAAGGAAGGCAGGTGTTGAGTCCATGTAGGACTTTCAAACATGATGGCAGCAGCGACTGAGGAAGACGAAGGGGAATGAGACGACATGGAACCGGGCTCGCGCATGATTTGTAATACCGTAGACGCAGATGCCTCTTGGGCCTTTTTTGGATTAAGGAGAAACACTTCTTCAGGGGAGGGTGCATCGGCCACCAACAATTCGTCGTCCACCACCGCCAGCATGGTGACAGACCCCAGCCTCTCCACGGTCCGACTTCGGATGAGTGGGATGGACAAAAGTGGGCTTCTCGTCTGCGGGGAAGGAGGGAGGGGTACTGCTTTCTTTCCCTCGCGATGGCTGTGATGGCCCTCAATCTCCACAGCCACGTGCGCCTTTGCAGATTCATGCCGAAGCGTAGAGGGAAGAAGAGGAGGTGGCATTAAGCGCGCACGCAGCGTCAACAGAAAGTAGCGGAAGAATCGACGCACGGAGATGCGGTCCCGACGCGAGGACGTCAAACGAATGCGCTGCTCGGGCTCCAAGTCTCCATCACTCCCGTCCTCACGACCTTTCTTTTGGGGAATCGTCTTGGTCCCTTCGCGCTGCTGCTCTTGCAATCTCTCGACCACCGTGAGCAGTCTAGCCATACTCAAAGCCTCAACCAAGAGAGACAATGTGGGCCGCGCCACGGGCAACGCCAACACAGCCACGTATGCCGGCTCCTCCAACAGATAGTGCCGCCACAACAATCTCTCTTGTTCTTGCCACACGAAACGCAATGAAACTGCAATTAGAAGAATGCTCATCAGGACCAGGATCCCGAACAAGGCAGCATGACGGGAGATTCGCATGTCCTTGGCAAACAATGTGTCGGGCGATGGGTATTGTGGGCACTGGCTATCATCTAGAGGGCGGAGCATCTCCTCCAAGAAGGCTTGAAGTGGCGTCTCTCTCAAACGGAACGTGCGCATATCCCCACACAAGACAAGCAATCGACGTGATGTCGGCGAGATGGTACACTTGCGCAAAAAAGAGATGCGACGATCAGGGCGGAAGCCTACCTTAGCCCCCGCGGGCAACCATGCACCGCTGGCGCCTTGATCTGGTGATAGCTGCTGCGAAGGACTGCCACCATATGGGTGGTGGACATCTTGCGACTTCTCGTCGCCATTCTCAACCCCTCCCTCATCATCTCCGGGCTCACAATCCAATTCCTCCACTCGCGCGGGGGTCATGTCGCTCGTACCCAAGGCAATTATATCGTCCTCTACAAGCAACAAAGCGGGCACCCGCTCCCACTTGCCTTCCCGAAAAACGAGATATATGGACACCATCGGCGAGCCTTGCTTCAACACGGCAACCTGCTCTCCGTAACTTGTGGTGCTGTTGTCGGCCGTCAGGACGTGCTTCCGGTATATTCCCACGGTCTTGCGCACGCTTCCCAAAACCTCCCGCTCTTGACATACGTGACGGGCTGCGACAATCCACACGTTCAGGAAAACATTGACCAGGAGCACGGCGCGGTAGACCCACTTTGCGATCCGATCGCCCTCGTAATCGTGATAGTGCTCGCCCAACGCATGCCCGATCCCCAGCACCACCACGCACAGGAACAAGGCCCCTTGCGACAGCAAAGCATCCTTGGCAGCAAGATGCCAGGACTTTTGGCGCAGCCGGGCGGTCTCGGCAGCCAGCACGTCGTCGCACACTTGGCAAAGCCGCAGACGCGCCGTCCGCCAGCCCATGCCAGTGCAAGTGGATGCCACCATGTGGTATTGTGGTTGCCCTTGGCTTATCGTGCGCAAAGGCGGCGACGACTGCTGCTGCTACTACGGCTGCAGCTGCCACTCGAACGTATTTGTACTCTCTTTTTAGCTGTTATTATGAGCCACTGCATCGGCAGCCAATGAAATGGTTGACGCATTCTCGAACGTACGGCCTGTGATTTCGTTGGGTTTTGCTATATAGAATCAGCCTGTTGATGCAGATAGATGACTATTGGCGAGAGGAGAGGAGAGTGCTGATGAAACCTGCCTCCTCATATGCTTTACACCAACCACTATCCAGCCACGCCTGACCACGATCCATCACATCCTCTCTCAGACATAGCATGCTGTCCTTGCGCCGCGCATTGCCGATTTTGCGGGCCGGTAGCGAGAACCGCTGGGGTCTCAGGTAAAGTCGGCTGGAGGTGGAAGCAACAACGGCAGGCACTTCAACTGACTTCGCGTTTGCTCCACCGAACCCACACTTCAGCGCCACCAGCGCCACTTGGAGCAGGAGCATCAACTGCAGCAGCGCCACGGTATGGGGCAAGACGCGTGCGCGATGCTTTTCTGCCTTGGCGTCAATGGACGTGGCCGCACAAGAGCGAGACGTTATGGAATATGATGTCGTCACTGTGGGCGCCGGGCCAGCGGTAAATACACTTGGTTGGGAACGTGGCATAGGGGATGACGAGCTTGTGAATGAGACAGGAAATCGATGCGTCAGTCATGCTTCGTAGGATTTCATTGTCCGTATTCCATTGAACTCAAGCCACGTCACCCTTCTCTTTCTCTCCTCCCTTCCCGTCCTCAACAGGGCCTCGCCGCAGCCATTCGCCTCAAGCAGCGTGCCAACGCCAATGGCACAGAGCTGAGTGTGTGCGTGGTAGAGAAGGGCGCTGAAGTCGGGGCGCACATTTTGTCTGGTATGTATACCTCTCTCTCTAGGTCATCCCACGGGAGGAATGGAGGGAGAGCCTTGCTACTTGCCAGTGTGTACGCGTGTGCTGTGCCCTGAAGCTTTGCAAATTCAGCGGCGTAGGGTCATTGACTTTCAAATTCATTGTTTATAAACCTTGCACGCCTTTTTTTTATTTTCCCCATCTCTTCCTGTACCTTATTCACATCCACTCAGGCAATGTCTTTGAGCCCCGGGCGTTGGACGAACTTATTCCCGACTGGAGGGAGAAGGGCGCGCCGCTGGACACGCCCGTCACAGAGGATGCGTTTCTAATTTTGCACACTGACAAGAAGTCTGTACAGCTGCCCAATGCCCTCTTACCGCCGCAGCAGGTGGGTTGATGGAGAAGTAGGAGGATGGGAAGGAGGCCGGCGATAAAGATTTGGGTATGCTACAGGATCACACGGGTGCAAAGACCGTCTCTGAGCTGATGTGACATTAAAGTTAAATCAAACAACCGCCTCTCTCCTCCCATTTATCCTTCCTCCATTCTGCAGCACAACGACGGCAACTACGTCATAAGCCTCAGTCAGCTCGTCCGCTGGCTGGGGGAGCAGGCAGAGGAGCTTGGCGTGGACGTCTTCCCGGGGTTTTCGGCCGCTGAAGTCCTCTTTGACGAGGCGACAGGAGGGGTGGTAGGGGTGGCAACTCGTGATGTGGGCATCGGGAAGAATGGAGAGAAGAAGGGCAATTACCAACCAGGGATGGAGCTGAGGGCGAAGCAGACTTTGTTCGCAGAGGGGGCAAGGGGCTCTTGCTCGGAAGGGGTGATGGCCAAGTTTGGCCTGAGGGAGATAGGGAATGAGGGAGGGAAGAGAGTGGATGAGCAGACATATGGACTGGGGATTAAGGAGGTGTGGGAGGTGCCAGAGGGGCAGCATAAGCCGGGGTATGTAAAGGGGGGGAGGGAGGGAGCGAGCGAAAGCGGGAGAGAATCGTCATGGAATGGTGTGGCGCTAGTGGCAATTGTGTAACCTCTATCTCTTTTTAACTCCCCTTCCCAACGTCGTCATAACGGCAGATTTGTGATGCATACCTTAGGATGGCCGCTGCAGACCGGACCCTTGGACAAGACGTTCGGAGGCTCCTTCCTCTACCACATGAAGCCCAACCTTGTCTTGCTCGGCATGGTCGTCGGCCTGGACTACGAGAACCCGTACCTCAATCCGTAAGTGGCAAAGTCTTTGATTGTCCGGGTTGCTTTTCTGAGGTCCTGGGGATGAGTTCGACCTCTCTCTCTTACAATTTCATTCAAATTTCCCCGCAGCAGCGATCAGCCAACCTCCCTCTCCCTCTTGCCCACGCCACCACCACATTTTTTGAATTATCCCTCCCTCCCTCTCTCCCTTCCTCCTTCCCTTTCTTCCTCCCCCTCCCTACAGATACAAAGAGTTCCAACGCTGGAAGCTCCACCCCGACATCTTCAAACACATTGAGAACGGCGAGGTCATCTCCTACGGCGCCCGGGTGTTGAATGAGGGCGGGTATCACGCCATCCCAAAGTTGACCTTTCCGGGAGGGGTTTTGGTAATGGGGGAGGGAAGGAGAGAGGGAAGGGGATGAATGCACTCGGGACCCATGTGTAAAACGAGGGAAGGTATCACGACCCCTGGACACTGGCCTTTCGAAGGCGTTTTGGCAAATGAGGGAGGGAGAGGGAAGGAGGGAGGGAGTGAGGAAGGTTGTGTGGGTGGGCAGGGATACATCCACTGCGACCGACAACATGACAAGGCGGCGATTCCTCATCATCTCATTTCTTTGTCTTTGTTTCTGGGCTGCATAACACAGATCGGCTGCAGCGCAGGCTTCCTCAACTCGGTCAAGATCAAGGGCTCACACACTGCCATGAAGGTAGACTCCTGCGTCCCTCCCTCCCTCCCTTTCTCACCTCCGTTTCCTCCTCCATCTGCTTCCCCCTACTCTTCCATCCCCTGGGACCCTATCAAGCGTAAGCGTAATCCCAACCCCTACTCTCCTTCCGCCCTTCCCAAATCCCTAGTCCGGCATGGTCGCCGCCGACGCCATCTTCGACCTTCTCTCTTCCTCCTCCCCTTCCTCGGACTCCCCCTCCCCCGACGACCCTGCCTCCCTCCCACCCTCCCCTCCCTTGGAAGCGACCTCCTACCAGTCGGCCATGGAGTCATCCTGGGTATACGACGAATTAAAGGAAGTGCGAAACGTCCACGCGGGGTTCGCGGCCGGCCTCGCCCCGGGCTTGCTCCACGCAGCTCTGGTCACCCAGATAACCAAGGGAAAAGAACCCTGGACCTTGACAAATCCCAAGACGGATTCCGCCAAGACGAAGAAGGCGAAGGACTGTCCTGAGATCGAATACCCGAAAAGTGATGGGCGGTACACGTTTGATTTGTTGACGAACTTGCAGAGGAGCGGGACCTACCACGAGGGGGATCAGCCCGCACATTTGCGGGTCAAGAGGGCCATGGAGACGGTGGCGAGTGAAGTGTCGTACCCGGAGTATGCGGGACCGGAGCAGAGATTTTGTCCGGCGGGGGTGTATGAGTATAAGATGGTGGAGGTGGAGGGGCAGGGCGAGGGAGGGAAGAAGGAGAGGCCGGAGTTGGTGATTAACGCTCAGAACTGCGTGCATTGCAAGTGTTGCAGGTAACGAAAGGGAGGGAGGAAGGAGGGAGGGAGGGAGGGATGATGGGAGTCAAGCATGCTCTGTGTAGCCCTCTTCCCTCCTTTTCACATGCACAGGAGCGCGTGCTTTCTTTCACACTCACGAATCTCTTTTGTTTTAAAATGAACACACCACAGCATCAAGATGCCGCAGGAGTATATCGATTGGACCGTCCCAGAGGGCGGTGGTGGGCCTGCCTACACCCAAATGTAGACCGAGCGTCACGATCAATTGGGGAAAACAAAGAATTACGCATAGCTTATGGGCCGTTGGTTATTGCGGACATTCACCACAAAATTTCCTCGCTCGTCACAACGGCGACGACACAACGCACGAACAGCTGTAGAAAAACAAACCCTCGGGCTTCGGGGTTATGTATGTGTCTCCTTGCTTAGACGATGGGAGGGGGAGGACAGAAGAAGAACGAAAGGGTGATTAGATGAAGCCAGGGATAGAGGTGTTAAGTGAAGGAATGAAGGACAATTTTGTGTTGCCTAGCAGCAAGTCAGAAAGAGGGAAAGGGGAAAAGAAGGTTGCATGCAAGGGAAGGTTGGTTAAAGAATGAGTGGCTACAAATTCCCACGAAGCAATCGCGACACGTTGCGTTATGGCAAAATTGCGTTCTTTGTTCCTGTCCCCATTTCCATTCGTCCCATCCTCCCTAACTCGTGCCCACCACCTGCTCAATCAAATGATTCGCATACTGCATCCCCCCGTCCCCCAAAACCACTACATCGTAGGCCTCCAGAAACTTAGGCAATTCTACCACAAAGTCTTTACCCGTCTCGCAAAACCCCAGTGAAATTACCTGCTGCCTTCCTCCCTCCCTCCCTCCCTCTCTCCCTCCGTGCATCCCTTCCGCCATGCCGACATCCGACACTCTCCCCCCCAGCACCAAATAGTTCGACGGCTGCCTCATCCCACCCCCCATCCCTCGCATCATGCCTGAGCGAAACTGTTGCGCTGTGGTCATGTTTTGATTGAGGTCATGGACGAGAGGGAGGGTAAAGCCATGCGCCACGCCGTCAGGGCCAGCCCGAAGAAAATTGGAGACCAGGCGGATATTGGGAGGAAGAAAGCCCTCGGGGCCTGTGAGCCCTAGCGAAGAGGCGAGGCACAGGGGAAAGGAAAGGAAAGGAGATAGGATAGATGAGTGAATGCGAGTGCTGGAAAGGGACACAGACAAACGTGAAACAACACGATGAAATGAACGCAACGTCGCATCCGTTCACACACTCTCACTTTTTCCATCCTCCCCTTCCTCGGCAAACGTACCCGGCGTCGAGAGCGCCAACACCTGGGCAGCCACATCTCCGTAGCCCGCGCAAAAAATCGTAAGCGGCACTCCCTGAAATGCCAACGGTTTCAACATCTGCTCCAATTTCGCCCTGAGTGGAACTGACCCCAAAAAATCCTGCACTGCCAGTGGAAGGGACGGTAGGTACACTTGTCCCTCCCTCGCAACCAAGCTTTGAACTTGCTGTTTGAGTGCTTCACGGTTAGTGTAGCGTTCTTCCTCGGTGCTGGCTGTCAGGAGGTCGCGGTCGAATTTCTCTTGGAGGGCGCGGAGCGTGGCACGGGTATGTGGCATCAAAGCCGCGTGATGGACAAGGCCCTCTGTGGTCTCAGTCTTGCGTTGCCCGTCGGGAGTGCGAAATGATTTCAACGCCCCCTCAAACGCTGCAAGAACCTCAATGTTTTGTGGACCCGCGCGTTGAAAGTTGCTGATTTTTTCACGAAGGCCTGTTTGGGAAGTAGTAGTTGGACGCGAGGATGGAAAGATGTAATTGCCCCTTCATGAAGAAAAACAAGTCCCATGAGGCTTCAACCTACAGACCAACACTTTTCAATCACGCCATATGGCTGCCGACAGCGCCTGCGCGAGCCACTTTCAAATATCCATGAATACACGTACCTTTGGGATCTCGGACGAGAACGATGTTGTCTCCCACGGTGAAAATATCAGGTAAGACATCCTCTTCTTTGTCGCCTGCTGCTGCTGCTATTGATTCTTCTTGCTGGTGATCCTTAGTAGTAGTAGTAGTAGTAGTAGGAGGAGGAGGAGGAGGAGGAGGGAACGAAGAAAGAGGAGGAGGGGATGCAGCGGAAGAAGGGAGGGGCTGTTGACTATCCATTCCCCCCACCCCTCGTAAGGGCCCGTCTTGTTGATGTTGGTGATATTGAGGCATTCCACGCTCCTCCTGATGCTGCTGCTGCTGTCGATTCATTGGATGACCGTAGGGAGGACCGGCACCACCAGGGCCCGCACTATCACCGGGCGCGGATGGGTAGGGGGGATAAGGACGTCTACCTCCAGGGTAAGAGTAGGATGGGGAAGGGTTATGCTGCTGTTGATGCTGTTGCTGCGGCTGGTCGCCACTCTTGTTTTCGAGGAGGCTTTGGGTGGTACTGATGATTTTGGACGATATTTTGCCCCACAGCCCGCCTTGTTCCTCCCCCTGAGATGAGGAAAAAGAGGAGGAGGAGGGGGGCTGCCATGGAGGTCGCAGAGTATCTCCGAATGGTGTTTCTTGTGGGGAGTATCGGAATTGTTGCGACGAGGGCAGGGCGGCTTGAGGGGGAGGGGGAGGAGGAGGAGGAGGAGGAAGGGGGCCTCGTTCGGGGTAGCCGCGAGGAGGGAAGGGGGGAGGGTGCTGTTGCTGCTGCTGCTGGTGGTGGTGCTGCTGCTGCGGTTCACCCCAAGCGTAGCTATCTGGCCTGGTTGAGTAATGTCATGTAAGTGTGGGATCAGTAACTTCAAATGTGGTAGTCTATCACCCGAGGAAAGAAAAGTCCTCTTGAAGTTCGGCTCAAGGACAAGTGAAATAGGCAAGGACATACACAGACGCGTAGAGGAAATACGTACCCTTCATCTGATCCGGCGAAAATCTTATTCGTTAGCCGGGACCAAAAGCCTTCTTGCTGCGGGGGGGGCTCTTGTGGCTGCTGCTGCTGCTGTCTGGAAGGAAGAGGACCACCGCGATAGTGAGGTCCGTCCATGGATGGCATGCCCCCCCAAGCATGATCCTGAGATAAAGATGAGAGGAAAAAGACCAGGGGCATTATTAAGGAACAGAAAAGAAGAAGCATTAGCCCGTCAACGTGAACTTACCTCGGGCGGGTAACCATCCCGGCCCTGCCGGGTTAGTGATTGGGCAAAAAAGGGGAGAAAAGAAAATCTTACATGCTTCAGTCTTTATCCCTTACAATAACACTTCCCAACGATGCAGTACGTGCTCACCTGCAGTTGGTGGTGCGGAGGAGGAGGGGGTCCGCCGCGGGGCGGGGGAGGAGGAGGCGGGGGATGGTAGTACGGGTTGCCTGGCTGCTGCTGCTGCCTCCCATTGTTCGCCCGCGCCCCCTTCATTCCACCTCCTACAAGTACCACAAATGCCAGCAAGAGCGGGCGCCCACCATACCGCCGTCGTCGTGCTTCTGCCGCTGCCGTGACGACCATCCTCGACTCGTTCGCTGCCGCACCCTCGGTTATTCTTTTCAGGTGCTTGTCTGTGCGATAATGAACGTGGTGTTCGAAGATGATAAACCTAGGGAGCTGCGTAAAGCTATGGAAAAAGTACTTTGCGAGGTGGTCTGTGGAATTAGAATGGTGAGGTAGGACGTGATGAGGGTCGTCTATCGTTGCTCCACTCGCCAATTCCCTTCTCTCCAAGACCTTGCTTTCACCCTGAACACCCAACCCACATCCTCCCTTCAGCGCAATGACGCTCATTTCCAAAACCTTCTTGCTGGCGGGTGTGACCATGATCATGCGGGCTTCCCACCAGGCCATGCAGCAAGGTAAACGTACTGCCTCCCCTCCTTCCTCTCTCCCTCGGCCCCTCCATCATCTGCACACTGCCAACACCACTATTCACACACCCCACGCCACGTGACAGTCAAACCCTCAATGCCGGCCGTTCTATTGGACCTGCTCGTGGCATTTCTGCTGTGCTTGACAGGGGCGCTGCTGGGGGCGGGCTCCTTCAGACCAACCCACCTGTCCCAAGACCCTTCCCATCGCTGCAAAGACATCTTTGACTCCCGGCCGGACTTTGCCGTCTTCAACCATCGCGGTCCCTTATTGCGAAGTCGGCAATTGTGAAGGAAAGAGACCGGAAACGCACCAATTGTAATAAGCAGGAAGGCTTGCCGTATCGTTTGCTACTATATACCTGTTTTTTTTTTGTTTTTTTTTTAAATTTCTGTCGCGGACTTGTCGTCCCTTGCATGTGTGCTCCACCCCTCTCGTTAACTATCAACTATCTACATTAAGGCGGTGCGAATCCTTGCATAACAGTGGTTCCTCACTATCGAAACCCACACAGTCTCCTTATCCGGTGTCTAATACACAAGCAGCGCCCCCCCTCCCTCCGTGTACGACCTCGCAAACGAATACCCCGCATTGCTCAACTGCGAGAATGCCACTTTAGCTCTTGGCACGACAAAGCCATAGTAAAAGCGAGCCCGTGCCACTTCTAGCATCAGTCTCGCTATCCCTTTCCGGCGACTGTTTTTGCTGACCCAGACCTGTTTTACCCCTAACGTGGCCTCTGCCATGTCGTGTAGGGAGTAGGCGACACCCTTAGGGAGAAGGCTGGCGGCCGCTTCCTCCTTCCCCTTTCTACCTTGTCGGAACTGCGATGAGGGCGGTGCTAGTGCTTTTCCTTTTGTACGACCGATGCTGCTGCTGCTGCTGTTGCTATTGCTGGTGGTGTCCTTATCGTCCACTCGATGCATCTTGGCCGGTGGTGGCTTTTGATCTTTCTGCTCTTGCTTGTCATTCTCCGCCCCCGCATGATCCTTACATGCCTTCTTTCCACCACACTCCTGGAGCCTCCCATCTTTCGCCCCATGTACCAACTCTTCCGCCGTCGTCTCCCTCCCTTCCCACTCCTCAGATGGCATGGCCTCCAACACTGGATGCGCCGCCACAATCTTTTCTGCGACCAAACACCCCACAACCCGTTTGTCATGCACATACAAAAACGCCTTCTCCGTAGGCCGTAACGCACTCTGGCCTTCTACCAAAGGCACAAAACCCATTTCTTGGTCCATGACTCGCTTCACCTCTCCCATCTTGAGCAGCTGCGGACCCCCGTCCCCAGGTCGCACCTCAATCACTCTGTCCTTGCCCTCGGCGCCCCACACCAGTCGTTGCCCCTTCCAGCCCTGAAAAACCAGGCCCGCGCTTATGCTCCGGCAGAACGAGGCGTGATCCTTTTCGTCCTCGGCCTCACCGTTCACGTACAGGAGGCCGCACACGCCACAGAGCGTGCGCTTCCCTAGGGATTTTTGCCCAAAGTCCAAGAACGTTTGGGTGGGAGCTTTCTTGGAGGCAGCGACGGCTCTGTTGGCGAAACTGGCGGAGGAAGAAGAGGGTGGTCGCTTTTTGGCCTTATTGCCGTTGCGAAGGCAACCCGTGAGACTGCCAAATACGGATGAGGAGCCTGATTAGGGGATGAGGGTGGAAAAGAGGGAAAGGGTGATGAGATTGAGGCCGATGAGGAGAGAACCTCTTGAGGCACTTACCTCTAGGCATGACCCTGGCGCTCCAAGGCTGTTTTTGGTCCCCCTGGTTGTCCTGTATACGATGTTGTGGGTGTCTGAGGAGTAGGTCGTAGCGCGTCGTGACGAAGAGCCGTTGCAACTTTTTGCCCTCCTTATCGTCATGCGTCCTTCTACTTTTGGCAACTTTCCACGCTCCAAACGCATTTCGTGAGATTACCATTAAATCTGCCAACATCCATTTCCATTATATAACACTGGTGAATCACATAGCTATGAACGGGGAGCAAGATGTGGGGTCCCTGTCGCTATCGTCTCCATCCGCCCCCGCGAAACTATCAGCTAAATGGGCCGCCCTTCTGCGCTTGATCACCACCGACGCTGCTACCGAAGATGGCATTAAAGCCTTGGCCGAGATGTATCAACGTATATTTAAGGACAAGGATGCTCTGGTGCGGATGCTGATGGCTGATTCGAAGGCCTCGGAGCAGGAAATGCAGGCCGCCTACGAGGCGCACGTCCGGCAACGTAATTCTTTGCTCGCATTCCACCGTGCGCACACAACTACACTTGAGGGAGGTTTCACCCGCGACCTCGAGGCCATGAAAAATGAGTTTCAGACGGAAGCTGCGCTTTTAGCAAAACAACATGCAGAGGAGCAAAGTGGGCTCAGCCAGCTGCTGCAATCCATCGAGGCCTACGAAAAGGGCAAGGAGCAGGAGCGCCAAGAGCTGCAAGCCAACGTGCGGGAAATTTTGAAGCGACAGGGCCAAGAGCAAATAGTTAAGCTCCGCCAAAATCTTACGTCGCAAATCGACGCTTTACTTCAACACTTGCAGGACAAGGCGCCGGCCTTTACTTCTGCAGCCACGGGAATGACAGGAACGGTGACAACGGCGACAGGCACCACTGGCGCCATTGAGACGGAAGCCAAGGCTATGGCGATCAAGGATCAATCACTGACGACTCTTATCGAGGCGAAAGTACGAAAGGTCGACCAGGAGCTCCAAAGGTGGAAGGAGTGGCGGGTAAATATGACGACCAGCGGGAAGGAGCACAGCGATCGGAATCAGGCTTTGATAAACGAAAAGCGGGCCCTACTTGACCAGCATCGAAAACTTAAGTTGCACATGAACAAACACCGCCAGAATCAGCAAAAGACCTTGAAGGCCTTGGATGAGGACGCAAATGGAGCCAAGGAAGATTTGAGCGCGCAGATTGAGGTGAGTGTGTGTATTTGTGAGGGAAAAGACCTTAGTTGTCAATATTACCCCTACACACCGTATTTTACGAGCTCATCTTCCATATCTCTACATTAGCTTGGCCTACGGGTACTGAACCTGGCAGAATTAGCATACAAGAAGGAATTGGAGCAAAAAGGTGCATTGTCTCGCCTGCAAGGCTCATTGGTCGAAGGCACTCTTTTTCATCCTCCTGGTGCCACCACCAACAGTATCAGCAACACCAACAACAGCGGCGAGGGCGTGGCCGCATCGACCGAAAATCCTTTGAATAGCTTTTGTAGACGGTACAACCAATCATTGTTAGGAAAGGTTGCCCTTCACGAACGACGGGATACTCTGCTGGAAGAGAATCGAATGTTGCAGGTAAGACAAAGGAAAGAAGTGGGAAAGAACAGAAGAGAAAGTGCAATGATTGTACAAAAGCGGGAAACTTCCCATCATCAAGACAATCTGAAACCACTCTCAATCTCTTTTCGCATCTACAGCTCGCCATCCAGCAGTACTTGGACGGGGTGACTGTCAATGATGGTATCCTCAATGGGAGTAATCCCCTTCTAGTCGTAAAACCAAAGACCAAGACCCCGCCTCGCCCACCTCGTCGCCACGACGGCAGCAGCAACGGCAGCAGCAGCAGCAGCAGCAGCCACCCTCGAAAGGGGCACCACCCCTGCGTGATTGAAGGCAACCACATGCTCCAGACCGGCCGGTTGAACACCGCGCCTTTTTTTGTATAGACGTTGCGGGGGAGGAATATTGGGCGTTATCAGAGGAAGAAAGGAACATGAAAGGTATTGATTAAACAATGTTCTAAGTAATTAAAATCATTCACAACTTCTCAGTCTGGCATTTTTTTCTTTTTTCGCATGCGCCGTCTTGAGACACTTGTCAAATATGTTTTTACATGCTTGGAAGAAGAGTTATTCCCGTCTCTGGGGTCAAGGTCATGGGCGGAAGACCAGGCTCCATATCAGCAATCAAACCACTTACCCCCATCAGTTTATTCCGCGTCTTTACCAGCTTATCTTCGTACTCCTTCTGCTTGAACCACAGCATCCGTGCGCGTACCGCCACATTTTTCTGGATCTCTGGGAGCTCTTGCTCGAGGAAAGTTTTAATTTCTTTCTTCTTCTGCTCGCTCGGCCCGTCTAGCACGGCGATAGACACCACGGACTGAAGCTGTAGGCTTCGGTTCTCATCTTCATTTAACTTTTCGCATTCGTACTCCTCTACTTTCTCGTCATCGTTGTCATCGTCGTCCTCCTCGGGGTGGGATAAGGGATCGATGCGCTTCATGTAGGCTAGACGGCGCCGTTCTAAAAAGTCCTGAGCGTATGAGAATGGTATGGATTCAAATGCGCCATTAGCGTGGGATACAAGGTCAAGGCTGATGGAAATGGAGAGAAAAAGGAGACATGGACAAATTTACATGTCCTGTCCTTTCGATTCTTCGCCCTGCGATCTCTCCACCTATCCTACCTCGCGTTCACGAAGGCTGGCTTCTTCAATGGCCAAGGATTCAAGCGACTTCATGATCTGACCCTCCATCTGAGTCAGCAACGAGGCCTAGATGATAAAAACATGAAAAGGAGGATTGAGACGCGTAGGTATGGAGGATAAGGGGGTAGTCAGGAGTCGGGTGTTCGTGCTCACCTGTTGCTGCAGCCCCTGGTACACCTCCAACTTCTGGGCAATGGACATGTCCTCCACTACGTTGTCAAAGCTAGCCATGTACCTGACCGCCATACCGTAAGTGCGAGGGAAGGAAGAGTAGGGTGGGTTTGATAATCACAGGCCTCAGTCCTCCACCTTTTTCTTACCTATCCCGCAAGCTCTGATTCAGATTCCCCATTGGCCGCCACACCCACAGCTATCTTCTGGCTGCCTGCGAGGTAATTGTCATGTTTGTATTGTGTGCTATGTGTCAGAAATATGTCGTTGAAAATTGACTCGATGGGCCGCTTGATCGAGTGCTGATGATGAGCGAGCAAGGGAAACAATAATAATGGAGTCTTGCCTCTCGCTCGTCTTACTCCTTACTGACATGCTAACTCACACCACCCCGCATACACAGATACAAGAGGATGGGTGGGAGGGAAGCCGCGGACGAGGCGGGGGAACATGTGCCTTTTCCTGTCATCGATGCGGGAGCAGTCGAGGGTATGATGGTTGATGAGACGAGCATGAGGGGGAGGAGGTCGACAGCGCGGCCATCATTGGTCTTGCTACTGTTTGTTTTCACCTTGCTGATGGGCATGGCGAGGGCAGGCATGGATTTAAGGTCTTCTTTGGCGGAGCAGGGCCCTTTTCAAGTCCTGGGGGAATGGCTGGACCGCAGCGACGACTCGGCCCTCAAGGGCGCCGGCTCCCGGGACATCGAGCGTGCTTTCAAGGTACGAGATAAGGAGAGCTGGCGTGACTTTCATTGAGTAAGCTTGCAGGTGCATTGTTGGACCTTGCACACACGATTATGCAACACGTATCACTCATCCATTTTCACACATTTCTCCATCTCACCCTCCCTTCATAGGTGGTCGCCTCCTCCCAATCGGCCCTCAAAACCATGGATGGCGCCGCGCACGGTCTCTATGCCTACAGTCACTCCCGCGCCCCCGTCAAAGCCTGGACCCGGCTTGAATATAGCCGGGCGACAAAAGCAGAGAAAGAGTCCCGGTTAAAGGCATTCCGAAAAGCGAAGCTACTGGAAGAAGCGGTGTATAGCTCGGAGCTTGCCGAATTGGTCTCTGATGGGGTCAGCAAGGAAGAGAGTCTTGCCATGGTGAAGGACTTACAAATCAAACATGAGGTGCTTCTGGAGGATTTCACGGGCGATTTTCGGTTCATTTTGCTCGTGGACCGAGAGAGTAAACGGCTGACTCTCTCTGTAGGGGACTCGGTTGAGTGGGCTGAGAAATTAGATATAATAAGAGCGCATCCCCTGACTGTACCATTGAGGTCGCGTGGGTTGTTGAGAAGGTCAATGAATGTCAATCCTCGCCTGTGGAAGGCAGCGGTGAGAATTGTGGAGAAAATCCGACCAGTTTTAGCTGCAGAGCCAGGAAATAAGAAGGGGGAGGAGGATGGGAAGGACGTGGAGGGGGGGGGGAAGGGAGGAAAGGAAAAGGAAACTTATGCGGGGTATGATTTGCGTGTTGTTGGCTTTTCACTCGGGGGGGGGTTAGGGGCATTAGTGGGGGGGATACTGGACGGTGCGATTGCCGTACAGGGAGCCGTGCCTGCCCCACGCCGGGGGATAGTGAAGAAGAAGGGAGGGAGGGAAGGAGGAGAAAGAGGGGCAAGTGGGGCACCGGGAGTGACGGTGGGAGAGGAGGGAGAGGTTACCTCAACAGGGGCGACAGAGGGGGGGGACGGAGGAGGAAAAGGTGGACCACGGGTCTCGCAGGGAACTACGGGACTGGTAAGGAGCGCATGGGAGGCTTTTGCGTGTTTCTCTTCCTCACATTCTTCTTTCTCCCCTGATTTTACATTTTACCCATTTTCCTCCTAATCCCTTCCCCCTCAATCAAGATGCGCGACAAAGTGACGGCCTTTGTCTTTGCCCCGCCGCCTTGTGTCTCTAAAAATATCCGAGGCCTCCGCCGATTCACCACTTCGTTTGTGCTGGGTACGTTAAAATGAATTGACGTCAACCAATTTGTTGACACCCATATGTGTGTGCGTGTGTCTGTTTGTGGTAATGATGTCTCTTCCTTGGCTTTTTCCGCCTCGATGGTTACTCACTATCCCATTTCCCTATGCTGTTTCTCGTCCCTCTCTCTTCCCATTCCTGCCCATAAGGCGACGATATGGTCCCTCGCGCAACGGCTGCTTCTTTGAGCCGTCTCGAAAATCGCCTCCTGGACTACGTCTCGGACGGTGGAGGCGGAGGTATCTACTTTGATTATGCCAGGTGAGACAAAAAGGGGTGATGAAATGCAAAGAGGGAGAGAGGGAAGGAGAAAGGGGACGTGAAAGTGAGTGAAAGCGGAGGCTTTCCTGGTTGTGCAAATTGACTCGAGCGGTGAAAATGGAATAAAACTGACACTCACAAGCTCTGTTCCCTTTTTCTCGTCTTTCTTACCACAATAGGAGTTGGATGAGAGGGGTGGTGGGTGCAACGCTCCAGCAGGTGGTGACGCATCAGATGACCAAGAAGGAGGAGGAGGAAGAGGAAGAGGGGGCGCTGACGCTGCCTGGACGGGTGTACTACATCAAGCCACGGAAGCTGCATGGAGGAGCGACGATCAAAGAGGTACGTTAAAAGATGATATTTTCTTATCCAAGATTCGGAAATAGACTCACAATTATAATTTTATTGTCGGTCTTTCGGTCGATGCCGATCTCAGATTTTTCATTCTCATTTACCGTGTTTTTTCATCATCTAGGTCATGCGCGGCAACCTCCGCGAGGACGTCCTGTGGCAGATCCAAGACATTTTCGTCTCCAAAAGTATGCTTAAGCATCATTCTCTTGACAAGTACATCACGGTCTTGGCGAGAATACCTGTGGAATGATGAGCAGGGAACGCACATGCACACATACACACGTACGAGAATTCACAGGGGTATGATGTGGGAGAGGAGTGAGTCGAGGCAGGGAAAGGGTCTGCTTGCTTGTGTGCATACGACTTGAATAGAGACAAGACACTTTAAGCATTAAAAAATCAATAAAATGAACAGACTCGCCATAATGAAGGAAGGCATTTACTAACGTAGGGCGATGAGAGTGATTCAACACGCACCCTCACTTGCCGCACCATCGGGCTCCGACAAGGTCGCAATCCAATGCACGCGACGCTTTGTGCTTAACCATGGAAGGCTACTCTTTACTCTTCGTGCCAGTCTTTAAGTACTACAGTGCTGATTATGCCACTGAAGGGTCCCTCTCTCGTTTTATTTTCGGCAACGTTGCCGTTGTACCCGATCCGATTCACCTTCACTCACCCCTCTCCGCCGCTCTCTTTCCACCACGAACATATGCACACACAATACACAGCGTATAGCCATGAAGGTCTTGTCTTCTTTAATTCTGACCTCCATGGTCGTCTCCTGCTCCGCTTTTGTCTCCCTGAACCCCAAGGTACGTCGCTACAATCACTCTCTGTGTGCTCCCTCCATCTTGCCCTGCTAACGCCGCAGCCTTCCTTCTTGCCCACACCGTCTGCTTTCCACCGAAGCTCAACAGCATCCCCCTCAAGACCCGCGCTCGTCATGCGGCCTTGAACATGGTCAGCCGTGCGGAGAAGGAGAACCCATATATGGAGGAGCTAAAGGCCAATGCCAAGAAGATCGGGGGGCGAGGCCGAGGTATTCTGGCCAGTGACGAGAGTAACGCCACTACGGGCATCCGTTTGGGGTCCATTGGCGTGGAGAACACGGAAGAGAATCGCCGCAAGTGGCGTGAGCTTTTGTACACGGCCCCCGGTTTGGGTGAATATATTTCGGGGGCAATCATGTTTGACGAGACACTCTACCAAAAGACCTCGGAGGGCAAGCCATTCGTGGACGTGCTCCGCGAGCAGAACATCCTTCCGGGCATCAAGGTAGATACGGGCCTGCAAAACATGTTTGGCACGGATGGGGAGACGGCGACGCAGGGATTAGATGGTCTTGGTGATCGATGCAAGGCCTACTACAAGCAGGGCGCTCGTTTCGGTACGTCAATTAAAGAGGGTAAACTGGAAGGTTGAGCTCATGGTGGTGAAAAAGCTTCTGGTCTGGTAGAACAATCATCATTGTCGTGATTTCTAGATGCCCTCTATGTGCTCTGAACACGCGTGCCTGTTACTCTTTTCTCGCCCAACACACCTCTTCTCTCCAACCTCCCTCCAACCACCAAAACCAAACAGCCAAGTGGCGTGCCGTCCTCAAGTGCGACGAGAAGGACTTACCCAGCGAGAAGGCCATCTGGGAGAATGCCCATGCCTTGGCCAGGTACGCCGCCATCGCACAAGAAAACGGCCTGGTCCCCATTGTCGAGCCCGAGGTCACCTTGGGCCCCGGCACTTACTCCATTGAGCGCACTGCCTTTATCTCCGAGCGTGTCAACTCCATCACCATGAACTGGCTCAACCGTTACGACGTGGTCTTGGATGCGATCCTCCTGAAACCGAACATGATTCTGCCTGGTCTTGATGCCCCGATGGCAAGCAAGGAGGAAGTTGCAAAGTACACCGTGCAGGTGATGAAGCGCACCATTCCCCCCGCCGTCCCCTCCATCCATTTCCTCTCCGGAGGCATGGGCGAGGAAGAGGCCACCCTGAATCTGCAGCAACTGCAGAAGGAGTACCCTGACGCGCCTTGGAGCTTGACCTTTTCCTATGGCCGTGCTTTGCAGTCAAGCACGCTGAAGACCTGGGGTGGAAAGCCGGAGAACTGGAAGGCGGCACAGGATATTCTTGTGAAGCTCGCGCAGGCCAACAGCCAGGCTCAGCTTGGAAAGTTTGTCGAGGGGACTCACCCTGCCCCTGGTGGGGGGCGTATTCTGCAGGCCCTACGTTTGGGAGGGGCAGGGAAGTAAGTGGTGAATGACGGTGAGCGCGAAGTAAGGAGGGAGATTAGAGAGTTCATGTGCGTGATGAATAGTGTGGGTCATCAATACAATCAAAACATGAGCGGAGAAGAAGAGTCAAGGATATGTAGTGCACTTTTACGAAACAGCAGCGGCAGGAGTGGCATCAGCAGCAGCAGTAATAGTCACCTTGAACCGGTCCCGACGAGTGAGTAGAGTGGGAGCGTCCGTAAGAAGCAAACAAAAAGAAAAAAGGCAAGGGAAGAAATGACCAGCAAACGAGCACCTCAACACTTTGGCACACAACTTTTCTTTTTACACTGACTTGAACCCGAATACTTCTCAATAGGCAAGTTGCGAATCATACTTCAATCCCCCTTTCTTACTATCTTATTTTTTCATCTTCTCAAGTGAAGACTCTCAAGGGATCACCCACGGAAACAACGCCCGTTTTTTTTTTGCTGTCATGAATCAGGTTTTCAGCAAAGTAAAACTCGTCTTTTCCCCCACATCCAATGCCTAGAATGGCACCCGTCCTATGATATATTTACAGATATGTGTGTGTGTGCGATTGCCGGTAGTAATTGGTTTGTCTGACTCTAATGACACGGCATACAAAGTTGCGCAAACCTCTTGCAGCTCATGTATATCACTCTTTGACATTTGCTTCCCCGAGCAGCACTCACCTGAACTTCTTAAGCGTCTCTGCGGGTTCCTTCGCAACCTCGGCAGTCTCCTGATCCGTGTTGGGGATCTTGCATCGAGAGCAAGGCTTAACTACACGAAGGCGGATGTCGCCAATCGCAATTTTATCCCACTTATCCTCGTCGAAGGCAGCTGGGCCCCCCACGACGATACTGTTTATGACCAAGACGCAGAAAAAATAGCATCCAAAACATGAATGAACCGCACGTTTCCGCTTCTCTGAAGCCAGATGAGAACTTACTTAGGTCGGAAGCGAGCCATAGGGATAGGTGTGGGCAGGCGATCGTTCAAGTCGTCCAGAGAGCTTTGGTTGGCCAGCAAGAAGGGAAAGCCGTCGGCAAAGCCTGTAAAAATAATGGCGTAACCGAGGACATGTGTTAGTAATGGGAGGCAAATAGATACTTAGAGGCAAATATGCTTAGTATATATCTGCCTCCGTCACTATGCGCTTCACTCACCTGTGATGCTCCCGCGCGGCGCAAAAGCCAATTCGACCTGGCGGCGTTCTTTATCATCGATCCGCACCAACCGCAAGTCCTCCTGTAGGGAGGATAATAGATGAAAGATAAAGATAAAAAGAATAAAATGGGCATCTCATGTTCCCACAATATTCACATCATCCCGTTGTGTAGCACATATACCTCCTCCAAGAACGTCGAGAGCCATTGAGCCACCTCATCGCCTTGGTCATATCCCTGGCAGTGATCATCCCACACGCGTACACGCACTTGCTTTCCTGTCGTCCACACTGGGACAACGCATGTGGGCATGTCGGGAGCATTCAGTTCCAAGGGCTGTATTTGCAGGTTGAATGTGGATACGTGTCATAAATTGGGGAGAAGCCAATTCATTCGCGAGCTCATCTTCCCTGCGTGTCTTACTTCCCACTTACCGCAGACAAGGACGATGGTAGATTGGGCTGGATCAACGCCATCTTGGGGATCTGGCGTTGGGTTCGAAATGTGCCTGTCGACGTCGTAACCATCCACAGCCGGTCCAACATCAACCCTCGGGCTTCCACGAGAGATGCTTGAACCTCGATGCCCTTGCAGGACTTGACTGGGTAGACGTAAAGCGAGATTACTTTACCAATCTCTTCTTCCTTTTCCTCCTCCTGTGCAGATGAGAGTAGGAGGGTGTGAATTTTGTTGATTGGTGTTTCATAATCTACTCTCTTTTCAACCTTACTTTTCATACGCCGAGTGGCGGCATCCGTTGCTCATTATCCCACCTCCCCTCCCCACGACCACTCTCTACAGACATTGGCCTCTAAATTACCTTTTTACATATCGCGAGCCAGCCCTTGTAAGTCACGTAGAGCAGAATTCCTGTGGCACAGGTAGCTGCTGCCGCCAAGACCCGCGTGCCTTTGGTGTGCTCCATGCCTTGATTGTGACTGGTCGCTTGTGTGTGTGTGATGTGCTACAATTGTAAGGAAAGACAGACGACGAGAACGGGAGGAACCGTTAGCGGAAGAGGAAGGGACGCGACGCGGCGTTGACTAGTCTGGTGAAAGTCGCAGGTTTTGCATGTCACAGTTTTCATTATGTCGCTCTGGGGGCAGATGACTATTGATTCAAGGGCATCAAGTTGAAGAAGCCGTTGCACGATGTCGGCGGGGAGGTCGTTGCTCGTCCTTCGTCCGAAAAAAGAGCCGACAAAGGCTTGGAGTTCGGAGCAAATTATAGGTTCTATATATATATTAACCTAAAAGATAAATCATTTCGTTACGCGTGCGCGTTTTGCTTCTTTATAGCCTTTCCTCCTTCAATTTCCGATTCCGTTTCTTCCTTGTCACTCCACTATGTTCTAATGACTTCCGGCCCCACGCAAGTTACCCCGTCTTCCGTTTTCCAATCCATACTTCTTTACTTTGAATTCTTGAAAACATGCACTGGTGCTCTGTCATCATAACAAGGTGGTACTATCACAGAACAGCCCACATCTTTCCAGCGGCGGGCTTTGTCTCGCTTCTCCCTCCACTCCCTCCCCCTTCCCTCCCTTTCTCACATTTTTTCGCCCGTCTAATCATTTTCACTTAAGCCTCCCCCACCTTTTTGTCCTTGTTCCTTTTGTTCTTCTTCTTCGAGTTAGTCTTGGAGGAAGTCGCAAGGATGGCCTTGATATCCTCAGGGAGCTCCTTCTCGGATACGATGCCAGCGGTGCTGTAAGGCAAGCCCGTCACTTTGGCCGTGCCCGAGGGCAGCAGCAACACGGTCGACTTGACGTGCACCACGATATCGCCCGGCCTTTCCATCAGCACCTGTTAAAAATTAAAAGGAGGAGTGAAGGAAAAGATGTATGTGAGTGCTGATGCTTTTTAACACTACTCAGCGTTATTCTATTTGTCTGGGCAAATCATCTTCAGTGTCAACACTACCACATAGAGACAAACGCAAATATATAAAAACTCGTACCGGATAAGGGTGCAAAAGGTCATGCTTTAAGCACTCCACCACGCCCATGCGCGCCTGCTTCTCGTCCTCAAGTGCTCGGAGCGAAAAGGGCAATGTGGGGAAGCGATGGTTCATCTCGTTAAAGACATATCTGTACATGTTTACGTGTGATGTGTGATGTGGGATTGTGTAATGGTATGATCGTGTGATGGTAATATTGTGATTGTATGTGTGTGTGTGTGCACGCGCGTGGGTGGACACAACGGAACCAGTGTGTATGTGCGGTGTGGGTAGATGCATGACAACCAAAAGGGTGACAAATGATGTTTGCAGGCAAAGCAGGCACCGCCGGAATAGGCTTATGCTCTCACTCCTCTCCAGCGCAGACACAAAGCATCATTCTCAATCCATTTCCCCCAACCATCCCTCCTTTGCTCCGACTCGTACCGACTAGCCTTCATCTTGAGGCGGTAGCTGACGTCCACTGCCCGCTTGTAGACGGTCGTCCTGCTTGTGGCTTCGCGGGGCTTGCCTAGAGACGAGGATGATGATTAGTTTATTTATGGCCGAGTGGAAAGGAAAACAAGCTATCAGGGTATGAACAGTCAGCGAGAGGATAAATATATTTGACCTGGACGGTGACTTGAGTACGGTGTCATAAGTGGACCTGCAGACCAATCATGCAATCAGGGAGTACGAGGGAGACAAAATCATTTTAACTAAAATGGGGAAATGTCTGCGTACAGTAACATATGGACAATTAAAAGATGTCCGGTACGCCAGCAAAACCCGATTTCCTTGGAACCCACTTCCAAGAGAAAGGGGCCTCATGCAGGATTACCAAAGCGTGCCGATGACGATTAATCCCGTCAGAAAATCGCTTTTTGAGACTAGGAGAAGGCTATAGATACTCATTCGTGCATTGAGCGCCATAAATACGAACAAACACTGAGGTGCCAGAAAAAATCTCGGAACATTCGATTGAAATAGACAAACTTGAAATGACTCGAAGAAGCAAGAGTACTGAAATAATTCAAATACACCACAAAACAAAAGGAGGAAGGTTCTTACCGTGCTCCCTCCCCCACACACGTATGTGAACTTACCTTCGCCTGAGCTGAACGCCACGTCCACACAGTAAACCTCCCCCTGCTCGAAGGTTATGTCATCCACCTTCTGATCCACGTCCTCCCGAAGGATGACCACCTTGTTCCCGTCGATGATATACCTGAGGGAGAGAGGGAAATGGAAGAAAATCGAAAAGAAAGGAAGACAAGAAGAGGTGGAAGACACTGAGACTTATCGCTAGCGATACAAATCGAGAATTCTCATGCATTTCCTGAAATTGAGCAAAGTTAATAATTGATGTAAATGGGTCGGAAGGAGGTATCACCACATACGCCATGAAAACAGAGGGCATCAGGCACCCTCTTCCTTCCCCTTGTGCACTCACAAGCTCCGCACAGACCTCAATCTTTCCTCTTCAAAATTTCAAAAGGAATGAGAAGAACGTGCTTTCTCTTCTGGATTTAAAGAGGACTGGTAGGGCAAGTCAGAGTCTGCGCTCGCGGGGATGCGCGAAGCACCCTTGGAGGCCGACGGTCCTAGCTACCGTGGATTTGTCCACCCAGGAAACAGATAGTGCTGTCGACAGCGCCATTGCTACATTATCTCTCACACAGACGCACCCTTCCCTTTTGTTCTCCCTCAGTATCGTAGGCACAAGTGTATTTACATATCCCCCCTCCTTCTTCGCACACTCCCTCCCTCCTTCGAAGGCGTACCGCTTCATTTGATGCATCAACGTCCCCTGCATGGCATTCACACCGTATGCCTCTGCCACCTTCGCTACGGCATCCGTCACTTGCTGGTTAGTGTTACCGGCCTTGATCAATTTCGTGGCAGCCTCCGCAGCAGTCAACGCAGCGAGGAAGACATCCGCCGTCGGCCCCGTGATGGGTGCTTCAGCCGTAGGAGCAGGGCCTAAAAAGAGGCATGTAAATGAGAGAGGGACGTGAGACAGGAATTTGATATATTGCGTAGCGCAAGTGCAGTGAACAAGACATTGATCAGCCCGCCTGTCAGTCGGGGCTGTAGTGAACGCTTCAGCCGTAGGAGCAGGGCATGACGTGACACAAAGACTGATGAGAGAGAAGAAAGAGGAAAAGAAAGTGCGAATTCAAAAGAGGGTCGTCCCCCTATCGTCCCCTTCCCTTCCTCCGTTCAAGCCCTACACTCACCACCACTACTACCACCGCCCAACACTGAAAATACGTACCAGCACGGACAGTGTGAGCAGCCACGGCAACAAATCCATCAATATGTACCCCCAAATCAACCTTCACCAGGTCCCCCTCCTTCAATGGCTCCTGTGCCTCTGAGTTCAAGGGAGAATTATGGCAGACACACTCATTCACCGACACACACGTCGGGAACGCCACTCCCTTCTCGATCGCCTGTCCCTTCACTTTCTTTGTAAAGATCTTCTTGCATTTCTCTTCGATCATCTCATCCCCCGCACGACAGATATCCACAGGGTTCACCCCTGGCTCAACTTTGGCAAGCATGGCTTCTAGGACGGCGTTGGCAATTTTGGCCGCCTCTTGATACTTTGTCGTCACGTCGCTGTTCGCTAATGATTGGTCCACATCCTCCTCCTCCCCAGTAGATCTCTTCGCCTCGACCTCGTCCCCAGACTCTGACATCTTTATGGGGTGTTGATGATGGTGGTGCTGTTACTGCTGCTGCTAAGTCACAACAGTAGTGGCGTCTTCGCGATGAGCCTCGGAATCTGGTTGACGGTTGACAAGGGATGAGGGGAAAAGGAAGGGAAAAGGAAATGATATTTGTCATGAGAATGGTAAATCCACACTTATCTGGCGTTAGAGGCCGCAAAATCGAGTCCAGACTACGGAAAATGCGATGGGCAGTCTGTGCTCAGACAGGACTCCGGAAGTCAGGACAACACAAGCATTCCGCCTCTAAAGGTGCCGACAATGCTTGAACAGCGGTTAAAATCGTCGGCACTCGTAAATACAATGGAAAGTGTGCCCGAACGTTGGCCAACCGCACACAAACACGCCAGTCAGCGCCACGGGCAGCAAGCCTCCTTTCTTTCTCTCTCAGGAACACCGCAGCCAGAGACACGTGCGCCTTGTCGTCTTTTTGATCCAAAGTTTAGCTAGCATACACAACTCGTGGACCAATAACAGCACACCAATTCTGCTTGGCGGGTTCCGCACCCCAACACTTCTTCCGCCTAATACACGGCCCTCCAAAAGAAGAAATCGAGGTGAGGGTGCCTGAAAAAAGTGAGACGTGAGCAGCCTTAGCAGACGCACAGAAGCAGCATCGCTTACGACAGAGGCCCTCCAGAAAAATGCGCCGCTCGGGACCGGGGTGCTTAAGTTATGCGCCTATGGCTAGTGTGAAAGGGCGGGCTGTGAGTAGAAATGGCAGAAGGCGTCTCTCTGTGTGGCCTGGCAGCCTCCTCTGCGTCGAGGGTCTTTTTCTCTTGGTGAGTTGCACCCTTGGCCAGAGCCAATCTATCCAGAGAACGCAGTGCTTCTACCACCGTCACTACGCACGTTGGGAGAACGACAGCCGCTGTATGCAAACATAGAGCATGGAAAAGGGGAAGAACGAGCGGCCAACCACAGGCAGCCCTACTTCGGCTTCGGCGACACATAAGATACGATTGTAACGAGCATTTTGGGACCCCACCACGGACCCACTCCTGCACTTATTCTAACCAAAATTACGCGATATAAATAGTAAGCCTGCCTGGATGTGTTTCTAATGGTAGTGACAGCGATGACGGGGACGCCCAAGCAAGACACCCGCTAATTGCGTAGACCTCCGAGTCCCCATCCTGGTTCTACTTCATCTTCCACTTCATCAACCCTCGTGACAATTTACGAGATGACGCCAAACAAACACGCATATAATATACCAATGCCGCCACTTGCGCTGGATCATCCTCTTGTCTGATTCTCCCCCCTTCAGACTCCTCAACTTACATCCTCTTCCTGCAACCCTTACCCTGCATCCCAGACAGCGCAAAGCACTTCAACATTCCGACGATGGGCGCGGTAGAATCCCCCCGCCAACTGGTGGGAGCGGCCTTTCAAGAGTTTTTCGGTGCCCTACTAATGTTTCTGATCCTCTGGCCGTTTGTGGGCGTCTTTGGCAACACATGGACGGCCTGGCTGGCCCACTTCTTCTTCGTCATGCTGGTGAGGCAGGGAAGAGGAGGGTGGGATGTTGAGGGTGGAATGAGTGAGGAGGGAAAGAGGAGGAGAGTAGTCTAGTGCAATGAGTGATCTTGATGGGATGGGACGAATCACATGTCTTGGATTTGACTTGCGCGGCGTGTAAGAATTGCCCACTTCTTAAGCGATGCCCACCCGTCCCACCAACACCGACTAGTGCGACGTCGTCTCCGGTGGCTCCCAAGTCAACCCCAGTGTTTCCGTCGCCATGTTCGTGCACGGAGCTATATCATTCCCTGGGGCCATCGTGCGTATCCTTGCCCAGCTTGCTGCGGGCATAATTGCCTATCCTTTGCTTCAAAAGCTGAGCCCGAGCTACGTCGGTGTGGGGGGACCAGGCCTCCAAGATGGGATCAGCACGACTACGGGGGCACTGGCCGAATTTACATTAACGTTTGGATTGTTGACATTGATTTATTTGGCCATCACAATTGTTGGCGCGCCAGGGCAGGTGGGTGATGGTGGCGGTCGGTCGGTGTGGTGGTTTGGGAGAGGAATGGAAGGCGTAGGAGTGACGGAAGAAAGGTGCTGGTATATGGTCCATGGTTCGAGAAAGAAACGAGAAAGAGAGAAAGAAAAACAATCGGCTCCTATACAATGGGAGCGGTTCACCGAAACGTTAAGTTTATGTGCAGATCTTCAGGAACAGTTTTGATCCTACCTTTCTCACGACACGAACGCATGCATACACACACATGAACAAAAACACAGCGCCCCGTCATTGCGGCGGGCATCCGCGGCTTGGTAGTGGCAGGCGGATCTTACACAGGACCAGCAATGAACCCCATGATTGCGTTTGGGTGGGCCGTGCAGAGCGGGGCCTACAAGGTATGGGCTTTTGACTCCTCATGTGCTGCTTTTTGTGGCAGTGACGATTTTTCAACAGTTTTTATGCATGTCACACTACCCCCCTACTCCTTCCGGTCTTCTTTGTATGTATGTATGGTTACTCACATTCTTCGCAAATTTTGCCTTCTTTTTTTATTCTTTGCACTCAGAATTTCGACCACTACCTGGTTTATTGGATTGCCCCGACCGTGGGCGCCGTTTTGGCCACGGTACTGTTCGCCGTCTTCCAAGCGTCCTTCCTGGACGACGGGGAGAAGAAGAGCAAAAGCGACTGAAGATGAACAGGATACAGAGGTAAAAAGAGGAAAGACGGTGATGAGTAGTCAGGCGCTGAAACAAGGCGTGGAAGAGGCAAAGCAAAAGGAAAGGAGGGAATAAGGCAGGCTGGAGCGACACCCTCAAGACAACAGCCAGAAAACTACATACACCGATCTGAAAAGAGGGGTTAAAAGATAGAAACAAGAAAGAAAAAGGGACTCACAAATAAGTTGCATTTTTCCTCCCATTTTTTGGTTTCCAAGAACACGGCTGGAGGTGGGAGGTATATTTAACACATAGAGCTGCACGAGCCTCGAGATGGTTCAAGTGCATAAGACGCTAGCTACTGCCCTGTCTATGGAAGGGATCATTCTCTCCACGGTCAGTGTCGTCAGTGTCGGCAAGCTTCGGCATGGTCCATTAAAAGCCCCTGTTGAGGGTGTACGCAAGTCAAGAAGCCTGCGCGGAGCTTCAGCACTTACATCCACCACCTCTATTCCCATAAGCACAAGTAATCCAGGGGCTCGCAAGCACAAGAAGTAACACGAGCAAAAGGGCCTTCTCGAACTGCTTTGCTGGATCAAATTGTGCCTCACAGGCGGGATTTCGGAGCCAGCACCTCTTCTTTCCGTGCTGGGATCAGGTGCACTCACAACACTTTGTGACCACACATACAGAGGTTGCACGACGGCGGGAGCGCGGAAAAGATGAGGACATCCACAAATAGGTCTCGCCTGTCCATGATGCCGCTCATGTTGGGGTTGCTGAGCGTAATGGTCAGCGGCGTTTTGGTGGCATGGCGACGGATTGATGCAAATTTCTCTCTGCCCCCTGATCACCACCCCTACGAGACGCAGTCCTATGGGGGAACGCGAGTACAGCATAAAACATCGGATATGCAGTACTATATGCAGGCGCACGAGAAAGGTTCTACTTCGGGGGGCCCTTACAAGACGCTGGTTTTGTATGTCTACCATGAAAGCGACGAGGTTACCAAGGATAATCTGCTATTTTTCCTTAAGGTAAGAAGCATGGTAGGATGGTGGTGTAGGCGGGGAGAAACAGATCACCGTGGACTAAGTTGCTGTGTTGTTTCTACATATCATGTTTATTTGATATTGCTGTCGGAGTAAAGATCAAAACGAAGGGACGGACAGTCAACTGAAAGAAAGTGGACTGGACAAACCCTCTCTTACACACGCACCATTAACCCCACCCCCAGGCCGGCGTCGGGGACGTAGAAGATCCACTGACAGATTACGTCATTATTGTCAATGGCGAGGCCGCCATTGACCTGGACGGTCTCCCGTCCAACGTCATGGTGGTCCGTCGCGGCAACACCTGCTATGACGGTGGCACGGCTGGGGAAGTTCTCGCAGGGATGGACATTAAGCCCTATCAATTCTTTTTCTTCATAAACAGCTCCGTCCGCGGGCCTTTCCTTCCTTCCTACTTCCCGCAATCGACGGGCGGAGGCCTGGGAGCAGCTTCTTCGGTGCACTCGTCGGCGCGGCGATGGACGACGGCATTCACGGATTTATTAAACAGTCATGTAAAGTTGGTCGGAACGACGATAAATTGCGAGATTCGCGTGCATGTTCAATCAATGCTGTTGGCCACAGACAGGGTGGGCATGGAGCTGTTGTTGAAGTCCGGAGCGTTGGATTGCGCGGAGAATAGGGAGGATGCAATTATGAAATATGAGTTAGGCGCGAGTGCCGTGATTATGGAAAATGGGTGAGCGGACTAGGAGAGGGGGGAGGGAGGGAGGGAGGGACGGAGGGCCGGGGCGAAAAAATGGATGCCCACGCTGTTATATGCTACTTCTTTGTCGTGGGCAGGGGAAAGAACGATTAAAATATCGGTATTGTAATACGTGTTGCTTACACTCTCACGTCCTCCCCCCACCTTCCCTCCCTCCCTCTTTTGAATAGTTACGGTGTCGACTGCCTCATGCTCCGGTACGCGGGCATTGACTGGCTTGCCTTGGACCCGCCAGAGTGCAATGGAATGCGAAACCCTTATTTGACGTTGTTCAATGATGGGATGAATCAAAATCCTTTGGAAGTGGTATTCGTAAAGGTGAAGCCTCATATATTGGCGTCGGATCACATCCTTCAACGGTTTTCGGATTATATTTTGGGGCGAGACGAGGATTTGAAAAGCAGTGGCTTATATACCCAAGTGATGCAGAATGTGCTGAGCTACCGCAGGGAGAAACTTGCGAGAATGGTAGAGGATTGTCATGCTTCGTTTGATCATGAGAGCTTCATAGCTCAGCATCCTGAACTGGGAAAAGAGACTCCTCAAGCAAGATATGAGACTTTTTTGCGATCCCATTTATTTTCAGGGAAACCGTATCGTTTTTCTCTCCCGCAAACGCGGAAGGGGGATGTGACGCCTTACTATTGTGAGTCGTTTGTGTCTTATGGAGCGCCAGATTTTTTCGGGTAGGCTGAAGGAGGCAGGGAAGGGGGGAGGAATAGAGGGAGGAAAATAGATGCTATTTTTGTGCTTAGAAGGGGTCAGGAGAGAGAAGCAGTTCGGGTTAGGGGAGGTGGAGGATGCGCGATGATTTTGTGTATCTAAAATGTACGAAATAATAGGAGTAGCAGTAACAGTAGCAGTAATGCGAGCAAACTTAAGACTGCAAAATCAGTGAACAATTAATTTGATTAAAAAAGAATGAACCAAAGCCATTGAGTATCGAGTAAGTTCATGTGCGTAATGATGTGGCAAATGACTCCCAAAAAACGCATTTCATGTTCCTACTGCTCTCCTGTCCTCTTTAATTTGATTGATTGACTTTTCATTTCGTCTGTTCTCAGCCATTTATGTACATGCTTTGTTTTTCTTCACGCGTGGCTGTCCTTGTGCTTGTCTATCTTTCGAGAACAAGAAGAACTCATAGATCTCAGGATGTCAAAGAGAACTCAACGACCTCCTCTCAACGCACGCACATCTCCCACCCTCCCTCCTGTCCTTCCCACCCGTCCATATCTCTGAACATGGCTCCCCGAAACCTCTACAAACCTTCCCACCGCTCCTCCTATCATACCCTCCCTCACTGGATGTGGCTCGCTGTGAAGTCCACAAACCGTTTCGCGTACCACTTCGGGTCCACCGCTGAGATCTGTCTGCTATCGTACTTGAAGCTCTTGAAAAATGTCTCCGCCCGCTTCAAGGCATTGTACTGCTGCAATATGTCAATCACCCCCACGAAGTACACTTCACTGCCCTTACTCCCATCCACCAGCCGACTCTGAACTCCATGGTCCCTCCGATGAGTCAGCCTCCGCTCGTTCGTCGTTGACGTCAAAATCGACGCCTCGGTCGGCAATCCCAACGGCGGCTTCTCCCCACTTGTGTAGCTGAATTCATTGTTATTTGGACCGCTGAATCCAGCAGCAAACATGCAAGGAGGAAGAGGGATATCATCCTCATCCGATTCCAACGACGCGTCCGAATCAAAATCCGACTCATCGTAACTTTGATAATTATCCTCCTCCCCCCCATCCCCATCATGCGAAGCATATCCCCCACCACCAACACTTTGGCTGTGCGCACCTTCAGATTCATAGCTATACTCCCGACGAGAGCGAGGGAGGAAAGACTGCACTGGTCCCCCCGAAGGCTTATGTTGGGAATGGGGAAGGAGGGAGGGAGGGAGCGGTGCTGAAGGATGGTGGTGCAGAGGCTCGGAGCCCTCCACGTAGGGATGGGAAGACACGCCAAGCATGGCACCTGGATCATCCAGTACATCTCCTCCTCCTCCTCCTTCGCCACCGCTGCCGTCGCCGCCACTGCCCGTGATGGGGCTGGACATGGAGACGCCTCGTTCCGCGAACTCGTCCCGCCTGTGTGTTCGTGAGAGATAGAGAGATAGAGGGATAGAGAGAGTGTGCGTTTGTGCGTGTGTGTGTGAGAGCGAGATAGAGACTGCGTCTTTGTGTATGACAAAGATTGCGTGTTTGTGAAAGAGAAAGAAGAGAGTGTGGGTGAGACAGAGAACGCAAGAAACGGAAGTTGCGGTTGTGGTAGATGGCTGTCACGATGAAAAAAAACTTTTCCCCCTCTTGCCCCTTCCCTGTATTCCTCCCTCGCAGCCCTTACCTCGCCTCGTCATGAATGCCAATCAACAGGGAATAGTCCATGATATTCAGGCTCGCCAAAAAACTCGCATCCTTTTCCAACTGCTCCATAAACAGCTTCCTTTTCGTGCCCAACTGGAATTTCGCCTGATCGTCCACCAGGTCCAGGTCTTTGTACACTACTCCCTCCTTCCGCACCTTGTCCGGACCCGAAGACCTCCCCACCGTCGAGCCCTTAAGATCGTAAATGCGAAATATCTTTTCCTTGGTATCAAACACGGAATGCATGATGACAAAGTGGACTTTTCGCTTCAAATGCCGCATTTTTACCCGATGCATGCCGTAGAACCGCGTCAACAACGTGTTGGGATTCAGCGACACGTACTGGTAGTAATGCGGGAGAATTTTCCGCAAGAATTTGTTCTCCTCCGATGTCTGGGTCTTGATCATGAACCGACCGTCGTGCGAGTAGAAGAAGAATTGCCCACTCTTGGAATTGGACATGAACTCAAGGTAATTATAATTCCCACTCACAGACAACATATACGAGGCCGAGTCAATCCCAAACAACTGCCGGATGCGATGGAATATCTTGGGTGCATAGTCCTTGAATTTGAAGTCATGAGAGAGATGGTGAGGGGGGGTGCGATGGGGAGGCTTGTTACAACCTTTCGGGGGAAAGAGGTACTTGTCAACTTGCATGAAATCCATCAAGGTCAGATCATCCATCTGCTGAGGCCGCCCCACGGCCACCCGGATGCCAAGCATCATGCCTATCGTTAAGGTATATTGTTCATGCTCGCCCTTGATCACATTCCCCTGGAAGTTCCGCCGCTTCTTCTTCCGCTTGACTGCGGAGGCTGCTGCAGCTGCTTGCTGTGCGGTCACGGCCCGACTGAGCTTTTTCAACCGACCTCCTCCACCGGCTCCTCCTGCTCCTGCTCCTGCTCCTGCTCCTACTCCTCCACCACTACTACCCTTCTGCCCATTCCCTACACCCCTGGCGCTGTTCCCGCGCTTTAAGATCGAGCCCCGCGCGATCCGCCGAATGGATGCATTGGCTGCCAATGCCTCAGCGGCCGGCGTTCCCTCATCTGGTGGTTGAAAAATAATGCTCGTAGACGGGTCAATCGCTCCGCCTTCCGAGTGCCATCGTTGTAATGACGGAGAGTCCTCAGCCCCTCCTTTCATCCACCCATCCCTTCCTCCTCCATTACTACAGCTGCCTTTTAAGCGCCTGGGCTCCGTGATACTGCATGTTCCGCCGCGGTCAGAGGCGTTGCGTGGAAGTGGGGCGGCGGCGAGGGCGATGGAAAGGTCGCGGGGTGTGACGGTGGCGGTAGCGGAGGTATCGAATGAGGAATGGTTAGAATCTTCCTCAGCCTCCGTAGCTGAGCCTGTCAATTGTATGGGCGTCATATACTTATGAGGTTGCCGTTTCATCCGACGAAGCGGGAGGAGGGGAAGACATACTGCGATGGGGGCAAGCATGCTCGGTAAAGATCCCTGGCACATGCCCACAGCAGCTCGCTATCAGTGCCCATCCAGAAGTCATTATCATTGCCATTTCTGATATATCCGTCCAATTAGCCTCGATGTCTACGTCTTGCCTCCCCTCCCTTCCCTCTACCAACTCGCGCAACTTACTTGATGACCCAGAGCTTTCTCCGCATGAAGACTTATTGAGGAGGTGAGGGGAGGAGGCACCTGCCCCGCTCACGACTCGTACCAGCTTATTAATGCTGCTCGGCTCCCCCATTTGCTGCTGGGCTTTGGATAAGGGGCGGCGGGACCGTGGGACGGAGGCGTTGCTCGCGTGAAGCCGGGGTCCCGAGCTCCAGCTTGCGTGTGGGTGTCACGTGTTGCTCTAGAAGGACTCTCCGCCTCGTTGCCACTTTTGTCCTGAGCCCACTCCAGTGCTTGGCTGGTGCCTGTATTATGGTACGGGATTGAGCGGGCGTCTGTTATTAGTGTCTTGGTAAGTAGGTCGCGACGGGCGTGACTGAAGAGGAAGGAGACGTTGGGGGTGTTGCCGTTTGGGGTACGTGACTGTTTCAAGAGCTAACTTGGAAAAGCTCGCGGAGGCCCCAAAAATCCACGATACGGTTGAGTTTTGTGGTGTGATGATCAAGTACCGTGACGGGCGAGTGCAAAAGTCTCACAGATGCAGCGTCGTGTGCATGTGAGGGATTTTTCGATGTGAGGGAGCGACTCCTACTCGGACCCTTTTTCTCGAGACGCCTCAACCGCTGAGTTGAACAGGCAGGCGATGACTCATTCAATGCACACCACCACATAGTAAGTGCAGCTGCCCTACAAAGAGCCCGAGCACAGAAAGGTCCAGATTACAAGCAATATGAGCAGAGCTAGTCAAAGGTAAGCCAGCTCCAGCTCCCAGCTCCTCCCTCCCTAGCCTCCCCACCCCATCTCATCTCATCATCACTCGCCTCTCACACCCCACGCCAATACAAAAGACGGCAGCTTCCCGTGCTTGGGTTGGTAGCTGGGTGCTTCATCTCATTTGCCAGTGCCTTTGCCGTCCCACCCTCGTATTGGGCGCCATTGTCGTCTTCAGTCGCCGCCCCAGCAGAAGTCACGAGCACCACAACAGCTTCGCAGTGCCCCCTCCCTACGCCACAGAGTGCCAGGTCATACAACAATATCCCACCCACCAACGCAGCTTCCGTCTCGACTGATGCCACCACTACAGCAGCAGCATCGTCCGTTCTCGCGCAGGAGGATGCGGAAGTGGCGGCTCTCATCCAAGCAGAGCGGAAGCGACAAATTTCGGGCATTGAATTGATTGCTAGCGAGAATTTTGCCTCCAAAGCTGTTTTGGAAGCCTTGGGCTCCATCATGACCAACAAGTACTCCGAAGGCCGACCAGGTGCCCGCTATTATGGAGGAAACAAGCACGTGGATGCCTTGGAGAGGCTGTGTGAGGCGAGGGCGTTGTCGCTTTTTAATCTGTCTTCTGAGAGCTGGGGCGTGAACGTGCAACCCTACTCGGGTAGCCCAGCCAATTTCGCTGTCTATACTGCGTTGCTCCAACCCCATGACCGCATAATGGGCCTGGATTTGCCATCGGGGGGGCATTTGACACACGGATACTACAACGAAAAGCGGCGGGTCTCGGCGACCTCTATATATTTTGAGAGCTTGCCTTATCGCGTGGACCCCGTCACAGGTCTAATTGATTACGAGGAACTTCAAAAGCTCGCCTTGCTTTTCCGACCCCGCCTTATTGTGGCGGGTGGAAGTGCCTACCCGCGTGATTGGGATTACGCACGTTTGCGAGAGATTGCTGATGCTTGCGGTGCTTACTTGATGACAGATATGGCTCACATAAGTGGCTTGGTCTCCGCGGGGGCGTGCAACAACCCTTTCCCCTACTCCGACGTTGTCACTTCTACCACGCACAAGTCTTTGCGTGGGCCTCGTTCAGGCATGATTTTTTTCAAAAAGGAGCTGGCGGAGGCGATTCATTTTGCTGTCTTTCCCTCTTTGCAAGGGGGACCGCACAACCACCAGATTGCCGCCTTGGCCGTGGCGCTGAAGGAGGCGTCCACTCCCTCTTTTCGGCAAGAGTACATTTGGCAGGTGAAACGCAATGCAGAAGCGCTTGCGATGGGGCTTCAGAGTTTGGGACATGTCATCGTGACGAATGGCACGGAGAATCATCTCTTATTGTGGGATGTGCGTCCACATGGTATAACGGGCTCCAAAGTGGAGAAGCTATTAGAGGCTATTGCCATTTCGGTGAATAAAAATACAATCCATGGGGATAAAAGTGCTAGTGCTCCAGGTGGGGTTAGGGTAGGGACCCCAGCCATGACTACACGGGGGTTGACAGAAGGCGATTTCGTCAAGGTGGCGGCCTTCCTGGATGAAGGCTTACGGTTGGCTTTGAAGATACAGGCGGGAAGTAGCAGTAAGAAATTGGTGGATTTTGAAAAGACAATGGTTGCGCATGCGGGCGAAGTGGTGGCGTTAAGAGAGAGGGTGGAGGCGTTTGCGACACAATATCCGTTTCCATCGTGAGGAGGGGAGGGGGGCCAGGGAAGGAAAAAAGGGGAAAATGACAAAGCTTTTGAGAGGCAGTAACGAGAGATGCACGCCCACACCCAGCAGAACAAGAAGAGATGTAACGAAATGTATATAAATGTAAAGAAGCCGCTGTTTTCATCCTTAAACTCGATGCAAATTACAGCTGTTGTCTTCTTCCGTATCTACCCTCTTTCCTCGTCTTACCCCTTGGGCTTCCTGTCACAATCGATCACCACCCGCAACACCGGCTTCTCCGACGGCAACGCATCAGCAGCATACAAAGAATGCTGCAAATACGCCCTGTAGGCCGGCAAGAATCTCGACACAAAATCCCCCACCTCCTCATCAGTCATGCTCCCCTCCTTCCCCTTTTTCTCTCTCATTTTCCGTTCCGCCTCCAACCGCCACTTGTATATTACCTCTAAGTCCTCCACCTGCACTATCACCCAAGCATCGACCAGCTCGTGCCATTCCTGATAGCTGCCCAAGTAATTATTCACGTCCTTCAATCCCTCCTCACTCCTTCCCCCTTCCTCCCCATCAGAGGGCCACGGCCTAAATCCAAGCATCCACCCTTCCAGCAAAATAACGTCCACAGGGCCCTCCACCACTGGCCATCTCTCCCGTGGTGCTCGATCCCCCCATCCTCCACACAAAGACTTATCATAAAAAGGAACTGTTATATTCTCTCCTTCCCTAGCGGAAATGCATTTCAAGATGGTTTCTCGGCCTAGGGCGACATCATGCGTCCCAGCATTCCCCCGGTATTGTAAGAGAGGATTACCTTTGTGCTTTGCCGCTACGGCTCGTTGCTCTTTGTTGGTTAAATAAAAATCATCAATGGAAAGAACGACGCACCTCAGCCCGTCTAGCTTGAAGAGAGCTCGGCAGAAATTGACTAGGGTCGTCTTGCCAGCACCTTGGGGAGCATTGATACCCACGACCAGAGGACATCGCTGCTGCTGGTGTTGTGGTTGCAATCCTTGTTGTCGTTGTTGTCGCTGCTGCTGCTGCTGCTGTTGCTGCTGCTGGAGTGGTGATGGCGGCTCAAACGGCCTATTTCGGCATCGACTCCGCAGCACGAGGCCGCGTAGCCAAAAGTAAAGCTAGGGACCAAAGGAGGAGAGAGAGATGAAAAATGGGTTGGAGAAGTGAGATGGAATCAAAAGAAACCCTTTCCTTTCCAACAACAATACACACACTGACACGCGTTTGTTTGTTTGTTTGTTTGTTTGTCACACAACAATACACACACTGACACACTGACACACACACACTCATATGTATACATACCGGCAAATATAAATGAAAAATCCGGATGCCCACGTCAGACTGCATTGGCGTGGATGGTGGAACGGAGAGCTGGCTTTTCATGAAGATGCCCTTATCCACCCATTCTTGGCTGGAGGGAGGAAGAGGGCTCGGGTCTGTTGCTGTCGTTGCTGGCAAGCACTTGGGATAGATGGGGCTTTGGCCTGTAGAACCAGAGGGCCAAATTGTAAGAGGAAGGAGGAATGGAAGAAGGAACTCAGTAAAAAAGATGAAGAAGCGAAGGAGTCATGATTAATTGAGCGATTGGCCATCACTGACACCATTCGTACACACGAATCCACATAGGGAGAGGGAGGTAGGAGGTAGGTACTTACGTGCATAAGACAGCACTCGATCTCTCTCTCGCCAACCCCCGCCATTGCTACTACCCCGACTGCTAATGCTGTTAGATCCTGCCCGCATGAGACGGAGTCTCCTCAGACCGGCCACCCTCCAGGCAATCACAAAGCCGGTAAATGCCACCTTTCCTTAGTCCCTTGTCCTGGTGTATGCCTTCTGCTGCTTCTGCTGCTCCTGAACTCTGTGTGCGGTGGGATGTGGGCGGAGGATAGGAATACAATTTTCACAGAAGTGTAACTTTGTAGAATGGTGCTGCTCTTGTGCATGTGCAGCCTTCTATACTTGCTTGCGACTCCCACAAGCACGGGGGAGTGTTTTTGCAGCTCCTGCTCCTGATCTCGTTTACAACCAAAATCGTCAGGAATGTGCCACTGGGAATGACACCAACTATTGAATACACGGCATCCGCAAGCGCCGCATTGGGCAGTGTGGCCTGGTAGAGATAGCGTGGGATGAGGACTGAGAGATTGCAGTGAGAGAGGGGGAGGAGGGGGGAAGCGAGCTTTGTGGCTCTCCGGCCACGACGCTAACCAACGCCCCGGCTATTCTGGCCACCCTCAAACTACCGTGCAGGGCAACGTTGCCACTTTTTCCTTGACGAAGCGTGACTTGGGGATTATTTATCTGTTGGATGTGGGTTTGAGGCGATATGTAGACGTTGCCGCCTGACTTGAAGCAAGTCGCCATCGCTCATCATCATCTAAAGTGTTGTACACTCGAACACCATCAACAGGGCTTAGCGATGCCAAACACCCCGTCCACGACTACGACCACAAGCCGGGTACTGGTGGCGACCCGTATCCATGGCCAGGAAACGACGGCGGCCACCCCGTTCGACGGCGCTAAGTTGCGGGCCTTCCTGCGCAGTGCCGTGGGGTACGCTGATGCAGTGGCAGTGGCAGTAGAGGTGGCGGACGTCTTTCACCCCAGTTTGCTCGTGGCTGTGCAAGATGTGGCGAAGGAGTTCGGAGGTTGTTCCATCGACGTGCTCCCCGTCACACCTTGGGGCCGATTTGTGCCTGCTTTGAACGCTGCCCTGGCTTTCGCCTCGCAGCGGGACTTTTCACACATTCTCTTCCTCTCCCTCGAAATGGACCTGACTCCGGCAGCTTTTCGAGCACTTTTGGTCAATTTCGACCCCGCAGAGGACTTGGTAGTGGGTGCAGGTATGTGGTTGGGAAGGACAGCACGCAAAAGCCTGTCTGGTTTCATATCAATTCATCTCCTTCCCCATCCCCTCCATTCTTAACAACAGCCTTGGAAGGCCACCATTTTCAACCGGGCCGGCGGCCTTTAACCGGCGTTACTACACCATGGAATACATGTGCGCTCTGGTCCGTCTCCAAACTGAGCCTTTCGGGCTTCCTGGCGGTCTCGGAAGGGCTTATGCACGACAAGACTGTGGGAGGTGTGGAGGAGGTTGCTGTCATTGCCTTAGCCCAGCAATGTTTGCGACCGCGGCCTTGGACATCATCGAAGCTGGGTTCACTCTTTCGATGGAGTACGAAAGTTACTAGTGCAGGCGCTGCGGATGCGGGAGATAAGGGCGGAGGGCGGGGCATGCGGGCGAAGCTACTTCATTTGGAGGGTCACTTGGCATGGAAGGTGGATTGGACCGATCCCGTGCGGCAAGAGTGGCACCGGAAGAAGATGCAAAGTAAAGTAGCTCGTGCTGCATTGCAGCTACAGGCATTGGGCTTGGCGAATTCTACGCGGGAGGTTTCGGCTGCCACGGCAGTGGTGTGGCATATCCAGGTGCCTCCGCCTGAGCTCAGTGCCAGTCCAACGACTTGAACAGCCGGGGGAAATGAGCGGTAATGGAAGAAATATGCAAATATGAAAGTGAAATCAAGATAAATGAATTTAAAAAATGAGACTGTCAGGATTATCATTTGGTTTACTTGCTGGGGTTCATTGAGTCTATTACAATATTTCTGTAGGCAGAGCGTGTCCTTTTGTCCTTTTGTGACAATGCTCGCCCTCACACAAATGTGAGCGCCTGTGTCTAGCTTAGCTAGCTTTATCTATTGGTAAACGCCATACTTCTCACTACGTGTGTTTGCGATATGTTGTTTCCTGACCGAAACTTTGATTTTCGTCCTTTCTCTTCATCTCCAGAACTATTTTCGTCCAATCTGGCCGAACGCCCAATTTCTCCTTCCTCCTCTTTCTCCATCTTTCTCTCATTCACTTTCTTTCGTCAAAATTTATCCAAGAACTGAATTACCGTGTTGGAGTACCCCATTGCCGCCAGGTGGTAAGGTTCTTGCGAGTCCGGGGGTATGGGCAAGAGGATGGGACTGTCTGAGTGATTCTCGACCGTCAGAATTAGATGCCCCGCCTGGACGTCAATCACCGCCTCAACATTCCTTTTTTGAATCTCTTTCCGAAGGGCCATACGACCCCCTGCCAGGCCCGTCGTTGCCACAGCCAATGATTGCTCGGTCATCATGACGTCGTGCCTGTCAATCTTGCTGGCAGGAATGGCCCCCACGGCCCAGCTGCTGTTCCCGCTGCTCCGAAAGACCCATCGCAAAATTCCCTCTGACGAGTTCAACGTGCTGACCAGAAGCTTGGGCCCAAACGGGAAGGTGGCCCATTTGCCGTCCTCGGAGAAGGTTATCCCCGCGGCCTGGCCTCGCGCCAAGTCATACTCACTGTTGGCCAGTGCTGGAAGTGACGCGGTGTCGGCCGGGTAGAAGCGCCGAAAGAAGAATGTGACAGTCCGCAAGAAACTCCGGTCCTCCGCGTGGGCCAGGGCCATGGCTACCAACTCAGGCAGCAACTCAGTCATGTGCAGCTGAGCTTGAATCTGCTCCACGCTAATACGCGTCCGTGCAAGCACGCGGAAGCGCCCCGTCTTCGTGGAGACCTCGTCTGCCCCAAAATTTGCCGAGAAAAGAACTTGCACCACGTCTTCTCCTTCCTGAAGTTCCACGTCACTGACCAACGACAACCACCCAGTCTGCCGATGGTTAACCTGCTCAATTACGCGAACGATTCGCAAGCTGCTCGCGGGCAAGGGAAGAGACGCTCCGGAAGACAAACGACCCACCGAAATTTCTAGCACCTTTGGCGTATTATTCTGATAATCCCTCTGCTCAAGCTGTAGTGCCCGCCAATGCTGGAGAAGTGCCTTGGCCTCGCCGAGCATTAAAGCTGGTGGCGCGCCTTGTGCAACTGACGTTGCCGGCCCAAATCCGACCCGTTTTTCCTTGGGCAAGTGAAACTGGATCCAATGCGGAAGGCGTATGCCTGTCGGCTCCCACCCTGGTTTAGTCCTTCCGAGATCCATCTCGGAAGACACTGACATCGGGAAAGCCACCTCTACTCCTCCTTGATCTGGTACTGCTCCGTTCAGCCCTTCGTCCTTTTCCTCGTTGGCGCCGGCAACAGATGTTGTCGGTAAGGCCTCTGCCCGGACCACCTCTTCCAAAAAGGGGCTTGAGCTCAATTCCGATCCGTCGTTATCCACCCTCCCTCCCGCAACATCCTGCATCGTCGCCATCCGAGAAAGATACATCGATGCCCCATTCATCCCTTGCATCGATGTTCTGTCCGTTAGCCATTCATCTGCCCCCTCTTCTTCTGGCTCCTGTTCACTCCCCTCCTCTGCCGTCCTGGCTCCCGCCTCCTCGTCTCCATCCATGCCATCGTTCTCCTCATCCATCCCGAAGTCCAGCTCTTCTACGGCCTCGGACGACGAATGCCACCGCCGCATGCGCTGTCGACCCAAGCTCGCCGACACTCCACGCTGCAGGCGGGTAGGAGATGACAATGTAGGGGCAGAAAAAGGATACGACGAGATGTGGTGCGGTGCGTGACGGCTGCTTGGAGGAGCGACAAAGAGGGACTTGGTGCAGAGGCTACCGGAAGACTGTATAATTTGTTCGGGGAGCAATACATGGGTGCTGTCGACAAGCAGCTGGAGGAGGTGCAGTGCAGCTTCGACCACAGGCTGTTCAGTGACGTATGCCTGAAGCCATTGCACCACACGGACAACAAGTGCATTCGTGTCCACGTGAGCATCTGTCTCAAACGAATGGCATGCCATCCCGATAATCTTCAGCTTAGCTGCAATCTGGGCTACTGCTCCATCATCATACCTTTCACCAAGCTCAGCACCCACTTCGCTGGCTGGCACGGTCGGAAGAGATCGCGGTGATGGATACAGCAAAATCTCAAGGTCTTTCTGCTCCAAAGACCTCGTTTCCTGCACCACCGACGCCAAGAGCGTAAGGGCAAGTGATGCAGTCGTCTGCTCCGCCATGACACGCTTATACGTCACGCACAACGCATGAGCCAAACCGAAGCCTAAAGATGTCCAGAATGTGCATTCTTTGCTGCTACTGCTGGTGCTGGTGCAGGCGCCGCTTCGGCTGCTACTAATCCCGCTCTCGCTATTTCCACGCCAGTTACCCCGACGGCCGTCTGCGGTGGTGGCAGCGACCACAGGCTCCGTGATGCTTTCCTCCTCCGGCAGCCGGCTTACATACGTCTGCAAAATAGCCTTAGTCACGGCCAAATCCGTATTGGTGTCGAGAAGAACAGGCATCAGGTCACGCATAAGCGGCAAGGTAATGATGTCCTCCTTCCGCCCCGGCGCTGCCTCCAAGAGTGTTTGCAGGAAAGTGCAAAGCGCGAGCACATGGCCTGCTTCTGCGCCTGTCCACTCGTAGTCACCCTGGAACAACACACCCAACGTGCCAGCCCGCAAGAAGAGGTTCACGCTCCGCTTCCGCATACTGATGTCTTTTCGAGCAGTCAAGGCGCGGCGCAGGATGGAGGGTGCGGACAACAGAACTTGTCGCGGGGCTTGGAGCAACGTCTCATTCGCCGCCTCAAACTCATCCAGCAGGGCGCGGGCCAAAAGCGTCACTTTCGCTCCTCTTTCCTTAGCCAGGCGCAATTTTTCCGGGTCTATCTCACCACCATCAGTCATGGCCGTTGCCCTCATCCAGGCCAGCAAGAGAAGGAGAAGCTCTTCAATCATCGTCTTAGGGAATGCAAATGTGGCGTACGTTTCCAACAAGGTCACAAATTCATCCTGAAGCTGCTCCAGTTGCTCTTCTTCATTCTTGGATGTGTGCAGCACTACAGGATCAGTCTCGAACAAGCTTTGCAGGAATCGCATGGCCAGGATATGGGCGGCTGCGTGTGGATTTTCTCTTGTCGGCAGCAATACACGCTGCAAGCATGCACACATTATGGCATAAAGTGCACTGTGGTCATTTTCAAAATTACATTCTACCATTCGGTGAACCGAAGCACCTTGCCTGTGGTGGTACATCAGACTGTTCATCACAGACAAGGATAGGACCACCGCGCGTGTCGAGGAGGTGGGGGCCGCCATCAGTTGCAGCAAGTATGGCAATGCACCTTCAATGGCAGATAAGATAGCGTTTGATCCGTGCCGGGCCGCCACAGCCAGGAAAAACAAGTGCCCCATCACCTGCTCCCCATCCGGATGCTGCAATTGATAGATGGCCGCGTTGACGAGGGGCTGGGCCGAGGGGTGCTCGACAATCTTGGCCATACGCGCCGGGTTCCGAAGTCCAAGACGGGAAACACATATCCACAGGAGGTGTCGCTGATGCACATGTTCCTCGTCATCCCATTGATTCCCCGCCTTCGGCCACAGTTTGTGAAGCAAAGCCAGAAGACTATCCATGCCCGCGTTCGCCAATGCCTCCCCAGCGTACGTCACCACATTAACACTGCTCTCGCACACTTCCACGTTCTCTCCCTCCTCTCCTAATTCCCGCCCATCCACATAATCGCTTCCACATGCAGGCAGGGAGGGAAACAAGCTAGAGAGTGAAGTTCCCAATGGATCGTTATATCGAGAAATGTCTTGATGCTCAGGCATGTACTGGTAGCTATTGCTCGTATGACTCGTATCCCACATCACGCGGTACCATCCATCCCCCCCACCATTCCCCAAAACCGTACCAAGGTTGCCAGCAAATGCGTCTTGGATACCCCATTCCCAGTGCGGGCCGCGAACGACGCGGGTGCCACGCTCCAAGGGCAGCCGGAATGTGGTGGAGGTCCCAGAGCCCTCTGCATCTCGACGCGCTCGCAAAAGCCGCAAATCCAACGGCGCCCAGCCCGAGCTCGGGCAAGTGACGGCGCCAAGACAACCCTGAAACTGCAACCATAACCTTTTGCTTTGGACGCCAAGCACTCGGGCATGCCCCCATTGAGGCGCCGCTGCTGCATATACCAGGTCATTGTGGTGAAAACCGAACTGTTCAGTGGCCTGCACGTCCACAGCAAATGTGCCCAGTGTCCCATCAGCGTTTGGATGACGGAGAAAGGACATCGATGGCTGAGACACCGAAATCGATGGTTTATCATCCACGTTCTCGCGCTTCTGCCGACGGTAGGCTTGCGCCCTGGTTTCCAAGAACGCCTTCATTTCCTCCACCTGATTTGGCCTAGCCAATACCATTAGCGCCCCCAACATTGTTACGGGTTCAGAAAGGACACCACGCCAAGGGCCAGGCCACGCAGGAGCAAATATAACACGATCCGCAATGAAAGGTATGGAATATGGCGCAGCAAGAAGCACACGAAGCATGTCCAGATCCCCGTCTTTCAGGGCCCAAAATGCGGCATCCTGCCACGAAGTGCTTGCTTCTCCGCTTTGAGAGACGTGGCCTCGCCAGCCTTCCTGCAGCTTAGTTGCCTTGTGACGTTGCAGCAATATGTCAGCGCCCCCTCCTGATGAGGTAGTGAACGGGCCGGTGCTCACGTTCGGTGATAAGACTGTACCGGGAGCAGTTGCGACCGCGCCTGTCATCATAGCAGCGGTAGAAGCCGGCTCATCCAATGTGTGGGGCCGGATCAGAAAGGGATTGGCAGCCGTCACAGGGGCATCCATCTGTAAAAGCTCGCTAAAAAGTGATTCTTGGTTCCAATCTTTCCCTGCTACAAGCTCCACAATAAGCTGTAAATGATTTCTCCTGAAAGCTTGAGCTTCAAGCGGAATATTGATGTAGCGTACAGTCAGGTGCTCAAGAAGAGTCCGGAACAGTCCCAGTGACAAAACCTCTGATCGAATCGCTTCCAATGGTGCAGCAGGTCCTTGCAAGAGAAGCAATAGTAAATCCAAAGACCGGTTGTCGTCGCTGTTGCCTTTCATCGGGTCAGCTCCGCTACCAACATCACGGGGCCTGCTACTGCCTCCCTCCATCGTCGTTAGTAGCAAGGGCACGATTCCCAATTCTCGCGCATATGCTTGAAAGACGGGAGAGCAAGGTGGTGGGCCCAATAAGGAAGTTAATAGGTCGAGCCCGCCGGGCGTCAAGCAACCATCTTGGCTGCTCGCAACAACCAGACCTAGGGCACCAGCAGGCACCAAAAATCCACCGCTGCCGATATTGCTGCTACCCTTGCTGGTGCTACCGAGATTTTCACTGATATCACCACGTCTAAGACCAGCATTGTTGCCAACAACAAGAGCTTTCCCCTCCAGGCCTTGTGGTAGCGAGGCCAGTAACTGCAGGGCCTTCTCCCGTACATTGCTTTCCCAGTTCATCCCCCGCGAGACGGACCGACAAATATTCCAAGCAATATCCGACAATACATCTGCTTTCAAGCCACCCGCACACACCCGTCCCTTGAGCTCCTCCAGCAGCGAAATGGGCTTATAAGGCCCCGTGGCCTCCTCGAGGTACTGAAAGGTGGCTGGCAGGGACAAGCGGGTAGGAGACTGCAGAGGGAGCGTGCGGGAGTCACATCGTGCTTGGCCCAATTCTTCGAGAGCAGCCTGGGCCTTGAGCGTCCATGCCTTCCGGTCAGGTATCCCCTCGCTGCCTAGGGCATGCACAGGCGAGGAGACACGATACTCAACGCTGACGCTGTCATTGGCCGAGAGCAGTCCGACGAAAGGATGTAAGGCCTGTCCACCCGGAAGACGCCGATCAAGCTGCTCGACAACGTGGATGACGCGTGCCCCACGCACCACCTCCAAGACATTCTCTTTACCCTCCAACCGCACACGAATCGTCACTGGTTCATCTGCCTTGACAAAGTCCTGTGCATCGTACGGGACAGGTCGGAGGCCTTCTAGAAGCCCTCCCGATGAGACCCTCCCGCTGCTCCATAAGGTCACTATCAAAGATGTTCGAATCCCCTCAGGTGGGCCCGGCCCGAGGCGCAACACCGGCTCCACAGCATCTGATGCCACCATTCCAAAGCAAATAGAGAGAATGGAGCTGGCTTTGAAGACGTAGGTATGAATGCCGGAGGTTACCCCTGGCCCAACCCCGTAGCAGTAAGCACTAAACAAAGGGTCTTCATGTACGGCTGTTTTATCGCTAATGGTGGTGACGGCGGTGCATCGCCGCCGTATGATTTGCCCCTCTTGATACAGTGGACTCGCACAAGCGCTACTGCTTCTACTTCTGCGGCCTGCAATGTCAACCAAAGCACGCAATGGTGCAGGAAACGCAAAGGCTAACGCCGCGTCTACTGCTATGGCCAGCGTTTTCGCAACTTGCGAACCCGTAATAGACATACGAATGATGGGATGTGTAGATCGGTCTGGTTGGGGCTCGCCCAAATAAAAGTATGCTGCAGGATAGATAGTGCGACCCTTTAGATCCGATGCCACAAGCACGGGCGGTCCGTCATTGACTTGAAAGGACATGGTACCCGCTTCCATGTCGATGAAGATACGAACGACCCCGCCAGGATGCACCTTTAAGGCCTCCGAGGCATGCAGCACGCGGGAGTCTCTATATATCTCCCCACTAAAACAACGCAGCGTGATAAATGGGCTGCCAGTCGAACGATACTCTGCCGTGATAGACGGATCTTCCACCAGACTGATGCCCAAACAGCTGCATTCATCGCCTTTGTCCTCCTGCAAGATTTCGTAGGTCACAATTGATGTCCCTGCCCCGATAGCTGAACCCACCACCCAACCCTTTCCATTTGCCATGACCTTGACGCCGTTCTCCTGGATATCGATCCGATGCGAAGACGCCTTCTCAAACACCATGGGAATCTCTGGCGAATCAGCATGTTGCGCTTTCTCTTCCAACCTTTCCAGGTACCGTGTCACATCCGTCAGGAATTTTGGGGCCTTGAGTTGGTGACAAACCTCCTCTCGGATGATGTTTGCTTCTAGACCAGGAGAAAATCCCAAGCGCAGCAACAAAGGAACCAACGCTAGGAGCAGCTCTGTATTCTCGGAAAAGACCACAAGAGCCTCTAGCCCCCGCTGTACTGTCCCTGCTTGGATCAAAACTGAGGCAAGATCCTCCTCCGTGTCGATCCCGTGCTTCTGCAAGAACAACGCGGTGGAAAAGAGAGAGGCCACCTCACGCACAACCTCAGGGGCAGGCACAACAGTGGCACTACACGCCTGGTTCAACAGTAATTCCCCTTTTGCTCCTACTCCTGTTTCTATCGCAGCCGTCGCTGCAGATCCTTCTGTGGTAGCCTCCCCTGCTCTACCCCAGGCAAACCACAAATTCAAAACCTGCCGAGCATCCCCATCCCCAAGGACATAGTGTTGAGTCCCTTTAATGCGTGCCAGCAACATCAGATCATTCACGAGCCGCAACGCCGCTACTACCATCTCCTTGCTGGCTTCTTGTTGGTGAGCAAGGGCAAACGCCAAGATCTGGTGCGCGAGAAGGCAGGGATCCAACCGCATGGCAGCGCTTTCCTGATTCGCCTTGATGGCAAGTGCCACAAGGTTGAAAGCCTCTGCCGCCAACGCTGCGAGCTCGGGACCCTTGATCTTGGGTTTCTCCAATAGCAACGACAAGGCTGTGGCCCAGACGGCACCCTCGCTAAGGATTCTGGCCCCGTGCGTCGAGCCGCTGCCAAGGGCATGCAAGACTTGGAGCCCAGCCACAGCGGTGCGACGTAGAAATTTGGGCGACGCCCGCAACGCAGGCATGCGCAAAAGCGCCAGCACTTCCCGGCCGAGACCTCGGCGGGATAAGGGGGCGAGGTTTCTCTTCTCACGTGTCCAGATTAAGAGGGTGCGCAAGGCGAGTTCGACAACGTCTTCGTTGGACTTGTACCGCTCGATGATGAAGAAAATCTCCTCGGCGGCGAGTTCGATGTTTTCCGGGTTCAAGCAGGCAATGTCGTGTTTGACCAGCTGAAGGATTCGGTCGGAGAAAAGGCGAGTGATAGTGTCACGCATCAAAATGTTGACTTTGAGTTCATCTGCGTCCGCCACGGAAATAGGTTTGCGACAGATGGGACAGGCGCGGTTGCCCGAGGAAAGGACGCCTTCCAATGCCCGTTTGCTGAATGTATGTCCACAGACCAATGTCACAGGCTCGTAAAGTAAATCATCAGTCAGCGGGCACTTGTACGAAGTAAATAAGGAATCTTCTCGGTCCACAGAATCTCGACGATGGCGGGCTTGTCGTTGATGCACAACTTTCAGCAGGGCCTCAACTTCCTTCTGCAAGCCATGTGCCACAGCTATCTTCATCTTCTTCTTGACAAGCAATGACAAGCGGCCTTGGCGCTGTAGGCTGCTGACTTGCACCAAAAGCAAAGCATTTTTCATCCAGGCTTTCCGACGAGCGGCTTCGTCTCCTGTTGTCCGGCTTGTGGACTGCAAGAGCTGCCAGGTCGAGTCAATGCTCAGCCTCCGGAGTATGGAGGAGGTAACCGCTACCTCACCGCCTTCTGATACAGATTTCCCACGCCGCCGATTCTGTTGCTGGTGTGAGCTTCCGCTTCCGTTCAGCTGCTCGTGTAGCTGGTTGTGCTGTTCGTCGTCATCCTTGTTCTCTTCTTGGTCATCCTCCCCTCCGCCGTCGCTGTTGGAGTGGTGGTGGGTGGACGTTTCCTCCTTCAGCAGGAGCTTGATGCCTTCCACCAGATCCCCATCTGCCTTGGCTTGAGCCCAGTTTACCTCGTTCTCGGTCCATCCCAGTTTAGTCAATGCCGGCCGAAGCTCTTCCCCGCCCCGGGCTGCGTCTGCCACTGAAATGCATGCATTTTCGCCGGAGGTCGGGAGGTTGTTTCGCACAGTACGTGCCTTGATGAGGAGCTTCCAAGCAGCCGTATCCCTATTTTTCATGGCCATACGGATGGCCTTTTCCAGATCTGCGTTTCCGTCATAAGGCAGAGGTCCTGCTGGCGGGATTAGTTCCCGCGGCGTCCCTACGGGGGTGATTGTGGGGGAAAAGGGGCTCGCAGCTCCAACCTCCCCAGGTGTCAAAGATGACCCATGCATTCCCTCCGAGCTCGGCATGTTTTCCGGGGAAATTTGGATGGTTAGATGCGTGAGTCCCGCTGTAAGCGACGGTAGTGTGGTTGACCGGACAGACGGTTGAGGGCTGGATGTAGGAGGCAGAGGAGAAGGAGACACAGGTACGTTATCATCTGGCTCCGTGACCTCCCGGTCATCTGACTCCATGACCTCCCCGGCGAGCTGCTTATGGTCTCACAATAGCTTGACCAAGGGGGGTTCGAGTAGACTGCTTGTGCATGAAGCGGGTTGAGGTTTGTGGGTGAGGCTAGTTGTTTTTGACGGCGTCAAGAAGGATTTTTGAACATCATACTACAATTAGACAAGGTTTCCCTTGCACATGGTCTCCACCAGATGCCACGACCCAGTAAACACAACCACAAGAAAGGTTTCGGTGTGGCGAGGCAGATATGCGCATCTTACATGTGATTTGATGCATCGTGTCGGACTTAATCAGCGAGCGTCGTTTTTCCCCTACAGGGGGTGGTTTGTCGTTAACAGCCGCGGAGCGTAAGTTTCCGCGATGTAATTTGGTGTGGTTCTCAGGTTACTCTCTCGTATGGTGGCTGTCCTTTGCCCCAAGTGGTGAGCACTACTTGCGTCGGACTCGAGAGTGAGGATTTTCTCAAACGCAATTTTGCTTATCCACATGACGCAAAAGATAATTCACTCTATTGGTTCTTTGTTAAATTTATGAACACTTCAGTCGCTGTACAATCTTTTTTATTCCCAGCGACAATCTTTGTCGTGCCACTTCCTCCAGCCACTTTTATATCGGTACGGCCGTCGCTCAACAAAGCCGTAATCGTTAAAATGGTTGAGGGCATGTGCCTCCTGCACAGCGCCAACCAAGTCCGGGTTCTGTTTAAAGTAAAATTCGGCATCAAAATAGGCCTCGCAACGTAGCACACGCTCATTGAGCACAGATCGCTCTTGGGCAAGCGCCATTTGTACACGGGGCGAGTTAAATCCGTTGGTGGTCAGATCATCCCGGCCCATCGCGTAATCAGTATATCGGCGCAGAAATGCTTGAGTGGCAGCCACGCGCGGATATTCCTTGGCCTTGATGAATACCACCTCAAAGGGGTCCAGTCCTAGGCCATCGTTCATCTGTTCCCCCTGTGGATTCATATTCGCATTGCATTGCAAGTCGCGTTTTTGCCGCCAGTCCACTCCGCGGTAGCGTGTCAGGAGGCTGTCGATCTTGTACCTTGTGAATTACGTGCGTTTGAGAGCAAGTTAAGGGATAATTGGACATGCCAATGTACAGCCAGATTGATCACGGTGTACATGAACAATATGGTAATGATCACAACATGTGCCCGTCGTGATTCGACAAGCAGAAACAGGGGAGTCTACGAGGGATCAATTGAAGCACACAAGACCCAAAACCCAAATTCATCACAACCAGCAATGTATGATCCTTTTATTTCTATGGACCAAAGGGATGGCAATCATGACAGGCACAAGATCTATCCTTCCCCCCTCCATCACCCAAGTGAACTTACCCCGCGTCCAGAATAGTAGTCGTCGCCCCAAGCTCATATATGCGAATGGCCTCGTTTAGACTAGTAGGACAATCTAACACCCCCCCGTTCAACAACAGCCCCAGCCCAAGTTGATCAGTGGCCAAGACCATCGACTGTACGTGCACCTGGCCCATACAACTGATAGTGGTTCCCGCAAGCTTCACCTCGTCATCGAGCAAGCTCGTCAGAACGGACGTCCAGGCCAGGGCACCGCTGCCTAGCTCCGCAGATTTAGCCTTAAATATTGCTTGGAAGTAGCGTGGAAGAAATGGCCCACGGACGGAGCTGTTCATTAAGAAGTAGTACCGGTAGCTCTCGGCTAGACGTGATCGTGCTCGCAAGACTTCCCCCATGCTGCCTCCGTCGTAGCAGGTATTGGGCCGCCGAAGGAGTTGCACACGGCCTTCACGTTGTGCTGCTGTTGTCGCCAGAATGACCTCTAGGGGAAGGCTACTTTCTCCGTTGATAATCAGCAGGTAGTCGACATCGTCGTGGTCGTTGTCTTGCATCGCTACTTTTATGAAGAAGCGGAGGTTGTCCTTGTACCACTCGTTGGACTCATGGTACACGTACATCACCAGAGTGCGGTTCGAGACAATAGTGGTGGTAGTAGCAGTTGCTCTCGGCATCGGGCTTACTGCTTCTACCGGGGACAAATGGTCGGTGATGGTGGCGATACTGCGAAGCAAGGTGTTCTTCTCTTCTTCTCTTCTTCTTGCGCCGGTGGACAAAGGCGGCTCTGAGAATGATAAGCTGTCGTATTGAGGTGACGAGGAAGCGGAGAAAGGAAGCAACGGTGATGATAAGGATGACACCGACGACGAGGACGACGAAAGCAGGTACACTGTGGGTGCAACCAACACGACGGACACCAGGAGCGCAGCAAAGAGATTTCTTGACGTGCCGCGGCCAAACTGCCCGGCACCGCCGCCTGATCGGTGGGCCGTTAACGATACGTGTGATAGTACCATGCTGCTACCCTGTCTATCTTTCATTTTGTTGGGACTGGATCGTGTGAGAAATGGTGTAAGAGGGGGCAAGCGAAAGGAGGAAAACAGTTCGCGCAAGCCGGATTCCATCGGTGATGATTGCAATACCTTGGGAATGGCGCAAAGCAAAGACAGCGCTCAGTTTGCACGCCTGCTCCAGGTTCGACAGAAATGCTCATTACGTGCGATGGAGTAAATGGCAGTTCACATGGGTAAACACAAACTTGTGGCCGTTAATTTAAAATATTGGATCGATGGATCAGATCAATAGCGCAATAGGTCCCTCGTCACGAAACCCGCGTGTTGGACGCTTCTTACTTAATCTAATCTGGGCGTTTCCTGCTTCCCTACAGGATTTGTCATCACTCTTTTCTGTCTGTTGTGATATGTAATCGGTGAAGCCGCCGCTACAAGTGCGAATCGAAACAAAGATGCGTGGTTGGCCCTTCCGTATGAACAGCCGCCCACTATAGCTCGCTAGTCGGGTATGCTTTCGTTTTTCGTGGTGGATGTGTTCACGGGGCGTTTGCATGTACACACACGCACGCATTCAAATCCTCTAGGGTACATTATTTCCTTCGTAGAAAAATGTTTCTCGCCGTAGGCAAGCATGTGGACTTTCAAAATAAAAATTTGCCTGTAGGCCAGTTCAACCTCCTATCCTTCAAAGCCTCTCACTCTCACACGACACACACTTACATTTTCTCTGTATTTCGGTGCCAATCTTACTCTAGCCGCTTATGCTTATCGCACGAGATGCGCTTCTTCTTAGCTCTTGAATGCCTCATGAAATTTCCTGTTGATTTTGAAATGCCACATTTTCTATATTTTTTGCCACCGCTGTTCTCATGATTTCTCTCTTTCTACGCGGCTACGGGAGGACTCTTACTTAGCCTGGCCAGTGTATTACCTGGACATTGATAAATAAGAGGTTCCGCTTACTACCTTGCCTGCCGCTTTCTTAGCTCAGTAGGTAGAGCGTACGGCTGTTATCGCGCTGCACTGTCTACCGTAAGGTCAGAGGTTCGATCCCTCTAGAAAGCGTAACACATTTCTTTTTGTCGTCCCCACTTTTTCGCCCTACCACACAATCGAGGGTTCACTTGCTACACGTACCTCTTCATGTTCCTATACAACTTTATTTTCTATATAACCAGGGAGCATGAGATAAGGGACACATTCTCTCACGATCAAGAAACGAATTCATGATTAAACTTCACTTTTCAAACGTCTAGGTTTTTTTGTTCTTTGGGGGGACGCTCATATCACACAAACACATCCTGGGACACGCAAGTATTACATGTAAGTGTATATGCCGCTTTCTTCTCTTACTCCTCTTGGTGCTCCCGCCATCGTTTCTACCTCTAGGTGCAATTTAAACATTTTTCAAATTGATCGATCTGCCCACCTTGCTTGCTTTCTGCTTTCATCATCAGCCTCTTCAAAAATTATTGAACTTTTCTGGCTTCCTGTTGCCGGACTTTCTCTCTCTCTCTCTCTCTCTCTCTCTCTCTCTCTCTCTCTCTCTCTCTCTCCCTCTTGCTCTTTTCTTGTCTCTGTGTCTTAATTTCCTACCCTACATTATTGGTACTTTCTTGATCTTTTTCTTTTTTTTTCCGTCCTCACTAGTTGTGGAAAAACAATAACTTTCCTACCACTGCCGTAGTCGCCCCCAAATCCAATCCTCGATGTACAAACCAATAATCATTATCATGTGTCTCCTGTGGCCCCGCTCCCGGTGGCAAGGACGCGATGAACCCACCAGTCTTCATCACTACCTTCCTCGAGGCAAGCACCCCTCCTAAGTCTACTTTTCCCCATCGCCAATCGGCCGTGACCATTCTCTCGCCGTGATCGACAAAATCGGTCGTGACAAGGTCAGCGTCTGAGGACAGGGTGTGTAGCAAAAAATCTGGGTGATAAGAGTTATCTGAATTAGTGACCAACACGTGGGTACACCAGGGGCAGCCTCTCAAAACGTCCAACACCCCAACGTCAGTTGCTTGATAGTAAGCATGGTTGTCGTAGGCGCAATGCAAACGCACGTAGTTTTCTCCTCCTTTGTTTTGATACTCAGCTTTGTCCGCCTCGCTGCACCGGTAGGGCGCGGAGCGGTTGGAGGCCAAGGCATAAAAAGACCCGGTGGTATCAGCGACAAATACATCAGGGCTAGGAGCGATATTAATGCCCCGGCTGCTTGTGCGCTCCCATTCATCTTGCGCAATACGTTGCACGACGGGCAGGCCTTGTGCTTCAGTGGCTACCAAGGCAAAGTCGACGGTAAATTTCGGAGCGCCAGCTTGAAATTTTGCGGCCTCAGGCTGAGCACGCATTGCCCATATAAGGGAACGCGTGGCGGCTTCTTGTAAGTGGTGCACGCGGATTATGATACGCACATGCGTGTCTTGAAGATCACGGGGTGGGAGACCTACGCCCAGCCAGGGTGGGGGGCTGGGAGGATGGGTTGGGTTGCTTGTGCTGCTGGCGGTGCTGCTGGCGGTGGGACTGCTAGCTATGCGGCCATCTCGGGTCGTAGGGGGGGGAAAGGCGTGAAAGGGAAAGACGGACGAAGATGGGGGAACTGGTGGAGGTGGAGGTAGGACATCGCAATGTCGACAGTCGCAGGGAGCGGGAAATATTTCATGGGGGGGAAGTTGAGAAGGGTCCGCGGCCACCCCAAAAGTCGAGGCCGTGCTGGCGTCCCTCACAGTGGACCGTGGTGCTGAATGATCCCGCAACCTTTCATAGCGCACTTTCTTCTGGGAGGCCAATGCCCGCGCTCCAAGCGATCCTCTCCGGCTTCTAGCCTGTTCCTTGCCCACCCAGCCGTCGTGTCTTATCACTAAGACCATCGCCACAAGCATCAGGGCCCCGTACGCCATCACCGTTGCCCGCCGCCGCACCCAAGCTTTGGCTGGCTGCAGCGTTCGGGGGGACATGGCTGCACCGAGGGGTTTTCTCCTCGTAATATAAGATATATATTGCCACTCTTTGCTCGTGTTGATTGTCAGGTGCGCTCCGTTTGCGTCCTAGACTCCTGTAAATTCGTTTGGAATTTGATGATGAGCGGTGTGAGTTTTGAATGTGAGACGCGCGTGTCGCACACGGCAAGGGGCTGCGCCCTTGCCTGCCTTACTCATCTCTTGGTGTGGAGGTATACGAAGCACCTGTGAGTCGCGTTTAAAAGAACTGACCCGCCAATTTTGTGGGTCCTCCAGACAGGAGAGCCTCTCGGGGTTCTTCCACCGGGACCTGAGGGGCAATCGTCACACTTTCTTGCACGAAGAAATACAGTTGGATGGATGCATCAACGGGTTACGACCAGTGCTGCCACAATCCCTCCACCCACACAAGATGTGCTGGGTGGAGGTCATGCATATTTATTGATTCATACACCACTGTCAACAATGTCAATCACACGCACACGATTTCCTTGTCGCACGTAATTTCCCCGCTTGACAACAACAACCAGAAGCCATGCGGAGCTCCGTCATCGCGGTGGCTTGCCTCGTGGCTGCCTGCGGCAGAACCCAGGCCTTTGTCCTTCCTAGCAAGTCTTCCTCCACAATCTCCTCCGCTCGACCGCAATCAAGAGCTCTGAGCAGCAGCACAGCCCTGGCGGCGTTGTCCACCTCCATGCATGACCGACGTGGCCTCCTCTTCAAGACGACAGGGTCGTTGCTTGGGTTGGCCGGCCTGGCCTTGGTCCGCCCCGCCAATGCCTATGACGAGGTGCCCCTCGTCCGTGACAAGTTGGGCGGGCTGCTGGAACCGTACACGGATATTGCCAAGGTAAGGGGGAGGGGAGAAGGGTGAAGGGGGTTTTGATACTGAAGGGGCAAGAGGGCGAAGAGGCGCTTGGCAAGATAGATGAATCAACAGACATGTTTTTTCGTTCATTCAATCTCTATGGCGATGGGTCTGAAGGAAAGACCTGAATAACGTGTGTCTCCTACATGTCATCGAGAGGCAAAGTGCTGAGCTGAGGTTGTCTTCTCTCCTCTGATTTTGGTTGCGAAAAACAGTGAGTGTCTGTGGGGGGAAAAGCTGAAGATTTCCATGCGTCAGATACTCAAGTCCTCGGTCTTTTGAAACAGAAAATTCTAAGGGTACAATCACATGCAAGCACTAAAAGGAACCCCTCCCCCACTTCATTCGCACACATATCCGTACAGGGTCTCAAAGTCTCCCGCCCCTCCGGGTGGAACCAATTTGACGGCTCCCCCGAGACATACGTGGTAAAGTGGAGCGATATCATCAACCGCGACGAGCTCGTCGTGTTGAACTCCACACCTGTCAAGGCATCCACCACTTCCGTGGAAGCTCTGGGGGATGTCCAAGAAATTGGAAAAAAACTTGCGAAAGGCCGCGGAGCCGAGCTGGTCGAGGCCAAGGCGAGGCTGACGGAGGGGGTATTGTTTTATGAGTTTGAGTTCAAGGGGGAGGCGATCTCGGAGTTGGCGTCTTTGTGCGTGGCAAAGGGGCGACTGTGGAATCTGAGTGCGACGGCCGCGACAAAACGATGGGCGAAGAAGAGGGATTTGTTCAAGGGGGTGATTGGTTCCTTCTTGCCTAAGCTCTAAGCAAAGGGGGGAAGAAGCTGTGCCATTAAAGCTATTCTTGTTTCTGATTTCAGTCTTGGAGCGTCTAGATTCGTGTATCTGTGAGTGCAAGTTGAGTGAGCATCATCTTTGTCGTTGGAGTCTTTTAAAGTCAAGCAGTACAATTCTTCAGGGGCCATGTCCCCCTCCACAGGTATGAAGTAATTAATCAATCGCAAAAACTTTTGAAAGATGCGCACGCACACAATGATAAGGACGAGTTATAGACGGGAATCGTACTTTCAAGATAAACATAGGCACTGGCACCGGCACCGGCCGTGAGACACCTTGCTTATTCTCCCCCTGTCCGCATGCTTTGTGAACATACCCACCCGCTCTATCATCTTGTTTTTTCTTTAACTTTCTCAACTCCTTCTTTGCTTCTCCCTCCTTCTTCTGCTGCCTTCTCCTCCTTCTTCCCTTTTCCACCCAACGTTCCCGTATCTGTGTATTCTGTCTATTCCCTTCACTTGCGTGGTTTTTTGGTAGCAATGTAAGCCATCATATCACATGGTCGTGAAGCCCCCCCACCTCTCTCCTCCCGCCTGATCAACCCCGGGCCCAAGCGGCCACTTCAGTCGATAGCGTGCCAGCTCTAACATCCGACCGCAAACCGACCCATGCACGCATTTCCCTTGTATTTTCATGCTCTTCGTCATCTCCATCTTCTTTTTCCACGTAAATAGATAAACGAAGGCGCTACTAACAAAACCCCCTATTGAATCATACAGCTTTCTCCTACTTTCCTCTTCCCTCCCTCCCTCCATCCATCACTCACTCCATCCCTTCCTCCCACTCTGTTCACATGCAATCACATGCAAAATGGTATGTGCCATAAACCCCTTCTGTCGCTCCCTTTTTCGGCGCCATAACGCGTCAAACTCCTTCCCTCCATCTATCCCTCCGTCCTTATTCACTACTTCTTTGCCTTAAGCGCTAAAACAGACAAAGTCGCGAGCAGGGCTCCTCCCAGCATGGCTACTGCCGTATGGGTGCACCAGAACGGAATTCCATTGCTGGTTCCACTGCTGCTGCCCTTTAAGGCGCCACGGCGGGGGGGACCGCCGTTCAGGTGTTCGAGCAAGACCTACGGAATAAATGAGCGGAAAAAACAGGCGGCATGATGAATCGTCATGCCCCATTTGACTTCTTGAATTTCGACATGAACAAACTACCCTTCTCTCTTCCCCCCCCTCCCTCCTGTCCTCTCTCCCCCGTACCTTGATCGCCACCCACTGCGCCCCCCGCTCCCCCAAATCCTCCACCAAGACTGCATACAACGGAATCTTCTTCAGGAACGGGCTCACACGCCCTTTATCCTGAAAGGCCGCCATAAAAAGGCTGTCATTCCCGGCAATACGGTCAATATTTTTAGGAGTCAAGCCTCCGGTAATAAACAGACCTCCGAAGGGCATCCACTTGAGCCCCGCCACGCCTGCTTCTGACCCATAGGCGCCCGCGAAAATGTCGAGGGCCATCCCGGCCAACGTCCCGGCTTTGGCGTTCTCGGACACGACCTTGCCGCCCAGCTCGCCAGCGGCGCGGAAGGCTGGAGGGAGGGAGGGAGGGGGGGAGGGACGGAAGAGGCGCAAAGTGGAAGGGTAAGCTTTCATGTTCGTCTTAAACCCACTTTTTGAATGAAATGATGCCGACACGGTGTACTTTTCACCGCGCGTCCCTCTCTCTCTCTCCTGCCTCTCCTCTTACATTCCCTCTCTCGATTACCTGCGTCAACGCTCTCATCCACCTTGTCGGGGTAGTGCTCCGCCAAAAAGTCATACCTGGAATAGGAGAAGAAAAGAGGGGAAAGGAATGGAAGGGAGGTCGGTGAGGCACAAAAAGTGCCAAATCGAACACGGGAAGCACCAGCAAACAGAAAGGGGATGTGCAAGGAACGAAAGTCGAGAACCCAAAAAAGGAGGGAAAGACTTACACGTTGGCGATACCCGGCCCGCTGACCACGCGCTCGACCGAGACGCGATGCTTCTGTTCATACCGTCGCTTCAGAAACTCCAGCAGTTGGAACTGTGACATTTTGAAGAAATGTTTTTGGAATTTTTTAAAAATGAAGAAACGAAGAAAAAAAAGTAGGAATTTGAATTGGGGGAAGGGCAAGCGAAGGGTGGAATTGGCGAAGAAGCATGCACGTTGCACACGATGAGCGGCATCCAACCATTGAGCACTCACCCCCGAAAGATATGCGTCAATCAATCGTTACACTCCCCGCCCTCTCTCTCCTTCCCTTCCAACCTACCTCCGTCTCTGTCCGAGGCGGGAACTCCGCATGGCCGCCCTCAGAGGGGTAAGCCACGTAATGTCCGCCATCGCCCGGGGTCAAAAAGCATTCTCCCAAACCGGTCCCAGCGCCAATGGTGGCAATCGGAGCCCCGGGCTGGACAGGGGCATCTTGCAAGACGCAGACTTCATTTGGATTGCTACGATCCACGGTCAAGAGGCCGTAGCCGAGGGCGACGAAATCGTTGATGAGCTGCACGCGCTTCAGGCCTAGCTCCTTGACCAGCTGCACATTTACGGGTATTTGTATGTGGTCGGCAAAGGTGTGTGTGTGAAAGAGAGCAATTCGTCATGATCGCTTTTTCAAGCGAAGGTGAGTGAGACCGCCTAATCCCTCCCCTCCTCTCTCCTTCACTTACACTCTTTCCCACGCTCTGCCATGCGACCCCCCCCCCCCCAATCCATCCATCCCTCTCCCTGACCTTCCCCCAACACAAACCTGCTCTCCATTTATCACCCATCGGCCGCGATTCGTCATCGTCACTTCATTGTTGCCCACGGGCCCGGCCACCGCCAAGCAGGCCGTGCTGATCTCCTGATGAATTTGGGTCCCAGTGAGAAAGTGGAATGTGATAGAGGAGCGGGTTGATATGGAGGTGATCAGACAATATAAGGAGGAGCTGAACTACTAGATGGCTAGACTTTTCATGATGCCCAGGTAGAGGGGGAGCCTACACGTACCTTTATGGCCGCCCCGGCCTCAGCTGCCTCTTGCAAAAAGGTCTTAAATACGTCGGTAAAGGTGGCATGTTCCGAGTTTCGATACCACTTACTATACACGATAGTGCCGGGGGGGCTGTATGGAAGCAAAAATGGAGGCATCGAGGATAGTGGGTGTGGTGGCAGAAGAGGCATTGACGGGTGATATGGTGCTCCTCACGACTTTATTAGACAAAGACAAATGCCCTGTCCTGTAGCATGGCTCCTTTATAGGCTCGCATAAGGCGATCGACGCACTGACAGCACGGCTTTATCAACGACGATGACTGCATTGCTGCATTGACAAAAAGATGGTGCCCACATGCAATCCTCTCTCCCCTCAAAACCCTACCCCTCTTCCTTCCATCCTTCCAACTTACGTGCGACCCTCGATTAGGGCCAGCTTGGAGGCCGGGATTTTGTAGAGGGCCAGACGACTGTTTGTCCCGCCCACATCTCCACCAACGACCAAGTGGGACATGGCTGTGCTGTGTGCTTGCAGGTGTGGGACCGGGTCAGATTGTCGTCTGTTGAGTGTTGATTCTTCTTGAGTGGACTGTTGCTTGCTCGCCGTGATTTTGTGTATGGACTCGTACTTTGGCGGGAGCAGGAAAGTAAAATGTTGCTCATGCGACAAAGCTATCGAAGTGACATGCTGCGAGACCATACGGGATGATTGGGGAGACGCAGGCCTCGTGTCATGATCCCGAAACGAGGGGGATGAGCAACGGGCAAGGAATCAAATTTGGCGACTCGTGAGGCGTCCGCTTGCTTCTTCTGCGCACTCCCAGGCAGGTCAAAAACTTTCCCCAAACTTGAAACACAAAGATGTCTTGGGACTTTGGCTTTGGGTTGTTCATTCCCGTGGTTGCCACAGCAAGCGGTCGTTGACGCGATCCCGTGATAGCACGCGTCCAAGTAAGCACTTTTGTCTTCTTCACGCTCAGACAGACCCATACTCGAACTTCCCACAGGAAACCAACCCCACCACGACACGGACCCGAGCATGCTCAAAGTCAAGCTACGCCACCTCAATGTGGTGGAAGGGGAGCTGAATGCCGCGTCGGAGGATGCCTTGCGGGTAAGTGGAGGGCTTCTTCGCTATTGTCCTCGTTAATTTCTGCACGCTGTACTATCAAACACTCATCTCTTCTTCGCCCTATATGCCTCGAAGGTCGCCATCCCTATCCGCGCCGATTGCCCTGAAGGAGATCGGGCAGTGCTTCAGCCAGCCCTTGCCAAGGGAGGACAGAACACGGAGCAGCGGTGGCTTGGTAAGTGGTGCTGAAATCATATACTCCCACATGAGGTCACCCCTTATGCCCTGCACTTGTTCCTGCGTTCTTCCAGCTATCTCCTTCGATCATCTCTTGTTTCCTTTCCCCTATTTGTTTGCAGGTCTATCGGCATGCGTATTGTGTTGCTCTCTCCTTCAGCTCTGGTTTTCCGCCTCTGCGCCTCTTCTCATTTAATCCTTTCCTTCCCCATCATCCCATCTCAACGAATGACAGGTCGGATGGTGAGCAACACCCTCGGCGAGATTCGAAAGCGAGGGGATTTATGTGACAGCAAGGGGGCCATGCTTAAGGTGGACATCGAAACCGAGACCGTCGAGGGTACGATGGAGGAAAATAAGAGTGAGAAGGAACAGTAGGAGAGGAAGTAGAAAGAATGGGAGGAATGGTTGCACACTCATTCTCACTCGTTTTGTGTATCTGAGAAGAAGGAAATGGTTGAGAAGCAGCAACAGTAAAGGGACGTCATTTGAATGAAATTAATATTCGTATCCACTCATCCCCCCTTATCCGACCTCTCCCCCACCCTACCCATACCAAAACCAGTGGAAAAACTTCTGGACACCAAAAAACGCAAGCTCGCTGAGATTGCCGAGCTTAAAGATCGTGTCGATGCAATTCGGAAGAAGGTGCTGGGCCAAGTATCGTCCAACTGCCTCAAGGAAATAAAGGCCCTCCGACCCCCCCCTCCCACCTCCCACCAGGACCAACAAGGAAAAGCTGTCGCCGCTGAGCAACAGCAACAACAAGCAGCTGCGGCCATGCAGGAAAGCGCGATCTTGACTCAGGTCCCTCCGTTGCAGGAGCGAGCAAGGGTGTGTGTGGAAGAGATGGGGATGAGGTCAGAGCAGCTGGCGGCGAGGATCGAGAGCCTCCGGACCACCATTACGGCGGTGTCTAATTTTTTGAAGGGCGCGCCAAGTAAAGTGGAGAAGGCGATTCGACAGAGTCACCGGAAAGGGGTGGAAGGAGAAGGACGAGGGGTTGAAGAGGTCGAGAGGGAAGAGCAAGGGTCGGCGGAGCGGAGGACGAGGAGGAAGAAGGGCAGTCCGTCTCCTGCTGCTTCCCCTGCCGCTGCTGCGTCCGTGGCCCCATCGAGTGCGATTTCGATGCTCGCGGCCCATTTGGGTCAAAGTTGAAGTAGGGAAGACAGGGGAGAACGGCAATCGTAATTTCGGTGATTGTTTTTTTAATCAGGTTGACTTTTGTCGTGTGTCCGTTATCTCCGCATGTATAAAAATGTAATCTGATTATGACGACCTCCTCGTCCTTGATCCCGCCAATGGCAGATGAAGGGGGCAGAGGGGACAGGAGTGTGAAGAAGAGAGAGAGGAAGAAAAAATGAGAAAGCGGAGGAGGCAGGAAGAATGTGGGTGGGAGAGAGGGAAGAGGGAGGGGGTCAAGGTTGAGAACGTGGGTGGAAGCTGGGGGGGGGGGAGGGGGCAGGCGCATGCGGCCGGTCAAGCGTATAGGAAAGTAACGACAGCAAGGACATATTTATGTATCAGTGCGGGAACGACGAAGGTCAATTAAGATTACATGAAAGCATTCCTAATTCACGAGAGAGGAAAATAAGGAGACGAACAAGGTGACAGATAAATGTATGCATGATGAAGCATTTACCATGAAGCATTTACCATGAAGCATTGCTGTTCCCTTTTCTACTTTCTTCCTTCCGTCCCTGGCCACTGCGACCCCGCAAAAACGCCGAACACTTACTTCATACATCCTACCGACGCTTTCTCCTTTCTTCTGTCAATAGACCTCATATGTATCCATCCGCTTCTGATTCTGCTACTGCTGCTGCTGCACAATCCTCAACACATGTGCTACAATCGACCCCTTACCTCACCCTCGATGTATCTTCCTCCCTCCCTCCCTCCCTCCCTCCCTCCCTCTTCACGTCATTAGACCTTTTCCGTCAACTCTGGCACCGCCTGAAACAAATCAGCGACCAACCCATAGTCCGCAACTTGGAAAATGGGGGCCTCCTTATCCTTATTGATGGCCACGATTACCTTGCTGTCCTTCATGCCAGACAGATGCTGAATTGCACCTGAGATCCCTACAGCCACGTAGAGGTCAGGGGCAACCACCTTACCGGTTTGACCGACTTGCAGCTCGTTAGGCATGTGATATTCATCGACAGCTGCGCGCGAGGCACCGACTGTTGGGCGAGGAGAGGTAGGGGAGAAGGGACATGAGTGGTGAAGGTATTTATGTGGAGGGGAAGAGCCGCAGAAGGAGGACAGGGAAGAGTTCAGAGCAATGGGCGTGCCTTGCACACGTCGAGATCAACACAGGATTCCAATCATGATACACGCAGACGACAAAGTACACGACCCAAAGACTGTCTATACATACCTGCGCCCTTGAGCTTGTCTGCCAACGTCTCCAACATTGCAAAATTTTCTTTCGTCTTCAGCCCTCGCCCGCCCGAGACCACCACTCGTGCCGACGCCAGCTCTGGCCGAGCAGACTGGCTCACACTCTCGCTCACAAACGTACTCAACCCAGCATCCGGAGCAGCAACCTCTGGTGCTGCCTCCATAATGGCGCTCCCTCCCGTGGCAGGTGCCTTGTCAAATGCAGTGGCACGAACAGTGAGGAGTTTGAGGGCCTCCGAGGTTTTGACTGTCGCGATGGCATTGCCGGCATACATCGGTCGGACAAATGTCGCCTCGTCGACAATTTGAATGACATCGGTCACCGGTTGCGTGTCGAGCATAGCCGCCACACGGGGAATAATGTTCTTGGAGCGCATGGAAGACGGCGCCAAAATGTGGGAGTAGCCGCCGGCGTTTTGGGCAGCCACAATGACTTGGCTTACATTCTCTGCCAGGCCCTTCTCGTAAGCTGCGTGTTCAGCCACCAAAACCTTGCTGATGCCCACCACTTGAGCAGCCTGTTTGGCCACGGCATCCAGTCCTTGTCCGCCCGCCACCAGCACTGTGATGGGGCCCTTGAAGTGGCCTGCAGCCGTGATGGTGCTCAGCGTACTGGCGCTCAAAGTGCCCTTGGCGGCCGAGTGCTCAGCCACCACCAACGTCGAGGCATGGCGTATGCCGGCAGCTGCAGCAGCCGTCAAGGCACGGAGCAGCCGTCGCGGGGGCCCGGCCACGCGCCTCAGGGATGGCGGAAGCATGTTCTTAAGTTGAGGAGATGACGCTGACGACGACGACGAGATGTAAGCTTGGAGTCCTTGACAGTTAGGAAACCTGTGTGTTATGGGAAAGTAGGCGTTAGAAGAATGTCCCCCTTTGTCTTCGAGGTACATGCATGCTAGTGGGTGTAGCGGTAGCCTTGGACAAGCCGCTCTCGTGGTGCGATATGACATTGTCATCATCGCCAAACGCCAACGGCTTGTCGCTCGAGCAACTCAAGACTTCGACGAAGCATGTAGCCAATTTTGTGCCGCCTTTACACCATTCTCACTCGCCGCATCCCCATACAATCCTCGGCACAGACGACCTTCATACCACACTCTAGAACATGGCGTCCAAAAGCATCCTCGACTCCTATCAGGTAAATTGATTTTCGGTCCAACTCTTTCTCTCCATTTCCTTCCCTACGCGCCAGGCAGTGTATGTGTATGAGCGGTGGTGCGTGGGCGAGACTCTCCTACCCATGACGTCCACAACGTATACAACGCGCATGCTCGTCCATACAGGATGCACACCAAAGCGAGAGAGTGCAAGCCGAATCCCTCCATAAGTGCACCGTTCCTCGACTCTCTCAACTCCCTTGGCCAGCATATCCCACCACCCAACCTGAGCATCAATATTCACACGATATACACTCACCAAACGCAACCCACAGCAAAAACTGACGGATCTCCGCAGCAGCATGCCCGCGCGCATCGCCGAGCTGGATGCCGTGCTCCATTCTGCCCCCTTCGGTAAGAGCATTGCGGAAATTATGGCCCAGTCCCGTGCGTCTGTGGCCTCGAATCCCGAGGTGGCTGGCTCCCTCGGTGTGGCCCGCGACGTGCTCCTGCGTACGGTTGAAGACCTCGGCTTGGTTTCCACCTGGTTGAAGCTCAAGGTGCCCAAGGTGAGCGATGGTGGCAACTTTGGCGTTGCTGTTGTGCTGGAGGTGGTCAAGACGATTGAGCAGAAGCTGGACGGCTTGAACAAGGCCCTAGACGACCTTCCTTCCTATTTCTCAGAGCGCGCCGGCGCCGTTGACAAAGTGGTGGCACGAACCTCCACGGACATTAAGGAGAGCAAGAGCAAGAGCAGCTCGACAGGGGGGAAGGACGGGGACGAGACCAAGGGCAGTGAGAGCCAGTCGGAAGAGAAGTCCACCAAGAAGAACGAAGCTTTGCCTGACCAGCTCGAACACGTCGTGGCATTGGATGCCAAATTCTTCACTATTTTCAAACGGGACGTGGAGTTGTGCCAGTCCGCATACTTAACTTGCTTTGACATATTGGAGAAGAACTATACTCTCCTCAATGCCCCCCGTGGGGATAAGGGCGATTCGTCCCACCTTAGCATGTTCTAAACTTCCCCCGTTGAAGAGTTATCGCGATTTGAAATATCTCTGACATTTGGACAATTTACAGTCATCACAGAGTGGATGATAGGCTGTTGGGAGAGCGGCGAGTACAAGGACGTGTTGTACTAGCATGCGCCCGTGACGCACTAGAAGATGAAAGTGGGTGTGAGCGAGTACAAGGGGGCAACTGAGAAATTCAGAGGGACACCCAGCCGAAAGAATGCGAAAAAGAAGCACCCGATTTTCTTGAAGAAATATCACATCTGGTGGTACTTTGTTTCTTTATTGGCTTACATTTCTCTACTTTTCCATTGAGGGGGCTGCATACTTTTTGAAATCTACTTTCCACTAGCCTTCACCGAGCGGAGAAGAGGATAAGAGCCCTATGAAAGGGTCTGGCGTCTCCAAGTGCAATTGTTTTTCGGCAGAGATGGGCAAAAACAGTTTGTGCGCGTGGAGCATCAACCGATACGTCGACCAGTCCTCCACGTAGGAATCACCGACAATACCGTGTCCTAGCGACAGGGTGTGGACCCTCAACTGATGTCTTCTTCCAGTGATCGGCTTGAGTAGAAGCTTGGAAACAGGGGCATTGTAATGAGGTCCTTGCAGAGTGAGATAGCCTTGACCTAGAACGTGTACTTGTGTTTGGGCCGCCTTTCCGTCGGGGCCGATGCGCATTCTGAAGTCGCTTGTCGGGTCTTTTTCGATGGGCGCGTCGATGAAAATTGTGTTGTTGCTACCCGGGGGTGCGGCTACATGGCCAAAAACTACTGCTAAATCTGTCCATTTGGTGTGTGGATGGGTGTGTGTGCGCTTGGTGGGATTGAGTGCATAAGAGAGGCAAGACAAGAGAGATGAAAAACAAACGTACATTCTTTTTTTACCTTCCGCTTCGCAAAAAGATCCACAACCCTGGCAGCGGCTGCCTGATTGCGAGCAACGCACAGTATGCCCGAAGTGGCTGAGTCCAAGTTGTGGCAGAAACGCTTTTTATCAAGAGGAGGGTCGACCAGGCCCGGTATGTCGAGCCAATCGGAGCAGGTGAATTCTGTCGGCCACTTCCTTTCTCCGCCGTCCCGCTGCGGCACGTCCATGCGCACATCGCTCGGCTTGTTCATGACAAGAAGATCGCCATCTTTGTAAACAAACGAGAAATTCATTTCCAAAAAGCGCGATTGCGTGGAGATCAGCTCCATTGCTTCCTCAAAGGAGTAGACGCCTTGCTCTATAATAAAATTGAGATGGTGCAGCCGGCGGAGTGTTTCGGCATGTGGATCGCAGTCCTGCAAGCCGATAAAGGCTTCTAAAGCCCGCGCCACGTTTCTGGACGGCACGCCCGCCAATTGCAATACCTCTTCCACCGTCGAGCCTTGGGCTGCAGCCGATAAGTCTAGGGCACGAGCGCACTTATCGAGATCAGAATTGCCATCTCTGGCCTGTGCTTGGAGAACGAGAGGTTCTGAACCATATGTGAAATCATACAGCCAAGAAACATGGGCAGTATGGAGCTGGCATGCCTTTAATCCTGAGTGCTTGAGCTCGCTGCTGCAGTGGTGGTCGGCACGTGGAATGAACGCAGTGGCCGGATGACGCAAAAGCAGGAGGACGTTTACCACAACAAAGCACCTTGGAAAATGCGACATACAAATTGCTGCAGCCCTACTTCTCTCTCGTAGTATATCGGTCTGTAAAATCAGTGTGACTGAATGAGTGAGCACTAAGAGCGGCTTTGGCGGGCGGGATGGGTGGGAGGTTAGGGATGAATGTTTTTTCACATGTCTACTTCCGTACTCAAATTCCCATCTCATAGATACCAATGTCTCATAACCTGGCAAATGGTGCGGTCGTCAAGGCTGAAGGAGTCTCACACCTGTCTACAGTCTCTCCAAGACTATTAGCAGCCCTTCCCGCCACGGCTAAGAGACCAATCGCAGGCGCTTATCACGATCATGACTTTGACTTTGAAGAGCTCAAAGCCTTAGTCGAGCCGACCCTTCAGAGAGTTCCTCTAGTACTTTCAGGAGACCGAATGCGGCCAGAACCCACGCCTTGCGAGGCCTGGGACGGGTTTTTTATTCTTCATGCCAGGAAATCTAGTTTTTTCAAGACCAGGCGATACTTGGCATTGGAGTTCCCAGAGCTACTCGATGGCATGGGTACGTCCACCACGACTCTGCTAGAACTCGGATGTGGGTATGGCTCATCTCTTGCGGCTGTATTGGATGCAAACTCATCCATTCTTTGCTTTGCGTGTGATTTGAGCGCCACGGCATTGAGCCTCCTGGATCAAACTCTTGGTCCTATTCACAAGCAGCGATTGGTAACATTTGTGTGTGACGTGGTCGAACAGGACTTCCCTCACGATGTGGTGCTTCCGGGAAGCATGGATATTGTGCTGATGACGTTTATGCTTTCCGCCGTTGGTACACGGGAGGCGCATCACGCTGTTTTCCAACGGTCTCATGCCGTGCTCCGCCCTGGAGGCTTACTTTTGTTTCGTGACTACGGATGGTGCGACGCCAAGATGCTGCAAGGCCGGAAACGGCTAAATACACAGTTATTCATGCGTGCTGACGGTACGCTTGCCTATTTCTTTAAGGAGGAAGAGGTGCGGCAGTTGGCCAAAGCGTCGGGATTTCGGGTGCTGGAATGCAAATATGCAACTGTGCTATCAAAAAACAGGCGAAAGGGTACGGCCATTCAGCGTGTCTTTTTGCACGCCAAGCTACAGAGAGATTGGAAGTGATGCAGCTATGAAGAATAAGAGAAAGTATAACAGCAAAACGCACACGTTATGTGTGGATTTTAAAGTGTAATTATAAAAGCCAATGACAGTAGAAGGAAGGCTGTCTTGGAATATGTAGTATTGACGCATGCACTATTTCTCTGTTTTTCTTTTTTGTTTTCATTTGAGTTGGCTCATTTTTTACATCTAGACACTTGGAAAACCACATAAACTGAATCGAAGACTCGACATTTCCAATACACTCGCGAAGTTGCAATAGGGTGAGAGAACGAGTCCCTACCATTAATCATTGCAGAAGTCAAAGTCTACACCAATTCAGTCAATCACATCCTTTGAGTGCATGCCTGCATGCGTGTCGCTCGTGCCGCCTTCCTTGCTTGTGGCTTTCACTACGCACATTCAGCGATCTCCTCACTTCTTGCTATTCTATCTTTTTTCATTATTTCGTCTTTGTCCTCTCTCCCTCCCCTCCTACTGCGCGGCAAACAGCAATGAGCGGACTCCGCCAACGTCCAAAATCGTGTGCATTTGAGCAGTCTGCTCGGCCGTCAACGGCTCCCCACTCTCAAATTTCGCTATCAGGCCCTGGACTTCCCTTTCCTCCTCCAAGTACCGCAGACATAGCTCCGCTAAGCGCTCCCTGGGCTGGGACTCGATAAAATGCGTGCCCTCTCTGTAGACAATGCGACTGGCCAGGGTGCAAGCAAAAGCATTCTTGATATATTGCGCTGGCACCTTCTCTCGGACCTGCTCAAATCCCAGCTTCACCACCGTTGGCGGAAGGTGTTCGCGGAACAGGGGAAGGAGCTCAAGGTACTGTTCCTCCGTCATTTTTTCCAAGCCGAGCATCAGGGCATCACGGGCAAGGTTGATGGCATTGGAAATCCGTTCGCTGAAATAGGGGAGGTGGCCGGGATAGTGAGCAAACTCCCGGAAGAGCAACTCAGCTTCCACGCGCGCGTAATGACGAAGCTTCTCTAGGACTTCGGCCACGATCTCCTCCTTGTGCTCCTTAAATTGGGTGTCGGATAGGAGCATGGAAGAGGCAATTTCGAAAGACGAGCAAATGACCCCGCACTTGTTGGCGGAGGAGTCTTTGATGATCAAGACACCCGCCTCCTCAAACAGCTTTTTACGCGCTTCAGGGGTGATGAAAATGTTGGCACCCTCCACAATCAAACGAGCGCTGGGTGTTTTAAAATCAGGCCCCTGCAAAAAAGCTCGATAATTGCTCCCGTCGATCGTTCCCGGCCGCCCTCCCGCCGGAATGAAAGCATCAGCCACCACCCGGCTATGCATGGTATTCCGCAGACGAATCCCCTCCTCGCTGTCCACCGTGTGAAACTGTCCGGCGCCCGACAGTGTCGACGGATCAAACGACGACAAGGGCAGCGAGCCCTGCACCAACCTCAACAATTCAGGCATCGGCAACCCCGCCGGGTCCTCCACCACGGCCGTGCCATCCGCCAATCCCACCACCCGTGCACGATCGCCATAATCACGATGGAGAATCTTGATCATGTTTCCCGCCACGTCGCCGTCTGTCCCTCCCGTAAGCTTGATAGTGAAAGGGTCGTTCCGCGGGTCCAGCCCCAGTCGCTTCAACCCCACCGCCAAGAAGACAGCGATCCCCTCGCTGGTTACACCGTAGACCTTGTGATTGATCCCGACGTCCGCCTTGGAGGACATGAACGTAGAGGGGTTGGTATATTGCCGCTTTTGTGCCTGTCGCACGATCCAAGTGATGTCCTGCGGGATGATCTGCTCGTCGGGTCCCAGGTAGAGGTACTCCCGCCGCCCCCAGAGGTCCAAAATCTTCGCCTTGGTCTCCTCCGTCTCGGTGATCAAATCGAGCAATCCATCTACAAATCCCTTGACTGCTTTGCGTTTGGCAAAGTCCCGAGACTTGGCTTGGACGTTCACTGTGTCCACCAGCACCACGGCCTTGGACCCGCCTTCAGGGATATCCTTATTCTTGAGCTGTTGGGCGTATGCCAGCCCGTAAGCCTCGTCGAATTGCCGAGCGGACTCTGAAGTGTGGAAAAATGGGTCGTAATGGGTTCAACATGGAAATGAATTATCAAAACATTCTTTTTCAAAATTGATTCCGAAGGCTGTTTGATTATTTCCTGGTCAAGATTCCACCATCAGCACCTGATCTCCACCAAACGCAGACCCACACACACCTCAGCCATTCACCCATCCACCCCAAATGGAACGTACCAATTGCAATCTGCTCCGGCATGGGCGGGCTCACAATTCGAAGCCCCCCCCGGGCAATGTCCCGAAAGCGGACATGGAATCCATTAAACCGACGTCCATGAACAAAAAACACCCCGAACGGCTGCACGCGGTTCTCGCCGGGGGCCATCATGATCTTCGGATCAATCCGAAAAGCCAAGCTGTACCGATCAGGCATGTAGAAATTCGTACGGTATGTCCCTTCCACCACCTCGAGCATCTTGTCTAGCAGGACGACCGTCGTGCTGTCCTCGACGCTCTGCCGAATTTCCGCCCGCAAAGCCTTGACACGATTGACCACCTCATCCGAGGGCAAGGGATTGGCAGGGTTGAACTTCTCCATGAACAGATCAGCGATCTTGGCGGCGTGGACGATGATGCGGGCATCCGAGAGCTTGGTGAAAATAGTGGCTTTCGAGAAGGCCCAGAGGTTCTGCTTGGCCAGGACGCCGTGCAGCATGTGCCCCATCGCGACGATGACTTCCGCGCGGTCCAAGCCGAGGGTCGTGCACTTGCTGGTTGCGACTAGGAAACCAGTTTAAGGGGGTAAGGAAAAGTTTGAGAAGGTATTGTTCAGTCGGATATCACGTGAAGTAGAAAGGAGACATAAAAGTCGATTTTCTACTACGCCTGCTTACTCTAGCGCACATAAACTATCCCCAAAACCGCACCACAAACACTTACGATCAATGGTTGCGTCATCCATCCATTTCACTCTGTGCAATTCTCGAGTCAAGCTCCTCCACTCAGGTCCATCCAAAGGCCACGGGGCCTCATCCGCATCATGCTGCTGGACCAGCATCCGCAACAAACACACCTGTCCGTTTCCCGGGTCTTCCACCCTATCCATGTGACAACGCAGCACGTCCAGCTTATGCAAGCCAAAGAGCTTCAGACTCTTATCCAAACCCACGCGCGGCAATACATTTGACTGTGCCAAGCTCACCCAGTATCGACGATCGTTCACCTCCAAGTTGGGTTCATATGCCTCCACATCCACCGCGCAATTTTCCGAGCCTGCAACCCTATCATAGAGTGCTTTGATGCGCAGAAACCGTCGAGGATTCGCCGTGGCGACATGAAAGCGTCCGCAGAGATCGATGTGGGCGTTGAGAGGCCCGGGCTCGAGATCGGGAGATGGAGTGGGGTGACGCGGGTCGTCCAAATACTTGCCCGCTTGCACGTCGGCGGCGTACTTGACAATGGCTTCCCGGTCCTGCGCCGAGGGTTTGAGGCCATCATCAGCTTCCGAGCCGGAAGTAAACATGTTGAGCACTAAGCTCTGATCGGTGGAAGTAAAGACCTTGACGCGGCAGAGGGGACCGAAGTCCCTGGGAAGCTGGGCAATCATCTCCCGCAACTGGCCGGTGTAATTCCCGGAGCGAATGAATGTCACTTCAAGGCGGCCATCCTCGTTCTCCGACTTGAGAATGATGTTGGTGTTAGTACCCGTGTCTTGCAAGGCGCAAATGGCCTGCAGGTGCTTGACGCGGACCTCCTCAGAAACTTGACGGAAATAGGATGAAGGCATCTTTTCCAGGAACCAGGGAACCACTTTGTCCGCTGTCGACATCTGCACCTGTGTCAGCTCGTGAACTAATGCCTGTCTGGTCACCTTCTGTAGAGATGCCCCCTCAACGGGCACCCAGGATTTGTTATTTCCCAAAGGGGGGCCGTCCCCACCTTCTTCGCCTTCCCGGGGCGACAAAAAACAAGCCCGTTGCGTGGCCAGCGTGGACGGGCGCAGCATCCCTCCATGACGGGCAGCCGCAGCGGATAATCTGGTAAGCCCGCTTCCTCCCCGTACCACTGCACGCAGCATGGCAATATGATGTGTTGACGTTTCGAATCGGTTGACACGACGCACCAACAAGGACAGTGGTGCTGTATTGTTGTCTTTCTCACCCTCGAGCGACTTGCTTGTGTCTTCCCGAGCCAGCTAGGCCCACTTTTCCTCCTCCCCTTTCTCCAATAATGTCTCTGTGTAGTGTGTGTACGTGGTGTGGTGACTTCAACAGGCACCTCAGTAAGACATAACGTCGCCAAAGTAGGAGTTGGCCAGACGCCACTCCTCTCAGATCTATATTTCTGGGGGAATTCTCTGCGCCGTACTCGACCGGGCCATCAGGTACATACCAGAACGATGGCCTCTCTCCATTCCCCTCCACATGCCTATGACTCGACTGAGCAAATGACAAATAATTCAGTGTGATCAAAACCAAAGAACTGCGTTCGATCGGAATGGCACGGTGGCGCAGAGCGGAGAGGCATCGCCGGCTTCCTCTGGCGAGCATTACGTTACTGTAAGGAGAGAGTTCCTCTCCTTAGTCAAGGGGGCATATTATTCGATCGTACCTAACCATCATCTAGTGTTCGTCCTAGTCTTGTCCTTGCCTGTTGCCTGTACTTGTATGTCTACAGCTTACCAGGAGTACTGGACTGATACCAAAGAACCTATGACATTCCGTAGTATGACCATATAAGCTTGACCACCCTTGCCTGGGTTTAGACGCTTATTACATTACCAACACAGCACCGCACCAATCAGAATCGACTGTCAGAGCGTAACCTTGGTAGACTGTATTGTTCAATCCTATAGACTAGCGCGGGTACTCCCGCCCTGTGGGCAGCCAGGGGTGGTGTTTTTGTTGTGTGAGTCATAGGAAAAGAGAAGATGGGTGAAGGAGGAATTAAAAGGTGAGCATGTACTCCAGGTGCACACCTGGGATAGTTACTTGTGTAATTGTGGTGTGTGTGTGTGAAGAAGGAGGGGAAGATCAAGAGAGAAAGAGTCCGTTTCGAATGTTGTTATCTTTTCTTTTTTGGGGGGTTAACTGAGCAATGGTTTATCGCGTCATCAACGCCTCACTTCTACCATTGGAACAACTTCCCGCATTACCTTTGATGGAAACTGCCTTCGTGATGATTGGCATCCGTTTTCTAACGAATTACAGACACTATTGATGCAACTTTCCATTCTTAAACTCGACACCTTTGACTCGGAACCCCACAACTTTTTCCTCCGACGTCAAAAGCTCTATACCCAAGCGCAACTTCAAGCCCTCACTGGTCTCCTTGCTGGTTATGCCCGTGACCTCTTATAAGCCATCTACAAGTCCGACCCGGAACTACCTACCACATGTTCTAATGCAGATTCCTTCCTTCGCCGTCTTAAGTCCTGTTTCCTTCCTGCGACGTATGATAAACTCGTTAGGAACAAGTTACATCAATACAAATGCTTTCCGGATACTAGACCTTGCACTTGTCTTTACGAGCTGTATCGACTCAACGAGGAACTTCCCATCGCCGATCGTCCCTCAGACCGAGTTTAATCGAAATTCTTCAAGCAACCCTCCCTACCACTTACCAGCTGGTCCTCTCCTAAATTCCTACAACCAATGCCTTTGTTTTCGCCGCCGCAGCCGACAAGCTATTTGATGTGACTCCTTCAACTGATGTGTCAATCGACCCACCTCTCTTTGTCAAGCTTTGTCATGTCTAGCCGCACCTCCCCTCGCAACATCAACTCTTCCTTAATGCTTGATGTTCGCTATAACTGCTGGCATACCCCTCTTGTTGACGGCACACGTCATTTTGCTTCAGAATGCCCAATCAAGACGAGAGAAACCCCAAGATTTCGCCTATTTACAACAAGTTCGTGACCTTGTTGTAGCCACACGTCTCAGACACCGCACTTCCTCGTCACCATCCCCTTCTCCCCGTCATAACAAGATCTCGTATACACCATCGCCTTCTCGTTACGCTCGCCCCACCCCTGTCTCCCCATCGCGTTTCGTTTGCTCAGCAAAACCCACCTGGTCTTATCGAAGGAATATTCGGACCGAAGTATGTAGCCGTACTTTTCGATGACTGGATTATTAAAATCCGATCTTCTGAAACATATCCGCCCTCCCGCAAACCTTGCCAACGAGGTTGTAAACCAACACGTTCGCACGTACGCGACTGAGGCTGTCGATGCTTTGTACGCCGTAGTGCGCGCAAAAGCCGAGACGACATCTTGCTACGGAGCTCGCGACAGCATGACGCCTGTTCCATATACAGAAGAGGCTACCCTCCCAACAGTCGTCGCACATATGATCAACCTGATCGGACCCGTCGAAGTAGCAACGACTGCACGTCGTACAGTCTTCGTTCCCTACATCCGTGTTCAAGAAAACGGAAGGACCGAAGTCCCCAACGCCCGGTACAATACTGATGACGCAATTACGTGTGAGACCATCCTCAACACGAGCTATCAGTTCACAACCTCCAAAACAGACGCAAATCTTTTGACGTCTTCTCATTGGAGGACCGCAATGCCTTTCCCCGACAGTACTGGTTATGGTACATGTTTGTATCAACTTGTTGGTGAAGCACAGACTGAACCTTTCGACTTAGTCGGCGCGCTGTTCTTCAGGAACGCGCTCCATCCTGGAAATATCGTCAACCAAGACGTAATCGCCCAGATTGTCTTCGGAGCCACAAGCGTCCCTACCGCCCAGCACTTCCGTGCTTATGTAGACGCCAACCGTAAAGCTCGGTCTTCAACCGAACATTACGTCATCAGCGACCCCGTCCCCACGACCCCAACACCAATCATAAACCTTCCGTGTTGATGAACGCTCAAGGTCAAGTTGTAGATCTTTTACACCAACTCCCCGCTCCCGCCCCTGGCTCCTGCCCTCCCGGCGGCGCTGCCCGTGAAGCTCCTCCTCCTCCTTGCTATTCCGCAGACGAAGTCGGTGCGCTCCAACGCTTTACCATTCGCTTCCTCCTGTTTGACTACACCAGCGCGGTCAACATGCAGAACGGCGACATCTTTCACATGTTTAACAACTTGTGTACACACGCCCCCCGTCAGTAGATTCACTTAGATAGATCTAGTTACATACTTATGATAAAGAAACAAGTATTAATTTACATTTTTATCCACCCTCAATGAATCGCTTATCTCTCGCCGTTCTTTAACATTTGCTTGTCTTAGATTTACGTTCAGAGGTTAACATTAATTTATTTCCACGACTTAGTCGTAGAGAAATAAAATTATAAAACGTCATCACCAATGTAATAGTCGTCTAAACCCAGGCAAGGGTGGTCAAGCTTATATGGTCATACTACGGAATGTCATAGGTTCTTTGGTATCAGTCCAGTACTCCCGGTAAGCTATAGACATACAAGTACAGGCTACAGGCAAGGACAAGACTAGGACGAACACTAGATGATGATTAGGTACGATCGAATAATATGCCCCCTTGACTAAGGAGAGGAACTTTCTATTTACATTGCGTCGTCAGATCCGAGCTTTCCCAGGTAGGAGAAGGGGATAATCACACTTAAAATAATTCGTGGACCCGATCTCAAGGATTTGGGATGTGCAGGCCCCACACTACATGTTTGTTCTTTGCTTCCTGGCACCATTTCTTTTCTTTTCAGGCTTTTCATGGCCTGCACGACGTATGCTTGCCAGGGGGAGGAAGGGAGGAAAGGATGGTGGGAGGGACGCACTCCTTTCTCCATGAACACTCAACCAAAGCTCTATTTGCGCCCATGCTTCTCTTCGTACGCCTTCAGAATACGACGTGCCTCACTGGCACTACGAAACTTCGGTGCTGAAGAGAGCGAACGACGCCTGCCACGGCTCCGACTGCGGCTGTCCCGATGGTGCTTGTGCTTCTTCTTCTTCTCCCCCTTCTTCTTTTCCTTCTCCCTTTCCTTGTCCTTGAGGTGCTTCTTCTTTTTCTCCTTCTTCTTGCGTCCGCCCCGCGATCTCGAATCACTTCGATCACTGGACCCGCTATCATAACCCCTGCTCTGGCTTCTTCGCTTCGACGTCTTCTTCTTAGTCCGCGAAGCCGAGGCATCCTTCACTCCGCGCTGGTTCAACCCGCCTTCCTCCAAAGCAACAGGACCGCTACCATCACCACCACCAGCAGTCATCCACGCAGGGAGCGTCAAGGCACGCCCCCGACCGCGACCGGCCATGAGCGCAGCCGTACTACCACCGCCACTCCCAACACCTCCACTGACGACACCACCGTGCCCATTCAAACCCCCCCGATCACCACGCCGGTCATAAGAAGAAGATGAAGAAGAAAGAGGTGGGGGCGGCGGTGCCGGTGCCGGTGCGTCCGTGAAACGAGAACGCCTGCTGCTGCTCGAGGGAGGAGGAGGAGACGAGGCCCGTGCAGGAGTAGCGTCGTCAAGCGACAAACCCTGTTTTGTCATCCACGCAGGTGTCAAGAGTGCCCGTCCGCGTCCTCGACCTGCCGCTCCTCCACCACCAAAGCCATCACCATTACCACCATAAGAAGCGGAAGGGGGAAGTGGGCGAGGAGGTGGGGCCGCGGCAAGCTGTCGGGTCAAGGCCGAAAACTCGTCATCCCCAATCAATCCATAGCTTTTCCCTTCCACCACCCCCCGACATTCAAACGGCATATGTCCCATAACCCCACACTTGCTACACTTATTATTTATCACCGCACCCAACTCAATCTTACCGCGTGGCTGCAACCCTCCTCCTCCCCGTCCACCTCCCCCTCGAGCTTGGTCCCTCTCAAATTTCTCGTTGTGCGGGTCCAGGTCCTCCCCTGTTTTTTGGTCGGCATAGCGCATCGATAAACTGACCTTGGATGCTTCGCCAGGCCCTTGCTCCTTCACCTCCACCACCTTGACAAAGACCTTATGGCCTGTCACTACCACGTCATCCACCCTCTCCGTTCGTCCCTCGCGTAATTGAGAGATGTGTACGAGTCCCTGACGTTGAAAGCCGGGAATGCGCACAAAAGCTCCATACGACTCAGTCTTGACTACCTCCCCTTCATATATTTTGCCTACAGTTGGCAGCGTTCCCGGCCCTTCACCTCCTCCTCCTGCTCCTGCCCCCCTTCCTCCCCCACTTCCTCCACGACCGTAATCTTCTCCTCTCCTTCCTACTGCTCCAGATCGTTGATCATCGCGATGGCGAGGAGAAGAGCGGGAACGGGAATAATAGCGCCAGCGATGGGATGGAGAGGGCGAGCGGCTGTAGTGGTTGGGACGATTGTCACGGTCCCCACTGCGGCTCCGGTCGCGTCTTGCAGAGCGCGAGTAACCAGACCGAGATCGAGAACTTGACCTCCGCCTAAAAGTTCGCTTCGGTGGTGGACTGCGGCTATCATCGTCACTAAATGAGCGACGCCTCGTTGTACCCTTCCTTCTGGCGGGAGGTGATCGAGAGACAGACCGTGAGCGCGGCTGTGACGTGGTGGTTGGCAGGTAGGCGGGCGTGAGACTCGTGGTTTGTGATGATGATGAGGAACGTATCGATTTTCGAGGGAGAGGGATGCGAGATGCTAGCTATACTTACCATTGCGTCAGGAAGGCAACACCCAAATAAAAGCGGAGCTTGCTTAGCTTCCTGTTGGTGGTAGTGAATTGTTTTGAAGATAAGCTGTGGTAGTGGGAATGAGCTTTAAAGGAAGAAAAGGAGGATGCCGTCATGATGACCGTGACAACGAGAGTCGACCCCCCAAATCAAACCCCCCTTTGCTTGAGGCGTAAGCCTTGCGCTCCTAATTTATGCCCCACACCACACATACAAAGGCATGGCGGCAGCTAATATACTGCGATGACCTCGAAAAACTGGTCTCTTCTCTCCTTCCTCCAGACGTTGCCTGTCTCACAAGCCGCACCAACACGACACGATACAGGCATGGCAACGCTGCGGTCGACGACGACGACGCGCCTCAGGCACTGCGCCGACTGCGACCAGCACTATGAAACGCGGGATCGACTCTGCCCGACGTGTGGCGCCGCCTTTGTTCCCACAGCAAATCCGTCAGCGCAACCTGACCCGTGGTTTGCAGGAGGAGGCTACCCAGGGGACGACCTGCCAATTTCCAGACCAGAGAGAGAAGCACAACAGCAATTTGGTGATGCAGCGTGGCTCGAGGGTCGTCCAGACATAAATAATCTACCAGAGGCGATGCAGCAGCGCATACTTGAGCTGATCAATGGCCATGGCCTTGATGTAGAAGGCAGGGAGGGCGGCCCAGGCGAGCGGAATGGGTTGAGCGAGGAGGACATTGCCAAGCTCCCTCTCTCCCAATTACACACCACTTCCTCCATGCTCATGTCTGGTACGTTAGTCTGTAGAGCGTGCTTGCGTCTGAGTGTCGGAGGTGAAAGTGCCCTTAACAGACAAACGAGTTACCCTCCCATTCTCTTCTTCCATTCCCTGCACCTCCTCTCACAGTGAACATAACCGTGGAGTCGGGCGACGGCCAGCCGCCTCTCACGATGGAGTGCATCCCCGGCTCATTTTCTCCGATCCCGTCGAAGGGCTTCCAATTTCAATTAATCCAAGCGGACCCCTTACTGGCTGACGTGTTGCCGTTGCGCAACAAGGGAGCATGTCAAGGCAAGGTGCTCGTTACACAGAGGGGGAAACAGACGTTTGGGGCCATGCTGGTGGCGGCAAGAGCAGCGGGGGCTCTTGGTGTGGTGGTGATTAATTCAGTATCGTTGTGGCCGTACCTCATGCGAGATGGGAAAGGCGAGGCTAAGATTGAGGCAGGGAAGGAGGAAGGACAAAGTGCGGACTGCTTTATTGTCATGGTTTCCCAAGCTCATGGGGAGGAGCTTTTGCGTCGCTTGGCTTCTCCTGCTCCTGTTGATACAACAACTACTACCGTTAATGCTGCTGCTTTGACTGGTTGTCTGGCGGTTACGCATGTGGAAAGGGAATGCTTGATTTGCATACAGGCTTTCGAGGAGAGTGACACTATATTACGGCTACCATGTCAACATAACTACCACGAGGAATGTGCGCGAAAATGGCTGAGCCTGCGAAGGACTTGCCCGGCCTGTCGGATTGAGGTGAAGCCTCTGAGGGAGGGGTGATGCCTAAAAAATAAAGCAAGATGTAAATGTGTTGAGAAACTACATACATACACGTCGAACTTTCGTGTTGCAATAACCAACAAGATATTGCCTTTTACTAGCCTGTCTTATCTTTTCGGGCTTGCAGTCGGCTACGCATTTATTATTTATTAGGCCATGGTACCCTTTCTCTTCTTGTCTTTGTCGTTAGTTTTGTTGTTGGTGTTGCAGCTATTCCTGTTACTTCTTTTTCAGTTCGTTCCTTTCCATCTTCTTCTTCCTCTTTATACCCACTTGCTTTGCGTATTCTGTCCTTGCCGACCCTCTATCTCGTCCGGATGCACTCGAGTACGCCCAAAAGGAATAATTATTGCTTCTCCCCTGTCCCTTGCATTCCCTTACATGGCTCAATCTTAATATGCGTCGCCTATCTACTCCTCATCCTCATCCTCATCCTCATCATCTTCCTCATCATCTTCCTCCTCTTCCTCCTCCTCCTCCTCCTCCTCCTCCTCCATCACTCTCCTCTTACTACGACTGTTTGATTTTGCTTCTCCCTTGTCCTGCTCTACCACAACCACTTCCTCGACCTGCCCTCCCACCCCACCTGCCACCCCAGCTTCGATCATTCCCTCCCCCTCTTCCTCAAACCCCGCCGCCACCGCAGCTTGAGCAGCCGCCTCCGCAGCAGCTATCTCGTCCTCTTCATCAAATCGATGGACAGGTTCGAGTTTCGTGCGTAGCCTAATCCCATATAACGCCAAGAGCTGCGCGGTGCTCGAGAGAAAATGCTGAACTTCCGGGTAGTGTGTCGCGTAGCTTGCCTTGAAGCGATCAAGAACTTTGCGGACTTCTGCTCTATCTGCGCCTTCGAAAGCCGAAGCCTCGTTATCCACAGCCCAGCGGAGCTTGTCGTGAAAGAGCCTGAATAAATCGTAGACGTCCCTTGCGACCAACTCCACACACATCAGCGTCACCTCGCTGTCGGCCTCCTCCTCCCCCTCCAGCAGCGCACATTCCAACCCCGATGCCAATACCTTTTCCGCCTTCCCCAACTGCCCGACCAAATCCTTAGGAATGATGTCCCTCTCGCCAATCACCTTCATTTCCTCGAATTTCGACGTGAATGTCTTCGCCCGCTGCAAGACATATTTGCTATACCTGGAAATAAACGCCCGTCGATCCAACGCAGCTTCTGCTCCTGCTACTCCCTCCAAAACATCCACAGCATTTATCGCCGCCACGTCAAAATAACGACATTTGGTCTTCTTACACCCTTCCCGACACATTTTTGCGTAAACTTTCTTATAGATCCGCACATCGTCTGGCTCGCACTCCCGGAGCAAGACATGAAACAAGTAAAGGGCCTTGGCGACAGTCCTCCAATCATTTTCCGCCATCTTCGCCCAGATCTTCCGGAGTGTAACACGGTATGGATTGCTATTACTCGTCACATCCTCGTCTCGATGAAAGGTGCCAGTTGCATCTAGGATCGCACCGATGAATTCAGGGGGAGGTCGGGCATCATCAGGCCTGGTAGCCTTTAAGAGCATGCTCTCAAAATCCCCACTAAAATACTCCTTCATTTCTCTTGTCAATTTCTTCCCCTTCGTCGCCATACCCTGTACCTTCTCAGTCAGGAAGAAAACATTGCGCATTACACGCGCTTGGAGCGGCTCCCGGGCCACCCCGTACCCGGCGGGCTTGTACGTCAACGCTTTCCCTCCCTTCCTGCCTCTCTCTCCTGCATACCGCCCTCCCCGCGAGCTCTTTCTACTTCGGCTGCTGCTGCTGCCCTTGCCCTTCTTTGAAGGTGGCGGAGGCGGGGCACCACGGCGTTTCTTTACACCTCCTGGCTTGATTCCATAACGGCGGCGGTCCCGCAAATCCTCCTCCTCCCCATCCTCCTCGTCCTCCTCCTCATCGTCAAAATAGTCCTCGTCCTCATCTTCCTCCTCGTCGTAGTCTTCCTCCTCTTCCTCCACGTAGCTATGCCGGGACTTTGAACCTGCGCGCATCGCGCGCCTGCCAAAATCTGGGGCCGCCCGGCCGCCACCGCTTCGGCGGGACGAAGAGGGAGGCATCACGTCCTCCTCCTCATCCTCGTCATCCGCCTCCTCTTCGTCTTCTTCTCGATAGATCTCCACTGGTGGTTGCCTTCTCCGGGCACCTGTCGACGACACAGGCGACTTGCTCACTTTCTTGCTGCTGTTTATTGTACATGTGTTAAGAAGGAGGGTAAGTCGTTGGTTGGTGGTCTAAGCCGCTCATCATCATCAAAAAGCTCTTCCGACCTCACGAACGAAAACGAGAGGAGGGCCGCACACCCTTCTTTTGCGTAAGCGTATCACTATCTGCCGCACGTGCAAGCGCGGGTGGAGTGCCATCTCCACGGTCGCTTGGTCTTCTCCTTATTGTTAAGTATCCGTACGCATTCCGACCACCCCGCCCCATCTATTCCCTCCTGCGTACCTGGCTTTGGCCGCTGACTTGGCCCGCCCCGACAAACCACTACTGCGCGATGTCCCCACCTTCTTGGCATCATTCAGCAGCATAAGCAGCACTAGGGCAAGGGCCAGTCCCAGGTATCGAACGAGGCCTGCCATCCTTCCACACAGGAAAGCGCTCGCCTCCCCACGTCCCTCTGGCTTAGCTGGCTGCCCTTGTGTCCTAGTTCGACTGTTGTTGTGATGGTATGGAAGAAACAAAGGATGAGTTTTGAGTCGGGAGATTAAGTACAACGGTCAGGCATAGAGAGCCAATGGTTGATATGTGCTGTTTTGTCAAGAAGAGCGGCCGGCCGTGCCGTGACAAGAATCCTTGCTTCTTCCGGGTAGGGACCTCTTGCTTGCCCTTCAAGCAGATCTCGTGGAACAACAACACAAGTAAAGGTGTTCAATCAAGTCTCGCTTTACACTTTCTTCTCTTCTTTTCATTCAGCTGACTACCTCTTTGTTAATGTATTTATGCACTGGATCAATCGATCCTCACCTCCTTTTTATCCACTCCTGACATGTTTTTGTCGCGGAAACTGCTTTTGGAGGGTGCGGCGGGGGGGGGGGGGGGCACTTTTTATATTTGGTGTGACACTCCCCTGGCTCTTCCCTTATCCTTTCCAGCCACACTCTTAGAACATTTTTAAGTAGATCATGTGTCTTGCCTTTTGTTCCTCCCACTCTGCTCTCTTTTACTTTCCAGTCAATAACTCATACGCTTCACCCCCCCCGCTCTGGTCTCCGCCACTTCACGAGGCCTCCACTAACTGGGATAACTGCAACGGCAACATGAATATAACCGAAGCCGTAATGGCTCCTTGTGACGACGCAAAGATGCGCAGTCGCATAAAACACGGCATTTCAAGCCCAAACCTATCCACGCACTTTATAATCTCACATGCCTCTCCCCCCAAGTTCTGCCCCTTAAAATACGCCTGACATAGCGCCTCATCATATGCCGAGAAACATTCAGGACTCAACAACTGCCGCCACACCAACTCTGGTCTCAACTTATCCCTCGCCACTGTCGTCTCCAACTCTTCCAGCGTCATATACATAGCAGCAAACCTCGAATTCAAAGTCAGCTGCAACCTCCCCCCACTGTAAACAGCACTACAAATCGCTGATCCATCATCATCCACACACATATTCAAAAAACTCTGTACCTGCTCCTGTTCCTCAGTCGCCGCCACCGTGCCACCCATGGCCCCACGGCTCTTCGCCCACGCAGCCACTGACGGAGGCAATGTTAATTGAATCAAATTTGCCAGTTCCCTCAAATCCTCCTTCGCCTGTCCATGTTCTGCTTTCACAGTAGACTCCCCCACAGGGCCACATTTGCTAGTGCTACTGACACTGCTGCTACTGCTGCTGCTGTTGCTAAGCCCTCCCCCTTCCAAACTCCACAAATGCCAGGAGGTGAGCAGGTGCCGCGTCCGCTCCACGGCGACGTCCCCCCCCGAAAGTATGCTAATCAAATGGCCCTTCATTTGCAAAGGTGTGCTGCATGGGGACACGGCCTCCATCACTGCTGCAGCTCCATTCACCGTGTTTAATGCTTCTGTCGCTGTAACGTTTGCAGCACCAGCAGGAGCAGCAGCAGCGACTGGCTCAGCGTCGTGATTTATCATTCTCGTGGTGTTGAAACCGTGGCTGGTCGCCTTGATGTCGCCATCGTTGCTGCTGCTGATGCTGTTGCTGCTTACATGCTCGTTCGTGTTTCCCTCCATCCGTCCCTTCCTCGCATTAGCCATCGAGACCGCCCCGTCGCCACTCCGGATAATGCAAACACTTCCGTCATCACTTCCTCTCCCATCCCCTCCACACTCGTCGCTGCTGCTCCCGCTACTGATGCTGGTGATACCGCCCTTGTTATTATTGTTGTTCCCGGTTCCACTAGTGGTGCTCGTGACTGAAGGCCCCCTTCCTATTTCTCCTCCTCCTACTACTTCCCCTCCCCCACCTAAGGATCCAAAGGGCGGGTATATTGGCTGATTGGAAGAGAGACAAAGGGGAGCGCCTATTGAGCCTGCAGCACCATTAGTACGAGTACCAACACCAGCCCCAGGCCCTTCGAATAAAGTCCATCCTCTGAAGGATGACGAACCGCTGGAGATCGGTGGTCCTCTTTTGCGCATATCTCGGTCGGGCCACTGATTAGACATCGAGGGCCAGGCACCATTATCGCCATCGCTGCCGCTAACTATGTGCTGTTTCTGCTCGCACAATCCCCCATGCTGCCGCTCCCGCTGTTGTTGCTTCTGGTACTGCAGCTGGAGATGTCGTTGAACCTGCTGGCGCAGAACAGGGTCGGTGATGGAAGAAGGAGCGATCGCTTCATTAAAATTGGCATCAATACTGCTGCTGCTGTTACTGTTCCCCATCGCCCCTCTATGCACTCCCCGGCTTCCATAGGTGTGTCCCCTAGCAGCGGAAGCAGGTGTGTCGCCAGAGGGAAAGGTGGGGGTATAAGAAGAGGAGGAGGACGAGGAGAAGGAGCGGAGTTGCTGGTCATCTCCAAGCGGGCTGTTCTTCGTGCCGGCGCTCATATTTCCTTCGCCAGCGCCTCCTCTTCCACCACCATTGGAAACCACACTTGGAGCAGAAGGAGGAGAAGGAGCCAGGGGGGGGTGATGAGGAAGTGGAGGAGGGGGTGGACCAGGATACCGACTGCTGTTGACATGATTATTATTGAAACCTGCATTAATCATTGCAACTGAACCCATCTCAATGGATTGTGCCATCTGCATAGGGTGCCCAGTTCCAAAATGAGGCGGTGGCATGGACGGTGGTCCTACCATATGTGGCTGAAAATTATGAGGAAACATGGACGACCCATACACTCCCATTCCCATCGTGTGTGGAGGGCGTGGGGCCACCATACCAGCGCCAGGGTAGGGTAAATGAGGGTGTTGGAATTGTTGAGAAGGGCGATAAGAAGGATGAGGAGAAGAAGAAGAAGAAGAAGAAGAAGAAGAAGAAGAAGAAGAAGAAGAAGGAGGAGGAGGAGGAGGAGGACGAGGAGGAGGAGGAGGAGGTGGCGGAGGAGGCGGAGGAGCGCCTCCTACTGATCCTCCCATCAAACCCCCTCCCCCGTCACCATGCCCGCCACCTCCGTGGCGATGACAATTTCGCGCCTCCTTGTCGGGACGTGTGGCATTTGATTCAAAGGAGGACTTCTTGGGCCTTCCGCGGGGACGGGGGTTGGCCACGCATTTTAGGTTCAACCTGATGCATCGACGGCATGGCAGTGTCTTGTCGCATTTCACGTGCGAGCGAAAGCAGCTCAAACAAGTGGTGTCCATCACGTTGCTTCCTGCGCAAGGAAGGAGAAGGTGGATAATGCATTAGAAAGGGAGTCATGTAGGGAGTGAAGCAGGAGGAGGCTCTCTCTCTCTCTCTATATATATATATATATATAGAGGCGTTTAGGGAAGGTGGGTGAGGCAATCGAAGGGCAGGATGGATTAAAAACCAGACACCGTGCCCCCTTTTGGAGTCCACACAAAAATTCGAATCTCTTAAACGCCAGACTCCGCTGGTTTCTGACGAGGTGGTCCTCCTTCATGCGACTCGAAAGAAATTGCTCTCGGGTGGCGTCGGTCCAAGAGGCTTTATGGAACACTGGCCAGCGTGGAGCGACGGTCAGGAGGGCACCACAACAAAGATCACAGAGAGAGACCCCTTATAAACAGGGCATAACTCCAAAGTCACTTTGGTGCCTCAAATGCGATGGCCCTATGTCCAATATGCGGCCAATGCAAGGTGCTTTTGATGTTTTTTTTCTAATCTCGCCCCCTCAACGGCCGCGGCTGCATCCTCACCCAGACAGAGAGAGGCCTGGGGTAAAACTGTGGGGGATTTTCCATGAGTTATCAATGACTGCCAAGAAATAATCAATGCGGGTTGACGCGGCCACGAGTCAAGGTCGGCCGACCGCCTTCAGCACTGAAGACCAACGCGTACGACATCCGATTTCCAGGGCTGGTCTCCAATTAGTTGCTTTTGCAAAAGCCACGGATTCAGGGTGCAAGTCTTACTAAGTCGGGCTGTCACATAATAATGCCTATTGTATTTGATGCAGGGCCACTTTTTGGCTGGCTGCCATTGTGAGGGATATTTAAGGGTACCCAAGACAAGACGATGTACGTGAGACCTCGGAGCCGCTGCTGTCGGGAGTCCACGTATTGGACCATATGCTTCGATCTCTTCGGTCTCGTTTTTCCCGAAAACTTGTGAAAAATGACACCTTGTTCGGAGGCGTATATTTTTACGGTTCGACTCAGTCGTCCAAAGGAATTTCCTCTCAACTTCGTTGAGCTCGCAGCTTTCTGTCGAGCTTGCTTAAGCTTTTCGTCGTTTGAGGACAAACTTGACCATGTGGCCGCAACGCGGGATCGGCCGCATCTGACATGGTTCTCGGATTACACTCACTCATTACCGATAACTTGACATAAATACGAACTACGAGGACACCGAACTACACTACTCGTGGAAAAGTGACATCGACCCCTAAACTCTCACTCTTTACGTCAGTGACGAATCGGGTCCATCCCAGCCCCCGCCAACACTCCCAGAGAAGCCAACGAAGAGGGTATATTTTGCTCGCACAGGACACAGATGAACGAATAGGAGCTGTGTGAATCGAGCCTCATCTCCGATAGCATCAGCAAGGCACATTTTTAACGAAGACGGGAACTTCCTGGCAAAAAAACAGCTAAATGTCGACTAATCTCTTGCCGAATTTTAATTGTCATGCTTGCATGTTCTTAAGGACTATTTTCTTCCAGACCCACGCGGGGAAGGCAGCCCTTTTGCCTAGTATACCGGCGCCCGACGTATCCCTGCCTTGTCATGCAATATTAAGCGCACGGCCCATGCCCTGTCTCCCTCCTATTGATAGTTTTCCGTACCTTGAACCTTCTCATCTTCAGGCCAGAAACAAAATACTCGCATGCCACCGACACAATACGAGTCCAGAAGAGGACGTCACACATCAGAGACTGACGATAGTCGTCTACTGCTGCTGCTATAATTCAAGGTCAGGTCGTACAATCTTCCAACGCTACCCAATTTCTCTGCTCCTCCCCCTCCTCCATCCCTTCTTCCTACTCGGCGCTCGCGCCGATAGCTGCCGGTTCTGATGTGGCAGGTCCGCCCTTTTCAGCCTGCCTCTTCTTCCTGCGTTTGGGCGGAGGAGGGACAGCGACGTCTCCATAGTCGACCGTCACCAAATTCGACTGTTTGGAGGGAGGAAAGAGGGAGGGAGGGAGGGAGAAATAGAGGTGAAATTGAGGATGGATGGTTTGGTGAATGAGACAAAGAAAGCGAAAGGGGCAAGGCGAAAAGATTGGAAAGGCGAAATAAATATTTGCTTAACGACTAAGGCAGCAGATCAGCAAGCAATACGCTTAAACACATGGTAAGACAGCCGCCTACTCTCGCAAGCCTGCCTATCTGGGAACCCTTTGCCTCCAAGCGGACACTTCCTCAAAACGAGGAAAGACCTCTCCCTCTGCTCCGCCAAAACGGCAAAAGCAACGAAGGATGGAAAGAAAGAGTTGATGCCCAGGGCGGCGTTTACTCTCCCATCCAAGTAACGAATGAAAGACCACTGAAAACGACGACAGAGTCGTCGAGAGCCTCTCTTCTGACTTAAGGGTGGGAAGATCGTCATATCACTCACTGCACGCGCGCAAATCAAATCAAGAGAAAAATACACACGCACATATACACGCATACTCCTACACGCTGTTCTCTCCTCCTCACACACTCACACCACACACACCTCCCATACAAACCAATGTCCCTCGTCCTCCCCTCTGCTTTTATCTCCCCCCCTTCCTTACCTTTGGCACATCAATATCCTTATAGTTTTTACTAACACGCGGCGGGCCCACATCCATCCCCACTACCCCCGCAGCACCCACGCCTCCTCCCCCAACCGCCAACGCCCCTCCTACAGCTCCTCCTCCAACCCCCAACACAGGCCGTGGTCCATAATGTCCCCCAACCCTCCCCCTCGGCACGCCTCCCCCTCCTCCCCCTCTTCCTCCTTCCCTCCCTCGCATTTTCCGCCTGGTGCTCTCCTCAATCAGCTGGCGCCAGCGACTCATATCCTTCCCCAACACCGCGGCTACTTCCACCAGAATCTCCCCTACCGGAACCGCCTTCAACACACCACTCCCCTTATCCACCTGGACGGGAGGCAGTGGCTTCTCTTGGTCGGCTTCAAACGCCGTTCGGATGAGACCAAGGCGAACTAATCGCAACGACTGTTCCAACCCCCCATTGTGCTTGAGCAGCAAATGCTTCTGAAGGAAGTCACTTGTTTTGAAGAGCTTGGTGCACCCGGGCGCAGCACAGCGCCATCGGCCTTCGTCTTCGTTGTTCATGTTTTCAAGCAACCATTTGTCCTTGGCCTGCGAGCAAAAAGGGCATGAAAATTAGGAACACAAGGTGGAGCACGGATAAGTGATGCTTTCTCGCTTCATCCGCTTCCACCTTCACTCCCAGTCCGGTCCCTCCCTTGATCATATTCAAAAGTAACCCACCCACCTTTTCCTCCAACTCCTTCTGTATCTGCACTGCCTCGTCGATGCCTTCGACCCTTGAACCCTTTCCCAGCGTTTCCAGCAGCTTGGCCACCTTCTCGTCCATGCGCGTCGTCCACTCGCTCCATTTTGGCTCTGCGGGTGAGTTTGTCGGAATCGAAATCAAAAAAGAGTATTCGGTTCATTTTGTGGGGTGGGCATACAGAACGCCGTTTTCCTTTTAATTTCTCCACCATCCATTTTCTTGCATGCTGCCGACGAAGTTGTTAACTCTTACCTGTCTTCTCCCCCCCTTCCTCGGTGGTGGACTGCTCGGCCTTCTCGGCGGGCTTGTAAGGTTCCACACGCTTGTACAACTGCGGCTGCATTGGTTGAGGGTAATATAACAATTGGAAGCGAGAGGATATATGAATTTAAAGATGGGGCAAGATGGGGCGAGGGGACGAGGGACACAGGGCAATAGACAAGTGAGGAACGGGTACGAGGGAGATAAAGGAATCGAGAAAGCTTACCGCAGAGAAGAGCAAATCCCCCTCATCTTTGAATTCGTCCCCCCCGTAAAAGACCACAAAATGCACCCGGCGCAGGTAAGCCATGAACAAATCCAACTGAAATGACAGATTTCGCCTGCCCAGCTCTGCTTTCACCGCTGGTGCGTCTAGCATTGCCTGCAGTCCCTGCTTCTCCACGTCAAGACCTTTCTCTTTGTCGAGTGCCAGGGCTAGTGCCAAAGCCTGCGGGAGGAACAAAGGGGGGGGGGGGGGGGGAAAAGGGGGATGGAGCAGGGCAAGGGGGGAAGGAAGGGGACGAGAATTGGCCACACACCCCACACCCAAGACAA